>OFEK01000081.1_pt1 | contig 134981 bp, 114 predicted proteins | sample 1521131 | NCBI WGS metagenome assembly OFEK01 (sample SAMN05720209, study PRJEB24109) | activated sludge metagenome | isolation source: Anaerobic digester | place: China | collected 2015-12-16 | reverse complement strand
ATAAGAAAAACATCCCGATTATCATCGTGGGTGGAACGGGTCTGTACATACGGGCGGCGCTGTTTGATTATTTTTTCCCACAACATAATCAAGACTTTGCTCCGATCGATACCACTAAAAGTAACCAAGAGCTGCATGAACAATTACAAAGCATTGATGCTGACGCCGCTAAGAATATCCATCCAAACAACCGCAAACGTATTATTAGGGCACTGGAAATATTTTATGCAACGGGTATTTCTAAAAGCGAACACTTACATAAAGTCGCACCTAATCAATTATATGATGCCCTATTCGTGGGCATCAAACATGATCGAACCATGCTCTACGAGCGAGTCAATCGCCGCGTATTGGACATGGTTAGCGCCGGACTGCTCGATGAAGTCCGATCATTGTACGATCGATATGGTAAGAACGCCCGAGCGCTTCAAGCCATCGGATACAAAGAATTTTTTCCATATTTTGAAGGGCAAGCGACATTGCAGGAAGCGATTATCAAATTACAACAAGCCAATCGCAACTATATAAAAAGACAAGATACATTTTTCAAACATCAACTGCCGATGACTTGGTTTGCTAACGCGGATGAAGCATTCGCATATCTAATGAGGGCGCACGAACATAATGGATCAACGACTTGAAAGGTTAAACCTCTTATTCGCGCCGGATGGTATCGACAAACTAACCAACGCTAAAGTCGCTGTAATTGGCCTTGGTGGCGTCGGCGGACCAGCGCTTGAATGCCTTGTACGTTCGGGCATCGTCAAATTTTTGTTAATTGATTCCGACATTGTTCAGCCTTCAAACTTAAATCGACAAACTCTCTACGATTCGACGGATATTGGCTCTAAAAAAGTGGCCGCTGCTAAAAAAAGGATTCAAGCAATCAATCCGCGACTTGAAATTGCGACAAGCGATGTTCCCATTGAGATGGAGTCTATTTCGATTCTTGACGATTATCAACCCGATTACGTGATTGACGCGATTGATAACATTACCGGAAAATGTGCGCTGATCAAATGGTCAATCCAACATCATGTTCCGTTTGTCAGTAGCCTCGGCATGGGTAACCGGATCAAGGCTGAATTGATTGGAATTACGACCCTCATGCACACCGAATATGATCCGCTTGCCAAAGCATTGCGAACCGCGCTTCGGAAACAATCAATCGATATTGCACAAGTTCCAGTCGTCTTTTCAAGCGAAATTCCGATAAGAAAACAGACACCGGTCGGGTCATACATGGCGGTTACTGCAAGCGCAGGTCTTTTGCTTGCGCACTATATCGTTGCTACAATACTAGAAAGGCAGGATTTACTATGAAACTATTACCAATCGGCGACATCGCCAAAAAAATCGGAGTTCTGAAACGACATTTGCTCCCTTATGGACACTACAAGGCAAAAATCGACACCGCGATTTTTGATGACCTAAAAGATGTCCCATATGGCAAACTAGTTCTCGTCAGCGCGATTACTCCCACGAAAGCCGGAGAAGGAAAAACCACGACGTCAATCGCCTTGGTTGACGGACTGGCTCGATTAAAGAAACGGGCCGTGTTAGCGCTACGGGAACCATCGCTTGGTCCGGTGTTTGGGCTCAAAGGCGGTGCCACTGGTGGGGGGCTATCGCGGGTCGAACCAGCAGAAGAAATTAACCTCCATTTTACGGGTGATATCCATTGCTTGACATCAGCGGTCAATCTCACCGCGGCAATTATCGATAACCATATTTTTCAAGGAAACGAACTCGGCATCGATCCCAATCGCATCGTTTGGAAACGCGTCATGGATATGAACGATCGCGCACTACGGGAAGTTACCGTGGCGCAAGGAACAAATAATGGCACCCCACGGGTCGATCATTTCATGATTACGGTTGCCAGCGAATTGATGGCGATTTTGTGCTTAGCCGATAATCCAGATGATTTTGAGCGAATGACAAATGAAGTTATTGTCGCTTATACATATGAAGATAAACCAGTTCGTATCAAAGACTTAAAAATTTCTCACGCAATCATGAAACTAATGCGCGAAGCGTTCAAACCGAATCTCGTTCAAACGCTTGAAGGTAATCCAGCCTTAATCCATGGTGGTCCGTTCGCGAATATCGCCCATGGTTGTAACTCCATCACGGCGACAAAGCTAGGACTCAAACTTGGCGAAATCCTAGTAACAGAAGCTGGATTCGGATCGGATTTAGGCGCGGAAAAATTCATGGATATCAAATGTCGTATCGGTGGTTTAAAACCCGATGCCGCGGTTATCGTCGCCACAATCAGAGCACTTAAGATGCATGGAGGTGTCACGCTCGATCAGTTGGCTCATGAAAATGTACCCGCATTGTTAAGTGGTACGGACAATCTCGCCAAGCATGTATCAAACATGAAAAAGTTCGGCGTTCCTTCAGTCATCGCCCTTAATCGGTTTAGTACCGACACCGAGGCCGAGGTTGAGGCTCTATTGAAATGGGCACAAGAGCAAGGACACCATATCGCCATCTCCGATGCCTTTGCCAAAGGAGGCGAAGGGGCGATTGCCCTAGCGGCAAAAGTCATCGAGTTAATCGAAACGAAACGTTCTGACTATCGACCACTTTATTCACTAGATTTACCGATAGAAGAGAAAATAGCCAAGATTTGCAAGGATATTTACGGTGCTTCCGGTGTCGATTTTTCAGAGAAAGCTAAATCACAAATCGCTAAATACCGTGAGTTAGGTTATGATTCTCTACCGATTTGTATGGCTAAAACACCACAAAGCTTGACCGATAACCCCGATATTTTAAATGCCCCAACCAATTTTAGAATTCACATTCGTGAAGTCGATTTGTCGGCAGGCGCTGGATTCATTATCCCATTGACCGGTGACGTAATGACAATGCCTGGACTCGGAAAAGTGCCGGGCGCCGTCAAGATGCAAGATGAACCATGGTAATCGAAAAGTACGGTCTGGGCGATGTCGTTGAGATGAAAAGGCCACATCCTTGCGACTCCCGCAGCAAATTATTCAAAATTATTCGTGTCGGCGCTGATATCAAATTATCGTGTATGGGCTGCGGTCATGTCGTGATGTTGACTCGGGATTTGTTCAATAAAAGATTCAAACGCATCGAAGTTAAAGCCAGCCAAGAATAAATGTAAGCCTCTACTAATGAAGTAGAGGTTTTTCTTTTGATTGCACTTTCTGATATTAGTAAATCTTATCGAATTGGATTATCAAATCACGACGCGCTCGATCGTGTGACTTTGTCTTTTGTGAATGTTGGTTTCGTACTAATAAATGGACCTTCGGGTTGTGGTAAATCAACACTATTAAACATCATCGGTCAGTTAGACACACCGACATCGGGGAGCGTCCACATCGATGGCAATGACTTAACCCGTCTATCCACTCAAGCCGATTCGTTTATTAAACGTCAATATTTCGGTTATCTATTTCAACATTTTCATTTGCTTGAAGGTTTTACCGCATTTGAAAACGTCCTTATTTCACTATTGTTAAACGATGTCGATGAGGCACAAGCGTTGGTAAAATGTGACCAAATGTTTGATATGTTCAATCTCAATCACCTGAAGAATCAACTTGTCGAAACACTATCAGGTGGTGAAGCTCAGCGCGTCGCCATCTTGCGCGCCATAGCAAAAAGCCCCCATGTGATCTTGGCTGATGAACCGACTGGTGCGCTTGATAACGATTCATGTCACAAAGTTTTGGAAACATTAAAAGCATTATCAAACGAAAAATTAGTCATTGTCGTATCCCACGACATCGAAGCAACGAGCCAATACGCAGATCGCATCATCAAACTTGTAAATGGACGAATTGTCGAAGATGCGATGATTACTGACAACAAGAATCCGATTCCAAAAATTAAGTTTCGAAAAACTAAATGCAATCGGTTAAAGCTTGTTCGCAAACGCATTTTGCGACTATCGAAGCACCACTTTTTCTGGGCAATCGCCGCATTATCCTTCAGCATCACGACGACGTTATTGACAATTGGCCTAACCATCGGCGCTAACCAGGCCATTAAATACCATCCCTTGCGTGGCGGTGCTTCAAATATTGTCTATGTTAGTCGCTTGGACAAGACTTTAATTGCCAATTCACCACTGACGTTACTTCGCTATCATCGACCGACGCACAGTGAAGTTTACGCGATGTTAGATGGTTATGGTGAAGCTTTTGTCGATGTTTCGGTACGCGCGATTTTTTCTCATCGCTATCGCTTAACGGTTAATGATTATCTTCTCGAGAACATACGTTTCGAACCATATTTCGACCAAACCAATCCCGACGATTTATCAAAAGTCTTGATCAATCATCAAGCTTGGCAACTAATCGAAAATAGCAATGCTATCGACTCCCCGCTAACATACGATGTCAATATTCCAATCAACACGACAGATATTCATGGGCAAGTCGCCAGTGACCGATTCGAGTTTCACATCACTCTTGACACTTCAAACATCATCGAGGATGTTCGTTTTCAGTCGCTTCCGACCATTTTTTATTCGCATTTGGCTGCGAAAAATTTGCTTTCTGATTATGTCCTTGAAAATGCAGCCTCGTTACTGCGCATTGATTATTCACTGGCAGATCGACTCGAGTCGGCTTTAGCAAACGATGAAATCGGGAATTATGAGATGATGTTCGTCTTTCTTGAAGTCGGCGAGGTTGTGCGATTTTATGAGACATGGGATCAAGATGATGCCATGACTTGTTCGGGGACGTATTTCGGCGAACGTGACTACCTGGCTTCAATCATGAACACGATTAAGATTGGACTATATTTCTTCGTGTCGATCAATGGACTATCAGGATTGCTGACCATGATTATTTCACTAGTGCATTTTTATAAAATGCATCGGCGTCGTCTGGCCATTTTATGGGCGCTTGGCATCACGCGTTCGCAAATGATAATAATGTGGCGCAATATCAGCCGCTACCTCACGATGATGTCATTGACGCTTGGGATGGTCATGGCACCAATAATTCAGTTAATCGTCAACCAGGTTATTTTTTTAAAAGTTAAGATAGTTCAGTTAATACGAGTGCCGTTTTTAAGTTTTCTAAATATCCCAGCAGGTTTAGTGATACTACTATTTTTAATCATGATGTTCATCGCCGATAGCGGGGCTTTGATTTCATCAAAAGTACTATGTACTGATAATTTAGCCGAGGAGTTGCGCGACGATGATTGAAATAAAAGCATTAGTGAAACGATTTCACAAAAACATCGTTTTAGATGACATGAATCTCAATTTACCGCGGACGGGAATCATCGGTATTTATGGGCGTTCGGGTAGCGGCAAGTCGACAATGCTTAAAATATTGGCGGGTCTATTAAAATTTCAAGGACATATCAGCGTTAACAATGAAAACCTTGAATTGCTTGATATTGATCAATTATGCGATTACCGATTGCGTAATGTCGGGCTTATCTTTCAAACCTATCGTCTTTTCGAGCATGAAACGGTGACTTGGAATCTCGCATTACCATTGCTATTGCTTGGCTATGACAAATGGTCCATGATTCAAAAGCATGTCGAGCAATCGTTAATTTCAGTCGGTCTACCCAGTTTTGGTCAACGCAAAGTTGCCACGTTATCGGGGGGCGAAAAACAACGTGTCGCGTTCGCGCGGGCACTTATCAAACAGCCTCGAATCATCCTTGCGGATGAACCGACCTCCGCACTTGATGATCAAAACAAACAGATGCTCATGCATCGATTGGCATCTTATTCCTCGCAACGCCTTGTCATTATCGTCAGTCACGATCGGGCATTGTTGAGTGAATATGCACATATATGTTACCAAATGGTCGATGGCAAACTAGTTGATAAGAAGATTCTTCATGCAAACAAAGATGTGTCTCGTCGGACGATGATTCGTTTAAAACATAATGGAGACACAGGCACTTTGCCATTTTCTTTTTGTTTCCGTCATGCCATTTACGAAATGAAATCGCACAAGTGGCGCCATTTTCTTTCACAAGTAATGTTAGCGATTGCTTTAGTCGCTCTTGGCATCGGCATCCAAGTGACGGCATCAATCAATGATAAAGTCCAATCGACAATCAAACATTTAATCGGACCAGCGGGACTCGAACTACGGGCGGATAAAGCCAACCATTCGGGACTAAAACAAGTATACGCTGCCGACTTTGTCCAGGTTGAGCAGGTCGCTAAGCGTTACCCTGACTATGTTTCCGACATTGGAGTCGTTTATCAGACTAATATAGACGACTTTTTTCCACAGCGAAATGAGTTGTTTGTCATTAGCGAAGGGCCGATTGTGATTTTGCCGAGTTTTAGTGCTCGACATTTAACCGAACCGTTAGGGTTTGACGAGTTGGGGTTGGATCGTATAACGTTGCGAAACGACGAGGTTGCCTTAATGTTGCCAGAGACCGACATCAAATTACTCGCTCAAAAAATCGGCAGTTTGGCAAATGCTGATCAAATCAATATGATACTAGCTAACAAAACAATCTTCCTCGGGGCCGGATTCGCCAACACTGCTTGGACATATGAAGATGAACAAGTGTGGCGGCTCGTCAAAGTTCATTCAGGCGAACATGCGTTAGTTATTCATTCAAATCCATTGTTTTCCGAGGCCGTACTCGAGCAATCGATGCGGTTTCCAGCGACGACCGATTTAAGCGCGACTCACCAATTGCCATGGATGTTAAAAAAAACTTATTATTTAAAAACTGACGATGCCGCGACATTAAGCGCCATCTTATACAAAGATTTAGAGCTATTTGGAATGCGTTTCGATTACGTTAGCAATACTCACATGAAGTCGTATTGTCCGCGATTGGGTCGGTGTGTACTTCAGCGGGTTCTTGTCTTGCTCGATCCATATCAATCATTGTCATTAAGCCATTTAAATTACATAATCGAAGCCGAACCGCGTTTAAATGAACCGATTTTAACTACAAGCGGCGGTTATCTTTTATATCCCGAATCGATGTTTGCTGGTTTCGCTAACGAAACTTTATTTGCCATCGACCAGCATCACATCGATCAAGTCATCGATTGGTTATCATTCACAAGTCCGGGTCAAATGGTTGTATTGCCTCCAGCGGTAGCCCGGGGACACTATCAGGACCAAAGCGGCGCGGCTGTCAAACTTAAACAAAGTTATGGTTGCGACTACATTGGACGTTTACCAATTGATGTGCACGAAATCGCTATCTCATCAGGACTGGCGCGTCGTTTGAACGCAAGCGAATATGAATTGGGCGATTCACTATATATTGCCACTAGAATTGTGACCACAACGCACGAGCAAGGAACTAGCAGCGAATTTATCACCACAGATCATCAAATTACGGCTATCGTCGATGACGACGATCTTTCGATTTACGGATGTTCGTTGTGGTCGGTATCGTATTATCGCGATTTATTGGGGTTCAGCGGTGATTCATTACGAATTGAACGAGCCTACTTCGCGGGACAAGAGCGTTTATTAAATGATAGCGCACGTCGGATCATGGCAACTTTCCACCATTTGCAAACGAGTTTACCACAGATGGACATGCGGCAATCACTGAGTAATCTGACTCGAAACATTGATGCCGGCATCTATGCGCTTGCCACGATTGCTGGTGTCAATAGCTTAATGCTTGCAGCTCTTGTGTTGCGTCTTGCTTGGCTCGACATTGCCAAAGATAAAACATTGCTTTTTGAACTTGGAGCGAGGCCGGGGCAAATATCCCGGTTGTTGACCGCTCGGGCAATCATTCTCGTATTTGGTTCATTACTAAGCGCAATCTTACAAATGATCATCGCTGCTTTTTTGATTGAACAAGCACTTGCCAACTATTTTCATACGCACTTTTTTTATTCGTTTCCAAGCGTTTCAATCGTGACAATGACGTTGTTTTCTGTTGTTATATTCATACTTTTGCAATTGGTTTCTCATCGTCTCCGTCATCATCACGCACTCGCTAACGCATGAGCGTGAATAAAAAAACATATATTTCTAGTATTTAAAGACGCTAAGTTGTATTATTATTCCGTAAGTCGAACGATTAAAAGTAACGGCTTCCAATTTTTAGAAAGGTTTAGGTTTCGATGAAAGGTTCAGTCAAAATGTTCAACAAGGACAAGGGCTACGGCTTCATTCGCACGGAAGATGGAAAAGACGTCTTCTTCCACTACAGCGAACTTGTCATGGACAACTACAAAACCGCCGTCGCTGGCGAAGCTGTAGAGTTCGAAGTTGAAGAAACAGATCGTGGTCCCCGGGCTACGAAAATTAGAAAAGGTTAATCCTACTTTAATTTAAAAAAAAGAAAGTCGCTCCGGCGACTTTTTTCTAATCTTTCATTGCGATAAAATCATTTAGGACCATATGGCACTTAAGGCAGGCATCGTCGGACTACCTAACGTTGGAAAATCAACGCTTTTTAACGCGCTTTCGCGCGCCAATGTCGAGGCTGCAAATTATCCATTCGCGACCATCAAGCCAAATACCGGCGTTGTGGCTGTTCCCGATCACCGGCTCGAACAATTAAGCGCCATTTTCAAACCATTAAAAACCATTTACACGACGATTGAGTTTTTCGATATTGCTGGACTTGTCAAAGGCGCCAGCAAAGGCGAGGGGCTCGGCAATCAATTTCTCGGTCATATTCGCGAATGCGACGCCATCGTCGAAGTCGTGCGTGCGTTTGAAGATCCCGACATCATTCATGTTGAGCAGTCGATTGATCCGATTCGCGACATTGAAATCATTAACCTCGAACTGGTGTTCGCCGATGTGGAAACCGTCAACAAACGCATCGAACGCACGGGAACTAAAGCCAAAACGAGCAAAGACACCCAAGCACTGTTTGAATATGAAACGCTTCTCAAATTAAAGAAACATCTAGAAGCGGGGTTGTCCGCACGAAGTATCACATTGACAAAAGAAGAATTCGTTTTTGCCGATGATACGCTTCATTTATTAACTTTAAAGCCAATCATATACGTTGCTAATGTCTCAGAAACGCAGCTACAAGCGCTTGCTGATAATGTTAGCTATCGGTCCATTGTCAATTATGCGGCAACTGAACGCGCTTCCGTGATTCCAATCTCGTGCGCCATCGAAGCGCAAATTTCGCAATTAGATAAAGCCGATCAAGCCGACTTTCTTTCATCAATCGGCGCATCGATGTCAGGCTTGGATTTACTTGTCAAAGCAACCTATCAGTTACTTGATTTAGGAACGTTTTTCACCGTTGGCGCCGATGAATGCCGCGCTTGGACGTTCCACCATGGCATGAAAGCCCCGCAGTGCGCCGGTGTCATCCATACTGATTTTGAGCGTGGATTTATCAAAGCCGAAGTATATCATTATGATGATATAATAAAATATAAGAGCGAATTATCGGTCAAAGAAGCCGGTAAACTTCGACTTGAAGGAAAAGAATACGTCGTCAAAGACGGCGATGTGATGTTCTTCAAATTTAATGTTTAGGAATTTATGTATCGTATTGGAATGAGTCGCGACATCCACCGTCTGGTCAGTAACCGTCCATTATGGATTGGCGGTGTTTTGATTGACTACGAACTTGGTTTTGAGGCTCACTCCGATGGTGACATTCTCATCCATGCGCTGACGGAGGCGTTACTTGGATCGCTGGCTTTAGGCGATTTAGGCACACATTTCCCCAATACCGATAGCGCATACAAAGACAAGGAATCATCCTATTTCTTGCGTTATGCCGATCGACTCGTTAAACTTCGCGGTTACAAAGTTTGCAACATCGATATCCAAATTACGCTTGAACGACCCAAATTAAGCCCCTACATTCCTAAAATGATTGAGAAAATCGCCTCATTGTTAACAATTAACCCCGAACAAATATCAATTAAGGCCGGTACTAACGAAGGCATGGGTTACATTGGACAAGGACTAGCAGCGGAAGCCACCTGCGTCGTGCTTGTTGAAAAAACAGTCGGCGACAAACATTAGGATTAAACATATGGATTCAATTACCCTTATCAAACAAGAACTATATCTTGCTTTAAGCAAAATCGGACATCAGATTTCCACTGATGAAATCATCATTGAGCAAAGTAAAGACGCTGCTCATGGCGATTTCGCTACCAATGTGGCCATGCAATTAAATCGTACACTGCGGAAAAACCCGCGTCACATTGCCGCGGAAATCGTTGCCCATATTGATCAATCTCGATTTGAACGCATTGAAGTGGCTGGACCAGGTTTCATTAATTTTTTCATGAAAGCCGAATCACTTGCGGGTATCATTGCAAAAATCATCAATCAAGGCGAATCATATGGTTCAAGCCTCGTTGGTCAAGGCATTTCCGTCAATGTCGAATTTGTATCCGCCAATCCCACGGGAGCGCTCCATCTTGGTCATGCTCGCGGCGCCGCCCTTGGTGATGTGATTGCCCGGTTGTTAAGCAAAGCCGGTTATCAAGTCACAAAGGAGTTTTATGTCAATGACGCGGGAGCGCAAATAAACAATCTCGCCCAATCGATTTATGCGCGCTATGTTCAATTATTCGACCAAGTCGCTGAATTGCCTCAAGACGGATACCATGGCGAAGATATCAAAAATATCGCCGCCGATATAAAAAAGGAAGTTGGAGATTTCTATCTCGGTCATTACGATGAAGCGTTTTTTAAGGCCGAAGGTATTAAGCGAGAATTAGCGATTATCAAAGACGATTTATCGTTTTTCCGCGTTGAATTCGACAAATTCAGTTATGAGACATCGATTCGTACACCAGAGTCAATCGATCGCGTGTTTATTAGGCTGGCACCGCATATCTATGAACACGAAGGCGCGACGTTTCTGAAAACAACCGAATATGGTGATGATAAAGATCGTGTCATTGTCAAAAGCGATGGCACATTTACATATTTTTTACCTGACATAGCTTATCATCTTGACAAGATTGAGCGCGGACACCGTCATTTAATCGACATCTTGGGCGCCGATCACCACGGCTATATTTCCCGTATGAAAGCCGCATTAGCGATGCTAGGTCATCCCTTGGACACGCTTGATATCGAAATATTGCAAATGGTGCGTCTGATCAAAGATGGCCAGGAAATGAAAATGAGCAAACGAACAGGCGTTGGCGTAACGTTAAGGGAACTCTGCCAAGAGGTAGGCGTTGATGCCGCGCGCTATTTCTTTGTAGCGCGAGCGGCCTCGTCACACCTCGATTTCGATCTAGATTTAGCTGTCAGTGCCTCAAGCGCCAACCCTGTCTACTATGCCCAATACGCCCACGCTCGGTTATCAAGTCTACTTGAAGCTGGCGCAGAAATCGGCTTTGATGATTCGGGTGTCGGACTGGATACAATTGAAGAAAAACAACTGCTTCGTCACCTTGAAAGTTTCGAGGCGGAAGTCGTTGAAGCCGCCAATGCACGCGCACCGTACAAAATAACGAATTATGTGCAAAAACTTGCAAGTTTAACCCATAGTTTCTATACTATATGTCGTGTCGTCGATAAAGAAAATATTTCTTTATCAAAATCGCGTCTCGCGCTTGTACGTGCCAGTCGCATCGTGATGGCAAACGCGCTTGCGTTACTTGGCGTCTCCGCGCCAGTGAAAATGTAATAAAGGGGATCTACCATGGTCGAAAAATCAATGCTTGACATCGCCTACGAACTGATTGTCGCTAAAGGCGAACCAGTTTCCTTCAAAGATATTTGGTCACAAGTTCTTGTGCATTTACCGGCAACGCCATCTGATCGCGTCGCCCGTTTTTATACGAATATGACGCTCGATGGCCGCTTTGTCGCCCTCGGTGGCAATATGTGGGACTTGCGCAGCAAATATACTTTTAAAGAGTTATATGAAGATGCCCGCGGCGTTTTCCGTGATGTCGAAGAAATCGAAGAAGAAAAAGAAATCGATCCATTCGAAGAGCCGGAAGAAGAATTGCTCGATGATGAAGAAGTCGAAATCGAAGACGACGAAGAAATCGAAAAAGAAGTAGAATAGTATTCTAAAGGAGAATTTTTATATGCCATTAGTCAGCATGAAACAGATGTTAATCAAAGCCCGCGAGCAGCACTACGCCGTCGGTCAGTTTAACATTAACAATCTCGAATGGACGCTTGCGATTCTTGACGAATGCGAAGCGCTCCAAGCCCCGGTCATTCTCGGAGTCAGTTCCGGCGCCGCTAAATACATGGGCGGTTATAAAATCATCGCCGCGATGGTCAAAGCCATCATCGAAGAACGAAAAATCACGATCCCGGTCGCCCTTCATCTCGATCATGGCGAAAGCTTTGAACTTTGCAAAACGGCGATTGACGCCGGATTCACCAGCGTGATGATTGATGCATCGCACCATCCGCTTGAAGAAAATATCGCCACGACCAAGAAAGTCGTTGAATACGCCCATGCTCGTAATGTCTCGGTCGAGGCCGAACTTGGACGCGTTGGTGGTCAAGAAGACCATGTCGTGGCCGAAACGATGTACGCCGTTCCCGCTGAATGCGAAAAATTAGTCAAAGAGACCGGCATCGATTGCCTGGCTCCCGCCCTTGGATCTGTCCACGGACCCTATAAAGGCGAACCGAAACTCGGATTTGATGAGATGGCGGTCATCAACAATTTAATTAAGTTACCACTCGTGCTCCATGGTGGTTCCGGCATTCCTGATTTCCAATTGAAAATGGCGATTGATCGAGGTACGGCCAAAGTCAACGTCAACACCGAATTGCAACAAGGTTGGACGGCGACCGTCCGAGCCTTGCTCCAAAAAGACGCCAACGTCTATGATCCTCGCAAAATTATCGGCCCTGGCAAAGAAGCGATTCGCGCCGTCGTCAAGGCTAAATGCGAAGTGTTCGGTTGTATCGGCAAAGCCAAATAAGTTATAATAAATCCTTGGCCAGTCCAAGGATTTTAATTTAAAAAATTAAAAAGGAGCCCATTGTGAGTCAAGATTTGCTTTTGCAACTCATCAAACGCTTTGACACGATTACGATTTTTGGGCATGTGTTTCCCGACGGAGACTGCTATGGAAGTCAAATTGGTTTGAAAGAAGCGATTAAAGCGACGTTTCCACACAAGGCGGTATACGCACTTGGGTCCGGTTATGAAAACTTCCATGATTTGATTACTCCGATGGATCGAGTCGACGATGCGATCATCGCTCAGTCATTAGCGCTCGTAGTTGATGTCGCCGACGCTCCTCGTATCGAAGATCAACGGTATCAAACCGCACAGTTTGTTTTTAAGATTGATCATCATATTCCGCTTTACCAATTTGGAAATCATCAATGGGTTGATACCACGATGATTGCCGTTGCCGAAATGATTACTTCATTTGTCATCAACCAGCGTTTGAAATTATCTTCCAAAGGCGCGATGGCGTTGGCACTCGGTTTGATCACCGATTCAGGCCGTTTCCTTTATGGTCAAGTCACGAGCCATACATTTGATTGTATGAGCCAACTTGTAAAAATGGGTGCCGATTTACATCTTATTTACGATCGACTCTACGAAAAATCTTTTAAGTCAATGTCATTTGAAAGTTATGTCTACCAAAACTATAAGACGACGCCTAATGGGCTGATTTACTGCGTTTTCTCTAAAGAGCAATTACGAATATTGGATATGGATGCGGTAAGTGCCGCCAGCCGTGTGAACTTGTTATCAAACATCCGCTACTATCCGGTATGGGCATTCTTTGCCGAAGATGACCAGGACGTTCGCTGTGAATTCCGCAGCGCGGGACCCGACGTTCAAACAATCGCCTACAAGTACGGAGGCGGTGGCCATCTTCAAGCAAGTGGCTGTCACGTCAAACAAATAGAACAAATCAACCAAATCATCGCCGCGATCGATGCGATGCTGGATAAGGAGTCACACACATGAGTTGGGAAATCGAACTGCAAGAAGCATTAGTCGCCGGTCGGTTAGCCGCCAAAGCGATTATGGAAATTTACCATCAACCCTTTGACGTCGAAATCAAAGATGATATGTCGCCCGTGACTATTGCCGATCAATCCGCTGATGAAATCATTCGCAATTACTTGAAATCGGTGTTTCCTGACCACGCTTTTTTGACCGAGGAATCAAGCGATGATCGGTCGCGGTTGAATAACGACTATGTTTGGATTATCGATCCCGTCGACGGAACCAAGGACTTCGTTGCCAAAAACGACGAATTTACCACCAATATTGCATTGTGCTATAAACATCAAATAGTTGTTGGTGTCGTGCTAGCTCCCGCACTTAATGAAATCTATTATGCATCACGAGGCCATGGAAGTTTTATGGAAACCCCAAACGAAGTGCGACGCATCAGGGTTAATGACAAACTTGACGATTTAACCGTCTTGCTCTCACGCTTTCACGTCCGAAAAGAAGAATGGGATGCCATTAATAAACATGCCGATAAAATAAAGCACACAGCGACGGTTGGCAGTTGTCTAAAAGCATGTCGGATTGCCATGGGAAAAGCCGAAATCACATACCGGCTCTCCGATGGGTCAAAAGAATGGGACACGGCTGCGTGTCAACTCGTGGTTGAGGAAGCCGGTGGTCTTTTAGTTACCCCACAAGGCCGACCGTTAACATATAATCGTAGCGATGTTCGCAATCGCGAAGGTTACATCATCGCCAATCGTAAAGAAAATATCTTATTGTAAGGAGCACATTTTGTTTCGTCATCGATTACCTAAAATTTTACTATTAACTGCCACATTCGTGTTGGCAAGCTGCGATTCAAGCCTATTCATTTCCTCATCGCTTGATGACACTTCAAGTCCGACCTCATCACTAACGAGCACTAGTTCGAGCTTAAGCGATACTTCGAGCGTATCAGCTTCATCAAGCGCTGCTAGTTCGAGCAGCGCCTCAACAACTTCCTCGTCGCCTTCAACCGAATCATCGACCTCAAGTTCCTCGAGCGCTTCATCCTCACAGTGGCCCGATGATCCGATTAATGATGTGACGGTACTCGATTTTTATAATTTCAATGATTTTCATGGTACGGTCGAGTATGCCCCGGACGCAACGGTGGCCGAACCCGGCATTAACCGGCTCGCCAATTATATCAAAACAAAGCGTAGTTTAAATTCCGATGGCTTTGTTCTCACTTCAAGTGGCGACATGTGGCAAGGATCGGCTGATAGCAACATCACGCGTGGTCGTTTAGTCACCGACGCCATGAATTTGATGGGATTTGACGCGATGGCGATTGGAAACCACGAATTCGACTGGGGCACAGACGTCATCAGAAGTAACGCTACATTAGCGAACTATCCATTTTTAGGAACTAACATTATCCAAAAGTCGACCGGACAACGCGCCGATTTCGCCCAAAGTCATACGATGATTGAACGCGCTGGTGTCCGCATTGGCATCATCGGAACAATCGGACCGGGTCTCGAAGGTTCGATTTTAACATCTGTCGTCGCTGATTATTCATTTAATCCAATTGATTCGTATGTGGCGGCGGCTGCCAGTGAATTGGAGCAACAAGGCGCCCATATTACGATTTTGCTTAATCATGACGGTGACGTCAGTTATGGCGCGCTTGATTATGTCGATCTTGTTTTCAATGGCCACGCGCATGCCTATGATGTTTCCATTAGCAACAATACGCCGATTATCCAAGCGCGTAGCAATGGCGTAGCCGTTGGTTTTGCCAAACTTCAATACGACAAAAGAACCGATACCGTGACGACGTTATCCTATGGCGTCGATGACTATTTAGGAAACAAGGATTTGGCGGAAGATCCCGACATGGCTGCTTTATATGCCGATTACTATGAACGGGAAATCCGAGAAATTAAAGAAGAAATAATCGGAGCGGCGACTTACTCATTCTCACGATCACAAATCGGAAATCTCACAGTGGCCGAGATGCTCGAGTATGGATCAACGTATGGTGCCGTCGCCGCTATCCACAATACGGGAGGCATTCGCGCGAGTATTCCGTCTGGTCCGGTGACATTTGGCGATGTGTATAAAGCCTTACCATTTGATAACGACTTGATTGTGTTTAACCTGACTGGTTCACAACTGAAGACGTGGTTGTCGCGTTACATATACGTCGCCGGTGTCGATAAATATAACTACACTTTTGATCACAATGGACAAACGATCGTTAATAGCCAAACTTATAAAATTATTTCAATCAGTTATTTAACCGAAGATATCGAAGACTATCCACACGACGTCGCTAGTGAACTGAACACGCACGCGTTTGCGCGCGATTTGGTCGCTGATAAATGGCGAGCAACCGGCGCCATCAATCCATACGATTACTCATAGAGGTGCAACATATGTTCAACAAAAGATTATCATTGGGCGTTCTGACATTAGCGTTAATGCTGGTGGGCTGCCAATCTTCAAGTGGTGGCGATGACGTCACCTATGTGTTTGAAACACCAGAGGTTAGCATTGATGAATCATGGCCGTCCGCCCCGGTCAATGATGTGACAACGCTAGATTTTTACGCCATCAATGATTTCCATGGCGCGCTCGAGCACAAGCCTGAAAGTAACGAAATCGGGATTAACAGGTTAGCGACCTACTTTGACAACAAAAAGGAACTCAATCCGACGGGCACCGTGATCTTGTCTTCGGGCGATATGTGGCAAGGCTCAGCCGATAGTAACATTACCCGCGGCCGTCTGGTAACCGATGCCATGAACTACATCGGCTTCGATGCCATGGCGCTTGGAAATCATGAATTTGATTGGGGCGATGAATTGATCCACTCCAATCAAGCACGAGCCGATTTTCCGTTTTTAGGCGCTAATATTTTTGATAAAAGAACTGGTCGTACGGCCGATTTTGCGCTTCCCTACACCATGATTGACCGCGGTGGAGTGCGCATCGGCATCATCGGTACGATCGGAGCTTCACTTGAAAGCAGCATCTTGACATCGAATGTCATCAACTACGATTTCGTATCCATTGGTAACATCGTCGAGCAAAGCGCGACTTATTTACGGTCGGCAGGAGCCAAAGCCGTTATTTTACTTAATCACGATCCTGATGTCGATACCGAAACATTAGGCCACGTTGACGCCGTTTTCAATGGCCATTCGCACAGCAATTACCGTAATATAGTCGGAGGCAAACCTGTGCTACAAGCTAGTTATAATGGTCGAGCGGTCGGCCATGTACGCTTTACCTATACCGCATCTAGCGATACGCTGACGTATGTCTCTTCGACAGTTGATAGCGGACTGATCAACCAAAACCTCAGCGAGAATGAGGGGATGAAAGCCATCTACGATCAATATCTAACCGAAGAAATAAACATCATCAAAAACGAAGTGCTCGGCGAGGCATCAGGCTATTTCTCAAAAGCAAAACTCGGCGATTTGGCCGTTAAAGAAATGCTTGCCTATGGAGCCAGTTTGGGTGCTCAAGTAGCATACCATAACACAGGCGGCGTCCGCGACACGATTAGCGCTGGTACAGTAACCTATGGCGATGTCTATAAAGTGTTTCCATTCGATAATGAATTAATTATCGTCGAAGTAAGCGGTTTGCAATTGAAATGGTGGCTGGCCCAAAACGATTACGTTGCTGGCGCGAATCGGTTCACGAACACGTTGGATGGTTCAATTGCTATCAGCGACAATGCTACGTATAAAATAATCTCCATCAATTACTTAACCGAAAAACATCTGACGTCAGACAGTCAATATCCTCATAATAAGACCACGGCTATCAACACGTTTGAATATGTGCGCGAACTATTGAAAGATAAATGGCAAAGCGTGGGAACGCTTGATCCGGCTGATTATATCGGTTAATAAAAAAAGCGGCATTTGCCGCTTTTATTTTACTTATACGCTTGGTTTTTCGCTTACGAGCTTCACGCCGATGACTCCGGGCACCTCTTCCATCAAAATGACTTCAATGCCACCGGTGACCGTCGTGTCGATGAGGCTGCAACCATTACAGGCGCCCAGCATGTTAATGTAGACAATGCCATCGATAAACGAATCGAATTCGACATCGCCTCCATCACGGAGGATAAAGGGACGAATCTTATCGAGGGTTGCGATAATTTGGTCTTCAATCGTAATCATGTTATCACCGTGAAAAATTATAGCACTCACGGCTAGGGTTGGCATCTTATATGATTATTTTTTAGGTAGTGGCAGAAACATTCTTGTCTGACTGACATACTCAGGATAATTGTCTTTGATACGTGAATATCGATAATCGGCCATCGGTACTGAAATAATTAAAAACATTAATGTCATAGCGATGGGGCCAAACACTAAATACCACATATTTGGCAACAATACGACGACCATCAAGAAGATGCCCCACCAAAACATAATTTCACCCAAATAATTCGGGTGCCGAGCATGTTTCCAAAGTCCGTCACGTATAATGGCGCGGCGATTGGTTTCCCGGGCACGGAACCGCTGCATTTGGATATCGGCGACTAGTTCAAGCCCAATCCCAATCAGCGAAATCAGAACACCGAATAACATTAAGATGTTGAATGTCACGGGAGTACCCATTTGTTGGTTCCTAAAAAGAACAAGCGCAGGTAATAAAGCGGCAAACACAAATAGCGTCGGCACGATGTGGATACCAAACAAATTGACAACGGGGTAGAAGACGCCACTTTTCTCTTTCAAATAATCGTAGCGCCAATCTTGTTTTTTAATTGTTTTAAACGTATACATCCAATTGGCGGTCAAGCGTAGTGACCAAATGCCAATCACCACATTAATGATGATTGTAACAAAGCTGTAATCGCCATAACTGAACATGTAAAGTAGCCCATAAAGGAAAGGAATCACACTCCAATACGGATCATACATCGACGCATTATTGACGAATAGCCCGATAATGTAGATAAACACCGTCATCGCGATGTCGGCTAAGAAAAGCGCCAAAATCGGATCCATAGGAGTGGGAAGATTGCGAAAGTATGAGAAGATGAAAAGGCCGACAATCGTTGCCAAAACGTAACTAACTAAAACGAATAAAAAGGCGAGTAAGCGTTTGTAATCAAATGGTTTTTTCATAAGTACGTTCCTTTATTTTATATAACGTCCCGAAAAATCGAGCACGTCGCCAGGTGCTGGCGTTTTTGCTGTTGATAAAACGTATACACGGACATTGCCGGTGCCACTGGCATTGACGGTGATCGAACCGTTATTGCCAATCGTTTTACTATCTCCGGTGACGACATCGACATATGTTCCAGCGGGAAGATTTGAAAATGTAGCTGTGCCAGATACGGACACCAATGCGAAACTATCGACAGATGATGAAGTGAATCGGCGTTTATATGCAAGACCACCAGAAACATTACTTGTCGAATATTGCCCTTTTTGTAAGGCCGGAACTGCTCGTCTAATGATATTCAAGGCGCGGATGTGCTGCGCCAAAGGATGGGCTAATGTTGTGGCGATTGCTCCCGAGGCATTGCGGTATTTACCAAAGTCAGTCGCTTCGACACTTCCTTCGATGTGACCACCGAAATAGGCGCGTCCTGTTTCAGCTAAAGGGCGATTGGGTCCGACATCAATCGGAGCACCTTTCATGAACTGGATTTCGCTACCATAATAAATTGTGGGAATGCCTCGAAACGTGAACATCAGCGATAAATTTTGCGCCCAGACAGATTCATCTTGGTTGAAGCGAGTACTTTCTGGGGCACCGTCTGGCGCATAATCGTGAGAATCGACATAGGTAATATTAGTTGTCGCATCGTTGTACCAATGATCACCACTTGTGGCAACACCAAACGCATCATAGGCATTCAGAAAATTCCAATGCATCGGGAAGTCAATCATCGCCATACCGGAGTTTCTTGAGTAATCGATCGGCCGATAATCGTTGCCGTTGAGGTAGTGATTGGAACTTGTTGGCTGTTGACTCACGTTTGATTGGTTGTCATAAAAGCTTTGCTCAACACTTGAGACGCGGTCAGCCATAGTCGCCCACGGATAATCTTTTGATTCTTTCCAAGTATAAAACGGAGTCGAAATGGCGGGCATGTTAGTATTCCAAACTTGGCGATAACGCGACGCTAATTCGCCAAAGATGAAGAAGTCATCGCCACCGCGGGCTTTGAAGGCAGGCAAGAATTCATTGTTAAAGACTAAACGTGAAATATGTTTGACGGTGTCGATTCTAAATGAATCAACGCCCATGTCGATGTAGCGATTATAAGCATCGATGAGGTAGTTGGTCACATACGGGTTTTCCGTATTCAAATCGACGCAGTCACCCGCAATTTGCCCCGTTTGGACAGTATACGATTCCCACGACAAGCTTTTTTCATGATGATAAATATGACGGACATCATTGACATCTTCCTTCATGGCGTTGATACGGGCGCCGTATTGCTGGCCACCATTAAGTTCATCGTAATTGTCAGGCAGCAAATTATTAGGATCAGTTTTGCGCATGTTAGCAACTGTATCCGCACTGCGATAGTCTTTTTCAAATAGAGGGAAAATATTTTCTTCACCAAAATTGGAGGTGTGATTCAAGACGATATCTTGGATAATCTTCATGCCTTTGGCGTGAGCGGCGTCAATCAAATCTTGATAAGTTGCCCCGCTTGATTCAAGGCGTGGATCGACTTGCGTAAAATCGATGCCATGGTAACCATGGTAGTCATAACCTGAAGCGTTTTCGACGACCGGTGTAATCCAAATCGCCGAAAAACCGAGCGCTTTAATGTAATCCAGTTTATCAATCAATCCTTGAAAATCGCCGCGCCAGGCCGGATCACTGGCCGGATTGTTCGCTTGCGTATCATCCCAACAATGGACATTATTGCCCGTGTCGCCGTCATAAAAACGCGCGGTCATTAAGAAATAAATTGTCTCTTCGCGGAAATCAGACCGTCCTAAAGCATCTTCATGCGGTTTAAAACTTGTAAGTTTTCCATCTTTAAGCCACCACTCGCCGGTCGTAAATTCATACTCGCCGCCCTCGACGCCGTTAAACGTGAACCGGGCTTTAATTGAAGTGGTTGGTCCGATCGTATAGCGATACCAATAATCAGGTTCTCGTAGCATCGTCAAGGCACCACTTGACGATATATCGTTTGGTTGTCCTTGATAGTAACGAATCTTGGGATCGGGATTAACCGATTTGACATGGACGGTGATAAGCGGTGTTTTGTTATAGTCAGGCAACTCGATTGTGCCCGGATCTTGATCATACCATCGTGAGTTAAAATACCACCACTCGCCGGTTGTCCGATATAAGTCGGATGTTTGAGGGCTGCCATTATTTGAAAAAATCAAGTTGATAGCAGAGACATTGGGAAAAGTTTTCGTATACCAGTCGCTGTCGACATCCTTGATCATGGCTTCGCCGGGCCAACCAGCCGAAGCGGTTCCCGCTGGAGTCGAGTTCCAATAATAAATGTAAGGAGTGGCATAGTCGCCTTTATAATGAACGGTAATCCCATCGGTTACGGCAATCGCTTCAATCGAAGCGCGATAGGAGACAATCATCATTAAGGCGGTTAGTCCTAGCGCATACCATTTTTTATTCATCCACACACCTCAAAAACTATGTGTTTATCTTATCAAGATAAATAATCGCCCGCAATCATATTATTAATTGTTCATGCGATGACACCTGTTCATGTTGAAGCGAACGACGCGCTTGGTTATAATGCTTTTATTGGATAACGAATGAATAAAAAATTAACATTATCAATCGCTTTATTAGCTTTATTAAGTTCTTGTGGCAGCTCAGTGTCGAGCAGTTTGTCGACTAGCCAGTCCGACGGAAGCTCGCTAACATCACAAACAACCAGTTATTTTAGCTACGACAGCAATGTTTCGTATCAAACATACACAGTTACCTTCGTCACCAATGCGGATATGCAACTAGATCCAGTCATTACCTCGATAATCGAAACAATGCCCACGCTTGAAAACGGATCGTTAACACTTGAAGGCTGGTATTTCGACGCGGAATTCACACAGCCGGTGAATTTCCCGCTATTTGTTGACCGTGATATGACGCTGTACGCTAAATGGATTGACGCTACGCCCGGATTTGTGTTCAAACCGACACTCGATGGGCAAGGGTATTATGTTGAATCTTATACGGGCAACGCGACCTCGATTGCCATCCAATCGACTTATAATGGTAAACCAGTATTGGAACTTGGGGAGTATTTGTTCTATAACAATGGCGCGCTTTTGTCGATTGCGTTACCATCACAACTTAGAACAATCGCAATGGCGGCATTTAAAAACGCCACGCAGTTATCAAATATCGTTATTCCTAATTCAGTCACTGAAATTAAAACCGATGCTTTCAGCGGCGCCATCTCTTTGAGCTCGATTACGATGTCTACGAATATTGCCATTATTGGCAATAATGCGTTTGAGAATCTTCCTAACTTAACGACGATTGACCTTCCCGCCACATTACTGGAATTACGGTCCCGTGCCTTTGGTGATGCAACGAGCCTCACACAAGTAAAAATCAGAGCGACAACTCCGCCTTTGCGCTTTGCCAATTCGTTCGAAAACACCTCGGCGAGCCTTCAATATCTCGTTCCTTCAGCAGCGTTATCCGCATATAAAAGTAGCGAATATTGGAGCGATTATTCGAATCAAATTTACTCGTTATAATTATTTAGACAATTTAAAAAACACCGCAAAAAGCCGATATTTAATATGATTTTTACGATGCATAGGTACTCCATGAGCGATATTTTTTCTATTATGCTATATTGTTTTTAATATCAAGGATAGGTTCGTGAACAAACTGAGGATAGTAAAAATCGGATTTATATCATTGGCGTTTTCCTTGTCGAGTAGCACATCGTCTGCTTATGTTTTCACACCGATGCACGCCTTGACACCGATGCCGACTTCAATTGATATGACTAATTTGTCCGACGCCTCAGTAAGCGCCTACTATCAAGGCGTCGAAGGCACAAGCGGCGATCAATTACTCGAAGCGCTTCACGATATTATTAAAGACCACAATGAATATGATTACGAATCGAGTACTCATCGAACAATTTATAAAATCATTGACAGAAATTGGGAGTTATCGCCATTAAACGATACCCAACTATCGAACTTTAACTACGAAACAGATAACCCATATATTCGTAAACTTTACGCCGATTATAACGATGCCGCGACGACAGCCGATTTGTTTAAAAACGATGGAGCCTCGCGTGTCAGTTTCGATAAGGAGCACATCTGGGCGCAATCTCTTGGGAACTTCGGACGCACCGGTGGCGCCGGTAGCGACTTCCATGCGCTGTGGCCTAGTGATGTCAGAGGCAACCAAAACGCTCATAGCAACTACAATTTTGCGACACCAACTTCTGGTATCACGAATTATAACAACGATTATGGAACCTATGTCGGGCGTAACGGATACATCGTTGGAAGTTCTCAAAAAGTATTCGAACCGCTCGATCAATACAAAGGCGACATTGCGAGGGCGATGTTTTACATGCCGGCTCGCTACTATGTATATGAAGATGTTCTCCATCCAAAACTTCTATTAGTTAATGGTTCGCCCTTACCTATCACCGCATCACCTTCACAACCGGGTCTAGCTGGCGATTTAGCGACACTGCTTACTTGGCATGAACTTGACCCGGTCGATGAACACGAAATCAGACGCAACAATTTGCTCTATAACAATTATCAGGGCAATCGCAATCCCTTTATTGATTATCCCCAATGGGCACGTATTGCCTACGATGAATCCTACGTCGGCGAGGGAGCGTCGCGAGCGCTTGGTACTTCAACCGCTGCCGGACTACCGGAGCCAGCAATAACGCTCGACCGGATTGAGGTGGCGTTAGTCGATGACAGTAACAAATTCTACTTATTTGACAATGTGGCGAAGTCCGATTTGATCGTTACAGCATTTTATAGTGACGCGACCTCCATGCCGGTAGTTGAATACACACTTTCTATTGCGGGGCAAGACAATCTGACATTCTCGAGTATCGGACCGCATGAACTGCTTGTCTCTTATACCGATAATGCCGTGACAAAAACAGCGACTCTAACAGTCGAAGTCGAACTATCGGCTGTGCAAATGATTATTGCTGGAGCGATTGGGCTCACGGTCATTGGCGTCATCTTCGCAATACCTTCACTTCGGAAAAAAATAATTAGCAAAGCTAAAAAAACAATCAAGAAACCATCATCTAGGAAAAAGCAAAGATCAACGAAAAAATAGCATTAATTACCGAAATACTGCTTTTTGATAAGATAAATGAGAAATAGACAAGAGGAAGAACATGCCTTTAAAAAATAGATCATGGTTACTAGTTGCGACGCTATTTGCACTATTGACTAGTTGCACAACGTCGCTAGGACAAGACTCCTCGCTTGATACAAGTGTTTATGATGGCCCCACCGTAAATTTTAAGGCGAATATCCCAATCGATATCGCGGCAACCTCAGTGGTGGTGATTGCCGGAAACTTCAATTCATGGAACCCGTTTTCGGGCGACAATGTCTTGACCGAAATTGATGCATATAATTATGAAATAACGATTGAATTCGATGTCACGCTTGTTGGCACAAGTTTAGAGTACAAATACGTGTTGCTCTTTGAAGACCAAACCGAGGGACCATGGACCAATGTCGAAGGATCGAGCACCGGAGGCGAAATCGGCAACCGGACATATACACTAAGGGAAGGAATCCAAACCGTGAACGATACCATTGCCAGTTTTAAAAATAACACCGGACAAACAACGCTTAGCCGTGGCACATTACGAAAAGTCGTCTTAGACATGCCTTTATACGAAGACGGCCGCCAGCGCACAATCCGCATTTGGTTGCCGGATGGATACAGCGATGCGGACACGGCAACTCGTTATCCGGTCATGTATATGCATGATGGGCAAAACCTTTTCGATGCATATACGGGTTTTGCCGGTGAGTGGGGCGTCGATGAAACGATTGGCGCCTTGATGGATGTCGGTTATGGCGGTTCGATTGTCGTCGGCATTGATAATTCATCCGATCGTCTTAACGAATTATCGCCCAGTTGGCCTCGTTCCAGCGCCGGATCCGTTTATATTAAAAATCCATCGGGTGAAAAATACGCTTCATTTATCGTCGATGTCGTCAAACCATACATCGACGCCAATTTCAATACGAATCCGAGCCGGGAAACGACGGGAATCGGCGGCTCATCGATGGGAGGCGTCATCTCGTTTTACATGGCATTACAATATCCTGATGTGTTTGGATATGGGATGTTATTCTCAACGGCGATGTATATATATGAAGCAAACATGAGCGAAACGTTCATCGCCTCTAAAAGCGTTGCTTCAAGTTTAAATCCACGGCTTTACATCTATGCTGGTGGCCAAGAACCGACAATTACACGGTATGTCGACGACATTAAAAACGCCTTAATTGACCAAGGCTACCCTATTGCCCATATCAACACTCTTATCGATCCTAATCTAGGCCACAACGAAGCGGCTTGGGCACATTATTTTCCGATAGCCTATCGATGGCTGGTTGATTTCTAAACGATTAACGAATAGCTTTATTCTGATGAAAAAGTTTTTTATTGTGATTAACTGGCTAATCCATAGTGAAGTCTGAGTACACTACCAGTTACATAACTATCATTGATGGCCATGCCTGAGCCTTCAAACATTTCGTTGACGTCCTCTGCGGGAATCACCAACGTATTATCGACCATCAAATCGGGATCGAATACGCTAAAAAGTGTACTTAGCATGTCATTGTCCAAATCAATCGCGCCGATATTGGCTTCAAGTATCGATAAAACCATATCACCATTGGTGTTCATGCTGACATTGCTCGACAAATTGAATTGCATATCGAAAGAACCAGATAAACCATCACGCGTCAGACTCATGAGGAAGTGAATCGACATTTCATCACCACTAAGTTTTACGAATAGGTTGGTTGACGCAAACGTGTATTCGATGTCATTTCCAAGAAGTGGGAATGTCAAAGGAACCTCAAATTGCACGTCTTCATCAAGTGTGTAGTCGAGAATCGAATTCAAATCCGCTTCATCCATGTCGATGTATGGATCGAATGGATTGAGTATCGCGTTATTGATTGCTTGAACGCTTAAATCAGCCATGAAAGCGGCCTTGTCGGCGTCTGATTCCCATTTCGTGAAAGCTGGTTCGCTCGGATCAGTGAGCAGTTTGCGCAAAGTGCCGAGGCGCAACTCAACGTCAAACCCTTCATCGGAAATGTCTAATATCAAAAGCGATTCTTTATAGACGATTTTCAATAAAGCGGCGAGCGTTGGTTTCACTTCAAATAAATATTCAGTCAAACCTGTTTCTCCAACTGTGAAGCTTAATTCTTCTTCATCAAATTGGCCAAAACTGAGATATTCGGCAATCATCTCGTTAAGGCTTTTGCTGGCAATCGCGCTGGCGATGGAATTAGCGAGGCTATAAGCCTGCTTCAAGGGTAGTTTCATCGCTCCGACTTGGATGCGCTCGATTTTAAGAAAATATTCTTCGTTTTCGCCTAAGACGATTTCGAATTCCATTTCGAAGCCCGTTTGATAAAACCGCGATCCGTTAATGACGATGTCGGCTCCGGCAGTAACCGTCAAAGTGTCATCTTCAAGTGTTGTCCATACGCCTTTGACGCCTAATATTCCAAATGACATCATGTAGCTATACTCCATCTCGCCTTCATACAAGGCATTTTGGAATTTGTCATTATCAGCTGTCAGTGCTTTTTGAATCATGCGATTGATAAACGAATCGGTGATCCGTAGCGTGACCGCTTCCGATGATGGATCGGTGATTAGCAGTGAGAGCCCATCGTCGAGACCTTGGAAAAATAGCGTTTCTTGGGTGTCATTATAATCATCCATTGGGGCTTCCGTCTTCATGTTAAACAAAATCAGCGGCAATCCCACGATGATGAATAGGATGATACCAAGAATGATAAACGGTTTTAGAATAGCTTTAATCAATTTCATATGAGTGTCCTCGTTTATTCATAACAATCGCAGCGTTTCGAGCATCTACGATTAATTTTATTCTATCACTTGTATAACAATTGATGCTCGCGGCGACTGACTTATCAAATCGTTACCGGCAGTGCTTGAATGATTTTATTGAAGATGACTGATTCACTTAAGTATTCTCTCGTTTATAATGAAGTCACGAAAACAATAACCGAAAATGTCTCTTTTTAAACGAATTGCTTTGACAATGTGGCCCTTATGCACGCTTTTGATTAACGCTTGTAGCGCGGCCCCTAATGTGAGAAATGTCACCATCAATAAGAAATACACGATGCGACATACTTGTTACATATCGTGTGACCGCTACATGAAATACTGGCCGATTTTAACAATTACTAATGAGAGCAACGCGCCAGCACATATTTATTTCGATGGCTGGTATGAATATTACAATGTCCGCTTTCCCTCAAACAAAATGAGATTATCCCATTGTGCAGTGATTGGCATTTCCAAAATGGAACTTTCTTTTGAACAATCGCTGTTTGTGGACATGGAATGGGTGCAAAGCAATTACGGTAAATATCCAGGTGGGACGATTAAATTCTATTTTGACGTTACGGAAGTCATTGAAACAACCACTTGTCAGTTTAATTAATGATTAATCGTTATTAATTGTTCAAAGCCCTTTACAAAACAAAACCCCCGTTATCGTAACCGCTATTTGGTCCAATATTCGGGGGTAACTTCAAATTGGCTTGGTGCCCGGGGCCGGACTCGAACCGGCATGGTGTCGCCACCGCAGGATTTTAAGTCCTGTGCGTCTACCTATTTCGCCACCTGGGCAAGAAATTGGTCTCCCGTACAAGATTCGAACTTGTGACCCCTTGATTAAAAGTCAAGTGCTCTACCGACTGAGCTAACGGGAGTGGCTGGGGTACCTGGGATCGAACCAGGGAAATGCCAGAGTCAAAGTCTGGTGCCTTACCGCTTGGCTATACCCCAAATAAGATGGTGGAGGAAGGTGGATTCGAACCACCGAACCCGAAGGAACTGATTTACAGTCAGCTGCGTTTGGCCTCTTCGCTATTCCTCCAGCGTATAGGCAGACAATGGATGGTGGATGTTGAGGGGCTTGAACCCCCGACCTCCGCCGTGTAAAGGCGATGCTCTCCCAACTGAGCTAAACATCCGCACTTCCCGTTGCATGCTAAATAAATATAGCAAACGGGAATATCTAAGTCAAACAAAAATGAGGCTAATAACGATTGTCAAAAACCTTTCTTTCCCAGCAATTTAAACATGTTGCGCTTATACACTTCGACGCCGGGTTGATTAAACGGATTGACGTTCAATAGATACGCCGACATCGCACAAGCTTTCATGAAAAAATATAAAAGATGCCCAAGGGCATAAGCGTCTAGTTTTTCGATTTCGATGACGAGATTAGGAACGTTTCCGGTATTGACATGGGCATCTAGTGTGCCAAGAAACGCCTTCTCGTTAACATACGAAAGGGGGCGACCCGCTAAGTAATTTAGTTCATCAAGATCGGCGGCGAAAAGCGGTATATTGACGTCGCATAATGGTTTTTTGACAAAAAGAATCGTTTCAAATAATATCGGAGCACCCGCTTGGATATATTGGCCAAGGCTGTGCAAGTCGGTGGAAAACGAGGCTGAAGTCGGGAGTAAACCTTTTGATTCTTTACCTTCTGATTCACCAAATAGTTGCTTTAACCACTCGTTGAGTTGGGCGTATTGAGGTTCGTAGGATACATACATTTCGACATATTTTTTGGCGTATAGCGAGTGACGAATCACGGCATAGCGATAGGCCATGTTCTTGTCCAAATCTGGTGTGTCAAACTCATTCATGGCGGCACTGGCTCCATCAAGCAGCGCTTGGATATCGATTCCTGAAGCGGCGATTGGCAGCAAACCGACGGGAGTCAACACTGAAAAGCGTCCGCCAATGTCGGATGGGAGTGTGAATGTTTGATAACCTTCAGCTGAAGCTAACTGGCGTAGTGATCCTTTGCTAGCATCAGTCGTACAGTAAATGGCGCGTTTGACTTCTTCTTTCGGTAGTTGTTTCTCTAATAGCGATTTAAGCAATCGGAAAGCGATCGAAGTTTCGGTGGTCGTGCCCGATTTCGAGATAACGTTGACGGCAAATCTCTTGCCCTGAAGGTAGTGCAACACTTGTGCGGTATGGGTAGGCGAAAAAGTGTGCCCTAAATAGACGATTTCAAGTTTGTCACCAGAATATAGGCCCTTAATAGCTTCAATCACGGCGCGAGACCCTAAATACGAGCCTCCGATGCCGCAGACGACTAGAATATCGAAATGCTCACGGATGTATATCGCTGCTTGTTTGATGGCTTCGACTTCTTCGCGGTTATACGTACCGGGATGTCGTTCCCAACCCAAAAAGTCAGCTCCTGGTCCCTTTTTTGTTTTGATGGAGCGATGAATCGAGCTGACGCGGTCGGCGTAAGCATCATAATCAATTGGTTGTCGTAAATACGATTCGTTTAATTTCATGGCTATTCCTCGTGATTGTCATCAAGCGCTTGCTTGATCCATGGCATCAATTTTTCTTTTAAATGTTCGAAGTTAATTTGATCAGCGGGTAATTTGACGCGAACGCGACGGTTGGGTTTGATTTTAGGTAAGGGCGGCATCTGTTTTAGCGAAAAGCGCAGGTAGCCGTTATTGGCATCGACTGATATTATTTTAAGTTGTAACTCCTGGCCTAGTTTGAGTATTTCGTTGATATCGCTGACGAATCGTGATGATATTTCGGAAATGTGGAGTAAACCTTTACATCCATCGTCAAGTTCGACGAATGCGCCATAAGGCGCAATTTCGGTAATCAATCCTTTGACAATGTCACCTAGATTATGGCTAATCATGGAGACGCCTCCTTTTCTAGCAAACTTTTAACGATCAAAACGTCGTCTTCAGTCGTTACTTTGAAATTCAGGCGTGAGCCAAGAAAATAGTGGATTTCGATTTGGCCAAGTAGTAGCGATATATCATCAGTCGCTTCGAGGCCGACATTTTGTTGATGGGCTTGATAGATTGTTTGAAAACGGAATATTTGCGGTGTTTGAATGACACCGATGTGAGTGCGATCCACAACTTTTACCAGTTTGTCATTGGCATCAATTTCCATCAGTGTGTCGGGAGATGAAACTAACGCTGTTAGACCAATGTTACCAGTGAATTTCCTCAATCCTCTTGTAATTATAGTTCCGTCAATCATAACCCGCGCCCCATCATGAATGATAATCGTATCATCGCCACTAGCACGATTACTCAAAAATTTGAGCGCTTCAAACACCGAGGCTTGGCGTGAGGAACCACCCGTCACAACATGGAGTGGTTTTTGGTCATGATTTGCGCTGATGTTAAATACTTTATCAAGGAAATTTTGATGGGAAACAATCACGATTTCATCGATGTCGGCATCGTTTAAAAACGGAAGCAGAGTCCACTCAAGTAGCGGACGGCCCGCAATTTCGATAAATTGTTTTGGTAACGGATAGCCTTTCACGCGGGTACCGCTACCACCGGCAAGTAATATCGCAAAAATCAATTCGAAAACCTCTTTTATAATTTTAACAATAAATAACTGGATGAATATATAACTTAATCGTTATTTAACACTGTCGATTTCTTTTTTCGTCAACTCATCGGTAATCGCTACTTGTTGAATAATGAGTTTGACGACTTTGTCGAGTTCGCTGCCCATTCGATAGTCGGCTTGGCAAATATAATTAACCCGTCCGTCATCGATAAGTGGACGCACGTGTTCTTTGTTGCCTTTTGAATAGACGGCAATCGACTTACCGCCATTTTCCTTAACTAAGATCATTGGCGGGACATCAGTTAGACCATCGCCGATATAAATGATATTGCGATAAGGGATGCGTTTTTCCCGACTGCGTTCATTGACTAGATGGTCATCGATTTGCCGAAACACGCCTTTGGCAATTCTGAAGAAATATTGTGTTTTCATCGTGTAGTTGATGGCGAGCTTGGGCCATAGCGGTTCACCGGTCTTTTCATCAAAATAAAATTCACAACCATAGATAGCTCTGAATTCATCGGCGATGGCACAACCATCGATGATTTCTTTCGTGCCGCTGGAAATAATGTAGTGCTCAACGAGTATGCCACGGGTTTCGGCATATTCATTAATACGTTTAAACCAAGTGGTCACACCTTCGAAGAAATGAATGTCTTTACCAAGGCTAAACAGAAACTCCTTGGTCAGTTTGATGTTTTTGTCTTTGGCGAGCTTAACCATCATGTACATATACGACAAGATGCGTTCAACGCCTTCTTTATTAGTGAAATCATTGGTCGCGCCCCAAAATTCGGCGGGGGTCATTCCAAGGGCGGGAATTAGAGCATAATTTTGCATGTCTTCGGAGCAAAGCGTTTTGTCAAAGTCATACATGATCGCGATAATCGGACGATTTGGCATGGTGTTTACCTCCATAAAATAATACCAATCAGACACCCATTAGTCAATTTTTAGTAGCTTTTCGCCACAAACACTAAAGATATTCTATCTTTCAGTAAAAACGAGTGTGGTATAATTCTTATTTGATGGAGAAACATTCACAAAAGTGAAACCTTGGCAAATCATCGTCGCGATAGCGATTGTCTTATTTGGCATTTATGTGGCTGCGGTCATCGTATTCGCTTATCAAATGAAGCAATTTGATAAACGGATGGAACGCAATTTGGCGGCCATCGATGTTTTGATTGTACAGAAGTACGACATGCTGCGGCTAATTGGCAAGATGTTCGTTAAGTTTGAGATACCAGTTCCACCCGAATTCATGCTTCATGTACGTCCTAAATTTGAAGAAACACTACTTGATATCGGCAGTGCCGAACGGGCCGTCATTAAATCATTTTTGATGCGAACGGCGCAGTCGCTATTCTATTATGGGGAAATCAACCAAGCATTGGCCCAACACCCCGAATACATCGCCATTAAAGAAAATTACGCCGAAATCGATCGCCAATACCGGCATTCGGTCGTTTTATATAACGCCGACGTGCTCGGATATAATTATTGGAGCCACCTTTTTTGGTTCCGTTGGGTCGCCAAAGTTCGAAAAATGATTGATAAAGAGATAATTTCCTAGCATATTTCCCCAATCATTCACATGCTAAGTTTATAATTACAAATGGAGAAAATATGAAAAAACCTGTCATTTTATGCATTATGGACGGTTATGGCCAACGGAGTGAAACGTACGGTAACTGCGTGGCTAAAGCCCATAAACCAAACATCGACCGCTTTTTCGCCACTTACCCACACACGCTAATTGAAGCCAGCGGTGAAGCCGTCGGTTTGCCTGAAGGTCAAATGGGCAACTCGGAAGTCGGCCATCTCAACATCGGCGCCGGCCGCATCGTTTATCAGTCACTGACGTTGATTAACAAAGCCGTCAAAGACGGATCAATTTGTGATAATCCCGCTTATAAAGGCGCAATCGAACACGCCAAAAAGAATCATAGCAAATTGCATCTAATCGGACTTGTCAGCGATGGAGGTGTGCACTCGCACGTAACTCATTTTCTAGCAGCCATTCGCATGGCCCACAAAGCCGGACTTGATGACGTCTATGTCCATGCTCTCATGGATGGACGTGACGTTGACCCACAACTTGGGGCATCGTATATCAAGCAAATCGTTGATCTGATGGATCAACTCCATTTTGGCAAACTCGCTTCAATCGGGGGCCGCTATTATGGCATGGACCGCGATAAGAACATGGACCGCGTCGACATTCACTATCGTGTTATGGTCGATCAAGATGGACCGAGCTTCACCGATTATCGGAAGTATTTCAACGATCAATATGCCTATCTACCAACAACAGGCAAAGATCCAAGCGATGAATTTTTGATTCCCCATTTTCACTTAGGCGTTAATGGTAAAATCGAAGACAACGACGCGATTATCTTTATGAACTTTAGACCCGACCGCGCCATTCAATTAGCAACGGTTTTCACGAATCCGACCTATTACCAAAATCCTCCACTTAAAAAAGACGGGACTCCGATGTATAAGGCTTATGTACCGAACCATCAACTGAAAAACATACATCTCGTTCAGACCATGAAATACGCCGATTCGGTCAAAGGGCCAATCGCTTTCGAATTGCCGTTACTGACCAACACCTTTGGTGAATACATCGCCAGCAAGGGGCTCACACAACTTCGCATCGCCGAGACCGAGAAATACGCTCATGTGACATTTTTCTTCGATGGAACGGTCAACTATGATGGCATTACCCGTCCGGAATTAAAAGGATCGCGACGCGTGCTTGTCAATAGTCCCAAAGTTGCGACTTATGATTTGAAACCGGAAATGTCGGCCTATGAAGTACGCGATGCCTTAATCAAAGAACTTGATAAACGCGATTTGGATGTCGTCGTCATCAATTTTGCCAACTGCGACATGGTTGGTCATACGGCAATCGAAAAAGCTGTCGTTAAAGCCGTGGAAACGGTTGACGCCTGCGTGGGCTCAATCATTGATTGGGTCGAAACTAATGGAGGGACGCTTTTACTAACCGCCGATCATGGTAACGCCGAGATGATCCTTGACGCCAATGGTCGTCCGTTTACGGCGCACACGACTTCTTTAGTTCCGTTTGGAATCAACATACCAGGCGCGAAACTAATGAGCGAGGGCGGCAAATTAAGTAACATCGCCCCGACAATGTTGGAACTTTTAGGTTTACCGATTCCGCAAGAAATGGATGAACCTAGTTTAATTATCAAATAGAAAAGGAGCACAACTATGAGATTAGAAGAATTTCCGCTGATTATCCCCGACATTAAGAAAATCGAAACGCAGTTTAAAGCGCTGCTAAAAGATTTCCACCTTGCCAAATCAGCCAAAGAGCAAAAGAAAGTCGTCGATAAAATCATTAAACTGACCGACGAAGTCGCCACGCAGTTCACTGTTATTTCCGTTCGTTATACTCAAGACACGCGTGTTGAGGAATATCAAAAAGCGCAAGATGCCATCGATGAGATGGGACCGCTATTCCAAGCCTTATATAACGAATACCAAAAAGCACTTATCGCCTCGCCGTTCCGTCTCGAACTAGAAAAATCATTAGGAAAGTTCCTATTTGAGAAAATCGAGACGAGTTTGAAGGCCTTTGACCCCAAAATCATTGAAGAACTTCAAAAAGAGAATAAACTCACGAGCCAGTACGCGAAACTGATGGCTTCAGCCCAAATTCCGTTTGATGGCGGCGTTTATAACCTCTCGCAAATGGGAAAATTCGCCGATTCGCTCGACCGCGACATTCGCCGTCGCTCATCAAAAGCCGTTGCCAAATGGTTTGAGAAAAACGAACCGGAGTTAGCTAAAATTTATAGCGAACTCGTGACGTTACGTGACTCGATGGCCAAAAAACTTGGCTTTAAGAATTTCATCCCGCTAGCCTATGCCCGCATGGGAAGAACTGATTACGATGCTAACGATGTGGCAGGCTATCGTGCCCAAGTTTACCGCGCCGTCGTCCCTCTATCAAAGAAGTTAGTCAAGCGACAAGCGGCACGCATCGGTATCCCCAATCCGAAATTCTACGATTTGAGCCTCAACTTCACATCGGGTAATCCTACGCCAAAAGGTGATAAAAATTACCTTGTCGCCGCGGCGCAAAACATGTACCACGACATGGGTGAAGACATCGGTTCTTTCTTTGACAAAATGGTCGAACTCAACATGCTTGACCTTGAAGCACGACCTGGCAAACAAGGCGGCGGTTACATGACCTATTTCCCCAAATATCAAATGCCATTCGTGTTTTCTAACTTCAATGGTACGGCCGGTGATGTCGACGTCTTGACTCATGAAATCGGACACGCCTTCCAAGGCTATAGTTCTCGCAAGATCAAGATTCCCGAATATCGTGAACCGACGATGGAAGAAGCTGAAATCCATTCAATGAGCATGGAATTCTTCGCTTGGCCATGGATGGAAAAATTCTTCAAGGAAGACAAGGATAAATACTTATATTCACACTTAGTTGGAGCGATAAACTTCCTGCCCTATGGCGTGACCGTCGATGAATTCCAACATTACGTCTATGAAAACCCGACCCATACCCACGAACAACGGTGTGCCACATGGCGGGAAATCGAAAAGAAATATACGCCTTATAAGAAATATACAGGCTTCCCGATTTATGAAAAAGGCACGAGATGGATGCGTCAAGGACACATTTACTCGAGCCCATTCTATTACATCGACTATACGCTGGCGCAAGTCGTCGCCTTCCAGTTCTTAACAATGATGGAAGAAGATCGTCAACTAGCTTGGTCGCGCTATGTCAAACTTTGTAAACTGGGCGGATCATATCCGTTTACCCAGCTGTTAAAGAAAGCGAAACTAAAGAATCCATTCAAACAAGGAACGATTGCACGCACCGTTAAGAAGATGGAACCGATTTTGGCCCGCTTTGACGATTCGAAAATGTAGTTAAGCGATCGCTATTTGTTCGATTTCCGGATCAGATAATTCTCGGAATACTTGACGCGTGAATAATAATAGCACCGTCATGTAAACGATGGCGACATACTCAAACGGGATTTCCCGAATGCCAAACAAAAACGGGAAATACGCGATTAACGAGATCATATTAACAAGAAGAGGCACGTAAAAGTGCTTCTTCTTTATGGCGTAGTAGACAATGGCCAGTACATCAGCGGCATAAAGGTATCGTTCATGCATCGCTGGAAGGAAGAAGTTTGCCATCAGAATCGACCACAAAGCGATGTCGATGATATGGCTTTGACGAAGTTTGATTTTGCGCACGACTAGATAAAAGAAAGCAATTGCCATCAATAATGCAAACAAGGCGACGGCATAATCTTTTAACATGTCATAACGATCTTTGGGAAACCATTCCCACATGTTGGGCATGTTCAAGGTCATGTATTGATAAGTTTCCGTTTGCCGGAAATAGACCGTCATGATGTTAACAAAATCACGACCATAAATAAGAGAAGGAATCGCAAACACGAAATACACGACGGGAATCAATAGGAAATGCCAAAGTTGCTTCGGCCGATTAATCATGTACATGATAATCAGTAGCGGTAACACGAATATCGTTTGTAGCTTAAAAGCGAAGGCGACACCATAAACGACCATGCCCCATAAGTGCTTGTTTTTCAAAAAGAGGAACAGCGACCAAACGATAAATGCCGTATAAATCGAATCGGCTTGACCCCAGATTGTCGAGTTGAGGAATACCGTCGGAAGATAAAGCGTAATCACCCCGAAAAGAGTGGCAACCGGATAGCGGCGTTCTTGCTTTTTTAATGCTTCAAGCAACAGGAAAAACACGCCAAGCGCCATAACTATGTCAAATAATATCGAAACATATTTGATGGGATAAAGGAATGGCGTCGCAGAATTTGGTGTGGGAAAATAAGATAGAATTGTCAGAATCAAAACATAAGGTGGCGAATAATCGCCGATAGAAGTTCCAAGCGAAGCAAAGCCGCCGAGCTCAACGATGTCTTCCATCCAATGTTTAAGGAATTGATTGTAATCGCCGGAAGCATGGTCGAGGTTGGTCACCCTAATGTAGATTGCAAGACCAACAAAGAACAGGGCGACGGGAATATACGAGTGGTTTTTTAAAAACCGCCACACAGCGATAAATGTTGTTTTTGTTTTATTAATAATTTTTAATGTGGTGGCATTCATAAGTTTTCTAACGTTCATATCATAACATGATACTTATTTATAAAAGCATAAACAGATGCTTCTCACAATAAAGAGAATGTGATAACCATAAAAATCATGATTCAAGCGCCGGTGCGAGGTCAAGTTGTTTGGTTTCGCCTACCATAGTTTTGTTAAAAACGACCATTAGCAATACCGGTACTCCCATGATTAGGGAAGCGACAATCCAAGCTCCGAAATTTGAAAAGGACATGGCGACGTAAGCTTGATCTGATTTGCTAACTAAATAATTCACATCGACTAAAAGCGGAGCCCACACCGAAACCGCGATGCGGGCCACCATCTCGCCAAAACCCGACAACAAGATAATCAGTGGCCGCTTGATTCCTTGAAGAATCGCGCGCGATATAACGGCCAACGCCATTAATATTGAGGTGGGATACAAGATAAACAAATATGAATTTGTATAAAAAATTACTTTTTCGTTGATGGAATCGGCGGGCAGGAAAATAGCGGTTGCGCCAGGAATCAAAGCGTATCCTAGTATTAAAACGATAATATATGACACAAATATGAAAAGTAGCGACCACTTGATTCCTTGTTTGATGCGAACATTAGCGCCCGCGCCGTAGTTTTGCGAGACATACGTGACCAATGAGGTAGCAATCGTGGCGTATAAAATTGAGGAATAGGCTTCCATATTTGTGAAAACGGTAATCGCTTTTCCAGCATCAGGACCAAATAGATTAAGTTGTCGTGTCAGCACGAAACCACCGATGAATAGGATCGACCACTGGAAACCGAGTGGCAATCCTTGTTTAAGCAAATCGCGGCCCATCACACCATCATAGCGAAACGTGCGGAGCCGTATTTTTAGAAACGGATATTTCTTAATCAAATAACGATAGTTAATAAACAGACCAACGATATTGATTATAACAACGGCGATGCCCGTGCCGATCGTATCGAGATCGAAAATGTTTCTGCTTGTCAAAATAAGAATCAGTCCTATTTGAAGCAACATCATCAAAATGGAAACCATCAATGGGAAAAACGAATTACCCATCACTCGTAGAAACGCCATTGCTAGTTGGTTAAGAATAATGATCGTAAAGCCCGCGATGATGAAGATGTAGTATTCATACGCCTTTTGGAAGTATAAAGCGTCGACATTAAGCAGTTGTAATGCCGGTTTTAATACAATAAAACCTAGAACCGTCAGAAAAACGCCAAATAACAACGCTAGATAAAAGGAATTTTGAAATGCCTTGACGGTATTTGCTTGATCCCTTTTGCCATAATAGTGCCCGCCGATGACCGCGAAACCAGAACAAGTTCCTAATCCAAAGTTCAGCAAAATGGCATTCAATGAATTCGTTTGCGTGATGGCAGTGACGCTATCACCACCAACGGTTACTTTCAAAACAAGCGTGCTGACAAGGTTTAAAGCGTTAGTCAGCAGCAATGTGAGAAAAACCGGTATTGAAAAAAGGATCAACACTTTCAGTGGTGAACCTTTCGTTAGGTCGATAAAGCCAAACATCTTTTTTATTGTGCCCAAGTAGAGGCCTCTACCGCATCCCTTGACGCTTTCTAGTCTGGTATGTGGTTAATTGATAACAAGTGGTGCAGGTAGGGAGACTTGAACTCCCACAGGTTACCCTATACGCCCCTCAAACGTACGCGTCTACCAATTTCGCCATACCTGCAGCGTGCTTAATTATAAGCATAATTATTATTTTTTTCAATAATCGAAATTCACGATTACCTAGAATAATCCAAAGATGAGTCCTGACAAAACAAAGTAGATTAATAAAGCGACCACATCGACAATAGTCGTGACAAATGGTCCTGACATGACTGCGGGATCTTTTTTCAGAGATACGGCGATCATTGGGATGGCACCACCGACTAATTTAGCAAATAAAACAGCGAGGAACAGCGACAAACTTATCAAACCAGAAATCTTGGATAATTCTAGGAACCAAGTGTTTGTGAATGCGGGAGATGAAACATCGTAAACAATAATTCCCGAACCGATGATGATGAAAATCCAGACATATGCGAAAACCGCAGTTATTAGTCCAACGATGAGACCGACGCGAAATTCTTTCATAAGAATATGGAGAAAATCATTTTTTTCAATCTCGTTTAAGGCAATGCCACGGGTAATTAATGTCACACTTTGATTACCAGAATTACCGCCAGTATTCATTAACATTGGAATGAATGCGGATAAGATAACAACCTGCTCTAGCGCATGTTCGAATTGGTTTAAAATAATTGTAGAAAAAGACCCAAGCGCCAGCAAAATAAGAAGCCACGGTACCGATTTTTTTGCTAAAACAAGAACACTGGAACGGGAATACGATTCATCAAGTGGACTTAACGCCGCCATTTTCAAGATGTCTTCGCTCGTTTCCTCATCGATGACGTCGATCACGTCGTCAATCGTTACAATGCCAATCAGTCTTTGATCATCGTTGAGCACCGGCATGACGTTGAGGTCATATCGCTTGAATAGTTGGGCGACTTCCTCTTGGTCGACGTTGACGCTTGTAGTGATGAAATCCTCATGCATGATTTGAACCAATTTGGTGTCCGGATCAGCATAAATAAGATCATCAATCGTGACGATACCAATCAATAGGCGTTTCTCATCGACGATGAACGTCGTGGCAATCGTTTCTTTATCACGGCCAACTTTGCGAATTCTCGCTAATGCTTCAGAAACGCTGAAAGTGTTTGGAAACATCACGTATTCGGTCGTCATGATGGAACCGGCGGTGCCTTCTTTGTAGTTAAGCAAACTATTGATTTCTGCTCTTGTCGCCTTATCAGCTGAATCAAGAATACGACTGACAAGATTAGCCGGCATGTCAATCATGAAGTCGACGATATCGTCGGTGTATGAGTTTTGCAACAAATCCAACAATTGCTTGTCGGTAAATAGTTTAATGAGATTTTCTTGTTGATCAGCGCTTAAATAGGCAAATAGCTCCGCCGTGTATTCACTTTTGACCGTTTTAAAAATGAACAATAAATCAACTGGATCACGTATTTCTTCGCAATGCTCGGCAAGGTCGATTTCTTCATAATCTTCAAATAATTGACGGAGTGCTAAAACGTCTTTTCGGTGAATAAGATCGAGTATCATTTCAGTGGTTAACATCTCTTTTTCCATGGGAGCACCTCCGACGCATTCAAATATTGCGACATTAAAACCTACACGTTATTTTAAACCAAAACAAGTTTCCAAGCACATAAATTGGGATGATATAATAACTTTATTATGAACGAATCATCGTCAGTTGCCCTAGACGAAAAACCAAAAAGCAATAAGCGACAAAAAATATGGGGAGCCGTCTTGCTAGTCGTCTCACTGATTGCCGGCGTTGTCGTGTCATTTTTGGCGTTGCGTCGTGATTTATCGGTCGTCGATCTATCAGATTTAATCGAAGCCTCAAGCGTGTGGCTCTCTAGTTGGTACTGGATGATTGGGGCGATTTTATGTTTGTTGGTGATGCTGATTACGGGTGCCTTGCGTTTATATGTTCTTTTAAGAGCCAAACGACAAAGAGTAACACTCCGAGATGCCTACCGCTATTCGATTTTGAGCAAATACTATGTATTAATCACACCATTTGGTTTGGGCGGACAACCAATCACGATGGTCTACATGCGCAAAAAGAATATTCCATTTGGTTTGGCGACTTTCATACCTATGATCGACTTGTTTGCGATGCGTCTATCGATGTTAATACTGGGGTTAGCAACAATCATATTTTTTCCCAACGTCGTCGTGCCGTGGGTGCGAATCACCGCTTATATTGGTCTATTCTTCACTTGTTTCGTGCCTGTGGTTGCCATAGCGATGTCGTGGTTCCCAATTTTCGAAAAAATCATTGTGGGGCTGTTAAAGAAGATGACGTTTTTGAAACGTCAGAAAAACTATATCCACATCACCCAAGAATCATTCAAAAAGTATCGGACGGCGTTTACATATTTTAAGGGACTTAAAAAGGAAGTCGTGCTCGTGTTCTTTTTGGCATTGGCCTCGCAGTTGGCGCTATTATCGATTCCATATTTTATCCTGAAAGCCTATCCAAGTAGTGCACTTGTCAACGAACTAAGCATTGCCCTTAATTATCCTAACACTGTGGCCATGGTCGCTTATGCCAGTATTGCCGTAGCCTTCATACCTACGGTTGGAAACGCTGGTGCCATCGAATTTTCGTTTTCGACGGTCTTCGCCTCATTTATGGAAGGTCGCTATTTGTTTTGGGCGATGTTCGCGTGGAGATTTTTGACTTTTTATGCGTTCTTGCTGCTTGGAGTCATATTGACGTTTTATTTAGGTGTTAATCGCCGCAACGAGTTACGACGACATCATATTCCCGACTTTTCCAAGAAACTGCGCATCGTGCTTTTTAGCGACAACTTCTTCCCGATGATCGACGGAGTCGTGCGCACGGTCGATGCCTATGCTCGGCATTTGTTAGCGCTTGGTTACCATCCCATTGTCATCGTGCCCAACTATAAACGGGGTAACGATCAATATCCGTATCAGGTTTTACGCGTGCCCTCGCTTCGCATTCCTAAAATCGAGTATGCGTTAGGACTATTCCCTTTTAACAGGGCGATTAAGCAAGCTTTGGCATACGATGGCCCGATGGTATATCATTCACACGCTCCGTTTATGATTGGTCATAAGGCGCTGCGGCATGCACGCGCCAACAATATTCCCATCGTCACGACATTCCATTCCAAGTACTATGAAGATTTTTATCACAACACCCATTCCAAGACGATATCCCAGTGGGCTGTCAATCACATCGTGAGATTTTATCGTCGCGTCGACGAAGTGTGGTCAGTGTCTAAAAAGACATCTGGAACACTGCGTCATTACGGATATCGTGGCGATGTTCAAATCATGCCCAACGGATCCGATTTTGATGTTCCCAAAGACATCGAAACTTTCCGGATGCAGGCGGTGCAGTTTTTAAACATTAGACAAGACGAGCACAATTTACTTTTCGTGGGACATTTAATCTGGCAGAAAAACTTGAAGTTCATCTTCGAAACACTCCAGAAGCTTGACGAAGCAAATTTCCCATACCATATGATTTTTGTGGGCGAGGGCGGTCATGAACGCATGGTTAAAAAATACTGTGAAGGATTGGGTCTTAAGGGCCGTGTCACATTTGCTGGACGAATCCGGGATAACGATTTATTAGCAGGCATTTATCGTGCTTGTGACCTTTTTTATTTCCCGTCGGTGTATGATAACGCTCCGCTTGTGCTACGAGAATCTGCGGCCGTCGGGTTGCCAAGCTTGTTGGTGCGCGGCTCGCACTGCTCGGAGATTATCGAAGATGGCGTGTCAGGATTTACTGAACGAGAAAACGCCGAGCGAATGGCTCACAAAATCATGACCCTATGTAAAGACAAGAACAGCCTTCGCACGGTTGGCGAAGCCGCCCGTGTCACGATTCCGATGAGTTGGTCAATTTTCGTTAACCAAGCGATTGAACGGTATCAAAGTTTGATTGAACGTCATTACGATTATGAAGAATAGACGTTTGCCGGGCTCGTCATGGCTCTCATATATTTTCTTATACGGCCTGTTAAAGCCGTTTTTGTTTATATATTTTCACTTATTTCAGCGAGTTCGATTCCACCGCAACAATCACCCAATTCCCAAAGGACCAATATTTGTAATTGGCAACCATCACACGAATTGGGACGGATTTTACCACGCAATTTTACTGTATTGGCGTTTTCCTCATTTTATCGTCCATGATGAAGCGTTTAAAAACAAACGATATGCGGCTGTGTTCGGATCGTTTCTAGGACAGGTTCGGCGTGGTCGCAATGGTCTTGATGCTGAACCGATCAAAATGCTCAAGCGTTTAACAGACGCCGGTCAAAGCGTCAGCGTCCTTCCCGAGGGCGACATCGACATGTTCGGCCGTACTTTGCCAATTGACTCATCGATTGCTAAACTTGCCAAAATGTTGAACATTCCCGTTGTGCTAGTTCGCATTAGTGGTGCTCACCTACGGGCGCCACGATGGTCGAATCTCGCCCATCACACACGTATTGATGTCGATGTTACTGATATCATCGATAGCACGTGTTTGCAGACAGTGACAATCGAAAGTTTGTACGATCGCATCGTCAAAGGCATCAAAATCAATTCTTATGACATCCAAGCCAAGCGATTAGTTAAAGTGTGGGGATCAAAACGAGCCGAATGGTTAGAACTCGGTCTATATTGGTGTCCCCAGTGCCAAAGCTACGAATCGATTGTGTCTCGTGGCAATCATTTCGTTTGTATCAATTGCGGGCTGGTCGGCCATGTAAACAAGTATCTATTGCTTGATGTGCCCTCATTGCCAGACATCACGCGCCCCGACGCTTGGGATGATCTTCAATTTGAAGCATTAAAAGAGAAATTGCACTCGACTGATGAAGATGGTTATTTATTTTCGTTATCACATTGTCGGTTTGAAATGATTGAGTCGTGTGAATTTTTTTCCAATCGAGGAAAGGCGGCATCAGCACAGCTTTATAAAGACCGGATTCAAATTGCTACGCATGAAAATATGACGATTACGATTCCATTGGAGACGATTAAACAAATCCGTTTCCAATACAAAGACGTGTTCGAAATCAGCGATGGAAATAAGCGTTACCGTCTATGGCGTAAGACACCTAAATGGTCGGCTTATCTCTGGGTAAATTGCGTGAAAGAGATTGTCAAATTATAGTATAATAAATTGAAATTATTGAGGTAATAAACTATGAAACCAATTCTTGTCGAAACGAGCGCCCGCCACATCCATTTGAACAAGGCGGACATGGAAAAACTTTGTGGCCCCAATTACGAATTACCGTTTAAACGGATGCTGTCGCAACCGGGTCAGTTCGTCAGCGATTTGCGACTTGATGTCATCGGTCCGAAAAGCACTATCAAAAGCGTTGTCGTGCTGGGACCGCTCCGTAGCGCCACCCAAGTCGAAGTCTCGGCTACCGATGCCCGGGCTTTAGGTGTCAATCCACCGATTCGCGAATCAGGCGACATTAAAGGATCGACCCCGATTACATTGAAAGGACCGGTCGGAGAAATCGTGATTCCCGAAGGCGTCATCTTAGCCAAACGTCATATTCACATGCACCCGGACGATGCCAAATTTTATGGCGTCAAAGACAAACAAGTCGTTGCCGTTAAAGTTAAATCAAATGACCGTAGCCTCATTTTCGGCGATGTCCTCATTCGCGTGCGGGAAGATTTCGGACTGACGATGCACATCGACACCGATGAAGCCAATGCTGCCGGATTAAGTGGCGAAGTATACGGTGAGCTGATTACTAATCTTTAGTTTGACATTCGTGGCAACGCCCGCGATAATATTAGAAATTCCATATCCCGAACAACGTTACAGGGATGCAAAAACGTTGTAGCAACTCTATTGATAAATAGTAAGTGCTTGCCCAAGCGAAGCCCACTTCGAACGATATGGATGGAACGTTTATCACAAAGACTTTCCATCGTGGGAAGTCTTTTTATTCATAAGGAGTCAATATGGACGAAAAAACACTATTCACATCGGAATCGGTTTCCGAAGGCCATCCCGATAAACTATGCGATCAGGTTAGTGATGCGATTTTAGACGCCTGCCTAGCGCTTGATGAAAACGCCCATGTCGCTGTTGAATGCTTTGCTAGTGAGCAACATTTAGTCATCGGCGGACAAGTAAGTTTGTCTAATGGCATAATTCCACCCGATTATGAAGCCATTGCGAGAGAAGTCATCGCCTCGATTGGGTATGATGATCCCAAATTCGGTTTTAGCGCCAAGGAAGCACACATCGACGTACTCATCAATCCCCAGAGCCAAGAAATCAACGAAGTCGTTGGGCACATTGACCCATCCAAAACCGGCGCTGGCGACCAGGGCATCATGTTTGGTTATGCCACGAATGAGGATCGCAACTACATGCCTTTGGCAATCGTGATTGCTCACAAGCTGATGCGAGTCGCTTCCTCGATGCGCAAAGACGGGAAATTTCCCCATGCCCGTCCTGACATGAAATCGCAAGTCACAATCGACTATACAAATCCGCGTTTTCCTCGCATCGACACCATCGTGATGGCGGTGCAACATGACCCCAACATTAATATTCAACAATTTAAAAAATTCGTCTATGAACAAGTGATGCTTCCTGTCGCTACATCATTCAATCTTAATGGTGATTTTAAGTATTTCATCAACGACGCCGGCACATTCATCGAAGGCGGCCCCAAGGCCGATACCGGTTTAACGGGGCGAAAGATTATCGTCGATACATATGGAGGAGCCGCCAGACACGGCGGTGGAGCATTTTCGGGCAAAGACGCGACCAAAGTCGATCGATCGGCCGCCTACATGGCGCGCTATATCGCTAAAAACCTTGTCGCCGCCGGTTATGCCAAACGGCTTGAAATCCAATTATCATATGGAATTGGCATGGTCAGTCCGATAAGTTATGCGATATTTACTTATAAAACACGGCACCCGGGACTAACTGATTCAGTTATCTTGAGTATTATCAAGGACACATTCGACTGCCGTCCAGGAGCGATAATTTTAAACTTTGGACTACACCGTCCTAACTTCAAATATCGTGATTTGGCAGCGTATGGGCACATCGGACGCGCCGATTTGGATCTGCCCTGGGAACGACTCGATAAAGTCGATCAATTGAAGGAAAGATTGAAAAAATATTTGCCAGACGATGCGAATGTCTATTAAGCGCACCTCATTTATGGCAAAATAAAATTAATGAAGCCACATAAATAATAGAAAGGGATTTACGGATATGAAATACCAGATTGTTGGTAAGAACATTGAAGTAACCAAAGCGATTGACGCCGCGATTAGAAAAAAATTATCGCGGATGGACAAGTACTTTGTGATTAACGACGATGTGACTTGCCGCGCGCTAGTGCGCTCCTACAAAGCGGGGGCGAAAGTCGAAGTGACAATATTTACGAAGATGATGGATTTCCGCGCTGAAGTGACGCATGAAGATTTATATGCAGCTGTCGATTTGGCGATTGATAAACTGGAACAACAAATGCGCAAGCTCAAAACGAGACTCGACCGGCGCATCCACCCGCGCTTAGGCGCTTCAGTCTTAATTGAGAATGTCGAAGACGCCGAAGGCGAACCGATGTTCGATCAAATCGTCCGCCTCAAAACGATTTTCCTCGAACCGATGTCGGTCGAAGACGCGATTACGCGCATGGAGGCACTCGGACATGAGTTCTTCATGTACCTCGATGGCGAGGACATGCTGGTCAGTGTCTTGTATCGACGTAAAGATGGAGGTTACGGCATCATCCAAGCCGAAAATAAAATCAGTTTATAAGTCTACAAAGAGGGTTCGCCCTCTTTTTTTTATGCCTGACTACATTAGTCATTAGATTAATGATAAAATAGCGTTTGTAATTGGAGGAATTGGGTGTGAAATTATTGGCAGTCGATCTCGATGGAACGCTTTTTTATCCGAAACGCCGCAAAACGCTGATAAGCAGCGCCAATGTCCAGTTCCTGCGCGATTTCATCGATGAAGGTAACCGTGTCATCTTTGTAACGAGTCGCAATCGCGAGTTTGCCGACTTAACGGTGACCAAGATCGATCGCCCGATTGATTATGTTTGCATCAACGGTGCTCAGATTGTTATTAATAACGAGTTAATTAAAGACGAAACGATGCCAAAAGGCGTCGCCGCTTCGATATTTGAAGACATGATGCATTACAAACATCAGCCGCTAGCGTGGTTTCTCGATAGTCGCAAATATCAAAACCTCTTATTTGATAATGGCACGACCTATCTGACGCAATTGTTCTTCAAGTATTACTACAAATCGCAAGGTGTCTATCAACAATCTTATTTGGCCGATAATGACATCTTTAAAAGCGAAATCGGCAAAAGTCGCGTCTATCGCATGTTACTATACTTTGGTCTTGGATTGAAACGAGAAATGATTGCCAAAGAAGTCAACAAACACATGCGCGAGAAATACGGCGATGATGTCGAAGCGTCCTGGATTCATACCGTTGTGGAAATTGCTCCCAAAGATTGTAATAAGGCTGCCGCCATCAAAACGGTCATCAAGCAATTAAACATTGATGCATCTCAAGTGCATGTAGTTGGCGATTCAGGCAATGACATCTCGATGTTTCAGGCGTTTTATGAACACAGTTATTGTATGCACCATTCCAATGCCTCCGTCAGAAAATTCGCCAAATACACGATTAAACGCGTCCACCATCTGCGCACGCACCTATTAGAAAACAAAGGGGTTAACCATGATTAATAAAGCGACTCAGTTCATACTCAGTTTATATCACTACTCGATTTTGCTTCGGGACACGCTGGAATATACTTATCGGCGCGATCAATACAACATCAATGTTTATCACGCACGGCGCCAGGCTCTATTAGCCTCATTAGAGGAAAAAGGGCAAATCAGACAAATCATTGGAAAATTGGGGGAGAATGGCCCCAAGATCGAAGCCAAACTGCATGAATTCATCGATCTTGTGTATGGATCCGATTCCACGGTCGTGCGTTTAGCGGGTAGTGAACTACGCGTTGATCACGCCCAGCACCTCGTGCTATTTGAAATGGTCGTCGGTCTTCACCAAACGATTTGGGATCTTGTGATTGGGTATTATAACGCCGCAGTTGGCCGTCAAGAAACGAGCATTGATTTGTTGCCGTTACTGCAAACCGATGAACGGATGTATCGATCGATCGTATTTTATACGATTATGGGAGAGGTCGAAAAAGTGTTTGCTGAGTTTCAAAAAGCGATGCATGAAAGCCGCGGTGAGAAAACGCCTCAAAGCAATTACATCGTCAATGATTTGAGCAAGCTTGTCCAGTTACTAAACTTCCAAAAGGTGCACAGTAAAATCAAAGATACCTCGTTCAATGAGATGATTGATGAGAACATGAAAGTGCTTGAAATGATTGAAGGAAAACGCGAGTTGCCGCTGATGCCGGAAGCGGAAGTCAATCCCGAAACAAAGAAAGTTGGCATTATGATTAACGGTGTTCGCCATTATACGTTTGGTGATATGTTTGCCAAAGCGCGTGAAGTAACACGGATTGTTTTAGCCAATAGCGAAACGCACTGGAAAAACGTTTATCGACCGATTAATGAACAACTCGTCGCCCTGTCGCGACAAACGCCAGATGGCGAGGGTAACCGATCGCTTGATGCTTAGACCTATTAACATTGAATTATCACGCATCGTTTGATAATATTACTTCGCTCACACCTGGAGGATCACTTATGAAAAAACGCACTGTCAGCGGCAAAGAATTAACTTGGTATATTATCGGAGGATTCTTCTTATTCGCCGGTTTAGTATTAGGCATAATTTCTTTAATTGGCGATTACTTAAACGTTCCAGCCGCCGACAACTGGATTGCTAACGCCCAACAAGCGGTCATCGATTGGTCGAAGATTAGTCTAGATTGGCTCGCATGGGGCACAATCTTCATCGCCGTCGGGCTTTTCGTTGTTGTCATCAATCTATTATATTTTGCAAAAAAAGATATTACTGAAAAAGAAAAAGCACTTCGTCGCGCCCAACGTCTTGGCGCTGAAATCATAAGCAACGAATAAGACTGCTCCAATAATCCATGTTATAATTTACTCACTCAAAGGAGTGATCGACATGGAGGAAAAAAAGACGACCAAATACTTCATTCGTATCATCAAATCAACCGATGAGTACGATTTGGAAGACATTGAATCTTTGATTGAAGAAAACCCCGAACTCAAGAAGCTCGGTATTACTTTGCTGTTCTCGAAAAAGAAAATGCTGCATTAATCGAAAGGATCATTTATGCGAAAAATAATTCTTAAACGGGCGGTTACCGCGACCGGCGGCCGCCAAGGCCATTTATTGAGCGAAGATGGAAACATCGATTTAAAACTCGATTTACCAACTGAATTGGGAGGTCATCCCGCACCTCATACGACTAACCCCGAGCAGTTGTTTGCCGCGGGTTATGCTAGCTGCTTCGCCAGTTCGCTTGAGTACATCTTGACAACCGAACAAGTCAAATACGAGCAAGTTGTGATTACCTCAAACGCTTTACTATTGAAAGACGACGCTGGAGGTTTTAAATTCGGGATTGATCTTGTGGCCCAAATCAAAGGACTCGATAAGAAAATCGCCAAGCAATATGTCGATTTGGCGTATGCGTTTTGCCCGTATTCAAAAGCCATTCGTGGCAATGTCGAAGTCAAAATCGAAGTCAAATAACGAGCAAGCAATAACATCTTAAGCGGGGAAACCCGCTTTTTTTGTATAAAAAATTAGGAAAATGTGAATTACTACATGCCGTCTAATAATATATGCTTGCCAATTAATGTTCAGTCTTAAAAGACTATCATCAATGTGGTGATTTTTTTGATAACGAGACGCTTGATTCAATCAAATATTCGGATTATGACTTAGTGGCGATGATGTCATCGATTATCGATGAGATCTCTTCAATAACTTCCAATAATGGCTGGTCACTCGTCAAATCAACACCAACCATTTTGGCTAATTCAAGCGGTGTTTTGGTGCCACCGGCCTTCAAAACATTAATCCACTGTTCGGGCTTGATTGTTTTATGTTCAATCATCTTGGATACTTTCGTTCCCAAAGTCAAACCAGCGGAATAAGTATAAGGATATAGACCCATGAAATAATGCGGTTGTCGCATCCAAGTCAGACCCGCCCAATCAGGAATTTCAACGGCATCACCCCAAAATTTTCTTAAGACCCTGAGTTTGATATTATTCAAAATATGTGCCGAAAGTGGTTGCTTGGCATCGACTCGCGTGTACACTTCGCGTTGGAATGCAGCTTCTAGAAGATGCGTTACGAAATTATGATAGTAAGTCCGGGATATCATGACCGATTTGAGCCAACGCTTTTCGCGGACATTTTTTGAGTTTCTAATCAAATGATTAGCCATGATTAATTCGTTAGTCGTTGACGGGGCTTCGATAAAATATAGCGATGGCCGCGTGTTAAGAATGGGATTATGACGGTTAGCGTATTGAAAATGTCCCGCGTGTCCTAATTCATGTGCTAACACCATGACTTCATCCATTTGACCGTTCCAGTTAAGCAATATATAGGACGTAGCGCCATAAGGAGAGGAACAAAAACCACCAGTTGATTTGCCTTGATTTTGCGGAAAATCAATCCAACGCTCGGTAAATGCTCGTTGTACGATTTGATTGTAGTCGGCTCCAAGAATTGACAATCCATCGATTAATAATTCCTTTGATTGTTCAATCGAAACGCGCGGCTCTAAGCTCGGATCGACCGGTATTTTCAAATCGGCGTAGGTCATCCGATCAAGACCATGGATCTGTTTTAACAGTGTGGCGTATTTTCTCATGGCTGGCGCTAGTTTTTCCATAATTTGGTCGATTTGACGATCCATGAATTGTCGAGGAACTTTTTGATCATAAAGTAAATAATCGAAGACACTTTGATATCCGCGCAGTTCTGACATGATTTTCTCTTTTTGAACATGCGCTTGATAATTGCTGGCAAAGCCATGTTGGTATTCGGCAAGTTTGTGATAAAACGTTTCATAAGCAGTTCGCCTAACTTGCGTATTCTGTTCATATTCGTATTCGTTTTCAAATAGCGTAAATGAATTTGGGTAAGTAACGCCATCGACGACAAAGTCGCTGAAATTCATGTCTGCGAGTTTGAAGCGATTGTAGTTCATATAAGCAGCATTCAGCACGGGTGCTAGTGCCACCAGTGTTTTTTCAACCTCGGGACCAAGAGCATGTTTCTTGTCGAGGATGATTTCGTTTAAATAATGAGCATTTTGTTTATTAGTGGCGGCTGCCTCGAGCAATAAGTCATCGCTCGTTTGTTGTAATTCGTTTTCGAAAAACGCCATTTTCCGAGAAATAGTTTGTAAACGTAGCATGGCTTTTCCTTGCCGCATTTGATTTTCCTCGCTAATCGAATCGGTACTCGATTGGAGCGAAAAGTAAGCGGCGATTCTCGTCACTCTCGCTTGAATGTCTTGATAAAACGTCAAAGCATCGTTAATGGTTTCTTTTGTAACGAGTTTATGTTCGAATTTCTCACAAAATGAAGCGACGTCTTGCTCCACTTTGTCGAATGTGTCTAAATACAATTGTTCATTTTTGAATAAATTGGTTATATCCCATGTGTATTTAGCATCGAGTTCGTGGCGCTTTGGTAGTTGCTGTTTCATTGTTTATCACCTCTAGCATTGACTATAGCACAGCGTTATGACTTTTTTACTTATTTAATGGTTACTCGCTGTTGCATTAAGTCATGAAAAAAGGATCGAACATGAATGCCGATCCTAATAAATTCTAATGGCGGAGAAAGAGGGATTCGAACCCTCGCGCCCTGTGACAGACCTACGAGCTTTCCAAGCCCGCCCCTTCAACCACTTGGGTATTTCTCCAGCGCTTGTAATTATAGCAATTACGACTTAACGTGTCATCAATAAAAGCGCTTTAGCACTAGAAATAACCCAGGGCATGACCCGCGGTTAAATGGTATAATTCCAATATATGAAACAAACGACAATCACTAAAATCAACAGCGGCCAACGCGCCGATAAATTCGTGAGAAAATGGCTTGGCGAAGCACCGCTTAGTTTTATTTATCGCCTCTTTCGCAAAAAGGACGTTAAAGTCAACGGCAAATGGATTCCCATTGATTACTCACTTAAAGAAGGCGAAGTAGTCACCATCTACGTCACCGATGCGCAAATGGATGAATTCAATAAGCCAAAGCCAATCATCCCCACACCGTTCCCCCACCACATCGTTTATGAAGATGATGTTTGTCTGATTGTCAACAAACCCAAGGGACTGCTCGTTCACGGCGATGAAACTGAGAAACGATTGACGCTGAGCAATCAAGTGCTGGCTTATCTTTCATATTCAGGCTTTGATATTAATAATGAAGGCTATTGCCCGGCTCCGGCGCACCGGCTCGACCGCAATACCTCAGGCCTCGTGATTTTTGGCAAAACCTTAGCGGCGCAACAAAGCTTTGAAGCACTATTCCACGACCGCGAACAAATCGAAAAACACTACTTGGCGCTTGTTAAAGGCGTTATTACAAAAGGAGGCAAAATCGAAAGTTATTTGCATAAAGATGCCGAGAAAAATGTCGTTCGCGTTACAAAAAATAAACAACTAGGACAAAAGGCGATTACCAATTACGAAGTACGACAAATTTTGGATGGGTATACGTTGCTTGATGTGCTAATCGAAACAGGTCGCACCCATCAAATTCGGGTGCAATTAGCCGACATCGGTCATCCAATTGTTGGCGACCGCAAATATGGTGATTTTAAAGTAAACAAACTAATGAGCGAAGAATATGATTATGAGCACCAATTTCTTCATGCTTACAAAATCATGTTCAAAGTACTAGATGGACCAATCTCCCATCTTTCTGGACGTGTTTTTCAAGCGTCACTCCCACTAAAAGAACATGCAATTATCAATGCGTTAGCGCATCAAGACGAAGGAGCATGAACATGGACACTTCATCAATCATCAAATCATGGCGCGAATGCCCAAGCCTAGACAAGCAACTTAAAACTCAGCTGGATACGATGAGCGAATCCGAACAAATCGATGCTTTCTATAAAAACATCGAGTTTGGAACAGCGGGCATGCGTGGCTTGATGGGACCAGGACCGAATCGCATTAATTTATTCACTATTCGCAAAGCGACAGTCGGTTTTGGCCAATACTTGCTCGCGACATTCGAAGCAGCTACGACCATGGGCGTCGTCATAGCCCATGACAACCGCTACCAATCACGCGAGTTCAATGATGAAATCGCCGCAACGCTTTCAGACATGGGTTTTAAGGTTTATATTTTTGATGAATTGCGTCCAACGCCCGAACTATCATTTGCCGTCAGAGTTTTGAAAGCTTGTGGCGGCATCGTGATTACCGCGAGCCATAATCCCAAGGAATACAACGGCTTTAAAGTTTATGATGAAAACGGGTGCCAACTTACGCCTTACAAAATCGAACCGCTGATTGAAGCCATTAATCGGTTGCCAGACGCCCTAAAAGTCACCGCGCCACAAAATCAAAGCAAGGGAAAAATCATCACGCTTGGTCCGGACATCGATCGTCAGTATCTTGATGCCATCAAGGCCATTTCTCTATACCCGAATTTGCCAAAACTCGGTTTTAAAGTCGTCTACTCGCCGCAACATGGTTCAGGATATCGACTAGGCGTCCAGCTTTTAAGAGAATGTGGCTATGAACTTTATCCGGTCGAGAACCAATGTTTCCCCGATCCAAAATTTCCCAACACCAAATCTCCCAACCCCGAATTGGCGATTGCCTACGAAGAGGCTATAAAACTCGCCCAACGAATTGAAGCACAATTGATTGTGATCACCGATCCTGATGCCGATCGCGTCGGTTTGGCTTATCGAGATCGTAAGGGGCGTTACATCCGCTTGACTGGCAATCAATCGGGGGCGTTATTAATTGATTACTTACTTAAGCAACGGGCGGCGCTCGGCCTTTTATCTCATAATGGCGTCGTCTATGACACGATTGTGACTTCACCATTAGGCGCCAAAGTCGCTAGATTTCACCATTGTCGCGTTGAAACGTTTTTAACGGGCTTTAAGTTCATCGGCGATCGCATCGATTTTTACGAAAAAACCGGCGGACCCCATTTTGAATTCGGCTATGAGGAGTCATACGGCTGTTTGATTGCCCCATTTGCCCGCGATAAAGACGGACTGCAAGCCTTATTAATGTATGCTGAGATGGCTTTGTTCCATCATCAAAACGGTTATGATTTGGGACAGATGCTGCACATTCTTCAAAAGAGGCACGGTTTCCATGCCGATGAGCAATATTCGATTGAGTTCAAAGGCATGGCTGGCACTGCTAAGATGACAGAATTGTTAAATAAACTTCGTATGACGCCATTCGCGAACATTGGTGCATACAAAGTAATTCAGTTTGAGGATTATTTAACACAAAAGCGAAAAGACGAACAGGGCATATACCCGATTGCGTTACCACCCTCCGACGTTGTTAAGTTCTATTTGAACGATGGCTCATCGATTACGATTAGACCAAGCGGTACTGAGCCAAAATGCAAATTTTACTATAGCGCGGTCGGTTCATCGGAAAGTATCGTCAAAGCAAAAATACCCGAGCTGCATCAGATGTTTTGCAAAACCTACAAAATCGATTCTTAAAACTTAGTAGTTTTGAAATATTTTCTTAAAGCGTGATAGATGCCGTCGTGGTTGTTATCATGGCGCGTTACGAAATCGGCGTGTTGTTTGATTTCTTCCTCACCATTTTTCATGGCGAAACTCGTACCGGCCATTGATAGCATCTCAATATCGTTGGCGGCATCGCCAAACGCCAATGTGCGACTTTTAGGAATGCCGTAAAAAGTGGCGATTTCTTCAAGCGCATGACCTTTGGAGATGTGTTCATAATATATTTCGGAAAAGTTACTGCGGTTCCAAAAGCGAATCCGCAGACCAGCATGTCGTTTCACGGCCTCATAAAGCAATTGATCGGTGAAGTCGCTACGTAGGTTACTTTTGATAATCATCGTCATCGGGTCTTCATCGAGCGTCGTGCGAATATCACCATAAATCACGTTCATGTCATCGTGCCAAAAGAAGGCTGCTAGATCAGTATCTTCTTTTAGTAGCCAAATGTTTTTATTGGTTTCGCACATGATGTTATCAATATGCTCGACTCCAGCGGCCACGTAAATATCTTTGACGACTTCTTTCGAAAAAGCGAAATGGCGACTTGGGAATCGTTGGTCGGAGGGATGGGTGATACAAGCACCGTTATAACAAACGACAGGTGCATTAAGTCCAATTTCTCGGTAATATTTTTCGATTGCTCGTACGGGGCGACCAGTTGCAATCACAATATGGTGACCCAGTTTTTCCAACCGTTTCAAGTATCGACGTGTTTTGGAATTTATCGTTTTTTCGTCAGTTAAAAGCGTTCCGTCGAGATCAATAGCGATCAGATGAGCGGGAATCTTCTTAAAAATCATAAAAGTCCAACGGCCCGTTTAACCTTGTTTAATGTGTTAATGGCGACTTGACTGGCTTTTTGCGCGCCTTGTGCAAGTATTTCGTCGAGTTTGCCGCTGGAAATAAGGTCACGGTATTTTTGTTGTAACGGTTCGAGCGCGGCGACAACACAATCGGCGACAGCTGTCTTAAATGCCCCGTATTGCGAAGTGGCGAATCGCGTTTGCGCTTCTTTGATATCGATGTCGTTGAGCGTGGCGTAAATCGTCAAAAGGTTAGCGACACCCGGTTGATGTTGTGGATCATAGACGACAGTGCCCAGTGAATCAGTGACAGCGCCCATTATTTTTTTGCGAACTGTCTTCAGATCATCTTTCAGGTAGATATCGCCCTTTGGATCAGATTTGCTCATTTTCTTTGTCGGATCGGACAATGACATAATCCGAGCTCCAGCACCGATTTTTGCTTCGGGCATGACTAGAACTTCACCGAATCGATTATTGAAGCGTCGGACCAAATCACGCGCCAATTCGACGTGTTGGATTTGGTCTTCACCCACAGGGACAATCAAAGCGTCATAAAGCAAAATGTCCGATGCCATTAAAACAGGATAAGCAAATAGGCCAAGACCGAGGGCACTTTCATTGCTAGCTAATGCTTTTTCTTTATATTGCGTCATGCGACTGAGCTCACCCATGTATATGAAGTTTTGCAAGATGGCATTTAATTCCGCGTGTGCGCTGACCTGTGATTGAAGGAAAATCGTTGTTTTATCAGGATCGAGGCCAGCCGCTAAATAAAAAGCGGCGATGTCGCGGCTGTTGGTTTTTAATAACTCGGGATCGATTGGAAGTGTTAAGGCATGTAAGTCGGCGATGAAGATGAATGTTTCGTTATCGTTTTGATATACGGGAAAACGCCGCAGGGCACCTATGTAGTTACCTAGCGTCAATTGTCCGGTCGGTTTGATGCCACTTAACACACGGGCCATAAACGTACCTCCTAGATTAATCTTCAATTATAAGAAAAATCTTACGACCTTGCAACGAAACGAGGTGCGAATCGCTTTTTCCACATTTACAATCGTGAACATAATTGATTATTGTCGGGTGATGTTTCACAAAAATTAAATATTGATCAATGTGATTATTTGATAAAGATACCAATAATAATCCGTGATAAAATAAAATGATGGAAAAATACTTTCCCAAACAATCTAAATTGTTGTTTCTGGCATTGATCTCAATCGGACTATTAATGACTGATGAGGCGCGTGATTTTACAGCTGCCTCCGCTAATTCCGCACAACGATATTTTTATGGGACTTATAGCTCCGGGGCTCTCGCACTTGATGAAGATTCGCCCATCATCGTCACTAACGAGGAGTTAGTTTTCGATATTCCCAGTGGTCCACAATTATATATTGAGGATGCGAACCAATACGACAGTTCCGTTAGTGCCACTTACACTTTTTCGAATCCGAGTGATTATGAGGTTACGTCCGGTTTAGCATTCCCAGTCACGACATATGTCGATTATTTTCAAGATGACATTTTTAATGATGTCATCGATAACTATGATGTATTAGTGAATGATGAGCCAGTCACGACGACGTTGAGGCACACGTATCGAAGTGGTGCCTTCAATGACTTTAACGTTGATGTTGATCTTGGTCGTCTTCGTGACACGAAGCAAAACCATCAATATTTTAACGATGATCTGCTGATTTATCATCATCGATATGTCATGTCTGCAGATCGAAATGCGACCTCTTACAAACTTGAGGTTGTCATTGATTCGTCGTTTGAAGGTATTGTTTTAAGCAATAATTATTATTACTTTAACAAAAATTTATCATCTACGACAATTGCCTTCTCCGTTGGTCAGGGTATCCCTTTCGATATTTATCTTATTGGTGAAAATATCGATCTGTTCGCCCTAGAATATAACGTTTCTGATCGGTTAAATCCCAGTGTTGAGGTGACGGGTATCGTCGATCGAATTTCGACCACTACGCTTGATTTTACGAGTTTCGTGATGACCCATTTTTCAGAAGAAAGTCCCATCAATGAAATTGATAAATATAACATTATTGTTGATTTTTATGCCGCGCAATATAGCGCTGATTATGTGCGAGTCGGCCCCCACATCACGCATGATTTTGAGCAAAGTGTGTTAACATGGTACACCTATGAAATTATGATTCCGCCAGGTCAAGAAATTACTAATCAGGTGATTGCACCATTATTTCCTAACATTGACTCGGGCTACGATCCAGCAATATATGATTACGTCTACTTGTTAAGCCCGGCCAAAACATGGACCTCATTCGGATCGCTTAATGTGAAGATTAATACCCCATTGTACCTAATTGAATGTAATTTTGATGATGTAACCGAAATAGAAACAGGCTACCAACTTAGTTTTGATTCACTGCCCGATCAAGAGCTAAGCTTCAAACTATCGATAAGTAGCGAGCCTAATCCAATACCATATGTTGGCACACAGCTGCTCATATTCATGCTATTTTTCGTCATCGCGGGGATTGCATTTATTGTAGTGCCATTAGTAGTCGTGATTGTCACAATAGTCATGGTCAGACGTAAAAACAAACCTCCCGTTTCTTAAAAATTAATCCTACTCATTCAATGTTAATTGTCGAATTGATTTTTGGATAAGATTAAAACAAAGATTAAGTCGTCCATTTTTTATTGTGCGGAGGGTAAGTTTATCAATGGGTACTACAATAATTTTGATTGTTTCAACCATCTAAATAATGTAAAATTTCCAAGTAGGAGGAACATATATGATTATTATCTATACTTCACCGAGTTGCTCCAGCTGCCGCAAAGTCAAAAAATGGTTTGAAGAACAAAGTATTCCGTTTGAAGAACGTAACATATTTTCCGCGACTTTAAATGAAAAAGAACTCAAGGAAATGCTCTCAAAAAGCGAAAATGGCACCGAAGACATTATCTCGACGCGCAGCAAAATCATCAAGGAAGAAAACATCGATATCGAGTCGATGAGCATTCGCGACCTGATTGAATTCATTCGGGCTAATCCTTCGATTCTCAAACGTCCAATCATCGTTGACGACCGGCGCATTCAAGTTGGTTATAACGAAGAAGAAATTAGGACGTTTATTCCTTTGGCGCGACGTTACGCCAGTTTGATGTGTTCACCTGAAAATTGCGAACGATACGGATGTTGCGATCATATCCAAGCGCTCGATTTAGACAATAAATCGTCTTCGACTAATTAGTTTTTGTTATTAAGCGCATTCAGTGCGCGTGCATGTTTGCTAATCGAATTAGGCCGGTACTCGATATCGGCCTTTTCGCATAATGTCTTTAATGTTTCTAACGCGAGGCTGATTGCCGATTGTTCACTTTCGATTTCATAATCGATAATGTCGGCATATTCGTTTTTATCAAGGGCGAGATTGCGGTCAAGAAATGTCGTATCGATACGATATGTCGTCAATTTGGTAATGATGCGCAAGTCTTCGACCGGGAAGCCAAGCGTTACCAAGAAATGCTTGACGGTTCCATCGGGAAAAACATTGTCTTTGACAAGTTTCAAGTAACTGGATTTCGAGATTGTTTGATTTTTTTCAAGCGTTCCTTCGGCTAAAGGTGATTTAAGCGTCAATGTATAAGTATCGACTCGTTCGCGAATACGGAGTCCAAACCCATAACGCCGCAGTTGTGATGAGGGGGTGTCGATATAATAGTTGCACTGTTTGATGGCAATTGATTCATCAATACCCAAAAAGCGGCACACTTTATGAAATTCATCTTCACTGACGAGAATTTTAGCTTCGATTTCGACATTGGTTGACATCGCGATTTTCCTCTTTTTTCTAGTACTATGATACAATATTTTTATACTTGCGACCAAAGGAACTGCCATGAAATACGAAATCTTCACACGAGGCGACGACCGTTCTAACCAGGTGAAAGCCGAGTTGTTAACCCATTTGAAACCACTGGTGACCTTTCAGTTAAGCAATCAACCAGAAATCGTCATTTTCATCGGTGGCGATGGTACCTTTTTGCGTGCCGTCCAGCATTACATGTCACGTCTTCATCAAGTCACCTTCATTGGAATTCACACGGGGACACTCGGTTTTTTCTGCGATTATCACGATAGCGAATTAGACAAACTGCTACGTGATCTACCCAATGCGCAAAAATTGGCTCATCAATATCGGCTTTTAAAACTCACACGACAATATCCCGAAGGTGAAGACTCGTTTCTCGCCGTTAACGAAGTGCGGCTTGAAAACCCGTTCCACACGCTTGTGAGCGATGTTTATATTGATGATGTATTATTGGAAACATTTCGCGGCAACGGGCTCGTCGTCGCTTCGACGCTTGGATCATCTGGCTATAACAAAAGCCTCGGTGGCGCGCTTATTTCCACACGATTGGAAACGATGCAGCTTACTGAAGTGGCCACGCTCCAAAACAATGCCTTCCGCAGTCTTGGCAGTAGTCTTGTGCTAACGGCTGAACAAACCATCGTCTTATCGGGCCAATTTGATAAAGCCGTGATTGGCTATGACCATTTGGTCATTGACGATGGCAAACATGTCAAAAAACTGATCGTCTCTTTAGCGCAACAGACGATTAGTATCGTGCATCAAAACAATCGGCGCTATCCAGAAATATTGAGAAAGTCATTTATTAAAGATTGATGATACATACTTCATTACAGCTATACGAGTGGATTCTACTTGGGGTCGGCGCCCTGTTTTTACTTATTGGTATTACAGCATTTATTATTTTAAAAAAGCGCAATGTTGAAAAGCCACATGAAGATGTCGGTCCCATTATTGAGGGATTAGGCGGAATCGATAACATTATCGAGGCTAAGGTCCGAGGATCACGCTTGTCAGTCTTAATTATTAATCCGATGCTGGTCAACGAGGCCATCTTAAAGCAGCATGGCGTCATTTCTCTTGTAATGATGAGTAAAAAAGCGGTGCTCCTTTTGGGAGAAACCGCTTCAAATGTCGCCTTTGCTATCGATAAAGCGAAGCAATCACATTCCTAATTTTTGTAGTAATTTTTTGATATCTTCAACCGGAAGACCCATGACGTTGGCATAACTGCCTTCGATTTTATCGACTAAGCGATACTGTTCGTCTTGGATGCCATATGCTCCGGCTTTGTCAAGTGGCAAGCCAGAAGCCACATAGTCGTCAATTATCTTGTCTGATAATTGATTGAAAGTCACTTTTGTGACGACCGTTTTATTGACCTCGATGTGTTTGTTGATGAGTGTATAACCACTGATGACTTTATGCGTTTGCCCAGATAGAAGCGTAAGCATTTGTTTGGCATCGTCGTGATTTTTGGGTTTGCCGAGTTTATGACCTTTGAAATAAACGATTGTGTCACAAGCGAACACTGTATCCTCGGGATGGTCCTTAAAAACCTGATAGGCTTTAATTTTTGATATTTCTTGGGGCAAAGCGCTATCGCGAGCTTTTATGTCGCCCTCGTCAATCCCGGGATCGATGACACGGAAGTGGCTCACGACTTGCTGCATTAACAAGCGGCGCCTTGGTGATGAACTGGCGAGGATGAACATTAGGCACCCGTCTTGTTCATGATGACGGGGATAATCATCGGATTGCGCTGCGTTTTAATAAACAAATACTTACCGACAGTCGAGCGAATCGCTTGTTTGATTTCATTGAAATTGACACGGTTTTTCATTAGTTCGTCAAGTGATTCTTTCACCTTGATTTCGGCGTGAGCAATTAAGTTACCCGAGGCTTGATAGACGAAACCGGCCGTGGTGATTTTGGGTGCTAACAACAACTGATTGCGTTGGCTGTCAATGGCCACGATGACGGAGACCATGCCATCTTCGGCTAAAATTTTGCGGTCACGGATTACGGCAGTCGACAAGCCATTGATGTCGCGCCCATCGATGTATAGCGCTTCGGCGGGTACATGCGGTCCGCGACTAACGACGCCTTTGCGGAGTACAAGCGTATCGCCGTTACCGCAAATGAACGTATGGTCGGGACTCATACCGAGTGTATGTGCGAGTTCAGCGTGCAATTTGAGCATGCGATATTCACCATGGACCGGCATGAAGTAGCGTGGGCGGAATAGTTTAAGCATGATGCGTAGTTCTTGCCGTGCGGGATGGCCCGACGAGTGGACGTTATACAAAACTGAATTCGTGAGTACGGTCGCACCGGCGCGTGTTAGCTGATTGACGACTTTGTTAATACTTAATCCGTTGCCGGGAATCGGGCTTGACGAGAAAACGACGGTGTCACCTGGAATAATGCGGAGTTGTCGATGTTCGCCATTGGCGATGCGTGAAAGGGCGGCCATTGGTTCGCCCTGTGATCCGGTGCATAACACGACCGTTTCTTCTGCGCGCAATGAGCGGATGTCTTCGATTGGCACGAGGCTGGAATCGGGAATCTTGATGATGCCCATCTTGCGAGACAACATCACGGCATTTTCCATTGATCGTCCGATGACGACGATTTTTTTGCGATAATTAACGGCGACTTCAACAATTTGTTGAATACGGGAAATGTTACTAGAAAACGTGGAAATAATCAAACGGCCAGAGGCGTTCTTGAAGATATCGTTAATCGCTCCGATGATGTTGCGTTCACTAGGAGTGTAACCTTCGATTTCGGCATTAGTCGAATCAGACAAGAGCAAGTCGATGCCTTCAGTGCCCAACCTAGCAATTTTTCCAAGGTTGATGTCTTCGCCAATCGGTGTTAAATCGATTTTGAAATCGCCGGTGGTCACAATACGACCTTCCGGCGTATCGACGCAGATGCCATAAGCATCGGGAATCGAATGTGTCATATGGAAAAATTGAATGCGGAAATCGTCGATTTTAATTTCCGATTCTTCGCTGTATTCAACGATTTTTACATTCTCTTTGATGCGATTATCTTCGAGCTTGTGACGTATGAAAGCGGCTGCAAGCCGGGGTGCATAAATGACAGGCACGAATACGTGTTGCACCAAAAAGGGAATACCACCGATGTGATCCTCATGGCCATGAGTGATAATCAGGGCTTTGAATTTACTGCGGTTGTTCTTGATATGTGTATAATCGGGTATTACGTAATCGACGCCTGGAAGGTCTTCCTCGGGAAAACGGACGCCAGCGTCAATCATGATCAGCGTCTTGTCATTTTCAATACAATAGGTGTTTTTGCCAACTTCTCCAAGCCCACCAAGAGCATAAACGGAGACCGGCGAAGATAATAATGCATTCGCCACTAAAAATTACTCCTTCAACAAAAAATTATTATGGGTATTACTATAATTTGGAAATATTATATAGTTTCTATTCTTAAAAATAAAGCAATGTGAATCAAGATTGCAAAACTTCAGCGTTTTCAATGACCTTGAACGGATCGATTTTGTCAATGCGATCATAAAACAAAACACCATTAAGATGATCGATTTCATGTTGTAACACGATGGCGTCAAAACCGCGGAATGTTAATTCAACGTGTTGATCGGGGATGATGTCATAAGCCTTGACGACGACTTTTTGGTGGCGGAAGACATAACCTTGATGTTCGTCATCGACTGAAAGGCAACCCTCGCCATTTGGAAGGTAAGTCATCTTGACGGAACTAGAAACCATGACGGGATTGACAAATCCATGTTGGATAATTTGTCCTTCTTTTTCAAAGTATATGGCTAACATTCGGACATTCAATCCGATTTGGGGAGCCGCTAAACCGACACCTTCGCGTATTTGGTGTTTTTCAGCATACTCGGAATCTTGACTCTTCTTTAAATATTCAATCATCGCTAAAAGCGTCTTGCGATATTTATCGGTTAAAGGAAGCGAGAGGGGTACGCTTCTTTTACGGAGATAGGGAGTATCGTCTTTATATATCTTAATTTTCATGGGCGATAATATTTTATATTATTTTGTGTGGATATCAAATGCTTTTGCTTTAATGTGATTGGCTAAATTTGGTATTGTATGAATATGGAAATTAGTGAACTTCTCAGTAGTACCTTTCAATTAAAGCAGTTGCTTGACGATGATAAGCGAATGCAACGCCTGTCGATAATCGAGTGTGAACTTAATCAAGACTTACACGTTTTGAAATTATCACAAGTAATGCAGCAGCGGGCCGACGCTTACGCTGCGAGTATGGAATCTGAGTCACTTAGCAAAGCCGCCCAACAGCAACTTCACCTGGCCAAACGTGAACTGGAGAGCCATCCACTTGTTCGTCGCTATTATGAAGCCTATCGTCCCGTACGTGAACTTTTTGATTTAATACAAACTGAATTATTCGCCCCGTTTAACTTACACATTTGTGGCGAGGATCACTAATGCGCATCATTGGAGGAGTGCACCGTCACCGCCAAATTAAACTTCCAACGGTACGCGAAACGCGAGCGACCAAAGATGCTGTTAGAGAAGCAATTTTTTCAGCGTTGGGGACTGCCGTGATTGACCGAGTCGCCCTTGATCCGTTTGCGGGTTCGGGAGCTTACGGACTTGAAGCGTTGTCGCGAGGAGCGTCGAAGGCAATCATGGCCGACCATAATGACATCTGCATCAAAACGATTAACGAAAATGTTGCCGCATTGCAACTAAGCGGCGCACAAGTTTGGCATCTTGATTATCTAAAGACGATTGACCGCTTACAGCAAGAAGCCATTAAAGTCGGACTCCTCTTTCTCGATCCACCATACTTTGATAAACTATGTGAGAGCGTTATTGCACTCATGTTTGAAAAAAATTTGTTGACCGACGATGCGATTATCGTCACCGAAACGCTTAAAGATATCGTGATTGACGAAAGCCAATATCGCAAGATTCGCCGCTATCGCTATGGGATTGCTAGAGTCGCCATCATGTGGAGGTAAGTTGACCATGAAAATCGCCATTTATCCAGGAAGTTTCGATCCTATTACGAATGGGCATCTCGACATATTGAAACGCGCTTTGACGATTTTTGATCACGTGATTGTCTTATTGGCTATCAATCCGCACAAGGCGACGACGTTTTCCGCCGAGGAACGGCTCGACATGATCAAAGGCGCGGTTATGCAGTTTGGTGAAGCAGTCACCGTCGACAGCACCGAAGGACTATCTGTCACCTATGCCAAAGAGCATGGTGCCGTAGCCATGGTTCGCGGACTTCGGGCCGTGCCGGATTTTGAATACGAATTTCAAATTGCCGCCGGTAATGAGTATATCGATAAAAGCGTTGAGATGGTGTTTTTCATGAGTCGCCAAAAAGCCACATTCATATCCTCTTCGACAATTAAACAGTTGGCGCAGCAGCAAGTAGACATTTCCTCACTCGTACCCGCCAATGTCAATAAATACTTAAAGAAACGCTACGCGCGCTAACGGTTAAGGAAAATAATCGATAAATGACGCCCAGTCGTGGTTTCACGGGCAAAGGAAAAATAACGATCCGGATCGCTATAAGTATCAATACCGGAATTAGTAATGTTGGCGGCAGGAACGCCGCTTTTTCTTAATTGGCCATAATTTAGCAATGGCACGTCAAGGTAATATATGCCATCGCTTTTTTTAATCGCGTAGTGGAAATCGGGGTTTAGCGCTAAGATTGAAGTCATCGTTTTTTCTTCAATCGGGTTATGCGCGAAAGTTAACGATGGTCCTAAGTACGCAAAGATGTTTTCTGGATGGCTGCCTTCCATTTTTATGAGATGGGCAATACTTTTTTCAGTAATGCCTTTTAAACTACCGGCCATGCCAGCATGGATGATGGCCACCCATTTTTTGACTTTGTCAAACAAAAACACCGGCACGCAGTCGGCATGAAAAATAGCTAAAGCGAGGCGGTTATCATATGTATATAATGCGTCGGCGGCGATGCCCGATTCAAATGACTCAGCCCCGCGACCTCCATCTGTTAATGTCACTTTCTTGATGACATCGCTATGACTTTGATAGGTGGTAATTATTCGGCGTGACGATAGTTGCAACTCGTCTAACAGCAATTGGCGATTGGTCGCCACATCGTCTTGATTATCGCCTACATGATATGCGAGATTCAGCTTGGCGTATGCGCCACGGGACACACCACCTTCGCGGGTGCTCGTCAATGCGGTGATGTATTTATATGGTGACCAAAGGTTAAATTCCATGATGATGCCCTCAACTATAAATTATAGCATTGCCATCATGTAAAATAAAAACCGCTCATTCGAGCGGTTTATTGAATGCTTGTTAGCGTTGTGAGAATTCTTCGATATGCTGCCAGGCGTGGCTCATTAGTTCGGCCTTCTCATAAGAGGTCGGACCACTGACGCCAAACATTACTTCGCTGATGCCTGGTTCAATCGGGTTGTTGTCGGTGATGTCGTAGAGGAACAACGTCGGGGTTACGATGTTTGAACCATCTTCGAGCCCATCGATGCGATTGTCATCAAGATAGCCATTGACATAGTACCAGGAGTTTTGGGCCACTTCGGCTGAACGCTCGAGGAAGGCCGTATTGCGGTCGATGAACCGTTGCCATGGCGTTGTCGTCAAGTCGCTGTCTACTTCTTGATCGATGAAGATCGTGTAAAATTTGAAATCGCCAAAAGTTTCTTTGTCATAGAAGCGGCTCGTTTTAGTTCTTAATAAGTCGACGGCTGGTTGCAATTCTTCACAGCCACCGCATGTTTCTTGAACGAGAATCAAGAAAAATTTATCGCCATAAGTGTCTTCGTTATCCATAATCGCGTCGATGAGTTTTTGGGCGTCGGAGTTTTCTTCTCCCTCAAGCGATTTACGATATTTTTTGTAATAAGTTTCGGCGGAGTTGGCGTTGTCGGCGATACTTTGAATCCATTTGCTGATTGAAGGAATCGAAAATATGACCGCGAAGATCACACCGACAATAAGCAACGGCTGAATCCATGCGGTTTCCTTAATCCAGTTCCAAATCCGCACGAAGAAGGCGCCGATGACCGTTAATACTTTTTTCATTTTGGTCCCCCTATATATACATATAGCACGTTAATATTATCAAAGGGTCATTGCTAATTCAATAAAAAGTTATCATGTGTTACAAAAAAAGTTATCATGAGGCTTTAGCGATAAACCTTAAATAGTATATAATCAAACTAGCAATTTAGCACCCGAAATTTATCACGATATGTTTCACCTCCAAAAATGGCAGCAACGGTACCAAGACTTCATGTTCGAGCATGGACGACTTCGGGTCGTTATCGACTATGTGACGTCGTTTATTATTGCGATTATTACGGCATTTTTCTTTGGTTACTCGTTTCGCGGCTTTATTACCACGACCAATCCAAGCGCCAACCAGTTAATTACTGGAGGCGCTTCGGGCTTATCACAAATTTTCACCATTTTAGCGCAATTAAGCAACCTATTTCCTGCAGTAGCCGCTAAAACGTGGCAAGCGATTTTCTATTTCATGTTCAACATTCCGCTGTTCATACTCGGATATAAGGGAATCGGGAAACGTTTCGCAACTTTTTCGATGATTAATGTCATGTTTACATCGCTATTTATTCAGGTGATACCTAACGATTGGTTGACAATCATCGATATATCCTCAGACATGCTTGGCCGTGCGCTATTCGCTGGATTTTTGTCAGGCGTGGCCACGGCACTATGCTTTCGGTTCGAGTTTAGTGGCGGAGGTCTTGACATCGTCACTTATTATTTGGCGAACCATAAATCAACCTCGGTTGGTAAATATCAAATCACGATTAATGCCGTCATTTTAGTTATTTATACGACGTTGACGATCGTTCGCGATGGTAGTGGTGTTGGTGCACTAAACAGTTTCTTGTATACGTTGGTTTTTCTATTTACCAATGGCCGCGTCGTCGATACGTTCAATATCCGCAACAAGAAAGCGCAAATGCAAATCATCACGAGTCAAAATGGTCTTCCGAAAATTCTTTTGGCGAACTTCCCTCATAGTTGCACGGTCGTTAACGCCACGGGTGGATTTTCAGGCGAACCGCGGCTAATTATTTACACGGTCGTGTCGAGTTTTGAAGTAAAAAAGGTCGTCAAGCTCGTCCGGCTAGTCGACCCCAAATCATTTATTGACGTCAGTTATGGTCATCAAGTTTATGGCCGCTTTTTCATCAAACCCGTGAAGTAATCACCAGGTCTCGCGGTGCCATTTACTATCTTCGAATCGCTCACGATCTTTTCTTGTTTGATTGGGATGCCCAATCGAGATTAAGGCAACAGGCAAAATGTGGGCAGGAAGTTTAAGTGTCTTACTAATGAATTTTTGCCAACCGGTTAAGGCAAAAACGCCGATCCAGACGGCCCCAAGTCCAAGACCATGGGCTGCGAGCAAAATGTTTTCCACCGCCGCCGAACAATCTTCAATCAAAAAATCGTGGACGGGCTGTAAAAGTTTGTCACCGCATACGGCGATGACTAACGGAGCTTCCTCCATCATCTTTCCAAACATACTCTTGTCTTTTAGGGCAGTGCGTATCGTTTTATCGGTGATGGTAACGAAATGAAACGGTCGCCTATTATGAGCGCTTGGCGCCGCCATGCCACAGGCGACCAGTGTCTTGATGGTATCTTGGTCAATCGCTTCATCGGTATAGGCGCGAATGCTTCGACGCGATAAAATCGCCTTAATCACTTCATTCATGAATGTGTCTCTTTTCGACGTATTTGTCCTTAAAATAACTGATGACCGATTGGCGCCTAATAATCCCGATGAAAATTTGTTGGTCATCGACGACAGGGATGAAGTTTTGGTGCATCGCTAGGTTGACGATATCATCAAGTGGTGCCAAAATCGAAACGGCTTTATAGTCTTTGTAGTGATTGATGCGTCGAATCGGAATCGTTTCCGCCGATGGTAAGTCAAATTTCTTTTGGTTTTTGATGAACCACAACAAATCACCTTCGGTGATTGTGCCGACATAGTTACCTGATCGATTGATGATGGGAATCGCTTGGTAGTGGTGGATTTCCATTTTTTCAAGCGCTTGTCGGAGTGAAAAGTCGTCGTAGAGATATTCAACGTCGGATTTGGGAGTCAAAAATGTCAGGATGTTCATATGTATATATTATAGCATTCCGCTTATTTGAACAGCGAACGACTGCGAGCGACGTAACCGCCCGTCATTTGCTTGATATCTTCGCACACGATCATCGCCGCTGGATCGACGGCTAAGATCTCCTTAGTGACGTTATCGGCGTTTCGTCTAGGGGCAAACACTTTGATGACAAGCCGTTTTTCCGCCCGGCCTTGGCCAAGAATCGTCGTGACGCCATAACCGATTTCGCGTAAGCGCTCGGTGATGACAGCACCAGTGGATTGTGAGGCAATTGTCTCGATAAGCACCATGCCAAAAGCCAACTTCGATTCCATGATTGATCCGAAGTATATGCCGGAAGCGAATCCGAAACCGTATACAATCCCCTTAATTGGCGCCGCGCTTAAGTCGTTGATAACCGAACTAGCGATGAATACCCACATGAAAATTTCAATCAACGATAAAAAAACACTTTGGATGCGATAACCTTTATTAACCAGAATCATTCTTAAAGTTCCGAAAGAAACTTCGATGTTCTTCAATACGAAAATCAATACTAATTGCCACCATGGCACGGCTGTAAAAAATTGCGCGACTGCTTCCCAATCCATCGTAAAAACCTCATTGACTTACATATCATATCATTAATAATGATATCCGTGTAAATAATTAAATCGGCGTTTCCGTCTTGTCAAGTAATTCCAAAAACACGGCTGTGAGAGCAGGATCGAATTGCGTGCCGCTGTTGCGCTTAATTTCTTCATAAGCTTGTTTGGTGGTGAGGGCATCGCGATAAGGACGATCGGTCGTCATTGCGTCGTAACTATCGGCAATGGCGATGATGCGCGACCGAAACGGGATGTTTTCGCCCTTCAAACCACGGGGGTAGCCTTTACCGTCATAGCGTTCGTGATGAGAAAGAATATCTTCGGCAATCTCGGCGTACTCCGGTGAAGCTAGCAAAATGTGATATCCGGTTTCCGGATGTTTTTTGATTTCGTTCCATTCGGCTTCCGTCAATGGTCCCGGCTTATTGAGAATCGATTGATCAATGGCGATTTTTCCAATATCGTGGAGCGTGGCCATTAGTTTTAATAATTCGATGTCTTCGCGCCTTAAATTAAGTGCCTCTCCGATTTTTTGACAAATGAGTGAAACCCGAATCGAATGACTTTCTTCGCGATTGCTTTTGACATGCAATGTGTTTAAGATGGCCCGAATCGTCTCATGGCGCGAACTCGTCACTTCGCTTAATTTCTTGTTATACATTTTCTTTTCGGCCATGCGAATCGAATCTAGCACGGTTTCACTCTTTAGGTGCTCCTGAACACCGAAGGATACGGACAACTTGATGCCGTTGATCGATTCTTGACCGATGGCATGGTCAATCAGGTCGATAATTGTTAATACGGCTTCCTCGTGCATGTCATAGAAGATGATGAAAAACTCATCGCCTCCGATACGAAGGAATGTCGCATTATCAGGCAAATGATTGGAAACGATTGTACAAACGACTTTTAACAAGTGGTCTCCGGTATGGTGGCCAAACGCATCATTCATGACTTTCAAACCGTTGATATCGAAAAACGCAAACGTATACAAACGATCCGGTTCATTTTCAAGTCGATCTAATTCTTCTTGGTAAAAGCGTCTGTTTTTTAGTCCGGTTAATGAATCGTGATAAGACAGATGCAAAATCTCTTGCTCGTTTTTGATGCGGCTGGTAATTTCTTGGGCAAAAATGCCGACACCCATAATATGGCCATTGGCATCGAGGATTGGATTGTAATGCGATTCGAAGAATTTGCCACGATTAACTTCGATTTCAGCTTCGGTGATATGGTTTTTCCCGTTCAAGGCGAGGCCAATTTCGTGCCGGAGTCGTTTGCGGAAAGAATCTTCAGTCACGAAACTCAAAAAATTGTCGCCGATTTGCGGTTTTTTGCCGTAATAACGCAACATTGAATCAGCGTGGAATTTGTTAAACGACAAGTAATTGTAATCGCAATCAAGCGCATAAATTTCAATTTGTTCGGCACTGTCGATTGAAGATTGAAGCAATATTTTTTGGTGAAGAATCGTCGCTTCGCCCAGCAAACGCTGTTTGTGGTTTTCGATTGACATCGCTAAGATGACGACGGCCACCGGGTATATCACAAGGAAAGGAATCGCGATATTACGAATAGCCGTAATCACGTTCGAAAAAGGAATTATTAGCAATTGGCACATAATCGTCAAAATGTGGGCGATGAAACCCAGTAAGTAAAAATTGAAAAATTTCGGCCATTTTTGCGGAAGCTTAGGCTCGATTTTCGTCCAGGCAATACCAATCAGCGATGTAGTGGCGATTGTGGCGATGCCGGCATAGACGCCACCGCCGCCAAGAAACAGACGATAAGACATCGCAATCAGCGCACCAACGAAAGTTACCAGTGGCCCAAAGAAATAACCGGATATCGTAAACAATACACTGCGCGCATCAAAAATCAACCCAGCTTCTAAAGTAAAGGGAAACAGCATCGACATTACACCGATGAAACCTACGAAGACGCCAACAACCCCGTTTTTGATCCACCCTTTTTGTTTGGGCCGGAACCGCGAGATTTGATATAGCAAAATCGTGCCAAATAGCAAAAGTAAGTTGGCTGAAAAATCGAGCAAGATTGCCGGGGTCGATTCGTTAATCAGCATGAATCTCATGTCGGTTCCTCTTCGCCGTGATGGATACGCTTTTGTCGATACATCAAGCTATCGAGATGAGCGATGAATGAGCGAATCGTTTGATGTTTTTGGTGATGGAATAAGTCAACGCCATAACTGCATTCAATCTTAAATGGATAAGAACTAGTTTCATTGTACTTATGCAAGAGGTCCAAAAACTTTTTGATCACATTACTGATCGTCCGCGTTTTATCGACATTAAAGAATATCACGAATTCATCGCCACCCGTTCGTGCGATAAAATCCTGTTTATCAAACGTGTCTTGGAGCAATTTGGCAATGCCAACGAGCACTTCGTCGCCAAGATAGTGCCCATATGTATCATTGACGTTTTTAAAATTGTCGAGATCGATTTGCATACCAGCCAATTTTCCATCTGCGCTGCTTAGTCGAATCGAAGCGATATATTTTTCATATTGACGACGGTTGTTGAGCCCCGTCAAGTAGTCGGTCACGACGCGTCTTGTTTGAATGAAAATGAAAATCATCAAAATTGACATCACGAGCATCGGTAAGACAATATTCGTTCCGTAAAACAAGGTTTGAACAATGCCGCCGATAATCGGTGGAATCGGGAATAAAAGCATTGGAACAAACTCCGATGGTGCAATTTTTTTCTTTTGGGCAATTACAATGGCCAAACCGATAAGCAAATATGAATAGTTAACGATGACATGAACGAAAAACAATGGTCCGCGTGTATAAACGTTGTTCATATCAACGTAGAAATACAGACTTGTAAACATCGAGCCAATCGTCAAACCGATGCTGATACAAATCGGTATCGCTAGCAAGGCCACGATGCCGGGACGGTTCTTTATGCCATAACTTAGCTCACGTAAAATATAAAGGATCCAAGATAGGGCTGTGGCCGGCAAACCGATGAAGTTAACAATGTGAAGGATTCGATATAAAACAAGGCGGAAAATCGTATTATCGGAACTAGCCCAAATCATTAACGTTTCGCCAATCAATAATATTCCAGTGATGAAAATTAGCGTTTTAAACGAACGGCTATCGCGTACCATGTGATCTTTGCTGAAACGCAAGCTGATAAAAACAATCGCCAGGACGAGGAGCGGATACAAGTTCGCCTGAAGATTATAGAGCAGACTCATTTCACTTGCTTCAAGGAAAAATGTCATGACGGTACCTATACTTGTCAAATTATTCTAACAAAACAAATAAAAACGATAAATATAAATATAAATATTTACCTGATTTTTTGCGAAGTTGTTAATAATTTGAAGATTATTAGTTTGTTTGCTTGTTTGTTTTCAAATATTCAACAGCTTCGACGAGTGTCATCGGATAAGCATAATAGTAACCTTGGGCCTCATCGAAATTGCTTTTAAGAATTTCATGAAGCAATGTTTCACGTTCGACGCCTTCGGCTAACACACGGCAACCTAGTTCATGGGCAAGTTGCACGGTCGCTTTGACGATTTTGTGAACCGATTGATTCTGATCGAGATTTTTGATGAAATATTGATCGATTTTAATCGTGTGGACCGGATATCTGCTTAAGTATGATAATGACGAGTATCCCGTACCAAAATCATCGATTAAAACATGGATGCCGTGTTTGGTGAACATATTAAGGATTTCCGCTGATTTTTCAGGATTTTCCATTAATGCCGACTCGGTGACTTCCATCCTGATTAATTCGGTTGGAATCTTGGACTTGCGAATAATATCATAGGCCTTTTCAAAAAACAGCGGATCGTAAAGGTTTTTGGAAGATATGTTAAAGGAAAGAGGTAATTTGAATCCTAAATCGTGAAGAGTAGCGACTGTTTGGCATGTATGTTCAATTACATACAATGTCAGATCATTAATGAACCATGTTTTTTCCACGAGTGGAATGAATTCACCAGGAGGAATCACCCCTCGGTCGGCATGTTTCCATCTAATCAATGCTTCAAAACCATTGACGCGATTTGTCGTTAAATCGATTTGCGGTTGATACACGAGATAAAAATCTTTGCTTTTCAACGCTTGTTTGAAACTCATTAGCAGCTCGTATTGGAATCGTTTTTGAGTACCTTCATCCTCGTACATGAAAAATTGCAAATTGGTTTCCAACGCAATGCGAATGGCATTATCGGAATAGATAAAGACTGAAGTGGTTTCACAAGTGTCGAGCCGCATCGCCGAATAAGCGCCGAGCGTGAATTCCATATAGACTGATTGATTGTCAATCGCATGGATGTCTTTCAGAGTTTTCATTAAGTTTTCACACGATTTGGCAACATCTCCGGTGGAGGAAATAATCCAAAAACGATTATTGTCGACTTGGATAACGATGGCAGGTGCCGGAAGTGTTTTCAAAGTAAGTTCAAAAATTTGTTTAATTAGGGCGTGGTACATGGAAATGCCAAGCACATCAACGATATCTTGGTGATTGCCGATGAAGAGTGTCAGCACTGCCTGCTTGCCCGGTTTTAATTTTTTGATGGCATGTTGGTAATAATTGGCATTCGGTAAACCAGTATCCTGATTGTGCATTTGCAAACTGATGATACGGCGGGAACCCCACCCCGTCAGAATTCCGATACCAATGAAAACGATAAGACGAAAAATCCAGTTAATGGCCAATTGTGGCTCATTTGTAATGGTGTCGATGGGCATAATCGGACCGAGCATTAGACCACCGAACAGGCCGATAAAAGCTCCGAAAATCGGATGGATAAACACACCGGCTAAAATGATTGGCACATACATAGTGTGTGAAAAAACATATTTGATACCACCGGTCATTAACACGAGCCAATAAATAAAGGGCACGCAAGCGGTGATTGCAATAATGAAAAAGTATTTACGATACATGAAGATGAATCGTTTTAAATCGCCGAAACCACGTCGGATATGTTTCATTTTGATTTTCCTATTTCCGCAATGGCGCGAAATGTTATAGGTTTATTTTAACTTGTTAAAAAAGCGTAAAACAAGGAAAAAGGTTAATTTAATAAATTAAAAAACAAAAAACCATCGAAATCAATCGATGGCAATCTTTATCAAATGGCGGAGAAAGAGGGATTCGAACCCTCGCAGGCCTTGCAACCTCTATCAGTTTTCGAAACTGACCCCTTCAACCGCTTGGGTATTTCTCCGTGGGTAATTATATCATGAGTTATATTAATTCCAAGTAGAACTGAATAGCATGGGTTTAATTGTGAAAACCAAACGTTAAAGTATATAATACTAACGAGGTTTTTGTGTGCTGACTCCCATATTCCCCAACTTACCAATTCCCGCATTGCTCCAATACATGTTTTTTGGGGCATTTTTAGCTTTTTTGGTCTTGGCAATTATGTTTCCAATCATCAAAAAAATGATCGCTTCTAAGCATCATGAAACATTATCGAAAGTCTATTCTTATCGCATATACAAAATCGATCTCAATCTTAATAAAGTTACATTTTTCGATAAAACGAATCCCCGCAACATGCGAACGACTGATTTCGACCACTTTTTACGGCAGTACACCGCCGAGGATTACTATCGTGTCGAGAACTGGTTGCGTAACTTGCTCGACGCCAAGAAACAAACGTCTTGGCACCTTGAAGCTCGCGCATTAATCCATGCGACCAAGAATACATATTTTTCGGTTCTAGAAGTAACGAATTTGGATGTCGAAAAGAAAATCATTCACTTGAATAGTTACTTATTACGCTACCTGTCGCCGAAGCGTGGGCATGCTAGAAAAAGCGCCAACAACGTCATTTCGATGACGGATGCCAGCCATCGGCTTGAAAAAGCTTCATCCAATCGTGGGGCGACCTACTTAATCCGCTTTTATTATCGAAAATACCAAGGAAATACGAGCACATACATCTCTGCCGTTTTCTTAAAAAAACTAAAAGACAAAATTACCGCCTTCTTGAGTATGGGGCTCTATTTAGTTGAGCAAGACGCTTCCGAAATTATTTTGTTGGAAACGAAAAACATATCCGCGAATGAGCATAAACAAATCGCGCATTCGATTGCCCATACGATTGTGAGAAATCTTGAAGTCAGCGGCTTGAAAGACGAAGTAGCCTTCACGATTGGTGTCGTCGAAAACAAACATTTTCCCCACAACTTTGAAGAACTAGTTCATCACGCTCGTTTAATGGCTGATCGAGCCGAAAAAGAGGCGACACTGGTCACGATTTACGACCAAAATGTCAAATACACCGAAATCAGCGCCAAGGCTGTCGATCTCGAAGTAATCGACATTATAAAAAGTCGCAAGTATGAAATCAGGTTTCGACCGATACTCGCACTTAAGAAGTATGAAGTGTTTGCTTACTACTGCTCGATTTTGATTAATTCGCCACTAACGTCCAATCGTCTTGAATTATGCCAAACAACCATGGAATCCGACTCGTGCAAAGAACTGCTTTCGAATATGACCCGACAAATGTTGCAAACGATGTCGCAAGGTCGCACCAATGAAGAACAACAGCTCTTTTTTCCTGTCAGCGTCTATGAACGAAATTTCATTTTAAAAAGTTTGGCGATGATGAAAAAAGCTAAAGAATCCAACATCGTGTTAGTGTTCGATGAAAGTGAAATCAACGATTGGGACGCCAATCTCGGTGTCATTTCCCAAATGTTGACTTCATTTAAAGACAAAGGTCTAAAAACGGCATTATCGTTTGCCGATATGCATTTATTGCTCGACAACGAAATATATGACGTTTTCGATTATTATATACTCGATGCGCGAATGACTTCCGACATCGTCGCCAATGATCGCCAACGAATTAACGTCCATAGTTTGATCGAGACATTAAGGAAATTCAATCATCCGATTATCGCTATCGACATGAGTGATCTTGATGGCGTTGAGATCTTGTCAAATTTCGAGGTCGACGGCGTTAGCGCTGAATGTTTGAGCCCCTACTCCTTGAAAATCGAATCGATTGAGCCTAAGATTATTAATCGCATTCGTCAATTCGAAGACGTGAAGAAAACATAGGTAATTTTTATGGAAAAACAGAAGATTAAAAACGAAAGCATCACTAGTCGCGAGCAAGATTTCGCTAAATGGTACACCGATGTGTGCCGCAAGGCGGAATTGATGGATTACTCATCGGTTAAAGGCTTCATTATTTACCGCCCATATGGTTACGCCATTTGGGAACAAATCCAGCGCTATCTCGATGATAAATTCAAGAAAAGCGGCCATCAAAACGTCTATATGCCGTTAGTTATTCCCGAAAGTCTTTTCAACAAGGAAAAAGAACATGTTGAAGGATTCGCACCAGAAACACTTGTCGCCACTCAAGGTGGCAAAGAAAAGCTGGAAGAAAAACTCATCATTCGCCCGACGAGCGAAATTTTGTTTTGCGAGCATTATGCCAAAATCGTGTCCAGTTATCGTGATCTACCAAAAAAATACAATCAATGGTGTTCGGTCGTGCGTTGGGAGAAAACGACGCGTCCATTTTTGCGAGGTGCTGAATTCCTGTGGCAAGAAGGACACACGATCCACGCGACTGAAATGGAAGCACGCCAAGAAACCCTGGGCATGCTCGAAATATATCGTAACCTCGGTGAAGACCTGCTGGCGATTCCTTTCTTGGTGGGACGAAAAACCGAAAAGGAAAAATTTGCCGGAGCCATGGAAACTTATGGCATCGAAGCGCTTATGCACGACGGAAAGTCGCTTCAAAGCGGCACAACTCATTACTTTGGAACGGGTTTTGCCGAAGCTTTTAATATTAAATTCCAAGATCGAGACAATTCTTTGAAACCGGTTCATCAAACAAGTTGGGGCGTCAGTACACGATTGATTGGATCCATCATCATGGTTCATGGCGATGATAACGGGTTGGTCTTGCCACCGCTTGTCGCACCAATTCAAATCGTAATCGTGCCAATTCAGATGAGCAAACCAGGCGTACTCGACAGCGCCCGCGAACTCAAGGACCAACTTGAAAAAGCCGGCTACCGCGTCTTGCTTGACGAATCCGACCAAACACCTGGTTGGAAGTTCGCAGAATACGAAATGAAAGGCGTCCCGCTCCGCCTGGAACTTGGTCCTCGCGATATCGATAACGGTGTTTTAGTTGGCGCACTACGGCACACGCATGTTAAGGTTACAATCAATCGCTCTTATATTTTGGAGCAAATCGCCGTTTTGTTACATAACATCCAAACTGAAATGTACCAGCGCGCTCACGAGCATTTAAGCACACATATTTTGCCCGTTCATAATATCGAAGAATTATTAAAGGCAGTGGAAACCGGTTATGCAAAAGCGATGTGGTGTGAACAGCAAGCATGCGAAGAGAAAGTCAAAGAATTGTCGGCAGCCACTTCGCGCGTGCTCCCATTTGACCAAAGGCCACATGATGAGGTTTGCTCGATATGCGGAAAACCGGCCAAGAAAGTCGTTTATTTCGCCAAAGCCTATTAGGCTAGTTATCAATTAAATTTGATTGAAACAGCTCGGTGACGATGCTAATATTTATAGGCACCGTGGAGCAATACCCAAGTTGGTGAAGGGGCGTCCCTGCTAAGGACGTAGGTCGGGTTACCGGCGCGAGAGTTCGAGTCTCTCTTGCTCCGCCAGTCGTCAATAACGCATCATTTGATGCGTTTTTTTGTTGTTTTGTTCACATTTGTTTTATTGAATTTCGTTTAACTATGTTAAATTAATCTATAAAGGATAAAAAAAATGAATACCAACCTCATTGAAATCAAGATTGTTACCACTAAGCGCGAACTGCGCCGATTTATCGATTTTCCGGTAAAACTTTATAAGGGCAATCCGTATTTCACCCCGTATATTTTCGAAGATGAGATGAATAATCTTACGCCTGAGAAAAATCCCGCCAGTCGTTACTGCGATTTCCGATTGTTTCTCGCCTACAAAGGAAAAAAGATAGTCGGTCGTGTCGCCGCCATTATCAATCGCTATTCCAACGATAAATACAATCAAAAGCGCATCCGATTCAACCGCATTGACATGATTGACGACATCGAAGTCACCAAAGCGTTAATCGGCGCTGTTGCCGAATACGGCAAAGCCAATGGTCTTGATGAAATTGCCGGTCCATTAGGATATTCAGATCAAGACAAAGAAGGTTTACTCACCTATGGCTTCGAGGAAAAAAATATGTTTGTGACGTTTTATACGCATGCATATTACGTCCGTCACCTTAATGAGTTAGGGTTTGTTCCCGATGCCGTTTGGAATGAGTACAAAGTGTTCATTCCCAAAGAAATTGATCCGCGATTTGTCAAAATCGCCGAATACACCGCCAAGAAATACAACGTGAAGATCGTGAGACCAAAAAGCAAGCGGATGAAAGATCTCAAGCCATACATTCACGAAATTTTGCATTTGATGAATCGGACTTACGATCATCTTTACGGTTATGTGCCGATTCCCGAAGACGTCATGGATCACCTTGCAGCCCAATATGTGCCGATGGTCAACCTCGACTATTTACAAATCGTGACTGATGTCAACGAAAAAATTATTGGATTCTCGCTGATGATTCCCTCGCCAAGCGATGCCCTTAAAAAAAGCAAAGGCCATCTATATCCGTTTGGTTTCATCGGATTTCTTAAAGCATTGAAGCATGCCAAACACCTCGATATGTTACTTGTCGCTGTCGAACCGGAGTACAAAAACACCGGCGTTTTAGCAATGATGTTTACCGAAGCGATTCGCAACGCGATGAAAAATGGCGTTGAATACGCGGAAACCGGACCCGAACTATCAGACAATTCCAATATCAATTTGTTATGGAAGTCGTTCGAACACGTCAAACATAAACAGCGGACGTGCTTCGTGCGACCATTAGAATGGCCGAAACAAACGTAATGGAAAAAAGTACACGAAAAAAACGCAAAGTGCTACCGCGCCACTGGCTGCTGCTAATTTTGGTACGTATCATTGCCGATTGGTTCATTTTTCCCTATTTCCATTTCCGGCCGCGTTATTATCGCTTGAAGAAGCGTGGACCGATGCTCGTATTGATTAATCACGCCACCGAATTTGACATATTATTTGCCAATAACCTTTTCAATTTTCCACTATATTTCGTGGCTTCGGAGCAGTTGTTAAATAAAGGATTCTCAAGTTGGCTGCTCAATTACGTGTTCGCCCCGATTCCCAAGTCGAAATCAGTGAGTGACATTGCCGTCGTTCCCCGCATTAAGCGCGTGCTCGATGAAGGTGGCAATGTCGCCATTTTTCCCGAAGGCAATATGACGATGCATGGCGGTCCTTCATCGATGCCTCCGGCAATTGGAAAACTAATTAAAATGTTAAAAGTGCCAGTTGTTTTTGTCGAATCATATGGATTATATTTCTCAAGTCCCCGCTGGTCGCGGTATCGTAAATACGGTCCAAGTGGCATGTTTATCAAACGCATATTGGAGGTAGAGGAGTACGCTTCGCTCACAGGAGAGCAAATAAATGAGTTAGTGCATCAACAACTCGACGTCAACGCCTTCGAACAACGACCTGTGCGCAAGTATCGCGGGTTCCGCAAAGCCGAAGGCTTGCAACGACTCGTGTTTTCCTGCCCGAGCTGCCATGAACCGTTCGGGATGCATACTCACAAATCGACGTTATCCTGTTCAAAATGTGGATATCGCGCTAATTATGATGTTTTCGGTTACATCAATGGTCCAACAGGACGGTTGGACACGGTCACGATTGATGGAATCGTTAAGCGTGATTATAATCACTATGTCGGCGCGCACCTCGATGACATTGTTCTTCAAGATCGCGCCGAGTTCCGTTATTTCATCGCTGGGCAAAAGCGTCGATCACCTAAATACTTCCAAACAATCCGTCTATCCAATCGGGGGTTGGAAATTGACAAAGATGAAGGGACGACGCTTTATCCATTTGATGAAATATTGTCCTTCACGATGCAAACACGCCGAAAATTCATCGTTTATGTCAAAGGCAATCTATCCATCGTGGCGAAACTGCCGATTGCGGCCTCGCCTTATCAATATTTGATTACGATGCAATTGTTGCACAACCATCATCAATTCAAGAAAGGAATCGTTGATTATGAATACCTGGCCCATCCTGACGATATTACCCCCCTCGGACTTTAATAGCTACTGGTCGATTGTTACGCAAATTCTTATTCTTTGCTCGCTGTTATTGCTTGCGAACACGATTAGGCGCAAAGTCATATTCATCCAGAAAGCATTAATTCCGACATCGATTATCGCCGGATTTTTGGGATTAGGGTTGAAATACCTACTGAATAATGCACTTCAGATTCAAATCGATGGCGCGTTTTTGGTCACTAGTGATTTCATGTCAATCGTGACCTATCACATGATTGCCATCGGTTTCATAGCACTCGGCCTAAAAGGATCGGAAAAAATCGGAAAAGTCCGCAACATGAAGCAAGTTAACCCTGTCAAAAGCGGTTTATTGATTGTAACGACATACATGTTACAAGGTATCGTTGGTCTGATAATCACGATTATTGCCGCACTAGTTTTCACCGATATTGCTGCCTATTCAGGCGTGTTGCTTCCCATGGGTTATGGACAGGGTCCAGGCCAAGCCAACAATATTGGTTTGTTATATGAAGGAGCCGGCTTTGTCGGCGGTCGCTCATTTGGTTTAACAATCTCGACGATGGGATTCATCTCGGCGGCGATTGGCGGGGTCATTTATTTGAACATCATGATTAAGCGTGGCAAGATCAAACGTGTGGAGCGTACTGATGCCAATAAACCGCAACTGACCTCCATCGTTGAAGGAAGCGATGAAATACCAGTTGTCGAATCAGTCGACAAAATGAGCGTTCAAATGGCAATCGTCGGCCTTGTATATTTGTTGTCGTGGTTATTCATGTACGGATTAACTTCTTTGCTAGGAGTACTCGATACTAACCCAGCTGGTGGTTTCTTGACCAAAAGCGTAATCCCTTTAATTTGGGGTTTCAATTTCATCGTGGCGACGTTTGTGACGATATTGGTCAAAAAATTCGTCAAATTCATTAAAAAAATCAAGTTGATGAAACGGACTTACACTAACGACTTCATGCTTAACCGGATTGCCGGTGTTGCGTTTGATTTTATGATTATTGCCTCGATTACGGCGATTGACATTGAAATGATTTCCTCTCTAGGGATGATCGTCACGCTAATCATCATCGGTCTTGTTGGCGCACTTGTGACCTACTTTTACATTCGACATATCACTAAATCCGTTTACAAAGATTACCCTGATGAAGCATTCTTGGCTTTTTATGGCAATTTAACGGGAACGGTGAGCACCGGCATTTCGATTCTTAGAGAGATGGATCCGAATTTTGAGACCCCGGCTTCTTATGATTTGGTCGCCGGATCGACGACGGCAATCGCATTCGGATTTCCGATTTTATTGATTACCGGTTTTATATACAACGAAGGCTGGTATTGGTTGTATGGTTCACTTGCCGGGCTGATTGTCATCTTCATCGTATTCTACGTCTTCTTAATGCGTAGGAAAATAAATAAACCGACGACTAATCAATAACATTGTAAACTGGGAGGAACGTCCATGAAAATTGTCATTATCGGTGGTGTAGCCGGCGGTGCTTCGGCAGCAGCGCGGCTACGACGTCTTGACGAAGAAATCGAAATCGTCATGTTTGAAAAAAGCCCATATATTTCGTATGCCAATTGTGGATTGCCCTATTACATCGGTGGGGTCATCACCGATCGTAAGGAACTTATAGTTCAGACACCTGACCAGTTTGAAAAGCGTTTTAACGTCCGCGTCAAAATTAATCATGAAGTCATCGAAATCGATCGTTATCATCGCCATGTGCTCGTCAAAAATGTTTTGACAAACGAAGTCCATCGTGAAGATTATGACAAGTTGATTTTAGCGCCCGGTGCCAAACCGTTGATTCCTCAGCTACCTGGTATCGATAGTCCGCTAATTTTTACGCTTCGTAACGTTCCCGATACATTCAAGATTACCGAATTCATTGAACACGAACACCCCAAGCGTGCTCTAATTGTCGGGGCGGGCTACATTGGGCTAGAAATGGCCGAGAATCTTATGCATCGCGGCCTTGAAGTCACGATCGTGGAAATGATGAGCCATGTCATCGCTTCACTCGATGAGGACATGGCCTTCGACGTACATCACTACATCCGTCAAAAAGGCGCCAGGTTATTACTCAACCACGCCGTCAGCGCATTTGAAACAACCGGCAAAGTTATCACGGCGACAATTGGAACGGCGACATTTGATTTTGACATGGTCATCATGTCTGTCGGCGTTTTACCCGATACGAAATTGGCTCAAGAAGCCGGGTTAATCGTCAATGCCCGCAACGCCTTGGTCGTCAATGATTATTTACAAACCAACGATCCGGATATCTATGCCGTTGGCGATGCGATTTTGGTCAAACAGTTTACAACACGCCAAGAAGCATATATTCCCTTGGCTGGACCGGCAAACCGCCAAGGACGCCTCGTCGCCGATAACGTACTTGGGGCTAACAAAAAATACCATGGTTCGCAAGGCACGGCCGTTTTAAAATTTTTCGATCTCGTCGTGGCGACAACCGGTCTTGGTGAAATTTCCGCGCGCAAATCAGGTTATGTGATCGATAAAGTGTTTGAACTTGGTAAAAGCCATGCCAGTTATTATCCTGGGGCAACCCCTTTGATGTTGAAACTTATCTTTGAACGCGGGACAGGCATGCTTTTAGGTGCTCAAGCCGTCGGTTTCGAAGGTGTTGATAAACGTATTGATGTTTTGGCGACGGCGATGCGTGCCCGGATGAATGCCCGTGATTTGATTGATATTGATTTGGCGTATGCTCCGCCAATCGGTTCGAGCAAAGATGCCGTGAACATGATCGGGTATTTAGCCGAAAACGTGCTTGATGGCGTCGTCAAACAATACTATGTCGAAGAAATTCCTAATTTACCCCAAGATGATTCAGTCATCTACCTCGATGTCCGTGACAAAGACGTGTTCGAAACCGGACATTTTGATGGGAGCGTCAATATTCCGCTATCGGAATTACGCAATCGAATAAGCGAACTGCAACAAGGAAAAAAAGTTTACATCGTTTGCGATGGTGGCATGCGCAGCTATCTGGCAGCACGCACACTCAAGCAAAATGGTTTTGATGCGTATAGTCTTGCGGGAGGATTCCGCTTATTTAAAGAAATCGAACGTGACAGGCAGGAAATCTCTAAACTAGATGCCTTATGCGGCAAGAAGAATTAAGCAACAATTTCATTATTAACTGCAAATATCAATAATACATTTGGAGCAATTTTTTGAACATTACCATCGTATGCGACGTCCTCGGCGAGGAAAATAACGGCACCACAATCACCGCCAAACGTCTAATCAACCATCTAAAACAAAGGGGCCATAACGTCAAAGTTATTTCGCCGAACAAAGCCGAAGAACCAGGGTATTATGAAGTTTCGACGATTAACTTCGGAATTTTCAACAAATATGTTGAAAAAAACGGTGTTAAGATTGCCAAAGCCGATAAGAGAGTTTTGAAATTAGCGCTAGAAGGCGCCGACGTGGTTCATATCATGCTCCCATTTTCACTTGGGAAAGCGGCGATTAAGATGTGCGTGGCTGCTAATATACCGGTGACCGCTGGCATGCACACTCAAGCTGAGAATGTTACTTCCCATTTCTTTTTGAAAAACATCAAATGGGCCAACGATTTAGTCTATTGGTCGATGCGCAAAGTGTTGTATCGTTATGTCGACGCGATTCACTGTCCGAGCAATTTCATCAGTCATGTCGCCAAAGATCATGGCTATGAAGCCCCCACATATGTCATCAGTAACGGTGTGATTCCGCTATTCAAGCCGAATCGACAACCAAAACCAGATCATTTAAAAGATCAATTCCTGATTTTATTTATCGGGCGCTTCTCGAGGGAAAAACGTCACGATATTTTAATTAAAGCCGTTCATCACTGCAAATACCGCGATAATATTCAATTGATATTCGCCGGAGCCGGTCCCCTTCAAGAACCAGTTGAACACCTAGGCAAACGATTGTTGACGCATCCTCCGATTATCCACTTTTTCCCTAAGGAAGAACTCGTTAAAGTCATTAATTATTGCGATTTATACGTCCATCCAAGCGATGCGGAAATTGAAGCCATTTCATGTATCGAAGCGATGAGTTGCGGACTGGTTCCCGTCATCAGCGATTCTCCACAGTCAGCCACCAACGCCTTTGCATTAAGCAAATTCAATTTATTCGATCATCGTCACCCAACCGACTTGGCACAAAAAATCGAATATTGGATTGAACATCCCCAGCAAAAGGAAAAAGCGGCCGAACAATATATTGGTTACGCGAAACGCTTTGCGATCTCCGGATCCATTGATAAAATGGAGCAAATGTTTGCCGACGCAATTAAAAACAAACAACCTCGATGAAAAAAGTCGTTTACGGCAAAATAATTTATTATAACGATTTGCTTAAGGATGATTTCGCCAACACGAACATTCATGCCGAAAAAATCGCCGATGATTATCAATACTTTTTAAAAAATCGTTGGGCGCGACTCGGTAGCTTCCTGTTATTGTATTTAATCGCCATTCCGTTTTTGACGCTAGCGAATTTTTTCGTGTTTCGAATCAAAATCAGCGGGCGAAGCCACCTTCGAAAAATCAAGACGGGCTACATACTTTATGGCAATCATACGGCACACTACGATGCCTTCATTCCCCAAGCCCTAGTCACGCGTCCGCGCAAAACATATATTATCGCTCACCCCGATGCCGTGTCGATCCCATTCATCAAGCACCTTACCAAAGCACTGGGAGCTTGGCCATTGCCAGACACCGTCAAAAGTTCCATGAGTTTTCTTGAAGCGATTACCATTGCCCTAAAAAACAAACAAGCGATTGCCGTTTATCCGGAAGCGCACATTTGGCCATTTTATACTGGCATCAGACCTTTCCCAGCTACGAGCTTTCAATACGCAAGCCGCAACAACGTTCCAGCGGTACCGATGGTTACGACCTATCGGAAACCGAGAGGGTGGCTGAAGCACTACCGGACCCCGCGAATGACAATACATATCGGCACGCCAATCTATCCTAATCCACAATTAAGCGTGAAAGAGAACGCCGCGCTAATGCACGAGCAAACGATGAGTTTCATGATTAGTTACTCCCAACGGCCAGATAATGTCGCCCTTTATCAATATTTGCCAAAAAAGGGCGAATAACATAGTATAAACAAGACATTTGTTATAAAATAACAACGGATTATAAATAGCCAAATGGAGGAATATATATGCCAATCATTACTGATGTCTACGCCCGTGAAGTCATTGATTCGCGCGGCAATCCGACGATTGAAGTCGAAGTAACGACTGATTCGGGCGCGTTTGGGCGCGCAATTGTCCCAAGCGGAGCCAGCACCGGCGAACGTGAAGCGCTTGAACTGCGCGATGGCGACAAGACGCGCTTTCTCGGCAAAGGCGTTCAAAAGGCGGTTGAAAATGTCAACGATGTTATTGCCCCTGAACTTTTAGGGATGTACGTCGACGACCAAGTCGCCATTGACCAATACTTACTGCAACTTGATGGGACACCGTTTAAATCGAAACTCGGCGCCAATGCCATGCTTGGCGTCTCACTTGCTTGCGCAAGAGCGGCGGCTGATTTTTATGGAATGCCGTTATATCGCTATTTAGGTGGCGTCAATGCCAAGGTGTTGCCCGTCCCCATGATGAACGTCATCAATGGCGGTAGTCACGCCGACAGCTCCGTCGATTTTCAAGAATTCATGATTATGCCACTAGGTGCCGCTTCGTTCAAAGAAGCGATTCGTTGGGGCGCCGAAATATTCCATAACTTAAAGAAAGTTCTTAAAGATAAAGGCCATATAACCGCTGTTGGTGACGAAGGCGGATTTGCTCCGAATTTACCAAGTAACGAAGCAGCCATCGAAGTCATTGTCGAAGCAATCAAAAAAGCCGGTTACGAACCCGGCAAAGATGTCTTTATTGCGCTTGATGTCGCTGCTAGTGAATTCTATGACGAAGACAAAAAAGTTTACGATCTGAAAAAGAGCAAAGAAGGCATTAAGACGACCGATGAGATGATTGCTTGGTATGAACGGTTAATTACCAAATTCCCGATTATTTCCATCGAAGATGGTCTTGGAGAAAAAGATTGGGATGGCTGGGAAAAAATGACCGCGAAGCTAGGAAACTGCATCCAAATCGTCGGTGACGACATTTTCGTGACCAATCCAACGATATTCAAACAAGGGATTGAACGAGGTATCGCCAATTCCATTTTAGTTAAAGTTAACCAAATCGGCACGCTGACAGAAACCTTAGACGCCATTTCAATGGGACATCGGGCCGGTTATACAACCGTTATTTCCCACCGTTCGGGCGAAACTGAGGATACGACGATTGCGGATCTTGCCGTGGCCATGAACGCCGGCCAAATTAAGACTGGATCAATGAGCCGGACCGATCGCATCGCCAAATACAATCAACTGATTCGCATCGAAGACGAACTTGGCGAAACAGCCGTATTCCTTGGCAAGCAAACATTCAAGAAGATTAAATAACTTAATAAAAAAATGAGCTGGTCATCCGGCTCATTTTCATTTGGAGTTTCGTTTCCGAATAAGACAAGTGGTAATCATGCACTGAATGGCTTTATCGACGGCTTTTCCCCGATGCGAGCAGCGATGCTTTTCTTCCAAAGTCGCTTCTCCAAAGCTTTTTCCGAGTTCATCAGAACGGAAAATCGGATCGTAGCCAAACCCGTTCTCGCCTTCGATGCGCTCGGTAATGATGCCGCTGGCCGTGCCGATGAAAATGCGATAGTCACCATTTGGATGCATGAGAACGAGCGTACAACTGAATTGAGCGCGACGATTTTTATAGGGTTCCATCATTTTTAAGATAGCCCCCATTTTTTCGATATAATTGGACCCAGCCATGAATCGCGCTGACTTGACGCCGGGAAACCCACCAAGGGCCTCGATTTGTAAACCGGAATCATCGGCCAGTACAGGTTTGTTCACATAACGGGCGACGGCTCGCGCCTTAATCAAAGCGTTATCAAGAAAAGAAGAGCCGGTTTCGGCAATCGGTAAACTAAGGTTAATATCTTTCATTGAAGCTAGTTCAATTGAGTAACCATCGAAAAAATGACGGAACTCCCGCATTTTGTCTTCACTGGTCGTGGCGACGATAACTTCAAAATCCATACTTCTTAATAATAAACAAAAAGCCGTTGTAGAAACAACATTATATTTTTTCGTGGAGAGTTAACTAAAATTATCAACTGCTAGAAATATTTGAATTATCAAATAATTATTTAATAGTTTTAAGTCCGACGATCAAAAATTAATTGAAAGCGATAATATGAAAAAGAACCGGTTTGTATTAATCAAAGGATGAATCATGAATAAACTTTTGAAGAGACTGACTGAAATAGGCCGCGCGATCGAGAACTCAGACCATGGCCTAGCGTTATTGGCGCTGGGCTCCTCGGGAATCGAGCGCCATCGGATTGACGAGTATTCAGATCTCGATTTTTTCGTAATCTGCGAAGCAGGATTTAAGCAAGAATATTTATCAAATATTGCGTGGCTCACCCAAATTGCTCCGGTCGCCTTCTATTTTCGAAACACGATTGACGGATACAAATTACTATATGAAGATGATGTATTTTGCGAATTTGCGGTATTTGAACCTGATGAATTAAGCAACATTCCGTTTTCACGAGGGAAAATCGTTTGGGCAAAGCCGGGTTTTGACGTCAGCATCTGCGAACCAGTTCCCAAACAAGTAAATCTCGTTGATAATGATCGAGACTATCATCTCGGCGAAGCGTTGACGAATTTGTATGTTGGTGTGGGAAGATACCATCGGGGCGAAAAACTATCAGCCTACCACTCGATTCAAAGTTACGCATTCGGACATGTGCTCGAACTAATGGCTCGCGACAATCATGCCACAGCAAATATTGATGGTGACTCATTTAACGTTGGACGACGATTTGAGTCACGGTACCCTAACTTTGCCCGCGAGTTATCCACATTCTTGTTAGGTTACGATCAAAGTTTAATCGTGGCCGAACGCATTCTGGGTTGGTTGGACAATCACTACCAAATCAATCAAGCGATGAAACATAAAATACTCGAGTTAATTCGTAAACATAAGCAAAGATAATAATTATCGATTGTTAATGAAAAAACCCGGTTTTAGCAAGGAACCGGGCTTCTTAATATCATCACAGAGATTTTCATGAAAATGGAGCAGGTGACGGGAATCGAACCCGCGTAATTAGCTTGGAAGGCTAATGTTCTACCATTGAACTACACCTGCACCATGGCGGATCAGACGGGGATCGAACCCGCGATCTCCTCCGTGACAGGGAGGCATGTTAACCGCTACACCACTGATCCATGCGACACTCAAATCGCAACATAAATAATAACATAAGTTATTATCATGTCAATTAAAAGCGTGAGCGTAAAAATCGCGGGATTTTAGTGGCTGTCAATGAAGCGCGTAAGTGGTGCGAGAGGTAGAAATCCCACGTTTTTCGCCGCTTCTTTGCCATTGACAAAAAGAATCAGCGTTGGGATCGAAAAGACCCCGTACTCACCAGCTAGTTCTGGCAGCATGTCGACGTTTAATTTGACGACTTTGGCTTTTGGTGAACCGGCATCGTATTGTTCAAGCACCGGTCCTTGCATTTTGCATGGTCCACACCAGTCGGCGTAAAAATCGACGAGTACTTTGCCTTCTTTGATGATGCTACGAAATTCTTGGGCGTTTTGGACTTTAATAATCATTTTGTTTTCCTCCTACATTATTAGGGCGATCAGTTCATAAATACCGTACAAGACAACGAAATGGAGCGGGTAGAAAGCATAACTTCCATATTGGAACCATAACTTATTATAACCGCGTTTTCCCGTGTATGCGTAGATGAATATCGCGGCCATAAAAGCGTAGGTTTGGGCTCCCATGGCAATGTTGATCAATGAACTGTCGATCAATGAAATAATATACCAAAGTAAGTTAATAGTTAGTAGCCAAATGCTCGAGTATAGATTGAGTTGTTGTTGGTATTGAGGCGTTAATGTAAAACCAATAAAACTGACCCCATATTTTTCGGTTTGCCGTCGCAATTGCCAGTTGGCGAATTGCCTGACAAGGTAGAAACCGACAATCATCGTGATCCCATACATTTGATAATCGGGTTTCAAGGGTGAAGGCAGTGTTAAAAAGTGAAGCGTGAAGGCAAGACCAAGTGGTAGAAGCGCCGTCAGTTTGAAGAAGCCTTTTTGCTTTAGTCCGTAGACGATGGCACCTCCAAGTAATAAGTCAATGAAAATATTTCCTGCCAAAACGCTGATACCGAGGAAGTCGTTGACCACATAAATAGCAACACCGACAAAAACGCCCATGAGCAAAAGGCGCAGCAGATAAAAGAGTGGCTTTTTGCTATGGATAATCCCTTCGGCAATCATGAATGCGAATAACGGAAAAGCTATACGACCAATAATTCGAAGCAGACTATACGCGATAGAACCAGGCCAAAACGCGGCCACGATGATAACGCCTGTGTGATCGATCGCCATCGTAATCAAGGCAATTAGTTTTAAATGAAAACTGTCGAATGCAAATGGTTTTCTTAACATGTTAAATCATCCTTATTAAAACGTCGGTGCTAAAGATAGAGACGAGAAATGATGCAAGGTTGTTGGTAATGTGAGCGTATGTGGCCACAGCTAAACCTTGCTTTTCGTAAATGTAGCAAAATAGTAAGCCGGCAATCAAATAGAAAGGAAGATTTAACAATTCGTTGATCAAATTAGTCGTTTCGAAATCAAAATGTATCAATCCGAAGAATACAAAGGTGATGCCATAAGCGACATAGCGATTGATGCGGTTAAGGAGGCCGAACAAACCGAGTCGGTAAGTTAATTCCTCACAAATTGGCCCAGCGATTACAAATGCGAAAAATGAGAACAGCGGGTAATTTTTCATAATCGTCGTGATTGTTGATTCGTTGGCGTTATCGCTCAGTTGTACCTTGAAAACCAAATAGATGACATTAAGGGTCATTCCCGCTAATAACACAAGGCCACCATAACCAATACCTTTAACAATATTGCTGAGATTATAAAAAGTCGCGAGAAATTTTTTGGTCGTTTCGAAGGCCATGATTCCAAGGATTGCCAACAGGATGGCATATGAGATGATGTTGACCGAAGCGCTAAAGCTGATATGACGCAACGCAGCAGCCAAAGCGACTGGATCGGTGTATATCGTCGCTAGATAAGATCTAATTAATAAAGACACGACCAAGGCGATGCCATTAAGGCCCAACCAGCCGACACCAAACAAAAGCAACTGTCGATTTATAGTCGGTTGCCGTTCGCCATTAGTTAGATTTGTTTGTTTATTGAATTTAATGAATTCCACTATGCTTTACGCTTGTATGATTTTAATCATGATAACATAATAAAGAAATTAAATAGTGTTGTCATCGATTACATCGCCTTTCATCGCCAATAGAAAGCGAGGACACCATCGTGTTATATAAATTTGCAAGTTTACCTCCCATTGACCCCGAGATGATCGGGATGGCATTCAACATCGGATTCTTTGTTATTGTCGGTATGATTGTAGTCGGCTTTTTGGTCGGGTTGATACGCGGCGTCTGGAAAGCCGGGTTTCGGTTGGTGTTCGTTGGCGGCCTCGTTTTAGTCGCTTTTTTCGCCTCACGTCCATTAACTGATTTATTGGCATCATTTGACATTGGCACGACGTTAGCGGGGTTTGGATTAAATATCCCTCCGCTTGAGCTGTCGTTAGGAGAATCAACTATTGTCATCAACGTGACGACGATTCAAGCGACAATTGAATCATTCGTGACACAATTACTTCAAGGAAGTGGCCTTCCTGCAGGAAGTGGCGCCGAAACCGCGGAACTGGTAATGGCTTTAACACTAGTTATTTTGCGGTATGTCGTCTTCATCATCCTCGGTATGCTGATAATAACCGTCGGAGAATTATTGGCCAGCCTATTATATTTTTTCCCATTCCGCTTGTTTATCCCTAAAAATTGGCGCAAGAAACATAAATTGCGTCTGGTCGGCGGTTTGTTGAACGCTGTCAAAGTCACACTCGTCACCGTGATGTTGATGGTACCGTTTTCTTCGCTTTTGAATACGATTAATCAAGCATTCCGCAATCCTGATAACGCAACCGCGGGAATTGATGACCCCACATACAACCAAATCATGGGATTCATCGATGCTTACAATGATTCGCTGTTCGCCCAGGTGTTGTTCAATTGGAGCGTCGATGACGATGGACGCACGCTCGACACCGTTTTGATGGACTATGTTACCGGAGAAACGATGGACGATTTCGTCTTAACGCTAAGCGGTGAGTTATACACGATTGCCAGCATCAGTTCGACGGTGTTGTCAACGGGCGTCCTAACCAATGGACTTAACGAAACAACTTATCCCGTATTACTATCAGAAAACATCATCGGATCACTAATCACGAGCTTGACTGGTTCCGCTTTGATCATGAAGGCGTTACCAATAGCTATTGGTGTGGCCATGAATCTCGAGGAAGTGCAAACATTCGTCGATCCAGCATTAATCGATCTTGACGGTATCAGTTGGGACGAGGAACTACAAAACGTTAATCAAATTGCCCAAGATGTGGTCGCTTCTGGCGTGCTGGATATGGTCCTTAATCCGGATACGGAATTAGATCCGATTCAATTGCTCGTGGCCATGGTTGGCGACGAAGCTTATCCAAATATTCGCGCGGCTTTATACGGCATTGATAATTCCGAGTTTTTGGCGCAAGTGCTACCGGCTGTCGTCTATAAGCTCGTTAATGATGAACTCAATGCGCCGGAACCACCTGAGGGTTTGGGATTATCGACATTCTTCCCGACCGAGTGGGAAGATTATCAAGATTTGCGTTTTGGCGAAGAAATCGCGCTCATTTACGATGTGATGCATAGCATCGCCGCTCTTGATCCTGATTTATTGCCGACGATTATTGAAATTACCGCACCTAGTGACGATGGCTTCTTCCCAGGATTTGACGCGGCATCCAATAGCGGAACGCGTGTCAAAACGAAAGATGGAGGCCCTGAATCACCACAATACGCCGATAATCCCCAAGACGCGTTGGTGGACATTGTGCGTGCTCATAGCGACGAATTGATCGAAATCATCGTCGGAGCGCTCGATGGCAGTGGCAATCCGATTGGAATCGATGCTGAAACCGGAAAAACGGTATTGTTCGACGAAGACGAAGAACCAATTCCTGGTGCGAAAGCCGCGCTTTTTGACAGCGGCCTTTTAATCCATGGACTTGACGAATTGCTCGATTTTGCGCTAGAACCTCTATTAGGCGCGCTTACAAGCGGTGGCGAATTCAACCGTGATAATCTCGATGCCACGATAGACTACCTTAATGGTGAGGATTTTGGCGAAAAACGTATTAACTATAAAGGCGAATTTGGCGCGATTTTGGGTATCGTCAGCGCGATATTCCAAAACGACGCTTTACTGAATTTAATTTTCCCCGAAGAGGAGCCGGCTCCCGATGGCGCAAAAATGCCTGGCAAAAAATCGGCTGACGAACCTGGGGATGACAGCTTGTTAACTTTGTTTGAAGACGTCGATTTTAGAAACGCGTTTAAAGATGACATTTGTCCATTGCTCGACCGGTCGCGTATCATGGGATCGGTACTTCCCGATGTACTTGAATCCGCCCTGACGAATGCAGGCATGGCTGACACTTTCACTGATTTAGGTCTTGATCCGAATTCGTTTAACTTTGAATTCAGTGACGTCGGGACGCAAATGTCGTTCCTCATTGATATTATCGGTTTTTCGCTTTCGGTCGTTGATTCGCTCGACTCGATTCTTGGCGATGGGGATATTACCCCCGTCGTTGATGATTTGATTGGCTTACTCGACTCGCTTTACCAATCCGATATTATCAATCCTAAAGACGTTGATGGTTTGATGACGACTGATAACTATTACGATTTGCTGACATCGCTATTTAATCGGGCTGGATCATTATCAATCGATAGTGACGAAATGGATGCCGCGATGCGTAGCGTGCCACATGATGGTTGGGTTAGCGAATACGACGAGTTGGGCAATCCAATCTTTGCGGGAGAAAACTATAACTTAATCAAATTTTTAGAAACGGCGCTGACAAGCGATCTGTTCAACATTGACTCAAGTGGCGACGTGCTCGATCAAATGATTGCCTTCGCTACCGATCCCGACGATCCGATTGGAGCAGTATTTACAGCCGTCGACTCCTCAATCATTATTTCGGCTACGATGGGTGGCATTGTCGACGGGTTGATTGGCGATGCCGGAGGTTTGGTGGACACCGACCTAGGCTCGTCGTTCCGTAACGTGACTGACTGGGAACTTGAAGGGGATACCCTAAAAAGCATCCTTGTCGCCTTAGAGCCATTTACGACAGGCATTGAAAACATCGACTTCATGAACGATGATCCCGTCAAAGTCGAAAACATCCTTAAAGCGATCGCCCAAAGCCAGATTTTCCTGACGCCTGATGATGAGTATTTATTTGGTGAATTCTTGCTTAATAAAATCAAGGGCGAAGGATCGATCATGGCTGATTACGTGTTTGACCCTTACGAAGATGAGACTTCCCTATCGCCATATGACATCGTAACCGCAGATTTCAATGCGGTTGGCAATACACGCGCGACGGCTGCCAATTGGTATGGGGATGATGGCGAGATCGACCGCATCATCGCCTTTGTTCAAGCGATTCAAGATTTCGCGGATGGTGACCCCGATCCGATTAACAAACTGCAAAATGACCCTTCGATCACATCGGTCGACGTTAAACCGATCATGCTCGCCTTAAATGACATTGGGAGCATGCGCATCATGCTCTACAATATGTTTGACATGATTTTGGGCACACCGCAACTAGCGGTCGGGTCACTTCAAATGTCACAAAGCAATTCTTATATTATCTTAACGATCGATGATGTCGATGAACGAGAAATCGAAATCGATTACATGTTTGAAGTTTATCGAACACTAGAAGAGTTAGCGCTCAACGACGGTGGCGATTTTTCGATGGATACGATTACACCAGAGAAGATTCACGAAATCGAAAACATGCTCAACGCCCTCCACGACTCGCGTATTTTCAATACGTTTGACACTTCATTTGAACCGCGCAGTCACGCGCTTGGATTCTTGACCGTATTCGAGCAAGTCATTGAGATGATTTTCGACACTTCGATGATGGATTCGTATATATACGCTGACCTACCGACACCTGAGGCGATTGACGAGCAACTACGGCTTGACATCATGGCCATCGATAACAATTTCGCCGATTCATCAGTTTTACTTGATGGTTGGATTGGACTCACCGGTGAAATCAAAGCCATTACCTCAATCCTGACTAGTTTCAAAGATACCGGACTGACATTCGAAGATTTCGGCAATGACGGCGCTAATGCCTTCTCTAATTTAATGGCGACACCGACAGGACCAGCCAAAGTCGAAACACTAATGTTGGATATTAATGGATCGCAACTAGCCTACCCGGCGATTCCCAATTTATTCGATGAAATTTTTCAATCAGGTTCATTTGCCATTAGCAACGTCAATCTCGACGAGACGAATACCGATTATTTCCGCAATGAATCTGATGAATCCGAACGAGCGACTGAAATCGGTGTTTTGATTGATATCTATGTCGGTATCGAAGAATTAGATTTGACTGGCGGTACGCCATTACAACTTGCCAATATCGACGGAGACGCCATTTCAACGCTTTTAACCGATTTACACACATCAAAAGTATTCAATACTTTCAAAGATGGATATAGCCATGTTGACGGTGATCTAACCGTGTTTGAACAAACAATCAAAATGTTATATACGGTCACCAACTTCACCGAACATATCTATAGTGAAGCGTTGGAGGTCGATCGACCTGGATTGCTCCGTGATGACATCGTCGCAGTCGGCAATGATTTTGCCGGCACCGTCCCCGCCAATTCCGATGGATGGACTGGCCTCAACGGCGAAATCATGACGATTCGCAATATCTTGGTGGCCTTGAAAGACACCGACATCGATTTTGATGCCATGGGTGATCCGGGCTCGCTATCGACCGAATTTAATAATCTTTTAACTGATCCCGTTGGTCAAACGAAACTTCAAAATTTGATGGCCCGTATCAACGAATCACAAATCGCTTGGCCGGCGAACCCGAACTTACTCGAGCGTATTTTTGCGACGAGTGGTTTCTCAATCACGGGCGTTGATCTGGCCGACTCCAATCCCGCTTACATTAAAACGATGAGTGATGTCTCCGAACGGCAACAAGAAATCGACAAGGTGTTCGATATTTACGAACTGCTTGATTCGCTTGGCGTTAATTCGGGCGACCCATTCGATGAAACGATGCTTGACACAATTGTGATTGACGATTTATTGCGCGCCTTGCACAATTCGGTTGTCTTCAATACGCTACAAACTGGGAAAGATCGTTTGTTGCTCGACATTACGGTGTTTGAGCAAATGATTTACATGCTGATTGATCAATCGCAACTCGACGAATACATTTATGAAGGTATAGGCCGCGACCCCGCTTTAAAAGAAGATATCGTCGCTATTGGCAATGATTTTGCGGGAACCGAGCCGCTTTCTGCTGATGGATGGCGCGACCCTGATTTGGTCAATTTTGGTGAAATTACGCGTATCGTCGGCATTCTTGAAGCATTTGAAGACACCGGTCTTACATTTGCCTCATTCAGCGGTGCCGGTTCCTCCGACGTGTTGTCAACACTCATCGATAGCGATGTCACTTTAGTAGAAAATCTGCTGTTGGCGATGAATCACTCAACCATCGTTTACCCTTCAATTCCTAACATCTTCGCCAATATGCTGACGGCAGGTGATGTTACCATCAGCGGTGTCGACTTTACCGATGCCAACACCCATTATCGAGGAAATCGAGGTAACCCAGCACTTGATGACAAGTATCTACCCTATGATGATGGCGAAATTACGCAATTACTGACGATTTACGGCGATGCCAAGACGATTGCCAGCACGAGTTATGGTGACTTAACGCTGATTGCCAATCAAGATATCGACAACATTGCCGATCTTGCTGTGCAGTTGTTTGAAAGCCATATATTCCATATTGAAGGAGTCCCGGACACATCATCCAGTTTAGCGACGGTGTTTGAACAACTCATCATCAAGATGATGGATGACACTGGGATTAGCAGTTTGATTAACGACACCTCGAATCCGAACCCGCTATATTATGATGGCTTGGTTTACAAATTCGCGACCGCACATGAAAAAGCCGAGTATCTCGTGGTTAATTACGAGACGATTTACGGTGCTAGCGTTGAACATCACACCAACGCTTGGGATGGTAACGGCGGCGAAATTAACGCTTTGTTCCGCATTTTCAAAGAAATCAAACGCGTGCTACCTACCGCTGGTGGCGCCGGTGGTTTGGACCCAGCGACACTCGCTCCCGATGATATCAGCGCCGTTTTGGCCGTACTTAACTACTCCAACTTGGCCAGCGACGCGATTCCCGATCTCGTCCGCGATGCCTTCGAAACGATATCGTTCGATACCTATACCGAAGGAAACGAAGATTACTACATTACGCCAGTCGAGTACTTTACCATCGATTTGACGACGATGGATTATTCAACGACCGACTTTACTAACGTCACGCCACCGGTTCCCGGACCAGACGGATTGATTCACAATCTGCTCGACGAGTTCTATGACGATGGCACCGATACTTACGAGGACATGGGCGGCGCGTTTAATATCGGCGATTTTATTACGGCCGGACATACGAGTGAACCGCTGTTGCATTTACTTGACGCTTCCTTGGTATTCACCAACGATGTACCATCCGAATCATATAAGACACGAGCCCTAACTTTCTTTAACATTCTCGATTCAGCTGATGTCGCTCGTTATATAGATTTCAACAATCCGACGACCGACAAGACGAGCAAAACCGAAAAAATCGAGACGATATTCGCCACTGACTTCGATTACGAGTTCGAAGCCGAACGGCTCGACCTCTATATTGCCAACCTCATCAGTTTCAACACGCTGACCGATGCCACTTCGATTGAAGGGCTCGGCAGTGAGTTCCGCTTGTTGATCGAGCATACTTATGAGCTTGATTTGTCGGGGGACATCATCGATCGCGCTTATCTAGTTAGTGAAATGTCGGCTGGTTTCTACACCGACATCTTTGAAGAAGAATACGCCAAAGTCGCCCCTGAACCCGATGAGATTGACTTCTATTCGTCTGATTACGCCAATTTGAATCCACTGGAAGCCGATGGCGTCGAAGGTGCGCTGTCAATTCTTGATGAAATTGATTTGATTCTGACTAATACGTTTGATGAAACCGACGTCGCCAGGTTGCGCGGTCACTTCGTAAAAATGGGCTCACTCGCTCATACAAACGTCACAGGCGGACCATTCCCAACCGCCTATAATTACACGTCGTGGGATAGCGATGGTAACTCACTGATTGCTAAACTATTCTACGCTGCCGAAATTGTCCAAAACGCTAATTTCGTGACTTTCTCAGCCGGATTGACCGCCTATGCTTGGACAAACAAGGCGACCATCGTCAATCTCGACGTCAACCCCTATGCCACTAACTTCGTGTTCGAAGTCGAAGGTGATAAGATTTACTTCGTTTACGCTTAAGGAGCCGAAACCATGACCGACAAAGCCAATGCCACGAGCAATATTTTCGAAAAGGCCAAATTACATCCCAACTCTAAAGTGGGACGCGTTATCGGAATCCTGTCGGGCAAAGGCGGCGTTGGCAAAAGTCTGGTAACGGCGTTATTAGCAACCCATCTTGCCAAAGAAGGCTACCGTGTCGGGATTCTTGATAGTGACATTCTCGGTCCCTCGATTCCCAAATTATTTAAAATTGACGGCAAAGCCAAAGGGGGCGAGGGATATATTCTTCCCTCCGTTACTTCGCTTGAAATTCAAATTATGTCGGCGGCCCTTTTGTTAGACAAAACCGAAGAACCGATTTTATGGCGCGGTCCCCTCGTCAGTGATTTGGTGCGCCAGTTTTACACCGACGTGTGGTGGCACGAACTCGATTACCTACTTATTGACATGCCTCCGGGCACGGGTGACATTGCCTTAACGATGTTTCAAAAGATACCGGTCAACGCTTTGTTAATGGTCACATCACCGCAGCAACTTGTATCCCATATCGTCGCTAAAGGTGTCAAAATGGCCTCGATGCTTCGCATTCCCGTCTTGGGAATCGTTGAAAACATGGCGTACGTTGAATGCAGTAAATGTGGCGAAAAGATTGAAATTTTCGGTGCCAGCACAGCAAAAGATTTAGCCGATCGCTACCATGTACCATTATTATCACGACTACCGATTCGTCCTGATTTGGCAGCGCTTATTGAAGATGGAAAACTTGAGACGGCGCATTTTCCGCAAATGGAAGCAGTCGTCAAAGCCGTGTTAGATCTTGAATGATGCATGGCATCATTGAGGGAGGCTTGGCCCAATACGTTTGTCAAAGATCGCGCTTTCACGCCTTTGTTTTTCCACTAGAAACAATTGATGATGTGAAAATATTGCGACACCGCATTGCCAAAGAACATGGTGGCGCCAGTCATTTTCCTTACGCTTATCGGTTTGATGATCAATCGTTCCAAGATGATGACGGCGAGCCATCGGGCACTGGTGGCGCTCCGCTATTTAATGCGCTGAAAAGCCACAATCTCAATCGGACCATGATTATCGTCGCCCGTTATTTTGGTGGCAAAAAGCTCGGTGTCAAAGGATTGCGTGCCGCATTTGCTCAGGCGGCTTCCATCGCTTTGGCAGCTAGCGTTTTTGGCTCATTCAGCACCCAAATGCTTATTAGTCTTAGCGGACCGCTGGAACAGATGAGTGTCCTGCACCGATTTGTATTGGAAACCGATGCACGTATCGAAAATATCACTTATAATAAAACAATAAGCGCAACGCTTATTTTCAGTGCGTTTGAACCAGATTATCTTGCCAGACGACTTCCTGATTGGAATATCACGGCACGAAGCGAACGCACGATTGTCACATAAAGCGGAGGAATTCGTCATGGAGGCTGGCCAATTTAAAAAAAGACGCGACCAATTGATCGCGCAGCTTGAAGAAGACAGCGGTCTGCTCCTTTTCGCCGGAGTCCCCATCAAATCATCGGCGGATGGCACTTATCCTTTCATCGCCAATCGCAATTTTGAATACATGACGGGCATTACTCAAGAGAATTCCGTCCTTGCCATCATTAAGAGTAAAGGCGAGGCACGTACATATTTATTCATCGACGAAGCCAATCCCGACAAAGAACGCTGGACGGGCCGCTTGCTCGCGATTGAACAAGCCCGACGCATCAGTGCCATCGACGATGTCTTGCTAACGAAAAATTTGATGGCCAAAATGGAGGCTATTTTTGGTGGAGAAGGCATTTACGGCCATGTAGCCCGCGTTTACCTCGATCTTGAACCGAACATCGTCATCGGTCCTAATTACATGCACACAAGCGCATTTGGCGCCAAACTACGCGAACTCGACGCGACTTTGGAAATCAAAGACGTCTATTTGATGATTGTGCGGCAACGAATGATTAAATCAGACGCCGAAGTGGCGGCAATCAGGCAAGCGATACGAATCACAGGATTTGGTCTTAACTACATCGCTGCGAAACTAAAACCTCATTTATACGAACACCAAGTCGAAGGATTATTCCGATTTGCCATTAAAGATTTCGCCAATGCCGAACCGGCGTTCGACACCATTGTGGCCTCTGGTCCAAACGCGACAATTCTTCACTATCCTAATCCGAAAGATAAAATTGCCGATGGGGCACTACTTTTATGCGACCTCGGCGCCCGTTTCGATGGTTATAGCGCTGATATTACACGCACTTACCCGGCTTCGGGGTCATTTAATTCACTGCAGAAGGAAGTTTATGAAGCAGTGCTGGCCACGAACAAGCATATTATTACGTTTGCCCGGCCTGGTATCACTTTGCTTGATTTGCAAAAAGAGGCCATCGCTTTTTTGACGCGCCAATGCCTTGACCGCAGTCTGATTGAAACACCCGAACAAATTTCGTCACATTATTATCATAATGTCTCACACCATCTCGGTTTGGACACGCACGATCCAGCTATGCGCGAATTACCACTTGAACCCGGCCATGTGATTACGGTTGAACCAGGTTTGTATTTTTCCAATCTCGGCATCGGCGTCCGTATCGAGGACAATGTTTTAATCACGAAAACGGGCACCGAAAACTTATCGAGTGACATTCCCAAGGAATTGAATAACGTCGAACGTTTGATTAAATCTCGTAGCTAGCCTGATAGTGCCCTATTGATGATCGACACGATTGAATTACGCAACCGGTTGTTAATATTAAGCAAACACTCATTTGATAAAGAGGCGCCTTTTTATCTGCGCATCAAGTTGACGCCTTTGCGCGATTTGGCTAAGTCCTTAGCCGATGAGCCGATCGATTGGTCACGAATGCGCTACGACGTGCATTACGAACTTAATCTAATTCAAGGAATCATCGTCGGTTATAGTAAGATGCCATTGGAAGAAAAATGGCGTTTTTATCAAACATATTTCCAGCACGCGCAAGATTGGTCATATGTCGATAGTTCGATGGTCAGTTTGCCAAAACGAATTGATTTGGTCTCGGTAAATAAAGCGGCGCGTGAATACTTATGTTCATCGCATCCATATGTACGTCGGTTCGGTTACGTGTTAGCGCTACGTTATTTGATTAACACTCCATATCTAGCTACATTTTTGGAGTTGATTGACCCAAACGAGCAGGTTTATCACGTCTATATGGCAATCGCTTGGTTTTTAGCCGAGTGTTTCATTAAGGACCGCATGGTGTTTGAGGATTACATGAGCAAGAGCGATTTGTCACTATGGACAAGGCAAAAGACGGTCAGCAAAATTCGCGATTCATTCCGGGTCAGCGTCCAGGACAAGGAATATGCCAAACGATTTAAGGAGCTCGAGCAACTATGAAAAAATATGTGTTAGCCATCGATCAGGGCACGACATCTTCACGCGCCATCATTTTCGATGAAAAAGCAAACATCATTGCCAGCGCCAGCGAAGAGATTGTGTGTCGCTATCCAAAACCAGGATGGGTTGAACAAGACCCGCTTGAAATATGGTACAGCGTCAGCGCCGTCGTCAACGAAGCATTGATTAAGGCGAACCTGACGATGCGTCGGATCGCCACAATCGGGATTACCAACCAACGTGAAACAACGATTGTCTGGGATAAGAAAACGGGCCTGCCCGTTTATCCGGCCATCGTTTGGCAATCACGGCAATCATCGGATATTTGCGATAAGGTCGCTGAGCATCGCGAGATGATACATCAAAAGACGGGATTACTCCTCAATCCGTATTTCAGTGCCTCCAAAATACGTTTTATCCTCGACGCCATTAAAGGCGATGCTCGTGCCAAACGGGGCGAATTGTTATTCGGCACGGTCGATAGTTGGTTGCTTTATAAACTGACCAACGGGGAAGTCCACGCCACTGATGTTACCAATGCGTCACGGACGATGCTGTTTAACATCTTTGAGAAAAAATGGGACCAACAACTGCTTGAATTATTCAATATTCCCTCAAAAATGTTACCTGAGGTTAAATGTTGTTCGGGGATGTTTGGCACTGCCAAATATTTCAGCGTTCCCGTTCCGATTACGGCGATGGCCGGCGATCAGCAGGCAGCGCTTTTCGGCCATGCCTGTTTTGATTCCGGTCAAATCAAAAATACGTACGGTACCGGCTGTTTCATGCTTATGAACATTGGAAAGCAGCCGATTTTGTCGAAAAATGGTTTACTGACGACAATCGCTTGGTCACTCGATCACGAAATTACTTACGCGCTCGAGGGCTCGGTATTCGTCGCTGGAGCATCCGTCCAATGGCTGCGTGACCAGCTCAAAATGATTGCCAGTTCCCCCGACAGCGAAAGAAGCGCTTTGATGATCGACGATAGCGAAGGCGTTTATGTCGTTCCGGCCTTCGTCGGATTAGGGACGCCTTATTGGGACAATGAAGCGCGTGGCGCCATGTTTGGTTTGACGCGAAACACGTCGAAATACCATATCGTCCGCGCAACGCTGGAAGCGATTGCTTACCAAAGTAAAGATGTGATTGAAGCAATGAAAGTTGACACCGGTCTCGAACTGCCGTATTTGGTTGTCGACGGCGGGGCAACCGCCAACCATTATTTGATGCAATTTCAAGCCGACATTCTCGGTCACGCCATCAAAATCCCAAGTTGTTTGGAGACAACGGCACTTGGCGCAGCATATTTGGCCGGTTTAGCCACAGGTTATTATTTTTCACTTGACCAAATTCGCGCAATACATAGTTACCAAGAAACGATTGAACCTCGGATGGACGTGAATGAAGTAGACCGTCGCTATCATGGCTGGAAACGCGCCGTCGCTGCTACCCGAGCATTCAAACTTTAACACAAAGATAATTACTAATTATCTTTAAATAACAAGGTTGCCCCATGCTATAATTTTTACTATGGATAGAGTAACGTTTCCGTTTGATTTCATCATTTGTCCGATTGCCGATCGACAAGCGGTTTTACAAACGCTACCTCAAAAACTTATCGGTTCGCGACGTTTTTACACCAAGGAGCAACTGCTGTCGGGAACGTATTTTTCATTGGGCAAACAGGCCGTCGTTTTTTTAATGGAACAATACAAATATTCATATCACATTGCCAAACAAAGATTGCGGCAACTCTTTTTTCTTGAAAATTCGAATGCGAGTTATCCGCGTATCGAGGAACTTAAACAGATCGTTACTTCACTTGAAAATAACGGTCTACTGACAAGGATGAAATTTTTCCCAAATGCGATGAAAGGCAAACGGGCGTTGGCGATTGGATATGATCATGACGTCGAACTAAAAGATCTCGCCGCTTCTTTAGACATCGACTTAACATATTTGCAATACAGTGACGATCAAATGCCGGAAGTGCTAGTATTTAATACCCTCAAGGAAGAAATCCATTATCAGTTTAATCGTATTGCGCTTCTAATCGATTCGGGCATCGCTCCAAGTGATATTTTCATCATTTGCAATGATCCAGAGGCTACGTTCGATTTGAGATTAGCGGCTCGCGAATTCGGAATTCCGCTTAATAATTTTGACACCGAGGCTGTTGGTGGCACCGAAATGTCCATCAATGCCATCAAACAATTAACGGCTTGTCGTGATTTTGCATTGACGAAGACGTTTTTACAGCAAACATATCGACTCGATGACTCCCATCCAATCATTGTTTTAATCGATGATGTCAATAATTTCAACACGACGCTTGAGGTCAAAATTGCTTATTTAACACAATCTATCGGTGAATTGAAATTAAGACAAAATCGCTATATCGCTGGTGTTGAATTTGGCAGTTCCTTGTATCCCAGCCCTTCGAAACATGTGTTCGTCATCGGAGCCAGTCAAGGAATTATTCCCAATATTCATAGCGATACCGATTTCCTATCCGATAAGGAAAAGCGAGTAATAGGCAGCAACGATAGCGCCATCTTGAATAAGATTGAGTCGTCGCGCTGGGAAACATTTTTGCTCAATCAGCCACACCTATGTATTTCATATCATCGCTATGGTTATAAGGTGGAAAAATTTCCTTCGCCACTTTTTGGAAAATTGAATATCACTCCAAAAGAAGCACCGCTACTTGATGTGGATTATGGCCAAGGCCTAGCTTCCATCAAAGCGGCGGCTTTGCTTGATGAGCAACGCGTTTATCAAATTGACCACCAGCAACTAAAAGCTTACCGACCATTAGTAGCTCCAAAATATCGCACATTTGATTATCAGTACCATCCATTTGAATTTGGGCTTGACACCAAACGCATGCAGTTATCATATACGGCGGTTAAGACGTTTTACCAATGCCGGTTTCGCTATTATTTGCAATATCTAATCAAGTTAAACGACGACAGCGATAATTTTTATGCGAAATTCGGCGAGTTTGCCCATGAATTGCTTGAACAAGCCTACAATCCCGATTTCGAGTTTGAAACAGCATTCGAACAGCTGTATGCCAAATATATTTTCTCTCCTAAAGAACAAGTATTACTCGTGCGCTTAAAACAAGATCTAGCGGAAGTAATTAGCTTTAATCGTGACCATGAAGCGAACATGAGCCTCGAATCGATGCTCCACGAGCATACGGTAAAATTCAGACTCGATGACATAACTTCATTCAAAGGGAAAATCGATAAAGTTTGGATTACCAAAGATGCGGATGGACAGCGTTATCTATCTTTGGTCGACTACAAGACGAGCAACGAAGACTTTGATGCTCGCAAATTGCCCTATGGTCATTCGATGCAATTACCAACTTACGCCTTGTTGTTGCACGAAGATGACACATTAAAACAAATCGAAGTGATTGGTTTATACATACAAAACATCATTGCTGGAAAACTCGTACGCCCACTTGGGAAAGATCCCCGTGAATTTTATCGCGACCAATTGCGGTTGGCAGGCTTATCAACCTCCGACACCGCCAAGCTGGCGACGCTTGACAAAGATTATCAGCAAAGCCAATACATCCGCACGATTGGAACAATTAAAAGCGGCGAACTAAAGAAAAGCGCCAAAGTAGCCGATGCCGCGACGTTTGAAAGTTATCGGGAACTGACGCGAACAAAAATCGTTGACGCCGTAAAAGAAATCAGAAGCCACCGTTTTAATATCGATCCCAAGCGCTTCTCAGGCAGCGACCATTCATGTCAATACTGTCCGTTTCGCGATATTTGCTTTCGAAAAGACGATGCCTACATCGATATAAAACTTGGTCAAGAGGATGATGAAGATGAGTCGGCAGCCGAATAAACAACAACAACTCGCCATCGATGCCGAGGGTCGCAATGTCATCGTTTCGGCAGGAGCCGGAAGTGGTAAAACCATGGTATTGACCTCACGTGTCATTCGATTGCTTGAACAGGGCGTCTCCCTTAATCACATGCTTGTGCTAACCTTTACCAATGCGGCCGCCCAGGAAATGAAACAGCGGATACGACAACGATTATTACAGTTGCAGCGACACGATGAAGCGGCGTTGGTGGATGGTAGTCGGATTATGACATTCGACGCCTTTTCGCTATCATTAGTCAGCAAATACCACTACGTGCTTGGCCTTGATCCAAATGTCGGAATCATTGATGAACAAGTTTTAGCGCTTATCAGAAAAAAGACGATTATGGCCATTTTTGAGCGACGTTATGCAGCACGCGATTCCAAATTCGTCAATTTGATTAGCAGTTATGCGGTTCGTGATGACAATGTATTGCAAGCTTACGTCGCCATGATTGATAAGATGGCCGATTTAAAGATCGACAAGAAACATTATCTAAATACATATGTATCCAATCATTTTAGCCCCGCATTCATTGAAGCGGCGTTATCTAGTTACAAAGATATGTTTGACCGAGAACTTGATGCCCTCATTTCCAGCTGTTCCCACTTTATTGATGAAGAGATGGGCACTCTGATTAATAAAGACATGCAAATGCTTCGCGGTATCGATGACCTATCGTTGCAGATGGCGACGATATCCGACTATAAATTTCCCCGCAAAATAACGCGATTGACTGATGAAGATAAGGCGATACATGAAGCAATTAAGGCGCAGTTTAAACCACTGAAGACGTGGGCAAGCGTCGGTAGCGTTGAACAAATCACGACGCGCTACTTGGAAACAAAAGAATTTGTCACGACGTTAATCGAGATAGCCCAGGAACTCGATGAAAGATTGAGTGAATTCAAACAACTCCACCAAAAGTTCAGTTTTTCCGATATTTCTAAATTGGCAATCTCCTTAGCTCAAACCGAGACTATAAACCGCGAATTAAAAGATGAAATCCGTCACATTATGATCGACGAATATCAAGACACAAACGATATTCAAGATTATTTCATTAGTTTACTCGAGAACAATAACGTGTTCATGGTCGGTGACATCAAGCAATCGATTTACCGCTTTAGAAATGCCAATTGTGATTTATTCGCAAAAAAATATGATGATTACGCCGCTGGCATCGATGGTTTGAAAATCGACATGAATATCAATTTTCGCTCGCGTAAGCAAGTACTATCATCAATCAATCGCTTGTTTGGTCGTTTGATGAGTCGTGAAGTCGGAGGCGCTGATTATGCTGCTTCTCACAATATCGACTATGGTAACAAGGAAACTTACGATGATCGAATCGATCAATCAAGCGACATCGGCATGCGCGTTTATGGTTATCGAACAGAAGCTGATCAGACGCCCACGGAAACCGAAATCCATCTGATTGCCCAAGACATTATCAAGAAGATGAGTTCGGGTCACCAAATCGTTGCGGGAGCACAAATGGTTACGGCTGGTTATCAGGATTTTGCAATTCTGATCGATCGGAGATCTTCGTTTGCCGATTTTAAGCGAATATTCCATCAATATGGCATCCCGCTTGATGTCTCAATCAATGAGGATTTTCATAGTGATGACGTGATTAACGTTTTCAAAAATCTGATTAAATTAGTCGCGGGAGCTCGTCGTGATGACTTCCCGCAGAAACATGTCCATGAACTGATGAGCGTATGGCGCAGTTTCTTATTCGAATATACAGATGAGCACATTTATCAGTGTGTTACGAATTTAGACCATTGCTACGATGATCCGCTAATCGACAAGATCAAACAACTATCAGTAGACGTCGCCACGACTAGTTTGGGACAATTGGTAACCAAAATCGCGCTTGAGTTCGACTTGCACAAGCACACGATTAGCCTTGGCGATGTGTTAATGCATCAAGCCAAGATCGAACAATTGATTGGGCTTGCGGAAAGTTTAGAGCAATTATTCTTCACACTTGATGATTTCGTGTCGTATTTTGAGGAATCTGAACTATTTAACGAAAGTCCTTCGTTTGAAAATCCCAAAACGAGTGGACCTGCCGTTCGATTATTGACAATTCATAAATCCAAAGGGTTGGAATTCCCAATCGTTTACTTGCCGGGGCTATTCAAGCAATTCAATCGAAGCGAGAGCAAAACATCATTCATCGCCAGTGGTAAATACGGATTGATTCTTCCTTTAATCGATGAACGCAATGCCTATACGATGTTTCACTATTTGGCACGCCGAAATGAGGACGAGCAATCGTTGTCTGAAGAGATGCGTAAATTTTACGTCGCCTTGACGCGAACGAAGGAATTGGTGGTGTTATTTCATAACGTCATAGACGACAAACCATTATTATCTTTGCAAAAGTCTGCTAGTTTTCGTGATTTCATGCGTTTCAGCGGATTAACCGAACATCTTGATTTATTGAAAACCTCTAGCACGTTCAAACGTGAAAATCTTAATCTTGAGCAAGCGGATGTTCCCATAACATTCAAGCATCTCCATTTGTCATTTGACAAACAAATGGCCACAAGCGCCAGTAAAATGGTGACTCATGCTAGTGAAATGTCAATGCATTATGGGACGATGCTCCATGAAATATTCAGCCAACTACACTATAAGAATCTAGACTTGCAATTCATTGAAGATTCAAAAATTAAACAAGCAATCGAAGCAACGTTGGCGTTACCACCATTCAATCAAGCAAACTCGGCAAACGTCTATCAAGAATATAGTTATTACAATCCGGTCAATGGGATGACTGGCACTATTGATTTGATGCTGGAATTCATTGATGAAATTCGCATCATCGATTTAAAAACGGGTAGTATCGAAGATGTTGATTATGATAGGCAACTACGAACTTACGCGAATTATATCAAGACAGTCAGCGATAAACCGCTTAAACTATATTTGGTTTCACTGACGAGAAATACCTATCGCGCCGTGAAAGATGAGGAATGACAATGCCAAAATTCGAACCGTTGAGTTTGGAAAAATTCCATGAGGTACTCGCGTCATGGAAAATCCCACCTCAATACGACCACCAATATTTATACGATTTACATTTGGAGGCACTTGCGGGTCTTGGCGATTTTCTCGATGCACACCCAAGCAATCCCATCCGTTATGTGAATCCGATTATGCTCACGCTTTACTGTTTCCACGAACATATGTATTTCGCTTCAAAGACGCGCGAAGAATTGCGCGGTAAGCTGCAGCAAGACGACCAATACACGACGCGGATCATTTCCGCGGCCATCGACAAATATTTGACCAACGAACATCTTGAATATCGCGAAGAAGCTGTCAAAAGTCGCTATTATCCACCACTGACGACGCTCAAGCTTTATGTCAACACCATTAATGGGCTCCTAAGTGGTTTCCAATCGCGCCAACCTCAAGAAACGTTATTGACCGATATTACCAAGAAGTGTTTCTCACTTTTGACATGCGTGCTCGATTTGTTAATTTCTGGATTCGAGACCGAAGCTTTTTCGACTTGGCGTACTTTACATGAATCGGAAGCGATTCTGACGATTTTGTACCGCGACCAGATAAAAGCAATTCCCGCCTATTTAAAGCATCTCCAATATGGACTTGCCTTCCATCATTTAATCGAAGACAAAGAAAAAACCGACAAAATGTTTGATGTTATCAAAACAGAAATGCGCGCCCGTGATTTGAAAAGCAAAGATATGAAGAAGTTCATCGAATACGGATGGCTGTTCCATCTTGCCGATCTTGGCGAAGTTCGATTGAATTTCCGTGACGGCATCCAAAAACTCGCGGGATTGTCATCTTATTCGAAAGCCTATGAAATGAGTAGTGAAATCACGCACTCGTCACCGCTACTTATCTATTCAAAACGACAAACTTTTTACAATTTGTCATTAATCTATTCGTATGAAACATTTTTCCGCATCGAAAAAATATTCCATCAGACATTCGTCCCGCAGTTAAAAAAAGAGGCGCAAGCCCAGTATGCGGGCTTACGCCAAGTTTATTATGCGCAATTAATCCAATTTCACAAGATTGAAAGTGGAACGTTAATATCTTCCAACAAGCCTAAATGACATCAGAGTAGCAACTTCCCCCAATAAATTCGCGAATCAGCGAATTGGAAGGCACCCAGCGATCATCCATATCAAGGAAGTATTTAAGCATGCGGATGAGGCGCTCGGCTGTCGGATAGTATGGCGAATCTTTTTCAATGGCCGTTAGTAACGGCATCGCAAAGCGTTTCATCACGCATAATTCATATGACAAAAATGAATTATAGACGTAATTAGCGTTTTCCTGTGTGTCGTAAATCCATGTGAATTCACCGCGCCGGACGCTTGGCCACATCGAAATCGTTTCCTCGGCTGAGGCGTTACGGTATTTCTTGTCGCGGACGATGCGTCGTAGCAATCGCAAATCGGTCAAAGACACGGGATTATGGTTATCAAGGTTAATCTGTGATTGAGGCGATATGTAAATCTTGTATTTTTGATGTTTTGGAATCAGCGATGTCAATTTATCATTGAGCGCGTGAATACCTTCGATAATAATGACCGTATCGTGATTTATTTTCAGCGTGCGGCCTTCGACGCGTTTGCCTTGTTTGAAATCGAATTTCGGTAGTTGCACTTGTTGACCTTGAATCAGATCGAGCATATTTTGGTTAAAATGCTCGATGTCAAGAGCATCGATGCTTTCCAAATCGGCTTCGCCATGCTCGTCTTTGGGGGCCAAATGACGTGGCAAATAATAATCATCGATGGAAATACGGATCGGATTGATGCCGCGTGACAACAATTCAATCCGTAAACGGTTGGCAAACGTTGTTTTACCGGAACTTGATGGACCGGCGATGCAAATCAGGCGAATATCGTCGATTTCTCGTGAAATTTTTTCACCAAGTTCGGCGAGCATCCGGTTATGAAGCGCTTCGGATAAATTGATGAATTCGACGCTCCGCTCTTCCGTGATGTAGGCATTGATGCCGGCGACGGAATCGGCATGGGTGATTTTTGCCCATTTGTGAATTTCTTTGAGCGTATGACCAAATGTCGGAGCATCTTGGAACGGAGGAATCATGCCTCTTGTTTCATAACGCGGGTATTGCACTAAGATGCCGGGGCTATACAAACGGAGCTTCCAATGCTTCAGATAACCGGTCGAGGGTACCATGTGGCCAAACATATAGTTTAAATAACCGGCGCACTCATAAAAGTGTACGGTTTTTTCGGGCCGGAATTTAAGTATTTCGATTTTATCGTGCATGTTGCGCGATGCATAGATTTCCCGCGCTTCGTCTTTGGCGACGATTAGCCGTTTGAAAGGAATGTCGGCTTCGACTATTTTTTGCATTTCCTCTTCAAGTTGCCGAACCATGTAGGGATCGGCTAATTTGTCGGGGTTGAGAAATTCGACAAAAATCGAACGCGAAACATTGTATGAAAAACGAAAGGGAATGTCGGGGAACAAACGATCCCAAGCCATGGCGAACAAATATCGGAGCGATGTTTCATATGTGCGAATCGCGTCTTGGTCTTTGACCGTCAAAAAGGTGACATCGGCATCATAATAAACTTCATATGTCAATTCGCGGATGCGATTGTTGACTTTCGCGCAGATGATGTCGTGATCGTTTCCGACGAGATCGATTAATGCGACTTTTTGGTCGAATGTTTGTTTTTTGTCGTTAATGGTTAATGTAAATGACATAGGCGTACCTCCCAGTAGAATAGAATATCATACCATGATATGGGTGCAATGCAAGCGGTTACATTAATTAAATGTTGCTAAAGAATCGATGTAATATTCAAGCAAATCGGTTTCACTATGATCTACTAGTGAAGCCGTGGAAATAATCGCCCCGTCGATAATTGTAAATAATTCAGGAAGTGTAGTATCAAGTGCAAACTCGCTGACTAGTGCATCTTGCAACAACGGATTAAGACTAACTTCCAGCTGATATAAAGTCGTGTCGTGTTTGACTAGATATGGAAATAATGTTGAGTTATAAAAAGTGCGGACTTGGTTCGATGACCGGTTATATGCAAAATAGATACCGTCTTGATTTGGCAATGATGAAACTAGCGCTTCGTCATGAATTGCCATCACGTTAATGATGTCGGCATAACTTTTCATAATTGGTCGTAGGGTAGCCAGTTCGAACATGCGCGTGTTGCCATCTTGGCGCGTCCGCAGTTCGCCATCTTTGAAAAAATATAGCGATGGTGTCACCGGATACATCGGAAAGACACCGGGATGATTAGTTTGCATCTGTTCATAATCGCTCGCGCTGGCAATATTGTCGTATTTGTAAACTAATAACTCTGTCTCGATGATGTAGCTCAAAAACGCATCTTTGAATGCGAGGCAAGAAGTGCAGTAGTCGTTGCCGACGTAAAGCAAAAACGAAGCTTTGGAATCAATTAACGTTTTTATTTGCGAACCGGAAACGTCAATCATGTAAGCTTCCGATGGTTCATTTTCGTAATTTGTAAGGGGCAGTGGCAAATTGATGTTCTTCGCCAATTTGGGCACGTCCATCGCTTTGCAACCGGATATGAACAACGCGCTCGAGAAAAGCGCTAATGATACAGCAAAATAAGATAAAATCTTTTTCATGGCTGAATTATAGCACTTTTTCAAGGTTCTAAAAGAATGCGCGCTTGCTATAATATCTTGTAGGAGAAAATTGACCTTTATGAATTTATGGCACGATGTTAACCGGAAACGGATTACGCCTGAAAATTTCCTTGTCTGTATCGAAATTTCCAAAGGCAGCAAAACGAAATACGAACTTGATAAAGAGACGGGTGCTCTCATTCTTGATCGCATTCTGTTCACCTCGACTCACTACCCACAAAACTACGGATTCATTCCCAGAACTTACGCCGGTGATTTGGATCCGCTTGACGTGTTGGTGCTCTGTTCGGAACCGATTCAACCGCTCGCGTTGATTGAAGCTTACCCAATCGGCGTTTTTAAGATGATTGATGGGGGCATGATTGATGAAAAGATCATCGCCATTACCAAACATGATCCTGTTTACAGTGCCTATCAAGACATGAAAGATTTGCCCGATCACTTATTTCAAGAAATGCGCCATTTCTTTCAAGTCTATAAAATGCTTGAGGGGAAAGACACGTTCGTTTCCCAAGTTGAAGGAAAAGATGAGGCTATTGCCATCATCGCGGCTTCATTAAAACATTACGAAGAACAATTCGAAGATTAAGTCGCGCTGATGCGCAGCCATTTCATCCGGGCAATCGTCTTATAAATCGACTGTCCGGTCGTTAAAAACATACCCTGAGCCCAGTAGTACCATAAGTAGTCCAAAAAGCGGCAAAAAATCGCAAAATCGCGACGGGGAATGTTTTTTTGTTGATAATAAGCGGCAAGGAAAGCATCGATTGATTGTTGGTCGTCGATGTTATTTTCCGTAATGAAAGACGCCAAATCGAACAAAGGATGGTTGACGCCGGAATATTCATAATCAATCACGTAAACGCGGTGTTGCTTAAATAACAAGTTGCCACGAACCAAGTCGTTATGAGCGAACACCAGCGTATCGCGCGTCAGTAAATCCTTGATGTGACTGAGTATTTGTTCTTCGTGCGGAAATGATGTCTCGAGTTTAGCGGCATCTTTATATAGGCGATATCGTTCAAGTGGATCAAACTTTGACAAATTGGCGGGATGAATTTTGTGGAGCGAGCGTAGGGCTATAGCGACGAGTTCGATTTCATCTTTGGTCACGGGTTTACTTAGAAATTTGGTGTCGGGGATAAACTCGGTCAATTTAACGCCCGAAGTTTGGTCGAAGTGGAGTAACTTGGGCACAAGGCCGGTTGGCGCCGCCAAGCGTTCGGCAACATATTCGTTTTTTGGTGAATAACGAGTATCGATACCTGGCAATTTGATGCGCAAGACCCGGCTACCATCAACGAGGTAATTCATTGAATTAAGGCCCCCATAGAGAGGTTCGATGGTTTTGGCGCGTACGCCGGTTATTTGAAAATATGTTTGACGAACGTCTTTCATATTATAATTTTAACATATTAAGCCGATTATCAAGGGAGTCATCGCTGTGTTGCACATCGTTTTATATCAACCGGAAATTCCTTCCAATGTGGGAAATATCATGCGGACATCAGCTGCGATTGGAGCCGTTTTGCATGTGGTGGGGCCGTTTCCATTTCCGCTATACAATAAAGAGCTGCAACGAGCCGCGCTTGATTATGGCGCGATGCTGCAGCTACATATCTATGACGATTACCAGCAGTTTTTGAATCAGCACGCCCATGGAGAAACGTTCATGGTCACCCGTCATGGCAAACGCATATTCAGCGATGTCAAATATCCGGTAGGCAAACCGGTGTATTTGATGTTTGGGTCGGAATCAAGTGGCATTCCACTCGAGATATTACGAACAAACATTCAACATACCGTCCGCATTCCGATGCGACCGGCCGCTCGCAGCTTAAACCTCGCGAATAGTGTCGCTATTTTGGCTTACGAAGTATATCGCCAGTGGGACTATGAAAACCTCGCACTTACCGAAGTGCTTAAAGGTCCCGATTATTTATGAATAACGTTTGGCATTCTTGATTAATTCGCGTAAATAAGGATCGACGGTCATTAAACGAATCGCCTTATGTTTTTTCACGATGACTTGACCCGATTGTCGCCCCTTTTTGAGTGTATTTACTTTGGCGAATGACACCTCGCCACTTTCCATCCGCGATAACAATAATGCGAGCGATGCCGCGGTTATGATCATCTGCTCATCCGGATTTGGATGATGGCAGATGACATGGGCGCCGGGATGATTCATAACGTGAAAAAACGTATCGTCTTTCGATGCCAGCGAAAACGTTAAATAATCATTTTGGATGGCATTGCGGCCAAATGAATAACCAACGCCATCGCTTATTAGCGTATATGGACGTTTCTGGTTAATGTCAATTTTTCGATCAATCTTATTGACTGGATTGATAACATGAAGGTCGATTAGCTGTTGCCTTAATGTTTCCAATTCATAAAAGGTTCGTGGAACTCCTTGTTGCTCCCATGCGATGAGTCGAATCAACTCGTCTTTTGCTTTAGCTAGTTCTTGCTCAATCGGAGTTTTGGCGAGTCGTGCTTTGCGATATCGTTTGTATAATTGCTTGGCGTTGTCCGATAGCGTAAAGGCTGGATTTAGCTCGTATGTCACATCCTCGTAGGTAATCTCGTCAAGGCGTGTTGATGCGTCGAAATACGTCAAAATGTAGTCGGCGACATCTTTATAAATGAGGCGGTTCGTCCATGTATTTAAATCATTAGTAAGATTTGTAATTTTGTTTTCCAACTGGCGTATGCGTTTTGATAAAGCTTGTCTCAATGGTTGGTAATTAGCGTTCATTACCTCATCTTGAATACGTTGTTCATATAGCAACGCTTCATTGATAAAATCGCGTTTAATACGCGATAACTGGAGTTTCGGCGTTTCATATTTGCCACCGGATAATAGCGGACGCAATTCATCAAGAGCGTGGTATTTAGCGGCCCAAAGTATTTTTTCATTAGCGATTAAGATGAAATTCGGATGGTTCTTGATTAATTCAAACACCAATCGATAGTTGACAAGTTCAAAGTTGTCCGCTTTCTTATGACCGACAAATTCAATAATTAGGTCATTGTTAAGGCGGTTGATCGCATCGATCTTCATTTTGATGACATGATGGCGGAGTGGGGCAATCTCTACCCGCGGCAATTCGGAATAATCAAACGGAATTGCAATGATGGATAATATGGGTCGAGTCGGCGCTAACGAAACTGCTAACAAAATCGATTTGGTTTCCGCAAAGATAAACAAGTAATCCGTTTTCGTTAGAATGCGGATATCTGTAATGTGGAGACCACTTAATTTTTCGCGTAAAATATCGTGGTAACGGTCAAAATCGACATTAAAACCATTCATGGCATTAGTATATCATGAGACCTGTTTTCATTGATTTAGTATAAATACTTAAAATATAATGATTATATGTTTAAGCGGCGCCAACTCCAAAAAGGACTTTTAATCATCATTTCGGGACCAAGCGGTGTCGGCAAGGGTACGGTACGCCGTCAAGTGATGACCGATCGGTCGTTGCGACTTGTGTATTCGGTTTCGATGACAACCAGGCCTCGTCGGCCCCATGAACGCGAAGGGTTCGACTACTTTTTCGTGTCTCGGGCCGAGTTTGATGAAAACTTGGCCAACAACGAATTTCTTGAATGGGCGGAGTTCGTCGGCAATCGTTACGGTACGCCTAGCACCTATGTTGAAAAGCTTCGTAACGAAGGCATGAACGTCATTCTCGAAATCGAGGTAGAAGGGGCCAAGCAAGTGATGGCGAAGATGAAAGGCGACGATATTTTGTCGATTTTCTTAATTCCACCATCATTTGAAGCGCTAAAGCAAAGAATCACTCAACGCAGAACCGAAGCCGAAGAAATCATCAACCAACGACTCGAAAAGGCCAAACGGGAAATGACGCTGCAGGAACATTACGACTTCATCGTGCTAAACGACAACGTGAAACGTGCCGCTCGTGAAATTCAAAAAATTATCCGGAACCGGATTCGTTATCTATTAACTTCTGGAAGTAAATAACATGTGGTTACTCCATGTGTTGATTGAACACGCTTCGCTGCAACTCGATCGCCCTTTTTCATATGTTTATGAAGGTTCGATTAAGCACCGACGCGGTTTTCGCGTATTGGTGACGTTCAACCATCAAAAACTCGTCGGATACGTACTTGATTCAGAACATGTCGACCAGACGATTGCCCAACTTCAAGCAACAACGTCACACCGGTTGCTGCCAATTGACGCGCTATTAGACGAGGAACCGTTATTAAATGAGGAATTGCTGCAGTTGGCGCTTGAATTGGCCCACGACAATTTTTGGCCTCGCATTAGTGTGCTACAAGCGATGCTGCCCCTTAGTCTCAAGCCTAAAAAAACAGCGCTTAAAGGCCCCAAAATTGCTTACGAGACGTTTGTTCGCGTGATTGATGAATGCGAAACTAATCTGACACTGAAACAAATCGAATGGTTGCGCATCATCGCCAATGAACAACCTTTTAATAAACGCGATTGCCGTTCGCCGTCTGTTTTACAGCAATTGCTCGACAAAGGAAAAGTCGATTTTTATCGTCGCGAGAAACGGCGATTGTCAATTGAAGAAAGCCCAGTCGAACGAGCGCCGCAGCTAACAAGCGCGCAACAGGAAGCGATTGCCGCCACCTTGGCTTCCAATGCCGAGGTATATTTGCTTCAAGGCGTGACAGGAAGCGGAAAAACCGAAGTGTATCTCGCCTTGTCGGAACGAGTTATCAGTGCTGGTAAAACGGTGTTGATGATCGTTCCTGAAATTGCGTTAACACCGATGATGGTTGCCTATTTCCTCAAACGTTTCAGCGGAAAAGTGGCCATTTTACACTCTGAACTGACTCCGGGGGAAAAATACGACGAGTATCGGCGCATCGCCCGAGGCGAAGCGACCATCGTCGTCGGTGCCCGTAGCGCGGTGTTTGCCCCGCTGTGCAACATTGGTTTAATCGTACTTGATGAAGAGCATGTCGAAACTTATAAACAAGATACTTTGCCGTTTTATCATGCACGCGACGTGGCGATAAGGCGCGGCAAAACGCATGGTGCCAAGGTCATACTTGGATCGGCCACGCCATCGTTAGAATCGCGTGCCCGAGCTTTAAAGGGCGTTTATATGCATCTGCGGCTACCTGATCGGATTAATGCCATGGCCTTGCCATATACCCATATCGTCGACATGCTCGATCCGCGCAACATCGATCGGGAGTCGTCACTCTTCTCTTTAAAGCTACGGCAGGCGATGAGCGAAACACTGACCAAACAAGAACAAATCGTCTTGCTTATTAATCGCAGAGGCTATGCTCCGACGCTTAGTTGTCGACAGTGTAACCATGTGTTTAAATGTCCGACCTGCGCCATCGCCTTGACATACCATCAACACGATCACATGCTCAAGTGCCACCATTGTGGCTATCTTGAAGCGTATCCGGCTATTTGTCCCGATTGTAACGGAACTTACTTTTTCAAACAAGGGTTTGGCACCGAACGAATCGTCGAGGAAACAAAGCGATTGTTTCCTAGTGCCCGTATATTAAAACTAGATTCCGATTCGAGCAAAGTTAGGCAAACAATTGCTAGAACATTGAAGAAGTTTGCCAATCATGAGGCTGACATTTTGATTGGGACGCAAATGATTGCCAAGGGTCACGATTTTCTCAAGGTCACGTTAGTCGGTCTCGTATTGGCAGACATTGGATTGACGCTTCCAAGCTATCGGTCGAGTGAACGAACGTTTCAGCTGATTACCCAAGCAGTCGGTAGGTCGGGACGCGGTCAAACTCCAGGACGGGCGATTATTCAAACATATGCACCCAATCACTATGCCGTGACCCTAGGCGCCACTCAAGACTACGAGCAATTCTTTAAGACGGAAATGTATCAAAGAAAATTAGCCAATTACCCGCCTTACACCTATTTGATGTTGATGACTTTAAGTGGAAAATCCGAAGATTTGGTCATTCAAGTGGCGGACACCCTCGCCCATATGGTGATTGAGAAACTAGATCGCGATATTGAATTGTTAGGACCAAGCAGCCCTTATATCTCGTTTTTGGGCGGTGTTCATCGCCGCGTAATTTTGATAAAATACAAGCGGTTCGATATAATCGAAGGCCCGATTCGTGAGATCGTTGAGCTGTTGTCGCAAAAGACGCTCGTGCGACTCGCCGTCAATCTTGATCCCTACGACGTATAACTCTGATTGCAACGCTAGCAGTAAGCGAGTATGCTATTCACATTCAGGAGAAGTTTATGATTACAATTTCATTTTTAGGATTAGACCCATACACCAGCCAACATATCAGCAAGGACATCTATACGAAGTTGGCCGCGATTTTTCACTGTGATCCCGAACAGATTCTCGTCTATGCTCCCGAAAGCATGTTATTCCACAACGGCGTTGACCAAACGCTTTGGCAAGCACTGATTCATGTCCATGCCCCCTCTAGTTATCGTACGTTTCAAGCCCAAGTGGCCGATTTTCTTTTAAAGACAGTCAAGACCCACATTATTCACGGAGCAATCGAGTTTTATTATTACGATGCCGCAGACCGCATTGAAAGTTATGATCAGGAGTATCCCCTATTCGTAACCGAATCCAATCTTGTCAATGTCGAAGAGAGTGAGGAACTTGACGAGGAACGTGAAGTGTACCAAGGCGACGTTTTCTCGAAAGTGAATCTTGATTCAATTTATCAAGCGAGTGAAAAAAGCAAGAAAAAATAATCCTCATATTTTATCTACTATTGCCTGCGGATAATTTATACTTTATGGGGAATGCGAGGTAAGCCAATGAAAGCATTCGAACATGCACGCGATATTCTCATTGAGATTATTGAAAACAAACAAAATTTCTCAGCTGCCGTCAGGCAGATATTTTCGCAAAATCAAGTCGAGATGTCGTCGCAACCACTCGTAAGATCACTAACCAGCTGCGAATTGCATCACCATTTATTGCTTGAATACGTCATCAAAAAATACTTTCCGCAACTAAATGATCACGACCGTTTACTCGCCCAAGTCGTGCTTGGAAACATCGTTTTTATTAAACGCGTACCCTATAGTGAAGCCGCTACTTACATCAAAGAGTTGCTCGTTGCCCATCAAGTCGATGACCAAACAATTGAAACGTTTCTTTTAGAAACGGAACCGGGCAAGCAGTTAATTGGTCCTGAAGTCAATCCCCGGTCACCTGAATTTTTGTCACTGAAATTCAATACGCCGGTTTGGTTAGTACATATGTGGCAGAAGCATTTTGGAGTTCCCGACACTTATAAAATCCTAAAATCCAACAATCAAGCCGTGCTTCAAGCTTGTCGTATCAACGATTTCAAAGGATCAGTTGATTACGTTGTCGAACATGATTCGCATTTTATCAAGGGCCCGATTCCCAATACTGTTATCTACCAAGGACGCGAACCATTGAAGCACCGCCCGATGTTCGCGGACAATTATGTGTTCCAACAACGGATGGCGGTAACCGACATTATCAATAAATTCGACTTTACGTCGATGTTTGGCGATGTCTTAATCGTGGAGACGCGTCCCAATGCGTTATACATTGAAATACCGATTGCCACGAACAATCGCAACAAAATTCAAGTGGCTACGAACTCGATTGCCCGTAAACTCGACATTCAAAAAGCGATTGCCCACTTCGGCCTTTCAAGCGTGACCGTATTTGAAAGCACTCCAAAACTATTGATCAGCCATGTTTCCCATCCACAAGATTTCGTCATCGTCGTCAGCAACTGCTCGAAATTCGACCTGATTCGATCGTTGCCTGACTTTTTCTTCCATTTCGATCAAAACGACATCGATCCGTTAATCGAGGAACAAAAGGAAACGCTGCTTGAAAGTTCCAAATTCGTGGCGGAGGGCGGCCTGTTCGCCTATGGCGTCAACACCCTCAACAAAAAAGAAGGCCAACACCTGGTTGCTTGGTTCTTATCCGAACACAAAGATTTCTCGCTCGTTTATGAGAAGCAATATTATCCGTTCGATGAAATGAACACTGCACTATACATGGCGATCATGAGGAAAAAACTTAAAGATAAATGACGAACTTTTACGATTTAACCTATGAAGCATTAAGCGACCAAATGGTCGCTTTAAATCAAAAAAAATACCGGGCGACGCAACTTTTCGATTGGGTCTATGGCCGTCGCATCACCAACATTGATGCGATGAGTGATGTTGCCAAGGCATTTCGCGACATCCTCAAACAGACTTACGAGTTTTCACTACCACCGATTCATGTGCGTCAAGACAGTGCCGACGGAACGATAAAGCTATTGTTGAAACTAACGGATGGTCATCTAATCGAAACCGTGCTCATGCGTTATAACTATGGACAAGTCGTATGTGTCAGTTCCCAGGTCGGTTGCAACATGGGTTGTTCCTTTTGTGCTTCGGGCTTACTGAAGCGACAACGTAATCTTTCGACTTCAGAATTACTCGGGCAAGTGCTGGCAGTCAACAACATCCTGATTGAAGAGGGCCAAGGAAAGCGCGTCACTCACGTCGTAATCATGGGAACGGGCGAACCGTTCGATAATTATGATAACGTGATGTCGTTCATCCGCATCCTAAATCATCCCAAGGCATTGGCTATCGGGGCGCGACATTTGACGGTATCGACTTGTGGTATTCCCGAGCGTATCCGTCAATATGCCCGCGAAGGGCTTCAAATCAATTTGGCCATAAGTTTGCATGCCCCGAATCAACAACTGCGTTCGCAGTTAATGAAAATCAATACCGCCTTTCCGCTTGATGAGCTAATGAGTGCGGTCCGTGAATATGTGGAAGTGGCTGGGCGCCGCGTCACTTTTGAATACATCATGATTGACGAAGTCAACGATTCACTCGAACACGCCGAACAATTAACACGTCTTATCAAAGGAATCTTGGCATACGTCAATCTAATTCCTTATAATGAAGTAATGGAAAACGGCTATCGACGCAGCCGCGATCATCGCGTCAAAGCCTTCCTCGATTATCTGACCCGTAAAGGAGTGACGGCCACGATTCGCAAGGAGTTTGGCGCCGATATCGACGCCGCTTGCGGTCAGCTACGTGCAAAACATCATGAAAAGACGCGGTAATTTCGCCTCCAAATCCGACATCGGCAAAGTCCGAGAAACAAACGAAGACGTCGCCTTAGCGTTATGCAACAAGGGCGGTGACGTCCTTTTGGTCGTATGCGATGGTATGGGCGGACATTCCCGCGGCGATCTTGCCGCAAAAATTGCTGCCGATTATTTAGCGGATTCCTTTAAAGCTAAAAATTCTTTTTTCACGATGGGCACAGCCAGATTATGGCTCACATATCATATCAAACAGGCGAATCGACTTATTTATGACGAAGCGCTTCGCAATCCAAAAGCCAAAGAAATGGGTACGACGCTGACGGTCGCTTTGCTAGTTGACAATCAAGTGGCCATCGCCAATATCGGCGATTCCCGCGCTTACGCGATTGGACAAGATGGACTAAAGCAACTTAGCGAAGACCAAACCTACGTCGATTTCTTGTTCCGCAGTGGCAAAATCAGCAAAGATCAAATGAAGACCCATCCTCAAAAGCACGTGCTGTTAAATGCTTTAGGTTTAAATCCGACGATTACCATTGACATGAAAATATTCGACTATAAAGGCGAACGGTTGCTCGTTTGCTCCGATGGGTTATATAACAACGTCAGCGATATCGAATTGTTGACGACACTACTCTCGGGAGACACGCCGATTCAAAAATGCGATGCCCTGATTCGCATCGCCAACAGTAACGGTGGCACCGACAACATCGCCGTTTCCATTTGGGAACCGCAAAGCGCATGAAAGAAAACGATTTAATCGACGAGCGATATCGCATCATCAATGAGCTCGGCGAGGGTGGCTTCGCCAATGTCTATCAAGCCGAAGATATTATCACTCGGAAACTTTTAGCAGTTAAAATCATCAAAGATGAAGTGCTGAAAAACGAATTGACGCTTGCGCGGTTTGAGCGCGAAGCACGCGCCTGCGCGAGTTTGAACCATCCTAACATCGTTCGTGTCATCAATATCGGCACCCATCACAATCGACCATACATGGCCAATGAACTAATCAAGGGTAAAACCTTGAAGGACGAACTCGACATTCGCGGCAAATTCACGTTTAAGGAAGCCGTCGATATCATGTACCAGTTATGCGAAGCCGTGGCTTTTGCCCATTCGCATTTGGTCGTTCACCGCGACATCAAACCAAATAACGTGTATTTGACGCCCGATGGGACGATTAAACTTGGTGATTTCGGCATTGCCCATTTCGAAAATTCAACGCGTGTCACCAAAAGCGAAGTTATCGTCGGTTCGGTTCATTACATGGCTCCCGAAGTGTCTCAAGGTAAAACACCGACGTTTCAAAGTGATGTTTATGCACTGGGAATTACTTTTTTCGAACTAATTACCGGCAAAGTTCCATTTGACGGTGCTAATCCGATTGCCGTGGCCATGATGCATATCAAAGAACGGTTTCCTAGTCCCCGGAAAGTACTTCCAACAGTTCCAAATGCATTGGACAAAATCATATTGACCGCTGTCAGAAAAAATCCCTTGGATCGCTATCGTTCGGTCATCGAAATGCAAAAAGCGCTTAAAGTCGTGATCGACAATCCGAAATTGATTACACCCCGCCAATCGTTTTTCGCTCGTTTCTTTGGTTTTAAAATGGACGAATGATGCACGGAATCGTCGTCACCAAATCATTTAACAATTTTGTCATTTTGTCGAGTGGCCGCACCTATACGTGCCAGATGCCCAAGACATTGCGCCGCGAGGTGATTCCTTGGCCTGGCGATTTTGTTTTGTTTGACCACAATCGGCTTATGATTGAAGAAGTCGCGCCAAGAAAGTCACTTCTTGCCCGACCCCGGATTGCCAATTTGGAACAGCTTTTTGTCGTCATGAGCGTCAAGGAACCTGAATTCTCATGGCCGCTTGTTTATCGTTATCTAAGTTATGCCATCTATCACGAGGTCAAGCCACTGCTCGTGATTTCCAAAACCGATCGTCTTTCCGATCAAATCGAAACGACACTTTTAAAGCATCTTGAATATTTGACACTACCGGTTTTGTACTTTTCGAAATCAAAACTAATCGGTATTGATCAAATCAAACAGCATCTTCCCAATCGCATATCTGCTTTTGCGGGACAAACCGGAGTTGGGAAATCGACAATCATCAACGCGATATCGCCCGACTATCGTCAGACGATTGGTTCCTACTCACACGCGCTCGGTCGCGGGCGCCATGAGACCAAAAGCGTGACGCTATTCCCGTTTCAAGACGGATATATCGCCGATACACCAGGATTTTCATCGCTTGAGCTTGATTTCGGGCAAGATATGCTGGCGCAGTCGTTCCCAGGTTTCCAAAAAGTTGCCCTGACATGTAAATTTCCTAATTGCTTACACCAATCTGAAGCCGGTTGCGCCATCACTTCATTAGTTAAAAATGGTAAAATACCTAAAGAGGCTTATGATATTTATTTAGAAATGCTAGCCCAATTACCGTTCCGAAAGGACCTATTCTAAATGCGAATCCCAAAAATCGCTCCTTCAATCTTGGCCGCCGATTTCTCTTGTTTGGGTGCCGAAATTCGTCGCATCAGTGAAGCTGGCGCCGATTACCTTCACTTTGACGTGATGGACGGACATTTCGTCGACAACATTTCGTTTGGTCTACCAGTGCTCGAATCGATTGCGGCGACCCACCATTTGATCAATGACGTGCACATCATGGTCGATGATCCAATCAAGTACGCGCCACGATTCGTCAAAGCCGGCGCTCACATCGTGACATTCCATTATGAAGCATGTAAAGACGAAGCTGAAATCCGCCAAGTGATTGCCTCGATCATCGGCATGGGCGGAAAGCCTGGCATGAGCGTTCGTCCTAATACGCCGATTGAGGTACTTGAACCATATTTACCCGATTTGCATTTAGTCCTCGTCATGAGCGTTGAGCCTGGATTTGGAGGACAATCGTTTGACGAAGCGGCCCTCACTCGCATTCAGTATTTACGACAACGCATTGACCAAAAAGAATTGGTGACTCTTATCGAAGTAGACGGAGGCATCAATGCCACGACGGGACCACGCTGCCTTGCCGCGGGTGCCGACATTCTTGTCGCCGGCTCGTATTTGTTCGGGCATGATGATTTGCCAAGACGCTTTCAAGCGCTTATCGGTGAAAAATGAATCCTCCAGTAATGATTGTCGCATTGTTGGCCACGATTGTTTTTGGGGCCACCTTAATCGGATTAGGTTTGGTTTATTATTTAAAAAATACCGGTGTCAAGTATTCGTTTTTGAACCGCTTCATGTTTGAGATAATGCTTGCCTTGACTAGCAATCAAAGACGCCTGATTCAAATTCCGATGGCCCTTTTTTTTACCGCGTTGGCAACGTTTTTCGCCGCGTCTTTTTTAATGCCAGGCATCGTGATGACTTACTTGATTTTTGCCGCGGCCGTATTATCAAGCGGCGTTTACGCGTTTTTGTTTTTCGTTAAGACGACCGTCGTCGATCGCCATGTGCTGGTCGCCTCGCTTGGGATGATGTTAACGCTGCTTCTATCGCTGCTTGTCGGCTATTATTCGTTTTCGACGCCGTTTAACGATACATTTAATGAAGTTTTAAAAATCGGGAGCATTACCATCGCCATGTGGCAACTATTGATAATGATCAATCCTCGCTTAAAAAATTGGGGGCAACTCAGTGAAGTAAAAAACGGAAGCGCCGTTAGATACTCCCGTCCTAAAGTGTTCGTATTGCCGTTGTCGGAATGGCTTAGTCTCTTAAATCTAATCTTATTGCAAATCATCGTGGTCATCTCGGTGATTATATAGAAAAAAAGTTGTCGCTGAGACAACTTTTTATTTGCTAGCTTTGCTAAGGCTGCGATGAGCGCGCGTCGACATGCGCACGGTCACCAGTTTGCCATCGACCATCATTTTGTACGGTTGCAAATTGACATTCCATTTACGGCGCGTCGCGCGTAAACTATGGGAGCGGTTGTTGCCGCTGATTGGGCCTTTGCCACTAGCCGGACATGTACGGGACATACGTCATCACCTCTTTTTCATGCTTATTGATATTACCATCAAATGATGGTTCGTGCAACGATTTTGTTAAAGTTTGATATGCGGATAACGGTTTGAAAAATCTTGCGACGATAACAAGTCAGCATGTTGCTTCGCTAAATCGAAAATTTTACCGTCGTGGTCGAACATCAAATAGTAGACATGTTCCGATTTCGTGACAAAACGCATTGTTTTATGTCTCGCGCTGTAAGGTTCATCGATATAGATAATGTCCTTGTAAGCATACATATAGTCCTTATTGAACCGATGGTGAACGATACCATGTTTTTCGATCACGTAATAATTCGTCTTGACTCCAATCAGGGCATAAATGGCTGTCGTCAGCATCCATGCTCCCAGGATGATGTAGTGAGCGGGAGTCGGTGGAAAGGTAAAACCGGGGATCATGTAGAAGAACACCGATAACACAAGCCCAAATGCAAGATAGAGGCGAATCGTCCGCCAAGCAGGAATCTTTAATTTCATGTTAATGATTATAACATGACGTCGCCATCGCTATAATAAACAAAAACGATGCATATAAATTTATTTATATGATAAAATTATTTGTATTAACGACGAAGGAGGAGCGAACATGAATTTGTTTTCCAGCGTGCCTGAAAACTTTTTTTCAATTTTAGCTAGCAAAAACAAAGACATATACGCGCTTGCCCTCGATGTTTTGTATCAAAGTTTACAATCCGATGAAATGACGATTCGAAAAGACGATTATATCCGGACGCTCCGCGATTCGGCCGCCGAACTCGTTTTGCGGTTTGATTATGAGGGCGAAGACGACGATGTCGATACTTTCGTATCGGCGTCACTGCCATCGAAAGCGGCGTTTATTTGCCGCCGATTGGAAGAGACTGGTTGGATCGACATCGAAATTGACCCGGAAACGTTTGAAGAACAAATCGCACTGCCGAGTTACGCGATTCAATTTTTGACATTAATCCACGAAATCGTCAGCGATTCCGAGAGTCAATACACCAGTTTGGTACACGCCACTTATAGTGAATTGAAACTCGAAGACGAAGAACGCGACGAATTCATGTATGCGACATTACTACGCGTGTATGAAAATACGAGGAAGTTGCGAACCGAACTAGTGACGCTTGGTCACTCGATTAGAATTTATCAACATCGGCTCGGTCAGGTGTTTTCCACCAACAAGGTGCTATCCGATTATTTTGATGACTACAAATCACGCGTTTCCGATCGACTCTATCACCCGTTAAAAACATTCGACTCCGTCGCTAAGTTCAAGCGCCATATCACCAATATCTTGCAATATTGGCTTCGCGATGACGACATTCGCAAACAACTCGTGCAACAATCGCTCATTTATTCACGTCAAAAAGACAGACGTGAAGCAGAGGCCGACGTCATCGAAAAAATTAACTATATTACCGACATGTACGAACAGCTTAATCGCATGGTTGATGAAATCGATGTCAAACATAGCGAATATACCAAAGCCTCGGCGACTAAAATTTTATATTTGAACAACACCGATAAAACGATTAAGGGCCACCTTGAAACGATTTTTAAGCATTACGGTGAAGCAGCGCTTACCGGTGAAGGCGTCTCCGCGATTTTAAATGGTATGGCAAACAGCATCAGCTTGTTTGAGGCCGGCTACATCAATCCCGATTCGTTGACATTGCCAATCGTGCGCCGTTACCGCGAAGAGGGCGAACCGCTGCCAATCGTCGATTTTGAAGACGTGTCACGCATGCTTATGCAAGGATTCCTTGACGAAACTCGCAACCATTTTTCTGATGCCCGTATAGCTTCATTCATGAAAATGGCTTTTGGCGACAAAGACCAATTACATATCGGTGATATCCCCTTGCCGGATTACGATGCGTTTATCTTGTTGATTCTGGCAACGGTTCACAAAGACGATCGCCAATCGTTTTATGATATTCAGACCAGCGGGGGCAAACTCGTCTCCGGACCTTATTTATTACCAGATATCACCTTTATTAGAAGGGGGACACCATCTTAATGTTTGAATCACAATACCAACTTTTGGCCGGGGCCGACCAAACCGAGTTCGCGCGGGTTGTCAATGTCTTACTTTTGAAATCGTTTGTAGTGCGCGATATGTTCGATACACGAGAACGAACCATGAAAATCAACCCCGATTATCGCTTTCTCGAACGGTTTTACGAATTAGTGTCCGATTATTTGAAATTCTCGGGTTGGACGCTTGATAAAGACGTATTAAACGGTGTTTTCTCACTATCAAACAGTTATGAATCCAATCGTTTGCGACTCGATCGGGAAACGAGTTTGCTTCTGTTCACGCTACGACTCATCTATGAAAACGAGAAGAATCAAAGCAATCAAACGGGCGAGTCGATTTACGTGACGACACCATCGCTTATTAAAATGATGCTCGATTATGGCATCACGTTAAGCGGCAAGAAACTAAGCGGCCGTTTGCTCGGTCGCGGCTTACGATTTTTGGCAACCCATAATGTCATCGCCAAAGTCAGCGGTTCCTACGATGAAGGAAATGTAAGTTTTTATATCTTGCCATCGATCATCTACGCGGTCGACAACCAAAAGATCGTTGCCATGGCCGAAGCGCTTGAACAGCTAAAAATGACGGAAGGCGGCGACAACGACTTATGAAATTGCTTCGGAAAATGAAAATCATCAATTGGCATTATTTTTGGAATGAGACGATTACGTTTGAACCAATCGTGTTTTTGACTGGACTTAACGCTTCGGGCAAATCAACGCTGATTGACGCCATGCAACTGATCTTGCTTGGCGACACGACCGGACGTTATTTCAACAAAGCGGCATCGGATAAGTCAACCCGAACGCTAAAGGGATATTTAAAAGGTGAACTCGGTGATGCCGAGGAGGGTGGCTTCAATTATTTGCGCACGGGCCGATTTACTTCTTATTTGGCTATGGAATTTTTCGATGACAAGTCAGAAAAAAGCTTCACGTTTGGATGCGTGTTCGATTGTTATGAAGACGGCAGTGAAGAACATCGCTTTTTCCTGCTTGAAGACAAGATTCCCAGTAATGAATTTATTGATAGCAACGTCCCGATGGAATATAAAGCGCTCAGTCGCTTTTTAAAAGAAAATTATGAAGGTAACTACCGGTTTTTCGATTCCAATCGGCAATATACTGAGATGTTGAAGCGCCGTTTTGGTGGCTTGAAAGACAAATATTTCTCGCTTATTAAGAAGGCTGTTAGTTTTACGCCGATTACCGACATCGAGACATTCATCACCGAATACGTCTGCGATCCACAAGCCAACGTCAATATCGAGCCGATGCAAGAAAACATCTTGCAATACAAGAAGCTGGAGAAAGAAGCCCAAATCATGCAAGTCCGCATCGATCGGCTCGAAGAAATCGAACGGACGTATCAAGCGTTTTCCGGACACAAGGAAAACTTCGATATTTTTTCGTATTTAATTGAAAATGCCGAACTGCAAGTCGAGAAAGACACGCTCGACAGTTACCTCATGCAACTGCAAAAAGCCAAAGAAAGACTCGCGGGTATCGATATCGATTTGGCCGATGTGTCCAGTAATATTTCCGAACTCGAAAAGAAAAAATATCGCCTAATCGGAGAGCGCGTCAATTCCGACGCCTACAAATTGACCGATGAACTTCAGGAAACGAAGAAAACGACCGAGGGCAAGCTCAATGCTTTAAGGGAAGACATAAATGGCATCATCGCCAATTTACGCAAATACGCCGACAGCTATGCCAATATCGGTACGACATTGATTGAAGGATTGGCGAAATTGGATTTCAAACTTCTCGACGATGAACGGGCCGATGATCTAAGAAAACTGCTCGATCATAGCGAAGAAGTCGCCAATACATCGCTTAAAATCCAAGCGCTCGACATCGATCATATTTCGGATTTCGATATCAACGAATTCAATGCTTGGCGCGATGCACTGGCCAAATTCAAGGGCGCAATTTCCGCTAACAGCGTTAATCTGGCGCGCACGATGCTGGCACTTGATCAAGCGACTTCGACACTAAAGCAAGAAGAAACGAACATGCGACAAGGCGGCAAACCCTACGAATTCGCCCTCGTTTCAATCAAGCGCGAACTAAGCGCCAAATTATCAGAATTAACAAAAAAAGATGTCGAAGTGCATATTCTCGCTGATCTAATCGATATCAAGCACCCACTTTGGGCGAATGCCATTGAAGGCTATTTACATAATCAAAAACTGAATTTAATCGTTCCGGAACAATTTTATCTACAAGCTTATGACATCTTTAAAGGATTGTTGGAGAAGTACCGTTACTACGGAACCCAACTCGTCGACATTGGCGCGATTATGGAGCGAAACTATGTTTCCGAGATTAATTCGCTGGCCGAGGAAATCGTCACCGATCACGAAGGGGCGCAAGCTTACGTCAATTTTTTGATTGGGCGCTTGAAAAAGTGCAAAACGCCAACCGAAGCGCGCAATTCCGGAAATGGGATCACGCCCGATACCGATATTTACCGCAATTTTACGATGGGACGACTCCATCCCAATAGTTATAAAATTCATTTCATCGGACGCCGAGTCAGCGAAGAACAAATGGCACTTAAGCAGCAAGAAATCGTCAAGAACATGCGACTTGCCAATGAACTTAAAGAGCTGAATAAAGTGATTAGCTATGCTAACGGACTTGAAATCATTAACACCAACGAGTTAACCTCCTCGATGAACACGCTGGCGCGTTCACGCGAAATTCGCGGACTTGAATCGACGCTTCAATATGTCGAAGGCGAACTTAATAAACACGATTTGAGCCAAATCAAAAGTTATGACCAACGTATCGCCGATATCGATGAGGATATCGCCGGATTGCGCGCCGATCAATCGGCACTCAACGAAGAGAAAGGTCGCCTCGCTAACTCAATCGAAACATTATCGAAAGACAAGATTCCCGCTGTTAAAGCCAAAGTCAGAGAACGGGCCGAACGTTTGGATAATAATTACGATCCGTTCCTAGTCGCCGAAAAAGGATTGCCGCTATTCGAACGATTACGGCTTGAAGGCAAAAGTTATTTGGACATCGTCAGCGAATATCATACGCAATTGAGCAATGTCCAATATCTCGTCAGCAATTTGTTTAACCAACTCGTGCGATTACGCCGTGAATACGTGCGTGACTACCGTTTGACACTTGATACTGAAAGCAGCGAAAACTTGCTCTACGATACCGAACTGGTGGAAATGCGCGACGTGCGCTTGCCGCAGTATCGCGAGAAAATATCCGATGCTTACAATAAAGCGACCAAGCAATTTAAAGACGACTTCATCTCGAAACTTCGTGGGGCGATCGATTCGGTCATCGACCAAATCGACGAACTTAATCTCGCTTTAAAAGAAGCGACGTTTGGAAACGATTCCTACCAGTTTACAGTCAAACCGAGCGCATTGTATCGTCGCTATTACGACATGATTAAAGACGACATGTTGCTGAACATGGGCGAAGACGACACTCCATTTATCGAAAAATATCGCGATGTCATGAATGATTTATTCCGCCAAATCGTCGACGTCGGCAGTGGTGACGTCGATAGCGCCGTACTTGAAAACGTCGCTAAATTCACCGATTATCGCAGTTATCTGGATTTCGATCTAATCGTTTATAACAAAGAAGGCGTCGCACAGCACCTGAGCAAAGTCATTAAGAAAAAATCAGGTGGCGAAACACAAACGCCGTTTTACATTTCAGTGCTGGCCAGTTTCTCACAACTTTACCGCATGAAAGAAAGTGGCGAACTCGCCAATTCGATTCGCCTAATCATTTTTGACGAGGCGTTTTCGAAGATGGACCGTGGCCGGATTCAAGAAGCGGTACGGTTGCTGCGCACCTTTGGGTTCCAAGCGATTTTGTCGGCTCCAAGCGATAAGGTCGCCGATATTTCAGCCCTGGTCGATCAAACGCTTGTTGTCTTGCGCGACAAGAGCGCTTCACGCGTCCACCTGTACGCCGAAGTCGATAAGCTGATAGACCGCCCCGACCTTAAAGTTTAATTTATTGTCTATATGTTACAATCGAATTAATAAGCATTATTACCGCATCGGAGGATCGACTATGGCCAAAGAAATCGTCGCCATGCTACTCGCGGGAGGCAAGGGTACGCGCCTTGAAGCGTTGACGCGGAAAATTGCTAAGCCCGCCGTCAGTTTCGGCGGTAAGTACCGCATTATTGATTTTCCGTTATCTAACTGCGCCAATAGTCGAATCGATACTGTCGGCGTTTTGACGCAGTACGAATCGGTCTTTTTGAACACATATATCGGCAATGGCGAAAAATGGGGTCTTAACGGCGTCCATTCGCTGACGGCGACGCTACCGCCACGCCAAACCGAGGAAGGTGCCGCTTGGTATAAAGGCACAGCTGACGCCATCTATCAAAACATCGATTTTCTTGAGAATCTTAACCCTGAATACGTCTTAATCCTTTCAGGCGACCACATATATAAGATGAATTATCAAGCGATGCTTGACGATCATAAGCGCAACGGCGCTGATTTGACAGTCGCCGTCATCGACGTTCCATTGGCGGAAGCAAGCCGATTCGGCATCATGAGCACCGATGAAAAAATGATGATTACTAAATTTAGCGAAAAGCCAAGCAAACCCTCATCGACGCTAGCCTCGATGGGCATCTATATTTTTACTTATAAAGTTTTAAAGCAAGCGCTAATCGTTGATGCCAAAAACGAAAAATCTGACCATGATTTTGGTAAAAATGTCATTCCTTATTTGCTTGAGAAGAAAAAGAAGTTACTTGCTTATCGCTTCGACGGCTATTGGAAAGACGTCGGCACGATTGCCTCGCTTTGGCAAGCCAACATGGATTTAATCGATGACGAGCAAGCGCTCGATTTGTATTCAAGCGAGGATGACTTAAAAATATTCACTGAAGATACGCATAGCGTTCCTCAATACGTCGGACGCCAAGCCAATCTCGTCAATTCGATGGTCAATCAAGGCGCGATCATTCTTGGAAGCGTCAACCACTCAGTCATATTTAACGAAGTGCTGATTGAGGAAGACTGCGAAATCGTCGATTGCGTCATCTTGCCAGGGGCGACAGTCAAAGCGGGAACCAAGATTCGCCGCGCCATCGTTAGTAACGATATCGTAATCGGAGCTAAACGTGTTATTGACGGAGGCGAGGATATCATCCTTGTCACCAATTAGGAGGAGGGCATATGAAACGCATCATGGGTTTGTGCAATTTGCATGCCCCGACAACGCTCAACGAACTAACGCATTCGCGTCCGATTGCCTCGACCTCATTTTTGGGTCGTTATGCCTTTATTGATTTCACCTTGTCGAATTTTTCCAACTCCGGCATTGACGAAGTCGGCATTTTGGTTAAAAACCATCCACGCTCGATATTAAAACACTTGGGTTCGACCAACGTGTGGAACACGAATACGAAGTTAGGCTATGAGGCAATCATGTATAACGAAAACCATGCCCATTCGCCCAGTTACAATCACGACATTAACAACATTATTGCTAACGACTGGATTTTCTACAACGCCAAGCCCGATATATTCGTGATTGCTCCTGCCCACATATTGTATCCAATCGATTTTCGTGAAGTCATTAAAGCCCATGAAGCAAGCGGCGCAAAACTAACGATTGTCTATTCACGCATCACCAATGGAAAAACTGAATTCGTCGGTGGTGACGAGCTACGGTTCGATGCCCTTGGACGTGTACGGGAATTGACGCTTAACAAAGGGGCCAATGACGAGATTGATGTGAGTCTAGAAACTTATGTCGTGACGCTAGCGGAACTAGCGGCATTGATCGAAAAGGCGCGCCAAACATCGGCATTCTTTGCCCTGCGCGACATTATAGCCAATCAAATCAGTCAAGGAATGGTCGTCAACGGATACCACCACACTGGCTATGTGCGCCACTTCGGCAGTTTAAAACATTATCGCAACCATTCACTGGAATTGCTCAACTATGAAGTGCGCCGCGGACTTTTCCTTGAAGAATGGCCCATCTACACCGTCACCCATGACACACCACCAGCCAAATACGGACCTAACGCCCAAGTCAAAAACAGTTTCGTCGCTAATGGTAGCCGTATCAATGGTAAAGTCATCAACTCGATTATTTCCCGTAACGTCGTGATTGAAGAAGGGGCGATCGTCAAAAACTCAATCGTGTTTACCGACACTAAGATCGGAAAAAACGTGCGCGTGACCGATGCCATCATTGATAAATACGCTCGTGTTCGTGAAGTCAAAGACATCGCTGGCACCGAAATCGATCCACTTTATGTCAAACAAGGGGACCGCATCTAGTGAAAATATTGATGGTTACTAGCGAAGCCAACCCCTACGCCAAAACAGGTGGCTTAGCTGATGTCGTTTACGCTTTAGCGAAGGAATTGACGATTCATGGCGAAGAAGCTTCGATTGTCATGCCCTATTACCAATCAATCGTCAAACGCGTCAATGGAAATGTGAAACTAATTGGCTCATTTGACGTGTTCATGTCATGGCGTAAACAAACAGCCGATTTATACCGCACCTATGTCGATGGCATTACTTATTATTTCATCGGGAACGCTTACTATTTTAACCGTGAGAACATTTACGGTTATTACGATGACATCGAGCGGTTCGCGTTTTTTACTTTAGCCGCGCGCAACATGTTGAAGTTTTTAAAACTGAAACCGCGCATCATCCATATTCACGATTGGCAAGCGGGCATGCTTCCGGCGCTTATAAAAGAGCAAAACGGTGACGATCCGTTCTACGACAATATCCGTTTTGTGACCACGATTCACAACCCGGCGTTTCAGGGGTTGTTCGATCCATTTCTTTTATCGGATTTCTATGGTTTATCTGACGAACTGTTTCGTTCGGGCAAGGTCCGCTTCAAAGGCGCTGTCAGTTCTCTGAAGACGTCAATTATGTATAGCGACAAAATCACCACTGTATCGCCAACCCATGCTGGGGAACTTTTAACTGAAGAAGGCGGTCACGGACTTAATCACGTGCTTCAATACGTCCTTGATGACTTCAAAGGGATTCTCAACGGCATCGACTACGAAGAATGGAATCCGCAAACGGATGGCAAGATTTTTTCTAAATATGGTTATTCCGATTACAAAGTCGGCAAACGCGAGAACAAAGTTAAGTTGCTACAAAGCTTCAACATGAGCAAAACTGATGGTCCTGTGTTTGGACTCGTCTCGCGTCTGACTTGGCAAAAAGGCGTCGAACTCATAACTAACGCCGCCCCCCATATCATTGCCCGAGGTGGGAGCATCATCGTGCTTGGCAGCGGTGAATACGGCGCTGAGCAAGATTTCAACAATTTAATCCAAAGATTTCCAGGAAAAGTCGGCGTTTATATCGGCTATAACGACGAGTTGGCACACCGCATTTATGCGGCGAGTGATTTTTTCCTTATGCCATCTTTATTTGAGCCTTGTGGCATTTCGCAAATGATTTCGCTTCGATATGGCACACTCCCGCTGGTGCGGATAACTGGCGGCTTGCGCGACACGGTATTTCCGTTTACGGGCTCCAACCTTGATACAGCTAATGGATATGGCTTTTACGATTATACGACCGCGGCGCTAATCGACACTGTCTCGTGGGCTATCGATAATTACCACAAGGCCGACATCCATGGGCAACTGATTTATAACGCCTTCAAAAGCGAAAACGACTGGGCGAAGTCAGCGCAAGCCTATCTTGATTTATACGAATCGATTGAATAAACGCTAAGTGCGTGTGCTATAATCTACATATTGACGACGTTCACTAAGAAATGCGATCTTGAAAGCGAGCCTTGAGGGTGCAAGAAGGCAAAGCGTTTCGTCTCACGAACATCACTCGTCACGGCATCTCCGTTATCGGATTCAAGCGCACAAGTTACGACTTGTGAAATAAGGTGGTACCGCGCGGAAGCGTCCTTTACAGGGCGTTTTTATATTTTTGGAGGATTATTTATGATTTACGAGTTTGATAAAATCGACAAGAAATGGCAATCACGTTGGGAAAAAGATGGTGTTTTCAAGACCGATTTGTATGATTTCTCCAAACCGAAATATTATGTGCTCGACATGTTTCCTTATCCATCGGGACAAGGGCTCCATGTTGGACATCCACGCAGTTATACCGCTACCGATATAATCGCTAGAATGAAACGCATGCAAGGATATAACGTTTTGCACCCTATGGGTTGGGATGCGTTCGGACTTCCAGCTGAACAATACGCCTTAAAAACGAATAATCACCCTTCAACTTTTACTAAGCACAACATCGCCACATTTAAAAAACAAATCCAACAATTGGGCCTAAGTTACGACTGGTCGTTGGAATTGGCGACGACCGACCCCGAATATTATCGCTGGACGCAGTGGATCTTTTTGAAGCTGTTCGAACATGGGTTGGCTTATGTTGAGGAAAAACCGGTCAACTATTGCCCAGAACTCGGCACTGTCTTATCAAATGAGGAAGTCGTCGATGGCAAAAGCGAAGTCGGTGGTTTCCCAGT
>OFEK01000079.1_pt1 | contig 135429 bp, 91 predicted proteins | sample 1521131 | NCBI WGS metagenome assembly OFEK01 (sample SAMN05720209, study PRJEB24109) | activated sludge metagenome | isolation source: Anaerobic digester | place: China | collected 2015-12-16 | reverse complement strand
GCAGAAGCGCATGATGCAGGCAGCGACACTATTTTCAGAGCAGATTGCACAGATTTCACTCAGATTAGCACAGATGAATCGTGGAAGTCGGCGAGGATTCCGGGACGATATCGAGCGGCAACTCCCGGCGCGAGGCGATCACCAGCTCACAGCGTCGCGCAGCACGGGCAAGGTCATGCAGCGGCAGCCACCGCCGCCGCGGGTGAGTTCCGCGCCCTCGATGGAAACGGCAACCTTTTCGTGCCCGCGCAGATTGCTCGTGCCGGCCTTGAGCTCACTGTAGCGAATGATCTCGAAACCGCGTTTGCTCAGCTCGTCGTACGTACGCTTGTTGCGTCCGTAGCCGATGATGCGTCCCGGAGCGATAGCGAAGAAATTCGCGCCCGAGGTCCACTGTTCGCGCTCCTGGTACACGGGATCGTCGCCGCCGCAGGGAATGGGTTCGAGGTCCAATCCGACATGCCGCAGTGCGGTGAGGAGATTCGTCCGATCGCGAATGGAGCGCACGGCGCCGTTGTCGATTTCGACATGAATGATGCGGCAGGCGCGATGACCGGTGATGAGCGGCGGGTAGATCACGCATTTGTCGCGGTCGATCATGGTGAAAATCATATCGAGGTGAATGGTGGAGCGATGCTTCGGCATTTCCACCACGATCACGTGGCGGATAGTGCCGCCTTCGGCGAAGGATTTCACCAGACGATCGATGCCGCTGATGGATGTACGCTCGCTGTTGCCGATGCACACCACATCCTCGCGCAGGATCAGCACATCGCCGCCTTCCACGGTGAGGTCGGGATGATGCTTCATCACGCCGTCGAAATAAAAGCCGCCAGCCGTGCAGAGGGGATGATAGCGAAAAATGTGTTCCATGATCACGGCCTCGGCCACGCGCACACGGTTCGCCATCGAGCCGGTGATCACCTTGTCGTTCACGCACATCGCCGCGTCGCGCATGTAGAAAAAATTGGGCAACGGTGGCAACGCGTACAGTCCCGGGCTCAAGTACTGCTCGAGTGTGTTGTTACGTTTGAGTGTGCCGCCGATCAGGCGGTAGGCGAGATCCAGCGAGGGCAGGCCCTGCAGCTCCTCCACAAAATCGGGGTAACCCACGGCGGCGCATAATTGAAGGAGCACGCTTGATCGCGCCTCGGGATTGTCGAGGATGTCGCGCAGCAATTCCACAAGCGTGAGCGTTTCGCAGACCTGACCAAGCACGAATTCGAGTTGATTGTGCTCGCGCAGTGCGCGCGGGAGATGGAGGATGTCGTCGTACAGCACTTCGGCCGCATTCGACGGCGTCATCCTCTCGATTTCATGTCCGGGCTGATGGAGTATGACCCGGCGGATGGGCCCGATTTCGGAATTGATGCAAATATTGGTCATGCGATTCTCATGGGATGGAATGCCAACAAGTTACGCTTTTCCCACTTTCGCGCGAACGGGAAATTCGTATATTTCTTATCCGGATCAGGATTCAATATTCACTCCCGCCACAGCGCGGGCATGCAGGCAGAAGGAGCGACCCATGGCCGACACCACTCCGCACGGTAACGCAATCGACGATGTCGACAGCAAATCCGCGTACGCGCGCTACGCGGAGCAGGACAACATCGATCCCCGCTGCATCCCCATCAAGCTCGACGGACCCGTACCCGAGCACGACGCCATCACCTACCCCGAGTATCCGCCGCACGATCACGACACGTGGAGCACGCTGTACCGCCGTCAGGCCGAGCAATTGCCGGGGCGTGCCTGCGCCGAGTACCTCGAAGGCATGCGCGTGCTCGGTTTGCGCGAGGATCGCCTGCCGGCGCTGCGCGATATCAGCATCACGCTCGACGACATGGTGGGCTGGCGCGTGGCGCGCATCCCGGGATTGCTGGACACCAACGACTTTTTCAGCTTTATGGCGAGGGCGCATTTCCCCTCCACCGATTACATTCGCCAGCCTGAGGAAATCGATTACACGCCCGCACCCGATTGCTTTCACGATATTTTCGGGCACATGCCCACACTGACCAATCCCTTTTTCTCGAAGTTCTTCCAGCATTTCGCGCAGGTGTTCCTGCGTGTGAGCGAGCCGAAGGAAATCCGCATGCTCGAGCGCTTCTATTGGTTCACTGTGGAATTCGGTTTGATCAATACGGACGAAGGACGTCGCATTTACGGCGCGGGCATTCTCAGCTCACCCAAGGAAGTGTTGCACGCGTTGTCGGACAACGTGGAGGTGCGGCCATTCCAGCCCGAGGCCCTGGGTGCGCAGGATTACGATGTGTGGCACTTGCAGCCGATACTATTTGCCATCGACAGCTTCGAGCAGCTCGACACGGAGTTCCGTGCCTGGGCCGCACGTATGGGTTGGTAACAACGGCGAGCGCGGGTTCCGGGAGGGAACCCGCGCTCGACACGCGTAATGCGTCAGCCGCGCAATCGCCGAGTGCCGCTGCGGACTATTTCCTCTTTACCCAGAACGCATCCTTGCCGCCTTCGATGTAATCGAGAGGATCGGTACTCGAACGCACCTGGCGTCCCTGATGCTGGATCTGTCCATTCTTCACGGTGAATTCCCACACGCCCGCTGCCTTGCCATCCATGTCCATGGTCACCTGATAGGTACCATTTTTCAACAAATCCTCGGTTTTGATGTTGGTGTGCCACAGCTTGCCTGTACCGAATTGATTCGGTTTCATCACGCCGAAAAAGATTTCGTAGCGAATCCAGTCCGCTGACAGGTCGTAGTTGAGCGGAAACTCGCCGAATTCCGCGAGCACCTTGCCGCCCTGTTTCAACGCGCCGGTGACCTTCACAGCCTTGCGTTGTCGCGTGCCGTCGTTGCGCAACCAGATTTTGAACACCAGCGGCTTTGTCACATCCGCATTGTCGTAGAGTAGATAGGCGTAGTCGTTCCATGCCCCGTTGAGCCGGTAGATGGATTCCGGATTGTAGGGATCGCTGCTTACGAGTGCCTCGATCGTGAAGGGGAAACGGTAGAAGAGCTTTTCGTTGAGATAGAACTCCACAAGGTAGTCGCCCGGTGTGGTGAGTTTGTAGCCCGCCGCTTGATCATCGCTGCTCCCCGCGGGATAGAGCTTGTAGGCGGAGAGCAAGTAGTACGGTGGTTTCAGTTTCTCGGCATACCAGACGATGTTTGCCACAAGGCTCCCGTCGGCCCGCTTGAGCTTGGAGGTCAGTGTGCCGCCGTTCTCGGGGCTGTAAATAAACACATCGTTGCTCGGGATTTCCGGCAGGAACACGGCCTGCAGGTGGTGGAGCCGGAATGTCCCTTGAATTGGATGAATGTTCACGCCGTTGAGCAGCGTGGAAAACATGATTGATGGTGGAAAGCTCGCCGGTTGCGCGTACAGCGGCGCGGGGGTGCATTGCACCGCGAGCAGGACAAGGACGATGAGCGCGCTGCGTCTCATGACAGGTTCTCCGCTATGGTCCGTATACAGTGGATGTGCGAGTATACTGTATTATCAGGTCCGAAACAACCACAGTCTTTCTTGTTTCTTCGTCACACCCGGGAGAATGAAAATGGTGCAGGTGCCTTGATTACTGTCGGAGTGGATCAGCAGAGTGTCAAAACCACAGATTGCACAGATTTCACGCAGATTAGCACAGATGAATCGTGGAAATCCACGAGACATCCGGGGAAAGAGTAAAGAGTGAAAGGTCCGAAATCGCGGAGGTTTCAACGCGAATGCGCAAGCAGCCAGCGCATGAGCGGGGCCATGGCTACACAGTGTTCGTACACCGTGTCGGCAAAACCGGCGCCGTACACCGCTTTCATGGGCACGGTGGCCCAGGCCAGGAACTGCTTGCGTCGCAGTAAATCGCCGGCGGGATGCTCTTTGTCGAAGCCCGCGGGCACGCGGGTAAGCTCTTCGCCGGTGAGGCCGCCGAATATTTTCGCGTAGCGTTGCTCCGCGAGAATCGCGCGCAACTCCTCGTGCCGCGTGTCGACAGCCGCGCGCAGTTTGCGCAGTTGATCGCCGGATGGCGCGTACAGTCCGCCGCCTATGCCCACTTCATCCGGAGTGATGTGGAAATAGTAGGCCGCATCGGTTTTACGGTCGGCACCGCTGTGTGTGAACGCCGCGGCGACCCAGGTTTTGTACGGCGACTTGTCCGCGCTGAAGCGCACATCGCGGAAAATGCGATACATCGCCTTTTTCGGTTCGATGACGATGGTGGAATCGAAGGCGCGCATACGGGCTTCGAGCGTGGTGAGCAGCGACAGCATGGGAGCGCGCACGCTGCTCTCGTAGCGATCCTTGTTTTCCGCGAACCATTCGCGATTGTTGTTCGCCGCGAGGTCGCGCAGGAATTGTACCGCATCCTTCGGAAAGCCGTCGAAGGGTGGCGCGCTTTCGAGATCGAAGGGATTGACTTTTTTTGCCATGGGGAAACCTCTGTATGATCGATGGAAATATTGCAGGACGTTGCTTGCTTCGTGCGTGGAGAAAACGATCAGCGATCGGGCATGACGCCCGCATCGGCGCCGAAGGCGGCGATGAAAGCGCGATGCGTGTTTTTGTCCCGATGGGGATCGTCGTCGTCGGCGAGTTGCTCGGCATTGTAGCAGGAGAACACGTCGAGTACGCGCACCTCGCGGGAAGACTCGTCCACCGTGAAACGGATGCGCCAGGTGCGTCGCGCCAGCACACGACAGCGTCCGGTCGGATCGGAGGAATCGGCACTGATGCGTTTGCGCTTGCCGCGTTCGGGACGGGCTTCCAGTTGAAGTTGCACAAAGGGACGAAGATCCAATGCCGTATGCTCCGCCAGCCAGTTCATCCTCCGCTGTGCACCGGGATCGATGTGCACGGTATACAGGATCTCGGCATCGGGAACCCAGCCGGTGCCGCTGTCGGGGAAGGAGTCGGCGTAGGGCAGGTAGGGCTTGATGTCGAGCACGGGCGTGCCGTCGAGCAGGTCGCATTCCGCGAGGCGAAGCTCCAGGCCGTGTACACCCAGGAGGCGCACGCAACTCAGGCCGATGGGATTTGGTCGATACGGCGCGCGCGTGGCGAACACGCTGACCTTGTCTCCGCGATGGCGTGGAACGTTGACGCGGGGTTTCCATCCGGCATTGAGATGGAACACGTACAGCAGCCAGATTCGCTCGAAGCCGGGCAAATGCTCCAACGCCTGCTCGAAATTGTGTCCGGGCAGTAAGCGCAGCACGGCTTCGCTGCCTTGCGTCAGCACGCCCTGCCGTGGCGCGTCGTAGCGCTGTGTCAGCGGCGAGGAAATGTGTCCGATGGGATGCAGGATGTAGCCGGATTGCACCATGACAGCAACATACGGATTATCCGCACTCCGATTCCAGCGCGCCGGCATGTGGGCAGACCCCTGCCACGAGCGGGAGTGCGGGGGCGGATGCGCGTCCGTGGTGGGAAAATCGGAATGATTTGCCTAAATTCCCTGCATGCTGCGGGGTGAGTACGGGGAGCACCCGACGCGGACAATCGCGCTTGTGAGATGTGGAGTATGGCATGGCCGTGAATGATCGGTTCGAATCCACCGCGTTGCGAGTCAATCTCGAAACGACGCGGACGGAAGCGCTCACCTTCCCGGACGAGCATCAGCGACTGCTCGACGCCGCTTCGTCGCATTATGGCATCGAGCGGCGCCTGCGTCATTTCCTCGTCGAAGTACATCACCGCTACCCCAATCCCGAATTGCTGGTCGAGTCTTTCCGTGGCATCGCATTGCAGGATTTGTGGTTTTTCGCGGGACATGAGTCGCGTGAAGAATTACTGCGCGTACTGCTCGCGCTGTGCCGTGACCGATTTACTCCGGCGGTGCCACTCGCATTGCGCCGACGCATGTTGCAGACGGCATTGGAACTGCTCGAGCAATTGCGGGAGCGCGACACTGATGGCGGTCTGCGCGACATCGTTCATAGCGGCCTCGGGATGATCGAGCAGGTGCTGGGCGACGATCCGGCGCTGAACACGCTCGCCTCCAGTTTGCTGCGCCATGTGCTCCAACGCATTCCCGCCGACGAACAGCTGCACGACCGAGCCGCCCGTATGCTGCGCGAAGCGCTCGCCGCATCGCTGCGCTACTGGAGCGGCGAGGCCGACATCGAGCGCATGCTGGCGGAGCGTCCCGCGCTGTTTCCGCAGCCGCTCGGTGGCGTCACCGAGTTCGCGGGCAGACCCTATTTCGCGCGGCAATGGGAATTGCTGGACGCGAGCGTTCGCTGGGACGAGCTGTGTCATGTTGCCGATTACACCCATATAGCCGAGCGCATCATCGATGCGGCCGGGCAATTCGCCTCGCCCATTGAACAGCTCTACTATCTGCTGCTGGTGATTCACCTGCGCGGCATCGATGGCATGCGCGAGCATCTGTTGCGCGAAATCAATCGTGTGCTGCATTCGCTGCGCGATATGAGCGACGAAGAGGAATTGCTGCGCCTGCTCGACAATATTTTCGCCATGTTCGGCGAATTGCGCGACGAGCACATGCAGAGCATTCTCGACTGCATACTGACCTTCGGCCGCGAGGTGCATCTCAGCGGATCGCAGCGCATCGTGGATATCTACATCGACCATCTGGTGGATTTCGGATTTGTCAGTCCGCGCCTGTCGGGTATCAGCGAGGAGTGGCAGGTGAATGTGGACCGCAACCACATCAAGAACATCCGCGTGTGGCTTGAGCTGATCCGTCTCCAACCGGTAATGTGGCAACGGCTGCTTTCGGCGTTGCTGATCAATCTCAAGTTGTCGGGCGTGTTCATTGCCGACACGGATTTGTTTCAACGCGATGTGACGGCGCTGCTCAATGCCGATATCGCGCCGGTGTATTTTCTCGTGAAGCAGTTGGCGGTGCTGTTCCCGGTGTATTTCAACGAAATTGGAGCCGAGGGAGAACTACGCGACATCAGCACGGTGATTGACGAATTATCGCAGCGCCACGATGTCCTGATTCATTTTCTGCGCAAGCAGGTGCATGCCGAGAGCAACAACATGCACCTGCGCCTGACCGACGGTATTCTCCGGTACTGGTTCGACGGAACAACGGAGACGCTGGTCCCGTATCTCCCGGCCGATGTCGCGGCGCGTTTGCGGCCCGAGGGGCGCTGGTACGACGACGCGCATGTAGCAGTGCGCAAACTCTGCGCCGTGCTGCAACTGCCGCCCGAATTGCTGCCTACCCTGCCGATGCACCGCATCGAGCGCGTACTCGACGAGCAGCACGCGCTCGAGCCCCTGCAGCGCACCCGCGTACGGCATCTCATCCGCATCAAGCAGTTGTTGAAGGAGAAATACACCATCGACATACACGACATCGTGCCGCATATGGAGAAATTCCATGTGTTCCGTCGCGCCGATGTCGAGGAGTTCGAGCGCCTGCTCGCCGCGGGCAATGCGGACAAGGCGCTGGTGTTCGTGATGGAGGCAATCCATCGGTTGCGCGCGGTGATTCTGGATCCGACGCCGACCACGGGAGTGGAAGACATTTACTACAAGCGACATATCGCCGCGGGCATCCCTTCGATGTACGGGCGCTACCTCGAGCCGAAATTCCAGGCCATGGGCTTGACCTTCCGTTTCGAGGCATTGGCCTCGCAGCTCATTGAGCGGCTGATGTCGGAGACAAATCTCCGTTACATCACCGCGTCCACACTGCGGCGCATCGAGCGCATCCTGGTGTCGCTGATGGACAGCTTGTCGATCGAAGGACTGTCGGACGAGGGCTTCAAGAGCACGCTGGAGATGTTCCGTTACAGCCTGACCACCTCCACCTTCACCATCGCGCAGTTCATGAACATTTTCCAGTTCATGGCCAGCAATGTGACGGGCATCATCACGGAAAATTTTATCGAGCCGCACGACGCCATGCTCACGCGCATTGTGCGCGGCATGCGCGCGGACGCGTCGGTGCAGCACATTCACGCCATTTCCGAACAATTCTATCGCGATCTCATCGCCGGCAGCTTTCCCGTGCCGCAGCTCGACAGTTTCATTGCCGCCGTGCTGGCGTCGATGAACGAAATGATGCGGCATCTCCCGAGCGACGCGGCGCAGGGCGCGTTGACCTATGAATCGCGCCTCATCTCCACGCGGCTGTATCAGGAGAATACGGACATCGACAATCCGGTATTCCTCGGAGCGAAGGGATATTACCTCAAACGCATGACGCAGTTCGGGTATCCCGTGCCGCCGGGTTTTGTGATTACCACCGAGTTGTTCCGTCGCCGCGCAACGCTGACCAGCCATCCCGACATGCGCGCGGAAATCGATGCCATCATAGCGGAGCGGCTTCACGATCTTGAGCGCGTCACCGGGCAGCGCTATGGCGACGCTTCCAATCCGCTGCTGTTGTCGGTGCGCTCCGGTGCGGCCATCTCCATACCCGGCGCGATGAACACCTTCCTCAACGTCGGCCTGAACGAGGAAATCGTGGAGGCCCTCAGCACGCGGCCCAATTACGGGTGGACGTCCTGGGATTGCTACCGGCGCTTTCTCCAGGGTTGGGGCATGGCTTACGGCATCGACCGCGATGCATTCGACAGCATCATGATTCGCTTCAAGGAGGAGTACGGGGTGGAGCAGAAAATCCGCTTCACTCCCGCGCAGATGCGCAGTATCGCCTTGACCTACAAGCAGGTGCTGAGCGAGCACGGTGTGCATGTCGAGGGCGACCCGTTCCGTCAACTCATTCAGGCCATCGTGTCGGTGCTTGATTCGTGGTATACCGAGCGCGCGCGCGTGTATCGCAGCAAGTTGAACATCGCCGAGGAATGGGGCACGGCGGTGATCGTGCAGCAGATGGTGCTGGGCAATTTGAACTACGACTCCGGCACAGGCGTGCTGTTCACCCGCGATCCCTTCGTCCGCGAGCACGCCGCGCGCGAAGCGGGAGTAACGCTTTACGGCGACTTTACCATCTGCAGTCAGGGTGAGGACATTGTCGGCGGGCTGGTACACGTGCTGCCGATATCCGAGCAGCAGCGTTTGCGTGGCAAACCCATGCAGGTGATGTCGCTGGAAAAGGATTTCCCGGAAATCTATCACGAACTGCGGCGCTATTGCCTGGACCTGGTGCATCAGCGGGGCTTTGGTCATCAGGAAATCGAATTCACCTTTGAAACCAAGCATGCCAGCGATCTCTACATTCTCCAGGCGCGCGATCAGGCGGTGCAGCACGAGAGCGCCATCGCCGTGTTCGATACACCGCCGGGGACACTGCAACCCGTGGGCACGGGCCTGGGCATCGGTGGTGGCGCGATGAATGGTATCGTATGTTTCGACATGGACGATCTGCAAACACGGCGGGAGCAACATCCGGATTCGCATATGATACTGGTGCGTCCCGATACCGTGCCCGACGACATCGGATTGATCTTCGAGTGCGACGGCCTGCTCACCGCGCGTGGCGGCGCCGCGTCGCACGCCGCGGTCACCGCGGTGCGACTGCGCAAGACTTGCGTGGTGGACTGCCGCGACATGGTCGTGGACGACAGACACAAGACCTGCACGATTGGTGGGCGGGTGTTCGGTGCCGGCGATGCCATCGCCATCGACGGACGCCTCGGCACCATTCACGCGGGCAACTACCCTATCAGCTACGAAAAGCTCCAATTGCCTTAATCAGGAGGAAGGTATGAACATCGAGGTTCGCGGACGCAATGTGCTGGGTATCAATGGACTCGGCCGCATCGGGAAAATGGTGCTCTGGTATTTCGTGCACACGCGACATTTCGACGGCATCGTCATCAACACCGGGCGCGACGTGGGTCGCTCGCTCGAGGATCTGGCCCATCAGATCGCGACCGATTCCACCTACGGGCCGATGGAGACCTTTCTCTTCGGCATCTCGGGCAAAAAGGATATACGCATCCTCGACGAAGCGCGAGGATTGATGGAAATCCACGGCGTGCCCGTCACCATCCTCCGCACGGCGCGCAATCCACGCGACATCGATTGGCGCGCGCACAACGTGCAGATCGTCGTGGATTCCACCGGCGTTTATCTCGATCCCACCGTACCCATGGACGATGCGAAGGGCAGTGTGCGCGGACATCTCGCGGCGGGAGCGCGCGCGGTCATCGCCAGCGCGCCGTTTAAAATCAAGGACAAAGCCGCGAGCATGCCCGACGACAGCGTGATGCTGATTTATGGCATCAACCACACCAGCTTTGACGCGCGCAAGCACACAGTGATCAGCGCGGCTTCGTGCACCACCACCGGCCTGGCCCATATGATGAAGCCGTTGCTGGAGACTGCCGAGACCGCGCGCATTCTCACGGCCTCACTTTCCACTATCCACGCCGCCACGAATTCGCAGAGCGTGCTGGACACGGTGCCGAAAGCCAGCGCGTCGGATTTGCGCAAGTCGCGCTCGGTGCTCAACAACATCATCCTCTCGTCCACCGGAGCCGCGAAGGCGCTCGAACAGGTGTTGCCCGAAATCAAGCAGGTGGGTTTCATGGCCGATTCGGTGCGTATCCCCACGTCCACCGTCTCGCTGATCAATTTGAATATCACCTTCCATTCGCCCCTCAACGACAAGGGTGTGCCGACCATCAATCGCGCATTTCTGAACGACATTTATCGCAGGGCTGCGGAGGGTCCGCAGAAGGACTTGCTGATTTTCAGCGAAAAGCAAAACGTTTCCACCGACTTGCTCGGCGTGCCCGCCGCGGTGGTGATCGAGGGACACGACACGCACACGCGCACGGGCTTTATCGAGGTGCCGGTGGATTTGCTGCAGCAGGCGGGAGTGCGGAGCGAACAGCCGATCAATGTGCCCGTGACGCACGCGAAGGTATTCGGATGGTATGACAATGAATTCGGCAGTTACGTCACCTCGCTGGCGCGGCTCGCCATGTACATCGATCGCACCATCGCAAGTTGAGCACGGCTCTCCCGCGTGCTGATCGTTGTGATCTGCACGCGGGAGAGGAACGTAATCTCTCCGCGCCTTGCTCCACGGCGCGTGAAAACCGTAAATTTGTGGATGGGCATGGAAGTACGTGCCCGTCTCGTCGCTATTCACGGACGCACCGTTTGAGCATCATGACACTGGCCGATCGTATTCTTGCACGCGGGGAAGTCCCCCGCGAATTCCGTTTTGAAGAGCAACATGTCCGTGAAATCCTGATCGGAGGCCGAGTCGCCTGGTCGGGCGACACCATCCCCGCTTTATCGCCTGTGCCACTGCGACGGCAGGATGGCGCCGCGTCTTTCGCACTGCTGGGAAGCACGCCGGCCTGTGGCGAGGTTGAGGCGCGCATCGCGTTGGAGGCGGCCAATGAGGCCTGGGATGCGGGCGACGGGCCGTGGCCCGCGATGTCGCTGGAGGAGCGCGCGAATGTGCTCTACATCTTCCTCGATCTACTGCGTCCCCTGCGCGAGCGCATCGCGCAGCACATCATGTGGGGCGTGGGCAAGGCCTACGCCGAAGCGCTCAACGAATTCGATCGCACGCTGGAGTACGCCGCCGATACGATTGCGGCGGGCATGTCGCTGCAACAGCGCATGCGTGGCGATGTGTCGCTGCAGAATGTCACGGGGTATGCGGAGTTGTTGCCCATTGGCATCGTGCTCTGTGTTGGTCCGTACAATTATCCGTTCTACGAAACGCTCACCAACGTCATTCCCGCGCTGCTGACGGGCAACACCGTCATCATCAAATCCCCGCCGCGCGGAGAATTGCTCTATGGTGCGCTGCTCGCAATTTTCGATGGTCTGTTTCCTCCCGGCACGGTGAACATGCTGTTCGGTGAGAGCAGTGAGGTGCTGCCTGCGCTCATGCGCAGCGGCCGGGTGGATGTGTTCGCCTTCATCGGCACCAGCCGCGTCGCCGATTCCCTCATTGCGCAGCACCCGTATCCCCATCGCTTGCATTGCATCCTGGGACTCGAGGCGAAGAACGCGGCCATTGTATTGCCCGATGCGCCACTGGAACTGACTGTTGCCGAAATCAGCAAGGGCGCGCTGGCCTTTAACGGACAGCGCTGTGCCGCCATCAAACTCATCCTCGCTCACGCGGAGGTGGAGGAGCGCCTGCTGCACGCCTTGCATGAAGCGATCGCGGATATGCAGCCGAGCATGCCCTGGACAAATCCCCGACTCACGCCGGTGATCAGCGGCGAGCATGCGGATTATCTCGACGAATTGCTGGAAGACGCCCTGTATCACGACGCGGTGCTGGTAAATGCGGAGCGACCTGATCGCGCCATGACGCTGTACCCGCCCGCACTGCTCTCGAACACCACGGCTGATATGCGCATTGTGCAGGAGGAACAATTCGGACCGATAATTCCTGTTCTTCGTGTCGAAGAGGTGGACGAAGCCCTCGACCTGGTCAAGCATGCGCGTTTCGGCCAGCAACTCAGTGTGTTCACCAGCTCCGCCGACGCACTGCACGCCATCACCCGCCGGGCGGTGCGCTACGTGGGGCGCATCAATATAAATGGCAAATGCCAGCGTGGTCCCGATCACTTCCCCTTCACAGGGCGCAAGGATTCGGCACTCGCCACGGTATCGATAGAGGATGCGCTGTTCCGTTTTTCCATCGCTACGGTCACCGCGACGCCCGAAATGGAGCAAAACCTCGAACTGTGGCGGCAATACTCCGCCGCCGGTCGAGCGGTCGAGGACGCGGAATCCCTCGCCGACGCCTGACCCGCTGTACCTTGTGCGTGCTAGCGCTGCCGCAGCACGCGCCCGATGTGTTCGATATCTCCGCCAGCAGCAGCGATGCGCAATTTGTAGAAATACACGCCGTTGGCCACGTCGTCCCCTTCCTCATCTTTTCCATCCCACAGCACCGTATTGAAGCCCACGCGCAATGTGCCGGCAACGAGCGGTATATGCCGCACGGCGCGTCCAGCCACGGTGTACACCTGCACACTACCGTTCGCGGGAGCATCGTCGCCGGTGAGCGTGAAGGTGATGGTGGTCGCGTCGGTGAAGGGATTCGGCCAGGGAAGTGCGTCGAGAATGCGCGCGTCGCGATCAACGAAAACACGGAGCTGTCGGGCCTCGACGAAGGCCGCATTGCCGAGCATATCTCGCGCGTTGTATTCAAGCACATGCTCGCCAGTCTCCAGCGTCGGCTCGAAGAGCAGTATCGCGGGATCGTTGGCGCTTCCCGGCTCAAACTGTACACGCTCGTCAGTCGTGGATATCGTCACGTCGTCCAGTCGTATGCTGAAGCGCGAGGCGTCAGTGACCGGTGCGCCACTGGCGGGGGTCAGGACGAAGCGAAGCGTCGGCGTGGGACGCACAACATCGCCATCACGCAAGGGACGACCATCGGCAAGGAGTTCCAGCACCGGCGCCGTCGTGTCGCCTTCCACATGGAATGGCAGCACGATGCTGTTGTTGCGCTCTTCCTGCTCCGGAACGAAATCGTCCGGGTCGATGCGCAGCAGCACGGTGCCGCTGCCGGGTGCGATTGCGGCGGGGAGACGCAATGTAGTGTCGAAGCGCTGATCGAAAGCGAGTGGTGGGAGCGCGAGCTCGCCCAGCCAGGGTTGCGCCGCTCCGGGCAGACGCAGCTCGAGGCCAATGCGCGTTGGCGTACTGCCGCCTTCGCCCGCATTCACCACACCGATGCGAAGGTCCAGCGGCTCGCCGGCACGCACCGAGTCGCGAATGAAGGATACGCTTTGATCGTTCATGGCCAATTCGGGAGCCCAGGTGGCGCCAAAGCGCAGGGAGCGCACGCGTGGTGACGCCATGCTCTCCGCCGCACGCAAAGTCAGGTCGCAGCGCAGCCAGGGATGCATTGCCGCGTTTACCGTGGAAAGATCGATGCTCCCACTGTAGGCGGTGGTGACGAGCGTATCCTCCACGCCGGTACGCGTGCGCGCCACGATGCGCAGTTCGCAGCGATTCGCATCGAGATCCGTGCCGTCCAATTCCACTGTGCTCCATGCCGTCATTGGGCCGAGCCAGGGAGTGCTGGCGCGGCCATTGGGCGGCAACCCCGCATACGACGTGTCGATCGTCACAGCGCCACCAAGGCGTGCGGCGCGACGTTCGGGTATGCTGCCGGGTGAGGCGCTACGCTCGCCGATACAGGCAAAGGAGCCGCGTTCCTCCACGCTGTCGATAAGTGAACTTCCGAAGCTGCGCAACGCCGCGGCGAAGCGATCGCGATGAACGGTGGGATCGCCTGCGGCGGCGACGGCAAGCAACACCCCGCTTCCGTGGGCGAGGAGGAATTCCCGCAGCGAATCCGCCTCCGCCGCCGAGGTCACTGTCGAAAAAATACGCGCATCCAAAATGGTGAAGCGTGTTCTGTCCAGTACGACCACGCCGTATCCGTCGAAATTCCTTCGTGGCAGCGCCTCAATGCCATCCACTTCCACCGAAGCGAAAGCTCCGGCCATCGGGCCACCGCACAGTATGCGCACGTGTCTGTCCCCACCGGGCAGTGCGAGGCCGGAGTCCGTGACGACAAGCCGCTCCAGGGTCGCACCGTGCCAATCCAGCGAATCCATCAGCAATGCGCTGCCGCGCTGCGCCGCAACGGCGCGTCGCACGCTCGTCCAACCGGTGTCGCCCACGCTTGATGCGCGCCAGTGGCGGGGAGCGGGGGCGGGAAACAATGCAGCGGCATCGGGGCGGCTGATGATGTGTCCGACAGCGCCGACCTGTGTGATTGGTGTGGAAAATTGTGGATCAATGTCCGATTCGTAGCGCACTCCTGCGAAGTCATTCGAGCCAATACCCGGATTGAGCAGACGGAGCGAAGCTGGATTCGCGGCCGTCCAGCGTTCACCCGCGTTCACCACGGCGAAGCGTCCACCGACAACGAGCACGGTTCGCTGGGCGATGTTGTTGTCCTCGCGAAGCTCCGCGATCTCATTCTCCGCATCAACGATGCAGCGCAACATGTAGTCGCCCACCACGCCCGGCAATGGCAGCACAACGGGTATGCGACTCTCGAAGAGTGGAACGGGGCCGCGCCACTCACGCAGTGCCAGCGTGTCTCCGCTTGCGAGAAGCAGGATGCGCACGGTCATATCCTGCTGCACGGCACGCCCAAAATTACGGACGAGGATATCCGTATACATGCTGTCGCGCGTGTCGGTGAGCGGGAGATCATGGATTTCCAGTCCGTTCTCTTCTACGACGAGATCCGCTTGCGCCGCTATGGCGAGGCGCTGGAGGGGATCACCCAGCAGCGTGCTCATGGTGACGGCGTTGCGCACGGCGGGCAACGTTCCCAGTTCGTCGAGCAGCCTCTTCCGTGAGCGACGATGCGCTTCACCGAGCGAGCGACCGGGATGCGTCAGCAGTTCATCGTAAAACAGCCGTGGAAACAGCACGCCGGTGCTGCGCGCGCCGAAGCCGGCATTGCCGATATAGGCGATGGCGGGAGCATCGCCGCCAGTCACGGCCAATTCTCCAAAACTCCTGATATCGGGTTCGGCGAAGCGTGCGGAGGAACAACCGAAGTCGGTGATCAGCGATGGACGTCCATGCGAGGAACGCAATTGTGCGGGATTGTCAATACCGTTGTCCCAGGTGGTGGTGGCGCTGTGTCCGACGTAGGAAATGGCCAGGGCGCCCCGCGCGATCAGTTCGTCGTATTCACGCTGAGTCAATGGTCCGATGTCGCTGGCCGGGAATGCGGTTTTGTACACATGCGCGGCGCGGCCGCCAAAGGGAGCGGGAAGCACAGCATTCTCGATCACCTGCCGATTGATGGAGCGGTAAAATTCGAGCTGTGTGTCATTCTCATAGTACTCGCCGCCGCTGAAATGCAGCGTGGTCTTGTTCCACACATCGAATGCTGCGCTGCTGTATGCCCGGCGCCGCTCAATGGCCGCGCGAATGTCCCCGGCGCTGCGTACGGGCAAGCGACCGATATCGACGCCCTGCTCCACGCCTGCGCTGTCGAAGGACACCAGGGCCGCATCACTGGCTGGCCAGCCCAGCGAGGGTACCAACGTCGAGCGATACGCGCCACTCGTCGCGAGGGGATTGACATTCGCATCACCGAGGAGAAGCACCGAGCGCAGTGTGTCGCTCCAGTTGTTTCGTGCATGAAAAATGAAGGCGCGTAACGCCTCGGGTTCGGGCATGCCATGGGAAAAAGCATCGTACACATCACGCATACCCACTACGCGAGTACTTACTCCGTGAAGCTCTCTCAACAGAGCGGCGTATTCTTCGGCCGTGGCGCGCAGCGAATCGGCTGTGAGCAGCAGCGCTGCGGCACCGCGGGACTCGCCTCGCAGTGCGGGGAGTGACGAGATGATGGCGTCCGGCGCGAAAGTGGCGTTGTCGCTGATCGCGATCAACACACCCGGCGCAAGCGTATCGCTCAGCACGGCGGTATAACTACCATCGCTCTGCAGCTCCGCGGATACGTTGAGCGACGACCAGTTGCCTTCTTTGTGCCTGATTGCGCGCAGTGTAGAAGAGGAAAAACCGCTCACACGCAGCGCGTGCACACCTGTGGCGTCGCGCTCGTTGAAGCGGTGCAGCCATTGCCCCGCATTGGCGCGAAGAGCGACAGGCACATCCACATCCAACCAATCCAGCGCCACCGTGCTGCGTGCATCCACTTCGGGTCGGCTGTGCAGCGTGATGCGTTTCGTCCCAGCGCGCAGCGCGTCGGGAGGAAGCGACACCTCGAGCAGTACCTGATCACCGAGGTTGAAGGAAGTCGTATCCACTTCTCCCAAGCCCTGCACCTCCACCATCACACGATGATTGGGCTGCTGCGACGGTGTGCCCTGATAGCCGGCGAGACGGAAGAGCAGATGCGCGGGGGCATCCGGGACGACTTCTGGAATTGTCGCATCGATGGGGAAACTGCGCGTGCGCGAGAGCAGTGCCCATAGCCAGGTTTTTTCGCCGGACCATTGCCAGGAATTCAGATCGTCGGCGTTTGTGCCGAGAAATTGCAGGGTCTCGTTGTTCTCCAGATGGACTATGCGATATACCCGACGCAGCGTATCACTTACTCCTGCCACTGTCGGGATGTGAGGGAGCGGCATGGCATCGGCAGTACCCACAGCGAGCCAGCACACGGTGGAATCGGAAAAGGGGTAGCGGTATTCCGCATAGCGGTCGTTTTTATCCGCAATACGACGCCAATTGCTGGAACGCGGGGCATCGGCATAAAACAGCAGTGCGTCGCCTTCGTCGAAACTTCCGTCGTCGAGTCCCACGCGCAGCAGGGGAATTTCCTTTCCGAGAACGAAGAGCGCGAGTCGCTGTGGCGCAAGCGCCTGCACATCGACGCCTGCGCGCAGCAGCCAGGCGCGGTCGATACGGTACACGGCTTCATCGCGCACTGCGAAGCGCAGCAATTGCGTGGCCGAGGCATGCCACGCGCCGCTGGCATCCAGCAGGACATTGTCGCGCAGCCACGAGGGAGTCTCCTGCGCGCGAATGTTCTGCGCAAGAGAAACGCAGAGCAGTGCGAACAGCATTCCGATGATCGTGGGAAGCGGAGGTTTCGTTGGCATACAAGCTCGTGTGGGAGAGGAAAGCGACACCGCTCGCAATGTCCGCAATAGCGGAGCACGACACAACAGCGCGCGAATCGTGTTCTGACGAAAAATTAACCCGCATTCGGGCGAAATGCACCCTGAATTACAGGAATTTAATGGACATCGTATTGAATTACTGCCCCCAACTTCGGAAGTTTTACTTGGTGAAGTGAAGGTAAACCATGATGAACACGTCTCGACTATTTCTTGCTCTCATGCTTTCATGCATGCTTCCCGCCGCGCTCGCGGCGCAGGGCGCGGAGTATGCCATTCAGACCAACGCAAACTCCTGGGCCAGTGGGGGAAATGTGAATTTCGGCTTCACGGACAACATCACTGTGATGGCCTGGGTGAAATGGAATGTTACGCCGGGGAGTGGTGGTAATTGGGCGAACATCGTCACGTTGAACGCCAACACAGGGAATGGAGACATCGGCCAGTTCTGGCTTCAGCACGATCAGTACAATACGAGTTTCGAATTCGCTGTGCAGACCAGCGTCAGTCGACAATACGTACAGTCGAACACCACACCGGTCGCAAACCGCTGGTATCACGTCGCGGGAGTGTACACGGGGAGCCAACTCCGCATTTACATCAATGGCGTTCTGGAAGCCAGCGCGAATCACAGCGGAAATGTACGCGCGCTCGCCGCGACCGACGAGCTGAGTCTGGGACGCTGGTCCAATCCCGGAGATAATTATCGCGTATTTCAAGGCGACATCGATGAAGCAAGCGTGTGGACCACCGCTCTCTCTCAGACTGAAATTCGCGACCGCATGTGCGTGTCGCTCACGGGAGCGGAATCCGGACTCGGGGCTTACTGGCGCTTCGATGCGGGCAGTGGAACGCTGATTCAGGATCACAGTCCCAACGGTCGAAATCTGGCATTCAGTGGTACCACGCCACTGTGGGTGTGCTCGGGCGCTCCCATCGGCGATGTGAGCACCTACACGTACACCGGGAGTTGGAGTGGTACTTCCATCACTCTCGCGCATCCCAACGGCGATTATGTGCTGGTGAACAACGTGTCCGGAAGTCCGAGTGGCATTCATGTCATTCGTATCGACGAAGCACCGAATGTCACCACGCCACCCGGGTCCTGGTATCGGCTCAGCAGCAAGCGCTATTTCATCATTTTCGCTGCGGGAGGTACCTCTGTTACGTATCGGACACGTTACTATTATTTCAATGCCAGCAATCAGGGGCATCCCGGGATAGGCGGCGAAAATCAGCTCCGACTTGCCTACAGGCTGGATGGTTGTGCTTCGAGTTGGAGCCAGCATGGCACGAGTCCTTCCACCGGGTCGAACTACATTCAGATGAACTCGCCGTACTATACGCCGCAGATGCAGTTCGTCCTTGCAACCATCAATTCGAACAACACTTTGATGGACGATTCCTACCGTTGGATCGGAGGCAACGGGTCCTGGACCTCGAGCGGGAATTGGCAGCCAAGTCGCACAACAGTGCGCCCTTCGGATATCCTCATTTTCGATAACTACAATAACGGCGCGGTGACAGTGAGCAACGTGCCCACGCAGACAGTGAGCAATATCCTCGTCTCGAACGGGGCGGTAGTGCAATGGACATCCACGTCGAATATCACACTCACACTGGATAATAGCACGTTCAGCGGCCCGGCCCTCAGCATTGACGCCGGGTGCGAGCTTACGCTCGGTGGCTCGAACGGTGTCAATGTGGCGATAGCCACCGCAGCCGACGCGGAGATCGGAGGCACGCTGCGCTTCGGCTCCTCGGCGGGGCACAGTATGGTGGCGGCAGCTGCGGGCGCGGTGACCTTCTTACCCGGGTCTCAGTGCATTCAGGAGAACGCGGGTCCTGTATTCGGCAACAGCGGTACTGCGAATGTCGTGAGCTTCCGCAGCGGCTCGCGTTTCGTCATGCAAGCGACGAATCCCGCGGCAGTCGCGCCGTTCGGACTGAGCGCACCGTCAAGCAAAGTCGCATTCTCCAGCGGCAGCACCTATGAATTGCGCTCGACAGTGGCGGGGGCGTTCCCCCTCAGCGGACGCAGTTATCCGAATGTTGCCGTCACAACGAATACCGCCTACGTTGTGGGCACGGCGTTCGGTGGGGCCGCATCCATCGACACATTGGAAATCGCAAGCGGCAGCTCGTTGTCGGTGTCGCACAGCAGCGGCACGGGCAACGGCACGATAGGTATCACCGGCGATATTATTGCCAACGGCGATCTGCAGTTCGGAAGTCAATCCGCTGTACAATACACGCTGGTATTGAATGGCACTGAGCCGCAAGCAATACGCGGCAGCGGCGCCATCACACTTCCCGCCAATCTCGCGGCGGTGAATGTGCTTTCTGGCACGCACGTACGCCTGGAACGCGATCTTTCTGTGGCATGTGCGCTGCGCGTGTCGAGTGGCGAATTTCGCATTGGCGCAAATACGTTGACCCTGGCTGGCGCACTTGATGTGCAGCCGTCGGCAGCACTCATCGGCGGAAGCAACTCCCGGCTCGTTTTCGCGGGAAGCGGCGCATCCACCACTCTGCCCGCTATCGACCTGCTCGATCTCACCATCAACCGTGCCGCCGGAATCAGCACAAGTGGCACGGTGCGCGTGGATGGGACGCTCGCGCTGCAGAGCGGACAGCTCGGTTTCGCCGCACAGCATCTGATCCTGAATGGTATCGTTTCCACTTCCGGGGGAACATGGTTGGGCGGACCCACCTCCGAATTGACGCTGGGCGGAACGCAGGCAACATCGCTGCCCGCGGTGGAGCTGGGAACCTTGCACGTGAACAAAAGCGGCGGAGCCACACTCGCGGGTAGCCTTCGCGTCCATAGTGCGTTAGAGCTGACGCAAGGTGTGCTGTCGTTGGAGAATTTCGACGCGGTGTTGTCTCATGCGGCCTCGGTGGGCGGCTCTCCCTCGAACAGTGCGATGTTGGCGTTGACAGGCGGTGGCAAAGTTGTGCGCGAAGTGACAGCACCCGGGAGTTTCGATTTTCCCCTCGGCGAGCGAAGCGGCAGCGACGATTACACCCCGGTCCGCATCGATCTCACCAGTGCCACCATCACCGCACCCGCCAGTATTACCGTGGGGGTGAGCAACAGCCGGCATCCGCAGGACAACGGCAGCGGCGCGTATCTCAACCGATATTGGACTGTCACCTCCAGCGGAATCGCTGCGTTCTCCGCGAATGTGGCTGCACAATACGTGCAGGCCGATGTATCCGGCAACGAGCAGCGCCTCATGGCAGGCCGTTACACCGGTAGCGATTGGGAGATGGGACAAGCCACGGACACGAGCACGAACACGCTGAGCTTCATTGCGATCACCGCCTTTGGTGATTTCACCGGGCGGGAAATTTTTTCCCGCATCCTCATTTCCCTGCAGAATGGGAACTGGGACGCCAGTGATACCTGGGACGGCAGCCGCATACCCTCCTCCACCGACAGTGTCATCGTACGGCACAGCGTAGCGCTGGGAGGCAATGCACAATGCCAGGGATTGTGGATAGATGCATCCGGAATTCTCGCGCACGCCGCAACCTCGGTGCAGCTCGTGGTTGCCGGTGGGTGGACCAATGATGGCAGCTACGATCCGGGCACCTTTATCACCACCGTGCTCACCGGTCGGGCCGATACGGTGTTCGGAGTGGCGGGAGCCGTTGCCAGCGACTTCCACGACCTTTCCATTGACACGGACTACGCATTGCTCGCGGATGCGCATTGTGCGGGGACAGTGGAAGTCGGACTCGGAGCCACGTTATTCGCGCAGTCATCCACCATCACGTTGAGTAAAAGCGGCGTGGCGTGGAATATTCTCGGTGCTTTCGATGCGGGGAATTCCACTGTGGTGTACGCCGCCGACGCGCCGCAGGCGATCGCAGCAGTGACGTATTACAACCTCACGCTGTTGGCGGCGAGCGGCACACAAGATCGCATTCCCGACGGGGATTTGACAGTTGCCAACACGTTGACGATTGGCAGTGGCGCCCGGTTGACAGCGGGCGGGTATCGCATCGACCTCAAAGGTCTCGATCCTCTGCAAATCAGTGGTGGCATGTTCTCCGCCGAGACCTCCACCATCGCCTACTCCGCAACGGCACCGCAGTCCGTGGCCGCGACCACCTACCACCACCTTCTGCTCGGTAAAGATGCCGCAGTGGCCTCTCCCCCGTTGCAGAAAAGCACGTCGGGCAGCATTGTGGCCACCGGCTCCGTGACCGTGGAAGAGGACATCGCATTCACGATGGGGTCGTCGCAACTCGATATAGCGGGTGATCTCGTGCAGCGTGGGAACGAGAGCGGAAGCGAGCCACTCCGCGCGGGACACGTGCAGTGGTCCGCGGGTGGCGAACTGCGCTTCAGTGGCAGCGGAAATTCGCTGCTGTACGGTAATCACACCGTGAACGCCCCGGATGCGGTTATTCTGACGATTGCGAAGAGTTCTGCTGCCGATACCGTTCGCCTCACCGCCACAGGCAGTGTCACACCGCGCTTGCTGCTGGGCGCGAATGCGGTGCTCGATGTGCAGAGCGGTGTGCTGGATTACGGCGACGCGATTGTCACCGCCACACAGCCAGTATCTTCGGCGTTCAGCATTGCCACCGGCAGCACGGTGCGGAGTTCGGGCGCATCGAATTTCCCGCTCAGCGGCGGAGGGACGCATACCTTCGCGAGCACAACGTTCGCCTACGGCTCGACCGTGGAGTTGTACGGCGCCGCGCAAACTGTTGCCGGCTCCGATCGAGGCGTCACCAGCTATGGAGTGTTGCGTTTGCTCGGTGAGGGAGGCAAGACGCTCACCGGCGGGGTGAGCATACTGGATTCCTTGCGCATCGACAGTCCGGTGACCTTCGACGACAACGGTAACACATTGGTGTATGGCCCCGGAACGGTGTTGCGCTATCGCATGGCTGGCGATTCCATTCCGAGCCGCCAGACATTGCAGACAAGCGGGGATGAATTTCCCGCCGTCAATGGTCCGGCGACTGTGGTGATAGACAATCCGAAGCATGTGCGACTGCACGACAATCGTTCGCTCAGCATGGGGGTGGAATTCCTTCGTGGAAAAATGTTGCTCGGTGCCGCTTCAATGACGCTCGGTCCCGCCGCATGGATACTCGGCGCCGACGAGCAGCGCTTTTTCCTCACCGATGGTGTGGGTGCGTTGAAGCGCAGCAATGTCGGAGCAGGTGGAGCCGAATATCCCATCGGCACCTTGCGCGGTGCCACGCTGAGCGACACGAGTTACGCGCCGGTGATCGTGGCGAATTCAGGCACGGCGGACAATATTTCCATGCGCGTTCAGGCGTCCATTGATAATCCGCCGTTCTTCATGGGTGATGCGGTGAATCTGCAATGGACAGCCGCGGAGGATGTGCCCGGCGGGAGCGCGCTTACGCTTACCGTGCAATGGAACAGCGCGGATGCGGGAAGCACCTTCAATCCCGGGGGTTCCGTTGCATTGAACTACCACAGCAGCACCTGGACGGAAGCCGCCGCGATGGTGAGCGGCGCGGGTCCCTGGACGGCCACAGCATCGGGCATCACCGAGGTCAGCAAATACTACGTGGGTATGTCCAATCCGCTGCCCGTGGAGTTGCGCGCTTTCACCGCGCACCGCAGTGCCGATGTGGTGCAACTGCGCTGGGAAACGGCCAGTGAATTGATGAACAACGGCTTCGACGTGGAACGCTCGCTGAGCGGAGAGTCATGGGAAGCGATCGGCTGGGTGCCGGGAGCGGGAACCTCGCACACGCCGCGCAGTTACGCATGGCTCGATACGCTCACCGACCATGCTCGCGAGGCGCTGCGTATTCAGTATCGTCTCGCCCAGGTGGATGCGGACGGCAGTGTGCGCTACTCTCCCGTGGTGGAAGTGTGGCGCGAGGAGCGTCCGCTGCCGCGTGGCACGGTGAACGTGTATCCCCAGCCGCTGCGGGACAAGGCGACGATCACCTTCATGCTTGCGGAGGCCGATGTGCTGCACATACAGCTTTTCACTGCGGCGGGCACCTTGCTGCGCACGATTCAGGAGGCGGGATATTACGCAGCCGGAACACATTCCGTCGGTGTGGACGTGTCGACCCTTCCTGCGGGTTCGTATTTCGTCGTGCTGCGCGGCGCGAAGGGCAGTGCTTCACGCATGCTGGTGAAATTGTAGGGTGGAACCGCGGCGGTCGAGGCGCGTCGATCGCGACGCCGTTCCATGGGCAGCGAAACCTCAAATCGATCCATCACAACAAGGTGGCGATCCATGAATCGCCACCTTTTCTCTCGTACCAGTGCAGGATGGCGGGGATCGTCTCTCACCGTGCGAACGTGGGCGTTCCATATACCGCACGACCACACGCGCTTCCTTTTCCACGGGATAATTTTTCGTCCCCTGTGAATTCCTTCATCGATTTCTTGCATCTTACCGTTTATGAGATTTCTCGACCACGATTCAGGATACACGATGAAGCTGCTCCCTCTGCCCTTTCGCGGAATCATACTCACACTTACTGTTTTCATAGCGTTCTCCGGCACCTCGAAGGGACAGAGCCAGTCCGCTCTCACCTCGGCGGAGTGGAAAACCTTCGCCGCACAGATCGCGCAGTACGACTCGCTGATGACCAAGATGCGCGCACTCGAGAAACAGCATCCGGAGGCGAAAAATAATGCCGAAAAGCTGCAGGAACTGATGGGCGAGGACATGACCACATTCTACGGTCTCCTCCAATCCATCCCCGCAGCATTGCCCAAGGACACGAAGAATCTCAAGGACTTCGAGAAATACTCCCTCGACGATCTCCGCATCATCAAATACGCGGTGAATATCGCACAGTCGCTCGAGCAATCGACGCAGGTCAATCTCGTTCTGCTCGACCGCATCAAGGATGCCGATTCGCTGAATACGCTGAAAATGGAGATCGTACAGTTCTCCCTCATGGCGGGCAACATGGAGCAAGCCGAGCGCTACATGACCGAGGAAACCCTCGCGAACATCGAGCCGATGCAGCGGTCAATGATGTTGAGCGGAATGAGCAGCGCATACTCCGCAGATGCGAAATACGACAAAGCCCGCAGCTACATGCTGCAAGCGCTGCGCGCGATGAAGGACATCACGGACGGCTTCGGCGCCGATGAGGATCCCGAAGTGTTGCAACGCCAGCGCTCCGTCATCGCCCAACAGGCCGGTGGCATGATCGCACCGATACTCTACGAGGTGAAAGAACAGGGCGCCGCCGCCGCACTCGATGCTCTCAACAAGGAAATGCGCGACGCCCTCGGCACAGGCGTCCCCTGGTCCGATGTGCAGTCGGTGATCAATGAGGGCATGGCCGAAATCGCCAAGGAACGCGAAGCCCTCAATAAACCCGCCGCCGAATGGCCCGAACATCAGTGGATCGGCAGCGAGGCGCTGTCTGTGGCCAAACTCAAGGGCAAAGTCGTGCTCATCGATTTCTTCGCCACCTGGTGCCGCCCCTGTATCAATGCCTTCCCGCATCTCAAGAAATGGGATGAAGCGTATCGGGATCAAGGTCTCGTGATTGTGGGCCTCACCAACTACCAGGGCCGCTACGAAAGCGCGACACTGAAAGCGGAGGAGGAATTCCGTAAATTGAAGGAAGATTTCATCCCCAAGCACAAGATCTCCTGGCCGGTGGGCGTGGAAAAGGCCGGCCGACAGACGATGAAGGACTATGGCGTGAATGGCATTCCCCACGTCGTGCTTCTCGACCGCCAGGGCAAGGTCCAGTACGTGAAGGTCGGCGCAACCGACTATGACAAGACGGAAAAGAAAATCCGAGAACTGCTCGCGCAATAAAATGACACGTTCCCGCTTGCTTCGATGGAATGTCACCCTGCTCCTTGGCGCACTCGCCATGGCGCTCCCTTGGGCGCGCGCGCATGCGCAGTCCTTGCCCGACTCCGTGCGCATCGTCGTGCTGGGATCGTCCACAGCGGCAGGGGCGGGAACCTCATCATTGGACAGTGCCTGGGTTTGGCGCTATGCTGCCGCACTGCGCGCACAGCGAGATGGCTGGACAGTAGTAAATCTCGCCAAGGGCGGCTACACCACGGCGCATGTGCTGCCCAATGGCAGCATACCGCCCGAAGGCCGACCGCTCCCCGACACGCTGCGCAACATCACCCGGGCACTCTCGCTCATGCCGGATGCCATTATCCTCAATATGCCATCCAACGACGCGGCCTGGAATTTCGATGTCATCGAACAGATGGCGAATTTCGAAACCATCGCCGCCGAAGCGCGAGCGGCCGGTATTCCCCTCTGGGTCACCAGTACACAACCCCGCAATCTGAGCGAGGCGCAGCGCCTGAATCTCGTCACCATGCGCGATTGGATTCTTGCTACCTTCTCCCCGCGCGCACTCGACTTCTGGACGGGACTGGCGAACGAACAGGGCATGATCGAGGACTGGGCAAATTCCGGCGACGGTGTTCATCTTAACGATGCCGCGCATGCCGTGCTCGTACAACGCGTCGTCGAAGCGCGCATTCCCGAGGAAGTGCTTCGCTTGTCCACTACCGACCAGCGAACTATCGCACCCCTACCCGTTGTCGCACTGTATCCGCAGCCGGGGAACGAACGCATCACCGTGGAAGTGCGCGACGGCGGTGCGGGTTCGCTGCGCTTCCTCGTTTACGATCTCCTCGGACGCCGGGTGCGCCACGTGGAGCGGCTCGCCGGCCACACTGGCTCCACCGTGTTTACCCTCCCATTGGATCGCTTCACTCCGGGAAGTTATCCTTGGGTGTTGTTCTCATCGCGGCCCACAGTCAGTGGTGTTCTCCACGTGCGTTGATGTGTTTCCTTGAGGGAAGAAATGAAAACGGGAGCGGTACATATCCGCTCCCGTTTCGCATCGAGGGTATGGGAAATCAGAAGGCTGTGATCAGACCGAAACTCAGCTTGGCCCTTTCACGCTCGAGATCGTAGGTCACTTCGCCCACCAGGCGGAAATTACGTGCGAGCAAGCGTCCCGCACTGAATGTTGCCGTGTGGTACAGTTCTTTCGTGTACTCGTTTTCCACGCGATTGTACAAGCCTACGAAGGACCACAGCGAGCGATCCGCCTCTGGCAGATACACCACTTCCAGCAACAATCCGTTCATGTTGGCTTTTTCCGTGATGTAGGCATCCGGAATGATCAGTGGCATGTCGCTGTCTTCCCGCAGCAGGTACTGGGCATTCAGTTCGATGTGCTCATTGCCTATGCTGAGATCGGGACCGTAGATGAGCGTGGTGTTTTCTTCGTGTCCGATGCGCGACATGCCCATGATATCGGAATACTCCACCTCGAAATGCTCGTTTCCCTGATACACAAAACCCCCGACGCGTACGGGACCGATGCTTTGCGAGGCCCGGAACGCGAGAGCTTTGCCGTTGTCGAAGTCAAAGACGCGGTTCTCCGCCGCGGGAATGCCATTGCCGTTGACGAGCTGCGCCACGAGATCGAGTCCGAAGTCGAAGCCATACGTCACCATCAATCCACGATCATAGGTCAACGAGGCCTGCGACGAACCGGGACGCATGCGATATACTTCGTAATCCTCCAGCGTCAGACGCAACTCCCGCTTGAACAGCGGATCGCACACCTGAAACTGACCGGCCATGATGTCGAGATCGCTGCCGAAAATGTTGTTGAAGTGAATGTAGGCGTCTTCCAGACCCGCCACCTCGCCGCGCTCGTTCATGTAGAAATACATGTAGTAGCCGAGATGCTCGCTGATGGGGCCGCCACTCAACAGCTTCACGCCATAAGGCATCTGCATGTCCCATTTTCCGCGGTCGCGCTCGGCATACTGCGCGTACGCGTCGAAACGTACCGCGATGGGGAAGAAGCGATGCAGCATCAGCAAATCGTCGCCCGCATCCACATAGCTGCGGGCGGGCGCTGGAGCGTCGGGTAAATTGAATGCGTTGCCGGCCACCTCTTCGCCATATTCCTTCAGCTTCGGGGCGATGCTGTGACAGGTGGTGCAACTCACATTGTATTTTCGGGCAAATGCGGGGATGGCGCCGAGTTGCGAAGGAAACGCGCTCGCACACACTGCGAGCATCGCCGCCGTGAGGAGAATGGAGCGAACGTTCATAAAGCCTCCAGGTGCGTGTGAATGTTCAGAAATTCGGATGGACCGCCGCGGACCGGCTGTACCGGCCATATCCGCGGTGCGTCGGAACAGCGTCGACTGCGCGCGTCTCAGTAATCCACGGCCTCGAACCAGGTCTCGGTACGGTTGATGAATTCGGGGGTCATCTCCTCCTCGGGCACGCCGAGGTAATCGCCCACGGATTTGATCAACCGCCGATAGCGCATCTCGGCCACCACGCGCACCTTGCCGAGAGGGAGATTCTCGGGGAGTTTCCAGGTGTAGGTCTCCAACTTGGTTTCACGCGGGCCAATGCGGTAATCCGTACCCAACGATGCGGTGTTCCACTGCGCGATGGTCATGCGCCCCTCCGGATCGAAATAGGCCATGCGGAACACACGGTCGCCTTCGTATGGCAGCGCATCGCGGGCCACGCCTTTGAAATCCGGCACATCCATCATATAGCCCATGTCCTGAAACGCCAATGCATTCGAGGAAATGGTGTACTCTTCGCCGGGGAAGCCTTTTTTATCCACCGGCAAATGATATTCCTTGCCCTGCGCATCGATGGCTTTCACGGTCAGCCACAACTGCCGCTCCTCAACCGAGCCGCTGGGGATTTTATGCCCGGCCTTGTGGTTGAAGGCCGCCACAGTGATGATCACCTTTTCGCCGGGCACGATTTCACGCGCGTCGGGATGGGCGCGCATTTCCACGGCGCCCGCGAGTTTTTCCGGCGAATGCGCGCCATGGAAAAGATGTTGCGGGACGCCTTTCTGTACTGGCGACATTTTGCTGTTGCGCGCCTCCGCCTGCGGCATGTGGCAATCCTGGCAGCGCACTCCTTCCTTGCTGTACGGTCCTTCCTTCCATTCCAGATGCGTGCTCTTCACCCATACACCGAAGGGATTCTTCTCGTTGTGGCAGCTGGCGCACAACTCGGGCGATGTGGTGAATGCGCTCTTTTTCGTTTCATGATGCGGGGAAACCACGCCCTCACGATTGCCGTATTTCACCCGGCCGGGAGCGATGGTAAAACTGTAGTTGAACGGCGGTTCCTCGCCGCTGCCGGTGATGGTGTGGCATACGTCGCACGACACGCTCTCGTCCGCGCGCGAACCGCTGAAGGGCTTCGGGGGTGGGACGTCGCCTGCGATATAGGCGAGAGGCGCATGGCAACCGTTGCAGCCCTTCTGCACCGGATCAAATTTCGGGTCCTTTTTTCCGTGTGCGACCGCAAGCTTGAAGTATTCGATCTCATCCCAACTGTGCGTGTAGGCCTGCGACATCATGGCCTGCTCGTATTGCCGGGAAAAATCGATGTGACAGGTGGCGCAACTCTTGGGTCGCTCGAAATCCTCGTACTTCCCGCTGCCCAGCAGGGCGTCGCCGAAGCGTGCGTTTTGTGCCTGCAAAGTCATGGGCGCGAGGAGGAAAAGCGCGAGTAGAGTGCGCAGGGAGAGGAGGGAGGTGTTGTTCATGATGAACTCCTGCATGTGCGTCGACGTGAATCCGGCGTACCGGAATTCAGAGCGAATGGTCTTGTTATCGCGAATGCAATGTACGAAAGAATGCGATACCGCGCATCCGCGATGTCGCATTCGCGCATTCGCGACGCGCAAGTGGAGAGTGCTCTTGATGTGGGGAAATACTTCGCCTGCCGGAGGGATCAACCGCGCCGCTGCAATGCGCCGGGGCTTGGGCGCAACCTGCCATGTTCGCGAGAAGCGAAGTCAGTGCTCCCGCGCCTCCGGGGCTAACTCAGCCGCGCTTCGAGGGCTCCCAGGTGGTGCGCTTGCGTTGCAGCGGCAAGGTGATCCAGCCGAGCAACAGGGCGGCATTGACTGCGAAGAAATAATAGGGCATGCCCAGCAGGCGCGGATGAACGTCCAGCGACTCCAGCAACCAGCCCAGTAATACAACGAGCAGAACACCGATCATCGGATAGAACAGCCACACCGCGACCAGCCCGTGCGAGGACAGAATGGTGATGGAAAGGGCGAGCAGCAGCAAGAGGAATGGTCCCGCCCAGCGCAGGAATTTGTGCATGAACAGCATCCAGCGCACGCTGCGCGGATAGCGCCGCCACAAGCGCACAATGTAGGGGATGCAGGCAAAGCTCGTGCGGGCGACGCGGATCTTGCGCAGGAATTCATCCTTCATCCCGGGAGACGTGGTTTCGGAAGCGATGCTCTCTTTTTCAAAAACAATGCGATAGCCCCGCGCGGCGATACGCATGGGCAGGAGAAAATCATCCGCCACCGTCGTGTGTTCGGGCTGGGCTTCGAATACCTCGGTGCGGATGGCATACATGCCGCCCGGGGCGCCCAGAGTGGTGAAGATGCCGCCCTCCCACGCCTTCATGCGGTTTTCGAACGACCAGTAGGTGGACTCGCCCTCCGCGCCCACATTGCTTTTCGTGGCGATGAGTTGAAGATTCCCGCACACACCGCCCACCTGCGCATCGGCGAAATGCCGCACCATCGCGCGAATGGAATCGGGCCTGTACATGGTGTTCGCATCCGAAAACACTACCACATCGGAACGCACGTCGCTCAGCAATCGATTCACCGTACGCATTTTTCCCCCGCGCTCGTAGCCGCGCCATTGCACACGGGGATTGGCGGCATGCGCGGCGGCGAGCAATTCCTCGCTGCGGTCGCGCGAGCCGTCGGAACCGATGAGCAGCGTCAACTTCTCCGGTGGATAGTCGATGGCCAGGAAATTCGCCACCTTCTCCGGGATGATCTCTTCCTCGTTGTACATGGCTACCACCATGGTCACGCTCGGGAGCTGCGTTTCATCGATACGCCAGGGACGATGGTAACGCTTCGCGGCCCAACGCAACACGATCGGATAGATTACATAGCTCGCGGCAAGCGCCAGCAGCGAAAGGAGTAGGACGGCGAGGGCTATGGCGTCAATGATGTTCACAGTGTCGCTTGCATTGGTGAAAAACTGCTCCGGGTACAGCGAGCGAAAAGTACTCAGCACATGGATGTTGGAGAACTGCTGGCAAGCCGACGTCGCATGGCTTCATAATAGCTCTTCTCGAACAAACCGGCTATATGCTGCCAGGTGTAACGCGACAGCACCAGCGCGCGCGCCGCTTCTCCCAGTCGTATGCGCAATGCGGAGTCGCCTATGATGCGTGCAATGGCGTCGGCGAAATCCTTCACGTCGTCCGCAAGCAGCAACTCTTCGTTGTGCCGTGCGAGATTGCCTTCCGCGCCGATGCGCGTGGACACCACGGCTTTTCCATACGCGAAAAACTCCAGCAGCTTGATGCGCATCCCGCCGCCGATGCGCAACGGCACTGCCAACACCGTGGCCGAACGCAGCAGATCCGCGAGATCGTCCACATGGCCCGCAAACCGCAAGCGATCATCCTCGCGCTGTTTCAGGCTGCCCGGCGGCTGTGCTCCCGCGATGGTGCAGCGTATGCGTGGATGCGCCGCGCGGAGCAAGGGCCACACCTCATCGAGAAACCACTGCGCCGCATCGCGGTTCGGGAGCCAGGCCAATGATCCGAGCAACACCACATGCGCCTCCTCCACTTCCGAAGGATCACAGGGCCGCACCGCCTGTGCGTCAACACCGGCCGGCACGATCTGCACTTCGGCGTCGCTGTGCCGCTGAATCATCACCTTGTCCTCCGGAGTGATGGCGGCAATAACATCAGGCGCGCGCAGCACCTCGGCCTCGTAGCGCTCCCATCGTGCGGCCTGCATGCGCAGCCACTGCGACAACAGGGGCAACCGATGCGATCGGGCAAAGCGCTCGTGTATCAGCGCTTCGTAATTGTGCTCGCGCAGTACGTACGGCAGTCCAAACTCGTGTTGCAGCATCTCGCCCAATGGTGCGATATGTGCGTGATCCACATGCACCACATCGAAGCGCTTCCGACGGCACAGCGCACGCAGCGCTTCTTCCATGCCCGCATGCCGGTATTTGCGCACGGTGTACGGCAAGCGTTCGGCGAGATTCAGCACTGCGCCGGTCACGCTGTTGCGCAGGCTGTGATCAATCACGTGCAACTCACAGTAGCGGGCCAGATCGCCGCTGTCGCTGCCGGCACGACCGAAACACACGAAGGTGATATCGTGACCGCGCAGCGCGAGAAATTTCGTGATGTTGTAAATGCCGATGGCACCGCCAAAATCCGCTGGCCACGGCAGGCGTGGTGAAATTTGCAGTATGGAAAGCCGATCTTTCATCGTATGGGCGTTGCGTCATTCATACAGCAATTTCCACAACCAACCGCGAAGTCCCCAACTCTGACGCAAGGAAAAACGTCCGGCCTGTCTTCGTGCAGCCATTCCTGCGTAACCCTGCAACAGACCCGACACGACATGCGGAAAGCGCCGCGTGTCGTTGAGCACGGCCGCAAGCCGCCGCAGGGCGAAGAGCAGCGACATGGGGAGCGCCACGGGCAAGGGAAAATATTTCCACAGCAACCACAGGCTGTTGCGCGTTACAATACGCAGCCGCTCGTAATGCCGTCGCCCGGTGGACGACATGCTGTGCCAGATCACCGCCGACGGGAGAAAGGTCACACGCCATCCCTTGAGCAACAACTGAAAGGCGAGATCGTTCTCCTCGCGTCCCCAGAAAAATTCTTCTCCATATCCCCGCGTCTCGCGAATGGCATCCATGCGCAGCAGCGTGCCACCGGCGGCAATGTTCACCACATCCCACAGACCCTGCGCGGGACCAGCCGAGGCGAAGCGCTCGATGCCAGCGGTCTCGGCAATGCGCGTTGTGGGATGCACGCAGGATGCGCATACCGATGCAATGCGTGCGTCGCCGGTCATGGCCGCGTGCAAGGCCAGCACATCGTCCGCTCCGCGTGGCCAACTGTCATCATCCAGGGTGAGAAGAAACGGCGTGCTCACCTGCGCGAACATGAGATTGCGCGCGGCAATGCCGATGTTGCTCTCGAGACGGAGCAGCCGCATGCGCGTAGCATGTTCCGCCGCATAGTTCTCCAGCAATGCCACCGATCCATCGGTGGAAGCGTTGTCCACAACAAAAATGCGCAGCTCCGGTATCGTCAGCAGCGCGTCGAGCGTGATGCGGAGATCGTCCACGCGATTGTAGCTCAACACGCCGGCGGTGATGTCCTGCAACGCGCTCATCCGCTCACCCGCCTCAAACCGCGCAGCTGTTCCTTCCAGCGCGACAATTCATCGGGATTGTAAATCCGCAGCAACACCATGCCCGATACTACGCAGAGCAAGGCCACGCCATTCGACAGCAACGGATGCAGGCCGTCGAGCAGTATGCGCGGAACGAGTAGCAGGAGCAGCAACAGCAGCACCTTGCCCAGCAGCGGTTTCACCGCCATGACCAAACCCTCGCGCGAGCGCAGCAGCAGGAACACCAGTCCCACGCACACCGCGATCATCTTCGCCACGGCCGCGCCCGCCGCACCCTGCCAGATGATGAGTGGCGCGCCGAGAGTGACGCTCACCACCACGACCAGAAAGGCGAATCTGGTGTTGGTGCGCAACTGATCGCGGGCATTGTTGATTTCCACCAGGAAAATGTTGAGCGACATCGGCAGGAAAGTGAGAAACATCAGCGCCATGGGCGCCGTCGCGCCGGCGAACGAGGTTTTGAATGCCAGTTTCACCACGAGATCCGCATTCGTCAGTCCGAAACCGGCGAGCAATACCGATCCGATGAGCAGCGTCTTCATGCCGAGCGAAAACAGCATGGACGACGAGCAACGGCGGGCGAGGCCGAAATGGCAACGATGGTGGGGAACACGGCAAGTGGTGTCATGATGCGCAGCGCCGCATTGTACACGCCCACGGCTTCATAGGTCTGGAACAGCTTCAGGTAAATGCTGTCTATGGTGACGTGCAGGGCGGTGAGCAGCAGGTACAGCGCCAGTGGTGCCGAGGTGGCGATGAGCGACCGCACATTGCTCCAGGCGATGCCCACGGGCTCGGTGTTCAGTCGGCGCGCCAGACGCAGGCTGCTCCACAGCAACAGCACCGCGCCGAAGATATTGCTGCCGGTGTACAGGGCCATGGCCATGACCGGATCGCGAAACATCACGGGCACACTCAGCACGGCCACCAGCAGCACCAGCGAATCCACCGCCATGGTGATGGTGGGCACGCCCATGCGCGATTGCGAACGATAAAAGGATTCAAGCGTGCCGCGCAACACCGGCAGCTTCGAACTGATGACGGTGTTGAGCAACATGAGATTCAGCAGTGTAAAAAACGTGCCGCTGGACTCCATGTGCCAGCCCACGAGCAGCGTGAGTATCCATGTCGGCAGCAGCAGCAATCCGCGCGCGGCGGTGGCTTCGAGCAGTATGCGTCCGCAACTCGAAGGATTGATCGCCAGTCGACGCATGATCACTGGACCGATACCGAAATCGGAGATCATGGCGGTGAAACTGACGATCTGTATGGCGAGCGCGAACAGGCCGTACGTTCCCTCGCCCATGATGCGCATCATGCCGATGATGGCCAGAAAACTCGCGCCGAAATTCACACCATACGCAATCATCGACAACAGGCCCTGCGACAGCACTCCCGTGCCGCCGCGCCTCTCGTGCTCGTGTGTCGCCTTCGTGTTCTCGTTCACGTCGTGTTGTGTGAATGGGGAAATGGTCACGACTCAGTTGTCGCGGCTATGGCTCCTGCGTCGTTGCTCGGTGCCACCTCCTTCGTGGCAAGCTCGTTGCGGGCGTCGCTATGCCAGGCCTCGAACAAACCAAATACCACACCGAAGACTATGCCCGCTTCCTGGCTGAGAAATTGGTTGATCGTCCAACTGATGAGAAAGGTGGAAAAGATAACTGCTATTCCCGCCGCAATGTACAGCCGGAGGCGGAAACCCTCTTCGTTATCGTCACCCCGCGCGCGACGGAACATGCGCAGAGCGCGCCAGCCCAGCCAGGCATAGTACAGCCACGAAGCGAACAGCAGCAGCGTTCCCAGCACGCCGAAATGATGCAGCGCCCAGGCGTAGCCGTTGTGCGTCCACGTGGGCTCGATGGTGGTCATCGTCATGATTTTCATGAATCGTACCGTGGTGCCGATGCCCGTGCCCAGTAGCCAATGCCCGCCGATGCGGTCTATCATGATCTCCGCCTCGACTTCACGATTCTTCAGCGACACATCCTTGCGATAGGTTTTAATCGATCCGAAGCGGTTGGAAATCGACAGCCACATCACGTCCAACGGAACCACCTCCGCCAGAAAAATCGGATACAGCGAGGAGAATGCGACAAGCACCACCACGAAGTACAACATGGCCCGCCGCCAAAAACGGCGGCCGAGCATCATGCCCATCATGGCGTAACTCAGCAAGGCAGCCACCCAGATGGTGCGGTAAAACGACAGCACCGTGGCAGCCACTCCGGCAAGCAGAATCATGGACGTGAGCAGTACCATCAGTGGGCGGCGCGCCGAAATCAGCAGGGCCATGCCGACCACCGCCAGCGCGAAAATCAGAAAAAACGTCTCCGAAGCGCGGCTGGCACCCACCTGCCACACCCACACCGCCTCCACCACTTTCTGCTTGTACATGTAAATGTTTTTCAACGACAGCAGAAAGAGCGACAACACAAAGGCGGCCCCGACCAGATACTGCCTCTTGCGCGTGGTGCATTCATGTGCGATGGGGAAAAGCATGAGCACCGAGGAAACGATGAACATCTCGCGTAACCAGACATAGGGATCGGCGTTGATACTCATCGATACCGGTGCCAGCAACAGCATCTGCAACACGAGCAGCACTGTGAGAATGCTGCCGGGGGTCCAGCGCAACGGCTGTTTCGCGATCACCAGACGATGGAAAAACCACCACGCCAGTCCGCCGAAGTACAGCACGGTATGCGCGATCTCGGGCGGGGTGAGCCCCTCCTCGATAGACCAGAACACCATGAAAAACGCCCCGATGGAAGCCAGTATCCATGTCATGGCGCTTTGCATCACCACAAACACGGCCAGCAACCCAAGCACGGCGAAAAACGCCATTTCCTCGATGCGCAAGAGAAACGCGGCGAGAAGCACTATTCCCGCCGCGCCGAAAAACAGCAGCACCTCGCGCCTGCCGAGCGGAGCATCCCCGCCCCGCGGAAATCCCTCCGCGGTGATGTGAATGTCGCGTGTGGTCATGACCTCCGCTTGAAGCGCAGCGCCTCCCGCACCGACGCCCATTCGTCGGCATGCACCTGCGTGTACCAACGGAAGCGCTCGCGCAAGAGCACGAACATGATGGCCAGCGCCAACATGCTCACGCCGGCGGCAAGCACGATCACCGAACGCTTGGGCCTGTCCTTGCGCTCGGCGGGCTTGGCCACATCCAGCGGTACAAGCACATTCAGCTTCTTCTGCTCATCGATAATCGACTGCTGATACAGCGGCAGCATGAAGGCCTGCAACTTGCTCAGGATCTCGATGTCGCGGTACAACCGCAGGTACGCGAGTCCCTCGTTCGGCAAATCATCCACATCCGAACCGAGCAACCCCGCAAGCTCGTTGTCGCCGAGACCCGGCACCGATTTTTCCATATCCTTCACCGCCAGGCGCAGGGCCTGCACCTCGGCGTCGTCCGGACCCACCATGCGCTCGAGCATGCCGAGACGCACCTTCTGTGCCATCAGCGCGGCATACAATTCGCCTGCCGCCGAAATGGTGGCCTTGGTCTGCTCCTCCAGCGCGAAAATCTTCGTGCGGCGCTGGAAGGCGGCGAACTTTTCCTCGAGTTCGCGCAAACTGTCCTGCACAGTGGTGTACTGTAATTCCACGAACTCGCGGTTGTTGCGCGCTTCCACGCTGTTCATGCTCGTGCTGATCTCGTTGAGATGCCGGAAGTAGGCGTTGGCCATTTCGGCTGCGCGCTTGGGGCTGGTGTCCCACACGGCAATCACCACACGGCCGTCCTCCTCGTAGGCGAATTCCGAGTTTTCCGCGAGCTGTTTCAGCGTTTTTTCTATCGATCCATCCGAAATGTCGTACACCTTCACCAAATCGAATTCCTCAACGAGCAATTCTCCCATGCGTCGGCTTTCGAGTATCGAAAGGTAACTGTAGCCCTCGCTCTGCGAGCCGATGCCCGAGAAGCCGAAGGACTTCAGCGTGTTGGTCAACCCACCGCCTGCGATGCGCTCGAGCAAGCCGCTTTGCCGCTGTGGCGGCAAAAAGGATGCGCTGGACTTGAACCAATTCGGCATGAGCAGCGCAAACACTACCGCCACCGCCGCGGCAAACACGAAGCTGCCGAGCAGAAAGCGCCAGTGCCGCAGAAGCACGAACACCGAACGTACGAATGGACGATTGTCCTGATTGAACTCAACCATATACCGCCGTTTCCTGTCTTGTGTCAGCGCATCACGGAAATCACCAGACCCGCGATACCCGCTAGGCCGCCCACAATGGCCGAGGCCACCGCGAGTATGTCGCTGGTGGTCGAAAGGCGCACCAGCGGCTCGTGCGGCACGTAAATCATGTCGCCGGGCTCGATCGTGGTTTCATCGGGGTCCAACCAGGCGCGCGTGTTGGCCTTTACCACACTGGCGCGGCTCTCCGAAGCGGATGTGCCAAAGCCGCCCGCCTTCTCGATGTACCAGTCAAAATCCTTGCCCTGCGTCCAGGGAATGAAGCCGTTGGCGTTGACCTGGCCGTACACATACACCGTGCCGGTGTTGCGCGGCACCAGAAGAATGTCACCGTCCTCCAGCGTAACATCGGCGGCGGTATTGCCCCCGACGAAGAGCTGGTGGAAATTTACCGCCACCTGTCCCTGGCGCATCCGTGTCGTCACCGCCCAGAACAGCGTGTCCTCATTGTACAAGTTGCTCTTTTCAAAATTCCTGTCGCGCTCATGCGCATGGTCCATCGGCAAACCGTCGATACCGCTTTGCCGGCGGTACAACTCACTCAATGCCGGCCACGCGCCGTTCGTGAAGCCGCCCGCCAAATCCACCAGTTGCCGCAGCGTTGTCTGGCCGGGAACGATGGGATACACCCCGGGACGGAGCACTTCGCCATCGGCAACGGCGCTGCCGTTGTGCTCGCGCCGCGCTTCGGCCTGCACAAGCAGGCGGTCGCCGGGACGCAGCGCGATGTCGTTGGCGATCACTCCCGTGCGCAATTCCGCGATATTCAACGGTATGGCCGCGCTGCCGTCGCGCGTGAGTTCGGCGGTGGTGATGGTCTTCGCATCATCCAATCCGAAACCCATGCGCAACAGATCGGACAGCTTGTCACCGTCCACGAACTCGAAAATGCCGGGCCGCTGCACCGCGCCCAACACGCCGATGGTCGGCGTGGCAACGTCGCGGGTGGGAACCACAATCACATCGCCTTCGCGCAGGAAGGGATCGTGGCGTCCGTCGCGCGTGGCTTCGTACATCGTCAGGTCGGCGCGCGTGGTGCCGCCGTCGGCATGCTTCACCGTCACGCGGCGCAATGCGCGGTTCTCGGTTTCCACCGTGCCGAAGTACCGGGCACTGAGGCGCGCGCGATAACCGGGATCATTGTTCGCTTCCCCTTGCAGCATGAGCAGCGACGGCGAAGCGCTTTCTTCCTTCTTTACATCCGCCATGCGCAACGCCACCGACACGGGCGTGGCCGCGGTGAGCGTGAGCAGCCCGGGCGTGCGCACCTGTCCGGTAACTGTCACGAGGATCGGTCGCGCCTGCGCGAGCGACAACGTCCCCTCGGCGGCGGGATTGCGCGTGCGCAACGCCGCGAGCACCTCGTCGCGCGCTTGCGCCAGCGTTTTGCCACCCACCGGAATGGCGCCCACGCGCGGAATCACCAGCATGCCATCGGCACTCACCGGCAACACCGCTTCGAGATTCGCGGGCCGCGTGGTGACCAGCGTCATGATGTCGCCGGGACCGCACACGTACAGCGCGGGATCCACCGTGCGCGCCGCGGGAGCCAATTCGCGCGATAGCAAGGACTTGCTCGCATCGGCGGAACGCTCGGTGCCTGTCAGCGATGGAAAGGCCGAAGAAGAGGATTCGAACTGCGCGTGCAGTCCGTTCGGAAGCAGGAACATTACGGCCACAAGGACCGGCAGCAGTGTGCGTTTCATGCGTGGAATGTTGTGAGCAAAATGTTCACGATGCGCTGGGCGGCGTTGCCGTCCCACAAAACAGGAATATTACCACGTTTGCCCTTGCCGTTCAATGCGGCGCGGGATTTTTCCACTGCCAGGGCCGCGTTCAGCCCGACGATCTCGTTGGTGCCGACGTCGGCGGTCACCGGACGCTCGGTGTTCTCCCGCAGGGTGATGCAGGGCACCTGCAACCAGGTGGATTCCTCCTGTATGCCGCCCGAGTCCGTGAGTATCAATGCGGCATTGTCCATCAGCTTGAGAAAATCCAGATAGCCGATGGGATCGCACAGCGTGAGCGTGTCGATGGCGCGCACGCGTTCTTCCAGTCCGAATTCCGCAATGCGTGCGCGCGTGCGCGGATGCACGGGAAAAAGGAAACGCGTCTCCGTCTGCAATTCCTCGAATATGCCCAGGATCAGTTCCAGATGCTCGCGCGTGTCCACATTGCTCGGACGATGCAGCGTCACCAGCGTGTAGCCGCGTGCGCTCAGGTCGAATTGCTCCAGCACCGCCGATTGCGCGGCCTTGCCGCGGTAATGGGCAAGCGAATCGATCATCACATGACCGACGAAATGCACCTTTTCATCGGGGATGCCCTCGTTGCGGAGATTGCGCAATCCGGCGTCCTCGGTCACGAACAGATAATCCGACAGCACGTCCGTCACCAGGCGGTTGATTTCCTCGGGCATGTCGCGGTCGAAACTGCGCAAGCCGGCTTCCACATGCGCCACCGGTACGTGCAGCTTGGCCGCCGTCACCGAACAGGCGAGCGTGGAATTCACATCGCCCACCACAATCACCAGATCGGGCTTGTGCTCCAGCAGCACCTGTTCGAAGGCCATCATCACACGCGCGGTTTGTTCGGCATGCGAACCCGAACCCACACCAAGGTAAATGTCCGGTTGCGGCAACTCGAGATCGTCGAAGAAAATCTTCGACATTTTCTCGTCGTAATGCTGGCCGGTGTGGCAAATCAGATGGCGGACGCGGTCGGCATAGGGGAGCAATGCGCGGTGCAGCGGCGCGACCTTCATGAAATTCGGTCGCGCCCCGACCACCGAGAGAAACGTCAGCATTTACTTTCTCCCGTCACCCAGAACGGTGACGTGCTTTTTCGCGCCTTTCACCAAGCGTGTCGCGTTGCGCGTGTCGATCACGACCTTGCTGTGCTTGACGATCATGTCGTAATCATAGTCCGAATGGTCGGTGGTGATCACCACGCAGTCCATGGACTGCAACAGTTCGGCCGTGAGCTTGCGCGATTTCAGCTTCTTGCCGTTCACCTGCACTTCGGGCACGCGCGGGTCGTTGTAATGGAGGTGGTGGAGATTGTCTTCCAGCAGCAATTCCATGATGCGCAGCGCCGGCGAGTGCCTTGTGTCGTCCACATCGCGCTTGAATGCCACGCCCAGCATCAGCACCTGCGCATGCTTGATTGCGATGGGCTGCATGCTGATTTCGCGGAAGATCATGTTCTTCACATAGAACGGCATGCCTTCGTTGGTCTCGGCGGCGAGATTGATGAAGTTGGTCTGGAAATCGTATTTCCGGGCGATCCAGCTCAGATAGAACGGATCGATGAGAATGCAATGTCCGCCAATGCCGGGGCCGGGAAAAAACGGCATGAAGCCGAACGGCTTGGTCTTTGCCGCTTCCACCACTTCCCAGATGTCGATGCCTTCCATGCGGTCGCAGAGCATGGCCAGTTCATTGACCAGCGCGATATTGACGCTGCGGAAAATGTTTTCCAGCAGCTTTTCCATTTCAGCGATCTTGGGATTTGACACCACGACCACATTGCCTATGACCAGCTCGGTAATGAGCTTGGCGTATTTCGTGCACGACTTTGTCACGCCACCCACCACGGTGGGCGTGTTGGCCGTGTTCCATACCTTGTTGCCCGGATCGATACGCTCGGGCGAAAACGCCAGATAGAAATCCTTGCCGACCTTCTTCCCGCCGCGTTCGAGTATCGGCTGCACGTAACCCTCGGTTGTGTTGGGGAAGGTCGTGCTTTTGAGGATGATGATGTGATCCTTGCGCAGTCCCGCTGCGATACCCTCGGCGGCATTGATGATATAGGAAATGTCCGGATCCTTGGTCTCGGTGAACGGCGTGGGCACGCAGATGAAAATCACATCCATCTGCGCAACGCTCTTGTAGTGATCCTCCGCACGCAGCGCACCCTGCTTCACCGTCTGCGCCAACAGCGCGCTGTCCACATCGTCGATGTAATTTTTCCCCTTGTTGATGGCGGCGACCTTCTTGGAATCCACATCCACGCCGATGGTCGCGTAGCCCTTCGCCGCATATTCCACCGCGAGAGGCAGACCGACGTACCCGAGTCCGATCACACCGATGGTGATCTGTCCATCTTTGATTTTCTGTTCCAGCGTCATAGTGCTTGTTGCTTGCGGGTGCGCCGAGGCACCCAATGTTATGGAAAAAGTACTGTGTTGTCTTCGCGTTGCGTGCTTCCACGGGCGTCGGGGGTCGTCGGCGCACCCCTGCTCGCGCGGACGTTTGCTGTTCAGCGCCCGTATTGTTGGGCGTAATACTCCATGTACTCGCCGCTGATCACACGGCGCCACCAGGCTTCATGCTCGCGATACCACTGAATGGTATCCGCGATGCCTTGTTCGAAAGGCACCTGCGGCGCCCAGCCCAATTCCACGCGGATGCGCGCCGAATCGATGGCGTAGCGGCGGTCGTGCGCGGGGCGGTCGGTGACGTAGCGGATCAGGGACTCCGGTTTATCGAGCGTGCGGAGTATCAATTTCACGATGTCGATGTTCGGCCACTCGTTGTCGCTGCCGATGTTGTACACGCGTCCCGCCTCGCCCCGCGCCAGCACGGCAAGAATGGCATCGGCGTGATCGCGGGCATGTATCCAGTCGCGCACATTCATGCCATCGCCATACACCGGCAGGGGCTTGTCGCTCATCGCATTGATCAACATCAGGGGAATGAGCTTCTCGGGAAACTGCCACGGACCGTAGTTGTTGCTGCAGCGCGTGATGATGGCGGGAAAACCGAAGGTGCGCGCGTAAGCCAACACGATGAGATCCGAGGCCGCCTTGCTCGCGGCATAGGGCGAGGTGGGGGTGATCGGAGAATCCTCGGTGAAACGGCCCTCGGGACCGAGCGAACCGTACACCTCGTCGGTGGACACATGCACAAAGCGCTGAATGCCACGCTTGCGGCTTTCCTCCATCAGTACATGCGTGCCGAGTACGTTGGTGTGGGTGAACACCATTGGCCCGAGTATACTGCGGTCCACATGCGACTCGGCCGCGAAATGTACCACCGCGTCGATGCCATGGTCGTCGAGGGCCTTGCCCACGGCCTCGGCATCGCAAATATCCGCTTTGACAAAAACGAAGGAATCCCGCATTTCCGCGAGATTCTCCAAATTCCCGGCGTAGGTCAGCGCATCAAGCACAAGCAGTTTCGTTGCGCCGCGCGACGTTTCCAGAAATCTCCTGACAAAATTGCTTCCGATAAATCCCGCCCCGCCTGTCACCAGCAGAGCCGACGGTTGATACACGAGGGAATCGCTCACACACTACCTGTGTAATGAATACATCACCACAATATAGTACATGTCGGGCAGATTCCCTGCCGGCGAAGCCGCCGGCGAAATCCGGAATTGTCATCGGAGAATTACCCGGTCGATGAAACACGCCACGCGTGCCATCCGCTATGGACCGAGCGGGGATAAACGCAACAGCGGGGTTATTCCAGAGGAACAACCCCGCCGTTTCTCACGGACGAATCAGCCCGAGTCATCGCACCGTGAGCTTTATCATCGATCCATAGCCATTGCACAACATGCGGCAGAAATACACGCCGGGCGCCACGCGTCGTCCCGTTGCATCACGGCCATTCCAGGCCACACTGTTCCGACCCGCCGCCATGTCGCCGTCGTGCAGCAGTGCCACGGGCCGGCCGAGGACATCATGCAATTCGAGGCGGACATTGCCACTCCGAGGCAAATCCACATCGATCGTCGCCACACCAGAAGCGGGTTGGGGATGGACGCCACGAATGGACGCCTGCGCGGGCAGCGGTGTGGGATCCACCGCCGTCACGCCATCGCGGGGCACGAGCAGCGTGACATCGTCCACCAACGCCTTCGACAGTTCGGTCGGAAATCCACCAATGCCTTCGGGTACGTCGATCCAGAGTCGCACACGTACTTCATCGGTGAGCGTGATGTGATCGGCTGGGAACAATGTCACCAACGTCCAGGTCTCCTGATTTTCGTCTGTCATCAGTGCGGGCGTCCATGTCGCTCCGTTATCCGACGAAAACTCTATGGCAAGGGTGCTCTTGTCCTCGGCCTCACCACCAAAATCCATCGACATGAAGGACAGATGAAGGCGCAATACTGGTTGCGCAAAGCGTCGCAACAGTAGTGACGGTGATGTGAGTGTGGTGCGGCCATCGGGGACGAATTGCACAAAATTCATCCCACCACCGATGCCCGTCGCGAAGCACAGGTGTCCGTCGGGCGTGTGGTCGTCAGCCGGCTGAAGTATCGGACCACCCATCCGCTGTAAATCGACTTCCACAGGATCGCCGCGCTCCCATTTCCCCTGAACGGCTTTATCATCCGGCGAACCCACCGTCCAACCCTTGTCGCTTTCAAAATCGTCGGCGAACAGCGTCATGTAATCCACGAGGAAGACGTAAAAGCGCAATGCGTCTCCCTCTGGTCCGAAACGGTACTCCTGCTGCGTGCGCGAATCGCGCGCGCTGAATTGATACGAAACGATGGAACCGCGCGCCTGCGCCGGAATCACCGCGCGATAGCATCCATTGCCTTGCGACTGCGCGGGCACGGCAATCATGGCGGAACGACGATCGATGACATACTGCACCTGCACATCCTGCAATTCTCCGCCCATCATCGCCTGCTGATCAAAACAGAAATCCATGGTGTAGCCGACGAGCGTGTCGTTGGTATCGGGATGCGGTGTGTGTGTCAAACCGTTGCGCAGCAACAGTCCCGGACCGATGTTGTGTGCATCGAACGCGGTGATGATCTCTAAGGCGTGCGGGGTGCCGTTGGAAAGATCACCATCATCGTCGTCGGCAACCAGCGTTTCGACGAACCACTCGCCGAAGGCCAGACCGTCGTCCACATCGTCGGGCAGACCGTAACGCGCTTCATGCGCCAGACGCCGCACAAGCTCGAGCGAGGTGGCTTCGCGCAAATCCCAGAACGCGCCACTCAATATCTGTCCGTCGTGATGCCCTTCGCCGATCAGATCGTAGGGATAGCGCAGCGTATTGCGAAGGTTGCGCATCACCTTCGTCTCATCATCAACAAACACGCCCGTGCCCATGGCCGCGTGGTCACAGATCAGTGCGGCGTGAAGGTCGGCCGTGCCTTCGTGTGTCGTGTGATTGACCATGCCCTCGCTGCGTCCCAGGGCAGTGTACAGCATGTGGTTCACGCTGTGCCCGAGCTCGTGGTACAGAACCATCGGCGCCGTTGCCAGACGCATGCTCGGATGTCCGGCGGCGAGGAATTGCAGCTGGTCGCCGCCCGACATGGCATTGGGCTGATCGCCGTTGTATTCCACGGTGATCGGCATTTGAAAATCCATGCAGGTCATCGCCGGATCCAGCGCTTTCATGTACGCGTGATGCTTGTTGGTATGGTAAAACAGCACGCGCTCGAAGGCGAAGGAATTTGCATCGCTCCAGTCCAACGCCAAAGGCGCACCCGGTGTCGCAGTGGTCTGAATGATGCTGGCGGGTTTGTCGTCGTTGATGATTTTCACCCAGGGACCTTCGAAAGAGGCGCGCACCGCGGCGCCAGCTGTCAGATCCACCGACACCACTCCTTGCTCATTCGTTGTGTGCCGCGTGCCGCCTATCGTGACGTACATGTCGGAGAACGGCATGTCACTGAGTACCGGCTCGTTGGGATGCACCATCGTGACGCGCCCCCGTACCGACACGTCGGTGCCAATATCAAAGCTGGCCGCGCGGCGCCAGAGCAACGCTCCATCGATGGCGTCCACATAGGACACGAAACGCCGTTGCCGCAGATCCGTGATCGGCACTTCATGCACAAGTCGATATCGCAGGCCATTGACCGAGTTCACGGGAAGAATGGCGCTGCGTGTGATGCCCGCCGACTTGCGCAACGAGGCGGGGACGTCGAGTCCGGCGCTCGCCGCGGCCACCGCCGCGGAGGCATCGATGCGTGCGGCGGGTATCGCGGGGATGTCGCGGTACACTTTCGCGCCATACATCGGTACGTTGCCATTGGCGTGCAGGCGCAGTTCCACTTCGGAAAGGAGGACGGGTATTCCTTCATGGCGTTGCGTGAAGGTCACATACCAGCGGTCGCGCACGCGGGTGCAATGCTGCAATGCGAGCTCTGAGGCTTCCACGCCGAGCAGCGCGCGGTACTGGCGGATAAAGGCCCAGGCGGCGTCTCGCGCGTTCGCGTCGGTGATGTTGGCAAAACCGTCGATGCGCAATGGCGCTCCGAATGCGCGCTGCGCACTACCCGTGGCGGGATCGCGCAATACGCTCATGCCGCTCGCTGGCAGTGGAGCAGAAGGAGCAAGCGATTGCGCGCTTCGGGGCAGGGGAACGCTTCCATCGGACAACATGCCGGCAGGCTGTTGCTGCGCGTATAGCGCCTGAAGCGAGAAGAAGAGAAACGATAGGACGAATATTTTGGTCATGCGAATTTCCTTGCTGTGCATTCATGCAGTCGGAGAATAGGACAGCGGAGTTCCCGGGGAATCACGTTGCCGAAAAAAAAATCCTTGTCGCATTCCATCGCAGAGCGTTGTCTTGTCCCTCGTGGCGGGGCTTCGTATACTGTGGTCCATCGACCACCACTTTACATGCACATGGCACTCGATACCATAACCTGGCCGGACAACATCGATCGCACGGATTTCGTCATGTTTGGTTTGCACGGCCGCAATGCCAATAAATACGCGTTCTTTCCCTTTGTGCGGCAGATGGGTTTTCTGCACACCGCGTGGGTGCTGCCCGGCGCCACCTTCGCGGCAGACGAGGCCCCCGATGTGCGCTGGTGGTTCGACAACGATCGCAAGGATCCCGTGGAAGTGCAGCACAGCCGCCGCCTCATCAAGGAGTTAATCGATGCACGCATCCGAGATGGCATGGCGCCGGAGAACATTTTTCTCGTGGGCTTTTCCCAGGGTGCCGTCATGGCGGTGGATACCGCCCTGCGCTACCCGCGCCGCCTCGGCGGCGTGGTAGCGCTATCGGGTTATGTGTTGCAGCCCGAGCATGTGCGGGAGGAACGGCATCCCGCCAACAACAATCTGCCCATCTTCCTCGCCCACGGTGTGCGCGATACGATTCTCTCAATTGATGTCGGGAGGGAGAATCACCGCGCGTTGCTTGATCTCGGTTGCGCTGTGGAGTATCGCGAGTACGATACCGGACATCGTGTGAGCAGCGAGGAAACCCGCGATATCCGCGCCTTTCTCCATCGGCACATGTACGGCATGGATCTCGACGACCCCCGCAAGCGCGACGAACATGTCGTCGCGTTCTGAATCGCCGCCCGTCGATGCACGCGGTCAGGTGTTCCAGCCGCTGATCCGCCCCGCTCGCATCATCTCCCTCGTACCCAGTTTGACCGAACTGCTGTTCGATTTCGGACTCGACGAGACGGAAATCGTGGGACGCACGCGCTTCTGCGTTCACCCCGCCACCCGTGTGCGGTCCATTCCATCCATCGGGGGTACCAAGACCACGGACACAGCCCGCATTCTCGCGCGGCGTCCCACGCTGGTGCTTGCCAATAAAGAAGAAAATCTCCGCGATACCGTGCTCGCTCTCGATGCGCATGTGCCGGTGTTCGTCACCAATCCCCGCAATGTCGCGGATGCCTTGCGCATGGTGCTCGACCTCGGCCTGCTCCTGCGCGAACATGCCGCGGCTGCCGCCTTGCATCAGCGTTTGGCGCACGCGCTCGAGGCCCTGCGTGCCATGGGTCGCGGAAGCGCGCTGTATCTCATCTGGCGCGAACCTTGGATGGCAGCGGCAGCAGGTACGTACATCGATGCAATGATGACCCATCTCGGCTTCGACAACGCGCTCGACGCAAGCATGGCGCGGGACATCACCACCAACGACAGCGCCTTCTATCCCACGATTTCGCTCGAACACATGGCGCGGCTCGCGCCACGCCACATTCTGCTTTCCAGCGAACCCTTTCCCTTTTCGCCAGCCCATGCCGAGGAATTGCGCACAGCACTCCGCCTCCACGATGCGTCCTGGGCCGCGTCCGTCGACATTCGCACCGTGGATGGCGAATTGTTCAGTTGGTACGGCTCACGCGTGCTGCATATTGAGACGGCTCCCTTCTTGTGAGCAACGGAGAATATCCGCTTCGCGCGACGTGCTCACCATGCGATACGTACACGAAGCGTGTGTGCCAGTCGGTAATCCGTGGCCACGACGCCATCAGGCGGCGCAGTATCGTGTGTCAAGCCGAAGCGGGCACCCATGACAACAGCACCGAACAGCGGCACCTCGGCCAGGGCCTCGACCAGCATCCGAGCGTCTGTCGGCCGGTCGAGGCGCGGCTGAATGTACGCGGTGGTTTCAAAGATGGCGGCAGTCGCAGGGTGGATGTAGCGCACGCTGACGTACTGCGTCCACCGCTGTTCCATCGTACGCTCGCTGCCACCTCCCGGCAGCGCTGCGAGTTCATTCCATTCGAGCATGTATCCACCGCCGGTCCATGCCTGAACACCCTTTTCACGCAACACGTCCACGCGCACACCGGCCCCGACGATGTGTCGCTGTACCAGCCGCCGTGCGTCATCCTGCTGCCATTGTGCGAACGCGTCGATGCCGAAGCGATCCCGAAGCATGCGCGTGTAGCGCGCATGGAAAAACGCAGTGTTGACGATGCGACGGGATTGCACGGTGTTCCTCCGTGCATCCGCCAGCAAGAGAAGGCGATTGTGGAATGGGGCATCACTCGCCGAAGACATGCGGTCGCTGTAACGGAGCTGCATGCCACCTCCAATATCCACAACATCGATGTTTCCTTGCAGCATGGACAGCGAAGCGCGGGCGTCCAGCGTCCATCCACTGTCCCGCGCTGCAGCGGCGAGGGCTTCGGCGTTGACTTGCGCGTGCGTGCGCCCAACCAATGAAGGAAGCAGAAACAGAAGCGCTGCGATGATGTGGCGGAAACGTGCGCTGACAGGAAGTGGGGTCGTGTCCATGCGATGCCTGTACGATGTTTGCCCAAATCTGCGAATATCGTACCTTGCACAGCAACGCAAGAACATTAACGAAATATTGCATCAAATGGAATCCAGAAATTTCCAACTCCTCCTCGCCATCGACGCATTACTTCAGGAAGGCAGTGTCACGCAGGCGGCGATGCGCCTTGGTATCAGCACACCGGCTATGAGTCATACGCTTGCTCGCATACGCGACATGTTGGGCGATCCTTTGCTGGTGCGCGCCGGACGCCGCATGGTACTCACTCCCCGCGCCGAGGAACTGCGACCACGCGTGCGCAGTCTCGTGGAGGAAGCCACTCAGGTACTTCTTGCAACGACACCATTCGAGCCCGCGACCTTGCAGCGCGAGTTTCTTGTGTATGCCACCGATCAATTCGTGTCCGTGCTCGGTGCCCCCATTCAGCGCTCCGTGCATGCGGAAGCTCCCGGTGTGTCACTGCGCTACATCCCGAATACGCTGGATGACGCACAGCCGCTGCGCGATGGGAAGGGCGACCTTTCCGTATGCTTGCTCGGGCATTTTCCGCCGGAGTTCCGCACGCGCAAGTTCTTTTCGGATCGCTTCGTCTGTGCGCTTCGCAAAGATCATCCGGTACTGCGTTCACGTCTGACGCTGGATCGCTGGTTGGGGCTCGACCATATCGTCGTCTCTCCGCTCGGGTTGCCAAGTCTTGTGGATCGCATGCTTGAGGAGCGTGGCCAGCATCGACGCATCTCCGCCGTGGTGCCATACTTCGCCGCAGGTCTACTCTTGGCCGCCGAAACCGATGCCGCGATCACGGTGTCCGTGCGCGCTGCTTTGGCGTGGGCGCGGCATCTTCCTCTTCGACTGGTCGAAGTGCCTCTCCCTCTCCCGACCTACGATCTGTATCTCCTCTGGCATCCGAGGCACGATGCCGATCCCGCCAACACCTGGCTGCGGTCACTGTTCCTCCGCGTGGCCGAGCGGGAGCATTGCCTCGGGGCCGACACGTTGCCACGATTGCCGCGCACGTGAGTCAACAGGCATAGCAATGATAATTGCATTAATTGCAACATAGAGTTGTATGAATTTCGTTGCTACGCAAGGTAAGAATACGCGATGTTTCCTGTGATCATTACACACAACAGGAGACACACTATGAGCGCGAATATCAATCGCAGCAATCCCGGTCGAAACAAACGCGTCCTTCTTGTGCTTGCGAATCCCGCCACATCACCGACTACCGGATGGCCGGTCGGATTCTGGTGGGCCGAACTCACTCACCCGTGGTGGCAATTCACCGAATCGGGGTACGATGTCGAAATCCGCAGTCTTGATGGAGGAGCGGTCTCCGCCGACGGCTTCAGCGATCCGGAAGACGTCAGCGGCTACTCCGCGCATGACCTACTCTCGCTCGGATTCAAAAAATCCGCACAGCACCTGGCCCTGCTGGAAAACACCACGAGTATCGACGGTGTGAATCCAGGTGACTATGATGCTCTGTTCGTCGCTGGCGGTCAATCTCCGATGATCACCTTCCGTGGCAATTCCCGTATGCAGGATTTGGTCGTGGCGTTTCATGAAGCGGGAAAGGTGACGGCGCTGGTGTGTCATGCCACTTGCGTGCTGCTCGAAGCGCGATTGCCAAATGGCTCCTTGCTTGTGGAAGGAAAAACCTGGACCGGTTTCGCCAACAGCGAGGAGAGCTTCGCCGATGCCTTCGTCGGCCAGCGTATCCAGCCCTTCTGGATTGAAGAAGAAGCGCGCAAGCTGCCCAATACCAATTTCGTGGTGGATCAGATGTTTCGTCCCTTCGCGGTTCGTGATGGCCTGCTCGTCACAGGACAGCAACAGTTCTCCGGTGCTGCGGCAGCCGCGCTTGTCATCGACGCGCTCGGACGATGACAAGCGAGGTGCAGGCCAATGACTCGGCGTCTGCAGATTCCACGCTGCCGGTGACAGTGGTGGTGACGCGGAGAGTGCGCCGAGGTATGGAAGAGCATTATGAACGGCGCCTCGCACAGTTGCTGGAGGAAGCCGCTACCCTCGGCGGATATCTCGGTGCAACTGTGCAGCCGCCCCAACCGTCATCACCGCTGAATGAGTACACGAGCGTATTCCGCTTTGCCACCGTAGCCGATTTGCATGAATTCGAGCGCTCGGAACCGCGCGGCCGCTTTCTGCGCGACATCCTGCCCTCAGTTGAAGCGGATGCCACTTGGGACCGCCTGACTGGACTGGAGTTCTGGTTCACACCGCCTCCGGGCACCGTGGTACCGCAGCCGTCACGGTTTCGCATGGCGGTGCTGATGATCGTTGTGGTGTTTGCGTTGGTCACGGGTATTGGCGGCGTGATCGGTGCGCTGCTGTATATGCTGCCCGTCGCCTTGCGCTTGCTCATCACCATCGTGATCGAAGTGTTGCTCATGACTTATGTGCTCATGCCCGTGCTTACCCGTCGTCTCGCATGGTGGATTTATCCCTCGGTGCGCTGACGGAACAACACGAACAATATTCCACAAGAGAATGGAGACCTCATGACCATTGGAATCATCGGCGCGGGAAATGTCGGCGCCACACTGGGACGACGTTTCCAGTCGTCGGGGCGGCAAGTGCTGTATGGCCTGCGCAATCCACAGAACGCTGATCCGGCGTTGACAAGGCAAGGCGAGCAATGTGCCGACATCCACTCCACGGTGCGCCAGAGCGACGTAGTGCTCCTTGCCACGCCATGGAGCGCCGTACCTTCGGTGCTGGAATCCATTCCCGATTTCGGTGGGCGTCCGCTGCTCGACGCCACCAATCCCATCGTTCCGGGTTTGCATCTTGCCTTGGGGCACACGGACTCCGGTGGCGAGCAGGTGCAACGGCTCGCACCTACTGCGCGCGTGGTGAAAGTGTTCAACACCACCGGTGCGGAAAACATGGCCAATCCCGATTACCACGGTCAGGCGCTGTTCATGCCCTATTGCGGCGATGATGAGGACGCGCGCGCTGTTACGGGCGATCTCCTGCGCGCCATCGGTTTTGACGGAGTGGATATGGGCCCGTTGCGCAATGCCCGCTTGCTAGAACCATTCGGTTTGATGTGGATCACCATGGCCATGGTCCGGCAGCAGGGGAGGAATATTGGCTTCGTGCTCGAACGGCGCTGATGCCATTGTTGGGGTGAACGATCAACGAGTCAGGCGCCTCCCTGTTCCTTCTGTCGCGACTCTCGGTCAAACAGTGGATGATCGCTCCTTCGCACGCCGAACTCGACCTGTGTGGTGGTCGACCCTCTCGGTTCGGAGATGTGGATCAATCCCCCGCGCAGGGATCGACATAGCTGCGAATGACGGGAAACACCACGCGCCCGGTACACAGCATGCGTTCGACATACGGCTTGCAGAGACCGCAACGCAGGCCGAAGGGTACAACTCGCTGCAACGCCTCGACGTCCCAAACCCCCGCTTGTTCAGCGGCGGTTTTGAGTTCGGCGAAGGTGCGATCAAAACAAATGCAGCGGTCGACCATGGACGATCCAATTCTTGATACTTCGTGAAATCCTGCGAGGGATGCAGGATCAACACGCGCTCGACGGAAAAAAGTTCTCCCGGGGGAGTGCATCTTTCCGGAAAATGATTTAAGATATAGCACTCACGAATTCCGAAGCAGCGGGCCGCAGTCCGCATCCAGGAGTATCGCTATGCACCGCAAGCACCTCCTCGCCCTTCTCCTCGCAGTATTCCTCCTTCCCGCGGTTGCCCGAGCTCAACGCGACCTGGTCACCGAGCGGTCGACGCTGTTCAGCGGTTCGGGAAATTGCACGCTTTGCCACGGGCCCGGCACAAGCGCCAATGTGCGCGCGACGGGCGAGGATGTGTCGCCACCCAATCTTTGGCGATCCACCATGATGGCGCAGGCCACACGCGATCCTTTCTGGCAGGCCACGGTGCGCAGCGAAGCGCTGGACCATCCCGCGCTGCAAGCAGTGATCGAGGATAAATGCACCAACTGCCACGCGCCCATGGGGCACGAGCAATCCCATCAACAGGGGGCAACGTCCTTCAGTCTCGCCGATGCGCTTGCCGCTCCGCTCGGACAGGACGGTGTGAGCTGCACGCTGTGCCATCAGGTGGAACAGGCGAACTTTGGTACCGCGGCAAGCTTCTCAGGTGGCTACGAAATCGCGGCGACGCGTGTGACGTACGGACCGTACGCGAATCCATTGATACAGCCCATGCGCAACGTCAGCGGTTTCGAGCCAGTGTATTCTCCGCATATCGAGCGCTCCGAGCTCTGCGCCACCTGCCACACGTTATTCACGCCCTATGTGGACGCACAGGGCAACATCGCCGGCGAATTCCCGGAGCAAACACCGTATTTCGAATGGAAGCATAGTCAGTATCCATCGCAGGGGCGCGGTTGCCAGAGTTGTCACATGCCCGCGCTGCAAGAGGCGATACGGATCTCGAGTCTTCCACAGAACGCCCCGGCGCGATCACCGTACTATCAGCACCATTTTGTGGGCGGCAATGTGCAGATGCTTTCCGTCATCAAGGCGCATGCGGACGAGCTGGGCATTACCGCTCTGGACGAGCATATCGACTCCACATCCGCGCGTACGCTCGCTCAGTTGAGGAGCGGCGCTGTGGAGCTTTACACCGAAGCGCTGCAAATTCGCGACACCTTGTCCGTGAGGGTGCATCTGCGCAATCTCACGGGCCACAAATTTCCCACGGGTTTTCCCAGTCGGCGCGCGTGGCTGCATGTGGTCATACGAAACAGGGACGGAGCTCTGGTGTTCGAATCAGGCGCTCCCGATGCGCAAGGCGGTATCGTGGGTGTGGGCGAGCAGCCGGAACCACACTATGACCTCATCACGCGTCAGGATGAAGTACAAGTCTACGAGTCCATCATGGCCGATACCGATGGCAATCCCACAGTACAGTTACTGCGTGCCGCACGCTATCTCAAGGACAATCGGATTCCTCCTGTCGGCTTTCCCGAAACCCTTTTTCTCGACGACACCGTGGGAGTGATTGGAGAGGCTCGAACGGACGGCAGCTTCGGTCGCAATGCCTCGGGAAGCGATGTTGTGGAGTACAGCATCGTGGCCGAGGAATGGAATGGTCCTTATGATGTGGTGGCGACGCTGTACTATCAATCCATCAAACCCGATTTCATACGCAATATCGACCGTCACATCGACCAACGCACTCAGCGCATGCGGGCGTATTGGGATGCTCTGCCACTGAAGCACACAATCATAGCGCAGGCAGACAATCGATCCGTAGTCATCGCTGTTGATCACGATAACGATCCCGTACCGCAACTTGGCGCGCTGTGGCCGCTGCCGGCGTCGGCTGCCACGGGAGTGGTGCGCGTGCCGGTCACGCTCGTGGCGCCGGGTCGTCTCACCGCGCGCATCGTCGATCCCCTGGGCCGGGAGTTGTGGCGTGGCGATTACGGTCGGCAATATCCCGGATCGCGCGAACTCTCCATTCCCATCCGAGGCCTCGCGGCGGGAATGTACCACCTGCACGTTGGTGTTGAAGGGCAGTGGGCCACGCGCGTGCTGCCGGTGTTGCCATAGCGACGGAAAACGGTATTGCCGAAGGCGGAGCAAAGGCCTATCTTCCCATTCTCACGCTGGAGTTGACCGCCATGATTCGGACGAATCTTTTCTGCATCGTCATTCTACTCGCGTTCGCACCTGTCCTGCATGCGCAGGACGGAGAGCGCATCATTTTCAAGGATCCGAAAAACTCGGAGGAACGCATTCTCACCGAGGAGGATCTGCAGCCCCGCACGCACGCTTGGGGCGGCGATCTGATGATCGGTATGGATGGCTTCGGACTGGGTTTTTTCTACAGTCGTGCGTTCTCCGACGAGATCACGGGCTTCGCCAACATCAGCTTTTCCGAAGCCAAGGATGATAGGCAGCGCGATTACTACGACTACTGGTATGGCCAGTATTCGTTGAACAAGACGCACTACGTGTTCCGCATCCCCTTGTTCTTCGGTGTGCAGTATCGCCTGTTCAAGGAAGTGATCGTGGACAATTTCCGGCCTTTCCTTAACGGCGGCGCGGGACCGGTGATGCTCTACGTCACTCCGTCGAAGGGAGATTTTCTCTCTAGTCTCGGGAATGGGCGCACGCGTTACACTTACGGCGGCTTCCTCGGGGCGGGCGCCCAATTCGGCTTTGATCGCAGCAGCGTGCTCGGCGTAAACGTGCGTTACTACGTCATCCCCGTACCCGATGGTGTGAGCAGCGTGCTCAACGGACCTTTGCCCAATGCCAACGGCTTCTTCATCACCATCAATTTCGGGACGGCGTTCTAAGCACGCCTATGCAATCCGCTGCACAGTGTATTCCACCAATTGCATAGCAGGGTGAGCGGATGAGTGCGATTGAATGGTGAATATTTCAACAGTCGTCCCGGGAAGCGCTCCCACGTCGTAGTGATCGCACGGCACCTATGCAACCGATTGAACAGATTGCTTAAAACTTGAAAATTTTTTCGGGATAGGGCGCGACCGTTTAATTGATTGATATATAAAGAGTTACAGGATTCTTCCTGACCCGCGCTCAGCTCCGGCATTGTTTTTTTCTGATGAAGATTGTATGTTCGTTCTATGAAGACGATAATTTCTCCTCTCTCTCAATCTACTCCCACCTGCGTTGACACAGGGGGCTCAGAACCACATCGCAATTCCGCTACGGCGGAAATTCTCCTCGCGATCCCCTTCTATACCGCTCCTTCAGTGGTATAGCTACATCCCTGACATACCTTGTGAGGTTTACGCCTCGAGCCGCCGCAAGCAGACCCCCCTTGCGGCGGTCCACTTTTATGCCCAATCCATTCCCTGTTTGTGCACTGAACCGCGCCGCTTCCATTTTTCTTTGCTCTTCACTTCGGAGTAGATACCTCGCGAAATTTGCTGGTGTGGAGAGTAAAGGGTGAAGAGTAAATAGTAAAGCGGGGACGGAAGTCGTGCGGGTCGTCTGAAAACGTCTTCCGTGATTTCGGACTCTTCACTCTTTACTCTTCACTCTTCACCCGGCGGCAGCAAAATGGCACAGTCCGTTGCGTTCCGCATTATCGTGAAGAGTAAAGAGTAAAGAGTAAAGAGTAAAGCGTAAAGCGGGGGCGGAAGTCGTGCGGGTCGGCTGAAAACGTCTTCCGTGATTTCGGACTCTTCACTCTTCACCCGGCGGCAGCAAAATGGCACAGTCCGTTGCGTTCCGCATTGTCGTGAAGAGTAAAGAGTAAAGAGGAAAGCGGGGACCTCGTTTGAGTGTTTCGAACGGGTTCGGCCACTCCGTGATTCCTTCACTCCTTACTCTTCTCTCTTTACTTCTCCCCACTTACAAAGAGGCGGCCGGGGGTGAGGCCGAATCTTACGCGCTTTCTTCGATGCGGTAGCTGTGCGTCACGTCCATGGCTTTGCGAAACATGGCCGTCACTCCGCAGTACTTCTCCAGCGACAGTTCAATCGCGCGCTCGACATCCTTGGGATCGATGCCCTTGCCGCGGAACACGTATTCGACATGCATGGAGGTAAATACTTTCGGATGCTCTTCCGTCTCTTCCGCCGAAACACGCAACTCGAAATTCTCCAGCGCCACACGTTTCTTGGCGAGAATGGATGCAACGTCGCTGCCGGTGCAACCGGCAAGTGACAGGAGCAGCAGTTCCTTGGGACGCACACCCGCGTCCTGTCCACCGAAGGATTCGGGTCCGTCCATCACGAGCCAATGCTTGCTGTCTGTTTTTCCGGCGAAGGTGATGCCGTTGGGGAGAACTTGTCGGGCGATTGCGTGTTTGGTAGCCATGGCGTTCCTCATGTGAAAGTGTTCATGCTCGTAAGATGCGGTGAAAGGCCTGCGCGTTGCAACGCCGTTTTGAAGCGCCCCGCGAATAGCGTATATTGAAACTACCGCAGCTCCGCGGCAATCCATTCCATACTTAAGGGAAGTATGCGTGAAGTAGAATGCAGAGGGGTGCTGGAAATCGAACCCAAAGGGTACGGCTTCCTGCGCCAGTTCTCTAAGGAATTTTATAGGCATCAATCCGACCCGTACGTCTCGATGGCGATGATTCGCGATCTGGGGCTGCGCGAAGGCTGTCTCGTCACCGGTCTGGCGAAGGAGAAGGGCAATCAGGTCCAGCTCCATGCCGTGCACGACATCAATGGCGTGCCGCCCGCGCAATACAAGCATGTGCTTGAATTGACGCGGCAAACCGCCATTGCGCCCGACAAGCGTATTCGGCTTGAGACGCACGACCCGACAACCAGAGTGATCGATCTGATTGCGCCCATCGGCCGTGGTCAGCGCGCGTTGATCGTTTCGCCCCCGCGCTCGGGCAAAACCGTGATGATGCAGCGCATGGCGGAAGCCATTTCGCGTAACCACCGCGACCTGGAGTTGCTGCTCCTGCTCGTGGACGAACGTCCCGAGGAAGTGACCGAGATGGAGCGCGCCGTGCGAGCGCGGGTGTTCGCGAGCAGCAACGACCGCGATTTCGCGTCGCATGCACGCATCGCCCGCCTGACCCTCGAATATGCCAAGCGCCAGGTGGAAGTCGGTAAGGATGTCGTCATCCTCCTCGACTCCCTTACCCGCCTCGGTCGCGCATTCAACGCCGGCATCAAGGGCAGCGGTCGTATCATGTCCGGTGGTATCGATGCTCGGGCGCTGGAAATTCCCAAGCGTATCTTCGGCGCATCGCGCAATATTGAGCATGGCGGTTCGCTCACCATTCTGGCCACCATTTTGGTGGATACCGGCTCGCAGATGGATGAGCTCATTTTCCAGGAGTTCAAGGGCACGGGTAATTCCGAAATCGTGCTCGATCGCGAATTGGCCGACCTCCGTATTTTTCCGGCAATCAACATTCAGCTCTCCGGCACGCGCAAGGAGGAGTTGCTGCTCGGTCCCGAAACCGAATTGCATTTCAAGCTGCGACGCGCTCTGCTCGAAGGTACCAACCGCGAAGCCATGCAGGGTCTGCTGGATTTCATGCGTCGCTTCCGCAGCAATCGCGAATTGTTGCTGCATATCGAATCCATGCGTCTCGAAAATGTTTTCGGCAGCGCGGGTCCCGGTCGGCGGCCGCGGCGCCGCTGAGCCATACCTCGCACGAAGCCGCGGGGGGCACTCACGCGAATCCGCGAGACCCTCACGCAAAGATGCGAAGCCGCGAAGGTTTTTTGTAAGCGCTTCCCTTAGGGTTCGTGCCTTCGTCGCTCGGTGAGACCGAGTAGTGGAATAATATTCCTTTTCCCCTTTTCTCTCTAGAACGAACGCTTTCGTACGCGATCGGGCCTAACGCGTATGCGCGAGACCAGCGATCCCCTCCGAGCCCTCCGTGTTCGCGAAGCGCTCCGGGCCCTCCGTGTTCGCGAAGCGCTCCGGGCCCTCCGTGTTCGCGAAGCGCTCCGAGCCCTCCGTGTTCGCGAAGCGCTCCGGGCTCTCCGTGTTCGCGAAGCGCTCCGAGCCCTCCGTGTTCGCGAAGCGCTCCGAGCCCTCCGTGTTCGCGAAGCGCTCCGGGCTCTCCGTGTTCGCGAAGCGCTCCGAGCCCTCCGTGTTCGCGAAGCGCTCCGAGCCCTCCGTGTTCGCGAAGCGCTCCGGGCTCTTCGTGTTCGCGAAGCACTCCGGGCTCTCCGTGTTCGCGAAGCGCTCCGAGTTTCCCTTCTTCCCCCAAAAAAAATCCCCCTCCCGTCGCCGGAAGGGGGATGCGCGTTTCGCGCGGGAATCGTGGACTTACATCACCAGGAGCTTTTTGCTGCTGCTGCTGCGTCCATCGCTCAGTGTGTAGAAATACACACCGCTGCGCAGTCCCGAGGCATCCACGGAAAGCACATGCGAACCCTGCGAGCGGCGGCCTTCGGCCAGCGTACGCACGAGGCGCCCCGCGGCGTCGTACAGCTTCACGGTGATTTCCGAGGAGGTCGGCAGGGAGAAGCGAATGATGGCCGACTCGCCCGAACGCAGCGGATTGGGGAAATTCTGCTGCAAGGCGAACACGTCCGGCGCCACATTGCTTGTGGAATTCACAGTGGCCTGTGTGATCCACATGCCACGGCCATGCGTGGCGGCGATGAGGCGATTCTGCTTGTCGATGTCGATATCGTACACCACCACATTCGGCAAACCATCGCCGAAACGCGACCAATTCGTCCCGCCATCGCGCGTGTACCACACGCCGAGATCGGTGGCGACGAACAGCGTGTTGTCGGGGTCGGTGCGGGAAATGGTCATGCTGTTCACGGGCAAATCCGGAAGATTGCCGGAGATGTCCGTCCATGACTCGCCGTAATTCGTGGTCTTCCACACATGGCCCGTGCCGTAACCGGAGTAGGCAACGTAGGCCGTGGCCGCGTTGCGGCGATCCACTCTCACGCGGCTGACCCAACGGTTGGGCAGGCCGTTAGACACATCCACCCACTCCACGTCAAGTGCATTGAGATTCGTGGCCACGCGCACCATGCCGTCGCCGCAACCGATGTACATGGTGTTCGGCGCGCTTTCGCAAATGTCCATCGTGGTTACAATGCTCAATCCGGAATTGCTCTTCGTAACGTCGCCGCTGATCTTGGTCCAACCCGGATTGCCCGAGTCCACGCCCTTCGTGGTGTACACGAATTGCGTGGCCGTGTACATGCGAGTACGGTCCGTGGGCGAGAGCATCATCGGGGGCAGCCAGTTGAAACGGTCGCCCGCGAAGCCATTGTCGAGGCGCGTCCAGCTTTGCCCGCTGTTGTTGCTGCGTGCCGGCACCGACACGTCGCCACCGTCGATTGCGAGGCGGGAGTAGACGATGTTCGGATTCGTGGGATCCACGACGATGTAGCCACCGTCGCCACCGCGGCGGAGACGCCATTCCTTGTTGCCGACGTTGAAGCTCTGGAAAATGCCGTGATCCTGCGCGCCACCGTAGAAACGGTCGGCGTTGTTCGGATCGTAGGCCATGGTGTAGAACTGAATGGTTTCGAGCGAGCGCTCGAGCGTGAACCACGACGACCCCTTGTTCTCGGTGCGATACACACCGCCATCATTGCCGAGATACAGCCAACGGTTGTCGGGCGAATATTTCAACACGTGCTGATCCACATGCACCGGCTCATTGTACCGCGTCACGCGCATCCAGCTCGTGCCGCCGTTGCCGGAACGCCACACTTCATAACCACCGGCGTGAATCGTGTCGGCGTTTGTCGGCGAAATGGCCGCGCAGAGATTGTAGAACCCCTGTCCCGAAGTGAAATCCGTCGGGAGATTCGAAGGCAGCCGCTCCCAGGTGTCGCCGTTGTTCGTGGTGCGCATGACTGCGAGAAAATCGCTCTCGCCCGATTGATATTTGCGCGCACGCATGACGAAGGCGAGAAGGAGATTCGGATTGGCCGGTGTGACAGCGAGCTTGATGCGGCCCACGGAATCCGAGGCGGGGAAATTCGTGGCAACCTTGGCCCACTTGTACTGCTTGCCGTTTTCCAGCGAACGGTACACACCGTTGGCCACAGCACCGTTGTCGTTGCCAATGCCGACAAACACCACATCGGGATTGTCCGGACGGAACACCACATCCGTGGCAACGCCGGTTTGCACGCGTGTCCACACCTGTCCGCCGTCTTCGGTGCGCCAGAGATGCGAACGCGATGCGGCGAAGATGATTTGCGTGTTGCGTGGATCAATGATGATCTCGTGAATGGCGCTGCTGCTCTGCGGCCAGGGAAGCCGCGTCCAGCTTTCGCCAGCATCGGTGGATTTCATCACACCGACACCACTGTACGAAGGGGCGCCATAGGATTTCGTCAATTCCATCGTGGGCTCACCCGTGCCCGCGTACATCACGTCGGGGTTGGTGGGATCAATAGCGATGGCTCCAACGGGAATCGCATCCGCGAAATCCATCACCGGACGCCAGTCGCCCTGTCCACCGTTGGTCGATTTGAATACGCCGCCGCTCGCGCCGCCGGCGAATACCACATTGGGATTATCCGGACGTATGGCGAGAGCGCGCACACGACCCGCGATATTGCCCGGACCGAGTACCTGCCAGGTATTCCCTTCCGACGCCTTGTCGAAGCCCTTGTTCAGCCGCGATGCCACTTCCATCTGCGCCTCGAGGAGCTTCATTTCGACGTTGATTCCGGGATTGCCATACCGACGGCTGTTGTAGTAGTACTCGATGCCGGGGATGTGCTTCTTGGCCCCGCGCGCGGCCTGCAGCGTACTCGCCGTACGAGCACCCAGCTCTGCAAACACGCCATCCCAACGCAGGGGACGGTCGGGAAGCAGCAGCAGTGTGCCAAGCGCGACAACACCGATCACCGTCATTCCACGGAACCACTTCGTAACGAAAACATGCATGAGAAAACCTCGAGCTACGATTGAAACATGGCCATTCGTCAAGCGGAAAAATGGCTGTCTTCAAATGTATCACAAATCCCTAACGATTCCATGCAAAACGCTTTCCCCATCCCGCGCTGTTGGTCGTTCCTCCCGTCAGATTCCCTCGGCAGGGATGCTCCGCACGGTCAGCTCCCGCACCAGCCAGCCCCTCGCGGTGGGCGTCAGGGCAGCGACGACACGCAGAGGCGGCCGCGTGCGGCCGCTGCGCACATCCAGGGAGAGGGTGAGCATGTTCGCCTCACGCGTGCTGCCGCGGATCTGCGCGGTGGACCATTCCGGCCGAGTGTCCTCAATGAGCGGGAGCAACGTCAGACCGTCGCGCTCCGGTACCGGTTGCATCAGTGCGAGCAGGTGATCCACTCCCGCATCGCTGAAACAGCGCTGGAGATTCGTGCGCAAGGCAAGGGAGTCGGGGAAACGCCGCGCATCGAGCGCGAGGCGGTCGCCCTGCAATGTGCGCGCACCCTCGCGCAGCGCGGCAAGACAGTTCCAGGCCTCGGTGGCGAGGACGATGCAATCGGCGCTCTCGGGTTCGGTGAGAATGTTCACGAACATCATGCGCGTGCCCACCACCGCCAGCTGTAGCCAGAAACGGTCGCCCGGCAATTCGCCACGACGGGCAATGCCGAAGCCGAGAAGAATGTGCCGTCCATCCCCCTGCGCGGAGAGCAGGCGAAGCGGAAAATGCGATGCGTTCAGGAAGCCCCGCAGTTGTCCGGCAATGTCGCCCCAACCGCTGGCGGCATCGCCGGTGCTGTCATTGGCGCGCATGCCCTCGATATGCTGGACGAGCGAGGCAAGGGAGCCGCGCAGCTCCTCCGCCCCGATCGGCGCGGCGCGCAGTATGCGCTGCGTGGAACTGTCCGCGCGAGTACTCTCCTGCGTATTGGTCGCGCGCTTCCCGCTTTCGCCACAGCCGGCGATGAACAAGGCGAGGCAGAGTACGGCAAGCGACAGGGATGCGGCATTCATGGAAATGTCCTTCCAGCAATGGGTGCGTCAACGCAGCAGCAGGACCGCGCGCTGTGCCACGCCTGCGGCACTTTCCGCCCGGCAGAGATACACGCCTGCTGGCAGGGCCGCCGCATCGAAGACGAAAGAATGTCGTCCGGCGCCGACCGTCCCGTCGTGCAGTGTGGCTACGAGCTTGCCCGCGCTGTTGTACACGCGCACACGCAGCGTTGTGGCGGCGGCCACCTCCACAGGCACATGCGTGAATGAACTGAAGGGATTCGGATAATTCGTTCCGATCGCCAATGCTGTCGGGGCGGGAGCAGCATCCAGCGCATTCACATTCTCGTCGAACACCCACAAACGCAGCAGCGACGGCGTGGGGCCACCCCAGGACAGCACGTTCACGGAGGCGTCGACGGGGCCGTTCACGATATTGCCAAAGTGGATGTTCAAATCCGGAATCAAGGCCAGGCCGGGATGCACCTGTGCTTCGAGCACATGCCCCGCCTTGATGGTATGCAGTATGCGCGTGAGTTCGAATTGCATCAAGCGCGTGTCGCCGCCCACGCCTTTGACCTGCATGTGCCCGCGGGCGATGGGCGTGCGGCGCCCCGCCACCGGGTCGAAATCATAGAGCGAAACGTTCATCTGATAGCTGTGCCCGGTGCCTGAGCAGTACATGGTCGCCGTTCCGCTGAGCGGCGCCAGCGTGAGATCGCGCGCGAAGGGCTCGCTCTGAAAGGCGATGGGCTGCGAGCCGAGCAGGGGAACGTAGGTGAACGATGTCTGTCCGGCTTGCTGCGGCGCGTCGGGTGTCAGGCCGAAGCCGGAGAAATGCAGGATCTCCTCGCGTACACGCTTCTCGTTCGGGGTGGGTGCGAGCCACACGCCCTCTTCGCTGCGGGAGAATATCCGCAGGGCTCCCGTCCCGCCATCGTACAGTGCCACCGCGCTGTCGGGCGAAGCCACACTGGCGTCCGCGGTCACATCTCTCAACCAATAGTCCAGCCAGCGGTACACCACGTCCAGCACATAACCTTCCTGCTCCTGCACGGGTGGCAGGTCATGGCCGCCCGGGTACAGAATGATGCGCGAGTCGGTGGGCACATTGGCGAATTGGCGCATGGCGGCATTTTGATTGAAGAAAATGTCATGCGCACTCACCGCGATGAGCACAGGCACGCGAACATCGCTTTCGAGCGAGGTGGTGGAATACTGTTCAAAAAAACTGCGGACGTAGGTGAAATCCCCCTTCTGCCGCGCCTGCGCCAGCGAATCGCGCACGGCGGGATCGAAGCGCACGTTCGGCGTGAGCCCCGCATTGGAAAAAATCCAACTCAACGCACCGTTCTCCAACCAGTTGTCCGCTGCGCGACCATTGGCGATGATGGAAACAGCAGTGCGCACCGGCATTTTATAGGCAGCGGCGTTCCAGGCGTGCAATCCGCCCTGCGAGGCACCGAGTACGCCGAGGCGGTCGGCATTCACTTCGGGATTACCGCCGAGATACGCGATCATCTCCCGCAAATCGTCGAGAATGCGCTGCGAGGTGAAAAAGTCGAAGACGCCGCCGGAAGCCCCTTGTCCGCGAACGCTGTAGCCCACACTGTAGTAACCCTGCATCGCGAAGGCCATCGCCAGATTCGCAACCTCGTTTTTTGAACCGGCGAAGCCATGCACCAGCAGCATGCCCGGCCAACCTCCGGTGGGAGCCGTGCCGAGGGGACGCACGTAGAGGATGTCGAGCTGTACGCCGTCCGACATGGCGACGGTGGCATTGGTGATATTCTGTGCCTGAACGGGGAGCCCGGGAAGGAGGGCCATGCCAAGGAGGCATAACGCGATGCGGAGGAAGTGCTTCATGGTGCAAAGGTGCGTTGTGATGGGAATGTGCTGCGATGCGCATAAATTATGCCGAAAAACGTGAATTGCCAAGTGCAAACACGCTGCGGTGTGCACGCGCCGCCGCGGTGAGTCGCGGGAGCAGCGGCAAATTTCGTATCTTGACAAAATGCCGTGTTCGCAGCGGTGTTGTATTGCTCATAGCGCAGGAATGGATACCATGATACGACGTTTCTCCCTCGTCCTCCTCTTCGCCCTCTCCGCCGTGTTCGGCATCACTCTCACCGCTGATGAAGGGATGTTTCCCCTCAGCGAAATTTCCCGCCTGGACCTCAAGTCCAAGGGGCTGGAAATCGATGTGAAGGACATTTACAATCCCGACGGCGTGAGTCTGGTGGATGCGATCTGCCAGGTGGGAGGTGGCACGGGTGAGTTCGTTTCTCCCGATGGATTGATTCTCACCAATCACCACATCGCCTTTTCCGGTGTGGCGGATGCCAGCACACCCGAGAACGACTATCTGCAGAACGGCTTCACCGCCCGCACACGCGGCGAGGAAATTCCCGCGCGCGGCTACATTTGCCGCATCACCGAGTCGTACCGCGACGTGTCGGGCGAGGTGCTCGGCATCGTTACGCCGTCCATGACTCCCGAGCAGCGCAGCGATGCCATTATTGCGCAGATGCGCACGCTGGCGAAAAAGGAGGAAAACGGCCGCGAGAATATTTCCTGCGAAGTGTCGGAAATGTTTCCCGGAAAGAGCTACGTGCTGTTCACCTATCGCATCATCAAGGACGTGCGCCTGGTGTACGTGCCACCCATTGGCATTGGTAACTACGGCGGGGAAACCGACAACTGGGTGTGGCCGCGGCACACGGGCGATTTCTCCTTTCTCCGCGCCTATGTCGCTCCCGATGGCTCCACCGCGAATTACTCTCCCGACAATGTGCCGTTCAAACCGAAGCGCTTTATCAAAGTTGCACCCAAGGGCGTGAGCGAAGGCGATTTCGTGTTTGTTCTCGGCTATCCCGGTCGTACCTATCGCCACAAGACCAGCGACTATATCGCTCTGTACGAACGCACCATTTTGCCGCATCTTTCCAGGCACTACGATTACATGATCGAGACGATGGAAAACGCCTCGCGGCACGACCGCGCCCTGCAGCTGCGTTTCGCCGACGAGATCAAAGGTCTGGCCAACGCCACAAAAAACTATAAGGGCAAGATTCAGGGCCTGCGCCGCCTCAAGCTGGTGGACAAGCGCAAGGCCGAGGAAGCAGAGTTGCAGCGCTTCATCGCGGGCAATGCCGAGCTGAAGGCGAAATTCGGCAATACGCTCGAGCAACTGCACGGCGTGTATGACGAGTATGCGCGCTTCGCCATTCAGGAAATCGTCGTCACCATGATCGGCCGCAATCAGTATCTCGGCACACTTGCTTCGGTGATGAAGGCGGTGGACGGCGGTACGCTGGACGCGGAGAAAAAGGAAAAACTGCGCGGCGCGATTCGCAACATGTGGAAGGAAATCCACCGTCCCACTGAAACCCACTTCCTCGCCACCCTGCTGATGCAGCTCGCCGCGCTGCCGGCGGAACAACAGCCGCGCGGTGTGACCGCCTTTGTCGGCACCGTGGGCGCGGACAGGGAAGCGGTGGTGGAGCGCATACGCAAAGCCTTCGACGAGAGCGTGCTCGGCAAAGAGGAAAACATGCTCGCCATGATCGAGTGGGACAAAGCCCGCCTCGCGTCGTCCAACGATCCCTTCATCGGCATCATGCGCGACATCGCGCGTCTCAACGAGGACGTGATCAAGCGCCGCCGCAATCGCGATGGAGAACTCAAGCGTCTGGAAGCGGAATTCATCGATGCGAAAATGGCCTGGCAGCAGAAGCAGTTCATCCCCGATGCCAACAGCACGCTGCGCCTCACCTACGGCTATATCAAGGGCTACGCGCCGGCCGATGCCACCTACTACAGTCCGCAAACGACGTTGCGTGGGCTTATCGAAAAACACACGGGCGAGGATCCGTTTATAGCACCGCAGGCGCTGATCGATCTCTACAACACCAAAAACTACGACCGCACACTCGAAGACGCCCTGCTCAAGGATGTGCCCGTGGCAATGCTGTACAATATGGACACCACGGGTGGCAATTCGGGTAGCCCGGTACTCAATGCGCGTGGCGAGCTGGTGGGCGTGAATTTTGACCGCGCCTTCGAGGCCACGGTGAACGATTACCAGTGGAGCGAGGATTACAGCCGCTCGATCGGTGCGGATATCCGCTATGTGCTCTTCGTGGCCAAACATATCGGCAAGGCCGACTTCCTGCTCAACGAACTCGGGGTACACTGATCGCGTGAGCCTCGACATGCAGTCCGGACACGACGCGGCCTTGCGCGTCATCGTGCTGAATTCCGGCAGCAACGGCAATGCCGTGTATGTGGAATCGGTGGCCTCGGGCACGGCCATTCTGCTCGACTGCGGCATTTCCCGCCGTAAAATCGACATGCGCCTGAAAATTCACGGTCGAGGCGTACAGCAGGTGTCCGCCGTGTTCATCACGCACGAGCATGCGGATCATGTGCGCGGTCTGCCCATTCTCAGCAAACTGTACGATGTGCCGGTGTATCTCACCGAGCAAACCTACCGGCATCTGTGGAAGCATCGGCCGCATCGTGGAAGCAAATGGATCGGCAATGACGAGACGGTGGTGGTGGGCGACCTCAGGGTACGGGCGTTTCCCAAGTCGCATGATGCGTGCGATCCCGTGTGTTTCGAAGTGGAAGCTGCGGGGCGGCGCTTTCTGTACGTGACGGATCTGGGCGTGCCGAGTCCGGAGTTGATCGCCGCGTTACCCGAGGCGCATGGCGTGATGCTCGAGAGCAATTACGACGAGGACATGCTACGCAACGGCGGCTATCCCGAGCATTTACAGGCGCGCATACGCAGCAATTACGGGCACCTTTCCAATGCGCAGGCCATGGCGCTGTTGCGCGAACACACGAATGGCGCACTGCGCACGTTGGTGCTCGGACATTTGAGCGAAAACAACAACACGCCGGACATTGTCCGGCGTGAAGTGGATGCGCTGTTGCGCGAGAGATCGACGTTTCGTCCTCTGGTGCATATCGCCTCGCGCCATGATGTCAGCGAGGTGCTGCACGTGTGAGGCGACGCGGGAGCCGCGTTACATGTAGGTTTTCTTCAACTCCAATTCCTGAGCGAGGCGGTCTGCTTCGTCGCCGTTGAGCGGACGCAGTTTGATCACCCCTGCGGGGCTGTGACCAGCCTGCACGGTGGCTGCTTCGCTTCCATGGACCTGCGTGCGCCAGGAGGCGTCGCTATCGTCGGCGAGGGGAGCGCTGTTGCCGCGGCTGGCATCGAGAAGCTGGCGCAGGCGCAGGATGGCGCGCTCTTTCTTCTCGGCGAGCAGGCGATGCACGCCTTTGGCGGCGACCACGGTTTCCTCGAGCTGGCGCTGAATCTCGCGCACCTTGCTGCTGGAGGCCGTGGTGCGGGCCGACACGTAGTCCTCGAATTTCTTCATCACGGTTTCATATTCGCTCTGGATACGGGCCAATTCCAGGCGCGAATGCCAGTACTGCTCCGGATCGGCTGCGAGCAGGAAGTAGAACGGCACGGAAAGACGGAAATCATGCGGCATGCCTTTGAGCGTGGCATACCCCTGGGGGAAGCGCGAGCGCAGCGCACTTTCGAGCGCCGCGTGGTCGAAGGCCTGTACGCCCGAACTCACAGAGATTTCCGCGTACACCACCTTGCCTTCCGCCGTCACATACATGGTCACTTCCGCCACACCCTCCAAACCAGCGGCGAATTGCCCCTGCGGATACTCCGGCGTCGCGAATTCCGGTTGCGCGGCGGAGGTGAAACGCAGATCTTCGTGGGATTCGGGGAGGGTGAAGAGGGGCGGGATGAATCCGCGCGAGGCGACAGGCTGCGCCTGCGCGGCAGCGCCAAACAAGAGGAGGACCAGGACGGGGAAGACGGTTCGCTTCATTCAACCTCTCCACAAAATGCCGGTGTATGTCAATGCAGAATGGGCTTCTGCCGGAACAGTTCGGTAACATTACGGCGAATCAAGAAAAAAAGCAATAAATTTCGAGGAAAAATCTCACGCGAGCGTAACATTTCGCCAAAGCCTGTTGTCACAAGGAATTCCCGCATCGTGTCCACCATCGCTTCCACCGCGTTTCTCTCTACCTCCAAGCGTCATTCTGGTGGTGTAAAGCGATTCGTGCCCGTGTTGCCAGCGATTATCACCGCGCTGCTGCTGTGCATGCCCGCAAACGCCCTTGCGCAGATGGATTCCATGGATGCGCCCGTACCTTTGCCCGCCTGGTACAATCCGGTGACCGTGCTGGTGAATATGGGCTTCGACATCACGCAGCTCGACCGCTACCGCAGGGATGTGTTGCGCTATCCTTATGCGCGCGCGGCCGGGACGGTGTTTTCCAATCTCGGCAAGCCCGCGCCGCTCATCAAGCGCTACGGGTGGGAGCGATTCCTGCGGCACGAAATCCTTCCGCTGGAGTTCAGTGATGGCGCGAGTTGGTGGCCCAACTATCAGCTTCACCTGGTCGGTGGAGGGTACACCTGGGCGCGACTCGCCACATGGTACGAGCGGCACGGTGCGCCGGCGCCGGGCTGGCTGGCGGCGGGCACGGTGATGCTGGGGCACGTGCTCAATGAGGTGATGGAAAACAACGGTGTCGAAGGCGAACTCATCGATCCCATCGCCGATCTCTATGTTTTCGATGTGGCGGGCATACTGCTGTTCACTTCCGGCGATGTACGGCGCTTTTTCAGTGAAACCGTGCGGCTGCACGACTGGTCGCTGCAGCCCTCGATGGGTGTGAGCGACGGCGTACTGCACAACGCGGGGCAGTATTTCGCCGCACGCTATCATATTCCCGGCGCGGAGCATTGGGCCGTGCTGTACGTGTTCGGTCTCAACGGACTGCTGGGTGTGTCACATACGCTGAACGATGGCAGCACGATCTCGCTGGCCGGAGGTTTGCGCAGTCAGGCCGTGCGGCGCGACGAGGAGCATCCGCTGCGGCTCACCGCCGATCTCACTTGGAGCGCCGGCGCCTTCCTGGATCGCGATGGCGTGCCGATGGCGTCGCTGCTGCTCAGTGGCATTTCCTCGAATGTCGCCACACTGAACCTGTACCCCGGCATGCTGCGCATCGGCGGCTGTTCGCCCGGATTGTGGTGTTCGTTGTCCACCCGGGGACGCGTGCGTCTGGGGCTCGTCACGCAATGGGGCCTGGGTCTGGCGAATTGAGACCCCGCACAGCCGGGATAGCGGAGAATATTGTCAGAATCGAGTCTGTTGATTTGGGAAAAAGAGCTATATTCCCTGTGGAGAAGAGGACCAACCGGCACAACAACACGCGCATTTTAGGAGTAGGTATGGACAATCTCACGATTCGCAAGGCCGAGGGGAGCAGGATCCACGGAGTGGACTACGGCAACCTGTCCTTCGGGAAGTATTTCGCCGATCACATGTTCATTGTCGACCATGAGAACGGCGCCTGGGGCGCACCGCGCATCGAGCCCTACGGTGCCATGGCCATCGAGCCCGCCAACTGCACGCTGCACTATGCGCAGACGATTTTCGAGGGCATGAAGGCCTATCGTTCAGCGAAGGGTGGAGTCAATCTCTTTCGTCCGTACATGAATGCGCAGCGCTTCAACAACAGCGCCGTCCGCATTTGCATCCCGACCATCGACGAGGAACTGTTCGTCGAAGGTATTCGCCAACTGGTGAAGTTGGACGAGCAGTGGATTCCCACCGAGCGTGGACACTCGCTGTACATTCGTCCGTTCTGCTTCGGTTCCGGCAATTTCCTCGGTGTGCATGCGTCGAGCACCTATCGCTTCATGGTCATCACCTCGCCCGTGGCGTCGTACTATGCCGAGGGCTTGAATCCCGTTCGCATCAAGGTGGACGAGGAGCATGTGCGCGCGGTGCGTGGCGGCCTGGGGCAATCCAAGGCGGGCGCCAATTACGCGGCAAGTTTGTATGCCGGCATGCAGGCCAAGAAAGAGGGCTTCGCGCAGGTGCTGTTCCTCGACGGTGTGACGCGAAACTTTGTCGACGAGATCGGCGCCATGAACATCATGTTCGTGATCAACGATGAATTGCTCACGCCTCCGCTGAGTCAGGGCTCGATTCTGCCCGGCATCACGCGCGACTCGGTGCTGTACCTCGCGCGCGAGTGGGGCATGAAGGTGGCGGAGCGGCAGATTTCCATCGACGAAATTGCGCAGGCCTATCGCGACGGTACCTTGCAGGAGGCATTCGGCACCGGTACGGCCGCGGTGATTTCGCCCGTGGGCGAGTTTGTGTACAAAGGCGAGGCCATGAAAATCAACGGCGGCACCATTGGTCCCATCGCACAAAAATTCTACGACACGATCACGGCCATACAGTACGGCGAAGCGGAAGACACGCACGGCTGGATCGACCATCTCGATATCTGATCGCATTCCCATCGTATGTAACCTCCTCCCGCAGCCGGGGGGAGGTTTTTTATTCCCGGGCAGCACAGAGATCACAGAGTTCGCAGAGGGCACGGATGAGGGATTCGGGGTGCCTTGGGCATGATTCGTGCGCGGCGGTGGTGTTCGCGCCAGGGTGAAAGTGAAGCAAGGAAAATCGAAAAAGGAGAAAGAAACTCGCTGCCACCGCATCGGCAACGGTACGAACCCCGTGGAATGTGCTTTAAAAATCCTTCGCGCCTTCGCGCCTTCGCGTGAGGAATTCCCTTCGCGTCTTCGCGCCTTCGCGTGAGGAATTCTCTTCCCGGCCGAATTGCACGAACTGGAATTCCGGAAAACTTCCGCTATATTACATGCTGTCAAATCCAATCCGTTTCACATGGGCATCGAACCGCCACGATGACGAAGAAAAGCTATACGAAATCCGGCCGCAGTTGCAAGGTCACGTTTTATTTGCCGGCCGAAACGGGCGCCGAAAGCGCCTCGCTGTGTGGAGAGTTCAATGACTGGAATCCGGAAGCCGCGCCAATGAAGCGGAAGAAGGACGGCATGTTTTACGCGTCGGTGAATCTCGACGCGGGCCGCTCCTACCGCTACCGCTTCCTGCTCGACAATTCGCGCTGGGAAAACGACTGGGAGGCCGAGAGCTATCTCCCGAACGATCACGGCAGCGACGATTCCATCGTAACAGTATGAAAAAAGGCGGTCACCTCGACCGCCTTTTCTCGTTTCCACGTCATGGGAAAAGCTACACCTTCAGGGTTTCCTGACCGGCTTCCCAGTTGCAGGGCGTGAGTTCGCCCGTCTGCAGCGCGTCGAGCACGCGCAGCGTCTCGGGGATGTTGCGTCCCACACTGAGGTCGTTCACCGTCACCCAGCGGATCATGCCCTCGGGATCCACGATGAAGGTGGCACGGAGATCCACGCCTTCGTTCTTCGCGAGAATGCCGAGACTCGAGCTGAGTTCGCGCTTGATGTCGGCCAGCATGGGGAAGGGGAGATCCTTCAGCTCGGGATGATCGTTGCGCCAGGCCAGATGCACGAAATGGCTGTCGACACTGGCGCCGAGCACCACCGCGCCCTTCGCCTCGAAGTCGGCGTTACGACGACCGAACTCGGCGATTTCCGTCGGGCACACAAAGGTGAAATCCATCGGCCAGAAGAAATAGACTTGCCATTTCCCGGCATAGGTGCTGTTGCTGATTTCCATGAACTCTTTTCCGTGTTCACGGCTGACACAGGACTGCAATTGAAATTCGGGGAACTTGTCTCCGACAGTAAGCATGCTGCTTATCCTCCTTTGAAAAAATGTGGTGATGATGGATGCAATCGCTTGTAATATGGGACACGCAAGGTCCTAATACAAGATAACGCGGAAGGCGCGTGGAAAATTCCTCGCGCAGACGGGTGTTGCCGAAAAGGCGGGCGATGCCGTACATTTCGAATTGAACATTTTTGCACTACAATCAAGGTTTGACCATGTCGGAAACACAACGCCCCACGGTGCAGGAATTCGAGTACAAGGCGGAGATGAAGCAACTCCTGCATCTGATCATCCATTCGCTGTACACGCATCCCGAGGTGTTTCTGCGCGAGTTGATCTCCAACGCCTCGGATGCCTTGCACAAGGTGCGCTTCATGCAGGTGACCGGCGCCGAGGTCGTGCAGCCGGAAGCGGAACTGCGTATTTCCATCGACATCGATGCTGACAAGCATGCGCTCGTGATCGAGGATACGGGTATCGGCATGACGCGCGAGGATTTGATCGAGCGCATCGGAACGGTGGCCAGCTCGGGCACGCTGGAATATCTGCGGGCCATGGGCGAGGAGAAGCAGAAAGCCGACGGCGGCGATCTGATCGGACAGTTTGGCGTGGGCTTTTACTCGGTGTTCATGGTCACCGACGAGGTGACGATAGAGACGCGGCACGCCTCCCCCGATTCCGCGGGCTTGCGCTGGCGCTCGCGCGGCGAAGGCACATACACGATCGAGGAAATCGAGAAAGTGGATCGCGGTACGCGCATTTCCTTCGCATTGAAAGAGGAAGTGAAGGATCTCGCCGAGGAGTACCGCGTGCGCTCGGTGATCAAGAAGTACAGCAATTTCGTGGATTTCCCCATTTACCTGGGCAAGGACCGCGTCAACTCTGTCGCCGCGCTGTGGCAAAAGAAGAAAGACGATCTCGGCAAGGAGGAAGTGCACGAATTCTACAAATTCATCGCCAACGATTATCGCGAGCCCCTGGATTACCTGCATCTGAACATCGAGGGACGCGTCAATTTCAAGGCGCTGGTGTTCGTGCCGTCGGCCCCGCCTTTCGGCTACTTCGATCCGCGCGAGGAAAAATCCCTGCACCTCTACGTGCATCGCGTGTTTGTGCAGGACGATTGCAAGGATCTCGTGCCCGAATATCTGCGCTTCGTCAAAGGCGTGGTCGACACCGAGGATTTGCCGCTGAATGTGTCCCGCGAGGTCACGCAATCCAGTCCCGTCACCACCAAGATGCGCGAGGTGCTCACCAATCGCATCCTCGGCATGTTGGAGGATTGGGCCAACACCGATCCGAAAAAATACAGCGACTTTTTCCGCTCCTTCGGTAACTATCTGAAGTTGGGTCTCAACGAGGATTTCACCAACAAGGATCGCATCGTGGAATTGCTGCGCTTCGAGACCAGCAAAACCGAGGCGGGCGCCGTTACCTCGCTCAAGGACTACGTGGCCGCCATGCCCGAGGAGCAGAAGGAGATTTACTACATCACGGGTGAATCACGCGACACGGTGCAGCGACATCCGAATCTCGAATACTTCCGCAAGCATTTTCTCGAAGTGCTGTATCTGACCGATCCGGTGGATCTGTTCAGCGTGACCTCGCTGGACGAATACGCGGGGAAGAAAATGATCTCCATCGAAAAAGCCGATATCAAACTCGACGGTGGCGACACAAAGGATGAGCAAGCAGTGAAGGGCAAGGCCGCCAAGGAATTGCTGCTGCGCTTCAAGGACATTCTCGGAGCACGCGTGGAGGATGTGGTGGAGTCGCATCGCCTGGTGGACAGCGTGGCCACGCTCACCAGCGGCAAGCAGGGCATGGATGCGCATATGGAGCGCGTGATGCGCATGATGGACAAGAACTTCTCGGGCGGGAAGAAAATGCTCGAAGTGAATCTCTCCCATCCTCTCGTGCGCAATCTCGCCACGCTGCACGCGGCCGATGCCGAGGATCCCATTCTCGTCGACGCGGTGGAGCAGATTTACGCCGGAGCGTTGCTCATCGAGAAAAGTCTGGAGAATCCCATCGATTTCGTGCGCCGCAGCATGGAATTCATGGAAAAAGCCACGCGCGGCGAGTAGCACGCAACCTCCGCATTTCCCCGAAAACGATGAACCCCGCAAACTGCGGGGTTCGTCGTCCTCTTCCGATTCACACACGACATACTGCGCATGTGCCTTACCACGGAAGGGCCAGTCTCACTTGCTGATGTACAGCATGCGCGAGGTTTGAAGCTCGGCACTGCTGAGTCGAACGACGTACATGCCGCGTGGCAGGGCCTGCGCGGAGAGTTCGGCCGTGTAATTGCCTGCCGCGAGTGTGCTGTTGACCAGCGTCGCGACCCTGCGGCCGAGTACATCGAAGACGTCCATCGTCACGGAGCGGGGGGAGGCGTTGCCCTCGATGCCGTAGGGGATGATGGCGCGCGTGGAGACGGGGTTGGGAATGCTGTTGTCGAGACGCAGCGCAAAGCCCTGTGCCAGCGGCGTGCGTCCCGCGCTGTTGGGTCGGACGGCCAGGGCCGTGCGCGTTCCACTCACCGTGGTGTTGCAGCTTATGGCCTGCACGGTGAGTTCATGCCGCTCCACATCGGGGTGGGGTGACGTGTAGCTGATGCGAAATTCGTCGTAATCCCTGCCGATGATGGAGGCGATGTCCACGAACAATTGCTGGAGTTGCGAAGCGGTGGCGGAGTGGAAGTAGCGTCCGCCGGTGAGCGTGGATAAGAGTTCCAGTTCGGTGCGGTTCACGCTGCCGCCGAGTCCGATTGTGAAAATACGGATGCCGTTTCGGTTTGCCTGCGCAATGACTTCCGCCGGGGTTCGGATACTGCTGTTGTCAGCGCCGTCGCTGAGCAAGAGCATCGAACGGCGCTGCAGCGTGCCATTGACGATCAACTCGGCCAGACCCGCGTAGCACGCATCCCACATAGCCGTCGCGCCGGTCGCGTTGATATACGGTACCTGTGCCAGCAGTGCGGAAGGTGAAGCGGTTATGCCTTGCAGGAGCTGCGGAGTTGTACTGAACGCCAGAAGCCCGACTTCGTCCTGCGTGCTATCCATGTAATGAATCAAATCCGCCGCCGCGAGCTTGGCGGTGTCGATGGGGCCGCCAGCCATGCTGCCGCTGCGATCCAGCACCATCATCACACTGAAAGGGTAGCGCACCATCGCCGAGGGGGTGGCATCGATGGAAAAATCCTGCACCGGGGTGCCGTTGTCGAAAAGCGACCATTGCTGCCGCGAGATGTCGTATTGCGGCTGTCCTTCGCAGAGCACGTTGACGGTGATGCTGGAAGGCGCGGACCCCTCGCCCAGGCGCACGGTGGTGATGCGCGCCTCGGTTTGCGCCAATGTCGTAGCGGTGAATACCGCGATCAGCAGCGGAAGGGAAATGAGCAAACGGTACATGGCTTCCTCCTCCATTCACCCGCCACGCAGACCGCTGGCGGGCCGATGTACTACAGATTTTTCAACGTATGTGCGATGTCGCGATAAATATCCTCGAGGTCGCCCAGCGCCGGCAGGCGGTGATGCGAGCCACCGGTTTGCGCGGCCAATTCCGCCAGGGCGCTTTCGTCCTTGCTCACGCGCAGCGAAATGGTGTACAGTGCGATGTTGGCCGAACGGGCCAGCGCGATAATGCGCTGCGGCGTGCCGGTGCCGCTGGAGTTGTCGCCCGTCTCGGTCACCACCACCACGGCCCGGCGCGTATTGCGCGCTTGCGATTGCACTGCGAGCACCGCGGTGTAAATGCCGTCCCACATGGCGGTCGCGCCCACGATGGGCAGGGCGTTGACGGCATTTCTCAACGCGAGCGGATCGGGAGTCATGCGCTGAAACACCGTCACGGTGCTGTTGAAGCAGATCACCGCGGCCTCGTCGTTCTCGCCGTCCAGCGAGTCGATGAAGGCGTCACCAGCCCGTTTCATAGCTTCGGAATTGGGCGGCAGCACGCCGCCGCTGCCGTCGAAGACCAGCGCCGCGGAAAAGGCCGAGGTCCCGCTGGACGTATCGATGACAATGCTGACCGGCTCGCCGATTTCCGCTGCGACGGGATCGCCGATGCCTTCGAGGTATTGCTGTCGGGGAGTGTCGATTCCGAGTGGCGACTCACAGGCCCACGCGCCCGCCGCGAGGCAGAGGAACGCGAGAAGCAGCCCTGCACGCTGTCGCCTAGAATGCATACTCCAGTCCGTAGGTTGCGCCCAGTTTTTTTGTATCGAACCAATTGCCCTGGAAGCGATAGGCCAGCATGCTGCCTTCCAGACCCACCACAAGCGACACGCGCTCAAAGGGCTTGAGGGCCACGCCTACAGTTCCACGCGCCAGCGGACCCAGTTGCAGGGCCGCACCCGCCTGCACGCGCACGAAGGGATAGGTGTACGGCAAGGTTTCGGGGCCGGTGAGTTGGTACATGGCCATCAGGCAGTAGGCCGAGGGCTGTTGCTCATAGCGCACGATTGTGCGTCCCAACGTACCGTTGAAGGACTGCGCGAAGGATTCGTAGCCGAATTCGATGCCCACGGCGTGATGCTTGCCGATTTCGTACAGCGCTCCGAGGTTCATGTCCAGTGAGGCGTTTTTGCGCGACGGAATGGACACCGAGGGATCGGCGCTCAGTGTGCTGCGGCGCACATACAGCGTGAACGGCAGATTTTCCACCGTCAGGAAACGATTGTAGGGAATGAACGGTGCGCGAATGCCACGCAGATCCCGCTCCTCGGGCCGGTCGAAGGCATCGAGATACGCCGTCTGCGGATGCGGTGTGGCAATTTCCTCGAAGCGGGGTTCCGCCGCCGCATCGATGCCCGGCAGCATCACGGCCATCACCGGAACGGTGGCGGCGGGCTTGCGCGCATGCCGATGTTCGGTGGGTGTGGCCGTTGGAGGCGGCGCTGGCGCTTGCGTGCCTTGCTCCACCGCAGTGGGCTGCACCGGCGTTGCGGCGGGCATGGACTCGGCTTCGGTACGGGGGAAGAGCATGGACAGCATCACCGTGGTCAGCAGGGCGAGTAGCGTTGAGCCTGCGGCGAACCATGCGCGACCCGCCATTGAGGCCGCCGTGCTGGCGTTCAACGTGGCCGGAATACTGAAGCCCAAGGTGGTGAACACCGCGGAGGTGGCCACCGCCGGAGGGGTGAACGCAACGGTATCGTGCTGTATTGCCTTGCGTATCGCGAGCAGATCCTGCATTTCGGCGCGCAGCCCGCTATCCTGCGACAGCCGACCGAACAGGGCATCCTGATGGGCGCCCTCCAGCTCGCCGTCGAGATAGGCGTGCAGCATCTGCGAATCGTTGAAATCCATGGGGTCGTTCATCGTAGCACAACTCTAATGCAATGAAAAATTTCTATCGTTCATGACTGACATCCGCGATATATGGCGCCAGGAGGGAGCGAATCTTCTGTTTGGCGCGGAAAATGCGGATTTTCACCGTGGAAAGAGGGACATCGAGTATTGCCGAGATTTCCTCGTAGCTGAAGCCCTGGTACTCGCGCAGCAGAAAGGCCTCCCGATAATCGTCGGGAAGCATGTCCATGGCCATGGTTACCAGTTGCAGCAATTCCGTGTTCTCGTTCTGTTTCGTCTGAATGTACGTTTCGACATGTTCGATATCGGTGGTCGGTTTGCGATCCCGCCGACGGTTCAGACACAGATTGCGCGCGATTTTGAGCAGAAAACCGGGAACATTCGTCATCTCGCGCTCACCCTTCGCACATTCGTAAAAGCGCACGAAGGTATCTTGAAAGGCATCCTGGGCTTCATCACGGCTTCCAAGGAAGCGAAGGCAGTAGGCATACACCCGTCCCGAATACCGCGCGTACAGCTCGGCAAAAGCGACTTCCGCCTTGTGTTTCTCCTCGCGAAGGAGGGCGAACAACTCGGCGTCCGGTATCTGGGTGCTGTCTCCGGACATGCTGTCGTTTCCAGTGAATCGGCCAATGCGCCATTGTAACGCGCACGATCAACATAACACATGAAACGACATTCGGTTACAGGTCATAAACAAATCCCTGTGCCGTGGCTGCGAAGAGTGCTCGGAAATCGATGCCAACGGTGCTATTTTGCCCGTCGGACTGAACGTTCAAGAAACGCGGGAGGCGTCATGCTTCGTTACGGAAAGGTGTTCGTCGTGCTCGGCGCGGCGGTGCTGCTTTCATTCTGTGCATCATCGGAAAAGGAACGTATGACTCAAGAATTCACCACCCTGCTCAAGGAATTCGAGGCCAAAGCCATTCCCCTGAGCAAGGAGGCCGCCCTGGCCTACTTCCAGGCCACCATCTCGGGCAAGGAAGAGGATTACAAACGCGCGGCGGATCTGGAAGTGGAGCGCAGCCGCATCTTCGCCGATAAAAAGGTTTTCGCGAAGCTCAAGGAATTGCGCGAGGCCGAAGTGATCGACGATCCGCTGCTCAAACGGCAGCTGGATGTGCTGTACATGGATTTTCTCGAGAATCAACTGGACGAGTCCATGCTCGAATCCATGATTCGCATGCAAAACGAAACCGAGAAACAGTTCTCCACCTTCCGCGCCACTGTGGGCGGCAAGCAACTCTCCGACAATGAGATCGAGGAATTGCTGCGCGCTTCCACCAACAGTGCGGAATTGCAGGAGGCCTGGCTGGCGTCGAAGGAAATCGGCAGTATCGTCGCTCCACGCGTGATCGCCCTGGTGAAATTGCGCAATCAAGCCGCGCGCGAGGTGGGCTACGAGAATTATCACACGATGAAACTGGCCCTGGGCGAGCAGGATCCGGAGGAAATCGCGCGCCTCTTCGATGAGTTGGACGAACTGACTCGCGACACCTTCGCCGAACTCAAGCGCGACATGGACGAAAAACTCGCCCTGCGCTACGGCATTTCCGTGGATCAGCTCATGCCCTGGCATTACCAGAACCGCTTTTTCCAGGAAGCGCCGAAAATCCAGGCCACCGATCTCGATCTCTATTACAAGACGCAGGATATCGCCGCATTGACCACCACGTACTTCGCCGGTCTGGGCTTGCCCATCGACGATCTTGTGGCGCGCAGCGATTTGTACGAAAAGCCGGGCAAATATCAGCACGCGTATTGCACCGACATCGACCGCGAGGGCGATGTGCGTGTGGTGTGCAACATCAAGCCCACCTACGGTTGGATGAACACCAATCTGCACGAGTACGGGCACGCGGTGTATGACAAATTCCACAATGCGAAGCTGCCCTGGCTGCTGCGCGAACCCGCGCACACCTTTACCACGGAAGCCATCGCCATGCTGTTCGGCCGCCAGGCCTCGAATCCCGGCTTTTTGATGGATGTGGTGAAGGTACCCGCCGAGGAGGCCGAGCGCGTGGCCAACGATGTGCATGCCTCGCTGCGTCTGGAGCAGCTTGTGTTCAGCCGCTGGGCGCAGGTGATGTATCGCTTCGAAAAGGCGATGTACGAGAATCCCGACCAGGATCTCAACGCGCTGTGGTGGCAACTGGTGGAGCGCTATCAGATGCTGCGCAAACCGGAGGGACGCAATGCGGCGGACTGGGCCTCGAAAATTCACGTGGCGCTGTATCCCGCCTACTATCACAACTACCTGCTGGGCGAATTGCTGGCTTCGCAGCTGCACGCCCATCTGTGCGACAACGTGGTGAAATCGCCCGATCCCAAGCGCGAGTCCTTCGCCGGCAACGCGGAAGTGGGAGTGTGGCTACGCAAAAATGTGTTCGAAGCTGGTCGTACCAAATTGTGGAACGACATGATTACCGCCGCCACGGGCGAACCCCTGACCGCGAAGTATTACGCGCGGCAGTTCGTGGAGTAAATGGAACGCGTGCGTGATGCCTCGGTCCGCCGGGTCGGCGCGAGGCATCACGCACGATACACCCCACCCCGCGCCGATGTGGCGACGCGAGGCATGCCAAACGACAAGGAGTGACCATGCGTCTCCGTTCGTTGTGCCTGTCCTTCATCCTGCTTTCCTTTTTACCGCCAGTGCCATTGCTGCGTGCGCAGTCCGATCCCTGGGCTCCTCGTGGCGTGCGCGCCTTTCTCGTGAACTACAACGCGATGAAGGGCGACGCCTTTTTTGCGGCATTGGCCGCGCGGCGCTTCGTGCTCATCGACGAGAGCGCGCGCGAGGACATCCGGCTGCTGCATGCCCAGCGTCCCGGGCTCCCCATTCTCCATTACAAGGACATTGTGGCCTGCTATCCTTCCATGGATGAATGGGAGGAAGTGAACCGTGATGAATGGGCCTTCCTGCACGCGTCCGAGCCCTCGGCGGTGACGGTGTGGAGCGATGGTGGCGACAGCGTCACCGTGACCTGGGCGCCTGATCGCCGAGGTGAAGCGCCACGGGAGTATCGGCTGGCGACATTGCGCGATTCGTTGGGTAGCGAGACGGCGCTCACCGGAGCATTGTCCGGCAGCATTCCGCAGCGCGTGCTATTGCCCCCGGACGCGCGCTACCTGCTCGTACGCAGCGTGGCTGGCGACGGAGGCGAGCTTCGTTATGGACTGCCCGCGCCGCTCTCCGACATCCGTCGCGACGATGCGATGCTCTGGCCCGACAGCTCGGGACATGCGCGCTCGGGCGATACGGTGCGCGTGCATGTGCGGCTGCGGCATCGCTTCGCGCTGGAAGCGGACTCCGTGGTCCTGATTGGTGATTGGGATCGCAACAATCGTCTGGATTCGCTGCGCGAGCGTTTGCGCATGCGCGTCGGCGATGATGCGTGTGTGGCGGACACCACATTCTCCTATGTGGCTGAGCGCAGCAACTGCGGCTTCGAGTACATCGTCGAGTACTGGCGGGATGGACGGCGCAGCCGCTACCCGAGGCGCGGGGCGTGGAGCAGCAATGCGAATCACCGCCTGGTCAACGATTACTACGGCTTTCATGTGATGAACGTATGCAATGCCACCTGGCGGCGCGCATGGGTGCGGCAGGTACTCGCGGCCTTCGCGCGCGACGGTTATACGGGACTGTTCGAAGACGACTGCTGGTATCGTGTGGAGAATTACGGCGTGGATGCGTATCCGCCGGTGCCCTACGACGAGCACAGCTGGCGGCGTGGATTGTACGACATGCTGGACAGCATTCGCATCGGCATCGCTCCGCGTCCGGCGTATTTCAACGGACTGTACACCGTGGCCTCGGACAGTTTGCTGCTGCACACCGTGGGTGGCATGACCGAGGGCTTCGCCTACACGCATTGGTCGGGCCTGGTACCCGGAGACAGTTGGCGCAATCAATGCAATCGTGGCCTTTCGGCCATGCATCGCTATGGACGCGAATGGATGGCACTGGCGGGAGCGCCGTACGACAATGCGGATGGACGTCTCTACGCCTGGGCGAGTTACATGTTGACCGCCGATTCACTGGGCATGTACGCCACGGCAACGGATTATCAGGAATTCGCGCATTACCCGGAGTACGACATCCCTCTCGGAAAGGCGCTGGAGCATGCCGCACTGGACATCGACGAACTCGCGCAGGGAAGCGGCAACGCCCGCTGGTATCGGCGCGAGTTCGAGCACGGCACCGTGATCGTGAACCCTTCATCCACAGCGCTGCGCTACGACGATGCACGCGGGAGGCCCGTACTGTCGCTGTTGGCCGGCACGACGGTGGATGGCGGGGGACTGCGCAGCGTGGCCTCCGCCGACAGCGTGCCCGCGCGATCCGCGCGCGTGTGGTTGAATCTTCCGCCGGGCGAAGGACTCTACACACCCACGCTCTTGGAGTGGAGGGTGGAACCCGCTGCGGTGCCGGCGGATGGAAGCACCCCGTGCCGGCTCGCGGTGCGGGCGGTGGACAGCAGCACCGCCGAGCTGTACTCCGACGCGACGCTTCCGCTGCGCGTCGTTGTGGACGCCTCGCCGGCTGGCGGACCCCCGATGCTCGAACTGCGTCCCCGTGGAGCCGGTACGGGGCGCGACGCATTGTGGTATGACGGGGAATTCACCATTCCTGTGGGTGCACCGCCCGACAGCGCGCGTCTGCCTGTGCTGCTGGAGAGTCCAACGGGGTTGTGCGCGGTGCGATGGATGACGTTGCGCATCGTGTCGGCGGATTCCGGCAATCTCGTGCGCAACTACAGTTTTGAAATCGATGCGAATCGCGACGGCATACCCGACACATGGCGGCCGTATGTGAAGGGATTCGATTACGAGCAGCGGCCCGAGTATGCGCACAGCGGATCACGTGCGGTGCATGTGCGCAACGACAGTCTGAGCGAGATGCGCGGGGTGTACGCCCGCATTGATCTGTTACAGAGCGAAGCCCGGCCACTGGAGTTGTCCGGCTGGTCGCGCGCGGTAGGCGTGAGCGGTGCATCGGACAACGATTACGCGCTGTACGTGGACGCCTGGTACGACGATGGCACGCCGTTGTACGGGCAGACTGCGCGCTTCGCAACGGGCACGCATGATTGGGAGTACAGCACGCGAGTGATACAGCCCGCGCGGCCCATCCACCATCTGTTGTTGTACGTGTTGTTCCGTCGTCACACGGGCGAGGCCTGGTTCGATCATCTCGCCTTGCGCGCACCAACGTCCAGTGCGTTGCCCGAGGCCACGCCGCGGAGTTTCACGGTATCGGTGTATCCTCAGCCGTTGCGCGACCACATTGCCGTGCATGTGGGAGACGCCGAGGGCGTGCTTATGGAGATGACATTGTCGGATATATCCGGCGTGACACGGCGCGTCCTGCATCGCGGCATCGTACCCGGCGCCTCCTTTCATGCCCGCGCCGACCTCGCTTCATTGCCGAGCGGTCTGTACCTGCTGCATATCACCGGCGCCCGCGAACGCCGTACGCATCCCGTACTGCTGGTGAAATAGTTTGGTAAGATGAGCGGAATCGTGTAATCAAGTGAAGAATGAGAGTAAGGAGGAAAGGAGGGTAAGGAGGGCTTCGCTGGCACGGAGTACCCAGAGCGCTTCGCGGGAACACAGAGTACACAGAGCGCTTCGCGAACACCGAGGGCTCAGAGGAATCGCGGCTTTGCGTCGCTGCGTCCTTGCGTTGACGCGATTGCGGCGAGGCGCAGGATTCCGGGGGGGCCACACCCTCAACCCATCCTCTGCGCTCTCGGCGCTCTCCGCGCTCTCTTCAAATGTATCCCGCACTCAGCCGGCCCGCGAAAACCGACCTCCGTGCGCGCAACGCAACTCCGAAGCGATTTGTCCGTAGCACGCGATTGCGGCCGTCGGGTCGCATAGCCCTATCCACAATGTTCCGAGGTGACTCATGCTCTTGCGAAGCATGATACTCATGGCATGCTGCGCCGTGATGCCGTTGGCGCGTCACACGCTGGCACAGACGTCGGCGAATTCCGATCGCGTGCTGCGACTTCGCGGCACGATGGAGCGCGTCCGCATCGATGGCGTGATCGACGAGGTCTGGGCGACGGCCGATAGCAGCGACGCATTCGTGCAGCATTCGCCGGCGCATGCAGCGGCGCCATCGCGGCGCACCGTGGCGAAAGTGCTGGCCACGGAACAATCGCTGTACTGCCTCATCGTCTGCCACGAGGACAAGGGCATGGTGGCGGCGCCGGCAGGTGTGCACGACGACGCCAATGGCGATTTCGTGTCCATCATGCTCGACACCTTCGGCGATAGAAAAAGCGCCTATAAATTCGTGGTCTCGGCCTCGGGCGTGCGCACGGACGCGCGCTTGTTGGACGATGCGCGCAACCGCGACTACAGCTGGGATGGAGTGTGGTTCGCCGATGCGCGCCTGTACGACTGGGGCTATGTGGTGGAAATGGAACTGCCGTTCCGCTCGCTGCAATACGACCCGGTGCTGACGGAATGGGGACTCGACTTTGACCGCTGGATTCCCGCGCGCGCCGAGGACATTTACTGGTGCGCGTACAGCGAGAACGAAGGTCAGCGCATTTCGCGTTTCGGTCGCCTGCTGCTGAACGACGTTCGTCCCGGCGGCCAAGGTCTTTCACTGGAGCTGTATCCCGTGGGCATCACGCAGGTGCGACGCCTGCGCGAGGGAGTGTATGAGTGGTCGCCCGATGCCGGCCTCGACGTGTTCTACAATCCTTCGCCCATTCTCACGGTGCAAGGCACGGTGAATCCCGATTTCGCGCAGATCGAGGCCGATCCTTTTGCTTTCAACATCTCACGCTACGAGAGCTATTTCAACGAGCGGCGTCCTTTTTTCACCGAAGGAAAGGAGATTTTCACGGCTTCGGGCAAGCAGCACAATTCGGGGTTTTACCAACCACTCGAACTGTTCTATTCGCGACGCATCGGACGAAAGCTGCCCGACGGCAGAGACGTGCCATTGCTCGGCGGTGCCAAGATCTTTGGCCGCGCGGGCGCCTGGGAATACGGGGGCTTTGTGGCCACCACCGGCGAGCGCGACTATCGCGTCGACGGTGAGGAGCGCAACGAAGAGGCGGCCAGCTTTGTGTCGGCGCGGCTCAAGCGCCAGGTGCTTGACAATTCGGATATCGGTATGCTGTATGTGGGGAAATTGGGAGTATCGCGGCACGATGGCGTGCTGGACATAGACGGGGCGCTGCGTGGCAGCCCATGGCAGCTTTCGTATCAACTCGCACGCTCGATGCATAGCGACAAGGGTGGCGGACTCGCGGCATCGGCGGGCCTCGCGGTGCCTTCGGAACGATGGACGCTGATGGCGCGTGCGCGATATGTGGAAAGCACCTTCGATGCGCAGCAGGTGGGCTTCGTGCCCTGGGTGGGCTCGTCCGAAGTTGTGCTGCTCACCGGTCCGACCTGGTACATCAAGGAGCATCCTGTCAAATCGGTGATGCTGTACACCGGCGGGGCCTTGTCGCATGAGGTGGTGGACAAGCTGGTGGATGTGCTGTCCATCACCGGCGCCAGCGTGCAGTTCCGCGCGAATTACGGCATGGAAGTGAACTGGACCTGGGGGCGGGCCCGCGACAACGGCGTGGCCTACACCTCGTGGGAAGCGACATTCTCTTCCTGGTTCCACACGCATCCCCGCTGGTACGGCAATGTGTGGGGCGGCTATTCCCGCACGTACAACTTCCGACGGAATTGGTTGTCGTTCTATTCGTGGGCAGGCCTGAGCTTCGATTGGGATGCCACGGACAATGTGGCGCTGGGCATGGAGGGCAATGTGTTCATCGAAGGCGACCCCGACCTCCGTATGGAAGATGTGACCGTGGCCACGCGGCCCTCGTTCACCATCACTCCGGTGAACAATGTCAGTGTGCGCGTGTATGTGGACCATGTGTACGAGCGCTCCAGCGACCGCGTGCAGCGTCTGATTGGAGGACTGCTGTTCAGTTGGAATTTTCTCCCGAAAAGCTGGATTTATCTCGCGTGGAACGATGTGCGCGAACGGGAGCGCACGTTTGACACATTCGGTACGCCCACGGGCTCGACTCTGCGCATTCGCGAACAGGCGGCAGTGCTGAAAGTGAAGTATCTGTACTATCTGTAAATGGGAGCCTGGATCACCCCATGGCGGCAAGGAGGATGCTCGCTTCCGCATTCGCATTGCGCACGGGAGAACTCCTCACACCGCGTACTCACGTTGGAAGACCCGCGAGGCGCATGATGGTGAGCGCGTTGGTGGTGGGGCAGGGGCCTTCGCGCAACGTGTAGTCGAAGTGCATTTCCCCCTGTTCCACATGCTCGCGAAAGTGGAGATTGCGCACGCCGGACAAACCCTCGGCCACACGCGTCAGTTCGATGTCATGTGTGGAAAGCAGACCTGTGGCGCCGAGCGCGTGCAATTCGCGGATGTAGGCTTCGCCCCCGGCGTGCCGCTCGCGCGTGTTCGTGCCGCGAAACATTTCATCCACCAAAAACAGCACACCACGCTCTTTTTCTTCACGCAGCACATCCAGCAACCGCCGGAGACGCCGGACTTCGGCATAGAAATACGACACACCGTCGCGCAGTGAATCGCTGATGTTGATGCAGGTGAACAGCCGCACGGGGCGCAACGCGAAGCTCCGCGCAGGTACCGCGCCGCCTACATTGGCCAGCACTGTGGCAATACCCAGGGTGCGCAGCATGGTGCTTTTCCCCGACATGTTGGAGCCGGTGATCAACAGGATATCCGGACCCTGCGCGATGCGCACATCATTGCACACCCGGCGCCCGGCGGGAATCAGCGGATGTCCCAATGCCTCGGCCTCGAGCAGCGGCGCGTCGTCCGCTGGCTCCAGGATGTGCGGAAACGCCGCGTCCGCATGCAACGCGGCGTGGTTGGCGAGCGATTGCAGCGCTTCGAGGGTGTGCAGGGCTTCGAGCCAGCGGGGAACATCGGCGGCCAGAGAGCGGCGGTGACGCTCGAGGCGCCACGCGAAGAATAGATCCCACGGCAGCGCGATGTTCAGCAGCACGGTCATCACGGGATTCATGCTCAGGCCGGCGGCCAGCACCACGCGGCGCACGGCACGTATAGCGCGCGACGGGCGTCGTGTGTCGCCGCGAAATTCTTCGAGCAACGGCGCCAGCGCGCCACGTCCACGCAAGGGGTAGCGTTCGAGAAAGCGAAACACGGAGGCGAGTCGTCCCAATTCCGCATCAAGGCCGATGGCCAGCTCGATGAAGCTTTCGCGTATGCCGGCATTCCGGATGTACAGTGCGGCATACGCCAGCAGACCTAAGAGGAAGTACGGCGGCAGCAGATTCATGCCGTACAGCACAAAGAGCGTGGCATTGACCAACGCAAGCAGCGCCGCGGCCGGAAGCACGGTGCGCAATGCGGTGGGCAGGGCCGCTTTCGCCAGCCATGCACTGAAGGCGCCGCCGTCGAGCTTCTCGCGCGAGACGAGGGCGAGTTCCATCAGCAAGCGCTCGCGGAAATGGGCGAAGGGCAGCAGCGATCGCACCTGCTGCTGCCGCGCGCGTATGTCGCGCGCATCGCGGGTTTCCTCCAACAACCACGCCGCCAAATGCAGCGAGCCCTCGCGCGACACACTCACATCGAGCAGGCGATGCAGGCCGCTGTCGCCGAAGAGGTCCAGATCGCCGGCGAAGGAATGGCCGTCGGGGACGACAGGCCGTACGGCCGCGGGTAGCTCGCTCCAGTCCAGTGCCACGCGTGCGCGCTGCTGCCGCCGTACACGCAACAAGGCGTCGCAGCGCCGCAGGCCGCGATCGATGCGGGCATGAAGCACAGCGACAACAACAAAGCCGACAATGATCACCGCCCCCGCGCTGCCTCGCGCCCAGGCGGACCAGGGCAGCAACAGCGCGATGACCAGCGCGGCGGCCAGAAGCAGTCGCAGACGAAAGCAGCGGTTGCTCCGACGCGAGAGGCGATCGCGCCAGCGTTGCAGATGCGCGTCGTGCGTTGTGGGCATGAGGGGTCTATTTGCCTCCGGCACCGATCCAGCGCTTGAGCCAGTCGATGAACTCGCCGTACCAATGGATGGAATTGCGCGGCGACAGAACCCAGTGGTTCTCGTCCGGATACACCACGATGCGCGCGGGCACATTCTTGGCCTTGAGCATGCCGTACATTTCGAGCGCCTGGCCGTACGGGACGCGGTAGTCCTTTTCTCCGTGCATGATCAAGGTAGGTGTGGCATAATCCGCCGCGAATTGGGAGGGACTCCATCGCAGCACCGCATCGCGGCCGTCCCAGGGCGTGCCGCCGTAGCTGATTTCGCGCTGCTGCGTGATGTCCGAACCGAATTGCGCCATCAGGTTGTACACGCCGGCGTGATTCACCAGACAGGCGAAACGCCGCGTTTGCGACCCTATCCACGCCGTGAGGTACCCGCCATAGCTGCCGCCACCGGCCGCCATGCGTGTGGAGTCGATCCAGGGCTTGTCCACCATGACATCCACGGCGCGCATTACATCGATGAAGGGCAAACGGGGATGCTCGCCGTTGATGCGTTCGGCGAAATCCTCGCCAAAGCCCGTCGAGCCGTGGAAGTTGGGCGTGATCACCACGAAACCAGCCGCGGCAAACACCTGCGCGTTCCAGCGCGGATGGAAATCGTCGCCGAACGTGCCATGCGGACCGCCGTGCAGCAGCACCAGCAGCGGCCAGCGCTTCTTTTCGGTGAAGTCCGGCGGATACACCACGAACATCTGCACGCTGTCGCCCTCGGCGCCTTCGTACATCACGTCCTCCACACGTCCCATGCGGATGGAATCGCGCTGGGCGACATTCACCGCACTCAGGGCGCGGAAGCCGCTGCCGTCGGTGTTCATCGCATGCAATTCGGCGGGAGCGGAGAGATGCTGATGGAGAAACACCAGCGTTCCACCACCGGCCTGCAAGCTGCCATTGCTGCCGGCGTGCAGCAGCAAGGTCACGGCGCCTCCGCTCATTGGCACGGAAAAAATGCTCTCCTTGCCGAGATGTTCGGCCGTGAAATACACGGTGTTGTCATTGTCGTCGCATTCCCAGCCCGACGGGCTGCGGTCGAAATTGCGGCAGAGTTCGAGTTCCTCGCCACTCGCGCGGTCGCGGCGCATCAGCCGTACGCGCTCGGCGTTGCGGTCGAGGCGCAGCTGCTTCGCGTACAGAATGTATCGGCCGGTTTTGCTGTAGCGCGCCGCGCCGTCGTCGGAGGGATTGTCGGCGGTGAGGTTGCGCATGACGCCGCTGCCGTCGGTGGGCAGGGTGTAAATGTCGGTGCGGAGATTGTTGTAGGGCGCGCCTTCGGTGAGGGCGGTGACGAGGAATTCCTTCCCATCGGGGGAAATATCGAAATCGATGCCCCCGCTGTAGTTGAAGTAGCGATCCATGGCGGGCGTGGCGTCGATCACCTTCTCGTTGTCCACATCCACGATGAACAGATGGTCGAGATAGCCGTCGGTGAGATAGCGATCCCAGTAGCGGAACAGCCGATGCTCGGAAATGCGTGCGTTGACTTTGTCGTCCTTGCGCTTCTTGATGATGCCGCGCAAGCTGTCCAAGCTGCTCACACCGGGGAGTGTGGACGAAACGAAGGCGATACGCTTGCCATCGGGAAACCACTTGGGCGCCGAAGCTCCCAGCGGCATGTCGGTGATGCGCCTCGCTTCGCCGCCCGCGACATCGATCACGTACAATTGCGCGCGCTCGTCGTCTTCACGCTTCGCGGTGAACAGCAGGCGCGACCCGTCGGGGCTCCACGCCGGACTGCCTTCGCCGCCTTTGCCCGTGGTGAAGCGCCGTGCGGCGCCCGTGCGCACATCGTACAGCCAGATGTCGCCATTGCCCTTGTTGGCCTGCACATCGTAGTTGGTGACGACCACGGCCGCGGTGCGTCCGTCGGGCGAGAGCGCAACGCCGGAGATGCGGTCGAAGGTCCAGAGGTCCTCGGCCGTCATGACGCGCTGCGCGTGCAGCAGCTGGGGCAAGAAGAGGATGAAGATGAAAAGAAGAACGTATCGACGCATGATGCTGCTATTCCTGCTGTTGATGATCACTCGTTCGTGAGAAAATCGCGCGCCTCCTGCAGGCCCGCGAGGTGCTCGGGAGTCGGCTCGGGATAGCGGAGGTCGAGCGATTCCAATTTGCGGATAATAATCTCCGCGACCGCGCCTCGGGCGAACCATTTCTTGTCCGCGGGAATGATGTACCACGGTGCGTGCTCGCTGCTGGTGTTGTTGAACACGTCCTCGTAGGCCTCCATGTAGGCGTCCCAATGCGCGCGCTCTTTGACATCGTTTACCGAGAACTTCCAGTTTTTCTCCGGCGTGTCGATGCGCTCGAGGAAGCGGCGCTTCTGTTCGTCTTTCGACACGTTGAGGAAGAACTTCAGGATCATGATGCCGTTGTCCGCGAGGTAGCGCTCGAAGTTGTTGATTTCGCGGAAGCGCTGCTTCCACACATCGTGCTTCTTCCCCGCGGGCGGCAATTTCTGTCGGCGCAGGATATCGGGATGCACTCGTGTGACGAGCACTTCCTCGTAGTACGATCTGTTGAATATGCCGATGCGGCCGCGTTCGGGCAAGCGCGTCATGCAGCGCCACAGATAGTCGTGGTCCAATTCTTCGGCCGAGGGGGCCTTGAAGCTGTACACCTGGCAGCCCTGTGGATTGATGCCCGACATCACATGTTTGATGGTGCCGTCCTTGCCCGCGGCGTCCATGGCCTGGAACACCAGCAGCAGGGCGTAGATATCCTGCGCGTAGAGAATGTCCTGCAATTCGGCCAGGCGCGCGATGTCGGCTTTGAGTTGCTCGGCGGCCTCGTGTTTGTTGCTGAAATCGCCGGTGTAGGCGGTGTCGTAGTCGGATAGCGAGATGCGCTTGTCGTGGGGGACAAGCAGGTGCTTGTGTTTCATGGTCGCTCCGCGATGTGGTGTTGTGCAAATAGCGTAAAATTGTCGGAAAATGAAACCGGGGGGCCGGGACGGTCACTACGAATATCAACACAGCGATCACGGAGGGAACAGTGCACACGGAGGAACGGTTCGGGTTGCGTTCGTCACAAACCGTGCGTGGATATCGCATTCATACCGGGAGTAGCGGGGGAGAGGTAAGAAGGGAGTGGCCGCGTGATCGTCGTCCCTTTTGCCATTTTTCCAAATTCTCCCAGGGTTGCATACCGCTGGACGTCCTTCCCGAAGAGACGAACACCATGGCGGAAGCCCTCCACCCATCCTCAGCGTCCTCGGCGCTCTCTGGTGCCCTCCGTGTTGCATCTTTGAAAAAGGACATGTAGGTTGATGGAAGTTCTTTGACAAATCATCGTGGTTCCCCCTCGGGGGGATGAAAACGGGAATGCCGTGTAATTCGGCAACTGCCCCGCAACTGTAAGCAGCGAGAGTGTCGCGCACGAGCCACTGGGTACACCGGGAAGGCGCGCGAGGCGATCCGCAAGGACGCGCTGCAAGTCAGGAGACCTGCCACGATGCAGTTCCACAGAGCCTTCGCGGGTGAGGTCTCGTGCTATCGCGCATCAGCATCCTTGCCCCGTCGTCCATCGGACGCGGGGATTTTCATTTCAGCGCATCACCGCAGGGCTCGATCATACACACATTCATGATCCTGCGGTTTTTCATTTTCCTTTTCTGTATCTGCATAACGACGGCCACAGCCGCCGCTCAGGCGACGCGCGTGGCCGACGACACGCTGCTCTTTGCGCTGGACTACGACATTACGGTCAGCGCAACGCGGCTGCCGGTGCAGTTGCAATACGCGCCGGCGGCCACCGAAGTGCTGCGCGCGCATGAACTGCGCACCCTTCCCGCAGGCACACTGGCCGACGTGCTGATGCTGTCGGGCGGGACGGCGGTGCGCGACTATGGCGGTCCCGGGGGGCTGCAACTGGCCTCGCTGCGTGGCCTCGGCGCGGAATACACCGTAGTGTTGCTCGATGGTGTGCGCATGAACGACGCGCAAAATGCCATAGTGGATGTGGGGCGCATTCCGTTGGACATGGCCGATCGCGTGGAAATCGCCCGCGGGGGCTTCGCTTCGTTGTACGGCAGCAATGCTCTCGGCGGCATCATCAACATTCTCCCACGTCAGGATCTGACCGCTCCGGAAATCGCCTTCGGTGTGGGCGCCTTCGGATGGATGCGCGGACGTGTCGCCATCGGCACGCAAGGGCGGCTGGGGCGTGCCTTTGTGGACGCCGCCTACGAGGAGGCGGACAACGACTATTCCTTCACACCGCGCTGGGGAAGCGCCGACCTCACAAGGCAGAATGCTTCCTATCTGCGCCGTCGTCTGCGCGCCGGTGGCACGCTGGCCCTGCGTTCGGGGACGCTCGCGTTGTATGCCGACGCCCTCGCCTCGCGCGTCGGTGTGCCGGGACCGCTGTTTTCGGAAAGCCAGGGACGCGCCACGCAGGACGACGACGAGTTGCATACGCAGCTGCGTCACAGCACCGCGCTGTTCGGCGGAACGTTGGGCAGCAGTGTGTCGCTGCGTGCCACGCGTCAACGATACCGCGATCCCCTGCTCGTGACGAATGGCGTGGCGCTCGACAGCCGTTACGACAATGCCCAGGGCACAGTGGCGCTGGGTTGGGACCGCGCCTTCGACGGCGGCTCGCGCCTCCTCGCGGGTGTGGAGTTGGGTGAAACGCGACTCTGGAGCGAGGAATTGCGTGACGATCCGCGGCGCAAGCAGGCGGCGCTGTTCGTTTCCGCCGATGTACCGCTGCATCTTGCGGGCCTCCGGCTGCACGTGTTTCCCTCCTTGCGCTACGATCATCTCGCGGATGCCGGGACGGAGCGCCGCTGGGGCGAAATGAGCCCTTCGCTGGGAGCCCATGCCGAACTGCTGCCCGATGTGCTGGCCTTGCGCGCGCGCGTGTCGCGCAGCTTCGTGGCGCCGACCTTCAACCAGCTCTATTGGCTCGAAGGCGGCAATGCGGATTTGCGACCCGAATACTCCATCGCGTGGGACGCCGGAGTGCGTGTGCAGCCCGGTGCTGCCATGCAAACCGTGGAGGTGACGGCATTTTACCATGACATCACGGACAAAATTGTCTGGATGCCCGGCGCGGGCCTGTGGTGGACGCCGCGCAACGTCCAGCACGTGCGTGCGCGCGGATTGGAAGTGTCTGCCACCGCATCTCTCGGACGCGTGGCCACGCTGCGTGTGCAGGGAAACTGGATTTCGTCGATCAAGGAAAATGCCTCCTTCCCCGGCGACCGCACGCAGGGCAAGCAGTTGATATACATCCCCCGCATCAGTGCGGCGTGTATCGCCACCGTTTCGCTTCTCCCAAACTTGACCGCGAGCTGGACGCAGCGCTTCGTGGGCGCGCGTTATTACACCGAAAGCAACGACGCATCGCTCCCGGCGCATACCCTGGCGGATATGGCGCTGAGCTGGGATGTGGCGTTGTGGTCCACCGCGCTGCGGCTCAAGGCCGAAGTGCTCAACGTGTTCGATACTTCCTACGAAGTGGTCGCTTTTTATCCCACGCCCGGGCGCAATGCGCGCGGGACCTGTTCCATTATGTTTTGACCGTGCAGGATTTCATTGATGAAAAAGCTGTTGTTCTCCGTCCTCCTTTCCGTCTCCCTGTTCTCCGCCTGCTCCGACGATGACGCCGGCAGCAATCCCACGCCCATCATTCCGTCGGCACCGCGAGCGTTGCTGATCGTGAACGAAGGAAATTTCCAGCGCTCCAATGCCTCGATCAGCGTGTTCCTTCCCGACAGCGGACGCATCTACAACGACGTGTTCACCGCCGCCAATGGTCGGCCTCTGGGCGATGTGGGGCAGAGCGTGACCATGTGGCAGGGATTGGCGTATGTGGTGGTGAACAATTCCCAGCGCATCGAGGTGCTGGATCCGGCCACGTGGAAATCCGTGCACACCATCACCTGCGCGCCGGGAGCAAGTCCGCGCAGCATCGCCTTTGATGGCGGCGATTTTGCCTACATCAGCAATCTCTACCACAACAGCGTGACGGTGTACGATGTGGCGAAAAAGAGCATTGTCAAGAATATCCCCGTGGGAGTGAATCCCGAAGGCCTGCTCAAAACGACAGGCGCGATGCTCGTGGCCAACAGCGGCCTCGGCAATGGCAACACCGTCAGCGTTGTCAATCTCAGCTCGCAGTCCGTGGATCGTACGCTGCGCGTGGGAGACAATCCCGTGGCCTTCGGCATGTTGTCGGACGGCTCGCCGCTGCTGCTTTGCGCCGGCGCGTACAACGACTTCAACGATCCGAACGACGACACGCCCGCGTCGCTGCTGGTGCTGGACAAGAGCAGCCTCGCGGTGAAGGACTCCATTCCCTTGCGCGGACATCCCACGCGTCTGGCTCAGGACGCGAACAACACGGTGTACGTGCTCGATGGTAGTGTGACGCGCGTGGACATTTCCACCCGCAGCGTCACGCAGGATTTCATCGCCGGCTGGTTTTACGGGATTATCGTGGACACGCAGCGCAATCGACTGTACCTGACCGACGCACTCGATTATGTGCAGCCGGGCGCGTTGCACGAATACGATATGCACGGAACGAAACTCGCGACGCATGTTACAGGCATTATTCCGAGCGCGATGGTTTTCACCAAATAGCTTTCCTGCGAGGGTGAAAACGGTGCGGTGATAGGAATCCTCGGATTCGACTTGGTTTTAAAACCACGGATTACACGGATTTCACACGGATTTTCAAAGATAGTCACGATCCATCTGTGAAATTCCTCTGTAATCCGAGTAATCCGTGGTTTTACAATTCGGGGAATTGAGAGCATTGCCAGCGGTGTTACCCCAGGCAAGAGAATGTGTGATGTGCGCGAGTCGGATTCTGGAACCTGCCAATCCATGAATCATCGGAAATAAAGCGACAATAACCTCCGCTAAGGTATTGACTTGGCGTGAGGAATGTGGTAAGTTGAGGCGAACAACGTTGACACCCTCGCAACAAGCACCGCACGCAAGCATCGTGCGAGGGTTCATTGTTGCGGGAGCGTGTCGAACTCAACAACAAGCAGCACCGGCGGAGTTGTATGCGCCACGGCACGTTCGATTGGCCTGAAGTACAGGAAACGGAAACTCGAAAGCCAGACAGTATTGAGCGGCAGTGCGAAAGCATGATTACGGATCGCTTCCACCGTCTGCTCATCGTTGCGGCAGACGAGATAGTCAACACAACCAAGAAGGCGCGTTGGGTTGCAGCGAGGACGTCGCTTTCTCTCAGTGATCTCGCGGTGGACGCTGTCGGCGAACTGCTCGCGAGGCGCATCGTGGCGGCATGCGATGGTAACTGCACGGTGCCTTCAGGGGAGCGGGGCAACTCGAAAGCGCTCTGCCCGATCTGGTACAGGAAGGTTCGATGTGTGCTGGGGAGATATCTCTCGATGCAACTCGAAATGGATAATCCTGTGAGAGCGCGGATCAGGACCTCGTTGCGACGAGCGGTACGAACATCGACGGATGTGATGATGCGCCATCGGGGAGGAACGCGGGAGTACTACCGGGCATGCGAAGCTAAACGCCTGGACGGCCAGCGCATATCCTCGGAACAACTGCTCGGCACGCTTCCGCCCATCGACGCGCGGAGCGGTACAGGCGCCTTTAAAAATTTGGCAGTGACGGTGTTGAGGTCCAGTCTCCAGGTCGCGGAAGGAAGCGAGGAATACAGTGCCGCTGTAAGTGAGCGTGATGTGCTGAACATCACCGTAAAACTCGCCGCCGGAATGTATGCAAACGCCGTGTATACGGAAGAAGCACGGGATCAAGGCGAATGTACTGTGGAGAAGTTCGAATCCGACGACTACATCACCTGGTATCGCGGCCAGTTGCGCGCAGTACTTTTGGAGAAATGTAGGTGGATGCACTCGGCGTATGTCAAAACCGGCAAACTGGAAGAAGCAACCGTGGATCGGCTGATACAAGCAGCGCGGAAATACTTCGAGGACATCATTTCGGAGAAAGCCAGCAGCATGCTTTCCGAGTTACCTCCGGATCTGTACGCTGAGCGGGAGGCCACAGTGCTTCGCATCTACAAGCACTTGATACGGAAATGCAAGGAGACACTTGGAACGCGCTTGCATCGGGAGGCGGAGGGTAACGTCGATTGAAAGACGCAAAGCGTAACGATACGCGGAGATGATGACGGAATGGAGCTGCGCAAAAAAAATTAGCGAAATCCGTCGCCAGGTGCGAATTGTGACCGGTATATACATAAAGAGGACAGGATGGCAAACGGTGCGCACAGGCGCGGAACCGGCACGAGGAGGCAAGTGGCAGACCGGTTCGGAGTTGTGGCTTGGTTAAAACGACAGGTAAAGAAGTGAAACCGTTGGAGCGCGGAAAATATTTTTTCGAAATCCGTCGCTAGGTGCGAATTGTGACCGGTATATACATAGAGATGACAGGATGGCACACGGTGCGATCGGGCGCAGAGCCGTCACGAGGAGGCAAGCGGCAGACCGATTCGGAGCCGTGGCTTGAGTAAAGCGACAGTTAAAGAGGTGAAACCGTAGGAGCGCGGAAAATATTTTTTCAAAATCCGTCGCCAGGTGCGAATTGTGACCGGTATATACATAAAAAGGACAGGATGGCACATGGTGCGAGAAGGCGTAGAACCGTCACGAGGAGGCAAACGATGAAAGGATGCGCAGACGAGGCCTTGCCAATGCGAGAGGTGGAAATTTGAAAACAGTGAAACCTAAAAAAATATTTAATAAATTTGCCGCCAAGTGCGAATTATGACCGCTATATGCATAAGTATGTAAACATATTACGAGGTGCGATCATGGATGGGAATCATTGCTATTCATTCGGAAATTGATTTTCTTGAAAAACTCGTTGATCGCAAAATATCGGGCATGATCGGTAAGCGGAAAGTGGGTGGATTCAACATGAGTACGGATAACTCGGCAGTTGCGATCATGCGGAAGGTTAAAACTGGCATGGTACGCATAAAAACGAGCTTAAACGCGACTCTAATAGAGTTAGACATATTGAGGCAAGTATTAATAACAATATATTGTGCGATGCCAAATGAAAGAAGCTATTAATTGTTTTGCAATTCTACGTAAGAGCGAATCCGTGTTGCGCTGGGTCTTGCGTAGTACAATAGTATTTCTGCTGTCAAGTATTGTAGCCTACTCGCAGGCAACGAATTTGGATCCCGTGTATTACGTGGAGCACTCGGATGTTGACAGGATTGTAAGCGAATCGAAATTCATTGAACAGAGAGTTATGCTGTGGGATTCCGGCTTATTTGAGTACTTGCTGGACTCTTTAGTGCAGTACAATTCTGTGGACTACCCAAAATCATCGATTGTTGGCACCATTTCTGCGTTAATGAGTTGCAGCTCAGTAAGTGATTCTTTGCTTATGATGGAGTACGCTCAAAGAGGTGATTTCTATTCATTCTTTAGAATTGACGAGTGCATACCTCAGCGAGCGCTAACTAGTATGGCCATCGGAGATACGATCACATTCAGAATGAAAATCAGAGTAGCGTCCGATCTGCCAGCTGTGCATAGTATGCTAACATTCAAAAAACTCTATTCTGATGTCACTTTGCCGGTAATGAACTATCGGATTGTGAAAATTGATGATGCCTTTCTAGAATCTATTGGGGGCTATATCCACTCGTTTGCAGTGCGCTATCTCGCTGAAACCGGTGGAATCCCGGTCGAGTGGAGAACAACTGCCAACACATACGAATTGTGGGATTTTCAGGAAGACGAACCCAGATCTTGCGTTCAGCATCCCAATTATTTAATCTCAAGTAACACTTTGCAAAAAGTACCAATTCAAGTGGTGTCCGGTAATAATACGTACGAATTTAATTCTATTAATTCTTCGGTTGTCATTGGAGCTCTGCAGTTTGAGATAGCAGGAGATCCAGCAGATATATTCGCGGCATACGATGGCAATATAAGTAATTCACACACTGTGTTTCTGAAAGACAGAAACTGGAATCGTATATTGATTGGCAATCTTCAAAGCGGGTGTATAACATCGCAGCCCTTCAAAAATACACAAAATCAATATTTCGGACAGAAATTCGGTCGACTTGGGCCAATTAGTATTAGCGATGCAGAGACGGTATGCGGAGGTGCGCTGAAGTGCGTGGCGTTTGATGCCGATTCTTCAGTGTTGCACACATTCGAAATAAACTTTAATGAACCGAGTGCCCTCGCATATAAACAGCGATTTGAGATGCCTGGATATAGTCTGTCCACTGTTTTTTGGTCGCCACCGGGTCAGGGTAATTGGTTGCATCTTTCAGGTGAAGTTCGCGACACTTCATTTATTATAATGGGATATCCGCAAACTCACAGACGGTATATCGGATATAGTGGAATATGCGACAGTGCGCTGTTCATGAACACCCCGTTGGTTGCCTTTCCATCTTATTTTACGGCATATGTTGGAGATATGGTCCGGTATCACCGTGGACAGGAGCAGCTGGGGTTTGTACTCGGTTCTAAAATGTTTACAACAAGGAATCAGCCAAATTATTACGTGCAAGGATTAATGAATGAATTTATTCCGGTGAAGTCTTGTATCGATTTTAAAAGAGACGTCGGGTTTACTAATTTGAGTTGCGTATCAAGAATGAAAGATGGTCACTACTTGATAACAGATAATACAAGAGGGCTAGTACATGTTGTAGAGGCATTTGACGGCAAATATGTGTGCTCATGGAGCACTGAAGGAGATTTCGAAGATCTATTGTCCTGTCGGCAAACGGTCGACATGGTAGAAGATAATCGGCTTAGCAGATTGTACGAGGAAGCAGTAGTCGACTTATTCACACTTGAGAATTGGAATAACTCTTCTGGCATTTCTCGGTATCTAACTGCACCGGAGATGCTAAATATAAGTAGAATAAAGAGTGGAGATTCTACTAGGCCCGATATAGTAAAATTCATTGTCACTGCACGATCTTCGATAGATATTCAGTTGGTTGACGACCAGCTGAATGTTGTCGATACAATTGAAGAAAATGTGCTTAGGGATCCACGATTATACACTGTAGCCATTGATAACCCACAAAGATATAGAATACAGCTCTCTATAAGATCTGCAGATAATCCAAACTACGGAGTGAATATGCACGCAGATCGAGAGTACGTGATTATGCCTAACGGCGCGGTTGTTGTTCCTAAAAAGACTATTGCGGAAGAAAGTGTAGAAACAATAAGGGAATTAGACGTATATCCTAATCCGGTACGCCGCGCATCCGCAATATTTATTAACATAAATAATCCGGGTACTTACCAGTATGAGCTATATGATACAAAAGGCTCATTGTTGATGAGTCGACAGATTGATGTTGATATCCCAGGGACACATGCAATGTCCTTAGACTTGCCTAACGGACTTGCTGGGGTATATATTGTACGAATTCGTAGCGACAAGTCTATATACACTGCAAAGGTATTAGTTCAATGAGTATGAAATTCAAGGCGCTAACAGTCGCACTGTCATTGATTTGTATCTGTAGCTGTGGAAACACCAGCACAATGACACAACCTGATTATCAATATCCGGCCGAAGCAGGAGACCCGGCTCATTGGGGTTTATACTATATGAGCGACTGCGATAATAATTTCCCCGGTGAAATTATGCATAATTCCATTGTGGCAGCATTTAAAAGGAGTCAAATCAAATACGTTGAATCTATGCTGAATACGTATTACGACGCTAACAAGGCACTTCTCTCCGATGCTACAGGGGTATCATCGGGTTCTGCGGTGGACTGCGATAACGAGATTGCTCATAATAGGTACAGTTTTGAACACTACGTGGAACGCGTTCAGGCGTTTTACAACATCAACGATTATTCTCCTCCACCGATAGGCGACCGATTTAGAATACTATATATGGGAGAGGGCTGCACGGAAAACGATAAAGTCCAAACCACTAAGCAATGGACTTTAGGGCAGTCAGATGCGGTCGATCTCGGCGGCGGATATATTAGAGGGCTCGCAGTTGTTTATGTTGACGATATTCATTACATTCGCTGCAGAGAGAATAGAACAAGAGACTGGGTCGCAAATGCGATTGTGCACACTGCTGTTCACGAATTGGGGCATGTTGCGACAGCGCATGCTGCAGACGCACACTATAATCACAATGATCCATATATGAAATGTTGCTATCTTCTTCCAGAATGCGACATGGACTCTAAATGTGGGTATGGAATAGATTATGCTGGATTCTGTAAAAGACACACAGACGAAATTGCAAGTAGGAGAAATAATGCAGAAAAATATTGATTATTGCAGCGAGCGATCGGCGAACAGTGGAAGGTTAACAGTAGTATTCGTCATTATGGTGATTCTATCTCTTATTCCCGATAGTGTTGTAACTCAGCATATTAGGATTAACGTACGATCAGATAAAAATGAATACTATTCAGACGAGAAGCTCTTCGTTTTGGTAAGGGTCGAAAACAGCAGCACGGATACTGTACAAATATCAACCGGAAAGCTGAGAGGACATGATAATGAATTGGGATCCGTATTATGTATTGATACTGAATCCGCTGCGGAATATAGAATAGTCCATCCTGATTGGCGGAATTTAAGTTTTAGAGTCGCACCCGGCAGTATTGAATTGAGCTTGATAGTTCTTAGACTATATCGAATTGGCGGCAGAAATGAGCCGGTAATAGTACCGTTACATCCTGGTGAATATACTGTCAAGTACGAATTTATTGTCACTGTGCCTAATAAGGAGATAACGGAATATGTGGTCCAGGGCCATATAAATATTCTTAGCGCCCAGAGCGAACATGATCGAGTGCATAATTCTCAGTATTGGAGATCTAAGTTTAGAACAGAAAAACCAGACCAATGGCGCGATGAGCTTAAAAAGTTATTGACAATGCATTCTAATGCTCCGTACAGGAACACAATTATTTATATTTATAGTCAACTGCTGCTATACAATCAAAAATATAAAAGATCGTATCCAAATGTAGATGATCGCGAAAGTCCTGCAATTGCTGGCAGTATTATTATGAATTGGGTGTTAGAGCATCCGAATGATTTTGCTGCGATTATATGTCTCGAGGAGCTAAAAAATTACCATAATATCCGACTTATGTTATGTGCGGAGTTGCTTGCAAACATTGCTTTAACAAATGAGGTTGTATCGGACTATTTGCTTCATTCATACTGTCGATGAGATATTGGAGCGCGGTCGAAGGCGGCGTGTAAGGATTTATTGCTGTCCACAAAGAAGTGCACAAAACGCGTGACCGATATTGGTGGTGGTTTACGAATATTGAAATCCCCTCGTTTGAAGTATGAGTGCTGTATCGACGGCGTAGCGACGCGGAAATCCGTATCAAGGAACTCAAGTCTGATTTCAGCCTCGGCGCCTTCAACCACAACGAGTTCTTTGTGTCGGAAGCAACGTTGCACTTTGTGATGATGGCCTACAATCTGATGGGCCTGTTTCGTCAGGCGGTGCTCGGCGAAACGAAACAATCCACTGTGAAAACACTCCGTTATAAGGTCTTGGCTATCGGTGCCTACATCACGCGCGACGGTAGAAAGCGCACCCTGAATCTCGCGCTCGCCCCGAAGTACAGAGAGTGGTTCTGTGGGCTTTGGGACGTCGGGGAGGGCCTGATGCTACTTCATTCGGTGCCTGGGTAAATCTCTAATGACAAATCTGGGATTATTCGGATTCGACACGGTTTTAAAACCACGGATTTCACAGATTTGACACGGATTGGCACAGATGAATCGTGGAGAGCCGTGTATATGTGTCGGAATCGCTGCGATCGGTGGTTTTCAACTCACGCGCGGTGACGGATCGCGATGTTGAAACGTCACCGCGATGATTGCCGGGGGAGCATCGCGACTATTCTTGCGGCATGATGTCGTTATGCTTGTCGCATTCGCCCGGCAGGCGCATGACGTTGACGGGATACATGTCCTGAACCGGGCAGTGCTCGCCCGCCAGCATACCGCTTTCCCTGCACAACGGCATCATGGCGACGTCCGAAGGAAGGGCGAAGGCGCTGTCGGCGGGAGTAGCGCGACGCGCGGCATCGGCCATGACGCGTCCCCAGATGGGCGCACACATTGTGCCGCCGTAGCGGAAGCCGCCGCCGAGCTTGCGCGAGGGATTGTCGAAGCCCGCCCACACCGCCATGGACAAACGCGGCGTGTAGCCCACAAACCAGGCGTCGGTGGATTGCTGCGTGGTGCCGGTTTTACCCGCGGCCGGACCTGCGTAGTAGCGCCGCACCGTACGCCCCGTGCCGCTGTCCACTGCGGCTGCCAGGGCGTCGGTCAGAAGGAAAGCCGTGGCAGAGTCCAGCACGGTGGCGGTGTCGGGACGTCCCACGTGCAACACGCGGCGCTGGGCGTCTTCGATGCGGGTGATGACAAACGGCGCGGCACGTTTGCCCTGCGAGGCGAACACACCGAAGGCGGCGGCCATTTCCAGCGGCGATACCTCGCTGCTGCCCAGCGCCAGCGAGGGGAAGGGCCGCAGTTCCGATACAATGCCGCAGCGCTGTGCGAAGGCGGCCATTTCCTCGGGACTGGTCAATTCGGTGATCGCATGGGCGGCCACAAGGTTGAGTGAGCGCTGTATGGCGAATTTCATGGGAACGGCGGCGTGCGCACTGCTGTCGTTGTCGTTGGATGGACGCCATTCCCACGCCGTGCCCGAATCCACCACCAGCGGCGCATCGAGTATCGGAGTGGACAGCGGGTATCCCTGCTCCAGCAGACTCGCGTAGAGGAAGGGTTTGAAGGACGAGCCCGCTTGCCGGCGTATCTGTGTGGCGTGATTCAGATCACGGGCACCGGATTCCGGATTCCCTCCCACCAATGCGCGAAGAGCGCCACTGCCCGCTTCGACGCAGGCCAGGCCGATTTGCACGTCTTTCATGCCCGAGGGCAATTCCTTCCACTGCGCTTCCACCGCGCGGTCGGCAGCGGCTTGCAAGGCCGCATCGATGGTGGTGGCGATGCGGAACGGACCTTCGCCCAGCGAGCGGCCGAGGCGGGCGAGGATGCGTTCGGCTTCACGACGGGCATATTCCGCGGCATGCCGTCCTATGCGTGGGCGTGGGTTCAATCCCAGAGGCAGGCGGCGTTCGCGCTCGAATTCCTTCTTCGAGAGACGTCCAACATCCAGCAGATTGCGCAGCACCTGATTGCGACGGCGCAGGGCCTTCTCGGGGTGGCGCAGCGGGTTGTAGCCCTCGGGTGATTGCAGCAGGCCAACGAGCATGGCGCTTTCGGTGATGGAGAGATCGGCGGGTGCTTTGGAAAAATACTCCCGCGCGGCTGTCCACACGCCGTAATTGCCGCTGCCGAAATACACTGTGTTGAGGTACAGCAGGAGGATTTCGTCTTTGCTGTAGCGTTTTTCGATTTCCTGTGCCAGTTCGATTTCGCGCAGCTTGCGCGACACACTGCGCTCATGCGAAAGGAAGAGGTTGCGGGCGAGCTGCATGGTAAGTGTGCTGCCACCCTGCGTATCGCCCGTCAGGGTTTTCAGCACCGCGCGGCCCAATCCCTTCATGGATACGCCGTCGTGATTGTAAAAATCCCTGTCCTCGGTGGCGAGCAGCGCACGTATCACCCATTTCGACACCGAGCCCGTGCTGGGCAATTCCACGCGCCGCTCCGCGCCGACATACTCCAGCACCGAACCGTCCGCGGCGGTGATAATGGAAGCGAACTGCAATTTTACCGGCGGGAGGCCTTGCGCATGCAGCGAAGTACAGGCCAACAGTAGCACAAGCGTGGTGAGGATGCGACGGATCATGCGGCAAATATCGGAAAATTTCCCATGCCGGGTAAGGGGAAAATCGACTCCAGCCTGACAGACTCCGGCATGGCCGTCGGCAGTAGGAGGATGTGCGGAATCGTCGCAATACGCATGCAGGTATTTCGTCATGTGGCTGAGGCGCTTCCGCCTCGTGATGTATTTGTGGTTTTTTTAAAAAAAATATTTTCCTGACTTCGCCATGCTATTTGGGATTGCAAATGTGTGTCATTGTTTTCAATGACTTATGGGGATTCCACTTGTGATTTGGGTGCTGCAATGGCGAAAGCAGGCAGGAGGTGTCTATTTCACGAAACGACAGGGCTCGTGAGAATAGCCACTATTTGCGTCTTTGCACCCTGGCGTCTTTGCGTTGCATTCCCTTCCGACTTCAGGAGAATGGAACGCAACGTCGCAGAGAAGCAGAGACGCAATGAGACGGGAGGGTGTTGTCTCGTTTCGCGATTCAATGAGCCTTCCGCAGCGGGGAGGAAATTGTGTTTCCTTCCCGTGTCTCGGGTGCCGCAATGGCGAAAGCAGGTCCGGCCAGACATATTCACTGAATAGCCAAGCCCGGGACCTCGACCCTCGCCAGCGGCATCAGCTGGCATATTCACTGAATAGCCAAATCCCCGCCGCCCGCTCCGCCTTCCGCGCCGAGCGTGATATTCAGTGAATAGCCAAGCCCAAATCCTGGACAAGAAGCGAGTATCGCCCGCCGATATTCCCGACTTCGTCATGCTTCAAATTGAGTCATTTTTTGTGACTTACGAGGATTCCGCTTGTGATTTGGGTGCTGCAATGGCGAAGTCGGGCGCATGCAGGTATTTCGTCATGTGGCTGAGGCGCTTCCGCCTCGTGATGTATTTGTGGATTTTTTAAAAAATATTTTCAAAAACACCGGAAATTTTTCAGCAAACGGACACTCTTGTGCTAATCCCATGTATTGAGCCGGAGTTGCCGGAATGTTGCACCGCGATCGGAGGAATGCCATGAGGTATGGGGTTGTGCTCTTCGTTTTGCTTCTCGTGTTTGACAGTGCCTTCGCACGAGACCTGCGCACGGAAGAAGTGACCGTGACACTCGCATTCGAGAAAGGCGGTATCGCGGTCGACCTCGATCAACTGATCATGGTAACGCCGGGCAACCTGCGGCTGACCGGGACTCCCGGCAGCACCATGCTCGTCATCATCACCGTCAATCCGCTCATGCAGGGATATCAACTGTTGCGGAAGGAGGACGAGGTGCTGGCGCGTAGTGGCGGAGCGGTAACGGTGCATTATCCCGCCGGGCAGCGCTCGCTGGTGGATACCGTGCGACTGCCGGATCGCGACGGCCTCCGCATCGTGTATCATCTGGGCGAGCGATTCTACTTTCTCAAGGTGACGGAAATGCAACTGAACCCGCGCACCGGGGAGGTGGATCCGTCCTTGCGGCTTCCCGCCGGCGTGCGTGCCGTTGTTTACGATAGTCTCGGAGCGTCACTGCCCGACGAGGCCGCGCTGCTCGGAGCCCGCATCCATCGTCTGCGGTATGGGCAGCGTATTCGCTGTGTCGCCGAAGAGAGTTCGAAGCACCCGGAGTTCCGCTGGCTTCGCTGGGTGGACTTCCCCGGCTTCGAGCGTGGCTTCGAATTTCGCGCGAGCGAGGAGAGCATGCCCGATGATACCATGCAGCTTGTCGCGATCTATAAAGACGAATTCCGCGTGCTGGCCTTCGAGTATTGCGCCGATGGTGCGAGTGATCGCTGGGTGTCGGTGATTCCGGATTCGGGAACGTATCCGTTTTTCCACGAAGAAGTGGATTTGACCGTCCCCACATTCTGCTCCCTGGGTTTCACGGCCACGTTCCGCATCGTTTTCAATCAGCGCGTGGACGAAGCGAGCATACGTCATTTCGATTCAACGCGCATGGACAAGACGTGGTACAATGTTATCGTCAAGGAAACGTCCGGGCGCTACGATTACCGCGACTGGGATGTGACAAATCCCGAGGCGGCGCGAACCTGGTATGTACCACTCGACCCGGCGAAGCATGGGTGGACGAATTACCGCCTCGCAGGTTCCGGCAATGTGTTGTGGATGGACATGGTGATGCCGAAACCCGGCTTCCCCAATGATTGCGTCAGCATGATCACCGATCAGCATTTCGACATCACGCTGCTCGGTGGTGAGGATGGTGTGAAGTCCATCTCCGGTGCGCAACTCGAGTCCAAGATGACGGTGTCGGGGCGCACGATACAGCTTGGGATGAAATACTACACGCCCGTGCCAACAAGCGCGCATCTCGCTCTATATCCCAATCCCACGGTGAATACGCTGCGAGTGGTGCACGATGCGGGCATCGTGGAAGTGAATGTGTTCAATGCCGTCGGCAGCAAGGTGCTGCGGCGCTATTCCGATCCCGTTCCAAATATCGAGATCGACGCATCGCAGCTCGCACCGGGCTGTTATCACGTCGTGGCGCGCACCCTCTCGGCGGGAATAGTGAGGGCGGGCTTCGTCAAGTTGTAGAGGAAGATTGACCGTGGTGGAGTCCGTGCGTGGACGTGCCGCTGTTTCCTCGCCGCGAGGGTTTTGCGTAGCTTTGGAGATGGACGACGCGACAGCAAACATCGGAGCCCGGCATGTGCGCATCACGGTGGCGGGAATTGTGCAGGGAGTGGGGTTCCGTCCCTTCGTGTACCGTCTCGCACGGGAGTGCGGCATAACGGGCACGGTGCGCAATACCGGTCACGGCGTGGTGATCGAGGCGCATGGCGCAGGCGTGGCGGACTTTGTCCGGCGCCTCCCGGAGGAGTTGCCGCCGCTCGCCTTGCTGACGGATTTTCTGCTGGAACACATTCCTGCGGATGACGCGCGCGAATTCACCATCACCGCCAGTGCCGCAGGACCGGTGACCACCGCGCTTATTCCCGCAGACGTGGCACTGTGCGAAGACTGTCGCCGCGAATTACTGGATCCCGCGGATCGCCGCCATCATTACCCGTTCATCAACTGCACCAATTGCGGACCGCGCTACACCATCACTGCGGGCATTCCCTACGATCGTCCCACCACATCGATGCGGGATTTCCCGCTTTGTGCGGCCTGCGCCGCCGAATATCACGATCCCGACGACCGCCGCTTTCACGCACAGCCCAACGCCTGCCCCGACTGCGGACCCGCGTTGCATTTCGTGCGCGAAGGGTGGGGTGACAGCAGAGGAGCGGTGGCGCTTGCGGACACCGTCACGCTGCTGCGCGAAGGCGGCATCGTAGCGATACGCGGCCTTGGAGGGTATCATCTTGCGGTGGATGCTCGCAACGAGGAGGCGGTGCGCCGTTTGCGCTTGCGCAAGCGCCGTTTCGAAAAGCCGCTGGCCGTGATGCTGCGCGACTGCGCCATGGCGCGAGCGCTGTGCGAACTTACCGCTGCCGAGGAAACGCTGTTGTCGTCGCCGCAGCGGCCAATCGTCATCGTGCGCAGTCGTGCCACGGGAGAATTGGCCGACAGCATGACCCTGGGCAATCCCACGCTGGGCATCATGCTGCCGTACACGCCGCTGCACGTGCTGCTGTGCGAAGAGATGGACGCCCTGGTGATGACCAGCGCCAACCTCAGTGAGGAGCCCATTTGCATCGGCATAGAGGAAGCATCGCAACGCCTCGCCGGTATCGCCGATGCCTTTCTCCATCACAATCGCGACATACTCCAGCGCTGCGACGACTCGGTGTATCGCGTGATCGACGAGCAACCCCAACCGGTGCGACGCAGCCGCGGTTACGTTCCCCGTCCCATACTGCTCGATGACAACGGTCCCGTGGTCCTGGCGGTGGGCGCCGAACTGAAGAACACGATCTGTCTCGCCAGCGGTCGCTCGGCGGTGCTGAGTCAGCACATCGGCGATCTCGAGCATCTGGAGACCTTGCGCTTTCTGGAGGAATGCGTGCGCCATCTCACCGCGGTATTTCAGGCCGAGCCCGAAGTGCTGGCGCATGACATGCATCCCGGCTACCTTGGCACGCAATGGGCAACGGGCTTGATGGATGGCGCCTTGCGGGAGCGCTTCGCGCAGGTGCCACGGTTGCCCGTGCAGCATCATCACGCCCATCTGGCTGCCTGCCTGGCCGAGCACCGCCATGCGGGTCCGGCGTTGGGCATTATTCTCGATGGCACCGGCTACGGATCTGACGGCGAAAGTTGGGGCGGGGAATTCCTCGTCGGCGATGCCCACTCCGTGCAACGTGTGGGGCGCTTTCGACCGCTGCGCATGCCCGGCGCGGACAAGGCCATTCGCGAACCGTGGCGCATGGCCTGGTCGGCATTGCTCGACAGCGGCCTGGATCCCGAGCGGGATGCGCCCGCATTTGCCGAGCGCATCGACGAACAACAGCGCGACGCCGTGCGCTTCGCGTTGGCCGCCGATGTCAACGCTCCCTGGAGCAGCGGCTGCGGCCGGCTCTTCGATGCGGTGGCAGCGCTGGTCGGAGTGCGCGATGTCGTGTCCTTCGAGGCGCAGGCCGCCATCGAACTCGAACACTGCGCAGGCGACACGCCCGGGAGCCCGCTCGAGTACGACATTGACGAAGGCCGGGGCACGGCGTTTGAACTTTCTTTTCTCCCGACGGTTGTGGACATTACAAAATTGCGGGGCAACGGCCATTCGCCCCGGGAAATGTCCGCGCGTTTTCACGCGACAGTGATCGCCGGTTGTGTGGATATGACGCGACGTTTGCTGCGCCACACCGGCGTACAGACTGTGGTGCTCTCCGGTGGTGTGTTCCAGAACGCACTGTTGCTGAGCGGCATGCGTCGGGCGCTGTCGGCGCTTCCCGTTACTGTACTCACGCACACCCGTGTGCCCGCCAATGATGGCGGCATCGCTCTTGGTCAGGTGTGCATCGCACGAGCAATGTTGAAACAAGGATAAATCGTATGTGTCTCGCCGTTCCAGCACGTATCATCGAACTCCGTCCCGACAGCATGGCGCTGGTGGACATACAGGGTACGCAGCGTGAAGTCAGTCTCATGGTGCTCGACGGCGACGCCGCCGTGGGCGAATACGTGCTGATTCACGTGGGCTACGCCATTGAGAAAATCGACGAAGAGGAGGCCGCGCGCACGCTGGCGCTGTTCGACGAACTCGCGTTGCACGACGAGTCCTTCGGTGCGCCCACGCCGGGAGACGAAGCATGAGCGTGCTGGCGGCTTTCCGCGACAGTGAGCGTGCCGCGCCGATACTCGAGCGCATTCGCGCGCGCAACACCGGTCCCGTATCGCTGATGGAATTTTGCGGAGGCCACACGGTGGCCATTTTCCGCAGTGGCATCCGTTCGGTGATGCCCGGGAACGTGCGCATGCTTTCGGGACCCGGTTGTCCTGTGTGCGTTACCTCCAACGCCGACCTCGACCGCGCGGCAGCATTGGCGAAAATGCCCAACGTGTTGCTCGCAACGTATGGCGACATGCTCAAGGTGCCGGGCAGCAAGGAATCGCTGGCCGAGGTCAAGGCGCAGGGTTATCCGGTACACATCGTGTATTCCACACTCGACGCGTTGCGTCTGGCACAGGAGCATCCGGATAAGCAGGTCGTGTTTTTCGCCATCGGCTTCGAGACCACGGCGCCGGCGGCGGCGGCGGCGGTGTTGCAGGCGCGCGCACAGGGTCTGAGCAATTTCAGCATCTGTTCGGTGATGAAGCTCACCATTCCCGGAGCCCGCGCCTTGCTGGACATGGGCGAAGTGCGCGTACACGGCGTGATCGGTCCGGGGCATGTGTCCTCGATCATCGGCGCCGACGCCTGGCGTTTCCTGCCCGAGCAGTACGGCTTGCCCGTGGCCATCAGTGGTTTCGAGCCGCTGGATTTACTCGCCGCAGTGGATGCGCTGCTCGAGATGATCGAGGGCGGCAAGCCGGGGCTGTCCAACGGCTACACGCGCATCGTGAAAGCCGAGGGCAATCGCAAGGCCTGGGGCGCGGTGAATGCGGTGTTCGAGCGCGGAACAGCCACGTGGAGAGGCTTTGGAGAAATTCCGGAGAGCGGGTTGCTTCTTCGCGAGGAGTACGCCGCTTTTGATGCCGACAGGCGTTTCCAACCCGAGGTGGCCGCCAGCAGCGAGCACCCCGCCTGTCGCTGTGGCGAAGTGTTGCGGGGCGTGGTTGAGCCACCCGACTGCGAGGTGTACGGCACAGTGTGCACACCCGATCATCCGCTCGGACCCTGCATGGTGTCCAGCGAAGGCAGTTGCGCGGCGTATTTTCACTTTCACCAGGGCGCGGCGCGCCCGCACTGAGCTTGCGACGACATGAAGCATTCGCACATACTCCTGGCCCATGGCAGCGGCGGTTCGATGATGCACGAATTGATCCGCGAGGTGTTTTTGCCAGCCTTCGACAATCCCTATCTCCGTCGCGGCAATGATCAGGCGGTGTTCGATCCGCCCGCTGGACGAATCGCTTTTACCACGGACAGCTACGTCGTACAGCCGTTGTTTTTCCCCGGTGCCTGCATTGGCGATCTGGCGGTGCACGGCACCATCAACGATCTGGCCGTGGGCGGCGCCATGCCGCTGGGCTTGAGCGTGGGCATGATCATCGAGGAAGGATTGGAAGTGGACACGCTGCGCCGCGTGGTGAACGCCATGCGCGACGCCGCCCTGACCGCCGGAGTGCCCTTGGTGACAGGCGACACGAAGGTTGTGGAGCGCGGATCCTGCGACAAGCTGTTCATCAACACCTCGGGTGTGGGTGTGATACGCGATGGCGTGAACATCGATGGAGCGTCCGCGCGGCCGGGTGATGTGGTGCTGCTCTCGGGCGCCATCGGTGCGCATGGCGTGGCCGTGCTGTCCGAGCGCAAGGGCATGCATTTCGCCACACCGGTGCGCAGCGACAGCCGACCGTTGCACCGCTTGGTGGCTGCCATGTTGGATGTGAGCACGCAGGTGCATGTGATGCGCGATCCCACGCGCGGCGGTGTGGGCACCACGCTCAATGAAATCGCCGCGCAGAGCGCAGTCGGCATCGAGATTGACGAAGCCGCGCTGCCGATCAGTGCCGAGGTGCAGGGCGCCTGCGATTTGCTTGGGTTGGATCCGCTGTTCCTTGCCAACGAGGGTGCGTTGCTGGCTATTGTGCCGGAGCAACACGCTGCGGCCATGCTCGCCGCGATGCGAGGCCGCGAGGAAGGCCGCGAGGCCTGCATGATCGGGCGGGTGACCGACAGTTACCCCGGCATTGTGCGCATGCGGACGGGTATCGGAGGCACGCGCGTGATTCCCATGTTGACCGGTGAAGTATTGCCGCGAATTTGCTGAGAATGAGATTGACAGTTCCGTTTGTTTTTTGTACATTCCGCGAGTTGGAATATTCCTGTTTCCCATGTATCCCTCCGGTTCTGCCTGGAATGCGGGGCGATACACCATCATGAGGAGAGTGGTACCGATGAACGCTTTCAGATTCGCTGTAATCCTCCTGTTGTTCGCTTCCACGGCCATGGCGCAATCGCAGGAGAGCCCGACGGGCAGCGCTTTGCAGCCACATTCGCCGTTTGGCCATCTCGTGCAATCGATGGCGAAGACCGCCATACCGCGGCCCTTCGTGTGTACGCAGATTCTGTATTATCAGAACGGTCCCGGTGCGTCCTATGCGTACCACACGGAAAATTTACCGACCAGTTCCGAATGGGTGATGAAAGTGACAGCGCCGACGCAGGCCACGGTGTGCACGGTGTGGACGATTTCGCTGGATTTTGAATTGCTCAATGCCACGCTGTTCGATCGCGACACCATTCGTTTCTATGTGCGGAATGCTTCACCACCGTACTCGCTGATTTTCAGCACGTTTTACATCGCCCGGGCAGGGAGCAATACTGGCACGTACGAAGTCGATCCTACCCCTCCTGGCGCACCACCTGCTCCGCGCGCGTACATCACCCCGAATCGGGATGTGCTCGTCGGAGTGAAAATTATAGGCGACTCGTCGCATCAGGTGCGATGGCGCTTCACCACGCCGTCGCTGTTCACGACACCTCCGCGAACCTTCAAATTATCGGGGTCGCAGCTCACACCCGCATCCACGGTGGTGGGCCAGAGTGTGGACTTCATCATGGAGGCGATGTTCTGTTGCGACTTCCCCATTCCGGTCGAGTTGTCATCTTTCAGCGCATTGGTGGAGCAGGATGTTGTGGCCCTGCGTTGGCGAACGGAAAGCGAGACGAACAACTTCTCCTTCGAGTTGCAACGCGGCCCCACGGCCCTTGGGCCATGGGAGACACGCGCCATCCTCCCCGGCCACGGCACAACGACACAACCATACGAGTATGAGCACCGCGATCCCATCGGCATGCAGGATCTGGCGGGAGCCGCGCCGGTGTACTGGTATCGTCTGTTGCAGCATGACTACGACGGCAAGACCAATGTGATACCCGCTATTCAGGTGCATCTCGCCGATCTGGCGACGTTGGGCTTCGAGCTTTCGCCGGTGTATCCGAATCCTCTGGTGTCGACGAGCGATGTGGCCCGCATTCGCTACCGCGTGCCCGCCGAGCAGCCGGTGCGCGTGACCGTGCACGACATGCTGGGGCGCACCGTGGCGGTACTGGCCGATTACGCGCATGCCGCCGGCGTGTACGAAACGAGTTGGACGCCGTATTCGGCCGAGGGTCCGCTGGGCAGCGGAACGTACATCATACGCTTGCAAGCGGGCAATGCGGTGATGACGCGGAGCGTGGCGCTCGCACGTTAGGATTCGAGAAACGTATTCCACAGATTGAAGGGCACGGGTGCGCGCAGCAGCCGTGCCCTTTTGTTTCGACCACGTCAACGCGTTTCCATCGTTACGATATTTCATGCAGGACAGCAACACCATCTCCATTCGTATCACCCGGCTGAGGCCAGGCTACGAAGACATCCCTTTGCCCGAATACGCCACCGAGCAGAGCGCCGGCGCTGATCTCCGCGCCGCCATCGACGAAGCGTGGACGCTGCAACCGGGCGATATTGTCGCCATGCCCACGAATCTGGCCATCGAATTGCCCCCGCAGTACGAAGCGCAGGTGCGTCCCCGCTCGGGACTCGCGCTGAAGCATGGCATCATACTGCCCAACAGTCCGGGAACCATCGACGCGGATTACCGCGGCGAAATCAAGGTGATCATGGGCAATATCGGCAAGGAAGTGGTGGTGATACACCGAGGCGAGCGTATTGCGCAACTGGTGGTGGCACCCGTGCTGCATGTGCGTTGGGAATTAACCAGCACGCTCGGCGACACCGCGCGCGGGGCTGGGGGCTTCGGTCACAGCGGACGGCATTGAAGGAGCCGAGGCATGGGCGACAACATTCTTCTGCTCGCAGGCACGGCGGCCACCATCGGGGTGGTACACACGCTGATCGGACCCGACCATTACCTTCCTTTCATCATGATGGCCAAAGCCCGCGCATGGAAACTGCCGCGGACCTTGTTGATCACCTTCCTCTGCGGACTTGGACATGTGTTGGGATCGGTGCTGCTGGGCTTGGTGGGTGTGGCCTTTGGCGTGGCCCTGCACGAGCTGGAATTGATTGAGAGCGTACGCGGCGAGTACGCCGCCTGGGCGTTGATCGCCTTCGGTGTGCTGTATGCACTGTGGGGATTGCGACAGGCATTGAAGCCCGAGGCGCACGCGCACGAACACGCGCACGACGATGGCGTGGTACACGCGCATGCCCATGTGCATCTCGCCGGACGTGCCGTGCATGCGCGGCGTCATCACCGGGAGATGACGTTCTGGGCACTGTTCACGATTTTTGTACTCGGTCCCTGCGAACCGCTGATTCCCGTGCTCATGTATCCCGCCGCCGCGGCCAGCACGGCGGGATTGCTCTTGGTGACGGGCACTTTCGCCATCACCACCATCGCGACAATGCTCGGCATGGTGGCGCTGGTGAGTGCCGGGCTCGAGCGCCTGCCTCTGCGGGCATTGGAGCGCTACACGCATGTGATTGCCGGAAGCACCATTGCGCTGTCCGGTCTTGCGATACAGCTACTCGGTTTGTAAATGCCAGAACCGTTCGTACTTCGTGGGGTACTGCTCTCGCCGCGATCGGAGGAGCAGTGCGACTATCATGCGGACGCCGCGTTGGTGGTGGACGAAGGGGGACGAATCGATTTTCGTGGCCCGTTCTCCGCTCTTCCCATGGGATACAGCGCATTGCCGGTGCGGGTCGCTGGGGGAGTGATACTGCCGGGCTTTGTGGATACACATGTGCATGTGCCGCAATTCGATAGCCGCGGTATGCATGGCGCGGATTTACTCGCCTGGTTGCGCGACTTCATTTTTCCCGAGGAGCAGCGTTTCGCTGTCGCCGAGGTGGCACGCGACGTAGCCCGGCGTTTTTTTGCCGCAATGCACGCGGCGGGTACGCGCACCGCAATGGTGTATGCCTCCTCGCATGAGCACAGCACACACATCGCCTTCGAGGAAGCCGAGCGCAGCGGTTTGCGCGTACTGATGGGGGCGGTGATGATGGACCGCAACGCTCCATCCGCGTTGTGTGTGCCGGTTGGCGAGGCCGAGCGCGCGGCGCGCCGCCTGATCGAGCGCTGGCATCGGGCCACGCCACGCCTGCACTATGTCATCACTCCCAGATTCGGGCCGACGTGCAGTGAGGAATTGCTTCGCACGGCGGGTGGGCTGGCGCGGGAATTCGATCTGCACGTGCAGACGCATATCAACGAAAGCTGCGAGGAAATAAGGTGGGTGCGCGAGCTGTTCCCCGAGAGCGCGAGCTACGCGGATGTGTACGACCGCGCCGCGTTGCTTGGAGAACGCACGGTCCTCGGTCACGATGTGCATGTGGACGACACGCAGTTGGCCATGATCGCCGAGCGCGGTTGCGCTGTGGCGCATTGTCCCGACTCCAATGCCTTTCTCGGCAGCGGACGGTTTCCCCTGCAGAGGCATCGCGAGCACGGCATACGCATCGGACTCGGCAGCGATGTGGGAGCGGGCAGTACGCTCGATATGCGGCACATCGCCAACGCCATGGCCACCGTTCAACTGCGAAGCATGCATCCTTTTGAAAAGCTGTACATGGCCACCTTGGCCGGCGCCGAGGCGTTGGGGCTTGCCGACCGCACCGGTTCGCTGGACGTGGGGAAGGACGCGGACTATTGCATAGTGGACATCGGCGCGCATTTCCCGGAAGGGAAGTTGCTCGAAGACCTGAACGCGGTGGAGGTGGCTTCCGCGGTGTTGCGGCCACAGCCGCAGGGAATTCGGCACGAGGTGTAATTCCGTTTTAAAAAAGCTTCTGTGGCGTTAATGTTGAGTGCGAGCATGCTGGTGAGGGAGGGCGCCGTATCATTGCAACTTCGTGCATGGCGGTCACCAATGCGCGAGCTTTCACAATGACACACGCGTCTCGGATAATTTGCTTGACGACTCCTCGGTATTAGTGGAAAAATTCGCGTCGATGTGCCCCATTCGCTCTGAAATCATAGCTTTTCCCAAACAACTGTCGAACTTCCGTCGCTTCATCGACACACGCGTCGCGGATAGCTTGCTCGACGACGCCTCCGCTTCCTGACTTCGCCATGCTAGCTTGGAATGCAAATTCGAGTCTTTGTTTTCAATGACTTACGGGGATTCCGTTTGTGATTTGGGTGCTGCAATGGCGAAAGCAGATCGGAGGTGTCCATTTCACGAAGCGATTGGACTCATGAGAATAGCCATTCATTGCGTCACTGCACCTTGGCGTCTTTGCGTTGAATTTCCTTCCGACTTCAGAAGAATGGAACGCAAGGACGCAGAGAAGCAAAGACGCAACGTACGAGCGGGTGTTTTCTCGTTTCGCGATACAACGAACCTTCCATAGCGGTGAGGAAATGGTGCTTGCTTCCCGTGTCTCGGGTACCGCGATGGCGAAATCAGGTCCAGTCAGACATATTCAGTGAATAGCCAAGTCCGAATCCGGGATCAGGCTCGAGCATCCCCATCCGACATATTCACTGAATAACCAAGCCCGGGATCTCGACTCTCACCGGCTGCATCAGCTGGGATATTCACTGAATAGCCAAGTCCCCGCCGCCCGCTCCGCCTTCCGCTTGGGGCGTGGGTTGTTCACTGAATAACCAAGCCCGGGATCTCGACTCTCACCGGCTGCATCAGCTGGGATATTCACTGAATAGCCAAGTCCCCGCCGCCCGCTCCGCCTTCCGCGCCGAGCGTGATATTCAGTGAATAGCCATGCCCAAATCCGAGACAAGAAGCGAGTATCTCGCGCCGATATTCACGACTTCGTCATGTTTCATATTGAGTCATTTTTTTATGATTTACTCGGATTCTGCTTGTGATTTGGGTGCTGCAATGGGGAATTCGGGTGCCGCGATATTGTCGAGTGCGAGCATGCTGGTGAGGGAGGGCGCCGTTTCATTGCCACTTCGTGGATAGCTTTCACAAATGCGCGCGCTTTCACAACGACACAGGCGTCTCGGATAGCTTGCTCGACGACGCCTCCGTTTGTAGTGGAAAAATCCGCGTCGATGCGCCTTATTCGCCCTTAAATCGCGGCCTTTTCCAAACAACTGTCGAACTCCCTTCGATTCATCCAAGCACCGTACGGAGTTTGCTTCCATGGGTTTTGGGTCATCGGAGAGTGCCTGAAGTCATGGTATTCGATTCCAGGGTAACTCTCCGATGACTTTTCCGGGTTTGAATCGTTGCCCAACCGCGCGCGACGACGTTCCATTTTCACATGAAAAAAGGCCGAAAACACCTCACGGAGCGGCTTGAGGGGACGAACCCATGGGATGGGACGTCCGCAGGATGTCCGCTCCGTTGGGAACGGGCGCTCAGGAGGGGGGAATGGGCTATCATGCACACCGTCCAATCCCGCAGCGGCGATTCGGGCGGAATGCATTACCCTGAGCGCCGCGATGCGGGTATATTCATCACGAAAGGATTTCGCATGTTCACCCATCGTGTCTCGATCACCGCGCTCATCGGTGTGTTTCTCTCCTGTTTCACCATGTCGGCTCAGCATGGTAGCGTGCAAGGCCGCATAACGGATGCTGCCAGCGGAGCACCCCTCCCCGGCGCGAATGTGCTGTTGCTGTCCACAACGCTCGGCGCCGCCGCGGATGCGGATGGCGGCTATCGTATCGACAAGGTTCCCGCCGGCACCTATGCGCTGCGCGTGACCTTTTTGGGCTATACGGGCAGCATTCGCAGTGATGTGGTGGTGCGACCGGGCCGCATCACCTTTGTGGATGTGGCGCTCGATGCCGCCTCGCTGGAAACCGGGGAGGTGGAGATCACCGCGGGATTTTTCCAACGCCGCGAAAGCGAGGCGGTAAGCCAACTTGCCTTCAGCGGTGAGGAAATCCGGCGCTCGCCGGGATCGGCCGGCGACGTCAGTCGCATTATGATGGTGCTGCCGTCCGTGGCCAAGGTCAATGATCAGAGCAACAGTTTGATTGTGCGCGGCGGCAGTCCGCTCGAAAACGTGTTCTACATCAACGGTATCGAAGTACCCAACATCAATCACTTCCCCGCGCAGGGCAGCTCTGGTGGACCGCTTGGCATGTTGCCCGTGGATATGACCAGCGATGTGCGCTTTCTCGCGGGCGGATTTCCCGCGCGCAGCGGCGATCGACTCTCGTCGGTCATGGACATCACCCTGCGGCCGGGCAACACCGAGCGCGTGGAGGGTCAGCTCGATGTGAATTTCGCGGGTTTCGGCGGGCTTGCCGAGGGACCGCTGCCGGGCGAGAATTCCTCGTGGCTTCTCTCGGCGCGTCGAAGCTATCTCGATCTGCTGGTCAATGCGGTGGATGTGGGCAGCACCATGGCGCCAAGCTATGGGGATGCGCAACTGCATGTGCAGCAGCAACTCTCGCAGCAGCATCGGCTCTCGCTCTTCGCCCAGTTCAGCGACGATCACAACGACCCCGATGCGGAGACGGCCGTGGAGAATGACATGCAGTACTACGGTCCTCAGGATATTTACACCGGCACGGCGGGGCTGGGCTGGCGCGCGCTGTGGAGTGGAAACGCCATGAGCAATACCACGTTGGCTTTCAATGGCAATGTGTTCAGAGAACGTTTTCACAATACAGGAAGCCGTGATCCCATCTACAGCAACGACTCGCGGGAGCAATGGCTGGCGCTGCGCCATGCCACGCAGTGGCGGCCCGCTCAAGACCTCGATATTGAGGCGGGCGTGGACGTCAAGATATTGCGCGCGGAGTACAGGAACGATTTCGCTGCATTCCCCGATGCGCACGGAACGATGCAGCCCGCCCTCCGCATGCACAGCGATGTGGAAGACGAGCATGTCGCGGGATTTGCCTCGATCACGGCGGCGGTGCTTCCCGGTCTCCATGCGACACTCGGCCTTCGCGCGTTGCACGTCACCGGCAATGACGAGACGGTGGCGACGCCTCGCGCCACGCTCACCTGGATGCCCGACGACATCAGCACAATCAGCGCGTCGGTGGGCGACTATGCGCAGCCCTTGCCGCTATTATTGCTGGCGCAAGCGGAGAGCAACCGAGCGTTGTCTCTGCCTCGCTCCACGCATTACGTGCTGTCGTTCAGTCGTATGCTGGGAGAAAGCAGCATGGCCACGGTGGAACTGTACCGGAAGGATGGTCGGCGCTTTCCGATGGATCCCGCGCAGCCGGGATTGTTCCTCATGGACGAGTTGTCGTACCGCTACGGCTTTTTCACCGCGCATGGTCCACTGCGCGCGGAGGGGCGTACGCGCAGCGAGGGTATCGAGTTGACGCTGCAAAAGAAGCTGGCCCGCGATGTGTACGGCTTGGCCAGCGCATCGTGGTCCCGTTCGCGGTATACCGATGCGTTGGGGCGCGAATTCGACCGCGTGTATGACAATCGCGTGCAATTCAACATCGAGGGTGGCTACAAACCGAACGAGCGATGGGAGTTCAGCGTGCGTTGGTTATATGCGGGCGGTGTGCCCTACACGCCCTTCGATATCGAGGCCTCGCGCCGTGCCAATACCGAGGTGCTCGACGCTTCGCGCATCAATGCCGAGCGGCATGCGGCCTACCACTCGATGAATGTGCGCGTGGACAGACGCTTTCATTTCGATGCGTCGAGCATCGTCGTGTACATCAGCGTGTGGAATGTGTACAATCGAAAAAACGTGGCCGGATATATCTGGCACACCGTGCGACAACAGCCGAAGACACTGTATCAGTGGGGGATGTTGCCGATTTTCGGTGTGGAATGGGAATTCTGATGCCTCCACGCAGCGGCGGCCTGCGAAGGCCTGCGCGCGAGAGTTCCGTGTCTACAGCGCTTCGAGGTGTAAAACGACGCCACCCCGCCGGTGAGGGCGGGGTGGTGCGTGACAGCCGGCAGCCGGTATGTGACAGTTATTTCACGAGCACCATGCGGCGCGTCGAAGAGAAATTGCCGGCTGTCATACGGTACAGATATGTTCCAGATTCCACCAACGCACCGTTGTCGTCGCGGCCGTTCCAACGAGCCGAATAATTGCCCGGCTGCAACTGCTCGTCCACAATGGTGCGCACGAGTTCGCCGGTCAAGCTGTACACGCGGATATTGGCACGTGACGGAGTGGCGACGGTGAATGTGATGGTGGTGGAAGGATTGAATGGATTCGGATAATTGGCATGCAAGGCGAAATCCGCCACCGCCGCATGCAAGAGCTGCACATCTGTAGTGTTGGGGAAATCCGTGGGATCACCGGGGTTGGTGACGCGCGTACGGTCGCCGGGCATGGGCTGGCCGATAGCCCACTGTCCCTGCGGATCCTGTAACTCCTGTCCATTGGTAAAGCCATCGCCATCGCTGTCGAGCGCTGCGAGAGTGGCGCTCCACTGCACATTTCCCGTGGATCCCGGTGTACTGAGATGATTTCTTCCCACTTCCCTACCAAAGGCATTACGATCGCCACCCGGGGTAACATGGCAGGTGAGACATTGCTTCACATCGCCATTGGGCACCTGGTCGACGCGGAACATGCGGGCGAAAGCATAGCTGCCCGCGCCGACGACGATTAGAATGAGAAAAAGAAGTACGGTATGTTTCATGCAAACTCCAGTGCTGTAATGTTAGAATGTGAGCAATCGCGTGATATTGAAGCCGATATGCCATTCTCCGTCATTGAAATTGTTGCCCGCACCTGCCAGGAATTGCGAGGGATTGAGCAGATCGCTGTTGCTGAGAATGACTTTGAAGAAATGTCCGCCCGTCTCCAATTCGATGCCGAAGGACACAGGGTTGTGCGCAGTACGCCAACCCGAGACGGTGGGATTGAGTTCGAGCAGCACATTGAACACGTCGGTGATGTAATACTGCGCATGCACGCCGAGGGTGAAGCTGTACTGCACGTCCGGGCAGGGGAGATGGCTGTTATGCAGGTACGAGGGCACGATGCCGATGGCGAAGCGCTCGCCATACATGGTGTTCACCATCAACTGCATGTACCATTGCGCATTGTCACCTTCCCAGGCATCGCGGCCGGGTACTTCGGTGTTCCATGCCAGACCGGCGCGGGCGGCAACGAGCAGGGGCATCACCTCGTGGCGGATACCGAACAGTTTGTGCTTCACGTTCAGATCCAGATTGTCCTGCACGTTGCTGCGCCCGAGCGTCACAACACCGTCGTCGCTCCAGGCGTAGCCGAGCGCGAGTCGGATGTTGACCGGTCCGTCGAAGCCCCAAAGGCTTTCGCTTCCATCTTTGATGGTGGGGATGAAGCGGTGGGAAATCTCGAATTCGAAATTCCCGTGTTGCATAGTTGTGGCGGTGGGGAGGTTCACTGCCTGCGTGGAATGAAACAGCTCCAATGGAGGCAATTCTTCGCTTTCGGCCCGCTGCCAGCTGCTGTTTTCATCCTGGCCAAACAGCGGCGCGGCGGCGATGGTGAGCGTCACAAATACGAGTACCGACAGGGAGCCAAGCCGCATCATCCTTTCACCTTTTTCAATTGAAATTCCACTTCCAGTTGCATGACCTCGTTGATTTTAAGGAACATGAACTTGGGCACCTCGATCTTGTGATCCGTGAGCTTCACCGGGAAAGCGGTTTTGATTTTCACGCCGTTGCCGGTGCTGGTCAGTGTGCCAGTGACGTCGAGGGTTTTTTTCACTCCGTGAATGTCCATGCTCCCTTTCACGGTCACATTTTTCTTGCCACCGGCATCGCTCACGTTCGTGATGCGGCCCGTGTACCGAGCGTAGGGATATTTGTCCGTATGCAGATAGTCCTCGCGCATGTGGCGGTTGCGCAGACCGATGCCTGTGTCGAGTGTGCGCAAATCCACTTCGAAATACAGCGTGCTGTTCGCGGTCACATCGCTTCCGTCGTACATCAGATAGCCGTCGATGTTGTCGGTTACGCCTTCAAAGTCCTCCACGGGCGCGTCGGAGATGAATTTCACCACGTTCTTCGCGCTCTTGTCCACATGGTACTCGGTACGTTGCGCGGCAAGCGGGATCGCCAGCATCAGCAGCAACGCGCACAGGCCGAGTATGCCGGAGCCGCGGCGGACAGCGATTGCGTCCACACGTCGTCGCAAATGGTTGTCGGGTATGATTGCCTGGGTGGTATGCATGTCAGTTCCTTTCCGCGCCGCGGTCGATCCATGCGGCAATGGAGTCCACCACCGCCGACGACAGCGGGCCAGAGGGCGGCATGCTGGGCTGCGCGCTGCCGCGCAACACCTGGAGCAGCACACTTTGCGCACTCGCGCCCGGGGCTACGCGCTTGCTGGTGGGGTAGTTGAGACTGTTGACGTTGACGAGTTGATCATAGGCGCGCCCGGGTGTGAGATCGAGTCCGGCCTGGGGATTGCTTCCGCCGTGGCAGCCCGCCGTGGCGCAGGACACGGCGAACACGCGCTGTTCGATATCGCTGAAGCGTGCCGACACGGGCAGCGGGCCGCTTTCCACATCGCAGTCCGACACGATGGAATCAGCACAGGCCGGAAACAAGAGTACGGCGGCGAGGGCCGAGAGAACACGGGTTCGCACAAGAGACAAGGGTATCATCACAATGATCGACTCCTGAGGTGGTTGAAACAGCCGCACGACGCTCCGGGGCGGCGTCCGTACCATTTCAATAAAACACGACACGGATTAAATGTTACAACGCTATTTTAATTTGGAAACATTCCTGCTCCAAGGAAAAAATTCCTGCCCCGTCTGTCAGTAACTTTGTCACAGAAGCACTCCGCGTTTTCATGCCTCCTTCGTGGATGCGGGATTGCGCGGGTTGTGCGCGGCTCCGGGCTGCACCGTTGTGGATTTGCTCCCTCCGATGTCGTAGATTATTTCCTTACACAATCAGCAAGGCGGATATGGCGAAACAAACGAACGTGCGTCCGGCGATCAGCGACAAGGCAGTGCGCGAAAGCACCGGCCGCGGCTGGAGCGAGTGGTTCGCGGATATCGATGCGGCGGGTGGTATGGAGATGAGCCACAATCAGATTGTCGCGTGGCTGCGCGACGAGAGCGCGCTGACGCGCTGGTGGCAGCAAATGGTGGCTGTGTCGTATGAACAGGTTCGCGGTAAACGCGAGAAACATCAGAAGCCCGACGGCTTTCAGATCTCCGTTGCCAAAACCATGAACGCCACCAAGGCATGGCTGTTTTCCGCATGGAAGGACCCGCGATTGCGGCAACGTTGGTTCACAGACGACATCGCCATGCGTGCCACACGCGACATGGACAGCCTGCGCATGACCATGAGCGATGGTACGTGGGCGAATGTCCGTCTTCTGTCCAGCTCCCGCGAAGGCCGCGTTTCCGTTACCGTAACGCATGGCGGCATGCGCGATGCGCAGCAAGCCGAAGAAATGAAGGGCTATTGGCGAGCGGCCTTGCAGCGACTGGCGGAGTTGGATTGAAGTGAAAAGAAAAATGCAGAGCCAACTGTCGTGGATGGGCGCGGCATTGATCACGTCCGCATTGCTGCTTACCTGCGCCGCGTCATTGCGGGCGCAGGACGACGATGTCATGCGTCGCGTGTTGGATTTAACGCGGCCCGGGCCTGAGCACGCCATTATCGAACGCCTGGCGGGAAGTTGGGACGTGGAAATGCGCACCTGGAGCGAGGCGGGCGGGGCACCGTTGCTCACCACCGGCACTGCCGAACATGCCATGGTGCTCGAAGGGCGATTCCTCGACATGCGACTCGCCTGCGGCGAGGGCGAGTTGTTCAGCGCGAGCAACATGATGCTGGGTTTCGACCGCAGAACGGAACAGTACCATCTGCTCGTGTTCGATACCTGGGGCACGCACTATCTCGTGGTGAAAGGACATTTTTCCACCGATCAGAGCAGCTTCATTTTCACGGGATCGGATTTCGATCCGAAGCAGGATTTGATCGTGAAATACGTTGTGCGGCTGCGCCTGATCGGCGAGAACAACGCGGTGTTGCAAATGGCGGTGGAGGACTTTCCCCATGTGCGGGAAAAGGAATTCACCATCATTGAACAGCGCTACACGCGTCGGCGCGGAACCCCGCGCTGATACCGGGACGTACAATCCGATTTTGAACCAAACAGCTTTCCATAGAGGAGACGTCATGAAGCATGCATTTCCACGCACCATCGCGCTGTTGACCCTGACAGCAGTGCTGGTATCGTGCAGCACCGTGCCCATCACCGGGCGTAAGCAACTCAATCTGATTCCCGGCTCCACCATGCTCTCGATGAGCGCGCAGCAGTACGGGGAATTTCTCCAGACGAACAAACTCAGCACGAATGCGCAGCAGGTGGATATGGTGCGGCGCGTCGGCAACAATATCAAGGGCGCGGTCGAGCGCTACTTCGCACAGAAGGGCATGAGCAATCAGCTCAAAGGGTATGCGTGGGAATTCAATCTTGTGGAGAGCAAGGACGTGAACGCCTGGTGCATGCCCGGCGGCAAGGTTGTGGTGTATACCGGCCTGCTTCCCGTGACGCAAACCGAGGCCGGTCTGGCCGTGGTCATGGGGCATGAAGTGGCGCATGCCATAGCCGAACATGGCAACGAGCGCATGAGCCAGGGTTTGCTGACGCAAATGGGCGGCATCGCCTTGTCCGAAGCATTGGCCACCAAACCCGCCGAAACGCGCGCGCTGTATATGACTGCGTTTGGTCTCGGGGCGCAGGTGGGCGTACTGCTGCCGTTCAGCCGCACACACGAATCCGAAGCCGACCGCCTCGGCTTGATTTTCATGGCGATGGCTGGCTACGATCCCAACGAGGCCGTGACCTTCTGGCAGCGCATGGCGGCAAGCAAAGGAGGACAGGCGCCTCCGGAATTTCTCAGCACGCACCCCTCGGATGCCACGCGCATTGGCGACATTCGGAAGCATCTGCCCGAAGCGCTCGGTTACTACCAGCGATGAGTAAGCGGGGCAAGGGCGCTGATCGCGGCGCGGTCGTCGATGCGTATCGATGGCCGCGCCTCTTGACCTTTCTCGCATTGCTGCTGCCTCTGCTCATGCCGCGCGCCGAAGCACAGTCGCTGGACAGCCTCGACTGGATGGCGGGGCATTGGCGCTGCGAACGCGAAGGCAGCGTAACGGAAGAATACTGGATGCCTGCCGCAGCAGGCATGATGCCGGGAGTAAACCGTACGCAAGGTCGCGATGGTAGGGGAATGTTCGAATTTCTTCGTATTGTGCAGCTCGACCGGAGTCTGCTCTACATCGCCATGCCGGGCGGCCGGGCCGAAACGCGCTTCACCTTCACCGCCCAGCGGCCGGGTTTTGTGCGCTTCGAGAACGTGGATCACGATTTTCCGCAGCGCATCGAATACGAGCGCGAGGGTCCGGGAATCATCATTGCACGCATTTCCGACGCATCCGGTGCTAACGAGATGAGCTGGCGCTTCGTACGCGTCGTCGGCATCGAAACCAAGTAGTACACCATTCGCAACAGGCACATCATGCGCAATGTCACGTATGTCACCCTTGTATTCGTACTGAACTTCCTCGCTCTCTGCCGGCCCATGGTGGCGCAACAGGATGCGCCGCGCCTGGACAATGGAACGATGTGGACGTTCGATTATCCACCGGTGAAGTACTTCACCGAGCGCTACGGTTTCACTCCCAGCCGGGAATGGCTGGATGAAACGCGCCTGTCGGCCCTGCGCTTCGGCGGTGGGTGCTCGGCGTCTTTCATCAGCGACAATGGCCTCGTTATGACCAACTACCACTGTGGTATCGATGCGGTGACACAGGTGACACTCGAGGGCGAGGATTTGTTGCGCGATGGTTTCGTTGCCCTGCAGCAGCAGGACGAGCGTCCCGTGCCGGGACTGTACGTGGATCAGCTCGTGGCGATACATGATGTGACAGGACGCATTCAGCGCGCGATGGAGGGTCTGGGCGGTGAGGAAGCGTTGCGCGCCCGCGCGGCAGCTATCGCGGAAGTGCAGCAGGAATACACCAAGGACGACTTGATTTGCGAAGTGGTGACGCTGTACCACGGAGGCCGTTATTCGGCGTACCAGTACAAGCGCTACACGGACGTGCGCCTGGTGTTTTCGAGCGAGCGTGGCTTCGCGTTTTTCGGTGGCGTGTACGATTTCTGGGCGTACCCGCGTTACTCCTTTGACTGCGATCTGTTTCGCGTGTATGACACGAACGGTCAACCCCTGAAAACCCCTCATTACTTCCGCTGGAGTGCCGAAGGAGTGCATGCGGGCGAGCCCGTGTTCGTTGTGGGAAATCCCGGCCGCACTGGAAGATTGGTCACTGCGGAAATGCTGGAATTCGACCGCGATGTGCGCGTGCCCTTTACCTTCCGCCTTCTCACGGACAGAAAGCGGATTCTCGAGCATTGGTTGGAGAATAACCGCGAGCAGCATGACGCGGCGTATTTCGACGAAATTTTCGGAATCAACAATGCGCAGGAGATTTACGGCGGGCGACTGGCCGGACTCCGCGACGACGAGCTGATGGGGCGGCGACGCGCATTCGACGAGGCATTTCAGAAACGGGTGCAGGCGGATCCGGCGCTGCAGCAGCGCTACGGGGGATTGTGGTCGACTATTGCGGATTTGGTACATGCCAATCGTGCCGTGGCACCACTGGTGTATGGATTGCGCGGCAGCGGACTCGGTGTGAGTCAGACGTTCTCGCGCGCCTGGGGTATTGCGCAGTATGCGGCGCAGATGGAGCGGGAAGAGACGCAGCGGGCCGCGCAGTATCGCGGCGAGGCGGGGGAGAAGTTACGGACGCAATTGACCACTCCACTGAAACTGGATGCGGCGATGGAGCGCATGACGCTGGAGCGCCAGTTCGCTCTGATGCGCGACATGCTCGGCGCCGACGACGACGCGGTGGAATTCGCCCTGGGCGAGCGTACCCCCGAACAGGCGGCAGTGGACTTCCTCGCGCGCAACGATTTCCACGACGAAGCCGTCTTGACCCGCTATGTTGATGGCGGGAACACGGCGCTGAACAAATCGGACAACCCATTCCTGAGTCTTGCTCGCCGTATGCTGCCGCGCTACGAAGCAGCGGCGGCGCGGCAACGCGACATCACCGTGCGGTTGGAGGCGCAGCGCGAAATCATGGGGCGCGCGCTGTTCGAAGTGTATGGCACGGAGTTTCCACCCGATGCCACGTTCACGTTGCGCATCTCCGACGGCGTCGTGCAGGGGTATCGCTACAACGGCACGGTTGCGCCGGTGATCACCACGTTTTACGGCATGTACGACCGCTACCATTCGTTCAAGGACAGCGAAGGCGCGTGGGACGCAATGATGAGCGGCAACGCATGGGACTTGCCTCCGCGCTGGCTGCATCCTCCAAAAGAATTCAACCTCGCCACGCCCATCAATTTCATTTCCACCGCCGATATTATCGGTGGCAACAGCGGCAGCGCGGTAATCAACGCGAAGCGTGAGGTCGTGGGATTGGCCTTCGATGGCAATATCGAGAGCTTGCCGGGTGAATTCATTTTCGCGGAAGACAAGGGTAACCGCACCATCTCGGTACATTCCTCGGGCATACTCGAAGCCCTGCGCCATGTGTACAAAGCCACGCGTATCGTGGAGGAAATTGAACGCGCCCGCCGTTGAAGCTCGCGAGGCGCATTGATCATCGAAAGGAGAATGCCATGCATAGATTGACGACCATGCTTGTCGCCCTGCTGATCTGCGGCGGAATACCTTCGCTGCTTCACGCCCAGGAAGCCGCCACACTCGATCCGCAGCTCGAGGTGTTTCGCCCCTATCTCGGAAAAACATGGCGCGGCGTGCTGGGCGAGCCCGGCGCGAAAGAACCCATGATCGACATTTCGAAATGGGAACGCGCCCTCAATGGCAAGGCGGTGCGCGTTCTGCATTCGTTGAACAAGGGTGTCTACGGCGGCGAGTCCCTGCTGCTCTGGGACAAGGAAAAGGAATCGCTGGTGTTTTATTACTTCACCACGGCGGGATTCATCACCACCGGGACGATGACGCATGAGAACGGTGTGTTCACAAGCCACGAGTTTGTGAAGGGCAATGAAAACGGCATCACCGAGGTGCGTGCCACTTCGCGCATCATGCCTGACGGGACGATGCACACCGCGTCGCAATATTTGAAGAATGGTGAATGGATTCCGGGACACACAGCGGTGTACAAGGAAGCGCCCGGCGAAGAAGTCGTGTTCAAGTGAATTGCAGCGCACAAGCGCGCCGCGCCCTCGTCACCGCTGTTCGCGCGCCGCGTGTCAGGCGCGGGCGTTCTCCCGTGCCTCAAGCACGGCAATGAATTCTCCGACATCGCGCAGCGGCGCATCGCAGGTATAATCGCGGCAGACATACACCGCATCTTCTCCATCCATCGGGAGCTTCGCGGTGAAGGGGGCGATGCGGGCGAGCGCTTCGGCGTGGCGTCGTGGGCGATGCAGCAGCTGCACACGATCCAGCAGACGTCCGCGAATGGCCTCCCGCCAGGGAGCCTCGTCTTCCGCAGCGATCACAATTTCAGTCCCGCCTTCGCGCGCAATATGCAACGCTCGCAGCAGCATGGCCGACCCGGTGGGATATGCTTGCATGGATGAGGATGCGGCCCGCAGAATATTCCATGCGCGACCTTCCCATTCCATATCGCCGGTGAGGCGGGCAAGATTCATCAGCACGACCGCAGCCATACCATTGCCCGACGGCAGCGCGCCGTCGTGGAAATCAATATTCTCGGCGATGAGGCGCTCGTTTTCGTCCGAGGAAAAACGCATCGCGCCGCTCGCGGCATCCGTGAATGCTTCGACCATGAAGCGCGCCAAGGCGATCGCATGTTCCAACATTTCGAGTGCGAACGTACTCTGATACAGCTCCAGCAACCCGTGGATCAAGTAGGCGTAATCGTCCAGGAAAGCGGCGATGCCCCGCGTTTCGCCACGCAGGCGGTGGAGCAGGCGCGCATCTTCGAGCAGAGCGCTTTGCAGCAGCGCGGTGGCGGCACGCTCCGCCATGGCGATCATGGTGGCATCGTTAAGAATGCGTCCGGCCCGCGCCAGACCGGCGATCATCAGTCCATTCCATGATACCAGCACCTTGTCGTCGAGTGAGGGATGTACGCGCTGTGCACGGTATGCATGCAGACGCGCTCGTGTATCGGCGAGCAGAGCCGCGGCATGTTCGGAGGTCAAGCCGTTGCGCGTCATCCATTCGCTTCTGTCGACTGCGATATGAAGGATGTTGCGTCCGTGCTCGAAATTTCCTGACGCGCTCACGCCGTAATACTCCTCGAGCGCCGGAAGCCGCGCCGGGTCAACGATACCACGAAATTCTTCGCGCGTGAACACGTAGAACAAGCCTTCCTCTCCCTCGCTGTCCGCGTTCTCGGCAGAATGGAAATAGCCCTCAGGAGCCATCATGTACTCGTGCAGATAACGCGCGATGTCCCGGCACACTTGCGCGAATTCCTCATCGCGCGTCAGCGCGTACGCATCGGCGTAGGCTTCGAGCATCAGTGCGTTGTCGTAGAGCATTTTTTCGAAATGGGGCACCAGCCAGCGTCGGTCGGTGGAATAGCGACAAAAGCCCCCGCCCACGTGATCCCAGAGGCCGCCGTGCCACATGCGCCGCAGGGTGTGCATTACCATCCCGAGCAGTTCCTCGCTCCCGGTGACGTGTGCGCGGCGAAGGAGGAAGCTCAATGTATGTGGCATGGGGAATTTCGGAGCGTCGCCGAATCCTCCGAACACGGGATCGAAGGATCGACGGAACGCCTGCTCGGCACGTGCGAGCATATCATCGGGGAGCTCGGACTGCTCCCGGCGCGCCGCACGTTGCAAACTGTCGCGCAAGTCCGCCCCGATCCCCAGCACGCGCGCACGCTCGTTGTGCCACGCGTCATGCAGTGCCATGAGGATGCGCGGAAAGCCGGGGCGTCCGTGCCGGTCCTCGGGCGGGAAATATGTGCCGGCATAAAAGGGCAGTTTGTCCGGAGTGAGAAACACGCTGAGCGGCCATCCACCCGAACCCGTCATGGCCTGACACACCGTCATATAGATCTGATCGATGTCCGGGCGCTCTTCGCGATCCACCTTGATGGCGATGAAGCGCTCGTTTAGCAGCGATGCAATGTCTGCGTTTTCGAAACTTTCGTGCTCCATCACGTGGCACCAATGACAGGTGGAATAGCCGATGGAGAGGAAGACGGGCTTGTTCTCACGCTCCGCCCGTTCGAAGGCCTCATCGCACCAGGGATACCAGTCGACGGGATTGCGCGCATGCTGCAACAGATACGGGCTGGCGCTGAAGACCAGTCGGTTGAACTCGGGCCCACCGTCGGGAGGCAGGGTGGAAATATCGGGAAAGGAGAATTCGCCGTCGCGTCGAACGTTGTGCTGCATGATTGTATCCGCGAAGAGATGAAACAATGAACATACAACCGTACAGGCGTCGTGATCGTTCACAGGCACGGGTATTCCGGTGCGCCTTGCCCGCTGATTGCCGCATCGGTATATTTCGGCCTCGGACGTCCCGATCATACCATACCTTTTCCCGCACATATCCCGGCGTTGTATGCATTCTTCAACCAGCTCCCGCCTTTGCCTGCTTCTGCTGCTCGCATGCCTGTTTCCCATCATCGCTTCGGCGCAATACACCGTCGAGCAGCGCGCGATACTGCGCGATCAAGCCGAAGCGGCCGCACGACTCTGGGAGCGCGATCGCTCCGAGGCCGAACTGCGCGCGGCGTTGCAGAATCTTCCTGTGCGGATATTACGCGGAGATGGACGTTTGATGGAGCTTCAACGCTTTGTGGATGGATTGCCGGTGTATTTTATCACCGACAATGCCGTGTCGGCGGCCACCATTTCCTCCTCGCGGGTCCATCCCGGCGGGGGACTGGGATATGCGCTGACCGGTAAGGGAGTCACGCTGTCTGTATGGGATGGGGGCAAGGTACGCACCACGCATCAGGAGTTCGGCAACCGCGTCACGCAAATGGACAACACCGCGAATCAGGCCGATCACGCTACGCATGTCTCAGGTACCATGATCGCCGCAGGCGTACGGCCCGAAGCCAAGGGCATGTCCTTCGAAGCGCAATTGCTTGCCCATGACTGGAACAATGATCTCGCGGAAATGACCTTGCGGGCGGCCGACGGCATTCAGGTGTCCAACCACTCGTACGGGACGGTCACGGGATGGATCAGCAATTATCGCGGCGACGGGCGCTGGACCTGGATGGGAAATCCCGCGGACAATTCCTCCGAGGATCGCAACTTCGGTCTGTACGACAGCCGCGCCCGCGAATGGGATCAGCTTGTGTATACTGCGCCGTACTTCCTGCCGGTAAAATCCGCCGGCAACGACCGCGGCGAGGGCCCATCCTCGCAGCCCGTGCAGCATTGGGAATACGTGTCCGGCGCCTGGAAGCTTGTGAGCACCGTGCGTGAGAAGGATGGAGGTGCCGACGGCTACGATTGCGTCACCAGCTATGGCAATGCCAAGAATATTCTCACCGTCGGCGCTGTGGAGGATGTGCCAGGCGGGTACAGCGCACCCAGTGACGTGCGTATGTCCTCCTTCAGCGGCTGGGGTCCGGCAGATGATGGACGCATCAAGCCGGACATCGTGGCCAACGGCGTCGGTTTGTACTCGGCGCTGAAATCCTCCAATTCGGCGTACGCCTCCTACAATGGCACGTCGATGTCGTCGCCAAGCGTCAGCGGATCGATCGGTCTCATTCTCGAGCATCAAAAAAACCTTCACGGAGCGGCGCGTCTGCGTGCCTCCTCGATCAAGGGCCTCATTTTGCACACGGCCGACGAGGCCGGCACGGCGCCGGGCCCGGATTATGCTTTCGGGTGGGGATTGATGAACACCGCCCGCGCCGTGAAAGTCATGACCTCGGCCGCGCAATCCGCCCCATCTTCGTTACTGCGCGAGGAGGAATTGCGCGACGGGAGCAGCATCGAGAAGCAAATCTATAGTCCCGGTCGCGGACCGCTCAAAGTCACCATCTGCTGGACCGATCCCGCTGGTACCGCACAATCGGGTGGTGTCGATCCGAGTACGCGCGTTCTCGTGAACGATCTCGATCTTCGCGTGATTGATGCGGCCAGCGGAGAGACTCTGCCTTGGGTGCTCAGCCGTGTCAATCCTTCGGCAGCAGCGACGCGAGGTGACAACATCGTCGATAACATCGAGCAGGTGTACATTCCCGCACCAGAAGAAGGGATGTACACCATACGCATCACGCACAAAGGCGCGTTGAGCGGTGGCAGGCAATATGTATCGATCATTGCCAGCGTGGGAAACGAAGTGGCCTTGCTTTCACCACCGAATGGTTTGACCTCATCCAGCGTTACGCCTGCACTGATGTGGAACACGGCGAAGGGAGCCTTGTCGTATGAATTGCAGGTATCGGAGACCGCCGATTTCAAAACACCGGTGGTCAATGCCACCGGTCTCGCACAAGCGTGGTATGATACGCCCGCGTTGAAAAAATTTGCCACCTATTACTGGCGTGTACGCGTCCGCGATCAACAGGGATTGAGCGACTGGTCCGATGTCTGGAGTTTCGTCACCGGCGGTACGCCCGCGCAGGCCGGGCATGCGCTGGAGTTCGACGGCGAGGATGATCGCGTTGTGTTGCAGCATACTCCCGAGCTTGCAACGGTGGAGCAACTCGATGCCATCACCATCGAGGCTTGGGTGAAAGTGCAGGGATGGGTGAATGGCGGCTTCGCACTCGTGGACAAGCACGATGCGCAGAACGACAACGGTTGGTCGCTGCGTCTGCGCAGCGGCGGAGCGGTGGAGTTCAACCCCAGCAGTGCCATCACCTGCGCCGCGGGTCTTCCAATAGGCACATGGGCGCATGTGGCGGTGAGTTGGTCGAAGCAAAGCGGCAAGGTGCGTACGTATGTCAACGGAGTGCGCCGTTGTGAGAGCGATTACACGGGTGAGTTGCGCGCCACGGGTTCGGTGCCATTGTATGTGGGCTTTTCCCCGAGCGGCATCGATATGGCAAGCGATGGTCAAATAGATGAGTTGCGTATCTGGAATGCCGTGCGAAGCGAGGTCGACATCAACGCTGGCATGTTCACCAGTTACAGCGGTGGTGAAGCCGGACTCGTTGCGCAATTCCGTTTCGACGATGCTCGCGCGCTGAACGCGTCCGTGCAGCCCGGTGCCTCACAGGCCACATTGGAGCGCGGGCCCGCCTGGGTGGTGTCCAGCGTGCCCATGATGCGACCACCCGCGCCCGTGCCCGTGTATCCGCTCCAAGGAAGCAGCAACATCCCCATTTCGCTCACCGCCGTCTGGCAACCCGCCACATCCGCGTTGCGCTATCGAGTACAGTTGGCGCGCGACCCCGGTTTCGCCTCCCCGTTGCTCGACGCGCGCGATCTGACGGTATTGACCCAGGCCTTTCCGCTCCTTCTACCTGAAACGGATTACTATTGGCGAGTGAATGCGAGCAATGCCATCGGCACAAGCGATTGGAGCGCCACGCAGCATTTTGTCACCGCTGTCGCACCACCGGAAGCCCCCAAGCTCGTTGTGCCTCGCGATGCCGCGGTGAATCAGCCACTCGTACTCAGTGTGCTGTGGGAAGCGCCTGCGCGTGCTCAGCGCTACCATGTGCAGGTTTCGACCGACTCTCTGTTCGAAGGGGCGTTTTTTATTGATCGCGAGGATGTGATTTCCCCGAGCATCGATGTGCCGGATCTTGGAAACAATCAGAAATGCTACTGGCGCGTGCGAGCGATCAATCTGGGTGGCAGTAGTCCATGGTCGACGATGTGGCGCTTCACCACCATTCCCGCCGAACCCGATGCGCCGTTGCTCATCGCTCCCGCGGCCGATGCACGCGGGGTGAGTGTAAACCCCGCGTTCACCTGGCAGCCGGCGGAAGCGGCCACGAGCTACGCCATGCAGCTTTCCACCGATCCACAATTCGCGAACACCATCATCAATGCGAGCGGCATTCCCTTCACCCAGTACGCCGCTACGGGACTGGAACGAGGAGTGTGGCATTACTGGCGCGTTCGAGGAATGAATGCGGCTGGAGCGGGTGAGTGGTCTGAAACACGCGGCTTCATCACCGAGCGTGACGCACCTGCCGCGGTCGTGTTGTCGGCTCCGGCAGACGGATCCACGAGCATACCATTAGGGCAAGAATTGCGTTGGCTTACCGCCGAGCACGCCGACGACTACGAAGTGCACGTGTCGGAGGTCCCCGATTTCAGTACCATGGTGCTATCGAAGAGTGGCATCACGACGACCTCATACACGCCGAGCGATGAATTCTCAGCGGAGCGGCGACTGTACTGGAGGGTGCGCGCACGGAATGAGCGAGGCGAAGGCCCATGGAGCGCGGTGTGGTCCTTCACCACAGCGGCGGCGCCCTTGCGAGCCCCCGTGCTGCGTTCTCCCGCGGACGGAAGTACTGCGTATCCGATACAACTGCCCTTTGTATGGGAGTCGGTAAGCGGTGCCGACCGTTACGATGTTGAAATCTCCGTCGATACACTCGCGGCCGCTTCGGAGAGCACAACACAGAGCAGCGTGCTTCGTGACCTCGAAGAAGAGCGCATGTACCATTGGAGAGTGCGCGCCTGGCGCGGTGGTGAAGAAGGCCCCTGGTCGGCGCGATGGACTTTCGCTACCACGCTACGTTTGCCCGATGCCGTTACCTTGCTCGCGCCCACAGCGGGAGCTGTGCTTGCCAGTGATACGGTGCAATTCTCATGGACGGCATCGCAACCACAGGTAACGCGATATTGGCTGGAGCACAGCTTTGATGCCGCATTTTCCGGGCAGCGGACCATCGACTCCGCTATCGTCGGGACCGCCGTGTCGATGCGCGTGTATTCGCAAGGCGAAACCTGCTACTGGCGTGTAAGGGCGGGGAATTCCGCCGGCTGGGGACCGTTCAGTGCGGCTTCCTCCTTCCAGCCGATTGTGCTCTCGACCGAGGCGGGCGCGGCGCGGATGCGGGGATCGTTTGAGCTGACCCTGCACCCCAACCCGACACGATACGGTGTGGAAGTGCGCTGCGAAGCAACTCCACTCGCCGTTCTGCGTGTGGAGCTACGCGACGTACTCGGACGGACGCTCGCCGTGTTGCACGATGGCCGGCATGAAGGAGGCGCGCTGCGTCTCGTTTATACCGCCGAGCTACTGAGAGCCGGAAGATATTACGTCGTTATGCATGGAGACGGACGGAGCGTTGTGCGGCCGTTGACTGTTGTGCGCTGATCCCGGAGCGATCACACGAGCACGGACTTCACTGAGATCGTTGCCTGTGGGTAGGCGTACCTTGTTCACAAGGGCCGCGATGAAGGTCGGATCCGTGAAAAGTGGATTCACCAATTTGGATGCGCATCGATGCGGGCCTTGAGGTTTCCGAGCTGCGCTGCATGGCCACGGATTGGGCCGACGCGCGGCGCGTTGTGATCGTACGCCAAAGCACTGTCGTCTGATCGAGTACAACGGGAAAGCCGTTGCGGTTTGTACGCGAGGCTGAGGTCCATTCGCTCTCACGGTATTCGTACCGGTGAAGAAGCAGGGTTTACCGGAATACACGAGTAACATCCCCTTGTTGAAGTGCCTCGAACGAATCACTGCTCTACGGTGGTATATGAGTCCGCATACATTTGCTTCGTTGGTATCGGTGGCAGTTCTGCTTCTACAGAGCAGTCCATGCAGCGCTCAGGCCGGCTGGTTCTGGCAGCATCCTCTGCCACAGGGGAACGTGCTGCATGATGTTACCTTTGCGGCCCCCGGGATCGGCACCGCTGTCGGGCGTTCCGGTACGATCATTCGAACTGTGGATGGTGGTGCACATTGGACGATTCAGAATAGTGGAACCCGGAGCGATTTGACCGACGCGTGCTTCACCGATATCAACACAGGCACGGTGGTGGGAGATTCCGGAGTCATACTGCGAACAACCGATGGAGGGATGCATTGGACGAGGCAGACAAGCGGAAGCAAGAGATATCTCATGGGGGTGTCATTCACCGATGCCATGAATGGAACTGTGGTCGGATCCTTTGGCACGATCCTCCGGACAACTGATGGCGGTACGAGTTGGACGATGCAGACGAGCGGATCGATGGAGTATCTCACCGGGGTTGCCTTCACTGACGCAGAGCTTGGTACGGTGATCGGACACAATGGTACAATTCTCCGTACCACCGATGGCGGAGCAAGTTGGTCGAGCCAGGCAGGTGGCACAACTGATCATCTCAACGGAGTGACGTTTATTGACGCGGACAATGGAACTATCGTTGGATTGTATGGCACAATCCTCCATACGACCGATGGCGGGGTGAATTGGCTTCATCAGTCAAGCGGGACAAGGAGTTGGCTTCACGAGATATCGTATTCCGACGCACGCAATGGAACCGCCGTGGGCGAGGATGGAACAATCATCCGCACCACCGATGGCGGGGCGAATTGGACGAGGCAGGAGAGCGCGACAGCGGATTATCTGTATGGAGTGTCATTCACGGATTCCAGCAACGGGACTGTCGTTGGAGTGAAGGGCGCCATCCTTCTTACGACCGATGGCGGAGCGAACTGGTCGGATCGGTCCGGCGGGCCCAGGAACCGGCTACTGAAGGTTTCCTTCTCCGACGCAAACAATGGAACCGTCGTGGGCTGGGATGGGACGATCCTCCGTACCACCGATGGCGGTACGGGGTGGATCAGACAGACAATAGAATCGATGAACGTTCTTACCGGAGTATCCTTCACCGATGCCAACACCGGAGTTGTGATCGCAGGTGTTGGTACCATATTTCGCACGACCGATGGCGGCGCGACATGGGCGAGTCAGACCAGTGGTACGACGAATTTACTGCGTGGAGTGTCCTTCATTGACAACGACAGAGGAATGGTGGTGGGGAACGATGGAACGATACTGCGCACCACCAATGGTGGCGAGCAGTGGACGTTGCAGCCGAGTGGCACATCGAACGCACTCTGCGAGGTGCTGTTCATCGATCTCAGTACGGCTGTGGCAGTGGGGGGGTACGGAATCATCCTCCGTACAACCGATGCCGGAGAGACCTGGACCCCACAGGAAAGCGGGACAACGAACTGGCTCCTCGGGATCTCCTTCACCGATGTCGGCACCGGAACTGTCGTCGGAGAAAAGGGCACAATTCTCCGCACGACCGACGGTGGAGCAAGCTGGTCGAGCCAGACCAGCGGCACAACCGACCGTCTCAACGGAGTGTCGTTTACCGATGCCGCCAACGGAACCGTGGTTGGATTGGACGGGACCATCCTACGCACTACCGATGGTGGAGCAAGCTGGTCGCTGGAGAGAAGCGGTACGAACCACGAATTGAACGGAGTAAGCTTCACCGACGCGAACACCGGCACCGCTGTTGGCGATTACGGCACAATTCTCCGCACCACCACTGGCGGAGCGACGTGGATTGAAGAGCCAAAGACCACTCGATCCTTATTCCATCTCGCCCAGAATTTCCCCAATCCGTTCACCGCGAGCACAACGATCCCATTCACGTTGTCGACGACACAGCACGTCCGCTTGAGCATACACGATGTACTTGGGCGTGAGGTCGCGGTGCCAGTGAACGGACTCCGACAGTCTGGATACCATTCTGTTCCCTTCGATGCGACGGGTCTTGGAACAGGATTGTATTATACGGTTCTCAGGTCCGGCCTTTGGATTCAGACACGTTTGATGCTGGTCGGTTCCGCTCGTTGATTCGGTAGATGAGGTGGAGTCAACGCAGGGGGAACACCACAGTCTTTCATTTTGCTTCGTCACATCCGGGAGAATGAACATGGTGCAGGTGCCTTGATTACTGTCGGAGCGGATCAGCAGAGTTTCAAAACCACAGATATCACAGTCCGTTATGATCCTTCGTCACACCCGGGAGAATGAAAATGGTGCAGGTGCCTTGATTACTGTTGGAGCGGATCAGCAGAGTTTCAAAACCACAG
>OFEK01000076.1_pt1 | contig 140471 bp, 127 predicted proteins | sample 1521131 | NCBI WGS metagenome assembly OFEK01 (sample SAMN05720209, study PRJEB24109) | activated sludge metagenome | isolation source: Anaerobic digester | place: China | collected 2015-12-16 | reverse complement strand
GACAGAAAAAGGATATAAGAACCCGGAATATTTTTTTAGAGTTGATGTAGGCGGTATTTATGCTGATTCGGATTTATTGAAGTTTAAAGATTGGATTGAGATAAAACTAGTGGATCAGGAAGGAAATCCTATGAAAGACATTTCATATAAAATAAAATTCTCTGATGGTAAGAAAAAAGAAGGGAAATTGGATTCAGAAGGATATGCAAAAATTGAAAGTGTTCCGCCTGGTAAATACGAAATTGAATTTGAAGATATTAAAGGCGTAGGTATATCAAAATAATAATTGTTATTAATTAATATCTAAATAAACAAGTTATAATATGACTGATGGAACAAGTTCGGGTTCATCCGGTTCTTTAATTGCTTTTAGATTAACTTATGAGAAGCGGAAAATTATCGTAGCTCAGGGGCTTGATTTTCGTGATGATGACTTAAGAGCAAGAAAAGCCAGAGAACCCAGATATTCTGAAGAACCATTGGAAGATTTTTTGAAAAATAACTTTACTTCAAATTTTACAGCTTTGGATTCAACTCACTTTGAATATATCAGTGATGATCAACGGGTACATTTTTTTATTGAAATTGTAAGAAGTAAAGATGATTTTCACAAAGCATTAGAAACGCCCGGTATTCATGTTATTTATGCAGGGCACTCGCGTTATGGCAGAGGAACCTGCTTTGATCCTGATGTTTCTTCTGATAATTATATTGAAGGAGATAGATGGGAACAAGGTGATAGCAATCGTAATGGAATTTTTCGACTTGCTTATCCTTTTGTTGGCATCCCTTTTTCTGACATCATACACCATAAGTATAAATTTGCTCCGGTTGCAGTTGAGGAGAGACCTCCATCAATTAAAGACAGACATCCCGAAGCAAAACTTGATTTGAGAAGAATTACTTTGCCGGATTCTTTAAAAAACTTTGTACTGGATGCATTTAAATCCCCTTCAAACCGCTATTGGGGTTTTATCAGAAAAGAAAAACATATTTTACTTCATGCAGGCTGGGAGAATACTTCAAGTAATCCTTATGACTTAGGCTCAATAGAATTGAAATGCAAAGTCTTCTGTCATTTCGGATGCAGTTCAAAACTTCATTATTGGAAAATTATAAGAAAGAATCCCTATAAAAATTGGGCAAGAGATATACCACCCACCGATCGGTTTGCATATTTTTCTGATAGACCTGGTGATTATAGAGGGTGGTGTTATTGGTTGTTCTACGTACTAAGTTATTCAGAAGTAAATGCTTATCAATCATGGTGGGGCAGCCTTGAATATGCTAAAAGAGCGACAAATAATCTTCTTAGAAGTAGAAGAGCAAAGTTTCAGCTTTACTAAAAACTTTGAAAACAAAAGAATGAACAAACTATATATTTTCTATATTCTCTTTGTCTTCTTATTATCAGGCTGTAATGATTCATCAACAAATGAGGAACAAAAAATGGAAAACAAAAATATCTCATCGCTGCTGAAGGAGATTAGATTAACAGATAATAAAAAGATGGACTCGCTTAGTAAGGATATATCGGAAGAATCAAGGAAAGATGCAGTTGAATTAGTAAAAATATTACACTCTGATAAAGAAGAAGAATCACAAAAAGCTGCTATGGTATTAATGTCAATAGGCGACTTGGCATTTACTCCTCTTCTGGAATCACTTGATACAAAAAATGAAGACAATTTTGTTTGGGAAACTGATGTTCTTGTATCAGTTATCTTAAATAACAGAAATAAAATGACTTCTGTTCTTAATTCAATGCTTCTTGATAAAAGAAAATTGAATGATCCCGAGCCTCAGGCTCTTATGGAAGAACAACCTGTTCCTCGCCGTGTCTGCGATGAAGGGTATCTTATGCTGCGCCGGCTTACTGCATTTAAAGAAACTGAAGAAGAATTAATGATTAATGAAAAATTATTTTTAAACATGACTGATGATCAAAAAGATAAGGAAATTGAAAGAATTAAATCTTCAAAAGAATGGATTTCTCTTATTGAACATTTATCTGATGAAGGTATAGATTAAAATGGATATCCCGGAATATTACAAACAGTTTCAAAATCAGTCTCCTAAAAAGGATGAAGAGGCAAAGATGCCGGAGAAAACAGAAACTTCTCCCGCTGACAAACCTCTGCAAAAAACTGAACCTCAAAGACAATCCCAGCAATCGCAGCAGCCCGCAGTAAAAGATAAAACAATTCCATTTCAGGGAAACGGTTTTTCATTAGAGCAGCTTGAGGATTGGAAAGATAAAACTATCTATACTTTAGAGGGTCCGGTTACTGATGGAATTAAACATAATGTTATTGTAACTATTGATACAGAACCTTCTACAGAAGATCTTACCGAGTATTCTCTTATGCAGATACAAACACTGGAAAGCGAACTAAAATCATATATGCTTCTTAAACAAGGCGAGACTAAATTAACAAATGGAAGCAATGCTTATGAAGTAATTTTCAGCTGGTATCCAACAGATGATTTAAGGATATATCAGCATCAGATTTATGCAATGGATAATAAAAAAGCATATAAACTAACAGCAACCTTTACAAAAAAAACAAGGCAGACGATTGGGCCCGCTGTGTTAAGAATGATGCTTAGTTTTAGTCCTGGTAAAAAATAACAACTTTATATTATTTTAAAGAATTGATATTATGTTTCTATTATGGGTACAGAACCTACATCAATAAAAAATGAACAGAATAAAACTATTGTCCGATTAACTATAGAAAAAGGAGAATCACAAAAAAAAGAATACTTTTTTAAAGATACTTTTAGAATAGGCCGGGTTGATACCTGTGCTGTTAAAATTGATGATGGTTTGGTAAGCCGTGATCATCTGGAAATATCTTATAAAGAAGGTAAATGGTTTATTGCTGATCTGTTTAGCAGTAATGGAACTTATCTGAACGGAAATAAAATTGATCATATTATACTCTCTAATCCAATTAAACTTGAATTGGGAAAAAATGGTCCGATAATTAATCTTGAATTAATTAAAGATACTGAAAGTAAACCATCATCATCCGGCGCATCCGATACAGATAGTTCTTTACAAAATTATATTCAGCGTTATTTTGAACAGGAAGGTAATAATCCTAATGCCGGCGATCATACAAGAATGATTCAGCAGGCATTTAAAGTTGTTCAGAAAAAACAATCGAAAAAATATTGGCTGATAATTGCCGTTGTTGCATTTATGGGATTACTTGCATCAGCTTATGCAGTTTATCAGCATATAAAAGCTAACGAGCAAAAAGAACTTGCTGAATCTATTTTTTATCAGATGAAGGGGATTGATATTCAGCTTTCAAAATTATCTTCAGTGGTTGAAAATACAGGTAATACAGAAGTTGAACAGACTATTGAAAAGATGCGCGGGGATTATAACAGGATGGAAAAAATTTATGACAAATATGTTGGTGAACTTGATGTGTATGATCTGAGTGAAGAGGACAGGCTGATTCTTAAAATGGCAAGATTATTTGGTGAGTGCGAAATTAATATGCCTGAAAATTTTGTCGGAGAGGTAAAAACTTTTATCAACAAGTGGAAATCATCTCCAAGATTAAAATCCGCAATAACACGCGCACAGGAAAACAACTATGTCAGACCGATAATTGAAGCATTTTTAAAACAGAGTTTACCACCGCAATTTTTTTATCTTGCATTGCAGGAAAGTGATTTTAAGTTTGATATCGTCGGACCGATTACACGATACGGATATGCAAAAGGGATGTGGCAATTCATACCGATGACAGCCCGGCAATATGGTTTGGAAACAGGTCCTTTAGTTGAATTAAATCAGTACGATCCTTTAGACGACCGTTTTAATGTACCTAAAGCTACAAATGCCGCAGCTAAGTATATTAAGTTTATTTATCAGACCGAAGCGCAGGCTTCAGGTTTACTTGTTATTGGTTCATACAATTGGGGCGAAAATAATTTCAGAAGACTTGTCAATGAATTACCCGAAGATCCGAAACAAAGAAATTTTTGGAATTTACTCGTTAAATACCGTGAAAGAATTCCGGATGAAACGTATAACTATGTTTTCTATATTTTTTCTGCTGCAGTAATCGGTGAAAATCCAAGATTATTCGGATTTGATTTTGATAATCCGTTGTTAAGCAGTTTGCAACAGCTCAATTAACTCTATAAGGTATAATCTATTGAAAGAAAAGAAGCAGCTTGGTATAAAATATTTCGGAGCTTCCGATATTGGTCTTGTAAGAACTGAGAATCAGGACAGCTTTGGTAAATTTCCAAAAGATGATTTAAATATGTATCAATCCAAAGGCATTTTGTTTATGGTTGCCGATGGAATGGGCGGTCATACCGGCGGTAAAGAAGCAAGCCAAACCGCTGTTGATGTTGTTGGAAACGAGTACTTCTCTTTTGATTCTGAAATTATTTCAAGTGCGCTTTTATATTCATTTAAAAAAGCAAATTATAAAATCAATCAAACTTCTCAGGATGCTCTTCAATTCCGTAAAAAAGGTACTACTTGTTCAGCTCTTGTAATAGAAAATGACCGGGCACATATTGCTCACGTTGGTGATAGTAGAATCTATAAAATATCTGATGATAGTATAGTTCAGTTTACAAACGATCATACAGAAGTTGGGGAAATGGTACGCAAAAAAATTATTACGGAAGAAGAAGCAAAAAATCATCCTTCAAAATCTATACTGATAAGAGCAATGGGAATTGAAACTGATCTTGAAGTAGATTTGATTGAAAATATTTTTATAAGCAGCGGGGACTGTTTCGTTTTATGTTCGGATGGTCTTTCAAAGGTTCTTCCTGAAGAGATTAAAAAAATAGTATTAAGTAATCCTGAAGAAGAAGCCTGCAAAAAATTAATTTCTCTGGCAAACGACCGCGGCGGAAATGATAATGTTACTGTTCTGGTAATCAAAATTGTTGATGAACATTCAAATGATAATCAGATAAGACAAACTCCGGCAGTTAAAAAGAAAAATTCATGGTTTTCGATTACTGTTTTATTACTGATGGTCATTTTAATTGCAGTTTTTGTTTTAATTTTTCAGAAAGAAATAACTGGTCTTTTTTCTAAAAAGAATATCACTGCCTCTGATAGTACTGAAATTAAACAGGAAATCATTCCGCATGATAATCCTGATGCACTTCTAACCGAAGCAAATAACCTGTTATCCGAAGGTAAACTTGATAGTGCAATGGTTCTTTATAATTTAATACTTAATCAAAATCCGCTGCACATTGGTGCATTAAACGGCAGAGAGCAGGTTGTGCAGAAATATATTCGGACCGGAAATGATCTTTTAGCAGTAAACAAAAAAGATGAAGCTTTGTTAAACTTTAAGAAAGCTTTTACTCTTGACCCGAATGATAAAGAGTTAAATAATAAAATTATGGTAATTGAAAAATCTTTTAATAAAGATTTATCTAAAGATGATAAGACAACCAGGGTAAATAAAGATCAACAAAAAAAACTTCCCGATGATCAAACAGTAACTAAAGATAACAATGGAAAAGAAATAATCTTTGCAGACTTTAATTTAGGTAATTGGGAAAGACCCGGTTTATCCGGAAGCGATTTTAAGGATAAGGGAAGCGGAGTAGTATTTCTGAAAACAAATAAATCCAAAAAGATTTTTTATAAGCAAGCAATGGAAGATATTGACTTAAATGTTGATGTGTCCTTTGATGATCATTCTAATGAAAATGCCGGAGTTATTATTGGATATAACAAGAATGAAAACAATGGAACTGAAAATTACTATCTGTTTACGTTGAATAGTTCACGTAGTTATTCCTTAATTAAAGTTAATGATGATAAAAAGGAAACAATTGTAACCGGCAAGCAGATTATGGATACAGGTAAAAATGGATTTCAAATAAAGTTGAAATGTCTTGGTCCCTGGATAATGATATATAATGACAATAAACTTTTAGAATCGTATCTTGGCAGCGATTTTATAAAAGGTAAGTTTGGCTTTTTTGCTGACTCAAATGTTGAAGTTGAATTCAGCAATCTTGTAATTAATTCAGCATTCGAAAAATAACAAATATAGAATTATACTCCCGGTATTGTAAATGGATTCATTAATTGGTAAAACTGTCGATAGTTATCGCATCCTTGAAGTGATTGGAAGAGGAGGTATGGGTGTTGTATTCAAAGCACTCGATACTAATCTGGAAAAAGTTGTTGCGTTGAAAATGATTGATCCTTTTCTCGCAAGAGATGAGAACTTTGTCAGAAGATTTAAGACAGAAGCAAAAGCATTAGCAAAGCTTGAAAACCCAAACATAGTTGGTGTTTATGCTTTAAGAGAAACTGATGCAGGTTTCTTTATGGTGATGGAATATGTTGAGTCTGTTCCATTATCCCAATACCTTCAGGAAAATGGTCCGTTCAATATTTCTGATGCAGTATCAATAACAAAGCAGCTTCTTAATGCTATTGGTCATGCTCACAAAGTCGGTGTAATTCATCGTGATATTAAACCAAGTAATATTCTTTTGTCTGATAAGAACAAAATAAAAGTAACTGACTTTGGTCTGGCAAAAGTAGTTGAACAAAAAGGTCCTGCAAGTACTGTTACTCAGGCAAGAGCTGGAACCTTATATTATATGTCGCCTGAGCAGGTTAAAGGATTAAAGAATGTTGATCTGCGAAGTGACTTGTATTCTTTAGGTATGACTGTTTATGAAATGATTGCCGGTAGGGTACCGTTTGATAAAACTGATTCTGATTTTACTATTCAGAAGATTATTGTTGATGGAGAAATTCCTTCACCAGTAAAATTTAATGCCGGTATTCCGAAAAAATTTACAAAAATTATTTCCAGATCAATCAACAAAGATCCTGATAAGCGGTATCAAACTGCTGATGAAATGCTTGAAGATATATACAGCTTTGAAAGAGAATATCATCCTGAAAAAAGTAAAGGCAAAGCTCAGGATACAACAATTATTGAACGTGTAGTAAAAGAACCAACTGTTAAACAAAGCAGCAAATTTGATTTTAAGAAACCTGCAATTCTATTTCCGTCTGTAGCAGCAATAGTGTTGTTGGCTGTTTTGTTATTTTTATTCCTGCCGGGCGGCAGCTCAACAGATGATACTTATTTATCAATTACTTCTAATCCGTCTGATGCTGATATAATGCTTAATCAAAAATCAATTGGAGTTTCGCCTATTAAGGATTTTAAATTAGAATCTGCCGGTGAAATATCATTATCTGTAGCCAAGGATGGATTTGTATCTGTTGATACAACCATTGTTATTGAAGCTGGCAGGAATGAAAATATTTCATTTAACTTAAATCCGGTTCAGAAGGAGAGAATAAGTATTACAACTAATCCTTCGGGAGCTAAATTATTTGTTGATGGAAATCCGGTAAATAATTCACCTATAGAAAATTATTCTATTACTTCAGGCAGACACAATATAAGAGTTGAAAAAGCAGGCTTTAATACTTTAGATACCGAAATTGATGTTCGGAAGGAAAGCTCAAAACAGTTTAATTTTACTCTTACAAAGGATCCTGATTTCAAAGGTTTTGGAATTTTAAAGATAGATAGCAACCCGCCTGGTGCCACAGTATTTTTAAATGGCGAAGCGGTAGGAAAAACTCCTTTTCTGAATAATGAGCAGCCAGTTGCTGATTACAATTTAGTATTAAGGCAGGATGGTTTTACTGATTATACAGAATCATTTAAGATACTACTAAATAAAACCAAGACTATTAATAAAAAATTATCTTCTACTGCCGAAACATCAGCAGAACAGTTTGGCAGATTAAAAATTACCTCAAAACCTTCTGAAGCATCGGTTTATTTGGATGGAGCATTTGTTGGTTCTACACCTTTTAATAATTCAAAAACAATTGCTGGTAAACATAAATTAGTAATAAAGAAAAAAGGTTTTGCAGATTATAGTGAAACAATTGAAGTAGAGGTTAATAAGACAACTACATTTTCAGCAGAATTGATTTCTTCTTCAGGTACGTTGGGTAAGGTTGAAATCTTAGTTCGCCCTTATGGAAGTATTTATATCAATGATGAGCTAAAAGCACAGGATACTAATTCACCTTTTAACACTGAATTACCAGCAGGCAGATACAGAATTAAATTAACTCATCCTACTTTAGGCTCAACACCGACAATGACTATTAATGTAACTGGCGGCAGCCAGAAATTTGTCTATGATTTAAGCAGGATAGCGAAGCTTACTTTAATTTCTAATCCGCCGTATTGTGAAATATTTATAAATGGTAGTTCAACCGGAAAATATACTCCGGTTCAGCTTCAGCTTAAACCCGGCACTTACAAAATCGTTCTCAAAAAAGATGGATACATAAATTCAAAAGAAGAAAAATATGAGGTGCCATATAGTATTTATGAGGCAGCAAATGATCGTGAAGACAGAAAAGAATTTGAATTAACTAAATCAAAGTAAGTTCAATCTTTAAATAAATTTAGAAAATAAATTGATTAAGTAAAGGTTTTAAATATTATTTCTAAGGAGGTTCAAATGAAAAAAATGATTAACAGCATAACGCTGATTGCAGCAATTTTAATTATTGCTCCGATTCTGACGTTTAATGCTGATTCAATTAAATTAAATGTTCTTTGGGCACAAACTCAAGATCAATGTACTGAACAACTTGATAAAGCTGAAGAAGAGTATCAAGCTGGTAAATGGACAGAAGCAATTGCACTTATTGAACAATGTTTAAAGAAAGAGAATGTAGGAGAACTTGAGAAAGGCAGAGCTTACAGGATCTTAGGTTTGGTTTATATTGCAATTCAGTTGGAAAAAGAAGCAAACGATGCAGTGAAGAATCTTTTAATAATGGTTCCTAATTATAAAGTTGATCCGGTAAAAGATCCGCCTTCACTACAAAAAATAATTGATAATATGGCGCTTACATTAAATCCTAAAATTTCAGGTATTTCCCCCAATACTGTTGATCAAGGTGAAAAGGGAATTAAGTTAAAAGTAACAGGTTCTAATTTTGCGTATGGCTCTGTTGTAAAATTCAATGGAGTTTCCAAATCAACTACTTATGTCAGTTCCACAGAGCTTACTGCTGATGTTCTTACAAGTGATCTGGCAAAAACCGGAGAATATGATGTTACTGTCTATAGCCCAATAATGGGTGGTAAAACTTCTGAAGCTGAAAAATTTACTGTCCAGAAAGCCTCTTCATTTCCCTGGACCTGGATAGCTGTAGGAGGCGGTGTTGTAGCGGCTGCTGTAGTTGCAGTTCTTACTTTGGGCAAAAAAGATGAATCAACCACATCACAGACAAAATTAGCTGATCCGCCTACAAGACCTTGATATTTTAAATATTTAATTAATTAGTTAAACTGATTATAAAATTAAAGACGAGATTGAAAATGAAATATATAACTAACCTTTTAATAATTATTTTGTTTTTCTCTGTGCAAATATTTTCACAAGAGAAAAACACCTACCGGGATAGCGGTGACAATGCTTTGGAAAAATTTATTGAAATACTAAAGCATACTCTTGCAGATTATAATGAAAATCAACAAGTTAATTCATCAATCAGTACCGAAAGATTACAAGCGAATTTAGATTTCTTAAATTCCCTGAATAGCAATTCACTTTATAAACCTATGGCTGAAAAAAGATTTTTGCAAACTGAGCGAACTTATCAAAACTGGGATGGAGTTGCCTGGGCTAATGTTAACAAATATATGTATTCTTATGATAGCAGGGATAATAACACTCAATATACTTATCAAAGTTGGAATGTTTCGGTATGGGATAATATTTCCAGATATTCATATATATATGATCAGAAAGATAATCAAATCGAAATGATCTATCAGACTTGGAATGGAAGTACCTGGGTTAATAATTCTAAATACCTCAGCACCTATGATCAAAATAATAATAGAACTGAGCAAACTTATCAAAACTGGAATGGTTCTGCCTGGACAAATAGCAGCAGAAGTGTCTATACATTTAACTCATTTAATAAAAGAACAAAAATTGTTTTTCAAATCTGGAACGGTTCAGCCTGGGATAATAGCCAACAAAATATATATACCTTTGATAATAACAGGAATCAGATTGAAGATTTATTTCAAACCTGGAACGGCACAGCCTGGGATAACTATTACAAATTCACAAGTACGTTTAATCAAAATAACAAAATGACAGAGCAGGTTTATTCTACTTGGTCGGGTTCTGCGTGGGTGAACAATTCAAAATATTCATATACTTATGATATAAATAATAATCAAATAGAGTATCTAAGTCAGACCTGGAACTCAACAGCTTGGGAAAATGATTTTAAGACATCCTACACTTTTAATGCACATAATGATATAACAGGATTGATTTCTCAAGACTGGGTTGCAGGAGCGTGGGTTAACCTAAATAAATACACTGTAACCTATAGTTCAAGCTTTAAGTTTACAGAGATATTAATTCAATCCTGGGACGTTTCAACCTGGAGAAATACTCAAAAAAGTTCTTATACATACGACTCAAACGATAATCTAACAGAACAGACAAGTCAAAATTGGAATGGTAGTACCTGGATAAATTCAAGCAGATCATTATCTACTTACAGTGCCGGACATTATGCAACCACAATAACACTTAATACAAGTTATACGTTTGGTGATGCTACTCAGACTTCAAGTTATAAAATGATCGGCTTACCGGGTGCAAATAGCATTCCGATTAATAGTATTTTAAGTGGTACAGCGGGCGTAAATGGAGACTGGCGTGCCTTCTGGGATCCAGGCTCCGGTGCTTTTACAGAATTTGATGGCAGTGCTGTTTTTAATTTTGAACCAGGCAGGGCTTTTTGGGTAATAAGTAAAAACTCTATAACCGTTAATCAAAGCGTTAATTCTGTTATAGTTAGAGATAATAATTTTTATGATATTCCTGTTCATAGTGAATGGAACTTGATCTCAAATCCGTTTGATAAAAATATTTCCTGGCTTGCAGTCCAGAATTATAATGCAATTACACAGCCAATTCATTTCTTTCAGAATGGCAGTTACACAAATCCGGATTCATTTGAACCTTATAAGGGATATTATTTCTTTAACAATACAGGATTACCCGTGCTTAAAATACCTTATGGAACAACATCAATCTTACCAAAACAAAACTCTGTAAACAGCAGTGAGATAGAGATAAATCTTACAAATAATTCAGAAGTTAGAGCATCTGTTAATATTGGAATTTCTGAACAGGCTAACGAGGGTGTTGATATGATGGATGTTTTTGCACCGCCTTCACAGTTCTGCGATGTAAATATAAATCTGGTCAACAATAAACTTGAGACTAACTATAAATTTCTGCAAAAAGATTACAGACCAATTATTGATGACGGACAGGAGTTTGAGTTTAATGTTAAGAATTTATCAGACCAATCTGTAAGTATGAATGTAACCGGAACTGAAAATTTTGCTGACAAGGAAGTTTATTTATTGGATAAAAGCCTTTCCAAACTTTATAATCTGAAAACCTCTGAATCATTTACGATAAGAAAAAATACTGGATCAAAAAATTTCAGTATTCTGATAGGTTCAAGTGAATATATACTACAAAAACAAACAGGAATGATACCAACTGAATTTAGTTTATCACAGAATTATCCTAATCCCTTTAATCCAAGTACAATGATCAGGTTTGCATTACCTAAACAAAGTAATGTTACTCTAAAAATATTTAACCTTCTTGGTCAATTGGTTTCAGAGGTATTGGATAATAAAGTCTTTGAAGCAGGTTATCATGAAATAGAATTTGATGGAAGACAATTAGCATCTGGAGTATATTTATATATGATTGAGGCTAATTCTGCCGGAGGAAAACAATATATTCAAACTAAAAAAATGCTGCTGATGAAATAACCCTTAGAAAATCATCATTTATCTTTTTTACCCTGACAAGTTATTGTCAGGGTTTTTTATTTTAAATTGTTAAACTGATAAAGATCTTTTACCAAAATCTTTATTTGAACAACGGCTTCCAAAAAAATATTATTTTAAAAATAACTTTTTTAATTATATTCACTTTCAAATAGAATTATTTTATATCAAAACTCTTTTGAAATAATTGGATACGTTTAACTTTAAATCCAATATGGATAATACACAAGTAAATAGAAACTGGTATGTACTTTATACTCGTCCGCGGGCTGAATTTAAAGTTGAGCGATCACTTAGGGTTAAAGGGATTGATGTATTTCTGCCTGTAAAGAAAACAATCAGACAGTGGAGTGATAGAAAGAAAATAATTACCTCTCCGCTGTTTACAAGTTATATTTTTATCCATACTGATGAAAAAGAAAGATTGCTTTCTTTAGAAGATAAACTGATCATCCGCTGTTTATGCGATGGACGAAAGCCTGCAGTGGTACCTGAATGGCAAATTGAAAGTTTGAAAATGATGCTTCAAAGAGATATTGAACCTAAGATATTTGAGGGTTTGGTAAGTGGTGACAAAATACAGATAACAAGTGGTTCATTAAAAGGTGTAAATGGTATAATAATCAAAAAGGAAAACAGTAATCAATTAGCTGTATCTATCGAGCTTATAAATCGAACTGTAACTGTTCATCTTTCTGATGAAATATCTTTTACAAAAATCTGAATGATATGGATTGAGCATGCTGATATTTATATTAAAAAGGAATTAAGAGAAATATGCCGGAGAACAACTACACAACTTCAATGTTAAAAAGCGATGCATTAAAAGATAAAGTTATTTTAATAACCGGCGGCGGCACTGGATTAGGAAAATCAATGGGAAAATACTTTTCAGAGCTTGGTGCTAAACTTATAATATCCAGCCGCAAAATTGATGTATTAAATAAAACTGCCGAAGAAATTTCATCACTGACGAAAAATGATGTTTTCCCATTTGCCTGCGATGTTTCTGACTACAAACAAGTCGAAGTTTTACTAAAAGCTTCTTTAGAAAAATTTGGAAGAGTAGATGCTTTAGTTAATAATGCTGCTGGCAACTTTATAAGTCCTACAGAGAAATTATCAAACAGAGCATTTGATGCAATTGTTAACATCGTTCTTAAAGGCACTTATAATTGCACACTTGCGTTTGGTAAACACTGGATAGAAAATAAGAATAAAGCTGTCGTGTTAAATATTGTAACTACCTATGCCTGGACAGGATCAGCTTTTGTAGTTCCATCTGCAGCGGCTAAAGCCGGAGTCTTGGTAATTACCCGGTCTCTTGCGGTTGAATGGGCTAAATATGGTATTCGTTTTAATGCTATAGCTCCGGGATTGTTTCCTACAAAAGGTGCCTGGGAAAGACTGCTGCCGGGTGATTTACAAGAAAAACTTGATGCGATAAAAAAAATTCCACTCAAAAGAGTCGGCGAACATCAGGAGCTTGCAAATTTAGCCGCTTATCTGATCTCCGATTTTTCTTCTTTTATAAATGGTGAAGTAATTACAATTGATGGCGGTGAATGGTTAAACGGAGCTGGTCAGTTTAATCTGCTGCAGGCAGTCAGCAGCGAGCAATGGGATGATATTGAAAAAATGGTTCGGGGTGTAAAAGGGAGTTAAACTGAAACAGAATTAGATTTTATTTAATAAGTGCTGCAAATCTCTAAAATGAACTTTATGACTATGATGTTTTAAATTTGATTATACAAATGCTAATTGAGAAAGGCTTTTACCCGTTTTATTAATATTCATGTCTTATCTTTTAATGTTCACTCTTATATCAGGTAGTAATTACTTTCGTGAGTTTGCTGATTTTAATGAAGTGCAGAAGTGACCAACCTCTGAAATGATTATAGCAGTTGGAGTTTATACTTCTTATACTCCTGATATTATTTGATCTCATCTGAATTATCGAGATCCTTTTATTCCGTATATATTTCTATAATAGATAGCGATTAGTTTTTTTTAGTATCATTAAAAGTATTTAATCAGCTTGATAACGAATTTACTCAACTGATTGATGAATATTTGCCTGCGGGAAGTTTTAAGGTTAAGCTTAATACATACAAAGTGGTCGGTGAAACTGAAGAATATAGGTTGGTATTTCTTAGACGTTTTTATCCTGCTTTCCTTATATTTCATTATAATATTTTTAAACTATTTTAAATCAATCTGAATAGCTGATGAGAGAACCAGTAGTAACATTTGAACTTGCAGTAGAGCATGGTTTAATTAAAGAAGAATGGGAAAAAATTTTAAAAATTCTTGGTCGGGTGCCAACCTTTACAGAATTAGGTATCTTTTCTGTAATGTGGAGTGAGCACTGCAGTTATAAAAACTCAATTGCTCAATTAAAAACTTTACCGCGCAGCGGCGGAAGATTACTTGTTGAAGCAGGTGAAGAAAATGCCGGACTTATTGATATCGGTGATGATCTTGCGGTTGCTTTTAAAATTGAGAGTCATAATCATCCTTCAGCAGTTGAACCATATCAAGGTGCTGCAACTGGTGTTGGCGGAATAATGCGTGATATATTTACGATGGGTGCCCGCCCAATCGCCTCATTAAATTCACTTCGGTTTGGTTCATTAAAAGATGCACGAACAAGATTTTTGTTTGATGGAGTTGTTCGCGGTATTGGTGATTACGGAAACAGTTTTGGAGTTCCGACCGTTGCCGGAGAAGTTTATTTTGATGAATCATATCAGGGTAATCCGCTTGTTAATGCAATGGCTGTCGGAATTGTAAATAAAAAACATGTTGCATCTGCTGTTGCAAAAGGTGCTGGAAATCCTGTAATGATTGTCGGCTCTTCAACCGGCAGAGATGGAATACATGGTGCAACTTTTGCATCAGAAGAAATTTCTGAAAAATCGGAATCCAAACGTCCCTCTGTTCAGGTAGGAGATCCCTTTACTGAAAAGCTTTTACTCGAAGCTACATTGGAAATTATAAAAAATGATTGGCTGATTGGAATACAGGATATGGGCGCTGCAGGAATTTCTTGCTCAACAAGTGAAATGAGTGCAAAGGGAAATTCTGGAATGAAAATTAATCTTGATAAAGTTCCTTTGCGCGAAGGTGGAATGACTGCTTATGAAATTATGTTAAGTGAAAGTCAGGAAAGAATGCTTTGCTGTGTAAAAAAAGGTTATGAAGACCGCGTTAAAGAAGTTTTTGAAAAATGGGACCTGCATTGCGAGATAATCGGTGAAGTTACAAATGATGGTTTACTTCACATTGATTATGAAGGTAAGCATAAAGCAGCTATACCAGCATTTGAATTAGTGCTTGGCGGAGGAGCACCGGTTTACACTCGTGATCAGAATGAACCTGAGTATTTAAAAGAAACCAGAAAATTTGATCAGAATACTTTATCTGAACCCAAAGACATTAAGGAAACTTTTTTAAAAGTTTTTTCTTCCCCCAATATTGTTTCTAAGAAATGGGTTTATCAGCAATATGATTCAATGGTAAGAACAAATACAATTGTTGGTCCTGGCTGTGATTCAGCAGTTATTTTAATTAAAGGAACCAACAAGGCACTTGCGATGAAAACCGATTGCAATTCGCGTTATGTTTATTTAAATCCAAAAGAGGGAACCAAAATAGCTGTTGCTGAATGCGCGAGAAACATTGTGTGTTCAGGCGGCATTCCTCTGGGAGTTACAAATTGCTTAAACTTCGGCAATCCATACAAACCTGAAGTTTACTGGCAGTTTGCTCAGGCAATATCAGGGATGGGAGAAGCTTGCAGAAAATTTGAAACTCCTGTTACAGGCGGTAATGTTAGTTTTTATAACGAATCACCCGAAGCAGCGGTTTACCCAACGCCCACTATAGGAATGGTTGGTCTTGTTGAAGACCTTAAACATATAACCACTTCTTATTTTAAAGATGAGGGTGATGTAATTTATTTGCTTGGGGAAGATAAAGAGGAGATTTGCGGAAGCGAATACTTAAAAGTTGTTTATAATATAGCTGCTGGTGATTGTCCGGTAATTAATCTTGATGAAGAAAAAAGATTGCAGGATTCTCTGTTAAATCTTATCAGACTGGGATTGATAAAATCAGCACACGATATTTCTGAAGGCGGAATTGTTTCTGCAATAGCTGAATGCTGCATTATCAATCAGGAAGAAAAAATTGGCTGCGAGGTCGAGATACCAATTAAATCCAGAACAGACCTCTCGCTGTTTTCAGAATCCCAATCGAGAGTAATTATCACGGTATCAAAAGAAAAAACTTCAGAGCTTGAAAATGAACTTAAACTGATGAAATTAAAATTTACCAAACTTGGTCTTGTTGGCGGCACTATATTAAAATTTAAAGACCTTTTTGAAATTACTGTTAAAGAAATTTCTGATATTTATTATAATACTATTCCTGCTATAATGTCTGGTGATGAAAAAGTTTAAAGAAAAATACAAAGGCTCAGTATTTTTTAAATACTTTAGAAAGCTAAGATTTCTATATCATCGCCGCCCTCACTGGCAAAAAACATATAAGTTCTTTAAACATTATCTCGGTGGTTTATATGACCGGATTGACAGACACAATGTTTTTTTGCTTTCAGGCGGATTAGCATTCTCACTTTTTACCTGTATCATTCCTTTAATACTTATAATGTTCTGGATACTTGGAAATTTTTTAAGCTCTGAAGAGATGGAATTACAAATTATTACACTTATAAATACTGTAATTCCTTACAGTGAATATGCCGAATTTGTTAAAGAAATTATTTTTACAAGAGTAGAGGAGGTAGTTGAATTAAAGAATGTTGCCGGTATTGTTGGTTTCAGCGGATTGTTTTTTGCAGCAAGCGGTTTTTTCAGCAGTATGCGAACCGTACTGAATAAGATTAATGGAACCGAAATAGATATAAATTATTTTCTTGGCAAACTCAGAGATTTTTTAGTTATACTTATTGCGATATTGTTATTCTTCGCTTCTATTCTTGCACTGCCGCTTCTGGAACTTTTCAAATCAATTGCAAAATCTTCAGATTATCTGCAAATATTTAATCACCCGATATTCCAGCAGCTTTTTACAATTCTGGTCTCAATTTTTATAATGCTTTTTTTGATGTATTTGTTTTATAGTTTTATTCCGACTGCTAAAATCAAGCATCGTTCTGCATTAGTTGGTGCACTGTGGTCTTCATTATTGTGGGTTGGGATGAAGGTTCTGTTTGGATATTATCTTGCAAATTTTCAAACATGGGGAAAAATATACGGAGCCTATGCATTGCTGATTGTTATTGCTTTCTGGATTTATTACACTGCTGCAGTATTTATAATCGGAGCTGAAATTGCTAAACTTTTTGATGAGAGATTAAAAGAATCGATTGCACATAAAAATCTGTCTTCTCAAAACATTCCTCCTCTTGAGTAATTGCATCTATGATTATTAAAGATCTAAAACCAAAAGAGACTTTACGGGATATCCCGCTTTTTTCAGAATTAAGCATTGAGCAATTGAGAAAAATTTCTGTGTTCAGTAAGGTAAAAAAGTTTTCTAAGAATGAAATTATTTTTAATGAAGATGATACATATATCGGATTTTATATTTTGTTAAAAGGAAATGTTAAAGTATTTAAGGTCTCTTCAAAAGGTAAAGAATCTGTTGTGCATATAATAAAGCCGTTAAATACTTTTGCTGATATCCCGTTATTCGAAGGCGGTAATTATCCTGTCAGTGCTGTATCACTTGATGAAACTGTAGCACTGTTAATCCCGAAAGAAAGCTTTTTGGAGCTGATTAAAACTGAACAAGAAATATCATTAAAAATGCTTGCAGGTTTTGCTAAAAGATTAAAATCATTAATAAACCAGCTTGAAGATGTATCCTCCAGAGAAGTTCCGGGACGACTTGCAAAGTATTTACTTGGTGAAATCAAATCAGCAGGTACATATAATTTACCCGAACCATTTGTTAAACTGGCAATTCCAAAATCAACTATCGCTGCATATCTTGGAACAATTACAGAAACTCTTTCACGTGCATTTAAGAAATTACAGAATGAAGAAATAATCAGAGTAAGCGGTAAAACAGTTTTTGTAACGAACTTAACCAGGTTAGAAGAATTATCAAGGTAAGAGTATAGTTTATTCTGATTTTGTTTCCCTCAAAAAATTTAATGAGATACTTTAAAATTTTACTTCAATTGAGTAAATGCAATTGTTTTATACAACACATTTGCTTTTACAATATATAACTTAGCATTTCTGACTTAAGTCAAGGAAATCAATTAAGTAACTGTTTAATTTTACTCTGAATTTCAAAAAAAGGAGTAAAAATGGAAACAAAACAACTTGATATTCGTCCGGTTCCACCAAGAGAAAAACATCCGACTATTTTCAAAACTTTTGATGAACTGAAAAATGGTGAATCATTTCAATTAGTTAATGATCACGACCCAATGCCATTGTATTATCAGTTCAACGCTGAAAGACCAAATCAGTTTGGATGGGAATATGTTGAGCGCGGTCCTCAGGTGTGGAGAGTCAATATTTCTAAAGTCTGAAGTATTTTAGGCAATGATTACAAAAGATACAAAAATATCAAAAATGCTTGCTGAGTATCCTCAAACACTTGATGTTTTGATTAATTACAGTCCGCATTTTTCAAAACTTAATAATAAAATTTTGAGAAAGACTTTGGCAAGCAGGGTAAATGTTGAGCAGGCAGCAGGAATAGCAGGTGTAAATCTCATCCTGCTGCTAAATGAATTGAATAAATCAGTTAACTCCGATATGTCAGTAACTATTAATGAAGGAAACACAGAAAAAGAAATGACTAATACTGAAAAACCTGAAATACTGAAGAATATAAACAATGATAAAATTAAAAAGTTAGATGTAAGACCGATAATAGATTCAGGTAAAGATCCGTTTCTTGAAATAATGGCTAAAGTAAAATCTCTTAGTGATAATGAAGTTTTACATCTGATAAATTCTTTTGAGCCGATTCCGCTTTATAGTGTTCTGGAAAAGAAAGGTTTTGATCACTGGACTGAAAAAAATGAAAATGTGTTTGATGTTTTTTTCTTTAAGACAGCAGCTGCAGATGAGCCGCAAAAGGAACAGACAAAATCTCTGCAGCCTGAAGCTGTTGAATATGAAAATATCATTGAGCTGGATGTTCGTCAATTAGTTCCGCCGGAACCAATGATGAAAATTCTTGAAAACATTTCAAAGGTTGATGATAAAACTGTTATGATAGTTCATCATCATCGTGAACCAATAATGCTTTATCCGAAATTGGAAGAAAGAGGCTATACTGCAGTTACAAACAAGATTGAGGATAACTATTACAAAGTAGTTATTACAAAAATAAGGTAATTAAAAGTGAGCGAGCCAACTTCCATAGTGTCTGCATATTCGCCACCTTTCAGAATTGTTTCAAAGTACTTTGTTACTGCAATAAGTTCGTTTGTGCTCCTAAATCTTTTTCTGCTTCTTAATCATTCATATATCGTAGGTCATCACTTCACTCCTAAAATTCTGGCAATAACACACATTGCAACACTCGGATGGATAACGATGATCATCTTTGGTGCTTTATTTCAGCTAATACCTGTAGTGCTTGAAGTAAAGCTGTTCAGTGAAACTCTTGCAGAAGTTCAGTACTGGATTTATATAGTTGGCGCTATTGGATTGGTTTATTGCTTTTGGACTTTTACTACAGGTATGTATATGAATATTGCGGCTATTCTTTTAACTCTTGTTATGTTTCTTTTTTCATTCAATATCATTATGACTTTTACCCGTGTAAAAAACTGGAATATAACAGGGTTATATCTTAGCGGTGCAATCTTCTATCTTATTGTTACTGCAATTGCCGGGCTTCTGCTGGCAATAAATCTTGGAACACCGTACATAAAAATTGATCATCTTCAATATTTAAGTCTTCATGCTCATGTTGCTATTATCGGCTGGGTTTCTATGGTTATAATGGGTGTAACCTACAAACTGATTCCGATGTTTACTCTTTCACATGGTTATAAATTAACTTTTGCAAAATGGGCATTTGGCCTTATTAATGCCGGGCTTCTTGGTGCCAATACAATTTTTCATTATAAGGATACTACATTTTTATATTACATTTTTGTGCCGCTGATTGCACTTGGTATCCTATTCTTTCTCATTCAGGTACTATTAATTTTCCAAAAGAGAATGAGAAAGAAATTAGATATTGGATTAAAATTCTCTTCTTACGCATATCTGATGCTGGCATTAGCAACTATCCTTGGGTCTTTTATCGCATTTGTAGATTATGAAAACATAACTAATCTGACATTGATTTACGGATATATGATAATCTTTGGATATCTGTCTATGCTTATTGTCGGGCAGATGTATAAGATAGTTCCGTTTCTTGTATGGTATCATAGATACAGCAGTAAAGTCGGTTTGGAAAAAGTTCCACTGTTAAAAGAAATGTTCAGCGAAAAAATTGCATTGTATGGTTTTTATTTTATGATAACGGCATTATTTGGTTCACTGTTTTCACTAACATTAAAAAATGAAATCGGATTGGTTATATCATTTTCATTAATGTTTTTAAGCTCACTGATCTTTTCATTTAATATGGCTACAATATTTAAAAGGTAAAAGTATGGCAAATAAAGAAGAAATATTAAAAGTACTGAAAAGTGTTATTGATCCTGAAGTTGGGATAAACATTGTTGATCTTGGATTGGTTTATGAGATTGAATCAACTGAGGATACAAATAAGATAACAATGACACTAACAACTCCCGGATGTCCAATGCACAGCAGTATAACAAATTGGGTAGAAAATGCTGTAAGGCAGATCGAACCGGAAAAAAATGTTTTCGTAAATTTGGTCTGGCAGCCGCCATGGACTCCGGATAAAATGAGTCCGGAAGCAAAACAAGAATTATTTGAAAGGAATTAAAAAGTGTTTACAACTGTCAGATATTTTGTTAAAACAAGTTTAGCTTTTTTAGTAGTTGGCATATTAGCAGGGCTGCATATGTCATTCTCAAAGTACGTTTCAGGGAAAGGCTATGCACAGGAATTGGTTTCTGCACACACACATATTATTCTGGTCGGATCAGTTATGATGATGATTATGGGTGTTGCACTATGGTTTTTTCCAAGGGCTGAAAAAGATGATAAAAGATACAACCCCGGTTTAATCTGGATTACTTATTGGATGATTACAATTGCAACAGCACTTAGATTTATAATGCAGTTTATTGCGTCATACTATTATATTCCCTGGGTTAATACTTCTGTTGCAGTATTCTCATCATTTCAGGTTTTAGCAATGATAATGTTTTTCTATTCTATCTGGGGTAGAATAAGAGCTGTTGGAAGCCAGCACCGGGAAGCGAAAGGAGAAAGATTTTGATGTCAATGATTATTAATGATGATTGTATTAACTGTGCTGCTTGTGCAGCCGAATGTCCTGAGTCAGCAATATTTATAGCTAACGGTTCCGGACAATTTTATAATAATAAGTTTCAGCCGTTATCAACCGAACATTACTTTATATTGCCTGAACTTTGCAATGAATGTGCAGAATTAGAGGAAATAAAATGTATATCTGTTTGTCCGATGGATGCAATAAAAGTGAATTTTAATTTTATATGAGCTTTGAATTGAAATGGCAGACTTGTTAGAAGAAAATATTGAAAAGATTTTAGATGACTTTATGTCAATCGAATACAAAGATAGTAATGATATCTTTGCAAGAGAGCATTACAAAGAAATGTTTACAAAGATATTTCCTTTTCATGATAAATCAGAGAATCAATCTTTATTACCTGAATCAGATAATTTATCTGCAGTGCAAATAAAAAAGAATATTGTAATAATCGGTGCTGGTTACGGAGGACTTACTGCAGCACTAAGACTGGAAAAATTATTAAGAAAATCTGCTAATTATAAAATCCACCTTATTGATAAAAATCCTTATCACACATTAAAAACACAATTGCACGAAGCAGCCGTTCGCAATACGGAAGTAACAATTCCATTAGACAGAATAATTAAAAATAAAAATATCAGATTTCACCTGGGTGAAGTGAAATTTATAGATGTTGCAAATAGAATTATTCATATCTATGATAATGCTGAAGAAGAAAAGCTGACATTTGATTTTTTGGTGATTGCAATCGGGAGTAAAATCAATTTTTATAACATCCCTGGTATGAAAGAAAACTCTTTTGCTCTGCAGACTTTACAAGATGCAGATTTAATTTATGAACACATCTCAAAAATTTGTGCTTCAACTGCCTCTAAGGACAACGAATTAAAAAGAAAGGAAAACTTAAGATTCGTAATCGGCGGTGGTGGTCTATCCGGAGTTGAATTTGCCGGTGAACTGGCAGATCACACTTCTAAATGTGTAACTAACTTTGGTATTAATAAAAAAGAGGTTGAAATAATAATTATTGAAGCAGCCGATCGGTTAGTACCATTTATGGATAAGGAATTTTCTGAACGTGTAGAGAAAAAACTGATCGGAAAAGGTATAAGTATCTTAAAAGGATCTAAAATTATAAAGCGGACAAGTAATCAAATAATGCTTTCGGATGGAAGTGTTATTCAGTCTGGTAACTTTATCTGGACAGGTGGAATAAGAGTATCGGATTTGTTAAGAAGCAGCGGTCTGCAAACCGGTCTTGCAGGCAAAGTAATGGTTAATAAGTTCTTACAGTCGAAGGATGACAAGAAGATTTATGCTATTGGCGACAGTGCAAATGCTATAAATCCGGTTACAAATAAACCGGTTCCAGCAGCCGCACAATTTGCATTACAGCAAGGTCGTTTAGTTGCTAAGAATATTTTTTCAGAAGTAACAGATAAAAATAAAGAACAATATCATCCGCAAGTTTTGGGTGAAGTTGTAAGCTTGGGCAGACATCTTGCTGTTGGCTGGCTTGCTTTGCCATTTATTAAGAAAGTTACATTTGTTGGTTTTCTGGCAAATCTTTTAAAAGCTGCGATCAAAGAAAAACATATTTTTCTTTTGAGGAAAGAGAGTCGTAATTGGATAAGATACTAAGTTATAAAAAATTAAACTTGTTTGTGTAAATAATTTCGATCGCAGCTTGGTTTAGTTATTTATCAAAACATAGCTAATTGAAAAAATTTTAAGAACATTTGTAAAAAAAATAATTGTGAGATAAAATGAATACAATACAGGAAAAAATATTGCCTAAGCTGTTACTTCTGGATAAAAAAGAGCAGCATAAAGTATTACGTGTAACAGGTGAAGCCGGAATGGGTATGCCTGATCATATCAGCACTAAAGAAGCAGTCGTGATTGTTCAGGAAGGTGAGGCAATTTTTGAAATTAATAATGAAAACTTTACTCTAAAAAAAGATGATGTGTTCATAATTCCTGCCGGTGCAAAACATAAGCTGGATATACAAAGCAGTTTTAAAGCAGTAGTAGTTATGGATGTTGAATCGCAAATTGAATTTATAAATTAAAAAAGGAAGATATAATGAATAATTATTTGGCAAAATCTATTGGAAGTATTGTTGCGGATGATTTTAGAACGGCAACTATTTTTAATAAATATAAAATTGATTTCTGCTGTAACGGACATAAAAGTTTTGCTGAAGTTTGTGAAGCTAAAAAGATTAATGTTGATTCACTTACTGAGGAGTTAGATTCAGTAATTAATTCAAATCAAAAACCTACCGTTGATTTTCAATCATGGCCTTTGGATTTACTAGCAGATTATATTGAGAAAAAACATCATAGATATATTGAACAGCGTTCACCGGAAATAAAAGCATATCTTGATAAACTTTGCAGGGTTCATGGTAAAAATCATCCTGAGCTTTTTAAGATTACAGAATTGTTTAATCAGGGTGCTGGTGAGCTTGCACAGCACATGAAAAAAGAAGAATTGATGTTGTTTCCTAAGATTAAAGCTTTGGTAAAACTGAGTGAAAAAGGCGATGTTGAAAAAGATAAAAAACCAGGATCAGTTTCTTCAATTGTTCAGACAATGATTGCCGAACATGAAAATGAAGGTGTACGTTTTAAACAGATTGCTGAGTTAACAGATAATTATTCTACACCGGCTGATGGCTGCAGTACTTATAATGTAACTTATTCTTTACTAAAAGAATTTGAAGAAGATTTGTATATGCACATTCACTTAGAAAATAATATTCTTTTTCCCGGCACTCTTGAGCTTGAAAAGAAGGTAAATGAAGCTGTGTAAAAAACAGATAGATTTGCTGATACATTTCAGATATAAGTTAAATCTGAAGGCTGAGTGAAATATTTTGATGAGAATAGATTGGTATAAAATATCTGCTGAAGGTTATAAGGCTATGCTTGAATTTGAAAAGTTTGCTCATAAAAGCAGGCTAGATCACAAATTACTTGAACTGATAAAAATAAGAGCATCTCAAATAAACGGCTGTGCTCATTGCTTGGAAATGCACACAAAGGATGCAATTGCAATCGGAGAAAGCGAACAGAGGTTATTTGTTGTAGCAGCATGGAGAGAAGCACCTTTTTTTTCTGAAAAAGAGAAAGCAGCTTTAGCTTGGTGCGAATCTCTAACCGAGCTTTCATCAAAGGGTGCACCTGAAAATCTTTATAGAGATTTGCAAAAACATTTTACTGATAGAGAAATTACTGAACTGACTATTGCAATTATTGCAATTAATGGTTGGAACAGACTTGCAGTTTCTTTCCACTCTGATGTCGGGAATTATATTTCGCAGCGCAGAAAAGATTAAGTGACTGCTGCTGCTTGTTGTAGTATCAAAACTCTGCTTTGTGACTCAACTCAATGAGAATTTAACACTTAACAATTAGATTAAAATGTAATTATTTAACATTCATAGGGAGAAAAAAAATGGCAGCGCATAAAAGACCATCCTTAAAAGAAAGGGCTTTAACTGGTCCCTTATTATTCTTTTCACTGGACAAAGAAATTAAAAAGCTAAAGGCAGAGTCAAAGTCAGGAAAAGGAGACCGCACTGCAATCACTCTTCAAAAAAGCTCTGAAGTAAGAGTTGTCTTGATATCATTGCGTAAGGATGCTGCATTAAATAAACATAAAGTTGAGGGACCAATAACATTATTTGTGTTATCCGGAAATATAAAGTTCATTGCCGGTGATAGCAGCATAAATTTAAAAAAGGATGGTTTTATTGTGCTGGATGAAACTATTAGTCATGATGTTGTTGCAAAAGAGGATTCAATATTTTTGCTGACAATAGTTCAGCCGAAATAATAATGATATAATTTTAATATTTGTAATAAGTTGTTATTACAAAGGATATCGTTGAAAGGAGATTAAAGATGAGATTAGATTGGGCTAAAACATCACCTGAAGCTTTAAAAGCTATGATGGCAGTACAGGGATTTACAGACAAAAGCTCTCTTGATCATAAACTGATAGAACTTATTAAAGTAAGGGCATCTCAAATTAACGGATGCGCTTATTGTTTAGATATGCATACAAAGGATGCAATAGCAATTGGTGAAAGTGAACAAAGACTGCATGTTGTTGCTGCATGGAGAGAAGCACCTTTTTATTCGGAACAGGAAAGAGCCGCACTAGCCTGGTGCGAATCACTTACAGAAATTTCTTCTAAAGGTGCACCAGAAAAACTGTTTAAAGATTTACAAAAACATTTTACGAATGAACAGATTGTCGAATTAACTCTTGCTATTGTTGTTATTAATGGCTGGAATCGTTTGGCAGTTGGCTTTGAATCTGAAGCCGGACATTATGTGTCAAATCGAAAACCCGGTAAATAAATATTACCTAAAAAATCTGTTCTGAAATTAAAGCTGATAGGAAAAGAAATGGAAGATCATAAATTAAAAATTTTGAAAATTACAAGATTAACACACGATGTAAGGTCTTATAGATTAGAGAAGCCAGCAGGATTCAAATTTATTCCGGGACAAGCTGCTGATGTTGCAATTAATAAGCCCGGGTTTGTTGATCAAAAAAGATCATTCACATTTACAGCATTAAATGATTGGGATTATCTTGAGTTTACTATCAAGAGCTATACAGATCACGATGGTGTAACTAAAGAGATCGGAAAATTAGTTGAAGGTGACGAGCTGATTGTTAGTGATCCGTGGGGTGCAATAAGTTATAAGGGTGAAGGAATATTTCTTGCTGGCGGAGCTGGAGTAACTCCGTTTATTGCAATTTTAAGAGATCTTTATAACAAAAAAATGATTGGCAGCAATAAACTGATCTTTGCTAACAAAACCGAATCAGATATTATTCATAAAGATGAATTTGAACAAATACTTGGAAAGAATTTTATCAATATTCTTTCTGACGATGAGAGCGGAAAGTATGCATCAGGTTTTATTACCGAACAATTTCTTAAATCAAATATAGATGACTTTAATAAAATGTTTTATCTCTGCGGACCGCCGCCGATGATGAATGCTGTGGGAAAAATATTTGATAATCTAAAAGTTGATAAAAATAAAATTGTAATAGAAGCATTATAACCTGATAGGAATTTCAATAATTCTTTGGAGTTATAAATGATACAAATAAAAAGAGCTTATGAAAAACCATCTAAAACTGATGGGTACAGAATTTTAATTGACAGATTATGGCCGAGAGGAATAACTAAAGCTGAAGCAAAATTTGACCTTTGGCTCAAAGATATTGCACCAAGTACCGAACTGCGAAAATGGTTTCACCAGAATCCCGATGAATGGGAAACTTTCAGAAAAAAATTTCTAGCTGAAATTAAAAACAAAAAAGAGCTACTTGTGCAAATCAAAAATTTAGAAAAAGAAAAAGGTACTGTAACTCTGGTTTATTCTTACAAAGATACTATTAGAAATAATGCTGTTATCTTACAAAAACTGATATTGTCTGATAAGTATAATTGATTGATGTGATGCGATGGTTAATATTAAAATACTATCTCATTACAACGCAATTTTTCTGAAAACTATTAAATGATCTCTTAGTCATTTTCATACTTACAGCTATAAAGAATATTAAATTGAAAATGAACTGTTTATTCTGAAAGCTAAAATTACATTAACTGCTTAGACATTTTTTAGTACTATCCAATCAATTTTTCTCAAATCTTTTTTTTAATGAAAGTTATTCCTGCTGTCTGTGTTAAAATGAAGTTTATTTAGTTGTTGATCTAATGAAGTCTGGTTAAATGCTTAATTCTGACTTAAGTCATGGTAAACATTTTAAATGAAGGATATTTTACGGTAAACATATTTTAAGATTGTTTGTAAAACATTTTTGGATTTTTCCTGATAAGAAGAAGCGATAAAGATTATGTCTGAGCTGTACACAATAATACGAGCCATTCATATACTGGCTGCTGCACTTTGGCTTGGATTGGTAATGGTTATCAATTTTGTAGTACAACCTGTTTTAGCAAAGCTAGAAGGCGATTTAAGAAGACAGGTTATCAAATCAATATTTCCCCGGATATTTAAACTTGCATCTATATTCTCCGCTACAGTTGTTATAACAGGTTTAATATTAGTTTATTATCTGACCAACGGGAATCTTGAAGCATTACTTTATGGCAGGTGGGGAATTTCAATTTTGATTGGAAGTTCACTTGGTATCTTATTAACTCTTTTTCATTTCTTTCTGGAAGAGAAATTATCAAAAAAGATTATACAGGGTAAACAAGGTGATAATCAGAAATTGGAAGAGGTACACTTAAAAATGAAGATTGTTCCGAGAGTTGGATTAACTATTCTGACTATAATATTTCTATTAATGATTAATGCTGCTCATGGAATTATTTAAAGTAAGACTGAGGTTGCAGTATTATTATCTTATCTGTTTACAGAATTTATAAAACTTAAATGAGGTTAAATTATGGATGACACAAATTTATATCCGTCAGCAACACAAGAACTTGCTAATAAAAAAGCTGCTTATGCAACTAAGAATCTTGAAGCATGGAGGAATTTCAGTAAAACTGTTTTTGAAGAAGGTGCATTGTCAGAAAAAACCAAACAGCTTATTGCTGTTGCAGTTGCACATGTTACACAATGTCCATATTGTATAAGATCACATAGCAGGCAAGCAATCAGGAAAGGTGCAACTAAAGAGGAAATTATGGAAGCAATCTGGGTTGCTGCTGAAATGAGATCAGGAGCAGCTTATGCACACGCCAATATTGCAATGGATGAGATTGAGAAAATTCCTGCTGCAAAGTAATTCAATAATAAATATTATTATCAGATGTAAAGGCACAGATATTAAAAAAAATTTTATCAGAATTATTAAGTCAAACTTAAAAGCAGCTGAGTGTAATGAACATCTGCGTACAAATGTATTTACATACTTCATTCTTCCAACCGGAGAAAAGAAGAAACCAAACTCCGGTTAATTTGATAGTGGAATCAGCGGCTTTTTTATTAACGTCTGAAATCGGTATCGGTAAAAGTTGATTTGCGAATATGAGCTCTTATGAAGTAAAGATATTGGATATTAAACAAGCTGCATTGGATACTTATTGTATTAAAGTTGAAAGACCTGATAAATATTCATTTATACCCGGACAATTTACTAACCTTTCAATTGATACAACTGATCCGGCTAATAAAAAAACATTATTCTGTTTTACCGGTTTAACTGATGCTGATTACCTTGAATTTTTTATCAAGAATAACAATAACGGTAATCAGATTATTAAAAAAATTATTAACTCAATAATCGGAGAAAAAATCAGAATAGGAGAACCTCAAGGTAATTTTAAATATAAAGGAACAGGGACTTTTATAGTTGCAGGTACTGGTATTACTCCTGTTCTTTCTGTTTTTCGGGACTTAAGAAAAAAAAATGATCTTGCCGGTAACAAATTGATTTATTCAAACAAAACGATGGAAGATATTATTCAGCATAACGAATTATATGAAATGTTAGATCTGAATTATGTAAATCTTTTCACAAAGCAGCGTTACGATGGTTATTATTTCGGACGTATAGATGATAATTTTTTGAAAATGCACATAACAGATATTAAGCAATACTTCTACATTAATGGTTCATCGCATTTTGTAAAGAGCATATTATCAATCTTAAAAAACCTTAATGTTCCGGATGATTTAATTATCATTGAAGAAGCTATACTTAAAGAATATCAAGTAACAAAAAGTTAACAATAAAAATAAAGCATAAATAAACTATGAGTAATAAAACATTAGATTTCGACCAGGGGCATTGGATTTTAGCAAAGATGGGGAAAAAAGTTTTACGTCCCGGCGGTAAAGAATTAACGATGAAGCTTATTAATAATCTGAATATACAGCACACCGATGAAATTGTGGAATTTGCTCCCGGCTTAGGTTTCACTGCTTCAGTTGCATTGCGAAAAAATCCTAAATCTTACACAGGAGTAGAACTTAATGAAGAAGCAGCATCAATTTTAAGAAAGAATATTATCGGGCATAATGGCTATGACAGAAGAATTGTAATAGGCAATGCAGCTAATTCAACTCTGAGTGAAAATTCTTACGATAAAGTTTATGGGGAGGCAATGCTTACAATTCAGGCTGATCATAGAAAATCAGAAATAATAAGAGAAGCCTACAGAATTCTTAAACCCGGTGCTTTGTATGGAATTCACGAACTTGGTTTAATTCCGGATAGTCTTAGTGAAGAGACCAAGTCAATTATTCAAAGAGAACTTGCACAGACAATAAAAGTAAATGCGCGTCCTTTAACAATCAGTGAATGGTCGAAGCTTTTGGAGAATGAGGGATTCAAAATTGTAAAAGTAGAAACTAACTCAATGAGTTTACTTGAATTGAAACGTTTAATTGACGATGAAGGGTTATTAAGAACTTTAAAGATCACATTTAATATTTTAATACATCCAAAAGATCGGAAAAGAATTTTAGCAATGCGCGAAACATTCAGAAAATATAAAGATAGTATGAATGCTGTAGTTATTATTGCTCAAAAGGAATAGAATAAATATCAACTGCTTCTGGTTTGTTATTCCAATTGTTAACAGCGATAGCTTATTTAATTTCTAAAATTAATTTTACTGATTAAGAAAGTTCTAGAAAGAAAGAACTGCCTATATTTTCAATTGCTATGGTATGGGATTAACTCTTTTATGAGATTCTTTTTACTGCCCTTACAAATAAAGTAGAGCTTAAATGTGCTCTTTCCAGCTAAGTAATACTTAGAAATCCCTTATTTAATGATTATAATTTTTACGATATTTGTAAAAGTAATTAAAACAATTTTTCTTTCTGATTATGTATCTTAAAAAGATAACTCATCTATTAAACAGTAATTCAGGTGATCAGATACATTTGAAAGATAGTTGCTTTTTATAACTAATCATTAGTGTTATTTTAAAATTATAAGGGAGTAATTATGCCTACAGATCTTGAAATATCACGTCAGGTAAAACTAAAAAGTATAAAAGAAATAATCGATCAATTAGGAATATCTGAGGATGATTTTGACTATTATGGAAAATATACTGGCAAGATCAAACTAAGTGTTCTTGATAAACTTAAAAATAATCCTGATGGCAAACTTATCTTAGTTACTGCTATGAGTCCTACAAATTTTGGAGAAGGCAAAACATTAACAACTATCGGATTAGGACAAGCATTAAATCAATTAGGTAAAAAGGGAATTATTGCCATCCGCGAACCTTCTGTTGGACCGGTTTTCGGTATGAAAGGCGGTGCTGCCGGCGGAGGACATTCGCAGGTGTTGCCGATGGAAATGATAAATCTCCATTTTAACGGTGACTTTGGTGCGATTACTGCGGCACATAATCTTCTTGCAGCCATGCTTGATAATCATATTCTTAAAGGAAATGATCTTGGTATTGATGTTACAAATATCCTTTGGAATAGAACGATGGATATGAATGACAGAGCTTTGCGTCAGATAGTTGTTGGATTAGGCGGTCGTGTCAATGGAGTGCCGAGAGAAACCGGATTTGTTATCACTGCTGCATCTGAAGTAATGGCTATTCTTGCATTGGCTGAATCACGTACAGATTTAAAGAAACGACTCGGTGAAATTGCAATTGGATATAATTATAAGCAGGAAATAGTCCACGCAAAGGATCTTCAGGCAAATAATGCTATGGCAGTATTATTAAATGATGCTATTATGCCAAATCTTGTTCAAACAAATGAAAACACTCCGGCTTTAGTTCACGCCGGACCATTTGCAAACATTGCTCATGGAACTAATAGTGTTATTGCAGATAAAATTGCTCTAAAGCTTGCTGATTATGTTGTAACAGAATGCGGATTTGGTTCAGATTTGGGCGCAGAGAAATTTTTTGATATTGTCTGCCGGAAAAATCCGATGTGGCCTTCAGCTGTTGTGATAGTTTCTACATGCAGAGCTATAAAATATCACGGTGGTGTAAAATCAAAACCCGAATCGTTATTGTATGAAGAAAATCCTGAAGCATTTAAGAAAGGTTTAGGTAATCTCGAAGTTCACATAAAAAATATGAAAAAATTTGGAGTTCCTGTTATTGTTGCAATCAACAGATTTCCTAAAGATACTCCTGCCGAGATAAAGATGATTACTCAATTGTGTGAAAAACTTGGTGTTGAAGTTGCCCCACATGAAGCTTATGCTAAGGGTGGCAAAGGAACAATTGAGCTAGCAGAAAAGACAATAAAATTAGTTGAAGCAAATAAAAATCCGCAAAAGAAGTTTATGTATGAACTCGATATGTCTGTTGAAGAAAAGATTCGTGCCCTTTCTTCAAATATTTACGGAGCGAAAGATGTTTATTTTGAGAAGCGTGCTAAAGCTAAAATAGAAAAATTTGTACAATCTGGTTTCGGAAATTTACCAATCTGTATTGCTAAAACACAGATGTCATTATCAGATAATCCAAAAGTTATTGGCGTACCTGATGAATGGGTATTAACTGTAACTGATGTTAATCTTTCTGCTGGTGCAGGATTTTTAGTAGTAGTGTGCGGTGATATGATGTTGATGCCGGGATTACCAAAGATTCCTGCTGCAGCAAAAATGGATGTAACTGAAGAAGGAGAAATAATCGGATTGTTTTAAATAAAAGAAATATTTTTCCAATTATTAAGTGCTGCTTTTCAGGTTTTGTCTTAATTAAAGCCGGAACTGGCAGCACTTTGAAATCCTTTTAAAAACTCAACCTATCTAATTTACTTCTCTCAGAATATTATTAATATTAATTATTATTAGAACTCATCTCCCGACCCTTTCTCTTGAGAAGAAAAAGTGCAGGTGTTTTCTCTCTTTTTAAGAGAGGGAAGAAAGGTGAGTTAGATTGATAAAGAAAAAGCAAATATTTAAAAAATAAATTTTGAGTGTTGTTTATTGAACTCATCCCCCGACCCCTTCTCTTGAGAAGAGAAGGGGCAGGCGTTCCCTCTTTTTAAGAGAGGGAAGAAGGGTGAGTTAGATTGATAAAGAAAAAGCAAATATTTAAAAAATAAATTTTGAGTGTTGTTTATTTAACTCATCCCCCGACCCCTTCTCTTGAGAAGAGAAGGGGCAGGCGTTCCCTCTCTTTTTTAAGAGAGGGAAGAAGGGTGAGTTAGATTGATAAAGAAAATGCAAATATTCAAAAAATAAATGTTGAGTGTTGTTTATTTAACTCATCCCCCGACCCCTTCTCTTGAGAAGAAAAAGGGCAAGTGTTCACTCTCTTTTTAAGAGAGGGAAGAAGGGTGAGTTAGATTGATAAAGAAAAAACTTTTCACTTAAAAAACTTCTTATAGAATAAAGTTATATCAGGTTCTTTGAACTCATTCCCGCTCCCTTCTCTTGAGAAGAAAAAGTGCAGGTGTTCCCTCTCTTTTTAAGAGAGGGAAGAAGGGTGAGTTAGATTGATAAAGAAAGAGCAAATGTTCAAAAAAATAAAGCAAGTTTATATTATGGCTTTATTTGTCGTGTATTTGTGATTACAATGAATGGAAATTTTTTAAAGGTGATTATATTATTTTTTAAACAACACAATTCTGTTTGTGTTAGTTCCTTTCCTGTTATTGTTTATGCCCCAAATATTTGCTGTTTTAGTAAAGGGCTGTTCATTTATAATAATTGCAATTGCACTAAAACCAGCTCTAACCCCTAAAGGTAGAATATGTTCATCAAGATTTACTTTCCCATTTTTTACTTCTCCGACTTCAAACGCAACATATCCGTCTTTTTTAGTTATTCTAAATAATTCATAAAAAACATCCTGCATAATGGTTATCCAATGTTCAAGAGTTTTTGAAATTGTTATTCGCTTTTCAATTTCATTAACATTAATTCCATTAAACCAGCAGCGCAGCCAATTATCCTGTGCGTATTGAACAACATCTAAAAACGGCGGTGATGTAACTGTCAACTGAACAAAGTTATCAGGAATAATTTTAGTTAAACGCGCATCAGAATTTAAAAAAACTGCAGTCTTATATACATCTGCCAATCTTATTTTCTCAAGAGGTGTTATGTCTTTTATCAAACTTTTTGTTTTACTAAGAATAATTTCTTTTACATTTCTGTAATCTGGTCTTTGATTGTATTTTTTATTTATTCTGATTTGTCTCTCGGAAGAAACAGCCTGATTTGGAGGCATCGTATAAACTGAGAAAAATCCTTTTGAATGACCGGTTAGTCTATTGGTTGAAATCATTCTTATCCATTTATCTAATTTATTCAGACTGTCAGAGTAAGACTTTTCTAAAAGATAATTTTTTAATGATACAATTTCACCTTCAGTATCCTTATGATAGAACATCGACAAATCAATTTCGGCCCTAAGATTTTTATAAACCGGAATACTTTGCAGATATTCCTTTAACTCATTATAGTCGGGTATCAGGAATCTCGGTTCGCTTAAAATAATACTTAAAGGATTTATATCATTACCAATAACTTTTCTGTTTAATAGTCCGGCTTCGATAATGGTTGTGCCTCTTCCTAAAAAAGGATCATAAATAAAATCACCTTCTTTAGTTAATCTGTTGATAAAGAATCGCGGTAACTGAGGTTTAAAACAAGCACGATAGGAAATTTCGTGTATGCTGTTTGCTTGTCTTTGCTTTGAAGTCCAAAATTCATTTGTATATCTGGTTATTTCTATATTATCAATATTAACCTTTTCAATACTGGTTTTTGAAGTATTTACTTCTTTTAAAATATTTTTATTCTCAGTTTCAAACCCTTTTAAATATTCAATAAACATATTTTCAGTTATTAATTAGAGCTATTGTTTTTATACTGCAAGGAAACAGCTTTTATATATTTATTATCAAAATACATAAAAACATTTCTTACATCAATTATCAGACTTCAAGTTTATATCGTTCCAAATTAAAACAGGATATTAGTGATTGGGTTTTATTGATGAGAAAATCTCGATTAGCAAGTTATTGTGGCTTTCAAATATAAAAGTGGACTGAGAAAGAACTTTTAAAACAAAGCTGGCAGTTATCATTTAAAAAATTAAATCTAATTTCTAATCTGAAGAATATAAATCAGAATACATGACTTAAGTCAAGGAATAGGTTTTAAAGGAAGGATATCTTTCAGGTGTTTATTCCAAAATTTTTTTAAGAAAATCTTTCTAAAAAAAATAAAAAAGAAGAGACAAAAGCTTTATTTATTATACAATTGTTGAAAAATTTGAATGAATTTTCAGTTTTTTGTTAATTTTTAATATTCCTTCAACATTATGATTAAATCAATAATCATTATCTTTGTTTAACTAAATCAAAAAGAAAAAAAGATGTCAGAAAAAATCAAGCACGAAAAATTAATCGATTCAATAAACTATCAGGATGGTTCAATTGTTAGCAAGCAGATAATTAAAAAGCCGAATGGGAATATTACGTTGTTTGCTTTTGCTAAAGATGAATCATTAACTGAACACACCTCGCCTTATGAAGCCATAGTTTATTTAGTTGACGGTGAAATGGAAATAGTAATCGGAGGAAATCCGCATTATATAAAAGCAGGAGAGTATCTGATTATGCCTGCGGACATTCCGCATGGATTAAAAGCAGTTTCAAATTCTAAGATGTTGTTAACAATGATAAAGTAAAAACAGCAAATGGAAGAGAATAAGTACACAAAGATAATATCTGATATGAGCGAGTGGGGGAATATAATTTCATCACTAATATTTTTTCAAAGAGAAATCTGCAGTATGAATAACTGGAGCTATTCTGAGATATGGCAGTTAGCTCAATCTAAAAAGTTTATGGTTTGGGCTGGCTATTGGAGTAATAATGACAGTCTTTTTGAAAAGTTTTCCAAGTACAGCTCATATTTTAAATTTGCAAATGGAATTGGAATTATTGGAAAAGCATGGCAAGAAAAACGTCCTGTAGTGTTTGAAGATTTGGTGAATGAACGTACATACTTAAGATCAGAAATATTGATCAAATCCGGATTGAATTCCTCAATAAGTATTCCGATTATTCTTGAGGGGAAAGTAACAAATGTAATCTGTATTTACTTCAACAAAATTACAGATAAGGATAAAAAAGAGTGTGAATCAATTTTTAACTCGTTGAAAGAAATCTCTTTGAATAAAAATCTTATTGATCCGGATAAAGCAGATTTGACAAATTTGAAATAACTAATTAATTTAATCGGAGTAAAAAATCCGATTATATTTTTTAATAAAAAATATAATCGTTCCTTAAATTACAATCATAGAAAAAATATTATATAAACTAAAAAGGAGTATTTATGTTCTTGTTTTCATCGAAAGTAAAATTTTTATTTACCTTGCTGCTGTTTTTTGGATTAGTTGTGTTTACATCTTGCGGCGATAATACCAATAAAGAACCATCCAATAATGATAAAAAAGAAAATACAAGCGGACTCACGGACTTTGAACTTGAAAACGGTATTGGTCCGGTTAAGAAAAAATTAGACTTAGGTCCTATTGATCCGGTTCTTGTAAAAAAAGGGCAGGAAATATTTGATACAAAGTGTGCAGCTTGTCATAAATTAGATGAACGATATGTTGGACCTGCACAAAGAGATATAATCAAAAGAAGAACTCCGGAATACATAATAAACTATATGTTAAATCCGGAAGAAAACCTTCACAGACATCCTGAAGCAAAGAAATTACTTGCCGAATATATGACTCCGATGCCGAATCAGAATCTTACTATAGATGATGCTAAGGCATTACTTGATTATTTTAGAAAAGTAGCTGAAGAAAAATAAAACTAATTAAAAAGGATCGCGTATGAAAAACATTTCAAAAAAATTTCTGTTTGGTGCATTTGGAGCTTTACTGCTGATTATTCTGGCTTATGTCGGTTGTAATCAGTCTAAAAGCTCTTTATCAGGCAACGAAGCTGAGAGAGTTTATGTTGACCCCGGTAACTATGATGAGTTTTACTTGTTTACTTCAGGAGGGTTTAGCGGGCAAATGGGAGTTTACGGGCTTCCTTCAGGGAGACATTTTAAAACCATCTCAGTTTTTTCTCAGAATCCTGAAACAGGTTACGGATATTCTGAAGAAACAAAAGCAATGTTAAATACTACCTATGGATTTATTCCTTGGGACGACTCACATCATCCGGAACTTTCTATGACTGATGGTGTTCCTGATGGCAGATTTATTTTTATAAACGGAAATAATACTCCGCGTGTTGCAAGAATTGATCTTAAAGAATTTGAAACGAAAGAGATTATTGAAATACCGAATTCAGCAGGTAATCACGGTTCACCTTTCGTAACAGAGAATACAGAATATATAGTTGCTTCCACAAGATTCAGCGTTCCGATTCCTCAAAGTGATGTGCCAATTTCATCATATAAAGAAAATTTTAAGGGAACTATTAGTTTTATTAAGCTTGATCCTCAAACAGAAAATATGAATCTGGAGTTCCAGATAATTGTTCCCGGTTTTGATTACGATCTTGCTCATGCTGGTAAAGGTCCTTCACACGATTGGGCTTTCTTCACAAGCTATAATTCAGAGCAGGCAAATACACTGTTAGAAATTAATGCATCAAAAAATGACAAGGACTTTATTGCTGCAATTAATTGGAAAAAAGCTGAACAATATCTAAAAGAGGGTAAAGCTAAAACTGTTTCTGCTGAGTATTACAGAAATTATGTAGATGAGAAAACTCATACAGCAGTCAGCCAGCTTAATAAACAGGTAAAGGTTCTTGATCCGAAAGATTGTCCAGGAATGATTTATTATCTGCCTACTCCAAAATCACCTCACGGAGTAGATGTTGATCCAACCGGTCAATATATCGTTGCAGGCGGTAAATTAGCTACTGTTATTCCTGTTCATTCATTTGATAAAATGATAAAAGCTATCGAAGATAAACAGTTTGATGGTGAGATTAATGGAATACCTATCCTAAAATATGATGCTGTTGTTGCCGGCGAAGTATCAAATCCGGGTCTTGGACCATTGCATACAGAATTTGACGGAAACGGTTATGCTTATACCTCATCGTTTATTTCATCAGAAATAGTTAAATGGAAAATAGGAACATGGGAAGTTGTTGATAGAATCCCGACTTATTATTCAATCGGGCATTTATGTATCCCTGGCGGTGATAGTAAAAAGCCCTGGGGTAAATATGTTATAGCTCTTAACAAGATTACAAAGGATAGATATCTGCCAACCGGTCCGGAACTTACTCAATCAGCACAACTAATTGACATCACCGGCGACAAGATGAAATTGCTGCTTGATTTCCCAACTGTTGGAGAGCCGCATTATGCACAAGCTATTCCTGCGGAACTTATTATGAAAAACTCTCAGAAAATATACAGGATTGAAGATAACGGAAATCCTTATGCAGTTAAATCTGAGAAAGATACCCGTGTTGAAAGAAAAGGTAATGAAGTTCACGTTTATATGTCTGCAATCAGAAGTCATTTTTCACCGGATAATATTGAAGGTATAAAGATTGGTGATGTGGTTTATTTCCACGTTACAAATCTTGAGCAGGATTGGGATATACCTCATGGCTTTGCAATGAAGGGAATGAATAATTCTGAATTATTGATAATGCCGGGTCAGACACTTTCAATTAAATGGGAACCGAAGAAAGTTGGCGTTTTTCCTTTTTACTGTTCAGATTTCTGTTCAGCATTACATCAGGAAATGCAGGGATATATCAGAGTATCACCGGCTAATTCAAATGTCCAGCTATCTTATAGTTTAGGAAAATAATGAGTTGTTAAAGAGGAACTGGAAAAACAGTTCCTCTTCTTTTTTGAGGAAAATATGAAAACTAAATCGGCTGTTTTAATTGCCATCGGTGCACTAATACTTATTCTTACCTTTTTCTTTCCGCTCTGGACAATAGACCTTGATGCACCACAATATCCGGAGGGACTCGGTTTAAGAATCTGGCTTAATGAAATTTCAGGGCTAAGGCCAAACGATCTTCAGAATATTAATGGTCTTAATCATTATATAGGTATGAAAGTAATTGAGCCTGATGCAATTCCGGAATTAGAAATTATGCCATATATCATGATTTTTATGATATTATTTGGTTTGTTAAATGCTTATCTGAGAAATAAAAAACTTATTTACATCTGGCTTATACTTTTCGTTATACTTGGTGCAATAGGAATCTATGATTTTTATATGTGGGCATACGATTATGGACATAATTTAAATCCAAATGCACCGATTAAAGTTCCTGGAATGACATATATGCCGCCAATATTCGGCTCCAAACAATTATTGAATATAAGTGCTACATCATTACCATCTGTTGCAGCTATTGTAATTTTTATTTCGATTCTTTTAAATGTTGTTGCTTTGTATTTGAGCAGAGAAAGTAAAAATGCAAAATAAGTTTAAGTATATTTTTTACGTTCTGATAACAATACTACTTATCGGATGCAGTAAGGAACCAAAGCCAATAAGTTACGGTGAAGATGAATGTGAGTTTTGCAAAATGCTTGTAATGGATAAGCGATATGGTTCTGAAATGGTTACTGATAAAGGTAAAATTTATTTTTTTGATTCGATTGAATGCCTTGTTGGTTATTTAGAAAATCAAAAAATGACAAAAGCTGATTACCATTCTCTTTGGGTAAGTAATTATTCTGACCCCGGAAATATCATTGATGCTGAAAAAGCAATTTATCTTAAGAATGATTCATTAAGAAGTCCAATGGGTCTAAATGTATTAGCAGTTGAAAATGAAGCACAGTTAGGTCCGATTCTGCAGGAGTTTGGCGGTACACAATTAAAGTTTAAGGATCTGTCCGAACTTGTAAGAGAAATGTAATTGAAAATTTATTTTAGCATATCGTGTATATTTTTTTTTCTACTGGCAATTCAAATTAAGATTTATGCTGATAAAATTATTGTTGATAAAAACACTGCTGTAAATTCTGTCTCTAAAGCAATTGAAATTGCAAAACCCTACGACGAAATAATTATCAAATCCGGTAATTACAAAGAAGGTAATATTATAATTACAAAGCCGTTGAGATTTATCGGCGAAGATTCTCCTGTTATTGACGGTGAAAATCAGTACGAAATATTTACTGTCCATGCAGATGATGTTTCAATATCCGGAATTATATTTAAAAATGCGGGCGTTAGTTATCTTAAAGAAAATGCAGCAGTAAGATTTGAAAATACAAAAAACGGAATTGTATCAAACTGCAGGTTCTTTGGTAATTTCTTTGGCGTTTATCTGGCTAAATCCAGAAACTGCAAAGTGATTAATAATTATTTTGAAGCTTATGGAAAGAAAGAAACTTCATCGGGCAATGGTATTCATTTATGGTATTGCCGCGAGAGCGAAATTACCGGAAATAAAATAAAAGGTCACCGTGACGGTATCTATCTTGAATTTGTTACACAAACAACCATCAGCAAAAATTATGGAGTAAATAATCTGAGATATGGTTTGCATTTTATGTTTTCTGATAGCTGCAGATATTATACAAATCATTTTGAAAAGAACAGTGCAGGGGTTGCTGTAATGTATTCACGTTACGTTGATATGGAAGGGAATATGTTCAGTAATAATTGGGGACCTGCTTCCTATGGATTACTGCTTAAAGATATTTCCAGAAGCAAAATCTTAAAAAATTATTTTATTGAAAATACAACCGGAATCTTTATCGAAGGCTGTGATGGCTCCGAGTTTTTAAATAATCAGTTTGAAAAAAACGGATGGGCAATCAAATTAATGGCAAACTCAATGGAGAATATTTTCAGCTCAAACAATTTTATTGCAAACACTTTTGATTTATCAACAAACAGCAGACAGAATTTTAACAAGTTTAATGCAAATTACTGGAGTAAGTATGACGGCTATGATCTTGATAAAGATGGTATTGGCGATGTTCCTTACAGACCGGTTAAACTTTATTCAATTATGGCTCAGCAAAATGAGCCGTCACTGATCTTACTAAACAGTTTATTTATTGATTTGCTGAACATTGCTGAAAGTGTGTTTCCTTCATTAACTCCTGAAACTTTAATTGATCAATCGCCTTTGATGAGGAAATTAAATTGATTGAATTAAAAAACATAGAAAAGAGTTTCGGTAAATATCAGGTTTTAAAAAATATATCCCTAAATATTGAACCGGGTAAAATTACTGCTATTGTCGGACCAAACGGTTCCGGCAAAACAACTATTATTAAATCAATTCTTGGTTTAGTGCAGCCCGATAAGGGAGAAATTCTTTTTAATAATAAATCTGTTATTAAAGAGTATCTTTACAGAAAAGATATCGGATATATGCCTCAGGCTGCCAGCTTTCCGGATAATCTTACAGTCAATGAAGTATTTAATATGATCAGCGATATAAGAATGCAGCAGATGAATGGTAATGCTGAGTTAATTAATATTCTGAATCTTCAGCCCGAACTTAACAAAAAGATCAGAACCCTTTCAGGCGGTAATAAGCAAAAGGTAAGCGCCTGTATTGCTTTAATGTTTAATCCGAAAATAATTATTCTTGATGAACCTACTGCCGGACTTGATCCGGCTGCATCAGCAAATCTTAAAAAGAAAATAGTAGAACAAAGAGATGCTGGTAAAACCATAATTCTTACTTCCCATATTATGGCTGAAATTGAAGAACTGTCTGATAATATACTTTTCCTGATTGAAGGTAAAATTGTTTATGATGGCTCGCTTAAAAATCTTGTTGAGTTAAGCGGACAGGCTAAACTTGAAAATGCAATCGCAGCTATGATGAATAAGGAGTTTAGATGGGACTGATATTTAAAATCATAAAGTTTGAATTTAGCAATGCACTGAGAAGTAAATGGGTAATATTTTACTTCTCATTCTTTTTAATCCTGTCTTTTCTGATGTTCAACTTTGAAGATGAAACAGGCAAAGCAGTTTTAAGTTTGATGAACATTGTGCTGATAGTTATTCCGTTGGTAAGTATAATTTTCGGAACAATGTATGTTTATAACTCGAATGATTATATACAAATGGTTCTCTGTCAGCCTCTTGACAGAAGATCGCTTTATTTCGGTTTGTATCTTGGTAATGCCGTTCCGCTTGCTTTAAGCTTTGTAGGTGGAATATTTATCGGATTTATTTTTACCGGTGCAGATACAGCGGGTATAAATCCGGTTTTAATTCTTACAATAAACGGCTTTGCTCTTACACTTATATTTACATCAATTGCATTTTTAACTGCAATAAAGTTTTCTGATAAGGCAAGAGGTTTAGGTGCAGCAATTCTTATCTGGCTTATGCTTGCAGTTATTTATGATGGATTGATTTTATTTGTTACATATTTTTTCAGAGACTACCCTATTGAAAATATTATTCTTGGGATTAGTTTAATTAATCCGATTGACCTGGCAAGAATATTCTTTATACTTGATTTTAATATCTCTGCTTTAATGGGATATACAGGTGCACTGTTCAACAAATTTTTCGGTACTTCATTAGGTGTTTTAGTATCCGCTGGATTAATGATTTTATGGTTTATCATTCCGTTTCTTTTAGGATTAAGAAGCTTTAACAAAAAGGATTTTTAACCGGTTTATTTGATGGCGTCATTCTTTTCAAAAAAATGTGAGTATGGGCTGCAGGCTGTAATTTATTTAGCATCAAAGCAGGAAAACAGGTTATGCTCTGCAAAAGAAATTTCTGAAGAGCTTAATATCCCCAAAGAATTTATATCTAAAATTTTACAGGACCTTACAGATAAAGGAATAATATTTTCACGTAAGGGAAGAGACGGCGGGTTTAAACTTGCAATTAATGCTGATGAAATAAAGCTGATTGATATAATCAAAGCAGTTGATGGATTGGATATTTTTAAAAGATGTATTCTCGGATTTCATAACTGTAAGAATTTTAAAAAGTGTTTTCTTCAGGATGAATGGCAAAATATATTAAACCAGACTTATAATATGCTGAGTAATGAAACCGTTGGAAATTTTAGGGAGAGGATTTACCATACATAATGGTTTTAAATAAGAGTTGTGATTATTTGCTCAACTGTTGATTAATAGAATCGTCAAGATAGAATCATATAAATCAGCACTTATTTTATTGTTTAGCTGATTTAATGTATTGCCGTTAACACTCTGATAACTTTTTCAGTAAACCATAGATTACTGCAGGTTTATAGTTTTATCAATCGTCAATCTCTAAGTGCCAAATCCAATTTATTCAACCCAAGCTACAACTCGCCCTCGCCGTCACGTTCTTGTTTCAATCTGTATTTTTCTAATTTCTCTTTCGGAATTGTCTGCAGCCAGGATTCAGGATAACCAATTTCCTGTGGTTTTCCTTTTTCATTTTTTATATAACCATCATTGTATTTTGTTATCAGAAAATCACCAAGCTCCCACCACTTTTGAATTCCTGTTTCGGCACTTTCTACACAATATTCAGTTAAATATTTTTCAACTTCTGCGGGATTTTCTTCTAATAATCTCTTTGCTTCAGCTTCAATCACTGATTGTCTGCCGAAGAAATCATCTTCAATTTCTTTCTGCACTTTTTGAATATCCTGAATCATATAACTCCATCTTAGATTTGCATAATTAGCAACAAAGTTAAAAGCCCACCATGCAGACTCGCGGGTAAATTTACTTAACTTACCGACTGTATAAGATTTTGGTAAAGAAGTTATTGAAGTATAAAACGGTGCGAAGAAATTCGTGTAAGGATTATCCAATCCATACCAATAAATTCCGCCAATTTCATCCGGCAAATCTGCGCGCGGTTCTGCAGCAAAAACAAAAGCTGCCTGCTGAGTAGCAATTGGTCTTTCCCATGCGTATTTATTTCCATCAACTTCCCATTTCATCGGACGCCATTTATCGGGTGCATTAAAAGGACCGGCTGCTAAGTCCTGTGTCATATCAAATTCAGTTCCTTCATAATGATCTCTGTGCAATGCAATTACATCCTGAACATCAAGTTTTCGATCAGCTTTAATATAAAGCGGATAAGGCTGAGTATCTTTTTCATAAGAACTGTATGCAGAACTAAGATTTAATGATGGCGAAACTCTTCTGAAAATACTCCATACTCTTCTTGCAGAATAACGTACCTGTTCTTCAGTAGGCGGATTGTATGCATCTGAAAAACTAAACGGTTTTCCTTTTGCCGGATCAAAGTAACCCTTCTCAGTTGCAAATGAAATAACATTTTTTGAATAGATACAATTTTCAGGATCGTTAAGAGGAAATTCGTGTATGCGTGACATATTTGCATGTGCAGAAATGCAGCCGTCCGGAATTCTTATCGCAACCCAGATTGCACCTTTACCACCTTCACCGGGTCCAATCATTTCCATTATCCATGCTTCTTGTTTATCAGCAATAGAAAAAGATTCACCAGTACTTGCATAACCATATTCTTCAACAAGCGAAGTCATAACATCAATTGCTTCGCGTGCAGTTTTTGAACGCTGCAGAGCAATCATCATCAAGGTGTAATAATCAAAATATCCTTTTGTATTTTCAAGCTCAGGTCTTCCATCCCATGTTGATTCACCGATTGCAACCTGATATTCATTCATCAAACCAACAACTCTGTATGTATGTTCAACCTGTTTGATGCTGTATTTTTGACCATACCAATTAGAAAGCTCAAGCATCTCACCCGGTTTATGATCGGCTGCTGGAAATAAACTCAGTATCGGATGAAACTCACCATCGCACGAATAGGTAATAATTGGTGAGCCGGTTTTTGAAACGCTTTTTGTAACTATTATAGAAGTGCAAGCAAAACTTAATGATGGTATTAAAAGAGAAAATAATGCAATAAAGACAAGTAATTTGTTAAGATAAGTTTTCATCTGGCAGTGTCTTTCAATAATTGTCTGATTGTTTTTGCAAAACTAAAAAATATTGGTTAAGAAATAAAAGATTTATCAGAGTAATTCTGCTTCTCTCAAACTGACAGAGAATCCTTATAATAGTTTGAAATCAGAGATTATTATTTATAACCGGATTTATCATAAATATAAGACTTAAAGGCAGTTTATCTTTTGTTATAACTCTTTTCGGATAATAAATAATTTATTCATTTTTTTTTCAAGAAAATAAAGCAAACAAAAATAGATTTTTAGAAGCTCATTATTTGCAATTTATATTTATAATAATTATCTATGCTCAACCTTAGAACAGGTTTTTAGCACGGAGCAGATATTATAGTGTCTTAATTAACAAAAGTTTATTAATCATTTGTATTTGAAAGGTGAAAGATGCTTTATACTTCTTTTAAGAACTACAATGAAAAATTACTCACCTTCACAATTTTGTTATCGCTAATATTCAACCTATCAGAGTTTTTATATCCGCAATCGGCAGGTGAAACAACTTTCAAAGGTATTTGTCAGGCTTGTCATACTATAGGCAAAGGAAGATTGGTTGGACCCGATTTAATAAATATTCAGGATTTAAGAACAGAAAGCTGGTTGATAAAATTTATCAGATCATCTCAAAGTATGGTTAACAGCGGTGATGCTGATGCTGTTGCAATTTTCAATGAATATAATAAAACAATAATGCCTGATCAGAATTTATCTGATGCTGAGATAAAAGATGTTTTAAGTTATATCAAACAGCAATCAACAGGTGCGGTTGTTACTGAAGTTCAGCCAATTGTTTTAAGTACAGGATTAACTTTAGAACAGGCACGTGATAATGAATTTACTATCGGCAGAAAAATCTTTTCCGGCGAGCAAAGATTAACTAACGGCGGACCTGCATGCATTTCATGTCATAATGTTCTTAACGATGAAGTAATGAGCGGCGGACTTTTAGCACTTGATTTAACAAATGCTGTTACCCGCCTTGGTGTAAATGGTGTTCACTCCATCATTTCAAGCCCGCCATTTCCGGTTATGAAAGCAGCTTATTCAAATCATCTGGTTACCTCAGATGAATCGTTTTATCTTACTGCATTTTTAAAGAATGCTGATTTTGTAGTTTCGCTGCAGGAGCCCGCAGCACCTCAGCAAATATTTTTATATGCTGGAATTATTGGCGGAGCTGTTCTTTTCGGTGTTTATGGAACTATCTGGTGGAACCGGAAAAGAAAAAGCGTTAATGATTCAATTTTTAAAAGACAGTTAAAATCAATTTAATATTTATCTAACAGTGAGAAATTTTCTATGAGTTGGATTAAGGATTTAATATCACCTCAAACCCGTAAGTGGGAAGAGTTTTACAGAAATCGTTTTCAGCACGACCGTATTGTAAGAAGTACGCACGGAGTTAATTGCACCGGCGGCTGTTCCTGGCAGGTTCATGTTAAAGATGGAATAGTTGTCTGGGAAACCCAGCAGCTCGATTATCCGCTATTGGAAGGCTCGCTGCCGCCTTATGAACCCCGCGGATGTCAAAGAGGTATTTCTTTTTCGTGGTATTTATACAGTCCGCTGAGAATTAAATATCCGCTTATCCGCGGTGCACTGATAGATGCTTTTAGAGAAGAAAAACTAAAAACCGGTGATGCATTAACTGCATGGGAAAATCTTCAGAACAATAAAGAGAAAAGGAAAGCTTATCAGACAGCACGAGGTAAAGGCGGATTCAGAAGAGCTACCTGGGATGAAGTACTTGAGATAATTGGTGCAGCTAATATTTATACTGCAAAAAAATATGGTCCGGATAGAGTTATTGGTTTTTCACCAATCCCCGCAATGTCTATGCTTAGTTATGCTGCAGGCAGCAGGTTTCTTCAATTGTTCGGAGGTGTTAATCTTAGTTTTTACGATTGGTATTGTGACCTTCCTAATGCATTCCCTGAAATATGGGGTGAACAAACCGATGTTTGTGAGAGTGCCGATTGGTATAACTCTAAAATGATTGCTGTAATGGGTGCAAACCTTAATATGACAAGAACACCAGATGTCCATTTCTTTGCTGAAAGCCGACACAATGGTACTAAGACAATTGTTTTTTCACCGGACTTTAGTCAGGTAGCAAAATTTTCTGATCAATGGTTTCCTCTTCACGCCGGAAGTGATGGTGCATTTTGGATGGCAGTAACACATGTTGTTCTAAAAGAATATCATCACGAAAAAAAGTCACCTTACTTTATAGAGTATGTAAAGAAATATACAGATTCTCCATTCCTTGTTGAGCTTGAAGATAATAATGGGAATTATAAACCGGGCAGGCTTGTTCGGGCAAACAGAATATCTGAATATAAAGATATCAACAACGGAGAATGGAAATTCTTAAATCTTGATTCCAAATCCGGTAAGCTTGTTGTTCCTAAAGGTACTATCGGTCAAAGATGGGATTCAAAACAAGGTAACTGGAATCTTAAATATGAAAATGAAACTGATAACAAAGAATATGATCCTGTGTTAAGCCTTGCCGGGTCTAATGATAAAATATTACAGGTAGAGTTTATTGAGTTCGGTTTAAACACAAAACGTTTTCGCGGAGTGCCTGTAAAACTTATTGAAACAAGCGATGGTAAGAAAATACCTGTTACAACTGTTTATGATTTGATAATGGCACAGTATGGAGTTGACAGAGGATTAGGCGGCGATTATCCAAAGGATTATTCTGATAAAGATTCTTCTTATACTCCAGCCTGGCAGGAAGTTTTTACTGGCGCTGATTCAAAAGCAGTAATTAGCTTTGCAAGAGAATGGGCTGAAACTGCAATAAACACCGAGGGCAAATGTATGATTATCATCGGCGCCGGTGTTAATCATTGGTTCCATCAGAATCTTATCTATCGTGCAGGGGCAATGGCACTTATGATGTGCGGATGTATCGGGAAAAACGGCGGCGGCTTAAATCATTATGTCGGTCAGGAAAAATTAGCACCACAGGATTCATGGTCAAATATTGCATTTGCAAGGGATTGGGTTGATGCAGTGCGATTACAGCAGACTCCTTTGTGGCATTATATAAATACCTGTCAGTATAGATATGACGGAAAGACTTCAAAATATAATACTGTACCGGATAATGAATTGGCAAACAAGCACATGGCTGATATGATATTTAAATCAGTACGAATGGGATGGATGCCGTTTTATCCGCAGTTTAATAAAAACAGTCTTGAACTTGCCAAAGAATTTAATACTAATGATCCGGATGAATTGAAGAAAATTGTTTTGGAAAAAATCAAGAATAAAGAAATTGAATTTTCAATTGCAAATCCTGATCAGGATACTAACTTTCCAAGAGTTTGGTTTATCTGGCGTGGCAATGCAATTGCCGGAAGTATGAAAGGACACGAATATGCCCTTAATCATTATCTTGGAACTCACACAAATATTATTGCAAAAGACAGCGAAGATAAAACCGAAGAGGTAAAGTGGCATGATATAGCACCGGTTGGTAAAATGGATTTAGTCGTTGATTTGAATTTCAGAATGGACTCATCTGCACTTTATTCTGATATTGTTTTACCTGCAGCTTCATGGTACGAAAAGGATGATTTAAACAGTACAGATATGCATTCGTTTATACATCCGTTATCTGCTGCTATTCCACCTGTATGGGAAGCAAAAACTGATTGGGATATTTTTAGAAATATTGCCTGGGCAACCAGTCATACAGCCAAAAAGCATTTAAATCAAAATCAGGTTGATATAGTTACAAGCCCTCTTTCACACGATTCACCGGATGAAATTACTCAGCCTTCAATGAAGGACTGGTATTTAGGCGAATGCGATATTATAGCGGGGAAGACAACACAGAAAATTACAGTTCTTCAAAGAGACTTTACCAAAATTTATGATAAATATATCTCGCTGGGTCCGAATATAAAAAGCAAAGGGTTAGGCGCTCATGGTAATCACTATAAATGCGATGACTTTTATGATGATATGATAAACTCTTATCATTTTCCGGTTGAGAAAATCGATGGGAAAACCTATCCATCAATTAAAGAAGATGTTTCTGCTGTTAACGCGGTTCTTTATCTGTCATCTCTCACTAATGGCGAGTTAGCATACAGAGCTTATAAATATATGGAGACAAAAACAGGCCTTGTGCTTGCTGATCTTGCGGAAGGTAATAGAAATGTAAGAATAAACTTTAAGGATTTACAAGCGCAGCCAAGAAGATATCACAACTCGCCGGTTTGGTCAGGTCTGATGAATGACGGAAGAGCTTATTCAGCATATACATATAATGTAGAGCGTTTGGTTCCATGGCGTACATTAACCGGAAGACAGCATTTTTATCTTGATCACGATATGTATCTTGGTTTTGGTGAAAATCTGCCAACATATAAACCTTCTCCAAAGTATCAGGCTTACGGTGATTTAAAAGAAACTTTGAAACACGGTGATGCCAAAGTATTAAACTGTTTGACACCTCATGGTAAATGGCATATTCATTCAACGTATATGGATAATATAAGAATGCTTACTCTTTCGAGAGGTATGGAGCCATGTTGGCTTAATGAAGAGGATGCTAAGGAACTTTCAATAAATGATAATGACTGGGTTGAAGTTTTTAATGATCATGGAGTTTATTGTACCAGAGCTGTTGTAAGTACACGAATACCTAAAGGTGTTTGCATTGTTTATCATACCGTTGAAAGAACAATATCAATTCCGAAATCACAAGTTCGTGGAAACAAAAGAGCCGGTATGAATAACAGCATAACAAGGATTCATTTAAAACCTAATCTGCTGGCTGGCGGATATGCTCAGTTTTCGTATCACTTTAATTATTGGGGACCTTCGGCACCGAACAGAGATACGCACGTTGTTGTTAAAAAGATGGACAAAGTTAATTTTTAATTTATCTATAGAAAGTGATGATTTATTATCCTGAAAAAACAGTATAAAAGAAATTGAAAAATCAGATAGAAAACAATAATCATTAATAAATAATAATTAAAATATTATGGATGTAAGATCACAAATATCAATGGTGTTTCATTTAGACAAATGCATCGGCTGTCATACTTGTTCTATTGCATGTAAAAATATATGGACTGATCGTAAAGGTGCTGAATATATGTGGTGGAACAATGTTGAAACAAAACCCGGTACCGGTTATCCTTCTAAGTGGGAAGATCAGACAATCTATAGAGGCGGCTGGGAAAAAAATAACGGAAGCATTTCATTAAAAGGTTCCGGAAAATTTAAAGGACTGGCAAATATTTTTCATAACCCGTACCTGCCGGTAATTGATGATTACTATGAACCATGGACATACAAATATCTTGATCTTATCGAATCACCTGAACTAGATGATCAACCGGTTGCAAGACCAGTATCACTGATTACCGGGAAACCGATTGATATTAAAGCCGGACCTAACTGGGATGATGATCTGAGCGGAACACCGGATTATGCAAGAAATGATCCTAATCTGGAAAATCTTTCTCCTGCTGAACAGGAAGCGATGTTTCAGCTTGAAAAAATGGCAATGTTTTATTTACCGCGGATCTGTAATCACTGTCTTAATCCTGCTTGTGTTGCTTCTTGCCCGTCAGGTGCAATTTATAAAAGAGGTGAAGATGGAATTGTTCTGATTAATCAGAATGTATGCCGTGCCTGGAGAATGTGTGTTACAGCCTGTCCTTATAAAAAATCTTATTATAACTGGCACACAGGAAAATCGGAGAAATGTATTTTATGTTATCCCCGGCTTGAAGCCGGATTAACACCTGCCTGCATGCACTCCTGTGTTGGAAGAATCAGATACTTAGGTGTAATGCTTTATGATGCCGATCGTATTCATGAAGCAGCTTCTGCCGATGATAATCATCTTATTGAAAAACAGCTTGATATTATTCTTGATCCGTTTGATGAAAAAGTAATAGCTGCTGCAAAAGCTAATGGCATTGCTGATTCAACATTACTTGCAGCACAAAATTCACCGATTTACAAATTTGTTAAAGAGTGGGGACTTGCTCTACCGCTTCATCCCGAATTCAGAACCTTACCTATGCTCTTTTATGTTCCGCCATTGTTGCCTGTTATGGCATCCTTGAGCGACGCAAAGAATGGAGCACAAAACGATAAACTGAATCCGATTGCCAAGAGATGGGACGATAATTGGTTATATGATACAAGCACAGAAGAACTTTGGGGAACAATTGAAAAAGCAAGATTTCCTTTACAGTATATGGCAAATCTTTTTGGTGCTGGTGACACTTCTAAAATAAGTCCTATTCTTAAAAAGATGATGGCTGTAAGAATTCACAGAAGAAGTGTAACTGTTGGCGATCTATCTGCTGAAAAAGTCAATTCCGCATTAACAGATACAGGATTAAGCCCTGAGCAGGCAGATGCAATTTATGCTTTAACATCACTTGCAAAATTTGATGAAAGATTCGTTATTCCGCCGGCTCATCGTGAACAAGCAATTGAAATGCTGGAGAGTACTGCTGATGAAAAGGGTTCAACAGGATTTGGATTTAAAGAAAGACCGGCTAGAGGAGTGTGATTTTTTTAAGCTAATAATTATTGAAGTAAATAATAAATCAGTAAACAATTTCAATATGGTTGAAGTTTTTGTAATAAATATTAACCCGGACTGAGGAATGAGTTTAAGATCAGAAATTTATAGATATTTTGCCTCTGCGTTAACTTACCCTGATGAAGAAGTGCGAAAGACTGTCAGTCAAATGCATAACGCATTGAGTATTAATTATCCTGATGCTTCTGAAATGATGGCTGAGTTTTTTGAATTCACGAAAACAACATCAATTTGGAAATGGGAAGAAATATTTACGCGCACTTTTGATGTACAGGCTATATCAACACTTGATATTGGTTATACTTTGTTTGGTGATGATTACAAAAGAGGTGAACTTTTAGCTAACTTAAACAGAGAGCATATTAAGACAGGTAATGATTGTTCTACGGAATTATCTGATCATTTACCAAATGTTTTGAATTTATTAAGTAAACATGAAGATGATGAGTTTAAAAATGATCTTGTCGGATTAATTATTAAACCCGCACTTAAAAAAATTATTGATGAATTTGAAAGTGTTAATATTGATAAAAAAAACAAAGTATATCAAAAGCATCATAGAACAATCATACAGCAGGAAAAGAAATACGGAACTGTTTATCAGTCTATTTTAAAAGGATTATTAATAGTCCTGAATACAGACTTTGGCGGAGATTATAAAAACTTGGCCGATGGAAATAATTTTAAAACTGAGTTTGCTAAAGAAATGGAATTACCTGAATAGGAAAATATTATGACTATACTAAATAATTTTCTCTTTATCGCATTACCTTACATAGCACTTATAGTTTTTTTGATTGGTACTATTTATAGGTACAAAAGTAAAAAGTTTAAGTATTCATCTTTATCATCTGAGTTTCTTGAAGGAAGAAAACTTTTCTGGGGCTCTGTTCCATTTCACTATGGAATCGTTTTTCTGTTCTTCGGTCATTTGACTGCATTTCTGTTTCCTAGGGAAGTGCTGTTATGGAACAGCCATCCGGTAAGATTGCTGATACTTGAGGTAACCGCTTTCATTTTTGGTATCACAACATTTGTTGGATTAATACATCTTTTTATCAGAAGAAAAACCAATCCAAGAGTTCAGATGGTTACAAACAAAATGGATTTGATAATTGAAGTATTGCTTATTGCAGAAATATTTTTAGGTTTGTGGATTGCATACGGTTATCGCTGGGGTTCTTCCTGGTTTGCTTCTGTACTATCTCCTTATCTGATTTCTGTTTTTACTCTTAATCCTCAAATTGAACCTATTATTAATTTGCCGCTTGTAATTCAACTGCATATAGCAACTGCCTTTTTAATTGTACTGCTTATTCCATTTTCAAGATTAGTGCATTTTCTTGTATTTCCGCTAAGTTACTTATGGAGACCTTATCAAAAAGTTATATGGAACTGGAATAGAAAAAAAGTTCGGAATCCTCGTTCTGTTTGGTCGGTAAATAAATCGAGAAATAATTAATTAACTATTTATTTGGTAGTTACAGGGTGAGATTAATTTTATGAACACAGAAAAAGCCGGTTTCAGATCATATAAAATTTTGTTTCTTAGTACTCTTGCTTTTATGTTGTCATTTTCTGCCTGGACAATCAACGGTATATTAATAGCATTTCTTGTTGATAATAATATTTTTAAATGGAGCAGTGTTGAAGTTGGGTGGCTGCTTGGTATTCCGGTTTTATCTGGCGCTGTTTTCAGATTTCCTGTGGGAATTCTAACAGATAAGTTCGGCGGAAAAATTATTTTTACTTTACTATTGATGTTTTGTTCTGTACCGATGTATCTGCTTTCATTTGCCAACGATTATTTAGTCTTTGCAATATTAAGTTTTTGTTTTGGGATAGTTGGTTCAAGTTTTGCCTGCGGAGTAGCCTATGTTTCCCTTTGGTTTCCAAAAAAGCAGCAAGGAACCGCTCTTGGTATTTTTGGGGTAGGCACTATAGGTACGGCTTTAACAGCACTATTCGCACCTAGATTATTAAATATGCTAACTGATCACGGAATGAATACTGAAGGATGGAGATATCTTCCTCAAATCTATGCTGCGGTTCTGCTGATTATGGGAATTGTCTTCTTTCTGTTTTCAAACAAAAGGCTGCCTGAAAAGATAAAATCTTTTAAGGAGCTGACTAAACCATTAAAGCAAGTTCAGGTTTGGCGTTTTGGTTTATATTATTTTCTCGTATTCGGATGTTTTGTTGCTTTCTCTCAATGGCTAATTCCTTATTATGTGAATGCATATTATATGTCTCTTATTACGGCTGGACTTCTTACTTCCGCTTTTAGTTTACCATCAGGACTTGTTCGTGCTTTAGGCGGATGGCTTGCAGATAAATTTGGTCCGCAAAGAGTTTTATTTAATGTTTTCAGTGTATCAATAGTTTTATCATTTCTGTTAATATTTCCGAAGATGGAGATTTATTCCCCCGGCTCTGGTATAATGGCTGATCAAAGCGGAGTAATTACCGAGGTTAATGAAGATGAAATTATTCTAAATAGTTACAAATATCCTTTGATAAAAAAATCTCCTGATTTTAATCCCGAATCAAATCAAACTTTTGTTTTTCCAAGAATAGAATCCTGGAATGAACCGGTAGTTAAAGAAGGTGATCAGGTTCAGAAAAGGGAACTGCTTGCTAAAGGTGTTACAAGGATTTTCTTTCAGGCTAATGTCTGGATATTCTCAGGATTTGTGTTTTTAATTGGCATTGCCTGGGGGCTTGGTATGGGCGCAGTGTATAAATTTATTCCTGAATATTTTCCAAATGAAGTTGGCGTTGTTGGAGGAATGGTTGGCGTGCTTGGCGGTTTAGGTGGATTTATCGCACCTATAATTTTTGGATATGTACTCAGTTTTTCAGGAGTGTGGACTTCCAGCTGGTTTATGATGCTTATTCTTTCAGTCATCTGTTTAACATGGTTACATAAATCAGTAACGAAAACTTTGGATCCAAAAGTAATTGAAGGTATGGAGTAAGTTCAGTGCAAAAAGAATCTTGTTATTTACTGATTGAGCAGGGATCTTTATAAAGATTTAATAAAAAAAGATGCGCATTTTTAGTTAATTAAATTTAAGAAGAAGATATTTCTGATATTAAAAATTAGATCATCTAAACCGTACTTTTACTAATAAACCATTTGAATTGAGTTAGAACCGATCTGATAAATCCTGCAAATGCTGCTAACCAAGCCAGAAGTGCTATGTAAATAAAATACTCAGGCACATTATCTAAAAAATGAATATTCAATGCATAAGCCATACGGAATGTACAAGCAGTGTACATTCCAAGAGGGAAGACAGCACCCCAGTATAAGGGATCATATTTAAGCGGAAATCTTTTATAGATATGTCTCCAAATTGCAAGTATGAACAGCATTGGTATCCACCAGGTACCTGTAACCCAATAAAAAATTGTAAATCCTTTTATAAATGGCAGCAAGGATTGTACAAAAGGAGCGTTATCAGTTTCTAAAATTAAAAGTGAACCCGCAAGTGTAGAAATTGCCATTGCACCCATGTTTATCCAGTATGGTGGCGATAAGTCTCCGGGAACAAATTTGAAAAAAGTATAACGATAAAAGATAAGCGATATCATCCAGATATAAAGCATACCACCCCAGAGCCACATACAAAGAGCTAAAAAATTCATTTGTAATTTAAATGGCTGCGACAGATTAGTTGCAAGTAATGTGCTAAGTACTGCAATAGATTGTGTTGCTACAACTGCCAGAAGCCATGCACCGGTAATTCCTTCGTCCAATGGCGGTTTATTTTCCTTGACAGTAAATCCAGTAAAGATCGAATAGTTTAAAATAATCCAGGCAGCAAGTCCGATTATCCAAAGAATAAATGATGCTGAATGATTATCATAAATAATTATAAACTGACTGCCAAGAATGCAGGAACCGGCAACAATGGTAAAAAAACCCGGTCCTTTCTGATGATCAATCATATCCTTTAAGAAATCTTTGTGAAAAAAAAGAAGTCTTAAAAGAGTTAATACAACAAGTGAAATATAAAACCATAAGTTCAGCCAAAAGAGCATATAGGCTATCCAATTAATCTTAAGAAGATAGCAGGAAATAGAAATAATACCCGTGGACATAACCATCGCGAAATATGCAGACGGAAGATTTTTTATAATCTCTTTTAACTTGGTTAAAGAATTACCACTATGTAAAGTATTAGTGTTGTTATTCATAGTTAAGTTAAAATTAGTGAATAATAAAGGAATGTTCCAAATTCTAAAAAAAAATATTGCAAAAGAAAAAAAATTATTTTGTTCTCCAATTGAAATTTTCTAAATTTTATTATGAAATATGGGCAATACCTGATAAGTTTACTTTATAAACGAATGAGTGTGTCAGAGATTCGCGGTTATAAGTTGGTAAATCCTATGAGAAAAAATTCACACAAGCTACACTTATCTTAATCTTCTCCTGTCTCAGAGGCAATATATATTCATAAAAAAGACCCGCGATTTATATTTCTATAAATAAATTTAATACCATTAGTGTAATAGCAGTAATTTATTAATTCAAAGTAAATGTAAGATTTTTGCAGAATGAAAATCAGGAAGTAGAATTATTTAAAAAAATAGAAAGGGTTCAAATGAGAATATTTTAGCAAGCAATAATCAAAGCCATAACTTGTAGATGTAATATTGAAATTTTAATGAAAACAAATTTATCTCCGCTTTATTTATAAAGGGAAGAGCAGTAAAATAATACTGCAGCATTAATAGAATATCCGGGTTAAGTCTTTAATAAACATTCATTATTAAAAAATATAAGGAATTAAATATGGCTGACCAAACAATTAATTTTTTTCATCTGCTTGGTACATCAGTATGGATCGGCGGTATGATATACACTCATTTTATTTTATTGCCATCAGTATCCAAAATAGATCCTGGTGAAAGCGGTAAACTACAGGGCATAGCTGCTAAAAGATTTTCTATAATTGCCTGGGTTGCAATAATAATTCTCATTATAACTGGTTTCCTAAAAACTCCTGGTGAAATGTTGTTAAATGTTTCAACTCAATTTGGTGTCGTTCTTCTTATAAAACATATTTTTATCCTCGGTGTTGTTTTAGTTGGAATTGTAATCGGCGGAATAGTTGTTCCGGGATTAAGAAAAAATATGCCAAATCCCGGTGAAAAGCCCAGGGAAAAATTCTTATTATTCAAAAAAAGATTAGAGTTACTTGCAACAACGAATTTAATTCTTGGAATATTGATACTAATTTGTGCATCAATGCTTTGGTAATGAAATGAAGAGTACTTTATAAAGAAAGTTTAAAGTAAAAATAATTATTTAAAAAATTTTATTATTAAAAAGGAGCAACAAAAATGGGAAAGCCATATTTTCCAATTGAATCACTCTATAGAATGCCATGGACAATGCCAGATAACGGTATTACTTGGCTTGAACCTACCTCGCAATGTAATTTAAACTGTTATGGATGCTACAGGAAGAATATCAAAGATTCACATAAATCCATTGAACAGATTAAACATGAACTGGATTTTTTTCAATCTCAAAGAAAGTCAGATTGTATCTCAATAGCTGGTGGTGATCCTCTTGTATATCCTAATATTATTGAACTGGTGAAGGAAATAAAATCAAGAGGATTAAAACCGATTATTAATACTAATGGAATAGCTCTTACAAAACAGCTGCTTCACGAGCTTAAGAAAGCCGGGGTATTTGGCTTTACATTCCACATAGATTCAAAGCAAGGAAGAGGAAGAGAAGAAAAATGGCGAAACAAAAATGAAGTTGAGCTTAACGAACTTCGTCTTTATTATGCAGAAATGCTTGCTGCTGAAGGGGGAATCGCCTGTTCATTTAATTCTACAATTTACAGTGATACATTACAATATGTCCCTGAACTTGTTGACTGGGCTCAAAAACATATTGATATAGTTGATACGATGGTTTTTATTTTATTCAGATATATAACTCCAAACACCCCGTTTGATTTTTATATTGGTGATAGCAAGATCGTCTGGACAGATATTCATTATCATTCAGAATATGAAGAAATTGTTGATCTTAAATCACCTATGATTGTAGAAAAAATCAGGGAGAAGTTCCCCGATTTTACTCCGTCTGCATTCTTAAACGGAACACATAAAGCTGATGATTACAAATGGCTGCTCTCAGAAAGAATCGGAAACAGAGATAAAATTTTCGGATACACTGGTAAGAAGTTTATGGAACTGGTTATGATATCCTATCATTTTATGTTTGATAAATATCTGAGTTATGCTTCTCCAAAAACATTACGAATGGGCAGATCAACAATGTTTCTTCTATCTGTTTTTGATAAAGGAGTCAGAAAAGCATTAAAAAATTATCTTAAATATCTGGTGGTAAATCCATTGAGATTTTTTAAAAGAGCACATCTGCAGTCAATACTTATTATACAACCTCCTGACTTAATGCCCAATGGAGATCAGAGTATGTGCGATGGATGTCCTGATATTACTTATTGGAAGGATAAAGATGGAAAAGAAAAACTTGTTTGGTCCTGCAGGCTGGAAGAACCTATGAAGTATGGTGATTTTCTTAGGATGGTTCCCAAAAGAGAAAAAGGCACAGAGAAAGAAAAAGAAAATGTTCTACACTACAATTACAATAATTTAGCGGATTAAACTTTTTTCTTATACAGGCGGCTGCTAAAAAATTCCTTTGTTATTTATAATTGAGTAGTAATATATGTGTTTTCAGGATACTCACTTTAATGTGTTTAATAGTTATATTAAAACGTATTATTTCAGAAATATAGGCTAAATAATTATTATGGACTCAGATAAATTAAAAAACAATGACCCAATTAAACGCTTTGTAGAAAAAGACACCGGCAGTGAAGAGCTTTCGCCAATGGATCCGCCCGATGCTTATGATCCACAAAATATTGAATCTGTTCCTTATGAAAATATGCATCCGTTTCTTCAGAAATTAATGGATGAACATAAAGCATTTTCAGAAGTTTTGAACAAGTTTGAAGAAGCATTATTTAATTGGAAAAACAATAACTGGATTTTTAATGATGAGATTAACAAAGGGTTAAAACAATTTTTTACTTTTTTTGATGAGAAAGTTCCGATTCATAACTCTAAAGAAGAAAAAAAATTATTTCCGCTTCTGCATAATAAACTGATTGAGACTGGAGAACACAACTCCGCTGATACATCTATTACCGGTATTAATGTAATGGAAGATGAACACATAAAGGTTGCACAGGTTGCTGCTATCGTTTTTAATTTTCTTGGTTTAGCTGCACGGCTTCCGGACCAACGCTCAAGAGAAATTACTTATCAGTCTGTATTTAATCAGGGAATGGCAATAATTGAAACGATGAAATTGCATATCTTTAGAGAAGAAAATATTTTATTCACACAAGCTATGCAGTATTTTACTGAACAAGAATTCAATAGCCTGATCGATTAGAAAAAAAATTGACTGAAGTTAAAATTCAAGCACAATCAGAAAACCTGTATAAGGAATCATTTCTTTCTTTATCAAAAGCAGGAAGGATTACAGCACTTTGGGCATTAAGCGAATCAACTCTGGGAGGATTGCTTCATGCGTTAAAACTACCTTTCAGAGGTATGATTATATCAAGTGCTGCAATCATTCTTATTGGAATGATTGCAAAATTTTCTGATAAACGCGGACAGATAATTAAATCCACACTTGTTGTGATTTTTATTAAAGCAGCTATTAGTCCGCACAGCCCTGCAACCGCTTATCTTTCAGTTTTAATTCAGGGTATAATCGGGGAGTTTTTATTCTTTTCTAAAAGATTCACTTTAATCTCTTCACTGATATTCGGGATAGTTATCTCATTACTTAACGGATTCCAAAGGGTTTTGGTTTTAACACTGATTTACGGCAACACATTGTGGAAAAGTATAGACCATCTATTAAATTATATTGCCAAAGACTGGCTTTTTATCCCAATCGATAATCAAATTAAGTTTAGTCTGTTATTAATTATTTTGTATGTAGGAATGCATTTACTGATTGGTATTACTGCTGGGATATTTGCATATACAATTCCAAAATCAGTTGAAAAAAAACTCGCTGAACCAGCTTTATTTATTCCCATTATTAATGCAGATTCAGAGGAACAGAAAATCAAAAAAGCTAAAAAAAGGAAATGGCTAAAACCATCAGCAATAGCAATAATACTAATTGCATCAGCAGTGGTTATCCTTAATTACTTTTATCCTTTATCTGATAAAATGTTTGTGAATGATATTATAATTATGATAGTCAGATCGATACTGATTATGTCATTATGGTTTTTTGTATTTGCACCAAGAGTTAAGAATTATATTAAAAAGTTTTTCTATAACAGACAGAATAAATACGCAAAGGATATTAATCTGTATTTAACTTCAATTCCAACCTTAAAAGGATTGATTGCAGCCAGTTGGAAAAGCAGTTCAAGTTATAAAGGAGTAAAAAAGCTTAATCAGTTTATTATTACTTCATTGGTTTATCTTCTTCAGGACTATAAATCCAATTGATTCTAAAAATATTTAATAAATATGGCTTATAAGAAATGTATGATGATATAACTGGAATAATTCTTTCAGGTGGCAAAAGCAAAAGAATGGGCGTTAATAAAGCTATGTTAAAGATCGGGAATGAAATGCTGATAGAAAGAACCTGTAATTTGATGTCAGGTTTATTCAGAAAAGTCCTGCTGATTACAAATACTCCGGAAGAATATAGATTTCTGAGATTAGAAACTTTTGAAGATATTTATAAAAATGTTGGTCCCCTTGCAGGCATACATTCAGGATTATTCCATTCATTAACAGACAAGAGCTTTTTTATCGCTTGTGATATGCCGTTTGTAAATAAAGAACTAATTGAATTTATTATTGATTATAAAACGGATAAACTTATCACAATTCCCAAAGCTGAGGGAGGTACCCAGCAGTTATGCGGAGTATTTTCAAAAAGTATCTTGAATGACATTGAAAGAATTATTAAAGAAAATTTGAAAATCAATAGTGAACAAGAGTTTAGAAAAAATATCAGTTTTAAAGTTCAGCTTCTGTTTCAAAACATAAATACTGAGATAATAGATATTGAAGCTAAATTTGATAAATACAAAAAAGGGATGTTCTTTAATGTAAATCAGAAAGAAGATTTAGAGGAAGCCGTAAAAAGACTTAACGGATGAACAAGCCTCCGGTTCTTTTGAGATGACGAAGTATTTTATTTCACATTAAGATGTAAATATCTTTATCTGTTACTCGGGCAAACAGGTTGATATAGTTTGATAGTAAGAAAAATATTGATCGTTCGTTTCTTAATTTGAATTGATGTCCAAAGTAAGAATCAATCAAGTTACTCTTTAGTTTTATTTCCTAGTTTCTTTTTCTTAAATCGCCAGTCCAAACTCAATGAACCAGAACCAAAAATAAAATAAATTAAAAGCAGAACTAGAACAAGAACAGATAATTCCAGCGACTGTCCGACCGAAAGCAACCCCTGTTTAAGATGAATAAGAAATACTGCACCAAAAAGAATTGGAATCTGAATAAATGCAGCTAACCGGGTAAGAAAACCAATAGCCAATAAAAGTCCGCCAGCAATATGAGCAATTGTTATGTACGAATACCACCAATATATTCTTTCTTCACCGGCAAGGCGGGTAATAGTATCAGGGTCAGAAAAAAGCAAAATACCTCTTACAAAGAGTGCAGTGCCCAAAAAAATTCTTATAAGAGAATAAGCAAGTGAACTATTATTATCTAAAATTGACCAAAAGTTTTCAGATTTCATCAGCTATCCTTTAAGGTTTATTAAATATTTATAAACAGTAACAAAGCGGACTAAATTTATTTTTTATTATTAATATCTTCCTGTACTTTTGTCAGAAGATATTCAGCAACTGCCTTCGCTTCATCAGGTTTTAATCCGGGATTCGGCATAGGGGGATATTCTTCATTAACCCGAACCGGATTTCGAATAAACGAAATTAGCTGGTTTTCTTTATTAAAATATTTTGGGATTACTTCATCGTGAGGCGGACCAACTAATTTTCTATCAAAAAGATGACACGGAGCGCATCGCACTGCATAAATTTCTTCTGCATTAATTACAGTTGATTTATCATCACCCTTTAATGCTGCCAGATAAGTATCATATTCAGTATTGAGTTTTACAAAATTAGATTGGTTAGCACCATAAATAATCATCTGATTATTTAAACCATAAGTAAGTAAAAAGAGTATAAGTGCAGCTATCAAATAAGCGGCAATAGTTTTATTAATTTTTTTGTAGAGCAGATAAAAAAGATGATAACCAATAAATAGAAAGATCAGACCAAGGGTTAAGTAAAGGAAATATCCTGCAGTCAGATAAATATCAGGCATCATCATCATATCCATAATAATAAATAAAGGAATCAAACCGGCAGATGTAAAAGCAATATTTAAAATAAATTTTTTTGCTATTTCAGTGTATTCCTCATCATCTTCTTTCTGTGTGTTCTTAATATTGAAAATACCAAAGGTAAGATATGCACCAGTAATAACAAGAGAGATCAGTAATAAAAGTACAAACCTGATCAAAACAACTGAAGTGAACAAATATCCAATTGCAGTCGTTGTTTGTGTTGACTCAATAAATACTGAATTTGTAAGTGCTGCTATAAATAACCACAAAGAGAAAAACAGACTTATTGAACCAATCAGACCGGAATAAATTTCTGATTGCTTAAAATCATCTAATGAATTTTTGTAACTGTAAACTAAAAGCAAACCAATAAGCGAAAATATCAATGAGTAAACAAGATATTCTTGAACAGAAGTATTTTGAGACTGAAACAATTGAGAAAAAATGATAATCATCGTGATAATTGGGATAACACAAAATGCTATGCCGGTTGTTTTATTAAATAAAACGATATCCATAATTTCTTTAGAGAGACGTCTGTAATTTGCATCCAGACTTTTGCTTACATTCTTTTTTAAATAGAATGATAAAACAGTACCCCATAGAGCAAAACTGCTGAACAAAACGAAAAGAAAAATCATTATTAACAGCATATAACCTAAAAGTTCAATATGCTCAAATGACTGTGGTAATGCAAGTTTATTAAGCCAATCCATTGGTAAAAATTTTTTAGTTTGAAAATAAATTTATAAATGATTTTGATTACAGAGTTAAGACGGCTGTATCAAAATAAATATAAAAGATAATTAATTAATCATAATCAGATATTAAAGTCGTATTTAAGATAGCACTATAATTTATTTCTGTCAACGGTATATCTTACTAAAAAATAAAGATAATTAAGACCAATTAGTATAATCTTTCTTGCTTATCCAACATAACTTTTTTATTTTTAATCAGACAAAAATATCTGATTTTTTAGTTTTTATATGACGGTTTTGTTTTCTAAAAAATGTGAATATGGTTTGCAGGCTATTTTATTTATGGCGGCTCTGGAAGAAGATCGTATTTGCTCTGCCGAGGAAATCTCAAATAAATTAAACATCCCTAAAGAATTCACCTCTAAGATTTTACAAAGTTTAACAGCAAGCGGATTAATTGAATCGAAAAAAGGGAAGACCGGCGGTTTCAGACTTGCAATCCATCCTTCAAAAATAAAATTAATTGATATTGTTGAAGCGATTGATGGACTTGAGAGTTTTAATTCCTGTGTGCTTGGATTTTCCAATTGCTCACCGAAAAATCCCTGTCCTGTTCACAAGGAATGGGGAGAGCTAAGAAACAAAGCCTATGAAATGTTAAGCTCAGAAACGATAGATAAATTCAAAGAAAAAACATTAAATAAAATCAGTGTTCTTTAAGAAGTATTTTTTAAGATAAATTGAGTTGATAAAAGTGGATAAGACAAAAGTAAAATTGAAGAAAGCGAAAATAATCCGAAATGATGAAAAGGGGATTCAGAAAACAAGATTTATTATTCAATCTTTATTTGCAGCACTGTGTATCTGGATTGGAGTTGAATTCTATTTGTTTACACAGTATCTGGAAACGAATGGTGCGGCAGCATTTTATTCCAGACCACCGGGAGTTGATGGATTTCTTCCCATAAGTTCTTTTATGAGTTTTTATTTGTTCTTAAAGACCGGAATAATACATAATGCTCATCCGGCGGGATTTTTTATTTTTTTTGCAGTCATTTTAATTTCACTAGTCTTTGGCAAATCATTCTGCAGCTGGTTTTGTCCGATAGGATTTATTTCTGAGCTTATTGGCGATTTTGGAGAAAAGATTTTTAAACGGAGATTAAAACTTCCCAAATGGCTGGACTATCCTTTAAGAAGTTTAAAATATTTATTGTTAGGCTTTCTTGTTTACTCGGTTGTTTTTGTAATGACTGAAGCTGCTTTAAAAGCTTTCCTTGACAGCTCATATAATTTAGTCTCCGATGTTAAGATGTATTATTTCTTTGCAGATATATCTCAGACTTCTTTGATAGTGATATCTGTGTTGTTTCTACTTTCAATATTCATTAGAAATTTTTGGTGCAGATTTCTTTGTCCTTACGGAGCTTTACTTGGGATCTTATCATTGTTAAGTCCAAATAAGATTCAAAGGAATGTTAAAAGTTGTATTGACTGTGGACTTTGCAACAAAGCCTGTCCATCATTTATTAAAGTTGATAGTGTTAAAACTGTTATATCAGATGAATGTTCAACCTGTCTTAATTGTGTTGATGTTTGTCCGGTAAAAGATACTTTAGAGTTGAAAACAATTTTTCCGGGAAAGAAAAGAATAAGCAAGAGAACTGTAGCAATTGGTATTGTTTCAGTTTTTATGATAGTTACCGGATATGCAATGTTAACCGGCAACTGGCAAAATAGTATTACTAAAGAAGAATATCTGAAGCACTATAAAATAATGAACAGTTATGGTCATCCTACTGGAACAAGAGAATTTAAGCAACTCAATAAAGATGTTGAGATACAAGAGAAAAATTTAGGGAGATAAAATCTTTCTAATCAGGTATCAGATATAATTGGCTATTGATTTTGTGCTTTAATTAAATTGTAATTTGAATTGCTGTTTTGATAATTAAAAAAAGAAAATTCTAAAGATGACCGGTTGTTGCTGAAATTCTTTCAGGGGCTAAAGATTTAGAAAAACAGTATATTTGCATTAGCTGATAAAAATAATTTTTTATCTAAATTTATACTTTGATTGCCTGCCTTTGTCTTACATTAGACAAAGAGAAAAAATTTAAGTATGAGAGTTTTAATGTTGCTTAGTTAAGAGGAGTTTGTTTTAAAAACAAATAGTAAGCAAAACAATTCCACAAAAAAATCAAAACAAAATAAAACAAATTTCATACACCTATGAAAAAAGTTATAGATAAAATCAAACCGCCTCCCAAATGGAAGATACCTGTTTTATTCAGTCTTGGAATAATAACCGGACTATTTTTCTTTATATTACATGCTGCCAGAGCAACATCATATCTTTCGGATAAACCAGAAGCCTGTGTAAACTGCCATGTAATGACACCGCAATTTGCAACCTGGGAAAGAAGTAATCATGGTAGATTTACTGTTTGCAACGATTGTCATGTTCCTCAGGATAATATTATTAAAAAGTATTACTTTAAGGCAACTGATGGATTAAGACACTCGTATATGTTTACTTTCAGACTTGAGCCTCAGGTTATCAGAATACACGAAGCAGGAAGAAATGCAGTTCAGCAAAACTGCATTCGCTGTCATATAGAAACAATTCACCCGATATCCGTAAGAGCAATAAGCAATCAGAAAATACAGGAAGAAGGTGATGGATATTGCTGGGATTGTCACCGGGAAGTACCACACGGAAGAGTTAACAGTTTATCATCAACTCCTTATGCAAGAGTGCCTGTTTTAACATCACCGGTACCGGAGTGGATAGAAAAAAGTTTAGGAATAAAAAAGAATTAATTAATAATAAATCAATCAGGATAAGTTATGAAACCAATTAGTGAAGTAGTAAAAAGCAAACCATGGCTTGGATGGCTTTTGTTCTTTGCAACTGCAGTAGTAGTTTTTTTAATAGGATTATTTGCTTCTTCAATCATTGAAAGAAGAAGTGAATCAGCAACACTGCAAATTGTTAAACCAATAAACGATTGGGAACCAAGAAATGAAGTATGGGGTGAAAATTATCCACGTGAATTTGAATCATATTTAAAAACATTAAATACAGATTTTGCCAGCAAACATGGCGGGTCAAAGATGATAGACTATCTTGAAAAATATCCTGAGCTTGTTGTTATGTGGGCTGGTTATACTTTTTCAAGAGAATATAATCAGGGTAGAGGTCACGGCTATGCGATAGAAGATATAAGAAATATCTTAAGAACTGGTGATAATCAGTATTCTCCGCAGCCTGCAACTTGCTGGACTTGCAAGAGCACAGATGTTCCAAGGGTAATGAATGAAATTGGTGCTGCAAACTTCTACAAGAAAAAATGGACTGACCTGGGCTCTGAAATAATTAATCCAATCGGATGTCAGGATTGCCATAACCCTAAAACAATGAACTTAAGAATTACTCGTCCTGCCCTTATCGAAGCATATCAACGGCAGGGAAAAGATATTACGCAATTTTCCAGACAAGAGATGCGTTCACTTGTTTGTGCACAATGCCACGTTGAATATTACTTTAAAGGTGATGAAAAATATCTGACATTTCCTTGGGATAAAGGATTTAGTGCAGATGATATGGAAGCTTATTATGACAATATTGAATTTACTGATTGGACACATGCATTAAGCAAAGCACCAATGCTAAAAGCACAGCATCCTGATTATGAATTATTTATGACAGGAATTCATGCAATACGCGGCGTTTCCTGTGCTGACTGCCATATGCCATACAAGAGTGAAGGCGGAGTTAAGTTTACTGATCATCACATTCAATCACCGTTAAATAATACTGCAAATACTTGTCAGGTTTGCCATCGTGAAGAAACCACGAGATTGATACAGGATGTTTATGACAGGCAGGATAGAATCGAAGAGATAAGAAGAATCGCTGAAAAGACTTTAGCTGCTGCTCATATTGAAGCAAAGGTTGCGTGGGATAACGGTGCAACAGAAGAACAAATGAAACCAATACTAAAACTTATTCGTCATGCACAATGGCGATGGGATTGGGTTGCTGCAGCAAATGCTTATGGTTTTCACGCACCAGTTGAAGCTCTTCGGGTTCTTGGCACTTCAATTCAAAAAGGAGAGCAGGCAAGAAGAGAAATTGCAATCCTGTTTTCAAAACAAGGCTGGAAGTACCCTATTGATATGCCTGATATTTCTACAAAAGACAAAGCTCAAAGATTTATTGGACTAAATCCTGAAAAGATGAAAGCCGATAAAGAAGAATTTTTGAAAACCACAACAGTTAAATGGGATGAAGAAGCAAAACAGCGACAAGGGTTTTTATACGAATATAAATTAAGAGATTAAAGATTTCGGAAAATTTTATTTCACTCTGTTTCGCTTTTCAGAGAACTATTAGTGAAACAGAGTGTAAACTTTAATATAATTGATTGATTTCAAGTATTGGTTAAATTTTATTCCCACATAAGTGGGAATTTTTTTTTATTCATTATATTATCATTGCTTATTAACAATTATTTAGATATGTTAATCCTGAGATGTTTAGAAAAATTAAAATATTTTCCTTTTTAAGTCTGTTTGTCATTTCAACAGCAGGATTACCGATTACAATAAGTCTCTGCAAAATGGCAGTTTCTGAAAGAGAGCAGTGTTCAATGCATAATGAGCCTGTTAATTCCAGTTGCTGTAGCAGCGAAACTTCTGCGCAGGAACCTTCTATTTCTTTTGATCAATCCAGCTGCTGTCAAACAGAATTTGTGTATAAAAAAGTTGAAGATCAATTTCTTACTAATAAAAATAGTTTAGAACTTTCAGCAAGTGGAAATATTTTTAATTCTGTAACAATCACTTCTATGCTTACAGAATTATCAAACAATTTGTCCTTTTACAATGGTTCCTCACCGCCATTTTTAATTGATCCCGATCTGCATATTACAAACTCAATACTTCTGATTTGATCATTCTGTTTTCCTTTTCTTTGGACTAATGGAATCAGTCCATTATACTTTTAATATTTAAAATTAGTTTACTTCATTCGCTTTTCTTTTTATTACGTTAAAAGGAGAGCCGGAGGTTAAAATAATAACAGGAAAATTAAGATGAATAAAATCAGAGTATTAATAATTGGATTAATAATTTTTATAAATAACTCCTTTGCACAGCATCAATCGCTTCAGAGTTTGATTGATACGGCATTGCAAGTAAGTCCGGAACTGAAAATGTATCAGGCAAAAATCAATGTTTCAGAAAACCGGATTCAGCAAAACACTAACCTTCCGGATCCGATGCTTACTCTCGGTGTGATGAGTCTTCCGCTTCCATCATTTTCTTTTAATAAAGATATGATGACGGCAAAAGTTGTGGGAATAAGTCAGGAGTTTCCCTTCCCGGGAATGCTGGGTGCAAAAGAGAATGTAAACAGCAAAGATGTTGAAATTGTAAAACAGGAGTACATTGATAAGCGAAATGAAATTATTAAAGATATAACTCAAAGTTATTTTGAATTGATTTACATCCGTAAAGAAACTCAGTTAACTGAAGAATCACTAAAACTGATGCAGCAGATACTTGATGTTGTAAGATCTATGTATTCAGTTGCTGAAGCTAGCCAGCAAAATATTTTCAGAGTTGATCTTGAGATCACCAAAATGTCAGAAATGATAGCAGCATTGAAGAGCGAAGAAAACGAACAATTATCTGTAATTAATTCGCTGCTATTAAGAGACCTTTCAGCAAAATTGGAAACAGACTCACTTCCGGAAATAAAATCAGCACAAATAAATGTTGATGATCTGATTTCAAAAGCCGAATTAAATCGTCCTTTTCTAAAAGGTATTAGAATAGCTGAAGAAAAAGAAAAGTTAAGTCAATCAGCAGCAGAATATGATTACTATCCGATGTTCAAACTTTCTGCTCAATATGCTTTCAGAAGTGAAGTTGAAGGAATGAAGCCTGACAATATGCTTTCGGTTATGCTCGATGTTTCTTTACCATTTAATTATGGCGGAAAAATTAGTGCAATGGTTGAGGAAACAAAATCAATGCAGGAAATGTATCGTGAACAATACTCCGCTTCAATTCAGATGCTTAGACGGGAATTTGGAATGAGAGCAGCAAAACTAAAATCTTTGGAAGAAAGGATAAAGCTTGTTGAACAAGGCTCTTTTATACAAGCGAAAGAAAATTTTAAATCTGCGCTAGCTTCCTATCAGGTAGGTGAAATTGATTTTATGAACGTAATGGAAGCACAGAATAATCTTTACACTATTGAAAAAAATTTATATCGTCTTAAAACTGATTATTTAAAGCAAATTGCTGAACTTGAATTTTTAACAGGAACAAAAATAAATTGAATTATCTCTCTCTGACTAAGGATAATTTAATTTTTTGATTATCTGTTAAAGTCTTTTAATGACTGACTATGCTTTCTGATTAAGCAGAAATTCAAGTTAGTTAAGAAATGAATTTTAGGAGTTAAAAAATGAATAAGAAAATATTAAGAATATTTATAATAGCTGTTGTAATACTTGTACCGGTTTACTTTTTATTTATTACGGGTGATTCATCTGAAACCGCTTCAGGAGAAAAACAATTGTACACCTGCGGAATGCATCCGCAAATAATTTCTGATGAACCAGGCATTTGTCCTATTTGCGAGATGAAATTAGTGCCGATAAAAAAGACAAATCAAAAATCCGGCGAAGGAAAAATATTGTTTTACCGCAATCCAATGAACCCTAATATTATTTCTGATCATCCTCAGAAGGATGAAATGGGAATGGATTACGTTCCGGTTTATGAAGAAGACGAAGGTTCCGAAAGTGTTGTAACAATTGATCCTCACGTTCAGCAAAACATGAATATTAAAACTGCGATTGTAGAAAACAAAAAACTATCTTCGCAGGTTACTACAAATGCGGTACTAGTTACTGATGAAACTCAGGAATATATAGTTACCACAAAAGTTGATGGCTGGATAGAAAAACTCTATGTGAATTATACTGGTCAGAAGGTTTTAAAAGGTGCCAAGCTGATGGATATATATTCACCGGTGCTTGTAACTGCACAACAGGAGTTATTAACTGCGCTTTCATATCAAAACTCACTGAAAGGAAGTTCGCTTGCAGAAATTAAGAACAGCAGCAACGAGATGCTGATGAATGCAGTTAGAAAATTACAGTTATTAAATGTTTCTGATTCCGAAATTGAAAGACTAAAAGAAACCCGTGAAGTGAAAACTTATGTTACATTGTTTGCACAAAACTCAGGAACAGTTTTAGAGAAGAATATTCTTCAAGGACAAAAAATTATGGCAGGCGAACCACTTTTGAGAATTGCAAATTTAGCCAATCTATGGTTAACTGCTGAAATATATGAATATGAAATTCCAAAGGTTACAATAGGTTCAAAAGCAAATATCAATTTTGATTATCTGCATGGGAAAACATATCAGGGAAAAGTCTCGTTTATTTATCCTACCCTTGATGAACAATCCCGCACTGTTAAAGTAAGAATAGATGTTCCGAATACAGGAGGAGAACTTAAACCTTCCATGTTCGCAAATGTAGTTATTGAAGGACCTTCATTGAATCCTGCACCTGTTATTCCTGAAAATTCTGTAATCAGAACAGGAAAGACCGATATTGTAATAGTAGATCTCGGTGATGGGAAATTTAAACCTCAGCAGATCAAACTTGGGATTTATTCTGATGGTTATTATCAGGTTTTAAATGGATTAAAGGAAGGAAATAAGATCGTTACATCTGCACAATTCCTGATTGATTCCGAAAGTAATCTTAAAGCTGCTGTCAGTCAGTTTCAAACAGGAACTGCTTTTCATTCTTCTGACAAAATTGAAATGCCTGGGATGAAAGATGAAAAACCAAAGGTGATAGACGAAAAACAAAAAACGCAAAAGACACCGGAAATTAAAATAGATGAACAAGATCACGATCATTCTTCCTCAATCGTTCATCAAGGTATAGTTGATGTTGAATCAATCGATAAGAATAAAGACGGAAAGCTATGGGAGTGTCCGATGGACTGGAATGTAATTTCTGATGAATCAGGAAGATGCCCATTGTGCAATATGAAATTGAAAGAGTATTCGATCGATGAGATAAAAGCTAATCTTGATAAATATGGTTATAAGTTCAAATAAACTCAATCGGGGTTCCCATATTGGAAAGAGATGGACTTTTAAAACATCTTCTACATCAAATAGAAGAGCAAGCTGATGAGTTTACTTATAAATTAAAGTTTTGGAGAAATTAAATGATATCAGATCAAAATAAAGAAGGATTGATTGCCAAACTTATTGAATGGTCAGTCAACAATAAATTTTTAGTAATCGTTTTTACCATTGCGCTGATCGCACTTGGTATTTGGGCATTAGCAACTACTAAGGTTGATGCGATTCCCGATTTAAGCGATGTGCAGGTTATTATAATGTCTGAATATGAAGGACAGGGACCTCAGATAGTTGAAGATCAGGTAACATATCCTCTGACTACAAAGATGTTATCAGTTCCTTTTGCAAAAGACGTAAGAGGGTTTTCTATGTTTGGCGTTTCAATGGTCTATGTAACCTTTGAAGATGGAACAGATATATACTGGGCGCGAAGCAGGGTTTTAGAATATCTAAGCACGATTCAGGCACAGATGCCGCCCGGAGTTAAAATGCAGCTTGGACCAGATGCAACAGGACTTGGCTGGGTATTTCAATACGCACTTAATTCAGATAAGCACGATTTACAGGAGTTGCGCTCAATTCAGGATTACTTTCTAAGATATGAACTCAATTCAATTGAAGGTGTGTCTGAAGTTGCAAGTGTTGGTGGATTTGTAAAACAGTATCAGGTAAATATTGATCCGACTAAACTTGTGTATTACAACATTCCACTTCAGATGGTTGAGATGGCAATCAAACGAAGCAACAACGATGTTGGGGGCAGAGTTATTGAAATGGGTGAAATGGAATATATGGTGCGTGCTCTTGGTTATATAAAAAGTGTTGATGATTTAAGAAATACCGCAATCGGAAATTCACCTAATACCGGAGCTCCGATTTATTTAAGAGATGTTGCTGCTGTTGATATTGGTCCAGAACTTCGCAGAGGACTCGCTGATTGGAATGGTGAAGGCGAAACTGTCGGAGGAATTATTGTTATCCGTTATGGTGAAAATGCTTTATCTGTAATTGATAAAGTAAAAGAGCGGCTTGAAGAATTAAAAAAATCTTTGCCTGAAGATATTACAATTGATATTGCCTACGACAGATCTACACTGATAAATGGCGCAATCGATAATCTCAAAGGAAAGTTATTTGAAGAGACTTTAATTGTTGCACTTGTGATTATTGCATTTCTTCTGCACATCAGAAGTTCGTTTGTTGCCATCTTTACTTTACCTACTGCAGTTCTGTTTTCTTTTTTAATAATGCGGCTTCAGGGAATTAATGCAAACATTATGTCGCTCGGCGGAATAGCAATTGCAATCGGAGCAATGGTAGATGCATCAATTGTAATGGTCGAAAATGCTGCTACTCATCTTTCTACCGAAAGAGATAAACCTGTCAACGAAAGAAAATCTCATTGGAAAGTTATTCTTGAATCAGGAAAGGAAGTTGGACCTTCGATTTTCTATTCGCTTTTAGTAATTACAATTTCTTTTCTTCCAGTCTTTACATTAGAGCAGCAGGAAGGTAGAATGTTTAAACCGCTTGCATTCACAAAAACTTATGCAATGGCTGGTGCGGCAGTACTTGCAGTAACAATCGTTCCCGTTTTAATTGGTTATCTTGTCCGCGGTAAGCTGAGAAAAGAAGAAGATAATCCAATTACAAAAGTCCTTATTAAAATCTATCATCCGGTTGTTGATTTTGTAATGAACAAAAGATGGTGGGTGATGGGAGCAGCTTTAGTGATAATTCTTGTTACTATAATTCCATATTCTAAACTTGGTTCTGAATTTATGCCGCCATTGTATGAAGGTGATTTGCTTTATATGCCGACAACACTACCTGGAATTTCAATTACGAAAGCAAAAGAAATACTTCAACAGACTGATAAAATCATAAAAACTTTTCCTGAAGTAGAATCAGTTTTCGGCAAGATAGGAAGGGCAGAAACAGCAACTGATCCCGCGCCTCTAACAATGATTGAAACAACAATTCGTTTGAAACCTCAAAAAGAATGGCGACAAGGAATGACACCAGATAAACTAGTAGATGAACTTGATAAAGCTGTTCATATTGCCGGTTTAACAAATTCCTGGACTATGCCTATAAAAACACGAATAGACATGCTTTCAACAGGAATAAAAACTCCGATTGGTATTAAGATCGCAGGACCAGACCTTGAATTGCTTGATGAACTGGGTGTAGAAGTAGAAGCGTTGGTTAAAACGGTTAATGGAACACGATCTGCTTTTGCTGAAAGATCTTTAGGTGGAAATTATGTTGATTTTGAAATTGACCGGAATGCAATTGCAAGATATGGATTAACAGTCGGTGATGTTCAGGATGTTTTTATGACCTCAGTTGGTGGAATGAATCTTACGCAAACCGTTGAAGGGCTGCAAAGATATCCTGTTAACATGAGATATCAGAGAGACTATAGAGAAAATATTGATCAGCTTAAACGGGTTCTTGTTTCTCTGCCAAATGGTGGAAATGTTCCTCTTGAACAGCTTGGTAAAATTATTGTGCGTGAAGGTCCATCAATGATCAAGTCTGAAAATGCAAGACCTAACGTATGGGTTTATATTGATATTCATGATATTGATGTTGGTACTTATATTAAGAACGCAAAAGAAGTTGTTGACAAACACCTGACCCTTCCCGCAGGATATTCTATAAAATGGAGCGGACAGTTCGAGTATATGGAAAGGGCTGAGTCGCATCTTTTGCTTGTGATTCCCCTAACACTTTTAATCGTTGTTGTTTTGTTATATATGAATACAAAGTCAGCAGTTAAAACAGGAATAGTTTTGCTTGCATTGCCTTTTTCAATGGTTGGTGCAATTTGGTATTTGTATTTAGCAGGGTTTAATCTTTCAGTTGCGGTGTGGGTCGGAATAATTGCACTGCTTGGCGTTGATGCTGAAACCGGCGTTGTGATGCTTCTGTATCTTGATATATCTTATGAAAAATTTAAGAAGAACGGATTATTAAAAAGTCTGGATGATCTTCGTGAAGCAATTTTTGAAGGAGCAGTTAAAAGAATCAGACCTAAGATGATGACGGTGATGACTACTCTGCTTGGATTGCTGCCTATCGTAATAGGATTAGGAACAGGTTCAGATGTGATGAAAAGAATCGCTGCACCGATGGTCGGAGGAATTTTAACAAGTATGATAATGGAACTAACAGTTTATCCGGCAATATTTTATACAATTAAGAAAAGAGAGTTGAGGAAGATAATTGAGGAGAGTAACTAACTGAACTCAACCCGAATAAGTCCTCTCTTTTTAAGAGAGAAATTTATGGTGAGTTAGGATTAGGGACAAATATAATGAGTCTTAACAAAAAAAGAGAGCTTAGGGTATTAGCAAAAGTTGTTTGTAAAGACTTAAGAAAAAATTCAACTGAAGCTGAACAATTATTGTGGAAATTTCTTCGTAATCGAAAGTTGGAAGGAAGAAAGTTTTTGAGGCAGCATCCCCTTTTTTACGATTTAACAGGGAGGGAGTCCTTTTTTGTAGCAGATTTCTACTGTCACGAGGAAAGACTAATTATTGAAGTTGATGGTGAGTATCATAAATATAGATTAACTGAAGATAATATAAGAGGTAATATTGTAAACTATCTTGGAATGAGAATAATAAGATTTACGAATGAAGATGTTTTAAATAATTTGTCTAAGGTAATAAAAGAGATAAAGAATAATTTATTGGTTAACTCAACCCCTCGCCCCTTCTCTTAGGAAGAGAAGGGGAAAAAGTCCTCTCTTTTTAAGAGAGGAATTTATGGTGAGTTAGGATTGAGTAAAGGAAAAATTAATAATCCAAAATAAAGTCTTGGTTTATTTTGTTTCAGAAAATAATTGAAGGATAATGTTTTTAATAGTAGTAAATAGCTAATGAACTCAACCCCTCGCCGTTTCTCTTAGGAAGAGAAGGGGAAAAAGTCCTCTCTTTTTAAGAGAGGGATTTAGGGTGAGTTAGGATTGAGCAAAAGAAAAATTAATAATCCAAAATATAGTCTTGGTTTATTTTGTTTCAGAAAATAATTAAAGGAAAGTATTTTTAATATTAATAGCTTAATGAACTCATCCCCTCGCCGTTTCTCTTAGAAAGAGAAGGGGATAAGTCCCTCTCTTTTTAAGAGAGGGATTTAGGGTGAGTTAGGATTGAGTAAAGGAAAAATTAATAATCCAAAATATAATTCTGATTTATTTTGTTTCAGAAAATAATTGAAGGAAAGTATTTTTAATATTAATTGCTTAATGAACTCATCCCCTCGCCGTTTCTCTTAGAAAGAGAAGGGGAAAAGTCCCTCTCTTTTTAAGAGAGGGATTTAGGGTGAGTTAGGATTGAGTAAAGGAAAAATTAATAATCCAAAATATAATTCTGATTTATTTTGTTTCAGAAAATAATTGAAGGAAAGTATTTTTAATATTAATTGCTTAATGAACTCATCCCCTCGCCGTTTCTCTTAGAAAGAGAAGGGGAAAAGTCCCTCTCTTTTTAAGAGAGGGATTTAGGGTGAGTTAGGATTGAGTAAAGGAAAAATTAATAATCCAAAATATAATTCTGATTTATTTTGTTTCAGAAAATAATTAAAGGATAATGTTTTTTATAGTAGGAAATAGCTAATGAACTTATCCCCTCGCCGTTTCTCTTCGAAAGAGAAGGGGAAAAGGGTGAGTTGATTCTGAAATAATATTCACGAACTATTTAATTCAATGATGATGTACTTAATGTGATAATAAATAACACTTAATATTAACAATCAAAAAAGGAGTAACATAATGTTAAAACAATTTGTAATCGCTTTTGTATTTGTTTCTTTTTTCGGTGCTTTTATATTTGCACAGGAAAAACCTAAGACGGATAAAAAAGATGAACATCATAAAATGGAGCATATGAAACACGATTCTACAATGCAAAAAACACATCACGAGATGAATCACAAAATGCATTCAGAATCCAAGGTTGAAAACTCAATAATTCGTGAAGGCGAAATTAACCTTGCTTCAATTGATGTTAATAAGGATGGAAAAGTTTATCAGGATCAGATGTGCTGGAATGTGATTTCTGATGAACCAGGAGAATGTCCGCAATGTGGAATGATACTCAAGGAAGTATCGCTTGAAAAAGCAAAGGAAAATCTTTTAAAACATGATTATAAAGTGAAAGAGGCTAAATAAAATGGAGGTAATTGTAGGAATTGCTTTTATTGCGTTAGTAGCTTTTATTGGATTTATGAAATTCAGGCGTGTAAGTAGTGGTAAAGATTGTTGTAAAAAATAATCGTCTCATTAATTTAAAAAATTCAATAGCTTTGAATTTATATTAAATCAATATAGAAAAGATAAACTCTGTAATTACTCGAAATTGAAAAAACATAACTAACTAAATATCTCATAACAAAAAGGAGCAACTAAATGTTAAAACAACTAATTCTTATAACTGCAATCATTTCGCTGACAGGAATCTTTGCATTTTCACAAGATCAGACAGCAACAATTAAAAAAGAAAAAATGGAACAAACTAAAGATTCAAAAAGCTGCTGCTCAACTGAGAATTCAAATAATAATATTCAAATAAAACAGAGTAGTAATGTTTCGGATCCTGAAATCTGGAATAAAGTATGTCCGGTAACTGGTGATGAATTGGATAGTGATGCCAGAACAGTTGAATATAAAGGCAAGACAATCGGGCTTTGCTGTAAAAAATGTGTTAAGAAATTTGAGAAAGAACCTGAAAAGTATATGAAAAATCTGAATAAAGACGGCTCTGAATTTATTGGCAGTTAATTTCTTAAACAGGGATGTGGTTTACCGCATCCCTTGCTTATTTGTATTTCCCAAATGAACTTTGTTGTGTTTCTTCTATCAGGTTTTATTTTAGTTTGAATGACAATTAACAAAACTTATCAATCGTTTTCATCTTATAAAATCAATATCTATATTTGAATCAAGATAATTATGTTAGTTAACCACATTAAAAATTTATCTGTTTTAATTATAGTTATTTTTGCTTTCAACTTTATTCATTCTGAAATAATTGATCAGCTTGAAGGTAATTTTAATTGTAAGATTGTAAACGATTACTGCAAACTCGTTGAAGCCGCATCGTTAGTACGCCATAATGGTTTTAAAAGTGTTCCTAAACAAATTAATTTCTCTGAATCAGTTTTTCAGGATAATCTGGAGAACTATATCACCAGAAATCCATTGTTGGATCACTTACAAAACTCTTCATTTAATCATTTAAATATTCTACCAACTTATCTAATCAATAAATCACTGCTGATCTGATTTTTTTATCTCAGTTCAATTTCAAGTGATACTTTTTCTCAAGTAATTATTTTTGGTAAAACCGGAGTTTTTCTATGAACAAACTTTTAGTCTTGTTCGTATCTGTTTGTTTTTATTTCACAGGATATGCACAGGAAAATAATGATACAATTAAAATATCCTTAATAGATGCTGTTGATATGGCGTTGTAGAATAATCCTAATCTCAGAGCATATTATTATGATATTAATTCATTGGAGGGCATTAAAAGACAAGCGGGTCTGCTCCCAAATCCAGAAGCAGATCTGGAGATAGAAAATATTCTTGGTGGTAAGGAATTAAATGGATTTACAGGAGCAGAATATACTCTATCAGCAAGTTATCTTTTTGAACTTGGAGGCAAAAGGAATAATCGTGTTAACCTTGTTAATGAAGAAATTAATTCAGCTAAAAGTAATTATGAATTATTAAAACTTGATGTTATTTCACAGGTTAAGAAAGCATTTATTGAGCTTGTTAAAATTCAGCATCAGATAAAATTGCAGCATAAGTTTGTGAATTTGAATGAAGAGATATTAAAAATAATTTCTGAGCGTGTTAAAGCCGGCAAAACCTCTCCTGCAGAAGAATCAAAAGAAAAGTTTGCTTTAATGAATAGCCGACTTGAGTTACAGCGTTTTCAAAGAGATTATTTATCTACTCAAACTAAAATAAATTCATTATGCGGAACTTCAGGCAAAAACTTTGTTCCTTCATCCGATTTGTTTGATGCACTTATTTCTCCGCCTAATAAAGAGGAAATATTTCATGAGATAGAAAATATTCCTTCAATAAAATATCTTAACAATGAAACTAATATTAGGAAAGCACAGCTTGAATTAGAAGAATCAAACTCGGTACCGGATTTAACTGCAAGCTTAGGGATAAGGTATTTAAATGAACTTAAGACAAATTCCTTTGTCGCGGGGTTATCGATGCCGCTGCCGTTCTTTAACAGAAACCAGGGAAATATTCAGTCTGCAGAGATAAAAGTGCGGCAGATGGAAGAGCTGATAAACGCACAGAAACTTTCCATTATTGAATCGCTGACTGCTTCTTTTAATAATTTAGTAATTGCTTACAACAATGCGGTTCAGTTTAATGAAAATATTTTGTCAGAATCTGAGAATGCATACGAGATTACAAGTAAAGGATATTTACAAGGCAGATTTGCGTTTATTGATATGCTCGATGCTCAAAGAACTCTGTTCGATACACAAGCACAATATCTGCTTGAACTTTCTGAATATTATAATTCAATAATTGAAATTGAAAATCTAACCGGAAAGAATTTTTTAATGATTAATTAAAATCTATATGATTCTCAGTCTAAAAATTCTATTAATATATTCTTGATTTATATGAAGAGAATTAAATTTTGCGGTTAAGAAAATCAGCAATGTAAAAAAGAGAGAAAATAAAATGATAAATAAAATAAGCAACGTAAATTCATACAAATTATTTGGGATAATAGCTGCATCGTTATTGCTATTCCTATCAATCAGATGCAGTGATAGCAATACAAACGAAGATACAAATAAAGCTGAAGTACATAATGAATCAGAAGAACATTCTGATGAAATATTTATGACCGAAGAAACAATGAAAGAATTAGGTATTGAAGTTAAAGAGGCTGGTTCTGGTGTAATTAAAAATTATATCGAACTTACAGGTGAAATAATTGCCGAACCTTCCAGAATCTCTCACGTAATTCCGCGGTTTGAAGGTATTGTTAAAGAAGTATTCAAAACAGTAGGTGATAAAGTAAAAAAAGGCGAGGTGCTTGCTTTGATTGAAAGCAATGAAAGTTTAGCAACTTACGAAGTTCAGTCGTTGATTGATGGGACTATTATCGAAATGCATATGACTCAAGGTGAACTTATTGGCAATGAATTGCACGCATTTGTTATTGCAGACCTGAACAAAGTCTGGGCTATTTTTAATATCTATCAAAAAGATCTTGGTAAAATAAAAGCAGGACAGAAAGCTATTGTATCTATTGGAGCAAATGACTCTCAAGAAACAGGAACTATTTCTTATGTTAGTCCCGTTGTAAATGAAAAAACCAGAACAGCTTCAGGAAGAGTTATATTAAATAATCAATCAGGCAGGTGGATGCCGGGAATGTTTGTAACAGCAAAGGTCCATGTAAGTGAAAAAAAATATGCGTTGGTTATTGAGAAAACTGCATTACAGACTTTAGATGATAAGTTAGTTGTATTTATTAAAGATGAGGATGGCGGTTTCCATCCAAGTGATGTAAAAACCGGCGGCGAAAATGATGATACGATTGAAATTATCTCAGGCTTAAAAGCAGGAGATAAATATGTATCAAAAAATTCATTCATACTTAAGTCAGAGATTCAGAAAGAATCTTTTGGCGGCGGGCACGTGCATTAAGAGGTATAATATGGATAGAATTATTGATTTTGTTTTGCATAACCGTCTGTTAATAACAGTGCTTGCAGTTATTATTATGGCAGCAGGTTACTTGAGTTATAAGCAGCTTCCAATTGATGCTTTCCCAGATGTTTCTCCAACACTTGTTCAGGTGTTTACAATTACCGAAGGGTTAGCACCGGAAGAAATTGAAAAGTATGTTACGTATCCTGTTGAAACTGCAATGAATGGTTTACCGAATCTTGAACTTATCAGGTCAGTCTCAAACTTCGGTTTATCTGTAGTGAATATTTATTTCGAAGATGGAACTGATATTTATTTTGCAAGACAGTTAGTTAATGAAAGACTGATTGAAGCTCGTGAACAAATTCCGGAAGGTTTTGGTGATCCGGAAATGGGTCCAATTTCTACCGGTATGGGAATAATACTTTTTTATTATCTCGAAGATGAAAGCGGAAAGTATTCACTTGAAGAATTAAGAACAATACAGGATTGGCTGATAAAATATCAACTTCAAACTGTTCCGGGAGTAACTGAGATTCTTGGTATCGGCGGCTGGGAAAAACAATATCAGGTTGTTGTTGATCCAAACTCGTTACTTCGGTACAACTTAACAATCAACAGTGTTGTAGAAAAAATTAAATCTAATAATCTTAATGTAGGTGCTCAGTTCATTGAAAAGAATGCAGAAGAATTTATTGTGCGTTCTACAGGACTTATTTCCAATATTGAAGACCTCGAAAACATTGTTCTTAAATCTGAAAACGGAATTCCTGTTTATTTAAATCAGATTGCAGATATAAGAATCGGCGGTGCAATTAGAAGAGGAGTGCAAACTGCTAATGGTATTGGCGAGGTTGTTTCCGGCATGGTTGTAAAATTATTTGGAACTAATTCATCTGCGGTAATTCAGGCAGTAGAGGATAAACTGGCAGAAATCAATAAATCACTTCCTGAAGGAATTAAAATCATTCCTTATTATCAGCAGAAGACACTTGTAGAAGCCGCAGTAAAAACTGTTACTAAAGCTTTGCTTGAAGGAATTGTTCTGGTGGTAATTATTTTGTTTGTGTTTCTTGGTGCAGTTAGACCTAGTATAGTTGTTGCATTTGCTATACCCTTCTCGGTTCTGTTTACAATGATCGGGATGTATTATTTCGGTATCTCAGCTAATCTGATGTCTTTTGGCGGATTGGCAATTGCAATAGGAATGATAGTGGATGGGGCTGTTGTTATAGTTGAAAATACGGATCGTCTGCTGCGTTCAAATTATTCAGGCGAATCAAAACTTAATGTGATTGCTAAAGCTTCTAAAGAAGTAATCAAACCGATAACTTTTGCCGTAATAATTATAATAATTGTCTTTCTTCCTCTCTTTACACTTCATGGAGTTGAAGGAAAAACTTTCAAACCACTTGCTTATACAATCGCACTTGCTATGTTCGGCTCGCTTTTGTTTGGGATTTTAGCTGCACCTGTTCTCTCTTCATTCTTTATGAAAACTCCCTTAAAGAAAAATCTAAATGAAAAGAAAACTGAAGATATTGATAAAACTAAAAATTCTGAAAGTGAAGATAGTGAGCAGATATGGATTCTTAAAACTTTAATAAAAGTTTACAAACCAATTGTAACCTTCTTTGTAAAGAAAAGAATAGCTGCAATAGTGCTCGCTGTTATTTTAATAATTACCGGTGTGATAATCTTTCCCCGTCTTGGTTCCGAGTTTACTCCAACTCTGCAGGAAGGTACCTTGGTTTTAAGAATGACTATGGCGCCTTCAATATCTTTAACCGAAAGCACACGACTGACACTGATCGCTGAAAAAAGATTAATGAAAATTCCGGAAGTCTCAGGAGTGGTAACAAGGATTGGAAGGGGCGAAGTTGGTGCTCATGCAGATCCGGTTAATAATGCTGAAATGCTTATCCTTCTTAAACCAAACAGTCAGTGGAGAGATAATGCATCACAACAAGAACTTGAGGAAATGATAAGAAAAGATTTTGGTGATATGCCGGGAGCACTAATAAATTTTACCCAGCCTATTCAAATGTCTGTTGATGAACTGCTTGAAGGGGTAAGGGCTGAGCTTGCAATTAAACTCTTTGGTGATGACCTTGACGTACTTAAAAACAAAGCCGGTGAGATTGCTGATCAAATCAGAAAAGTAAAAGGTGCTGCCGATGTTCAGGTCGATCAGGTTTCAGGTGCTCCTCAATTGAGAATTGTAATTAACCGAAATCAGATTGCCCGCTACGGAATTAATGTTGAAGATGTTCAGAATACAATAAGAACTGCAATCGGCGGAGAAACTGCCGGACAAATATTTGAAGGCGTAAAGCGATTTAATATTTATGTACGGTTTGATGAAGAATTTAGAAAAGATATCAACTCAATCAGTAAATTATTAGTTGAATCACCGAAAGGTATTCAGGTACCATTAATTCAACTCGCTGAAATTAAAGAAGTAGTTGGACCAAGGCAGATTACACGTGAACGCAATCAGAGATTTATTACAATTCAGTGTAATGTTGTAGGAAGGGATATTGGTTCGTTTGCAGAAGAAGGACAAAAAATTATTGATGGGAAAATAAAACTGCCTGCTGGATATTTTGTAACCTGGGGCGGGCAGTTCAGACTTCAGCAGGAAGCAAATGCAAGATTGATGGTTGTTGTGCCTATTACATTATTTATAATTTTTATAATGCTTTTTTCCAGTTTTAATTCTTTAAAAAACTCGCTGCTGATTTTTCTTAATATACCACTGGCATTGGTTGGCGGTATTGCCTCTTTGTGGATCTCTGAACAAAATCTTTCCGTACCTGCTTCGGTAGGATTTATTGCTTTGTTTGGAATTGCACTGCTTAACGGAATTGTTTTGATAACATATTTAAATCAATTGCGGATGCAAGGATTGAATATTGATGATGCTTCAATACAGGGAGCTTGTTTAAGAGTCAGACCGGTTTTAATGACTGCTTTAACAACAGCAATTGCCTTAATACCTTTACTTTTTGCTACTGGTACAGGTAGTGAAGTACAAAGACCACTTGCAACTGTAGTTGCCGGAGGACTTCTTACATCAACTGTTGTAACTTTGTTGGTACTGCCGGCATTATATAAATGGTTTGCAGTTAAAACTGAAGATGATGAATCGTAAGTAAATCATGAACAGAAATTTTTTAGCACAGATTGATAGTCTGTGCTTCAATTAAACAATAAAAAATTATTAAAGAAGCAGCGTTGCGACAAATAACAATACCAGGATCAAAAGGTTGTATTCTTAATTCCTTTTCATTATATATGTATCAGAATTGATTCAAAAGATTTTTTTATAATGGTAGAAAAAGATAAAATATTATTAGCAGTCGAATACTTTGATAAAGCTTTTAAATTTCATTTGGATGGAAATATAAACGAAGCAATTGAAGCATATAAAAAATCTATCGGTTATTATCCAACCCCTAAAGCACATACTTATTTAGGCTGGGCATTCAGTCTTAATGGAAAATTTGAAGAGGCGATTGAGGAATGTAAAATTGCAATTGATTTGGACCCGGAATATGGAAATCCATACAATGATATCGGCTCTTATTTGATTAATCTTGAAAAACATGATGAAGCAATATACTGGCTTGAAAAGGCAATTGAAGCATCTGATTATCAATCAAAACACTTCTCCTTTTATAATCTGGGAAAAATTTACGAAAAGAAAGGAGCCTGGTTTACTGCTCTCAGTTATTATTCTGAAGCTCTGAAAATCAAAGCTGATTATCAATTAGCAAAAGACGCATTTGTAAGGTTAACTTCATTAATGAATTAAAGTTACAATTACTTTAACTATTAATTGTAAAACTATACTTCCATCGTTAAATTTACTCAGGTAAATTCATATAATTTTTAATTTCTTATTTGAGCTAATATGAAAGTAAGTGATCTGCTAAAACCGGAGTTTGTTGTTCCTGATGTAAAAGGCGTATCAAAAGAAGATGTGATTAATGAATTGATTGATCTGTTTAAAAATGATAGTAAAGTTGAAGATATTGAGAAAGTAAGAGCTGCAGTTCTGGATCGTGAAAAAATTATGTCCACCGGGGTTGGAAAAGGATTCGCGATTCCGCATGGGAAAACAAATGCAGTAAAAGATATAATAGGTGCCTTTGGAAAAATTAATGAAGGAATTGATTATGATTCCCTTGATGGAAATCCGGTACAATTAATTTTTTTATTAGTAGGCAAGGATAATTTGATAAGCACGCATATTAAGCTTCTGAGCAGAATATCCAGATTAATGAATAAAGATGATTTCAGACACCGATTGCTTGAAGCAGATACTAAGGAAGATATAATTAAATTGTTTTCTGAAGAAGAAGAACATTTTCTTGAACTTTAATAATTGTTATCCTGAGCCGGTCGAAGGATAACCTGCCTTAATTAATTATTACTCTGTCACACTTCGACATTGCTCAGTGTGAAAATAAATCCAACTGATAAATGATTAAATCAATAACAGGGACAAAAGATATTCTGCCGGCTGATATTGCAAAATGGCAGTATCTTGAAGAACTATTAAGAGAAACTTTTCGTCTTTTTAATTACAAGGAAATTCGTACTCCGGTCTTTGAAGAAACAGCTTTGTTTATTCGTGGAATAGGTGAGGAGACTGATATTGTAGGAAAAGAGATGTACACTTTTAAAGATAGAAGTGAAACAAGCTTAACATTAAAACCTGAAATGACAGCACCAGTTGTACGCTCTTATATTGAGCATTCACTTGGGGCACAACAGCCGCTCACAAAATTGTTTTACATCTCACCGATGTTCAGACAGGAAAGACCGCAGGCAGGCAGACTAAGACAATTTAATCAGTTTGGTGCAGAAGCAATCGGCAGCAGGTCTCCTTTGCTGGATACTGAAATGATTCAATTGGCTTACGGAATTCTTAAATCACTCGGATTAAATAATCTTACTGTTAAAATAAATTCTTTAGGCACACCTGAAACAAGAGAAACTTATAAAAAGCTGCTTAAAAATTATCTTGAAGATAAAAAGAGTTTGCTATCCGAAGACAGCAGAAGAAGATTTGATACTAATATCTTAAGGATATTTGATAGTAAAATCGAATCAGATCAGACTATTATAAAAGATGCACCTAAGTTAATTGAACATCTTGATGATGAGAGTAAGCAAGATTTTGAAGTGGTAAAAAACCAGTTATCAAAAGCCGGAATTCCTTTTCAGATTGATACCGCACTTGTCAGAGGGTTGGATTATTATACAAAACTGACTTTTGAAATTGACAGCGGAAGTGTTGGAGCACAAACAGCATTATGCGGCGGTGGAAGATATGATCTGCTGATTGAAACACTTGGAGGTAAAGCAGCTCCGGCAACTGGATTTGCTGCCGGGATAGAAAGAATTCTTCTTGCTTGTGAAAATGAAAAATCACTTAATATTCCCGATCAATCAATTGATGTATATTTGATAAGAGTTGATTCTGGACTGGAAGATAAGATCGCTGAATTTGCTTCTGTTTTGAGAACACAGAATATTAGCTGCGATTATGATTATCTGAATCGAAGCGTAAAAGCACAAATGCGTGAAGCAAATAAAATGAATACAAAGTATGTATTATTTGTCGGCGGCGATGAATATAAAAAAGAATTACTGAAGCTTAAGGATATGTCATCTGGTGTTGAAGAGATAATTGCTCTAAGCGAATTCAATACACTTTATGCAAAACTTAAGTGAAGAACTGTTTAGTATTAGTAGTGTAGAGAAATTAAAATTAATAGTTTGATATACAGTACCTCAGTTTTGCTTAACGCTATAATTAAGAATTCCTGAATATTTTATGAACATAATAATCGGAAGAAAACCTGTTCTAGAAGCATTAAATTCTGATGAAGATATTTCTCAGGTTTATATTCTGTTTGGTCAGCAGGGGGGAATAATTGATGCAATTCGTATTGCTGCTAAAAAAAAAGGAATAAAAATAAATCAGATTCCTTCTGATAAGTTTAAACTTATTACCAAAGATAAAATCGCTCAGGGTGTTGCTGCTGTTAAATCCTCGTTTAAGTTTTATTCACTTGATGAAATTATCAAAATTTCAAAATCGAAAGAAAGTGAAGCTCTTCTTCTAATACTTGATTCAATTCAGGATACACATAATGTTGGCGCAATTTTACGCAGTGCGGAATGCAGCGGCGTTGATGGAGTTATTGTTACCAAACACAATTCAGCACCTATTAATGAAACAGTTGCAAAAACATCTGCCGGTGCAAGTGAGTATATTAAAATAGCTCAGGTTAATAACTTATCTCAGGCAATTACCGAACTCAAAAAAAATGGTTTCTGGATTGTTGGCTCATATCTCGAAGGTGCTAAAGATTATACAACAGTTGATTACAAAACTCCGATTGCATTGATAGTGGGTAATGAAGAAAAGGGAATCAGAAAGCTTACTGCCGATAACTGTGATCATCTTGTCCGTATCCCGATGAAGGGGAAAATTCAGTCATTAAATGTTTCAGTTGCAGCGGGAATATTGCTTTTTGAAATAATCAGACAAAGAAATCTTAGCAGTTAACTTACTTTATGTTTTTGCTTAGTAAGCATGAATATTATTTTTAAGAAAACAGAATAAAATATTTAATGTTATCTCCAACAGTTGTTAACTTTTCATTATCACAACAATTCCAAATTCAAACGGACAAACAAAACTTACAATTACTTTTCATTTGATGTTTTGAGCGTTACAAAAACATTTTCCACTCAAACACCTGTATCTTTTTATGTATTATTATCAATTCACAGTTGGACAGAATATTGATTTATTCTACCAGATATTACTTTAAAAACTTTTTGAGTTTAATCAAATGAAGTTGCAGGCTTGGAAAACGAATGTAGAAATTCCTGTAGTTATGATCCGAAATTTATTTAAGTAACATATTTAGCTACAGACAAGGTTTACAGAGTGAGACTCGGTTTAAAGGATTATAATTGGTAATTTTATCAAAACAAAAGATAAATTTTCTCAAACAAATTTAAGGGATGAAATGAAGATAATTTATTGTATAACGTTTTCTGTATTAGTCTCATTTAATTCATTTACTCAAACATTACCGGTTCCCCCAAGATCACCAAATGCGATGTCTGGCTCTTCCTTTGTAAATTTAATCTGGAGTATGTCTTTAGAGGATAGAGAAGAACAGATATACTCTCAAATTACAACCGGAAACATTCCTGAGTTTATGAGACAATTAAATTCAATCACAGCTAATGTAAATATCGGGGGAAATAATCATTCAGTAAAATATTTTGCTATTCCCGAGTATCTTGCAGTTGGATCTGACTCAGATTATTTTTTATGTCCGATGACGCCGCTGCTTGCTCAAAGGATATGCAATTATCTTAATTGTACACTTCCGACAAAAAAAATGGTTGATCAGATTTATACTTCATCAACATTAAAATTGAGACCGCAGCCAATTCCTCCAACCGGTGCAATGACAACTGTTCCGGTTTTTTCACAGCATAATGATTCTGTTAAATCAATAAGATTTCCTGTTATCCCGCAATATCCGCTTGGAAGCTTAGTGGGTGGAACAAAGAAAGATGTAATAATATCGAACAGCATTTACCAAAATTTAAGACCAAACGTCCCAAAGCCTGTTGTAATTTATGGCTGGCATCAGTTGAATGGTTCTCCAATCCAGCCTGTTTACAACGGACATAGTGAAACTTATGCTGATTATAGCCATGGTATCCGTTTAGTTTTGGATTCAGTTATTGTTGATGGCAGCCCCACTACTTTTGCACAGCTTTTAGCTAATCCTAATTTATGCAGTCTTGTCAGTGATGAAGGAACAATTTTAAAACCATATTATACTCTTTCCGGTAATGCTCCGCCTCCGCCTAAAACATTTGGAATAATTTGGAACTCACCTTCAAGCTTAAAGATTTTTGTTTTACCAACTCCGGGTATAACTTACAAAGCATTCTATGGAAATGATGGATTAACTTTTAATGATTCTACTTCTGCATTTACTGACAGTATAATTGTAAGCGGTTTGTCAATGGATAGCATATTCTTTTTCCGATTAAGGGCTCAGAATTCTGACGGTTATTCTATTCCATCTGAAGTTTTAGGGGGTATTACTTCAGAATCTAATTCTCAGGTTCTAATTATCAATGGTTTTGATCGCGCTTCTTCAGGAAACACTTACAATTTTATTCGTCAGCATGGAAAATCTTTTAAACAAAATGGTTATTCATTTTGTTCTGCAACAAATGATGCAGTTATTCAAGGGTTAGTATCGCTTCAGGATTATTCAATTGTAGATTATATTCTTGGTGATGAAAGCACTGCAGATGAAACATTTAGCAATACTGAACAGCAGATTGTAAAAAATTTTCTGAAAAACGGAGGCAACCTTTTTGTATCAGGAGCAGAGATTGCATGGGATTTGGATAATAAAGGTTCTTCAAGCGATAAAGATTTTATTCACAATTATTTAAAAAGCCAGTATGTATATGATGCACCAAATAATATTTCCGGAACATATTATCAAGCAGAACCTGTATCATCCGGAATATTTGATGGCATTGGTGTGATTAATTTTGATAACGGAACACAGGGAACTATAAATGTTCAGTATCCCGATGTAGTTAAAGGAGTAAATGGCGGAGTAAACTGTCTGCAATATTCTAATCTAACAAATCAATTCGCTGCTGTTAACTTCGCAGGTATATTTCCCGGTGGTTCTGAAAATGCTAAAGTAGTTTTTATGGGTTTCCCTTTTGAAACTATTTATCCCGAAGCTAAACGAGATTTGTTTTTAAGCAAGGTAATTTCTTTTTTTGAATCACCCGTAAGTGTCTCTGATAAATTAACTTCGATACCTGAATCATTTCAGCTTTTTCAAAACTATCCAAATCCATTTAATCCATCAACCAGAATACAGTATGCAATAAACAGTACTCAATACGTTACACTTAAAGTGTATGATGTTCTAGGAAATGAAATTGCAGCATTGGTTGATGAATACAAATCCGCGGGTACTTATGAAGTTGAGTGGTCTCCAACTAATCTCTCAAGTGGAGTTTATTTTTATCAATTAAATGCAGGTGAATTAGTTCAAGTGCGCAAAATGATTTTGCTGAGATAAAATATTATCCCTTACCTTGCAACTTGGAAATGAAAAATAATCAGAGACTGGCTTTAGCCATATAAAGAGATTCATTAAATACAGGATTCATCTCCCTGCCACTTCCCGTAAGAAGAGAAGGAGAGAAATCCTTTCTCTTTTTAAGAGTTTGACTTAGGATGAGTTCACTTTAAAAAGAAAAAGATATAATCAAATATTTATCAATCAGAAATAGGATGAATTTTGAAAACTATTTATAGAATCCTGTTTTTCTTTATTCTTGTAACGCAAATTTATTTTGCACAGGATCTTCCTCATCAGATGACAGAAGAAGAAAAACAGTTATGGCAAAATTACCAACCTTTATTATTTCCGGAATTTTCTGAACCGCCGCCAACACCTGTAAGAACTATGGCTGAATGGGAAGAACTGCAGGGTATATTAATTACCTGGACATCTTATACTTCGATACTAAGGCAGATAGTGGATTATGCTCAAGAAGAAGGATTAGTATATATAGTTTGCAGTGATTCCAATAGTGTTAAAAATTATCTTTCTGCCGGAGGGGTACCTTTAGTTAATCTTAAATTTCTTATCACTTCATTCAATTCCATTTGGGTCAGAGATTATGGTCCATGGAGTGTATATTCAGGAGTTTCTGATACATTAAAAATTATTGATTGGATTTATAACAGACCACGACCTCTCGATGATGTAATTCCGGTATTCTTTGCTAACTATACTGGACTTCCGATCTATCAAACAACAACACCTCCTTATGATCTGATTGCTTCTGGCGGAAATTTTATGACTGATGGACATGGAACGGGGTTTTCATCAAAACTTATATTAAATGAAAACTCAGGTAAGACCGAAGAACAAATCAATCTTATAATGAATAAGTTTATGGGGCTGGACAGATATATAAAAATGGAAACACTTCCGTACGATCAGATACATCATATAGATATGCATATGAAATTACTTGATGAAGAAACTTTGCTCGTTGGTCAGTACCCGCCCGGTATTGCCGATGGACCGCAGATAGAAGCAAATCTTCAGTATGTGTTAAATAATTTTTTAACCTGTTATGGAAGACCATTTAATGTTGTCCGTATTCCAATGCCTCCTGAAAACGGACAATACCCGCCTGCAGCTAATTACAGAACTTATACTAATTCTCTGATAATTAATAAGACAGTAATTGTTCCAACTTATGAATTACAATATGATACAACAGCATTAAGAATATATAGAGAAGCAATGCCGGGTTATAAAGTAGTTGGAATAAATTCTAATTCTATAATTCCTGCACTCGGAACAATTCATTGTATTACAAAAGAAATCGGGGTAACTGAACCGGTTTATATTTCACATCCAAAATTAAGCGGCACTATAGTTTCCTCTGATTCCATTGAAATAAAAGCATATATCAAAACCAAATCAGGAATAGCAAATGCTTTTGTTTACTGGACAAATGATACTACATCAGGTTACACTCAATTACCAATGAATAATACAAGTAATGATACATTTAAAGCTTTTATTCCTGCTCAGATAAATGGAAATAGAGTTTTTTATTACATCTCTTCTTCTTCAAACAGCGGTAGAACTGTAACAAAACCATTAACAGCACCAATGGGTTTTTATAATTTTGAAATTTCTAATACCGTTCCAGTTGAATTAATTTCACTCACTGCGAATGTTGAAAAATCAACTGTTATGCTTAATTGGATTACTGCAACTGAGGTCAATAATTCGGGATTTCAAATTGAGAGACGAAAAACTTGGGAAGGAAAAAATTCTATATGGGAAGCTATTGGTTTTATTAACGGAAACGGAACAACAACAGAAATTAATTCATATTCATATATGGATGAAGAATTAGCTGCAGGAAAATACAATTACAGGTTAAAGCAAATAGATTTTGATGGAAGCTTTGCTTACTCGGATATTGTAGAAGTTGAAGTTGCATTAACGGAATTTAAACTCGCTCAAAACTATCCAAATCCATTTAATCCATCAACCAGAATACAGTTTGCAGTAAGCAGTACACAATACGTTACACTTAAAGTGTATGATGTTCTAGGAAATGAAATTGCAACATTGGTTGATGAAAAAAAATCAATAGGGAATTATGAAGTTGAATTTAATGCGAACAATTTAACCAGCGGCGTTTACTTTTATCAGCTTAAGGTTTACTATGAAAATGATAAAGATGGGAATTCTGTCCAAACAAAGAAAATGGTTCTGATAAAATAGTGTAAAATGAGTTTACAGCATTGGTGATGTTTATCCGGATTGTATTAATTGCAAAAACAATCCGGATATTAAGTCCAAAATAAGTTCAATGCTTTTTCTTTTGACCTTTAAATACTTTATAAAAAGTATAAGTAACTAAAGTAATTATTATTAACCAGGCTGTTATTAAGAAAATGTAACCGGCAGTTGTTAATCCCATTATCTTACCTCCTTATGATTATTATCCCAGGCTTTTTTAACCATCCATAAAAACATCAAAGCGATCGTAACCATTAAAACTCTTGATCCCCATATATAAGGAATATTTTCAGGTTTGACATGCTTGAGCAGAAGTGTTGGTAAAGCACTTTCAATAAACCACCAAATCATTAATATCATTAATATCACAGGGGTTATGTATTTCATAATATAATAAAAGAAAAACGGTATCTTAATATCACCGCCGTAATTCATTTCTTTCCAGGCTTTGTCTGCACCAAACACCCACATAAAAAGTATGGTTTCAATTAAGGCGAAAACAACAAGTCCAAAAGTACCAGCCCAATAATCCATTTCATCTAAAAAACCATACTTAAGAAAGAACACTACAAACTGAACAGCAATTAAAACTCCGATTGCTAAAAACACTACAGCTTTTTTTCTGTTCATTCCAAGTTCCTCTTCAAGAAAAGCAACAACGGGCTGACCCATTGCAACTGAAGATGTTATTCCAGCAAAAAATAAAAGCAGAAACCACATAAATCCAAAAATACTTCCTTGCGGAAATGCACTGCTTCCAAAAATTGTTGGCATTGAAACAAATCCTAAATTAAATGCGCCGCCTTTAGCGATTTCTTTTGTAGCTTCCAATCCAAAAAATGCAACTGCAACCGGAATTGCAATTGAGGCACCAAGAATAACTTCTGCAAATTCATTAGTAGAAGAAGTTGTTAATCCGGATAAGACAATATCATCATCTTTTTTTAAGTAGCTTGCATAGGCTTGAATAGTACCCATTCCAACCGATAAAGTAAAAAATATCTGACCAGCAGCCGCCAGCCAGATGTTAGGATTTCCTAATGCAGAAAAATCAGGATTCCATATAAAACCAAATCCGTTTGCGACTGAATTTTCCGGATGTGCCGGATCAGGAGTACCTAATGTTATAATTCTGATGGCAAGAATGATTGCAAATATAAAAAGCAAAGGCATTGCTATCTTGGCAAGTTTTTCAATTCCTTTTGATATTCCTTTATATAAAATCCAAAAGTTTATAAAAAAAGTAATAAGCATTAAAAGATATGCCGTCCACATTGAACTGAATGTTTCTGAAGTTGTTATCCCCTGATAGCTTGATAAAAATCCAGCCATAGTTTCTTTGGTTTCGTTGGAATACATACCGAGGATTGAAAACAAACTAAAACCAAGCGTCCATGATTCGATGTAAGTATAATAGATAAGGATAGTGATTGAAATAAACAGACCAATTGCACCGAAATATTTTGCAAGTTTATTTTTCCATAGAACATCAAACATACCGGGTGCACTGCCGTGTTTATATGATCCGCCGTATCTACCGATTCCCCATTCAATCCACATTAAAGGAATACCAAGTAGAATGAAGAATATAAAATAGGGAATCATAAAAGCACCACCGCCATTTTGAGCTGCTTGAACCGGAAATCTTAAAAAGTTACCTAAACCAACTGCATTTCCGGCAACCGCAAGAATTAATCCTAATTTTGTACCCCACTGTTCACGCTCAGTAACCTGGGTCATTGCACCTCCTGATATCAAGGATTTTAAAATTTTAATGCTGAATATTATCACTTTGAATATTAATTACAACTGACACAGAAAATTGTTTTTAGTGAGATAAGTCAATAATAGTTACTTATAAACTAGTTGGATTTTCAATTTTACTATGAATTATTAAATTTGCATTGAAGAAATTTTGAAAGGGATTTATATGGCAAAAAACTTTGTATCAAATAAAGATGAAACTGTTAGGATGTTTAAAAGTGATTTTATGGAAGCTCTGTCAAAAGTTCATCCTTCAGTTCCGGTTATTATTTATTTACCTGTTATACTTTACATGTTTTATTTATCAATCTTTCAGTACAATATTTCTGCTGGTAATATTATTGGGATTTTTGTCTTCGGTATCTTTATATGGACGTTAACTGAATACTTACTGCACAGATTTGTTTTTCATCTCAAACTAAAAGGAGAACTTGGCGAAAGAATTCATTTTATTTTTCATGGTGTGCATCATGATTATCCGAGTGATTCTAAAAGATTAGTGATGCCCCCATCTGTCAGCATCCCGCTTGCTGTTCTTTTTTATTTCTTGTTTTATTATTTGATAGGCAGCATTTCTGTTCATCCTTTTTTTGCCGGATTTTTAACAGGGTATCTTTTTTATGATTTAACCCATTATGCAGTACATCATTTTAATATGCATAGTAAGTTCTGGCTTGCAATAAAGCATCATCATATTAAACATCATTATCAGGACCCTGCTAAAGGTTATGGCGTAAGTTCGCCTTTGTGGGATAAGGTATTTGGTACGACTTTTAAGGAAAAAGAAGAAAATTAATCTTGATTATCTGTTATTGTAAAAAGAGTAAAGATTTTATTAATCAGATTATTAAAGGTTTTATACAATTAGTCTTTACTCTTTTGATTGCTGCTGGCTGCAGTACAGTTAAAACAGAAGATATTTATATTCGTGCAAGTCAAACGGGTTTTTTACCTGAAGATATTAAGACAGCTTTGATTTTATCAAATACTGATCTTAATGAAAGAGATTTTTATATTCTGGATACTGCATCAGGTAAAACAATTCTAAAAAAAATAATTAATTCTTCAACATATTCTTACGGCAATTTTAAATATTGTTTTGAAATTAATTTTTCTGATATCAGAAAACCCGGCAGTTACAAAATTAAGATCGATAATATTGAATCAATTGATTTCAGAATAGATGAAAAAATATTTAATCCTGTGAGAGATTCACTAAGCTTATTCTTCAAAGCTCAAAGATGCGGACCAACAAACCCGATTCTTCACAAACCCTGTCATCTATCTGATGCTGCATATTTAATTGGATATAAAGATTCTTTGGGCAGAGATCTTACCGGAGGATGGCATGATGCAGGTGATTATATAAAATTTCTGAAGACTACTGCTTACACAACATACATTTTGTTGTTCAGTTATGAGTTTGATAATAATAAATTCGGTTTTGATCTTGATAATAACAGCATTCCGGATATTCTTGAAGAAGCAAGGATTGGAATAGACTGGTTAATCAGAGCTAATGTCGATAATCAGAAACTGGTTATTCAGGTACAGGATGAAACAGATCATTCTGTTGGCTGGCGGTTACCTGAAAACGACTCACTGCAGTTTAACAGACCTGCTTTAGTAAGCATAAGTAAAAGCTCTATAGGATATTATGCTGCAGTGCTTGCAATTGCTGCAAGAATCTGGAAAGAAAGATTTTATGATCAGGAATTTTCAGCCAAGTGTTTGGATTTTGCAAGAAAATTTTACGAGCTGAAAAACTTAGCACCCGATTTTGATTCAATACATTCAAATCATTATCCGGATATTGATTTTAATGGTAAGCTTGCTTTAGCAGCAATTGAATTGTTTATAACAACTGGTGATAATAATTACTTGAATGATGCTGTAAAATATGGTACATCTGCCGGTGCTGACTATTGGTGGAGTGTGGGTCAAATAAATTCTTTAGCTCATTATAAAATTGCAAAGTATAAACCTGAGTTTGCAAATTATATCTATCAGAATCTGAAGATGGCTAAAGAAAACTCCCTGGAAAATCCTTTTCGTATCGGGCTGGATTTTTCATGGGGTACTACTAATTGTTTACTAGGTGTCAGTCTTCAATCAATTCTATATAAAGAGTTAACTAATGCAACTGAATTTGATTCCCTAAATATTTATCAACGGGATTTTGTGCTTGGCAGAAACGCCTGGGGAGTATCGTTTATTTATAATATTGGAAAAAATTTTTCTAAGCATTTTCATTCACAAATTGCATTTTTTAATAATGGGTATTTGCCTGGTGGATTAGCTGCAGGACCAGCTCCTGATTCAATATTATTAACCAAACAAATATTAAGGGAAAATTCTGACTTTAATTTTTTTAATTCTGAGCAGATAAAATATTATGATGATTATAAAGATTTTGTAACTAATGAACCAACTATTGCAGGCAATGCTACTGCATTGTTTGTTTTCGGTTACTTTAGTTTTGCAGAATAAATAATCAATGTTATTTACTTAATAATTCTTGAAAAATCTGGTTGTAGCATTATAATACATATTAAACTTTTGTCTCTGTTTAATCCAAAAATTTTCAATGTTTTTATTGTTTTAATGCTTAAACAAAAGCTTTTACGGTATAATTATTGGTAAAAACAACAAAAAAAATTTAATTCATGAAAAAAAGCGTGCAACTATTTCGTTCGGGGATTCCTATTGTCGATAACGCATGGGGAGGGTTTTATCATGGAGGTACTTATTTACTTGTGGGAGAGCGTAAAACTGGTAAAACTCTTTTAAGTTTACAATACGCTATAGAAGCAGCAAAGAATAATGAAGTTTGTCTGTTTTTCACAAGCTCGCGTCCTAAAGATCTAATCATTCATGCGGCTTCAATTGATGTTGATCTTGAAAACTATATCAATCAAAACCTTGTAATTGTAGTAAGGGTTGCACACCCATCAGATTCTGAAGAATTTAAAACCAGAGATGAATTATTAAATGATTATTTAAATGATCTGTTGTCAGTAATAAATCAATATAAGCCTGAAAAGATTATTTTTGATGAGATTACTCCGTATGTTGAGTTTGAAAATCTTAATAATTTACAAGAAGCATTTGGTTCTTTAATTGAATCCATTGAAGAGGCAGGTATTACAAGTCTGCTGATTTTACGTGAACCTGCTGCACAATCTTCCAAAATGATATTTGATATTCTTAATTCATTTGCAACCGGAATAATCCATCTTCACAAGGCAAAAGAATCTGATGAAGAACAACCGGGACTAATTGAAATTATTCCAAACATCGGACACACTGAAGGTTATTTTAAAGCAAATTATTTTATCGAACCTTATAAAGGGATAACTACAGATTTTAAGTCTGCAAAAAAATCTACAAAAGAAAATAACTTATTAGATATTACTGAACTTCAGCCATCAAAAACTTCATTAAATGTTATCCCGGATTTGTTAATCTCTAATATTTATTCTGTAAATGATTTCAAATTAATTGTAAACAATCAGATTGCTCTTTATAAAACCACAGGTCAGCCTTTTACGATTGTATCATTAAGATTAAATCAATACAGTAATGCGGAAGTAAAAATCAATTTTGAGCAATTGTTTAATGCAGTCAAAACAACAGCAGACAAAAAAAATAAGATATGTGTTATTGGCGAAAAAATATTTATTCTGTTAACAAAATCCGATAACGGTACTGTTGAAGAGTTTATTAATAAAGTACACAGTTCATTAAAAGTTGAAACAAGCGTTAATGTGTCTTATCTTGTTCTTAAGATTAACCAGTTTATGAATAGTGTTGATGATATTTTTAATGAATTTGATCTTGAGGCTGCAAGAACTCAATTAAATCAGAGATAAAAGTGATAGCTTGCTATGAAATCATTTTACTCTCCACAGTTTTTCTTACTAATTGTTTTAATTAGCCCTCTTTTTTTTTCTCAATCTCAAAATCCTGAGCAATTCAAGTCTGAAGCTTTACAATTAATGGATTATGGCCGCTATGGAGAAGCGATAGATCTGTTAAATAAATATGTTTCTGCTGTACCCACATCTGCTGAGGGTTTTAATCTAAGAGGTGTGTGTTACGAAAAGCGTGGAAATTTTGAATATGCAGTTTATGATTTTAGAACAGCTAAAAAACTGAAACCTGATGATAAAGAAATTAATTCAAACCTTAACAGAACAATATCCGGCTGGTATAAAATCCTTTATAATAAAATTGAAGGACACAAAAGAGAAATAGCTATCGATCCAAACTCTGCAAAAAATTATCTTGAGATAGGAAAGTGTTTTAAACATTTGGGTAATTGGAGTGAGGCGGAGGTTTGGTATGACCAGTATCTTGAAAGAGAATCTGCTTCTGCTGATGAAATAATCAGATATAGTGAGATTCTTGCTAAAAATAACCAATTAGTTAAGGGGGAAAAGATTCTTAAACTTTATACAGAAAAATATCCTGATGATCATAGGCTGCTTTCAAGATATGGATATTTTTTACTATGGTTAGGAAAAAATAAAACAGCTATCGATGCCTTTACAAAATCTCTTGAAATCAGACCCTTCTTTAAAGAGGCTATGGATGGGCTTGATATGGCTAAGGGCAAAGCTTACATCTATTCAATAAATGATACAACTGCTCGTTATAACTATGGCATTTCACCTGAACCTAAGGAATATATAATCGATAAGTATTACAGATTGTTGAAAAATACTCCAGAAGATTATGATACAAGATATAAACTGATTGAAGAATTAATTAAAGCGAATCGGTTTGAAGAAGCTAAAGATCAGTTGAAAGTATTATCATTAAATACAAATTATCTGCAAAAGAATGCTGAACTGTCTGAAAGAGTTTTACTGCTTAGTAACTCGTATTATTCGGATAAACTTAATTACTACCATGACATTTTGAGTAAAAATCCTGATGATAAAACAGCACTATTAGAGTTAGCTAAGTATTATTCTTACAAACAAGAGTATGATAATGCAATTCAAATGTATAAGAGATATTTGAATCTTAATCCTTCGGATAATCAGGTCAGATTTAATGCGGCTCAGGTTTTAATGTGGCAGAATAATTTATGTGAAGCATTGGATGAAGTTGAATTTCTTGTTAAACAGGGGACAACCAAAGTTGAGTACTTGTTGCTTGCTGCGAGGTTAAATTATTGGTTAAATACTGATTCAATAAAAATAAAATCTCTTTACGAAAGAGTTCTTATGGTTGATCCGGTTAATTATGAAGCGATGATCGGATTGGCAAATGTGCATTTGACAAATTCTGATTTTAAAAATTTTAGTAAGATTATTAGCAGTATTTCCAGTATTGATAGCACTTCGAGGGAGTATAAAAAAATACTGCAGGATTATCATCTTATTCAAAAAAATATTAAAGAAAAGGAATTAAGTGCAAAACTTGATGAGGCGAGATTTTTAGCCGCTGATAAAAATTATAATTCCGCAATTAAACTCTTTAATGATTACTTATCTTCTGTTGATACAAATTCAAATGTTAAAATGGAACTTGCAGATATTTATATACTTAATAACCAGAAGGACAAGGCAGTTTCAATTTATAAAGATCTTCTGACAAATAAACCTGATTATGAAATCAGGAAAAAACTTGCAAAGTTATATTTATGGTCGGGCGATTCAAGCTTGGCATTAAATGAGTTTATTGCTCTGCATAACAGTAATCCCGAGGATGTAGAGACCAAAATCCTGCTTGGAGATGCTTATTTACAAAATCATCGGATAGAAACAGCAAAAAATATTTATGAAGACCTGCTGAAAGAATCACCAAACTCCCACATTATAAAAACCAGATTAGGTTGGATTGATGGTTCCGGTAAATTTTCTTTCGATCAATTTCCTACTTATATACAATTAATACCACGTGCATCTTATTTTAATGATAATACAAATTTCAAATATTCAAATATTGGTCTTGGTTTTGATTTGGGAGTTACAAACTTCTTAAGTCTTGGATTTTCAGGTTCTGCAGGTATGCTTTCTTCTAAGGATACTGATGTAAGATTTAATCAGTTTAAGGGCACTGCATACTTTAAAGTTAATAAGTTCCTTTCTGGTTCAGCTTCAATTGGACAGAGTAGATTTATTAATGAGAAGAACTTAGGTTTATATGAGTTAAAATTAACTGCGAATAAAAAAGATGTCTTTGATTTTACAGCATTTGCAAATTATTCAGATGCAGTATTTATTCTCTACTCACCATTTCTGGTCAACAATCGGATAAGTGTAAATCATCTTGGCCTATTAGGTTCATATAAATTCAGAAATAAATTAATTATCTCTGGTAAGTTCCAATATTTTGATCTTTCTGATAAAAATTCAGGTAAGCAAATACAGTTAAGATTAGGGAAAGAGTTTGAAAGTGATCTTAGTGCCGGTTATGAATATTTCTATTTTGATTTTGATAACACTGTTTCATTGTACTGGAGTCCGAAAAATTTTGAATCTCATTCTCTTTGGGCTGATTGGATTTTGTATAAAGATGAAGAAGTTCGATTTACTGTTGGAGGGAAAGGAGGATTAATCCCCGAAAATAATTATCTGCTTTCTGAGTTTTACGCTGAGTTTGATTATTTAATTGTTAAATCGCTGATGTTTCAAGTTAGGTTTATCACGGGTAGTTCATTCAGATCGGGGACAGGATATCGTTCTAATTCCATTTCCGGCAGCCTAATCTGGAGTCTATGATTTTGTTAAAGTATTTTGAAACGGCAATTTTTGTCGCTGTTTGATAATGATACAATTCAAATTAAAATCTAAAATTGGTAATTTTTTAATAGAAATTCTGTGTGAAAAAAAACTGTAAAAAATCGGTTTAATGGCATTGTTATTGAAAAATTTTTGCAAAACTATCTTTCGGAGAAATGAAGTTTAATCAACTCGTAGAGCGTGCTGTAATAACTATTTCAAACCGTGAGGAAGAAAAAAGAGGAGAAAATTTAGAGCAAAAGTATATACGAAGGATTCTTGTTAGCGGAATTATGTCTTTTCTGCTTATTCTGATTATCATTTATTCTTTACCATATACTATACTATCCTTTAGTTCATTATTTGAATACTCAACGATAGTTGCTCTGGTTATTTTTCTTTTTATCCTTTTGGTAAGATATTTCGCTATCCTTATATCAGCATATTTGTATATAAACGAATATACATTTTCGTCTGTTAATGGATTTGCGCCTTTTGTTTCAATTATAGTTCCGGTTTATAATGAGGGAAAGATTATTCGTAATTCAATTTCATCATTATTGAAACTGGATTATTTCAATTACGAAATTATTATCGTCAATGACGGCTCTACAGATGATACAAAACAAATTGCAGAATCAATGGTAGGGTTTCAGGATGCTGTGTATGGAAAGGTTTTAGTTTCTTTAATCAATCAGCCTAATCTTGGTAAGGCAAGAGCATTGAATGCAGGAATATTTTATTCAAAAGCCGATTATGTTCTTTGTATGGATGGTGATTCACAGTTATCTCCTGAATCAATAAAAGCTGCAGTAAGACACTTTAAAGATCCTAAGATTGGTGCCGTTGCTGGAAATGTAAAAGTTCAAAACAGAAAAAGATTTTTTACTGATCTGCAGGCACTTGAGTATATTGAAGGACTAAATATGGCAAGAAGTGCTCAAAGTTACTTCAGACTTGTTAACATAATACCGGGACCAATTGGAGTTTTTAGAAAATCTGCTATTGAACAAGCAGGATTTTATTCAAGTGATACTTATGCAGAAGATGCTGATTTAACATTAAAACTGCTGTCAAAAGGCTGGAAAATTTATTATGAACCAAAATCTATATCATACACTGAAGCACCGGTTACATTGCAGCAATTATTAAAACAAAGATACAGATGGACAAGAGGTATATTGCAATCGATCAGGAAACATAAAAAAATAATGCTTAGTCCGGCTACACATTTTGGTCAGGCATTTATTCTCTGGATTATGTCTTACGAAGCATTAATCTGGCCGACAATGAATATTGCTGCTAATGCTTTTTTTATTTTTGCTGCATTGCTCTTTGGGTTTTCTCATCTGATTTTTTTCTGGTGGGCCGGGCTGGCTATACTTGATCTTGTAACCGCACTGTATTGCGTAGCCGTTGAAAAAGAAGAATTTAGGCTTGTTTGGTATGCGATTATTTATAGAATGTTTTTTATTTTGATCATAGATATTTGTAAAACCATGTCAACAATTGAAGAATTTTTAGGAATAAGAATGACATGGGGTAAACTGGAAAGAGTAACATCCGGCAAGTCTGGTAAGATTGCTGTAAATACTGTAGGAAATTAAATGGAACTTATACCGATATTGTCCACTATCATACTTGTTGCCACCATATGCACATTTATTCTGGCAGTTGGAGCCTATATACTCTATAAGATTAGAGAAGGTAAACAACAATATGCCTTTCAAACAAAACCTTCTACAGTTAAAGCTGAGTTGGTTATTCCAAGTGAAGCAACAATTGGTAAAGTTTCAATTCAACCCGAACAAAGAAGAACATTACCTGTAGAACCCGGTATTACCAGAGAAGAATACACAAAACAGCAGCAGCCGGCTCAATCAAAATTTACTCCTGAGCCAAAGGAATATAAAGTCGAAGAATCCAAAGTTGGGAAGCAAAAAGTTAGAATACGTACAAACTCTGGACGTAGTGATGAAAATAAATTCCTGAAATATACTTCTGAAGGGTACATCCCGACTCAGGAAGATAGAAGTTCAGGGGAACTGAAGTGGCGGTAAATAAAATCTTTGGGGTAAAGGTTAATCAGTTCTTTATTATTTTATCCGGAATAGTAATTCTTATTTCAGCCTTTCTTATTTATTACTTTATATTACGCGGCGTATATGGGCGCTTTGATTTAGATGACGTTATTCCAAAGCAATCTGTAATAGAAGACTTTCTTTTTGGTAAATCACCCGAAGTTGCTATACTTTATTCTAAATACACAGAAAACACTCTACCTGTCGGCAGCACATGGTTGAACGACAATTTATCAACCTGGGAAAAATTTCTTGATAATCTGAAAATTAAATACGATATAATTTCCGACAATACTGTTGAGACAGGTAAGCATTTTAAATATAAACTAATTGTTCTTCCAGGTACAAAATCGATAAGCAGCGAAGAAGCTTTACAGCTAAAAAAATATCTGGAACAAGGGGGCAGCGTTTTTGCTACAGGTGGAATAGGAACATACTCTGATGATGGAAAATGGCGGGGCTGGGAGTTTCTCAATCAGGTTTTTGGAATCGAATTTTCATACGAATTAAAACCAAACGAGTTTTCAAAAATTCATACTGTCTGTGGTAGTTTACCTATAACCGCAAATATTCCTACCGGATTTCCTCTCAAAGTTGCTACATGGGATAGACCAATGGCAGTGGAAGTATTAGATCCAAGAACTACACAGGTTAGCTTTTGGTACAATTATCGCCTCGATGATGGTTTAGTTAGAGAAGAAATAAAAAAATCTGCTGGTATTGCATTTGGGAACTACGGAAAGGGCAGATTTATGTGGATGGGTTTTGAACTTAATTCAATAATTGGTGTTCAGGAAGATTATATATACTTCGAAAGATTGTTTAATAATTCAATCAAATGGCTTTTATACTCACCAATTGCTTATGTAAGAGATTGGCCTACAGGATATGAAGCTGCTGCTGTAATTATTCCTGTCCTATCCGATAAAGTTGAAAACATTAATAATCTGCTTCCGGTTTTAAGAGATGAAGGTTTACCAGCTACTTTTTTTGTTGATCCACTTACCGCTGAAATGAATAAAAGTACATTAAAAAATGTTTCTAACTACGGAGAGATAGGGGCTTTGGTTGATATCGGTTATTTGAAATCAATTAACGATAAAGACAATAAACTTAATAATTACGATTTACAGCTTGAGAAAATTTCGAAGGCAAAAGGTTCGCTGGAAAATATTGTATCTAAAAGTGTAACAGGTTTGCTTCCAATGTACGGCTTGTTTGATAATAATACATTAAATGCAGTTGTTAATGCTGATTTTAAATATGTTTTAACTGATTCACTTACAGACCGCTCTGTTCCCAAAACAATTATACGCGGTGATAAACGAATTGTTACTATGACTAAAACAGCAAGAGATGATTATGAAGTAATCAGAGATTTTGGATTAACACTCCCTGATTTTCAATTTTATACTTATCAGGAAGATTTAGATCGTACTCTTTTTGAGGGCGGAATGTACATATTTAAAGTTCATACAGATTATCAATGCAGCAATGATAATATCAGGGTTGTGAGAGATATAATTAAAGAGTTAAAACGAAAAAAATTCTGGATAACCACTGCATCTGAAATTCAAAAATGGTATGAAAAAAGAGACTATATTGAAATCAGATCCGATAGAAGAGGGAAAACAAGAGTGGCAGTTAAAGTTTCAAATCCGGGTGTAGAAAATATTAATAATCTTGTTATAGATATAGATTTAAATGACTTTGCAAATAATGTTACGATTGGATCCGAGTTAATCGGAACAAAACCGGCAAGCATAAAACACAGCAATGGCTCTCAAATGGTTTACCTTTATATTGATGATCTCAAGCCAGGTGAATCAAGACAGTATTATATAGATTATGATCAAATTAAATAATCATTAAAGACGAATTGAGAATTCAAAAGAAAATATCAGTCTTAACTATTATTCTGATTTTATTAATCTCAATTGAACTGAGTGCACAGAGCCGGATTGCTGTTTTGTATTCAGAGTTTTCTCAAAAGACATTTTTCAGCGATGCTAATTCTTATTTAAATGAGTTTACTGCATGGGAAATCTTTTTAATGCAGAATAAAATTAATTACAAAGTAATATACGATGAAGATTTGGTCTCTGGTTTGGAAGATGATTATGATATTTTAGTATTACCTCGATATAATACACAATCAACTGAAAAATATTTAGTAATAAAAAATTTTTTACTTGCAGGCAAATCTGTTCTATCAGCGAATGCTTTTAACTCCTCCTTAATAAACAGCAATACAAATGAATTAAAAGATTTATTTGGTATAACACTAAAAAATGAAATGTTTAATAATCGGCTAAGTCTTACTCAAGCAGTATTTCAAAGTCCAATAAATTCTTTTAAATATAGTTCGGAGTTTTTAGTCTCAGTAAAAAATGAAAACCAGTATGTTGATTTGAAAAGATTTAATTTATCCAATGCTGGTTATATCTTGGATACCGATGAAAGTTCTGAAATTAGTTCAATAGTTTATGGATATAATAATTCAGGTAAATTTTTATTTATCGGATTCGGATTAACAAATCTGATTGGCGGCTCTAAGGAATATCGAAATTTTGAATTGTTCCTGCTTGATGCAATAAAATGGTTAGATGTTGATGTTTCAGCATTCCCATATTTAACTATCAATAAAAAAGAACAAATCAAACTATTATTTGTTCAGTACAATAATGCTTTTAACAAAAACTTTATTGAAGTTTTAAAACTCAATAATTTTAATCCGCTTATTATAATAGACGAAACATCCCGGCTTGATAAGAATTTGTTTGATAAAGTTTCTGAGGAGAACATAGTCTTGGACTTTAGATCAATCCGTGATAATAATTCTATGAACATTGTTGATTACTTAAGAAGCTTTGAATCTCTGAATAAAATATCTGTGAAGTCGGTTCTAATATCTTCAGATTTTACCCCGTTACAAATTACTCAGTTAAAGGAACACGGTGTGGATAATTTTATATTTATTAATAAAAATATTTCAGATGCAGAATTAAAAAATGATGGAAGTCTGTTCTTATTTATTGATCATCATGCTAATACTTACTTTGATAAACCGATTGAAATTATTTATTACATCCCAAAGGTTGACTGCGATACAGATATTGAAAATAATTTTCTGACACGTCTTAAAAACATGGTTAATGACCGGACAGTCTTTACCAGTATTGCTGCTCTTAGAAATAAATTAAATCTGGAAAGAAAAATAAAAGTAAGTGTTCAAAATAATCAGAACGTTGAAATTACAGTTAGAAACGATAATCCTGTTGAAATTAAAGACATTATTTTATTTGTAAAGATTAGAGATTTTAATATTGTAACTGATCGAAGAAAATCTGTTTTAAATTATTCTGTTGATCCGGAAAACAATATGAAAAAAATATTTATAAATGGAATCTTGCCAGGATCAGAAGAAAAAATCATTTTCAATTCAGGCAGGCAATGAATAAAATTATTCGAAATAATTTTTTGAATACCAATAACTTCTTTTCCCTTTATATTAAGATAATTTTCTTGGTAACTTTTTTTTATGTTTCGTGTGCTGAATGGAGTTCCGAGCCAGAGAATACATTAAATGATGGAAAAAAAATTCAGATTACTTATCCTAAAAGCGGAGATGTAGTTTCAGAAGGTTTAGTTAATATTTATTACAATGTTAATCAGCCGTACTCAACAAAATTTCTTGAGTTATATATAAACGGAAAATTTATCAAAAATATTCCTCCCAATTCTGATGGTTCACTTCCCCCGGTAAACTACTTCTTTGACTCAACTCAGGTAAACAAAACATATAATTTATTGATAATATTTTATGACAACGAAGGTAAGTCATACAAAAGCAACCTAATTTCTGATTTAACTGTTATCAAAGACAATCGCCCTCCGTTCAGACCATACAATGTAAGACTTATTAATTTTAATAACGGTACTTGTAATATCAGCTGGATGGATTCTTCTAAACATATTGAACAATACGAATTGTGGAGAAAACAAGATTTAGAAGGAGAATATCTTCTGCATCAGAAATTATCAGGAACATCTTTTAATACAAATGATAATGGTTTAGATTCAAATAAAACTTATTATTATAAAGTAAGAGGGGTAAAATCATCTGGCATATCTGAGTTTAGCAATGAAGTAAATACTTCCGGAATTAGCAGCACGGGTGATTTATTACCAGCAACTAATCTTACTCTTCAGATTCTTGAAGATTTTTCTATTCAGATCAACTGGACTGATAATAGTGATAATGAAAATTATTTTTCTGTTGAAAGAAGCACTGATAATAATTTATTCAGTTCAGTAGCATATTTACCGCCAAATTCTACTCAATATATTGATTCTAAAAACGGACTGACTTTAGGAATGACTTATTTTTACAGAATAAAAAACTTTAGCAATTCGGATTCAGCAGTGAGTCCGGTGGCAAGTATAGTATTAAATTCTGTAATACTTAATCCTCCAACAAATTTATCCGCAGATTATGACAGCACTGTGCCGGTAGTAGAACTAAGATGGAAAAATAATGATAATAGAATTTTATTTTTTGATATAGAAAGAAAAACAGAAAATGGTAATTTTGCATTATTAAAAAGAGTGAATGCAGGAAATAATCTGTATCTTGATTTTAGTATTTTGTCTCAACGGAATTATACTTATCGTGTTAGAGGATTCGATTCAATAAGATATTCAGATTATTCAAATGAAGTAGTAGTATCAACCTATTGATTAGTGGTTTAAATGTGTTAACCTTAAATAAAGAATGGTTAGAGTTTTTTAGTAAGACTGCTGATAAACTTGGCAATCCACTTATTATTCTGGATGAATCACAAGAAATTGTTTTTACCAATCAAAACGCAGTATCAAATTTTCTGATTGATGACCAAAATGTTAATCTTGATCAGGTTTTTGAATCTGATACTGTTATCGAATTAAATGACTTAATCGGATTATCTGTAAATACCTCCGCTAAACTGATAGAACGAAATATTTCTCTGAAATTAAAAACCGGAACAGCAGAAGATTTTGAGTTAGTTCTTGAAACAATTTCATCAGAGTATGGCGTAAATACAATCCTTTTTTTTACCAGAAAAGAAGAAATTAGTGAAGATCATACAGGTATCATTAAGACTTCTGTATCAGTAGAAAAATTAAAAATATTTTATCCTGAAATTAAAGATTTAGCCGATGCAGTAAGTTCCAATTTACCACTTACTATTCTTTCTTTGAAAAACGTACAAAAGGTAATTGATGATTTTTCGGAACCGGTTTGGATTAAAACTCCGGATGATAAACTTATCTGTGTAAATGATACTTTTGCTGATAATCTGGATGTTGAAAAAAGTTTTGCAGTAGGTAAAAAACATGAGATGTTTTTACCGCTTCATAAACAATTATCAATTCAACTTGTAAATCAGTTTGTAAGTCAGAACAAAAAACCGGTTATTTTAGAAGGATTTATTAGAAAAGATACAAATTTCAAGGTTTCACAAAACCTTTTACAGATACCGATTCTTGATCGAAACAGAAAAATAAATTACATACTTGGTCTGATAGTTGATAATAAGACGGAATATAGCGGCATTGGCAAATTAACGGACTTTTTCAGGGAGATAATTGAGAACTTTAAGGATCCCTTAGCAATTGCAGATTTTAAGGGAAATTTTAAGATATGCAATCAAAAATTTCTTGAGATTGCAGATAAAAATTCCAAAGAAATATTAAATAAAAAATTTAGTGATTTATTTTCTGAAGATTCAGTTGAAAAATTTCTTTCGTTTATTGAAAGTGAATTAACTGATCTTACTGTTGAAACTTTATTATTTGATGATAAACAGAATGCCGAAAAGAAATATAAACTGTATTTTTGTAAGCAAGTTTCAAAATTAAACTCAGAAAAAGTTGTACTCATTACTCTTGAATTGATAAATAATGAAAAGAATTATGATGATGGAATAGAATTCATTTTAACCAAAAGAGGAAAAATGTTTGACATTTTAATTCAAAAGAATCCTGAACCGGTTTTAATATATGATAAAGAAAATCTAAAGTTTCTTGAAGTTAATGAAGCTGCTGTAAATTTATACGGCTACACCCGTGATGAATTTCTTCAGATGGATTTAACTGATCTGTATTCACCTGAGGATATTCAGACTCTTCTTGATTCTTCCGGTGATGACACTTCAACAGCAAGTTTCAGCAGACCTTTCAGACATAGAAAAAAAGACGGAACTATCATTTTAGTTAAGATCAGTAAAACTTCATTTATCTACAATGATAGAGAAGCTCATTTTAATATTGTAAATGATATAACTGATAGCATTGAAAAAGATAAACAGAATCAAATGCTTCGTGCAATTTTTGCACAGTCGGATCTGATCGTATTAACTACTGATGCAGCCGGTTTTATAACTTATGTTAATCAGAATTCTGTTAAAACATTTGGTTATACCGCTGATGAATTATTACGCTCTTCATTTGCAAGTCTTGTTATTGATGAGGAAAGAGCATTGATTAATACATCAATTTTTCAATATCACATAAAAGATGCTATTGAACTTGAAACAACAATCAAATCATCTGATGGAAGGGTTATAGAGTGCTATCTGTCAGCTTATCCGATTATGGATTTTGAAGGTGAAACTGATTCATTTACTCTAATATTAAAGCCTAAGTCAATTCTTTCTGAACCTAAAGAAATCATTAAAGAAGTTGTAAAGGAAATTGCAGTTGAAACACCTGTTGAAGTAGATAAAAGAACTGTTATCCTTGATTCAAATTTTCTGTCTGGAATGTTTCATGAAATATTAACTCCGATAAATGTAATAATTGGATTTTCACAGGAGCTGATAAGCAGTACTGAAAGCCCTACTGAAGAACAAAAAGAAGCAGCAGAAATTATCAATCAAAATCGCGTTAAGATGATGGATACAATGAATTCTGTTGTTGAATACTCAGATATACTTCAAAATAGGGCACCACTAAAAGTTGATGATATTAATATTACTGAGATTATTGAAAAACTTGATGAAAATATTCAGAACATTTCTGGCATTAATGATATACAATTTCTGTATGGAAAAATTTCTTCATCATTAAAATTCAAAAGCGATCTGCATAAGTTTGAGAGTTTTGTTCTTACTGTTATTAAAGTTGTTTCAAGACTGAGCAAGGACAAAAAAGTATATTTTTCAGCTTTCCCGCTTGATAATGATACATTTTTAATTGGCTTAAGCGACCAATATGGAAATCCTTCTGAGTATGTTGCAAATGTACTTGAGCAGGTTTTTGAAAATAACCGCGATCCAAAAGATTTCGGCTTACCAAAGTTAACTACATATTTATCAAGAGTGCTTCTTGATTATCTTGGCGGAAGATTTTATCGTTCATCTGCTCAGACTTTAAGACCCGAAACAGGATTTATTTTCAATTTAACTTTGTCTTCAAAAAACAAGTTTGATACTGTTCGGATTCAACCTGATGTTGTGACTGATAAAAATGTAGCTGCTGATCTGGAACAAGTTTCAGAAGAAATTGAACAGTCAGAAGAAGTTGATTTAACTGCTGAGCAGGAAATATCTGCTACAGATGAAGATATTTTTAAACCTGTGGCACCAATATCACAGGAGATATTGAGTAAGCTTTCTGAAGATATTTTAGATGAAAATATAACTGATGAAGAAGTAGTAACCAGTTTTGAGCAGGATGAACCTTTAGATGTAAAAACAGAGACTGCTGATGAAAGCGATCAATTACCTGAACAAGAAAGTATGATACCCAAGCAGGAAGTTAAAGAAGAGATTCCTGATGCTGTTCCTGTAAAATCATTAGACTTGTCCAAACTGAATTGTTTATATATTGAAGATCAGATTGATTCTCAGCTTTTGTTTAAAGTTCAGTTAAAAGAATTGCGGGATGTAAAATTTGCGGTTAGTTTTGAAGAAGCACAATTGCTTTTGTTCAATCATCAGTTTGATTTTATTGTTATGGATATCAATTTACAAGGGGAGTATAACGGACTTGATGCACTTAAGATAATTAAAGCGATGCCTGCATTCAGCTCAATTCCAATTATTGCTGTTACTGCTTATGTACTTCCTGGTGATAAGGAGAAGTTTATAGCTGCCGGATTTGATGATTTTATCTCTAAACCAATTTTTAGAGAAAAAATGATAGCATCTCTTGAAAAGATATTCCTTTCTAAATAAAAAATCTTTAATGATACTTTATAATCCTCTTTGTTCTTATAACTAAGAGGATTTTTTTATCTGTACTTGACATTTATCCAATATCAATTTATGTTGCCATACAAATGTATGGTATTTTGTTATAAGGATAGTTTATGAAAAAAGAATTAACAAAAATCCAAAAGAATATTCTGGATTTTTTAATTGATCAAATAAAAGGTAAAGGAATTCCGCCAACCCTTGCTGATATTGCGAATTATTTTGGCTACTCAAACAGAGCAACAGTTCAGCAGCATCTGAAGGCAATTGAAAAAAAAGGATATATAAAGAAAAATCCAAAGCTTTCACGTGGAATAGAATTGACCCTTGAAGACAAATTTTTTGTACCTAAGCCTGTTTTAGGTGAAGTAGCAGCCGGAAATCCATTAACTATATATCCTGATGCTATTGATACAGTCAAACTTCCTACGATTGCTAAAATGCCGCAGGATTCATTTTTACTTCGTGTAAAAGGCGATAGCTTAAAAGATGCTTATATTTTTAGCGGCGATATAGTAATTGTTAACCCAAACCTTGAGCCAAAGAACGGACAAATAGTTGTTGCAGTACTTGATGATGCTGCTGTAGTTAAAAGATTTTATAAGAAGAAAAATGAGATTGAATTGATTTCAGAAAATCCTGAATACAAGCCAATCGTTATTGATAAAAAGTATGCATTATTTCAAGTTGTTGGAATAGTTGTAGGTATATACAGAAGTATGGGGAAAAAAGAAGTATAGCCGTTTTTTATAAAACACTGATAGTTAACAAATGTATTTATAGTTTTAATGAACCAATGGAACCAAAATTTAACATAGGCACCGCAGGCTGGTCGTATAAAGATTGGGTGCCGAATTTTTATCCTAAAAATCAATCTGCAGGATTTGACTGGCTGCAGTTTTATGCACATTATTTTAATTGTGTTGAGGTTAACTCTACTTACTATAGTTATATAAGTCCTAAAGTAGTCGATGGATGGATAAGGAAAGTTGAGAATACAAGTGATTTTGTTTTTCATATTAAACTTCATCAGGATTTTACACATAAAAGAAAGTATGATGAGCAGAATATAAAAGCTGTTCGTTATAATCTGGAGCAGTTAAAAAAATCTGAAAGACTTGGAGGATTGTTAATTCAGTTTCCTTATTCATATTCCTTTGATGGAAACTCTGTTCAGTATATACAGAAGCTTAGAAATATTTTCTCTGATGTAAGTTGTTTTGTTGAGGTCCGGCATCAAAGCTGGAATAATAACCGTGCGCTGGATTTCTTTAAAGAAAATGATTTAACCTTTTGTACCATTGATCAACCGCAAATTGGAAGGGCAATTGAGTTTAATCCTGTTGTTACTAACGATAAAGCCTATATAAGATTTCACGGAAGAAATGCTGAAGCCTGGAGAAAATCTTTAGCTAATTTTGGTAAACCGCAAACTTATGAGGAGCAAAGTTCACGGTACAATTATCTTTATTCACCCGGTGAACTTGTGGAAATTGAACAAAAGATAAAATCAATACAGCATAAAGTTAAAGAAGTAAATGTGATAATGAATAATCATCCGCAAGGCGATGCAGTTGCAAATGCGTTTGAGTTGATCCATTTGCTTGAAGGAAAAAGAAAAGTTGATATGCCGCAGACAATTGTTAAAGCTTATCAGAGGTTAGAGGAGATACAATGAATCATGTGGTTACACTTCGACTCAGATTAATATAGCATCAGCTTTGTTACCCTGAGCTAAGTTAAAGGGCGATACTACGAATGGAATAATTATTTATGAGAACAATTTTTCATCTTGACCTTGACGCGTTTTTTGTTTCTGTAGAGAGAATTCTCGATCCAAAGCTTAATGACAAACCTGTAATCGTCGGAGGCGATCCAAAATACGGAAGGGGAGTAGTTGCAGCTTGTTCTTATGAAGCACGAACATTTGGATTACATTCTGCAATGCCTATCAGAACTGCATATAAACTTTGTCCGCACGGCATTTATCTGCACGGGCATGGTGATGAGTACACAAGATTTTCGCAAGTAGTAAAAAATATTTTAGAACAATACGCACCTCTGATTGAACAAGCTTCAATTGATGAGTTTTATCTTGATATGAGCGGAACACAAAAAATGTACGGCTCAATGTTTGGGTTTGCTACAAGATTACAGAAGGAAATTTGGGATAAAGTCGGTCTGCCGATATCAATTGGAATTGGCAGTAACAAAACTGTTGCAAAGATCGGTTCAGATTGTATGAAGCCAAAAGGCATAACATACATCATTCCGGGAATGGAAAAAGAATTCTTAGCTCCAATGCCTGTCGAGACGATTCCGGGCGTGGGAAAGGTTATGAAACAAAGCTTAAATAACCGCGGAATATATGTGATAGCAGATATAACAAAATTGCCTTCAGATTATTTTGGAACTGCATTTGGTAAGTACGGAATTGATCTTTGGCATAAGGCAAACGGTGAAGGAACAGAATATTTAACAATTCAGAGGACAAGAAAAAGTATTTCGCGTGAAACTACTTTTGATAATGATGTAACAAGTGAAGAAGAACTTAGAAATACTTTATTCTATCTAACCGGAAAAGTTGCACAATCATTACGAAAAAAAGGCTGGGAAGCATCTACAATAGATATAAAACTCCGCTATACGGATTTCCAGACTTTAACCCGTTCTAAAACAATAAAACCAACAGATGATGATAAAATTATTTTTGAGACTGCATGGGATTTAATGAAGAAAGCAAGAACCAGAAGAGTTGGTGTAAGATTAATAGGTGTTGGTGTTACAAATTTTTCCGTTTTAAGTGAGCAGGAATATTTGTTTGAAGATTATGAAGTGAAAAGAAAAAAAATGCTAAGAGCAGTTACAAAGGTAAGGGATAAGTTTGGATATGAATCTTTAATATTCGGAAGAACTCAAGAAGATAAAAAATTAAAAGGGATGGAGAATTATTTCCAGATTAGATAGGTTAACAAAAATTTTCTTTTATCATCCCGGAGGCCAATTCATTTTTCTGCCGCCAAGCAGATGCAGATGTAAATGATAAACTTCCTGACCGCCATTATTACCGCAATTAAAAACTAATCTGAATCCGTCTTCTGATATACCCAAATCCTTTGCAATCTTATTTGCGGCGTCTATCATTTCACCAAGAAGGGCAGAGTGTTCGCTTCCTTTAATTTCAGTTACTTTAGGTATTTCAATTTTTGGGATTATTAGAATGTGAACAGGTGCCTGCGGTTTGATATCTTTAAATGCAAGAACATTCTCAGATTCATAAATAATATCTGCTGGTATTTCTTTACTGATAATTTTAGAAAAAATTGTCGGCATTATTCCTCCTTCTCAATTCCGTACTTTTTCATTTTATTATAAAGATGGCTTCTTTGGATATCAAGCATTTCTGCTGTTTTACTTATGTTCCAATCATTTGCAATAAGCTGCTTAAGAATAAAAACACGCTCTGCCTTTTCTTTAAACTCCTGAAATGAATTGCTTGTATCAACAAGATCAACAACTGAGTGCTGATTACTTGCAAACATAAAGTCGATATCTTTATGACTGATTTCTCTTTTATCGACAATAATTATTATCCGTTCAATAATATTTCTTAGCTCACGCACATTACCTGTCCATGTTTGATTTTTAAGGACCTGTATTGCATCATCTGAAAACTTTGTAAGAGGTTTTTTATGCTTTAAAGAAATATCGTTTGCAAAGTGATTAACTAAAATCGGGATGTCTTCTAATCTTTCGCGAAGAGGCGGAACATTTATTGGAATTACATTTAATCTGTGGAATAAATCTTCCCTGAAAGTACCTTTTGAAATTTCATCTTTAAGATTTTTATTTGTAGCAGCAATTAAACGAACATCAACATCAATTTTTTTACCGCCGCCGACTCTTTCAATTTTACCATCTTCAATTGCTCTTAAAACTTTTGCCTGTGCCTGCAGCGACATATCACCTACTTCATCTAAAAATAATGTGCCTTTATTTGCAAGTTCAAATCTGCCGATTCGCTGCTGAACAGCACCGGTGAAAGAGCCTTTTTCGTGTCCGAATAATTCAGATTCAATTAATTCATTTGGAATAGCCGCACAATTTACCTCTACAAAAGATTTATCTTTTCTTTCACTATTATTATGAATAGCTCTTGCAACAAGCTCTTTTCCTGTTCCGTTTTCACCTGTAATTAAAACACGTGTATCAAGTGGTGCAACTTTATCGATCATTTCTAAAATGTTACGGATAGCTTTGCTTTTCCCGAGTATTTCACCATCACCTACCCATACTTTTTTTATCTCTTCGTATTCTTCTTTTAAAGAAGCGCTTTCAGTTGCATTGCGGACACTTATTAAAAGCTTATCTCTATCAATGGGTTTCTCAAGAAAATCAAAAGCACCTAATCGGGTTGCTTTAATAGCGTTTTCAACACTGCCATGAGCAGATATTATTATTACAGAAGCAGATTGTTTTTGTTCTTTTATTTTTTTTAGAACTTCAAATCCATTCAATTCCGGCATTTGAATATCCAGAAAAACAGCAGCAAAATCTTTTGATGAAAATATTTCCAATCCTTCATTTGCACTAGTTGTGAATTCCACATCATATCCTTCATATTCAAGAATCATTTTGATGCTTTCACAAATCTGAAGTTCATCATCTATTATTAGTACGGATTTCATAATGTAACTCTTAAAAATCTAAGTGACCTTAATAAAAATATTTTTGACGGCAAAATTGTGCTATCGCTTTTAAGCAGATTACCGAATAATCTTCCATAATCATTAACATCAAGATCGCGGTAATCAACTTTAGACTGAACCTTGAAATTTTCTTCAAACACTTCCACAAAATAACCAATTAGCTTTCCCAAATCAAAGATACTTGATTCGTATGATAAAAATGCACTTCCAAAAAAATGAGCAAGTTTGTCCTGATCACCATAATCGTTATCAGGAGAATCAATAAACAAATATCTTGGCAGATTATCGTTTTTTTTTAGAAATGTTTCCTCATCTGCAGATGTTAATGGATAGTATAAAACTATATTTATTAAAGGAATAGTAATTGGAACTTCGCGATAAGGAACAGTTGCCAACATTAAACAAAGTAATGCATCTCCGATATCGCCCTGGCAATATTTTACAGCTTCGGAGTAAATTGAATCGCTCGCAGCCAGATCACCAACATGAGATCTGATTGAGATAAATTTTTCAGATGCAATGTACTCTGAAATATAATTAACTGTTTTTGATATACTGCTTTGCTGAGGATGAATAATTGAAGTAAATAACGCAGCAAAAAATATTAAAAAAGATATTGATAATTTATTGTTCAAGAAATAATTAGATTTATACAAGTATATTATATTTGCTTTGGAAATCTAATAACTGATTACAAATTAATTAAATAAACTGATGAAAAATTATTGTTGTGCCGGATTGATAATTGTATTTCTGGCTTTTAATTGTTTTACCTTTAGCCAGGATGTTAAGCAGAGTATAGATTCAATTAATTCAATCAGTTATGAAATTGTGGTTTCAAATCTCGGAAGATCTGCGAAAATATTTTCGGAAAATCTTAATAAAGCACGTTCAATATCATATCCCCGCGGTGAAGGAATAGCATTAAGTAATCTTGCACTTATTTACTATTTAAAGGGTGATTATGATAAATCAACTGAATATCATATCGAGTCTTTTAAAATATTCTCAAGCCAGCAAATGTATAATGAATTAAGCAATGCTTATGGTGAGTATGGCTATCAATTAAAAAGACGTGATCTTAATAAAGCCGTTGCATATATGCAGGAAGCATTAAACATTGCCAGCGAACACAATATTCCTGAAAGCATATTAGGTAAACTGTTTGATAATTATGGTGTATTGAAAGAGATGGAATTGGATGCTGATAGCGCTTTACTTTATTACACAAAAGCACTTGAAATAAAAAAGAAGAACAAAGATAATATCGGAATACCTTATAGTCTTAATAAAATTGCTGTCTTAAAAGCTGCTCAGGGAAAATTCAGAGAAGCTGATAAATATTTATCTATATCAGATGAATACCGAAGTAAAGAATCAGGTAATTTTGGTCGTTTGGAAAATTTATCCATACATGCAGATTTCCTGAAAATACAAGGCAGAATTGATGAAGCTATTGATACGTATGAAAAATGCTTAGTGATGGCTGATTCACTAGATTATAATTATATGGTTTTGTATTGTTATCAAAATCTAACCGAGTTGTATAAACAAAAGAATAATTTGCTTAAAGCATTGGATACTTATCAGAAATACTCTGCTTATAAAGACAGTATTCTTAATATAGAGACAAATGAAAAAGTAGCACAGTTGGAAATTGCTTATGAAACAGAGCAAAAAAATTTACAAATTAAAGAAAGTCAGTATAAACTTGATATCAGAAATCAGTTGTTAATATTTGCTCTTGTAATAGTTATTCTGTTAGTACTGCTGTTAATTGGAATTTACAGGTATCAGCAATTAAAACGGATTAAAATTGTTAAGGAAGTAGAGTTTAAAAGTCAGCTAAAGAATACAGAACTTGAAAAGGAAATAGCCGAAGAAAAATTGAACATATCAAGAGAATTGCACGACAATATAGGTTCTCAGTTAACATTTATAATAAGCTCATTAGATAATCTTACATATTCTCCCAAAAAAGAAGATGTTTATCAAAGATTAAATGTGTTAAAAAGCTTTAGCAAAGATGCACTTTACGATTTAAGAAATACTATTTGGGCAATGAAGCAGGAAGATGGTGATAGTGAAAAACTTACAATTAAATTAAATGAGATGATTCAAAAATTGAATTCAAGTTTAAGTTCGGTCAGAATTTCTTTCCAGAATAATTTTAACGGACATCTTAAATTGTCATCGATACAGATTCTTAATTTGTTCAGGATTGTTCAGGAAGCAATTCAGAATGCGTTAAAATACTCCGGCGGAGGTAAGATTGATATTATGTTTAATAATTATGAGAAAGGTTTCGAAATAACTATTAAAGATGATGGGAAAGGATTTGATGTTAACAAGAATTGGGAAGGCAATGGACTTAATAATATAAAATCAAGATGCGAAAAGGCAGGGGCAGAATTAAATATATCAAGCAATGAAACCGGAACAACAATAATCTGCAGAATAAAATGCTTTAACGAGGATCCAAAATTAATTACTACATCTGCCTTATTGAACTGATGCAATCTGTAATTTAATTTTTTGACAATAATAATTGATATCATGATAATTAAAATAGCAATAGCAGAGGATAATGACTTTCTGGCAAAATCTTTAATAGAAAAGCTCTCATTATTTCCAGATAGATTTTCTATGAAGTTCCGTGCAAAAAATGGTTCAGAGATGGTTGATTACATAGCAGTATCAGATTTGCCGGATGTAATTCTAATGGATATTGAAATGCCGGTAATGAATGGAATAAGTGCAGCTGCCCAGATAAGTGAAAGGTTCCCTGAAATAAAAATTATAATGTTAACTGTTTTTGATGATGAAGATAAAATATTTAAGGCAATCAAATCGGGTGCAAGCGGGTATTTGTTAAAAGATGAATCGGTTGAGAGAATTGTTGAAAGTATTGATATGGTTTTAAATGGCGGTGCGCCGATGTCAGCAACAATTGCATCTAAGACACTTAAATTATTAAAACAATCCTCAGATATAATTCAGGAAGATTCTAAAGAAGATTTTAAATTATCCAAAAGGGAAGTTGAAGTTTTAGAGTTATTAAAAAAGGGATTTGATTATAATCAAATAGCTGAAAAATTATTTATTTCACCATTTACAGTCAGAAAGCACATCGAAAATATATACAAGAAACTGCAGGTAAATAACAAAATGCAGGCTGTACAAAAAGCTTCCTCAAGCAGAATTATTTAGATTAATTTTTTAAACCTGAATAACACCGGGATTAAATTTTGGCATATCCGGATTGTTATCAGCAGTTTCCAGACACAATGAAATCCATTCACGGGTTTGTGACGGATCAATAATTTCATCAATCCACAATCTTGCTGCTGCATATAATGGATAGCTTTTTTCATCATAAGATTTGATTATATCGTCAAGGAGTTTTTTCTTTTCAGCATCGCTAAATTTTTTACCGCTTTTTTCTTCTTGCTTAATTTTTATATCTAATAAAACACTGCCAGCTTGACTGCCGCCCATTACAGAAATTCTTGCATTTGGATAAGCAAAAATAAATCGGGGATCGTAAGCCTTACCGCACATTGCATAATTACCAGCACCATAACTGTTCCCAACAATAATAGTAATTTTCGGCACTACTGAATTTGCAACAGCATTAACCATTTTTGCTCCGTCTTTAATTATACCTCCATGTTCTGCTTTACTGCCAACCATAAAACCGGTAACATCCTGTAAAAAGATTAAAGGTATTTTTTTCTGATTACAATTCATAATAAATCTTGCAGCTTTATCTGCTGAGTCAGAATAGATAACTCCGCCAACCTGCATTTCTCCCTGTTCGGTTTTTACAACATTTCTCTGATTTGCAACTATACCAACAGCCCAGCCGTCAATTCTTGCATAAGCAGTTATAATTGTTTTTCCGTAACCAGCCTTATATTCATCAATCTCGGAATTATCAACAATGCGTGAAAGTAATTCATAAGTATCATAAGGTTTAATTGTATCCTCAGGAAGAATTCCCAAGATCTCTTTTGTCGGATATTTAGGAAGTTTGCTTTCAACTCTATCAAAACCGGCAGAATTTCTTTTTCCAAACTTTTCAATCAAGTTTCTGATTTGCTGAATACATTCATCATCATTTTTCATTATATAATCGGTAACGCCGGAAATATTTGACTGAACTTCGGCGCCGCCAAGTTTTTCATTATCAATTACTTCTCCAATAGCAGCACGAACCAGATGAGACCCGGCAAGAAAAACAGAGCCTTCACCTTCAACGATCAATGCTTCATCACTCATAATTGGTAAATAAGCTCCGCCAGCAACACAAGGTCCCATTATTGCAGCAATTTGTGGAATACCCATCGAAGACATTTTTGCATTGTTACGGAATACTCTTCCGAAGTGTTCTTTATCAGGAAAAATTTCATCCTGCATTGGAAGAAATACCCCGGCACTATCAACCAGATAGATAATTGGTAAATAATTTTCCATTGCAATTTCCTGAGCACGAAGATTTTTTTTTGCAGTAATCGGAAACCATGCACCGGCTTTTACAGTTGCATCATTTGCAACAATTACACAAAGTCTGTTATGAATTTTACCAATTCCATATATTGTTCCGGAAGATGGTGCACCTCCAAACTCTTCATACATTCCATAAGCAGCAAGAGTGCTTAGTTCAAAAAAATCTTTTGGATTATCAATAAGTTTTTCAATTCTTTCACGAGCAGTTAATTTACCTTTTGCTTTATGTTTTTCAATTGCTTTTTTACCGCCGCCTTCTTTAACCTTGCCTTTAACTGCGTTTAATTTTCGTAATAATTCTTTTTGAAAATCCTCACGTTTGAGAAAAGAACTATCTTCAGATAATTTATTTCCGATTTGTCTCATTGTTCAATCCTTCAATAAATCTCTTGCAATAACTATGCGTTGTATTTCGGATGTTCCTTCTCCGATAGTCAGGAGTTTGACGTCTCTGTAAAATTTTTCAACCGGATAATCTTTTATAAAACCGTATCCGCCTAAAATCTGAACAGCCTCATTTGCTGCTCTTTCAGCAATTTCACTTGCAAATAATTTTGCAGCAGCAGCTTCTTTTGTATTTGGAATTCCTTTGTCTTTCATCCAGGCTGCCCGATATGTAAGTAATCTTGCTGCATCAATATTTGTCTGCATATCTGCAAGTTTAAATTGTATTGCCTGAAACTCCGCCAGATGTTTTCCGAATTGCTTCCGCTCTTTTGAGTACTTTACAGCAGCGTCCAATGCACCCTGAGCCAATCCCATACTATTTGCAGCAATCGAAATTCTGCCCCCCTCTAGTACCATCATTGAATTAATAAATCCCATTCCTTCTTCACCTAATAAATTTTCAGCAGGTACTTTACAATTTTCAAAAGCTATCTGTGTTGTATCACTTGCACGCATTCCAAGTTTATTTTCTTTCTTTCCGATAATTAATCCCTCCATTCCTTTTTCAAGGATGAAAGCAGAGATTCCTTTTTTCCCTTTTTCTTTATTTGTAATTGCCATAACAACATAAGTTTCACCAACACTGCCGTGGGTGGTAAATTGTTTACTTCCATTTAGAATCCAGTAGTCTCCGTCTTTAACAGCAATGCTTTTTAATCCTGCCGCATCACTGCCCGAAACAGCTTCGGTTAAACCCCAGGCACCGATTTTTTTACCGCTGGCTAAATCAGGTAAATATTTTTTCTTTTGTTCAGGATTACCAAAAAGACTGATATGGTTTGTACATAATCCATTATGTGCTGCAACCGAAAGTCCGATTGATGGATCTACTTTAGAGATCTCTTCAATAATTAATGCATACTCAACATAACCTAAACCAGCGCCTCCAAACTCATCGGGTACAAGTATGCCAAGGAATCCTAAATCGCCAAGTTGTTTCATAATTTCCATCGGGAATTCCTGGGATTCATCATACTTCATAATAACAGGACGAATATTATTTTCGGCAAAATCTTTTATTGTATCTCTTATAAAGATTTGATTTTCTGTTAGTTCTAATAAAAATGGATTCGGTTCCATTACAGCTCCTTTAAATACTCCTTTTAAATTCCTGAATTATGTTTTCAGCTATATGATACGGTGACAAATTACCCAATATTACTTTTTGTAAAGAATCGTTTAGTGATTTCTCTCCTGATTTACTCCATAATTCATCTTTAAGTTTATGCTCAACAATTTCTTTAATTCTAACCCTTGCCTGATTTTCTCTTTTTGTAAAAAAAAGATTTTTATCCTTCATAAATAATTTATGCCGCTCAATTTCTTTTACTATTTCATCTATCCCTTTATTTTCAGAAGCAACTGTTTTAATAATATCCGGTTTCCACGAGTTTTCATCACGATCTTTTATTAACAATATTGTCTGCAAAGCGGTATAAGCCTGATGAGCGCCTGGTCTTTCACTTTTATTTAGAACAAAAAAATCAGCAATTTCCATCAATCCAGCTTTCATTGCCTGAACAGAATCACCGCTTTCAGGTACCAGAACAACGATTGTTGTATCTGCTGCACTTGCAATATCAAGTTCGGATTGTCCTACACCTACGGTTTCTAAAATAATGATATCAAATCCTGCAGCATCCAGAACATCAGCTGCATCAACCGCCTTTTTTGATAAACCGCCTAAACTACCTCTGGTTGCCATACTTCTGATAAACACATTATCATTCATACCAATATCAGTCATTCTGATTCTATCACCCAACAGAGCACCGCCGGTAAAAGGAGATGTCGGATCAACAGCAATTATTCCGATTTTTTTATTATCGCTTAAAAAATATTTTGTAAGCTGATTTGTAATTGTACTTTTCCCGGCACCTGGAGGTCCTGTAATACCAATTCGATATGCGTTTCCGGTTTTGCTGTAAATTTCCTTTAAATATTCCGAAGTATGCTGATTGTCAGATTCAATAATTGAGATAACACGAGCTATAGATCTGCGGTCTTTATTAAAAAGATTTTCAATTAATTTATTGTTAATCATTAATTCATAAACTTGATTTGAAGAAATCTACTGTTGCCTTTAGCCCATCTTCAAGTTTTGTATTTGGACGCCAGCCAAACTTAGTGAACATTTTATCTGAAGTAATAACACTTCTCATCTGCTCTCCGGGTGCAGCAGGTCCATGTTTTTCTTCCTTTTTAGCTTTTGTAATTTCATTAAGATAATGAAATAACTGATTTACATCGGTTTCAATCCCGGTTCCGATATTATAGATATTGGAACTGTTGTCATTAAGTGTGATAACATTTGCTTTAACAACATCACCAACAAAAACATAATCACGTGTCTGCTTACCATCACCATTAATTATTGGCTGTTCACCTTTTAATAATTTTGTGGAAAAGATAGCAACTACACCTGCTTCTCCAAATGGATTTTGTCTTGGTCCATAAATGTTTGCATATCTCAGGATTATGTAATCTAAATTATACTCAGATTTGTAAAAGTAAAGATATTTTTCCACAGCAAGTTTAGAAATTCCGTAAGGTGATTTTGGCTGAGTATTATGTTTCTCATCGGCAGGGAAGTAATCCTGCTCTCCATAAATAGCACCTCCGGTAGAAGCAAACATAAATTTCTTTACATTGAACTTAATACAATTTTGGAGAAGGTTTATTGTTCCTAATATATTTGTTGAAGCATCAAAAACCGGATCTTTTACAGATCTTCTGACATCCATTTGAGCTGCGTGATGATTTACAACATCGAATTTTTCTTTAGCGAACAGCTCTGCTATTTCTTTATCACAGATATTTGCTTTAACAAATTTGGCTTTTGGATTAATATTTTTTTCAAAACCGGTTGATAAGTCATCCAAAACCACAACCTGATGTCCATCATTAATAAAAGCATCCGCAACTTGAGAAGCGATAAATCCTGCTCCTCCGGTAACAAGAATTTTCAATCAGTTCTCCTTATATAGATTATTATTATTTATATATTCTAAAACTTTTTCAGGTACAAGATAATAAATTGGTAAACCAGCATTAACTCTGTTTCTGATATCAGTAGCACTGATTTCAATTCCGCGGGTCTGAACAAATATTGCCGCTTCAACGTACTTATCAACAAAATCCAGTGGGTGTGAAGACTTCCTTTTCAAGACAACAATGTTTGCCAGTTTTAATATTTCATCCGGTTCTTTCCATGTATGAAACTGGAAAATATTATCATACCCGATTATTAAATCTATCTCATCATAATACTTTTTAAACTCTCTTAATGTATCAATTGTATATGAGACAGTATGTTGTTTAATTTCAAAATCTGAGCATTCAAAAAAGGGGACATCATTTAAAGCAATTCTAAGCATATTAATTCTATGCTCAGCGTTCGAGGCTGCTTTATGCTGCTTATGCGGTGAAATAAAAGTTGGAATAAAAATTATCTTATCAAGCTTTCTAAGCTCTCTGACAGATTGTGCTGTTATCAGATGTCCATTATGGATCGGGTCGAAAGTTCCTCCAAATATCCCTATCCTGCTCATTTAAGTAAATCCTTATATTCAACAAACAAATGTGTAAACCTTTCATGCATATTTTGCGAACAATATTCTAAGCTTGCTTTTTGAGATAAGTCGATATATAATTTTTTAAAATCACTAATATCATTCACTTCAAAAAGATCCTTAGCTAAGGTAATATAATACTCGCAAGATTTATTAAAACCGAGAAACTTTTGAATTGATAACTCAGACTCAATGAAAAAGCTGATTAATTCATCTGTATATCCGCACAATCCAAACGCAGATATTTTGTTAGATGATGATTTAGATATCAGAATTGTTTTTTCATCAATTCCGAGCAAGTTAAAAAATTTTTCAATATCAGTTGAACTTAAATTAACTACATTGCCAGCGACTAATATATTGTATTTATGATTACTAAACTCCTTTGTAATCTGCTCTGATTGAAGTATGCTGATTGAAGTCTGTTCTGCTGTAATTAAATGAAAATCTTTAAGCATCTCGAATTCGGAATACTTTTCATCCTTTGATAAAATAACAAATAAATCAGTTTTATCTTTCCCCTTAATTATATTTTCCATTATGTTAAGGTACAATGTAGCTCTGAAGTAACTCGAATCATTTTCACTAAAATTCTCTGTCAGATTATCTGCGGCTGAGGCGAACAGCATCGGTGAAAAAATATATATTGCATTCTGATTCACTTATTGACTTCTTTCAGAATTTGAAAGTAATGTACCAATAAAGTTTCTATAATTATCAATATCCATTTGATAATATATTTTACTCGCACCTTTAGCATTACGAAATTGCATTTTTCTGAATGCTAATGTTGTTGCTGCATTAATGTAAATATTCCTTTTCGATTCATCCAGCCATCCCTTTCGCTCTCTGCTTGCTGAGCTTAAAATTTTTAGATGTAATTCTGGTATTAAGCCTGACTCAGATTCCTCTTTAAGTTCGTTGTAAATTAGCAATCTTTCTTTTCTTATTGAAATAAAATAAATCATTATAAAAATGATAATTGAAATTATCATAAATACAAATCCTATCAGAGCAGTATTTTCAAAGCTTACACTATAATTCCAGATAAAGTGGATAAGCATTGCAATAAACAATCCGGTTATACTTAAAAATAATTTCAGAAAGTTAGGTTTAAATTTAGCAAGAGCTAGAAACGCCCCTAAAGTTGCAGTTGAAACACAGTGCATAACTGCTGAGAATAAACTTCTGATTATAACTAACATTATCCAATCAGAAACAGATTCACTAAATGCAACAAAGTAAAGAAAATTTTCTGTCATACCGAATCCCAAGCCAATTGCTCCGCCATAAACTATACCGTCGGTTAAGTTATCAAACTTTTTACTGGAAATAGTGATCAAAAGGAAAACTCCCTTTGTTATTTCTTCAATAAAAGGAGCAACTGCAATTGAACTGAATCTGGAAAGATTGTCCTTATCTTCAATAAAGATTGAAGCAAAGCTTGTTAAAATAAAACTTCCAATCAGAGCTAAGAATATCGCACCTAAAGCTCCCCATAAATAATTAATAAGAACAAATTTAAAAGGTTCTCTATCATATCTGTCAAATTTCCAAATCAGGAACAGATAAAAACCCATTGGGATTATTGCTGCTATGGCAGAAAATAATACAAGCATTTGATTATAATTAGAGTAAATAAATAACTTATTCAAATTATCGATTTAGAGTTAAAAATACTAAATGAATTTTAGTTGTACAGCTCAATTTGGATCAATAGTTTTTTTATCCGAGTAATCTGAAATGACAAAGCAGCAATTTTCAAAAGTCATTACTGACTGAAACACAATATTTAAAAAGCTTATTATTTTCATACAGTATTGATGAGGACTAAAATTGAGCGCATATTTTCTTCTTAAAACCAATATTTTAACATATTTGAATGTTTGATTATCAGGTCTTACAGTTTTATATTAAGCCTCGTTTTTTGCATAATTTTGCTATATGATTATTAAAATATCAAATTTAAACGATGGGGTACATAATTTTGATTTTGAAGGAAAAATTAACACAATTGAACTTAACGAACCATTTTATAATGGCTTTAGTTCTAGTGTTAGATTAGAAAAACATCACTATCAGATTATTATTGATGTGTCTTCAGAATTTAAAGTTAAATATGAGTGTGACAGGTGTGGAAAGGCTTATAAAACAAAACTTAAAAGCGATTATCAGATGGTTTATTTGATGAATGAACGACCCGCTGAAACTGATTCTATAAATATAAGCTATCTTCCAAAAGATACTGTTAAGATTGATATCTCATCTGATGTAAGAGAATATGCTTTACTCTCGATTCCGATGAAAAAATTATGTAAGGAAAATTGTAAAGGACTGTGTCCTAATTGTGGTAAGGATCTTAACAAAGAGCAATGTTCGTGCAAGAATGACGAAGTTGATTCAAGATGGAAGCCACTGATTGACTTGAAAGATAAATTAAATTTAAATTAAAAATATAACGGAACGATAATATGCCAAATCCAAAACGTAAGATGTCTAAGACTCGCAGGGATAAGCGAAGAACACATTACAAAGCTGTTGCACCTTCATTAGGTACTTGTGCAAATTGTGGTGAAATGAAATTAGCTCATCGTGCTTGCCCTTCTTGTGGATATTACAACGAACGATCGGTGTTTATTCCCAAAAGCTGATATTTGATAGCTTTTAAAGATAATGCCTGATTCAAATCTGAAAAATTCTAAATGTAGAATTATTGTTGATGCTATGGGGGGTGATTACGCCCCTCAAAACACAGTTATCGGTGCTATCGATGCGTATAATCATAGTAAAGATTTTCAACTTTATCTTATTGGGATAAAAGAAGAAATTCTTTCTGTTATAAAAACAAATCAGTTGTACTTTGATGAAAGTTATATTATTGATACTCCTGAAGTTATTAATATGGAGGATTCTCCAACCTCAGCATTAAAATCAAAACCAGATTCATCAATTGTTAAAGGTTCACAACTGGTAAGAGAGGGTAAGGCTGAAGCTTTTGTTAGTGCTGGTAATACTGGTGCAGTAATGAGTGCAGCAACATTAATTATGGGCAGGATACAAGGCGTTGGGCGTCCTACAATCGGTGCTGAGATGCCTAATGTAAATGGTATTTGCTATTTATATGATGTCGGTGCAGGTAAAGATGCAAAACCATCTCATCTTTTTGAATATGCTGTTATGGGAACTATTTATGCCAGAGAAATGGGAGGAGTTTCAAATCCAACAGTAGGTATATTAAGTATAGGTGAAGAAGAGGGCAAAGGCAATGAAGTATCTGCTGCTGCATTTAAACTTCTTAAGGAATCAAAATTAAATTTTATCGGCAATGTTGAAGGAAGAGATATATTAACAAAAGATGTAGATGTTGTAGTTTGTGATGGCTTTGTCGGTAATATTATTTTAAAGTTTGGTGAATCCGTTCCAAAACTATTGAAGCATTTACTTATGCAAACAGCAAATACAAATTTGATAGATAAGATTAGAGTTGGAATTTCTAAAGGGACTCTTAGGAAAGCATTAAAATCTCTGGATTATCAGGAGCATGGCGGTGTACCCTTGCTTGGAGTAAATGGAATATGTATAATTGGGCATGGTTCTAGTACACCGATGGCTATAAAAAACATGGTACTGAAAGCGTACGAAATGTATAAAGCAGATTTAGTTAAAAAAATAGAAAATTCATTTAAAGAAAATTTAAAATAATTACAGATATCTGATGAATGACAAAAAATATAATGCAAAAATAACCGGCGTTGGAATGTATGTTCCTGATAAAGTACTTGATAACAAGTATTTTGAATCCATAGTGGATACTAATGACGAATGGATAAGAGTAAGAACAGGAATCAGGGAAAGAAGGATTCTTGAACAGGGTGCTACAAGCGATCTGGCAGCAAAAGCAGCTCTTGATCTTTTTGATAAACACAATATTAATCCCGAAGATATTGATGCAATAATTGTTGCTACTGTAACTCCGGATATGTTTTTTCCTGCAACTGCTTGTCTTGTTCAGGATAAAATTGGAGCTAAAAACGCATGGGGATTTGATCTTTCGGCAGCTTGTTCAGGTTTTTTATTTGCATTTCAAACCGGTGCTTCATTGGTAGAAACCGGAAGATATAAAAAGGTTTTAGTTATTGGTGCAGATAAAATGAGTTCTATCGTTGATTATACTGATAGAAATATCTGTATCCTTTTTGGTGATGCTGGCTCTGCAGTTTTGTTAGAGCCTTCCGATGATAAATCAATAGGGCTGCAAAAATCCATTTTGCGGGTTGATGGAACAGGAAAAGACGCATTAAATATGCTCGGCGGCGGTAGTTTGAATCCTGCAACTTATGAAACAGTTGATAAAAAATGGCATTATATTTATCAGGATGGTAAAGCAGTATTTAAAGTTGCTGTTAAAGGAATGGCTGATGTTTCAGCTGAACTGATGGAAATGAGCGGATTAAAATCTGACGATATTGCTTATCTTGTACCGCATCAGGCTAATTTAAGAATCATTGATGCAACAGCTGAAAGAATGGGATTAAGTAAAGAAAAAGTTATGATCAATATTGATAAATTTGGAAACACTACTGCAGCAACAATTCCGCTTTGTCTGACAGAATATTACAGAGATGGGAAACTTAAAAAAGGTGATAATCTTATACTGTCTGCATTTGGTGCTGGTTATACCTGGGGTGCTTTGCATGTTGTTTGGTCTATTTAATTAAAAAAAAATTTATTTAGCTGATGTCAAAAAAAGCATTTTTATTCCCTGGACAGGGTTCTCAATATGTTGGGATGGCAAAAGATCTTTACGATAACTCTGTAGAAGCTGTTGAGATGATTAAAACCGCAGACGATGCTCTCGGAGTTAATCTATCTTACATAATGTTTAACGGTTCTGAAGAACAATTAAAGCAAACTGAATTTACTCAGCCGGCTATTTTTCTTCATAGCGTTGTACTGGCAAGTCTTATCAGAACTCTTCAGCCAAAAGCCGCAGCCGGTCATTCACTTGGTGAATATTCCGCTCTGGTTTCTGCAAATGCTATACAATTTTACGATGCAATTAAACTTGTAAGGGCAAGAGGAAAAGCTATGCAGCAGGCTGGTATTGATAATCCCGGAACACTTGCAGCTATAGTTGGATTAGAATCTGCTAAAGTTGAAGAGTTTTGTAAAGAAGCATCTTCAGAAGGCGTAGTTCAATGTGCTAATTTTAATTCACCCGGACAGATTGTTATATCAGGATCATTAACTGGTGTTAAAAAAGCTATGGAACTTTGTAAATCAGGCGGAGCCAAAATTGTAAAAGAGCTTGTTGTTAGCGGTGCATTTCATTCGCCGCTTATGCAGTCTGCAAAAGATTCTCTTTTAAAAGATCTTAATGAAACTCCTTTTTATGATTCAAGATTTCCTGTTTATGCCAATGTAACTGCAAAACCGGTTACCCAAAAGGATGAAATAAAAAATCTGTTATATGAACAAGTAACATCACCCGTCAGATGGGAAGAAACAATTGTAAATATGATTGCTGATGGGTTTGATGAGTTTTATGAAATTGGACCGGGAAAGGTTTTACAAGGACTGGTCAAAAGAATTAACCCAGATGTTAAGATTTTTGGAATCGATAAATTTAAAGATGTAGAGGAGTATTTATAGTGGAATCAGGTACGCATCCCAAATTTACTAAACAAATAAAGGGAGTTTTTATCGATCCGCAGATATTCACTTTTCCATTTTCATGTGCTTGCGCCGGAGAGTGTTGTAACTACGGAGTTTACACTGATTTAACAGAGCATGATAATATCCTTGGTATAAAGGATAAAATTATTCCCCTAATGGATGAAACCCAATCAAAAAATGTTTCAAAATGGTTTGAACCACCGGAAGAAGACGATGATTTTGAAAGCGGAATTGCAGTTGGAACTGAAATAATTAATAATAAATGTACTTTCTTAGATAAAAATGGATTATGCACTTTGCAAAAACTTGCAATTATGGAAGGTGAGCATAAATGGAAGTATAAACCTATTTTTTGTATTCTTTTTCCGCTTACAATTTTTGAAGGTGCTTTAACCATAGATGATGAACATATTGATCGGTTAAAAACTTGTAATAAAAATCCTGTTCAAACTACATCTATTTATGAAGCCTGTCATGAAGAATTGTTACACTTTTTTGGTGAAAAACATTTTGCTGAGTTGGATGAATACAAAAATGAATATCTGTCAGCATTTTATTCAGGAGTAGCAAAAAATGGATAATGATACAATAGGAACTAATCCTAAAAGAGCAATTGTAACAGGCGGTACTCGTGGTATCGGAAGAGCAATCGTAAAAGAATTAGCAACCGGAAACTTTAGAAATCTTCTATTCTCTGACATTGCTTTTGTATATAATAGCTGTGATGAATGTGCAGAGCAATTGATAAAAGAAATTGATAACCCAAATGTTAAAGTATATAGTTTTAAATCAGATGTATCATCCTTTGAGCAAACTCAGACCACTGTTGATGCAATAATAAAAAAAATTGGCGGTGTGGATGTTCTGATAAATAATGCAGGTATAACTAAGGATAATTTACTTTTAAGAATGAATGAAAAAGATTTTGATGATGTTATTGCTGCTAACCTAAAAAGTGTATTTAATTATACCAAAGCTGTAATTAAACCGATGATTGCCCAAAGATATGGAAGAATTATTAATATTTCATCTGTTGTTGGTTTAATCGGTAATGCTGGTCAATCAAATTATTCGGCATCAAAAGCCGGGATAATTGGATTTACAAAATCAATGGCAAGAGAATTAGCTTCAAGGGGAATTACAGTTAATGCTGTGGCACCCGGATTTATTCAGACTGATATGACTGATAAATTAACCGAAGAACAAGTAAAGAGATTAATTCAAAACGTACCAATGGCTCGCCTTGGAAAGCCTGAAGATGTTGCAAAGGTTACAGCGTTTTTGTGCAGTAAAGATGCTGATTATATTACGGGGCAGGTAATTGCTGTTGATGGCGGAATGACAATGTAATTTGATTATTCAAGTTGTTTCTTAGTTTTTAATTTTATTAAATTTAAACCAATAATTATAAATACAAATAACAATCAAAAGAGGAGAATATTATGGATGTTGCTGCAAAAGTTAAAGAGATTATCATTGATAAATTAGGTGTGGAAGAATCTCAAATTACACCCGAGGCATCCTTTACAAATGACCTTGGTGCTGATTCGTTGGATATCGTTGAATTAGTTATGGGTTTTGAAAGTGCTTTTCAGATTTCAATACCTGATGAAGATGCTGAAAAAATCGGTACTGTTGGTGATGCTATAAAGTATCTTTCTGAAAAATTAGCATAATATTTTAGTCGGGATTAAAACTCCCGACTTTATCCTTCTATGTTATACCATCAAATATTAACAATTCTTTCGTTGTGGTTGAATGACTAAAAAAAGAGTTGTAATTACAGGACTTGGAGCAGTTACACCAATTGGAGTTAATGTTCCGGATTATTGGCAGGCTCTTCTTTCAGGGAAAAATGGTGTTGCTCCTATCACTCTTTTCGATGCAGCAAAGTTTGATACTAAATTTGCTGCGGAGGTAAAAGATTTTAATCCGGAAAATTATTTTGATAAAAAAGCCGTTAATAGATTAGACCGTTTTTCACAGTTCGCAATTGCATCTGCTGTGCAGGCAGTTGATGATTCTGAAGTAAATCTTGAGAATTTAAACAAAGAAAGATGCGGTGTAGTTTTTGGAAGCGGCATTGGTGGTTTGGAAACCCTCCAAAATGAACACTGGAAATACTTTCAAGAGAAAAATCCTGGTGTGTTAAGTCCCTTTTTTATTCCAATGATGATTTCAGATCTTGCTGCTGGTCAAATTTCAATTCGTTTTGGATTTAAAGGACCCAATTATGCAACTACTTCTGCCTGTGCAACATCTTCACATGCAATCTCAGATGCTTTTATGCTTATTCAACGAGGCTCTGCAGATTTAATGGTTTGCGGCGGAAGTGAAGCTTCTATAACAGAAATGGGAGTTGGCGGATTTAATGCAATGAGAGCAATTTCAACTTGGAACGACAGATATCTTGAAGCTTCCCGACCATTTGATAAAGACAGAAACGGGTTTGTAATGGGTGAAGGAGCCGGTTCACTGATTTTAGAAGAGATGAATCATGCTATTGCAAGAGGTGCAAAAATTTATGCTGAACTTGCAGGAATCGGATTAACTGCTGATGCTTATCATATTACTGCACCGGCACCGGGCGGTGAAGGTGCTGTCAGGTCGATGAAGATTTCTATTGAAGATGCCGGGTTGAATATTCCGGATATTGATTATATTAATGCTCACGGTACCTCTACACCTCATAATGATGTAAATGAAACTAAAGCAATCAAAACTGTTTTTGGAGAGTATGCTTATAAACTGATTGTTAATTCTACAAAGTCTATGACAGGTCATTTACTTGGAGCTGCCGGTGTTGTTGAAGCAATCGCTTCGATTTTGTCTCTGAAAAATAATGTTATTCCACCAACAATTAATTTGGATAATCCTGATCCTGAATGCGATCTTAATTACAGCGCAAAAACTGTTACAAAAAGAGAGATTAGAGCTGCAATAAGTAATACATTTGGATTTGGCGGACATAATGCTTCTTTATTATTTAAAAAGTTTAAGGAATAGTCTTGTCTGATTTTTTTTCCCGCTTATTAAAATATTTTGGTGTTCGGGAAGAAAGTAAAATTAAACATCCCGTAGAAAAAATCTTAACTGCTGATAAGTTTTCTGAATTAGAAAAAATCCTTGGCTTTCCTATTAAAAATAAATCTTATTATATCCAGGCTTTAATGCACAGGTCTTTTCTTGAAGAACTTGAAAGCGGGGATATTTCAAATGAGAGAATGGAATTTCTTGGTGATTCAGTATTGAGTTTAACTGCTGCAGAGTATTTGTTTGAGGCTTTTCCTGATGAAGACGAAGGTTTTTTGACCAAAACCAGAGCTAAACTGGTTAACAGATTAGCACTTTCAGATGCGGCTGAATCTATTGGGCTAGCTAAGTTTATCTTAATTAATCAAAATCTTTCAAATAGTTTTTCAAAAGCTTCTAAAACAGTTTTGTCTGATGCTTTCGAGGCTATTGTTGGAGCTATTTATCTTGATAATGATATATGTGTTGCCAGAAAATTTATTCGTAATGTTTTAATAGAACCGCTGATCAAAGAAGGTGAATATCTAAAAGATGAAAATTATAAAAGTCAGCTTCTTGAATATGCTCAGGCAAATAAACTTGAAACTCCAAATTATATTGTAATTAAAGAGGAAGGTCCTCAGCACGACAGAGTTTTTACCATTAAAGTTACTCTTGGTAAAAGCTGCTCAGGAATCGGAACCGGCAAGAATAAAAAAACTGCTGAGCAGAATGCAGCAAAATCCGCACTGCAGCAAATTTTAAACTTATAATCTCAGCAAAATAAAACTACCATTTCTGTTATTAATCGGGCAAAATTATTAAGATTTTCTTTAATTTTGCTTACCAAAAATTTAGTAATCTAACCTAATAAAGAGTAACAATATGAACAATTTTAAACACCCCGATATTTTCGAACAAAGACATATCGGACCAAATCAGGATGAATTAGAACAGATGCTGAATACTTGTAAAGTTAATTCACTTGAAGGATTAATAGATGAAACAATTCCAAAAGAAATCAGATTAAAAAATAAATTAAATCTTGATGCTTCATTAAGTGAACAGGAATTTATTAAACATCTAAATTATCTTGCATCAAAAAACAGAATTTATAAAAGTTATATTGGTTTAGGCTATTACCCTGTAATTTTACCGCCGGTTATTCAAAGAAATATCTTAGAAAATCCGGGCTGGTACACTCAATATACACCTTATCAAGCTGAGATTGCTCAGGGCAGATTAGAAGCATTACTTAATTTCCAAACGGTTGTTTCTGATCTTACAAGTTTACCTATTGCAAATGCTTCTTTACTTGATGAAGGAACTGCCGCAGCTGAAGCAATGGTGATGTTTTATAATAATAGAAAAAAAGACAAAACCAACTCTCACAAGTTTTTTGTTTCAGATCAGGTTTTTCCGCAAACAATAGATATCTTAATGACGAGATCAAAACCTTTGGGAATAGAACTTGTAATTGGAGATCATACTCAAGTAAAATTGAATAATGATTTCTTTGGTTTATTGATTCAATATCCGGCAATGAATGGTGAGGTTTATGATTACTCTCTTCTTTTTGAAACCGCAAAATCTCTTAATATCCTTAAAGTTGCTGCTGCTGATTTATTGAGCTTAACTTTACTTGTACCGCCGGGAGAGTTTGGTGCTGATTGTGCTGTGGGAAGTACTCAGCGTTTTGGAATTCCAATGGGATTCGGTGGTCCGCACGCAGCTTATTTTGCTACAACTGAAGATTTCAAAAGAGTTATCCCTGGGAGAATAATTGGTGTTTCAATCGATGCACAAGGTAAACGTGCTTTGAGAATGGCACTTCAAACACGCGAGCAGCATATTAAAAGGGAAAGAGCAACAAGTAACATCTGCACTGCTCAGGTTTTGTTAGCTGTAATGGCAGGTATGTATGCTGTTTACCACGGACCAAAAAATCTGAAAGCAATTGCGCAAAGAATTACTGTTTTAACTTCTGTTCTGAGTGAAGCATTAACTAAACTGGGATTACATCAGGTAAATAAAAATTATTTTGATACTCTGACATTTTCTGCAGATGAAGCGATAAGAGAAAAGATTAAGAATGAAGCTTTAAAACAAGAAATAAATCTTAATTATTTCTTAAAGGATTCAATAAGTATTTCTTTAAGTGAAGTTACTACTATTGCAGACGTAATTGAGTTGACAGATGTATTTGCAAATGCAGTCGGTAAAGCAAATCCGATAAAATCTATTGAATCTTTAAAAATTTCTAAACAGTCATTCGAAAATAAATTTATACGAAAATCTGATTATCTAACACATCCTGTTTTTAATTCTTATAGATCAGAAACAGATATTCTGAGATACATGAAACATCTTGAAAACAAAGACCTTTCTTTGGTTCATTCAATGATACCGCTCGGCTCCTGCACAATGAAGTTAAATGCAACTACAGAAATGTTAGGAGTAACGATACCTCAGTTTTCAAATATTCATCCTTTTGCACCGCTTAATCAGGCAGAAGGTTATTTGGAAATGTTTCAGAAGTTTGAAAAAAGTCTTGCTGAAATTACTGGATTCGATGCTGTGTCTCTTCAACCTAATTCCGGGGCACAGGGCGAATATGCAGGTTTATCAGTTATAAAAGCTTATCTGGATGATACAGGACAAACTCAAAGAAAAATTGCATTAATTCCTTCTTCAGCTCATGGCACAAATCCCGCCAGTGCAGTTATGGCTGGAATGAAGGTGGTAGTAGTTGAGTGTGATGATAAAGGTAACATAGATTTGTCAGACTTGAGGAAAAAGGCAGAAGTACATAAAGATGATTTAGCTGTATTGATGGTTACTTATCCGTCAACTCATGGTGTTTTTGAAGAATCAATAAAAGAAATGTGCAATATAGTGCATAAATTTGGCGGGCAGGTTTATATGGATGGCGCAAATATGAATGCACAAGTTGGATTGACAAGTCCGGGAGAAATTGGAGCAGATGTTTGTCATTTGAATTTACATAAAACATTTTCAATTCCTCATGGAGGCGGTGGTCCTGGGATGGGTCCAATTGCTGTAGCAAAACATCTTACTCCGTTTTTACCGGGACATCCTTTGGTTGATATTAATAAATCAAAGTCAATTACTTCAGTATCTGCAGCGCCATTTGGCAGTGCTAGTGTAATTGTTATTTCTTATGCTTATATAAAAATGATGGGAGAGGTTGGATTAACTAATGCAACCAGATTTGCAATACTTAATGCAAATTATATCAAAGCAAAACTTGAACCTTATTATAAAGCACTTTATTCTGGTACTAAAGGAAGAGTAGCTCACGAATTGATTTTTGATATGAGGGAATTTAAGCAATCTGCACAGATTGAGGTTGAAGATATTGCCAAGAGGTTAATGGATTATGGATATCATGCTCCAACCGTTTCTTTTCCGGTTGCAGGAACTTTAATGGTAGAGCCGACTGAAAGTGAGTCAAAAGCAGAACTTGATAGATTCTGTGATGCAATGATCAGCATCCGTCAGGAAATTAAGGATATAGAAAATGGTATATTTGATAAAAAGAATAATCCATTAAAGAATGCACCACATACTGCCAATGTTGTAATTTCTGATAATTGGAATTATCAGTACTCCAGAGAAAAAGCAGCTTATCCGATAGAGTGGACAAGACAGAATAAATTCTGGCCAAGTGTAAGCAGAGTTGATAATGCGTATGGAGACAGAAATTTAGTCTGCAGTTGTCCGCCGATAGAAAATTATAATGAATCAAATTAATTAACAGATTAATACTTTATTTGAAAATACAATAACGTTAGTGATAAGAATTACAAGAAAACTAAAATATCTTTTGTCATTTTTCGTTATTGTATTTTCATTTGTTTCAAATGCACAAACCACCGGCTCTCAATTTTCATCAGACCTTTACCCATTTATAGTTGATTCAATTATAATTACAGGAAATAAAATCACTGAACCGTTTATCATCCTAAGGGAATTGAATTTTTCAACCGGTGATACTTTAACCCGATCTAATGCAATTTATAACCGTGAAAGAGTCTATAGTCTTGGAATTTTTAATCAGGTCTATTTTGAACCAACGATTATTGATTCAATTAAGATCCTGAATATTTTTGTTGATGAAAGCTGGTATATATATCCTATACCATTTATTGATGCAAATGAAAGTGATCTAAAGAAATTAACGTATGGGGTCTATTTAAGATTAAAGAATTTTAGAGGAAGAAATGAAGATCTTATAGCTGCAATTGCGCTTGGCTACGATCCGGCATTTTCATTAAGTTTTTACAGTCCAAATCTTCTTTACAAGAATAATATTTTTATAAGAACTTCATTCAGATATGCTACTATTTCAAATAAAAGTCCTATTGCAGAAAAATTACATGGAACAAACTTTTCTCAAAAATCTATTGGTTTAAGTTTGTTAGTTGGTAAAAGACTGGATTTGTTTAATCGTATCTATGCTACAACAGGATATAGTTATATTGAAACACCATTTTACATTCCCGGTGTAAATGCATCTGACAACAGAATTGATAATTTATTTGAATTAGGTATTGGATATGAGCATGATACACGAGACCTTGCACAATTTCCGAAGAATGGAATTTTGTCAAGTGTAAGTTTTAGCCTGAGAGGACTTGGGGTAGATGGAATTAATTATAGTGTTGGTAAAATTGATTTTCGCGAATACCGGAAACTGATTTTTAATCTTATCAGTAAATGGAGATTTTCTACAAGAGTTACATTTGGAGATGGTGTGCCCTATTATGATTATTCAATTATTGGATTAGATGAGAAAGTCAGAGGTCATCTTTCTGAAAAAATTGAAGGTAAGGAATTTTATTTTGGCTCTGTTGAATTATATTATCCGATTATTGAAGAGCTAAACCTGGATTTAACTTTTTTACCTATAATTCCAAACCAGTTATTAAGTTATAGAATTGGATTATTTGTACAGATATTTGCAGAAACAGCTTTAGCCAGATTTAAAGAACAACCTTTTGCATTAAATAGATTTAATTCAGGTTATGGTTTAGGAATTACATTTTTAGTTTTACCATATCAAGTTTTAAGAGTTGAGATGGCATTTAATGAAAAATTTGAATCACAATTGGTTTTAGACCTTGGAATATCTTTCTGATATAGAATTGTATTTTTGTAAAACTATCAATAGAGAACTAAATTACTTTCTTTTAGAAGAGGATGAATTCAAGCATTGCATTAAAGTAATGCGCAATAAAAAAGGACAGGAAATTTATGCAACTGATGGAGCAGGAAATTTATTTAAAGCAGAAATTTCAGAAATTGATAAGAATACATTAAAAGCAGAAATCTCAAAAGTTATAACATATCAGAATTCTAATGACAATATTACATTTTGTATTCCAAATCTTAGAAATCCTGAACGACTGAAATTTGCATTAGAAAAGTGTACTGAACTTGGTTTAACAAACATTGTAATTTTTAATTCAATTCGATCCATTAATAAAAATATCAATACGGAAAGACTAAATAAGATTGTTCTTTCAGCATTAAAACAATCACTCAGAACATTTTTACCTGAGATAACCTTTGCAAAAGAAATAAAGAGTATTAATATTATTAATAAAAGTGTTATTTATTTTGATCAGCATTCAGATATTCAATTAAATAGTTTATCAATAAATAAAAGCGAGGAATATTTATTTATCTTCGGTCCTGAGGGCGGTTTAACTGAAGAAGAAATAATTCTTCTTAATCCTTGCAAAATTATCAAGTTATCTGAAAACAGATTGAGATCTGAAACTGCAATAATTAAAGCAGCATCTGTATTATTGTAAGTTTATGAATTTGAAAATTAAACTGATTATATCACTAAATCTTTTAATAATTCTTGCTGCCTGCAGCTCTACTTCACGATATACAAAATCTTCAGAAGAAAGTAATAGAACTAATGTATCAGGTTATTTAGAAATCCAAACAGGAATAGCTTCATTTTATGCGGATGAGTTTAATGGAAAGAAGACAGCAAGCGGAGAAATTTATAATATGAATGAATTGACAGCCGCACATCCAAGTTATCCATTCAACACAATTGTTGTAGTTACTAACCAAAAAAACAACAAGAGTGTCAGGGTAAGGATAAATGACAGAATGCCTGGTTTTAAAAACAGGATAATTGATCTGTCATTAAAAGCTGCTGAAAAAATAGATATGATAAGAGATGGCATTCAGGAAGTTAAAGTAGAAGTATTAAAATGGGGAAATTAAAAACCCGGTTTAACCGGGCTTTATAAAATTAGAATTTTTTCCAGATTTCATTCTTGATAATATCATATTTGAGTTTCTGTTTTTTATCCAATAAAGATTCAAGCTTTGTTTGTGCCTGATTGATAAATTGACTTTTAGAATCCGGATTAGCAGTAATTTTATTTTGTAACTCAGATATTATTTCTTTTACCTTGGTTTCCTGATCACTGGTGAGTAATACTTTTTGCTTTAAAATATTTGTTATCTCATCTGTCTTTTTTTCATCTTGCTGGAAGCCAAAAAGGTAATTATTTGAAAAAAGAAAAAATGTAAATACGATCACTAAAATCTGAATCAGGTTTATTTTTATTCTTTTCATCGTTTTCTCCTTTGTAACTATTGGTAATATAAATTAATTTTAACCAAAAAAATAATCAAACTTTGTAGCCTCTCTTATGCAAGTTCTATTCCAAAAAAGCGCACAAGCAGAAATTAAAAAAATTGAGCAAAAGCTGACAAATATAGATTGTCAGATATCAGAGCTGACTACAAAAGCATTCAATTACGAAATTACAGTAAACAAAAATAAAGAAAGTATCAAGGTATTGGTATATTTCGGAAAGAAGGGAGTCAAAACTGTATTACAAGGTAACAAGGAATCCTTACTCTATAAACAGATTAATAAATTATTATATGGAGAAGAATTGTTTATTGAAAACAACAGTATCGAAATGCAAAACTTTGATGAATACATTGGTACTGATGAATCAGGTAAGGGAGATTACTTTGGACCTTTGGTGACAGCAGCAGTCTATACAAATAAACAAATTAGTTTTGAATTAGAACAAATAGGGGTTAAAGACAGTAAGCTTATTTCCGATAATGAAATAAAGAAAATTGAAACTGATGTAAAAAAAATTATAAAAAGTAAGTTTGAAATTATCCTAATAAATCCTGAAAAATATAATTTGTTGTTTGAACAGTTCAAAAATCTGAATAAAATTTTAGCGTGGGCACATACTAAAGCAATACAAAATCTTATTGCATCTGTTAACTGCAATAATGTGATATGCGATAAATTTGGAAACGAGTATTTGATAAGATCGGAATTATCAAAAAAAAATATTGATATAAATATTTTTCAAACGGCAAAAGGAGAAAGATTTACTGGTGTAGCTGCGGCTTCTATTCTTGCAAGAGCAAAAGTAATTGATTGGTTTAAGAATAAGAGCAAAGAAATTGGATTGGAGATACCGAAAGGTGCTGGTGAGCAAGTAAATCTTATTGCACAAAAGATTTTACAAAAAACAGATAAAGAATATTTATCTAAAATGATTAAATTTCATTTTAAGAATTCACAAAACATATTTATGAAATAATAGGAAAAAAAAGCATGCCTAAGAAAAATGGTATAAGAAGAATTGGACTATTGACAGGCGGTGGTGATTGTCCCGGACTTAATGCAGTTATAAGAGGTGTAACAAAGCCTGCGGAAGATTATGGAATGTCGGTTTATGGTATCCTTGATGGCTTTGAAGGATTAGTAGAAGGCAAAGCAAAAGAACTTAAAAACTCTGATGTTTCAGGTATTCTTGCTCGTGGTGGAACGATCTTAGGATCATCTAATAAAGGAGATCCGTTCCATTGGCCTGTTGAATTAAATGGCAAAATTGAAATACAAGATAAATCAGATGCTGCTGTTCAGAATTATAAAACCTGGGGACTGGATGCTCTGATTGCTATTGGCGGTGACGGAACTATGCATATTGCTCATAAACTTTCTCACAAAGGAATAAATGTAATTGGAGTTCCCAAAACGATTGATAATGATCTTGATGCAACTGATGTAACGTTTGGTCATGATTCAGCAGTATTTGTTGTGGCTGAAGCTTTGGATAGACTGCATACTACCGCATCATCGCATCATCGTGTTATTGTAGTTGAGGTAATGGGACGTTATGCTGGCTGGATTGCACTGCACGGTGGCTTATCTGGAGGTGCAGATATTATTTTAATACCTGAAATTCCTTTTTCCTGGGATAGTGTAGCTGAAAAAATTCGTGAAAGAGAATTAAAGGGAAAGAGATTTTCTTTAGTTTGTGTGGCTGAGGGTGCCAAACCAATAGGCGGTGAAATTGTTGCTAAAGGAAATGACATTAAAAGAACAGACCCGGTTCAATTGGGTGGAATCGGAGAAATAGTTGCTGATAAAATTGCAAAAATGACCGGTCGGGAAACAAGAGTTACTGTTTTAGGACATCTACAGCGCGGCGGAAGCCCGACACCTTATGATAGAATATTATCGACTAAATTTGGTGCATTTGCTATTGATCTGGTAGCTAATAAAAAATTTGGAAAGATGGTAGCTTTAAAAGGTAATGAGATCAAAAGTGTAAAAATTGAAGATGCAATCTCCAAACAAAAGCTTGTTCAATTAGATGATCAGGCAGTTTTTGCAGCCAGAGCAGTTGGTATTTCGTTCGGTGATTAATATTTTGAATTATTAAGTAGTAACTATATATTTGCCGTGCGAAAAATTAGGGGTCGTAGTTCAGTTGGTTAGAACGTCCCGACTATGTCGGGAAGGTCTCGAGTTCACTGAAAAAAAACATTTAGGAAAAGATTCTTTTAGAAAAAGAAAATTAAGGGGTCGTAGTTCAGTTGGTTAGAACGCCTGCCTGTCACGCAGGAGGTCGCGAGTTCGAGTCTCGTCGGCCCCGCAAAAAAAAGCTCAGATTCATTCTGAGCTTTTTTATTTGAGTCTGTAAAATAAATTTGTGTAAATGGTTAAAGTAAGAAATTAGTTAAGTGCTGTGGAGCGTAGCGGAACAGCACTTAACTTGGCGAAAATCCGTTAAGGGTTTTCAAATTGTAAAAAACTTATTACTTCTAACTATTATCCGAAAGGAGATTTACACAATGGAACCTGCCTTCCGCAGGTAGGCTTACTCCGGGAATGGTCGAGTAGCTTAAAGCCGATCTAAAAACAGCAAAGACCTATCAAGACTTGATGGGAGAAAACGGAGCCATCAAGAAAATCATTAAAACCTCCCTTGAGGGAATGCTTGATGCTGAATATTATGACATAGTCAAGCTGTTTTTATTAATTCTGGCTTAGTGTTTTAACTGAATTAAAGAACCGAGGTCTCCAGGATATTCTGA